>ERZ778022.35-NODE-35-length-560784-cov-63.541677_pt1 | contig 560784 bp, 421 predicted proteins | sample MGYA00375752_ERZ778022 | MGnify/ENA primary metagenome ERZ778022 (study PRJEB29350, sample SAMN05389826) | bioreactor metagenome | isolation source: Thiocyanate bioreactor | place: South Africa: University of Cape Town | collected 2014-04-04 ...
GACAAAGTCCTACCGTTGCTACTCTTGTAGCTTTGGCCTTAGCAATGAAATTTCACCCTAAGAAACTGCTGGATTTTGAGTTTGATTTTGAGGATTGAATTTATAGGAAAAGTTTTGGATAATGATCCGGCTATTGACAATGTGATGTTAGATATTAGGTACAGTTGTTACTCAAAACAATGTTCGCATAACATATTCTTAACTGTCAAAGTACTGTTGTATTTTTTCTTAAACTGGGCTTTTAAAATTTGCACCTCAGTTGTTGTCAAGGGGCAAGCCGTAGACACTATGAATGAATGCTTTACAGCAAAAACATTTTTAGTCAGTTGCTTTATTGTCTCCTCAATTTGGTTACAAGCGTGAATGATTTGTTTTCCTTTTAATTCTATATAATGTTCTAATGACTTGTGATCGACTAACATAAAGTCACACCTAATACCGCTTTTAATAGCACAATTATCAACTATGATCTTAGTTATTTGTCTCTTATTCGGATTGTTAAAGCACATTTTTGTTTTTCCAGCACCATCTGTCAGAACAATTTTGGATGCTTTTACTTTTGTAGTACAGCTCATACTTTATTAGAATTCTAAGAGTTGGTCAAATTGTATTGCAATTTCTTCGGAAATGTTATCTAGATAACGAGAGTAAATTAATCCTAATTCTTTGTTGATTATAGATTCCACTTTTCCATCCTTAAATGCAAAAGCGTTTAAAAAATGTTCGTCTATTAAATATTCTTTAGGCAAAATATTATAGAGCTCATTTTTACGTGTATCATCTAATTTAGATTCTGAAATATGTCCTTGCACTAAGTTATTTATAGATGTCAGGACGTAAGGACTATGAGTTGTTATTACAAGCTGAGTTGGGTTCTTTGCATTATTAAAAACCAAGCCCATTAATTCGATAATTTTCTTCTGAGCAGCCGGAAATAAGTGAGCCTCAGGTTCTTCAATAAATACAGAAGACCCACTACCAATAAATGAAATTTTTAATAAAGCTTTTAAAATGAGTAGTAGTGGTAATGTTTCCTGTTGACCTGAAGAAGAAAATGAAACATTAATCTTTCGCTTATCATCATGGATTAAATAATCCTTATTCTTCTCTCTAAGATATCGGCTGCCAATAATTTCAAGCATTAGATTGTTAGCAAGTGAAAATATATGTTTGTTTTCCCTTGCACTAAATGCCCGGTCGGCCAAAGGCTTGATATTCTCATAAAAAGAACCAAATTCAACTAAAAATGGATCTATTGCTTTATTATTAGATAAAAAAGAAAAAATTGAACTTTGCAAGTTTGCAAAAAATGATCTGCCTGCTGGGATGAATAAAGGATTATAACTTGCATTATATCCTAACTCCTTCTCAACTATAGAAAGATATTTTTCATGAATTCTATAGCTAGGCTTATAGATTTCAAATTTGTCTTGCGGATTGAAACGTTCTTTGTCTGTTTTAATTACCCTCTTGCAATAATTAAAAAGTTTCGCAACTGCATCTGAGAATTTAATTTTTAGTTTTCCTTTTTCTTTTGCTAAACGAATAAAATTGTCATCAAAATAGTAAACTATTTCAAAATTCTTCGTAGGCCAAGTGTCAATGGGAAAATAATCTTCAAATTTTGAAAGCAATTTTTTTTCTGCTTGTAGTTTAGTTTTATCACTCAACGCACTATCTAAGAAGTCCCGTGAAACTCCTTTAAAATAATAAATCAGTTTTGCAGTAACAGATTTTCCTGAAGCTTGTCTCCCGATAAAGACATTGATTCTGTTTAGCGAAATATCTAGGGTATCTATTCCTGCGAAATTTTTAATTGAAATTCTTTCCATAATTGATAATGCAATATCTTTTTATTTTTCCAATTCTCACAAAAACGAAATGTGCCCTACACAATTGTGCCTAATGTTTGTATTTACGCTAATATACACTATAAAAGTGTCCGCGTAAATAGCATCAGTTAGTTGATTAAGTGATTATTACAAATATTTTACTCTATAACGCCAGTACAGCTCAATATCTGTGTATAAACGTTTATTTTAGCTTTTAAACGATAATACAGCTTCACCACTCCCAGCCATACGCTCCATTTTTACAGTTTCCTGTAAGATCAAGCATATACAAAGACATCACAACTCCGGCTAATACCGGCATATATTTTTAAAGCCACTGAATTTTTGAAATTGGGTTCGGGTAGTGGCGGGCAGTCAAAAGATTGAAGGATTGAAAGAGTGTTTCAAGGTAAGATGTTTTTTGATAATGTCAAATATTTTATTGGTGATGGCTATTCTTAATAAGGAATTACAAATGAATTACTTTATTCTTTTTGTTTGATCCAAATCAACCAACCTATAATTTAAAAAATGCCTTCAAAATGAAGAATTGCTTGGTTGTCATCTGAAAGATAGATTTGATTTTCAAAATAGGTTAAGCTATTCATTGATTTATCGAATGCTAATTACTTTCTACATACCCTACTGATTAAAATCATAGTTGCTGGAAGTGAGATGCATGGATATCTTAACTACTATGTGCTGAAACCTGTGTATATAGTGGATTAGAAATATGCCTTATCGTTTACGAAGAGTGCCGTTTTTGTATAAACACAGTTATTTGTCAGCATCTTTAAAAGGTGGCTGAGTTAAACCACTCCAATATACAGATAATTCAACAGGAGTATAGTCTTGGTGGCTGTAATGTCTGGCTATTTTACAGTACTCTAAAGTATTATCAAATTTGATATCTACAGTCTTTACACCTGTATATTTAAAAAGAGATTTTGCACCTTTCTCTAACATAAGATTAGCTCGCCAGTTAACAGTATATGCCTTGATAGATTTCTTGTCCTTCAACGGCACCTCATACCGAAGAAAAAGTTTATTTAGAAAACCATCTTTATTATCAACTTCTTTTTTGAGTAAGGGGAATGCTTCAAAAACATTGTCGTCAATGATAGCGCCAACCCATTCCTGAGCCTGTTCTAACTCATAAGCCTTTGTTAAGACACTACCAAGAAAAATATTTTTTGAAGTGTTTATATATATTTCACCGAAGCTGACAGCTCCCCTTGCTGTTAGTCCACTTACTAGTAATTGCTGAAATGTCCGCCATGTAAAAATTAAAGTTTTTAGTGTTTCAATTTGTGATGGTCCGTTCGCAATAATTATAATAGAATCAGAAAAAATAAATGTCTTACAATATGGGAGGTCTAAGGGGTGCTCTGGAAAAAGTGTGGGTCGGTTTTCGATTTCTCGTCTCTTGTTGACACTTAAGACCTGGGCGAGAATTTTTTCGTACGCTTCTGCTAAGTCCTTTAGAGAACTATTTTTAATGAGATTTTTAAATCCTAAAATATCAATAAAAGCCACAGTCCTATTTCCTATGATGGGATGTGAACCTTGAAAGTTGATTTCTTTCCAATTTTCTTCTTTAAGAAGTTTTACTGACATATTATAGTCGTATTATACGATTTATGGTTACTGTTTATTGTATTGGTAACAAATACTTAAGTGTTCGGCTTTTGTCTTTATAATTTTAGTATGCGACTTATCAAAAAACGTATTATATCTATCAACAAAATCAGCAAGTTTTTCGGAATAGGGGTTAAAGCAGCTAGGCCTGCCTAAACGGACGCCTGCCCGTAACAATCACAGAATGAAGGCTAGTCAACCATCAACAATTTGCAAGGTGTAGGATTCATAGCAACTAAGAGAGGTCTTGTCAAGCTTGGAATTGAAACGATTGCTTGGCCTTGTGCAAGGTTTGGAAGCTTGTTCCATAAGCTATCTTCAACTCCACCAATTGAACGCTTAAGCCGACTCACAACTGTCGCGTCATTTATTTTGTGAAGCACAAAACTATTTATCAAGCCAAGAACCTCATCAGGCAAGTGCTGAGGTAGCTGGGTTACGAACATCAAACCTAACCAACGCTTCCTTCCCCTTCTTGCAATTCTTGCAACCTGCTCAAACAAGTTTGACATTTTGTTGATTCTTTCTTTCGATAAAAACTCGTGTGCTTCTTCAATGATTATTACAACTGGCGTTGGATTATTGCCTTCTTCTATTGCCTTTTCATACGCAGCTTCTTGAACTTGCTGAACTCCACGAAGAAGATTTGCAATTACAATGTTATTTATAAGAGTTGAATCAGAATCACTCAAATCAAAAATAGAAACTTTACCAGGTTGAATTAGGTCATGGAATGGAATGTCTTTATTCCCTTCACGGTCAAACATTTTGGCTCTATGCAGTTGCCACAATTTGCCTAGCAATGCTTTCCAACTGCTTTCATTATCTGTTCCTTTTACCACGACATCAATTCGTTTTGTAATAGTGTCTTTCCCTTTTTTTATAAAATCGTTTTGAAGATGTAAATCAAAGCCAGTTGAAAGTTTTTCCAATACTAAACCTGCTATGTCAATTAAAAGGGAAAGTGTGATAAAAGGGTATCCGCTTTCAAATTCATCATATTCTAAAGTTTGATTCTGTCCTGCTGGGTCTCCCGGCTTTGGAAAAACTTTAAGATCTCTCAGAATGAGCTTTGCAGCATCGTAGATTTTAAAGAACCTTGCAAATTGAGCTTCGGTCAATCCCAAAATATCAGCAGCAGCATAAGGAGAAAGATTTGAGAACTTTAAATGAAACTCGCTTGAAGGAGTATTGGCATCCGCTCTTGTTTCCCTGCCTAAGGGATAGTAAATTTTTACATTTCTTATCCCGTGCGGCTCAAGTCCTCTTTGACTCAGAAGTTTTCTCATATTGCCGGCTTCTGTCTCCTTATCCATGTGTGTGTATTCACCTTCTGTGTCAATCAGAATTGTAGCAATCCCTTGTTGTTGGAACTGGTCAACCAATCCAGAAACAGTTGTTGATTTTCCTCCTCCGGTTGTTCCTAATATCCCAGTGTGCCGCGGCAAAACCATTTTTTTGTCGGCGGGTATGCATACATCTATGCTGTCATGCCCGATTGCTTGCCCAAGTGAAACATTACCCTGGACATTTAGGACTTTTGCAGTTTCTTCTTTGCTCAAAACAAATACGGGACTGTTTGGCAAGGGTCTGAATCTCGGTGGCATAATTGCGTCACCAACTAATTCACCAAGCAATTCTACCAAAACCCGTCCGTGAAAATTGGGAAGAAAGATTGCTCCATTAATCGTGGTTGATATAAGAATTGGAGCATCGGCACGAATTCCATCAGGGTCGTGAAATGGCCCTGCTACAACTATTCCTCTGTAAATTTTTCCATCACCGCCATTTGCCTTGCTCCTGCTTCGTATCTCGACTATTGAATGTGCTCCGATGTTTCTGATATTATTCATAGGAAGCAAAATAGAAATGAGGTTATCTTGGCTGTTTGGCAAATCGAACATTGTCATTCCATCTGAGCCCTCGCAGTTAGGGTCATTCGCCCACTCGCCACCGTTATTCAGAATTTCTCTGTCGATGATGTCGTGCAAATCTGATTTTTGAGTAAGGTCATTATTATTCATGATGCGTTTATATTTAATGACTATTTACAATTCGAAGTTTTACTTCGGCTTTTATTGATGCTTGCTGAATTGATGAAAGTAGATCGTTTTTGCTGAAATTGATTTGACAGAGGTTTGATGCTAAGTCAAGCAGCATTGGGCTTCCACTTTGAAGTTGGAAAACACTGTCTGCCATTGCAATTAAAGCAGCCGTCCGGATGTGATCTATATGTCCGTAAAAAATTTGTGGGGGAGCTTGTCTTGATACTCGGTAGATTCCTCTTACGATTTTTGAGCCGACTTCTTTCGCAAAGTCTGCATACGAATCTCTGATTACACCTCTTGTTCCACCAAGCTCAACCCTGCGAATTAAATCGTCTTCCAGAGAACCAATTATTAGATATTCAAATGGCAAAAGTGCGTTGCCCAAAGTCCATAAATCAGGGAACTTATCGCAACTATGCACATATACAAATCGTTGGTGCTCCAAAATCATTTTGCTCATTAACGCAATGGACTTATCTTTCATTTCTTTTTTACTTCCCCAAAAACCAGTCATAAGTTCGTAGGGTGCAGGGTTGCCATTTCCTAAAAGCCATTTTGACTTCACATCTTTTTTTTCTAATAGAATTGCTCGTTCTGTGTATGCTTTTATTCCTCTCACAGCAAGATTACTCATTGCACTTCGCTTATCTCCCACATTATCGTCGCTCCGCCTTTTTTCAATCAAATCAAGTGCTTCTTGAATCGGATCATCTCCCTTGAATCTTAAATCTCTTCGGAACAACCTGTGAGAATAGCTGCCGTGTTGTCTTTCATAATTAACTAAGCAGATTCCAATTTGTGTAATGGTAAGCGGAACAGTATTGAAAATTATATGAGTACTACCGCAAGCGGTAACAGCACCGTTGAATAAAAATCCGCGATGCACCTTGTCAAGCAGCCGCTTTACATCATTTACATCATCATGTAAGCCTGCAAAAGGAACATTTCCTACTTCCCTAATTCTTGGAAAAACTTTCTCTCTGAAAATTTTATGATTTTTGTTTTCATCGGTTTTTGCCTGTAGCCACTCTGATTCAATAAGTGGATACAACTCAGAAAGATTTGCACCGATGCTCCAAGTATTTATATCAATAGCGTCTACAAAATCTTCTCCGAATGCTTTTTTGAAATCGTCAACAGACAAAGCACCGCCTCCTGTTGAGGAGAGATTTGATGATATGTCTTGTTCGTTATTCATATTTACCTTTTCAAACTGCTATTCCTAATTGCCAAAGAAAAGTTCGACAAACTAAAAACCTAATTTGCTTAGAAGCGATGGAGCGCCAGTCGCTATATAAGCAAGTTTGGATGAGTATGCTTCAGAAATCGAAGCTGGAATCATATATTTATTTCGTAAAATTTGATAACACTGATTTTTAAAATCGTAAAATGAAATTTTATTTCTGTTTGGATTAGTGTCTTTGATTACAATCGAGTGAGGAGCCAATAATTCTAAAGCAAGTTCATCAGCGCCATTTTCGGCATTCAGGATTTCTGTATTGTCAAAAGTTCCGTCACCGATTTTTTCTAAAAGATGTGTGTAAGATTTTATTGAAATAGAAGTAAGCGTTCCGTCAATTCGTTCTTCAATAGTTGGCTCACGATAACCATCCATTACTTCCAATATTCCATCCCCAAGTTTTTTCACTGCATTTGCTCTTGGTAATTGATAGTCAAGTAGGAAATGACTTGCTTCGTGTGCAATCGTGTACCTCCTTTCTTCTTCTGTATCTGTTCCATTTATGAAAATGAATCCAGCTCCCCTTGCAATCAAAATGAATCCGTGTAAAAGTCTGTTATCTATTTCCAAGTCAAAAAATACTTTTCTTTCATTTAGCCAACTTTGGATCTTATTTACACTCAACTCTGATAAACTTACAATGTCAATTGGCAAAACAAGATTCACTGCCCCGGTAATGTCGCAAGGGAATGTATTATTTCCTCCGGCATTTTTCCAAAAGTCCTTCGCAGTCTGAATGATTATAGGAGAGATGTACCGCATTGATTATCTTTTGTCTTTGTTTTGTTTATCTCTTGCTGCTATCAAATAGTTGTGTTGCTCAATATCACTTCCGCTTAATCTTAAAATTGAATTTGCCCGCTTGATTATTTTGTTTAGTTCAATGGCAGATGAATTGGTGTATTGGGAAATCTTGTTGAGACGTAATACAAAATCTTTTGCGTGAATATCTGGAATTCTGCAAAGATTTAGTTTGTAATAATTCTCTTCTGAGCAGCGAAGTGTTGATCGAACTTCCTGTTCTGAAATGTTCTCAATCTCCAAATACTTTTTCATCAGATAAGCGATGAAGCCGCTATCGTTTGCTGCTTTCTGCGAAGCAAGTGCAAGTATTTTAATTTTTTCGCTCATTATAAATTATTTAGAATTGTTTACCTTTCATTTTTCTGTCTAGCACCTTTTTTATTCTGTCTTTGTTTCGTTTCACTTCTCGTTGCTGTTCCTCGAATTGAAGGTGGGTGATTTCCAAAATTGCAGCATATCTCCCTGTATCTCTCTCCCTGGAAAGAATCAGGATTGCCATTTCAATGTCCTTTTCTGAATTGAAGTGCTTCTTTAATTCTGTAGATAAAATTCCATCGGCTTCTTTATCAATCAGCATTTGGCTTGGTGTTTTTAAGGTAATAATTCTTCCTGATTCACTATTCCTAAATTGCTCATCAAACTCGACTTCATTTTTTATTACTTCAAATTTTTGATAATGTTTTTTTCTCTTAGCCCAAGCATTTTTTAAATCGCCTTCAGCGTCAATCACAAGAAACCTTTCAAGCGTTTGCTTATCGGGATTGAACTTTTCAGGATTGTGTAGGTAGGCGTAAAAAGAATCAACAACCACTTCAGAAATTATACTATTGTCGATTGAATGGGCTTGTCGATTGAATTGTCTTACCTTTTTTATTGTGGATTCAAGATATTTATCACAAAGCCTTGAAAAAGCCAGGTCATCACCTGATTTAATCAGATTGTGAAGTTCTCTTTCATCAGGTGTTGCTTGCGCCATGATAAATTATTTTGAGAACCGAATGACAGATTCGGTTCTCATTCTACTTTTAAAACTCGAAACATTTTCATAAGAGGGCGGCGGTAAATACCTTTTACTATGAGGTATTTCCCTTTCCTTCTCACTGACTAACTTTAATCCTGCCATTTGACAGCTATTCCGAACAATTAAGGAATTCTCGACAAAAACCTCATTGATGCAGGAATTACCAATTACAAAAGTTGCCTTACCCTTATTTTCCAGAACACGAGTTGATTCTTCGACAATTTCGTACATATCCAAGGCATACCGATTAATCATGTTCTGCTTACGAGTTGGTAATTTTTTCAAGTGACGGATTCCTTTGGTGAGTTCTGCTGCCAGTTTTAAATCTGCGTTTGCTTCCGGCGCCTTTTCCGTACCAACACTATTTGAACGAACAGCTCCAAGCTCGTCAATTTTGTATCCCAACCAAACTAATGAAAGTTTATGTCCTCGCATATAATCAAGTGCATTCAGGTACGGTGGTGATGTGATGATAGCAGAAACAGATGCACTTTCTATATCTTTGAGGTCTCTCGCATCACCTCTCCGAACTTTTATTTTTCCTTTTGGCTGTTGCTTCTCGAAAATCTTTGCAAGAGTATCACATGAGTTTGAAAAGGCAGTCATCACATCAAAATCATTCTTTTCATAAACTTTATGAGGTCTGCTATGAGAAACATCGGCAGCAAGCGAAGCGCCTTTTGTTTTGGTGATGATAAGTCGGCTTAAAGCAACTTTCATGAGATTGTTGTAGTGCCCGTTGCGGTTGCTAATTACGAAGCTGAGTTTTCGCAAAGCATTCGCCTGTTTTCTTCCAAACCAAAAATTAATAAAATCTTTTGTGGGCTTATCGTCATCAATCCAGGGTAGATAAATCTCCTTTGTACTCAATTCGTTTGCTTCTTCAAGAATTTCTTTTGTCCCTGATTTTATTTTTTGAATATTGAAAGGCGTAGACCATGCCTTGGACATGAGAACCGCAAGTGGGTCAATATCGAAACCTATTCCGTTATAGCCATATTCAGAAACAGTTCGCAAAACAGTTCCCGAACCGACCATTGGGTCTAATATGGTCGAATTCTTTTTTAATCCTTTCAGTGCTTCAAATGCAATTTCAGGAGCCATCCTCGCCGCGAAAGGATGAATCGGTTTTATTTTTTGTATTGTTTTAGTATGGCCCATAATTGTTGAAACTTATGTGCAAAGGTAGAAAAAGAGTTAGCATTAATTTTTCCTTTTAAAAGAACAGCACATTGTCAAATTTGTTTTTTTGAGATTCTTTATTCTTTTTGCTCTTATCTGAGTTGAAGTTGCTAAGAATTACCAGCCAGAGTAGGTAGGTCGTGTGCCGACAATAAATAGTAATCTATCAGCCAAATTTAGTGCTAAAATTTTTATAGGATTTTAGCACTAAATATTTTACGTTAAGTCATCATACTGCGAATACCGTGATAGTAGCCGTTATTTTTTGGGTAATTTCCTTCAAAATTCTTTCATTTTTCGGCGCCACTCACTTTTTACTTTTTGCATTGCCTTTTCTCTTTCATCGCTTGGTTTAATTAGAAAGTTAATATAATCAAATAATTTAATGTAGTTTTTATGCTCTTTGTCATGATGCATTATTAATATTATTTCAGGACAGTAATGCCTTGATATTACATCGATAAAATGGTTTATGTCCTCTGTAAAAGATTTGTTTCTACCTTTCAATGTTTCTTCATCAATGGTTATAAAATAATTTGATAGAGAACTGAAATTGTGCCTTCTTAAACTTTCGCCGATTTTGTTATGAAATAGAAGAAAATCCTGTTTTGCAGAAATTGTGTCAATATTTTCCGCTTTTTCAATTTGATCTGTTGTAACATTTTCGTTTATTCTATATAGTTCGGCGTTAGTCACAATGATTGGAATATTGAAAAATGTTGTTTCGTAAAAATTTTCGACTTCTATTTGATTTTGAATTGAAGAAATAACCTGTTCTACAAATGCGAAAGAAAGTTGATTGATAGCCTTAAATATATTGAGTTCCAAATATTGATTTTGATAAATCTCAATCCCTTTCAAGCAAAAAGGTCCAAGCGGTTCTTGTATAGAATAATATGGATGCTTATTAAAAAGAAATTTTTTGCCACTAAAATGATCAATTGGGTGCAAAAATGAATTTTGGCTCAACTCACTTTGAAAGCAATAAGGATCAGGCATAAAAAACCATTTTGTCGGCTCAGATTTATACTTACACTCCACTAGAAACGTAAATGAGTTATCTCCTGATAAGTCCCAATAATTCACATCAATATCGTAAGAAAACTCCTTTTCTAAATTATTCTCATCCGGTTTTAGATAAGAGTACTCATCCCATACTTGACAATTGTTTTTTGCGAAGCATTCTTTCACTTCGTATTCAAACGGTAATCCTGATTTTAATAAATAGTGTTTCCAGTCTTTTTCTGCCATGTGGATTGTATAATAGCTACTAATGTTTGCATATATGATATTACAAGGAATATTAAAACATTAATAAAGGTTTTAGTATTATTTATTTTACATTGTTGATTACACCAATGGAATTTTTGCATCTTTGTGTAAATGTTTATAAGCGTTTCTACATATGTAATCTCGGGCACAGCTTTGCTTTTATCAGCCACATATAAATGTGGTTGAGGGTGCCAGGCAATCAAAAGATTGAAGGATTAAAAGCGTGTTTTAAGTTAAGATGTTTTTTAATAAAATCAAATATTTTATTGGTAAGTGGGTAGCGTTAGTAAAGGATTTTGTTGGCGAGTGAGACACCTAAGTAAGGAAAATTAAAATATCAGCTCGCTTCTGTGCCGGCTTAGATAGTCGTAATTTTCCAGTGATAGGTTTTTGATCATTTCCCTTCCACTAATGCCTATCTTATGATAGTCACTTGCTTTGAGCGGGTCGGATAAAATTATTTTACCGTTGTTTTCAAAACTGATCAGATGTTGGTCAAACAATGCATCGTAAGTAGGGGAGAGCAATATACCGTTATGCACATCTAATCTTTCATTATTATTGGCAAGACGCCATGGTACAATATGAGAAGCAATTAAAATTTCATGCTTTGTATAACCAGTTACAGCACAAGCAAACTTCCAACGGTGTAATACACTTTTACGGTAAGCTCCTTGCCCTATACGAGAGGTAACTAATCCTTTCCGCTCAGTTTCGTTTGGAATTTGAGTGCCATATTCAGCAGGCGGATCTTCCATAATCAATTCCTGAAAATCTTCCCGATAGCTAAGCGTTATTCCCTTTTTCTTAAAAAAGAATTTAATCGCGTTTCTTTCTTTTCCTTCCCGGTCTGGCCCCGTAAAAAAGTCATAATCAATTAACTCTAGTTCTCCTTTATATTGTACAAATCCTTTGGCAACATATTCAAAAAGAAAAATGCTTTTATTATTTTTCTTATGTTCAAGCAAAGCTAAATTCCCCTTCACAAAATTCATATTCCCTGTTTGGCCTTCTCCGGTATAAGAAAATACGTTCTCGTTTTCCCATTGATCTTTGTAACCATGTTTATGGCCGGTAGTACCTGAAAAAATGAAAATGTAAGGATGCGTAGCAGAAACGGAAATTCCAGACTGGCGACTTCCTCCATAGGAGTCGTGAATAGTAGATCGCTGAATAATTTCATTTATTGTAAAGTCCGGCTGCAAAAGTGTTATGGAATTAAGCTTGTTAAATTACAACATTTGTTCAAATTTTACATAGGTGATAGATAATGCCGGTTTTAAACAACCGTTCTGTGGGGCCTGTAGTGAAGCTGTCCTCTGTATGTTATTTGTTTAACAACATAGCTTATTTCATACTTCGCACAATGTATATACTCAATAATGAACCGAACGTGCCGCCGATATTTATCAGAATGCTTCATGAGCAGTTGAATAGTATTGTTGCAGTACAAGAGTGCGATCCCGCCCAGGCGGGACAGGCTGCAACAAAAGCCCAATAGAAATTCAACTGCCGGCTACCCAAATAATACACTACTCGAAGGAGCCTTGATGAGCTTTGATACTACTGTGAATTCGGCTGTGGGAATGCTACAGTGGGCGTAGGTGAAAAATGCTGATTACATTCAATTATAGCTCCCTGCGTTGTTGCCCCGTGGCGGCCTTTGCGTGAAACCCCCTTCCTGGCTCATCTCTGTAGCATTAGCGTTGTGTAATGGCTAACCTGCCGCCTAAGCATTACTTGTTTAGCGCTAATAACAGGCATATTATTATTCAGGTGTTCCAGAAATTAAGATAAGTAACCACAGGCAGCAGGTCTGGCCAGGTACTAAGCAAAGCTACCAAACCTGCGCAGTGGGTTTCCTGATATTGTATGAGCATCTGCATATCGCTTTCCTCCCGAAAACAGCAATGCACAGTTCGGGTTATCATTGATCGCCTGAATACATGATCCTGGCGCGATAGCGCAGTTTTCAATATAGACAGGGTTGATGGCAGTAGGATGAAGCAACGGTTCCGGGATATTTAAAAGGTATCAATTTTTATTATTTTTATAAAAATGATCGCAGATGAAAGCCGGCAACAACTACGTTATATCGTTGAAGGAATTAGCTTCGAGGAGTCGCCCGATGGTTGCAAGACGGTCAGGAATCTCTTATCAGAAAGCTTTGGAACAGATCCAACTGTTAAAAGAGAATTCGAAGGTAAGGCAAGACGCAAAGAAGAGCAATAAAGCTGCCTGAACAATTACGCACAACAAAAGAATCTTTGGCTTCCTGCACCTACTGATAACTTTTTAGCTCGTGGTGGTGAATCCCGGGTTTTTCTTTCGGCAGATGGAAGAAATGTCATTAAGTTGAATGATGGAGGTTATTATGCAACCTGGACAGAATATTTCAATAACCTTGTTATTCATAATCTGTTATTTCCTGGAACAGCTTATAATTTGATTGGATTCACAATGTCAGATAATCAATTCTGTGTTATGCTGGAACAACCCTTTATAGAAGGTGGGCAGGCTGACCTGAGTGACATCGAAGCATTTCTCACCTTTAATGATTTCAAAAAGTTCAGACGCCAGGATTACTATAATACAGCGTTCAGACTAATGCTGGAAGATATGCATGATGAAAATGTCATAGCTAAAGAAGGCTTGTTGTTCTTTATAGATACTGTGTTTTATATTCTGGGGGAAAGCGAGCCATCCCCAATTTAAACATAGCAATAACAAACTTCTGTACTTTTTGCTTCTCCAAAAAAGTACTCAATAAAATACTAAACGAAACCCAAAAAAGAAATTCAAGGGACTAAAAGGGATATGACCAATATCCTGTTCAAGGGGCGTGAAGCCCGCTTATAGTCGTGATATCGTATCAATAAATCCTACCGCATCTGTTATAACATCTACCTTTATCCAAGCCAGGCGAAGCCTACTTTTGCGATAAAGAAATAACAGTGAATACTTCCAATAATATCTCCCGTAAAAATTTCATCAAAAATTCAGCTTTAGCCATGGCAGGATTAACCGTAACACCGGGTATGACGGGTTTAAAAAATATCCCGGGGCATACACCCGCAGCAGGTAAAAATAAATTAAGTCTCAAAAATGTTCGCCTGGAAACCGGATTTGTATACGAGGACGGCGAAGTGACGGCAACCACCACCGGGCTGTTTTATATTGAGATAGAGAACGGCAACATTGCTGCCATATCTCCCAACCAGCCCAATGCCGATGCTACTGATGCAAAGGGCTTCCTGATGCTGCCTTCTTTTAAGGACATGCATATTCACATGGATAAAACCTTTTACGGCGATAGCTGGCGGGCAGCGCGGAAAAGAACAGGCGGCGTGAAAGGAATGATCGCCCTGGAACAAAAGATACTTCCTGAAATGCTGAAAAACTCCACCTACAAAGCGGAAAAAATGATGGAGCTGCTGCAATCCAAAGGCACGGGCTTTGCACGCAGCCATGTGAATATAGAGCCTACCTCTAAGCTGGAATCATTACAGCATCTGCAGCAAGCCCTGGAAAACAGGAAAGACAGCTTTGGCGCTGAGCTGGTGGCTTTTCCGCAACACGGCGTATTCTATACCAACTCCGTTCCTTACATGAAGGAAGCGGCTACAATGGATATTGATTTTATAGGAGGACTGGATCCCTACACTATTGACGGTGCCATTGAAAAAACGATTGACTTTACCGTTCAACTGGCACTGGATCACAACAAGGGTATAGATATTCACCTGCACGAAACCGGGGAATCAGGATTGAAAACAGTGGAATATTTAATAGACAAAGTAAATGAGAACCCTGTGCTGAAGGGAAAGACCTATATCAGCCATTGCTTTGTGCTGGGAAAGATTGACAACATTAGACAGGAAGCAATAGCAGAAAAATTAGGCGCGGCACAGATAGGCATCAACTCCACCATTCCATTCGGGGGGCTCATCATGCCTATTCCCACATTGTATAAGCATAACGTAAAAGTGATGACCGGCAATGACTGCATTGTGGATCATTGGAGTACTTTCGGCACAGGAAGCGTATTGCACAAAGCCAACATGATGGCGCAACTGTATGGCTATTCCACGGAGTTCGGCTTGTCGCGAAGCCTGCGGCTGGCAACAGCCGGTGTGCTGCCCTTAGATGATAAAGGTAACCGGCAATGGCCTAAAGCAGGAGACAAAGCCAACCTGGCGCTTTTGAATGCGAGCTGCTCTGCCGAAGCGGTGTCGAGGGTTTCGCAGGTGGAGTCGCTGATCTATGAGGGAAATGTGGTATTTTAATTAAGTATTCCGGTGATGCAGCTATTACTATTATTATTTTCATTCGTCGTTTTTAATGCATGTGAGCCAGCTATTATTGAACCTTCAACCAGTAAAATGCAGCAGCAACAAAATATTATTGAGTTAGTAAAGAAGAATGATATCACAGCCGTGAAAAAGCTGTTGAGCAATGGTGCGGATGTGAATACACAAGACAAAAGCGGGCGATCATTATTGCTGATCGCTACAATACAGCAGCAGGCAGAGATGGCAAAGCTATTGGTGACCCACGGTGCCGATGTGAACCTGCAGGCCGATAACCTCGACAGCCCGTTTCTTTATGCAGGCGCCAGCGGGCAAACCGCTTTGGTGAAGCTGTTTTTAGCGAACGGCGCACGTTTTGACCTGTTCAACCGATACAACGGCACGGCATTGATCCCTGCCTGCGAGCGGGGGCATGTGGAAACCGTTACAATACTGGCTAATACAAAAGGTTTTCCCATTGATCATGTGAACCGCCTCGGCTGGACGGCATTGTTAGAAGCTGTTATTTTAGGCAACGGAAGTGAAAGCTACCGGCAGATCGTACAGATACTGAAAGATGCCGGCGCCAACCTTGCCGTTGCGGATAAAGACGGTGTCACGCCTTTGCAACATGCACGGTCGAGGGGCTTTAAGGAGATCGCCGAAATACTGGAAAGATAGAGGCGCAGGAATAAGAGCCGGGTATTGCTTCGGAATGTCCTATTTTTAAGCAACAAGTTTTGAAGCTGTATGAAGCATCCGTCCGGTCACTTCCCGGTTTTAAGCATCAGCGGGTTCAGCGAAGACCAGTCCCCGCGCTGTAATGTATTATTTCATGAGCTGAGGGGAGCACACTCGATTGATGATCCGCATAAGCATGATTTTTTTGTGATCATGCTGTTTGAGCGCGGCAGCGGCACACATACAATAGACTTCATCCCACACCGGATCAAAAGCCGCCAGGCCCACCTGCTTTTTCCCGGCCAGGTGCACCAGTGGAAAATGGCGCAGCAGACCATCGGCTATCAACTGATGATCAGCCGTGAATGGTTTGAGTGGTTCCGCCCTTCCTTGCGGTTCTCTGTATCCTATTACCAGAGCCATCCTGTAATGAATATTTCAGAAGCGCATTATCAATTGCTGCTATATGAATTCAGGGCGATCCAAAAAGAATTGAGCGGGACAAACACTGCTTGGGAGCTTGTGCAAACCCGTTGCCAGCTCATCTGCTTGCTGATCAGCAAGATCGTGGGAAGCGCTTCCGCAGATTTTGAGGGATATCATTCCAACCCTGTTATAACAAAATATATAGCCCTGGTTGACCGGCATTTTAAGCAGGAGCATTCGGTAGCATTTTATGCCGGTAAGCTGCATATCTCTGCCAATTATCTCAATATTGTTTGCCGGAAAAACCTGCATGCGGCAGCTTCTTCTCTTATCTACGATCGCATTTTGCTGGAGGCAAAACGGCTGCTGAAGGTTTCGGAAATGTCGGTAAAGGATATAGTGTATGAGCTGGGGTTTTACGATCACGCTAATTTTTCAAAGTTCTTCAGATCGCAAACCGGTATGACGCCCACGCAGTTTAAGGAATTGTGACATCACAACGGCGTATACAATCAGGCTAATGCAACGCCGGGAATTATCTTTGTCGGCTGGTGAAATGTTTATAGTGGAAAAGTATGATCCCGCGTTCCGCAGGACGCTGGCATTCGTGGCATAGAAAAAAAATATGTGAGGACGTTAAACCGCAACCTCTAATATGCACTTTGTCATCCATATGCCCGACAGCCAAAAGCAGGAGCCCTCGGAAGCCCCTGCTTAAAACAGTCATAACGTAAAGGTCTATTGCGCGGGTGTTAATACCTCGTCTATTACATGAACAATCCCGTTTGATGCAGGCACAGAAGCAACGATATTTGCCTTCCCGTTGATCAGCGGCTTGCCATTTACTATTTTGATCGTTATATTTTTTCCATCCACCATACCAAGACTTTGCCCATCCCTCAATTGTTCGGCTTTAAGCACGCCCACATACACGTGATGCTGCAAAATATCAATCAGGGCGTCTTTGTTTCCGGGTTTCAGCAGATCTTCCACTGTGCCTGCCGGGAGCTTGTCGAAAGCAGCGTTGGTGGGAGCAAATACTGTAAAGGGGCCTGCATTGCTCAGCGAAGTTACCAGGTCGGCGGCTTTTACCGCTTTCACCAAAGTGCTGTGGTCTGCACTGCCGATGGCCACCTGCACTACGTTTGGCTGAGAGGTGCTGTCTATCACACCTGCCTGCGAGTGCGTTTCAACAGCTGTTCCTGGAGATGCTTCAGTATGAGTGTTGGCGCCGGAGTTGCAGGCAATCAGTGTGCCTGCGCCAAAAAAAATAAAAAGTAGTTTTTTCATGCTCGAAGAGTTTTCCTGTAAGTTATCAGAAGCTTATCCTATACCTTATGAGGTTTGTCATGCAGACAGCTGATTTTACCCCTTGCAGCATCCCGGCCTTTCTTAATATCAGTTGCCCAATCTATTCTTTTGTTTAACCAGGTGTAATATATGCTTGTCATCAGCATTGTCCGGATTTTCTCCTCTGTCCGGATGCTGATAAGTATCATGTATTTTGCGGCAAATAGGTAGCTTATTTACCGCAAATGCTACAAACGGTAACCTATATTACCGCTGTACGTGATATTAACGATCTTGTTGTCAGGGCATTATTGCCAAAGATCTGCAAGGCGTAAGAAGCACCAGCTACCAGGTGGCAGGGGATAGTTATGTATAAGTAGTAAAACCCTTTTTTGCGGCTCTGCCTTTTGTGACTTTCACGAAATATCATTGCTTGGTCCGGAAATTTCCGGCATTTTAAAATCTTGGTAAAAACCAACAACCATAAATGTATTGCCCTGCATTTTTGCAGTGAAATAATAATACAATATGGAACAGGTAAACAAACAGGCATTACTTAACAAACTTTATCAGCGGGTTGAAAATCATCTTCACCATGCAATACATGCTTTTCAAAATATGAGCGAACAGGCATTGCTTGCAGCATCTGCAACCTGCGGCTGGAGTATTGCACAGTGTCTTCAGCATTTAAATGAATACGGTGATTATTATTTGCCCGCAATAGAGAAAGCAATCAGGAATAATTCCGATACCACTAAAACCAACTTTAAAAGCTCATGGTTTGGCGCATATTTTACTAAAATGATGGAGCCGGAAACAGGAAAGAAAAAAATGAAAGCTTTTAAAAAATATGATCCGCCGCCGCAATTGAATGCTTATGCAGTTGTAGCGGAATTTATACAGCAGCAGGAGCAATTGCTCACGCTTTTGTCAAAAGCAGCTTCTGCTGATCTTGATAAAAGAATACCTATATCATTAACAGCATTGATCCGTTTAAAGCTGGGAGATGTTTTTCAATTTGTGATTGCGCACGATGAAAGACATGTGCAGCAGGCACTGCGGAATATAGTATAATGACTGCTATTGCAGGTGCTTGTGATTTGTTATATAAGGCAGGAGCGATCTCAACTGTTGAAGGTGCAGGGGATTGCTTTTTCCGCATATCAACCAGGTATTTTAAAGTGATTATTGCAGGATCGAAGGGTGCAACTGCACTTTTAGCTTCAATTTTATTAACTGAATTACATATCTTCATATAAGTATATTGACCGCAAGGCTTCCCGTATCATCAATTGATCCGGTCTCTGGCAAAAACCTTTCCTGTAAACACCCATCCAATGTCTTACTCTTCTAAGTCGCAGTTCTTTCAGTGACTATATTGTTTAATAATCTTTAATTATTTTGTTATGAGCATAATTTCTACAAAAAAATTAATTGGAGGTGTATTAGCGGTATTTTTATTGATTATACAGGGTGATAGGGGGAAGAAATATACAGATACTTATAAAGTCAGCAATAGCGCAAACACATATCTCAGCAAAAAAGCGGAAATTACCGGTGCGGATATTGATAAAAAAATGCTTGCCGCTATTGAAGCGAAAGAATACAATATCCGCTTTGATTCTGTAAACAAAACTTACCGTAGCCCCAACCGCAGGCATAATATCCGGAGTAGTTTTCAACCGGGAAGCTGGTCGCTGCAAAATCGTATTCAACAAAATAATCCCGGCTTTAAGCTGAAGTTTATTACAGAGGGTATTTATGCTGACGGAAATTGTATTGCCAGGCCCGGGCAGAAGGTTTCTGTTGTTGCAGATAATAATAAGGTTGATTTTGAACATGAAAAGTTTACAGAACAGTATATAAATAATGACGAAGGGGTTCGTCAGAATTTTATAGTAAAATCCGCCCCAAAAAATACAGGAACAATTGCTGTGCGGCTGCAATATTCAGGCATGATGGCTACTGAAATAGCAGAAAATGTAATTTCTTTCCACGATGCTAACAGTACGCTTACCTATACTGATATCAAAGCATGGGATGCGGCAGGGAAAAATGTTACTGCGAAAATGAAATTGAACGGAAATGAAATTGATTTAATAGCTGAAGTAGAGAATGCTATATTTCCGCTAACCATCGATCCTGTTATTTCAAATCTAAAATTGCCCAGCGCTATACTATCTGGTACTGTTTCTTATCCACACATTGGATCTGACGTGGCAGGAGCAGGCGATATTAACGGAGACGGCTATGGTGATGTGCTTGCCGGTTCAGATTATGGAATTGTAGTTGTTTATTACGGTGGGGCAGAAGGTATTACAAGTTTTAATACAGATACATTAACAGATGGAAGTTCCTCTTTGGGGTTTTATGTTTCTCCAGCAGGAGATATTAATGCAGATGGTTACAGCGATTTTGTTGTGGGGATTGAATCTCAGGAGAAGGCGGTAGTATTCTATGGTTCGGCTTCAGGCGTAAATATAAGCCAGGTTGATACACTTGTGGGGGTTGTTAATTCCGGTATAGGTCATTTTAAGGCAATAAGCGGAGATATAAATGGAGATGGATACAGTGACATCATTACCGGTGCTTTTTGGTATCCTGATGGTAACGGTACTACCGGCGCGGCTTTTATATATTATGGCGCGGCTTCGGGAATTAATACATCGCCTACTTCCGTTATTGAGCTTAAATTGAATGATCCTGAGTTAGGGTACAGCACCATTTTATCTGAAGCGGGAGATATAAACAAGGATGGTTATGATGATTTCATGATTGGCATTCCCGGCTTGAATAAAGATCAACCAGAAGAAGGCATTGCCCTGCTTTTTTACGGATCCGCGTCAGGCGTTATAGCAGCACCAGATACAATTGAAGGTAACCAGGAAGGAGCCCGGTTAGGCGCAGGTATGGCAGGTGGATGTGATCTGAATGGTGATGGTTTTAGCGATATTATTATTGGTGCACCCGGTTATGATAACGGAGAAGTTGATGAAGGAATAGCGTTGGTTTATTATGGCGCGGCCTCAGGCCTGGATCAATCAACAGCAGATACACTGCAAAATAATAAACCCGGTGAGAACTTTGGTGCTTATGTTGTTTGTAATAAAAGAGCAACTACCTCGGCATATGTGAGTATATCCGCCGGGAGCCCGGGCAATACCGGATCGCTCCTTACCATTGCTACGGTATATTCAGGTACCACAACGGGTATTAATAAAAGTAATGCAGATACTATAAAATTGCATAGCATCTATGCTACAAACGATAGATATCCAATTGCTTTTTCAGAAAAGACCAATGAAGATAACCTGACGGACCTGGTGCTGGGTTCTATATATGGAAACATACATGGTTATGCAGGAGCCATATTCGTATATTATGGAGAATTAAGTTCCGGAGGCACATTACCTGCATTGCATGCAGGCAACCAGACCGATGCCTTGTATGGAGCAGGGATATCCGGCGCAGGAGATGTTAATGGCGATGGGTATTCAGATTTGATTGTTGGCGCTCCGGGTTATGATAACGGTGAAGCAGATGAGGGCGCTGCCTTTTTATATTATGGTTCATCAACCGGTATTGGTTCAGATCCTGTAATGCTGGAGGCTGACCAGGCAAATGCGCATTTCGGAACCGCTGTTTCCGGTGCAGGAGATTTGAATGGTGATGGATATGCTGATATTATTATAGCTGCTCCTCATTATGATAATGGGCAAACAGACGAAGGTGTTGTATTTGTATATCTGGGGTCTTCAACGGGCATTAGTACCATGCCTGCAGCGTTGCTTGAAAGCAACCAGGCTAACACTTTATTCGGCAACAGCATATCAAGGGCAGGAGATGTTAACGGGGATGGATTTAGTGATATATTGATTGGTGCACCTTTATATGATAACGGGCAAACTGATGAAGGCGTTGTATTTGTTTATACCGGTTCATCCGCAGGCATAAATAACACACCGGCAATTATTTTAGAAAGAGACCAGGGAAACGCTCAATTTGGAGCAAGCGTAGCCGCCGCCGCTGATATAAATGCAGATGGATACAGCGATATTGTAATCGGCGCGCCTTTTTATGATAACGGCGAAACGGATGAAGGCGCGGTCTTTATTTACCATGGCAGCGCTGTTGGCCTGAGCAATACCGTTGCTGCTGTTATAGAAAGCAACCAGGCCAATGCGCAAATGGGAATATCTGTTTCCGGCGCAGGGGATGTAAATGGTGATGGGTATAGCGATGTTATTATTGCTGCTCCATATTTTGATAATGGAGAAACCGATGAAGGTGTTGTTTGGGTTTACCATGGCTCAGCTACAGGAATTGTTACACCTTATGCACTGTTGCTGGAGGGCAATCAAAGCAATGCACAGTTTGGTTACAGCATTGCAGGCGCAGGAGATAACAATGGAGATGGTTACGGTGATATTGTGATAGGCGCTCCTTATTTTGATAAAGAGGAAACTGATGAAGGTGCTGCTTTTGTATATTATGGCGCTGCATCAGGCATTAATAATGCGCCGGTTGCGATACTTGAAAGTGACCAGGCAGATGCCCATTATGGTAGTTGCGTAAACTCGTTGGGCGATATAAATGGAGATGGTTACAGTGATGTTGTTGCCGGCGCGCCACAATATGATAATGGAGTAGCTGATGAAGGCGCAATATTTTTCTATAATGGCAGTGGAAGCACAACAGGAACAACTGCTGCCTATACATTCAATATTGCAGGAACCCGCATTTCCGTTGCAGGTGATTTAAATGGCGATGGTTTTGATGATTTGACTGTAGGGGTACCAAATGATGCGATGTATATTTACTATGGTTCACAAAACGGCATCAGTAATACGCCTGATGTTACACTGTCGTCAGGGTGGGGTGGGGCTACTGCAGGAGATGTTAACGGCGATGGCTATGGTGATATGGTGGTGAATATAATAATAACCCAAACCCCACAGGAGCAGATAAGCGGGGTTGTTATTTTTTATGGTTCAGCTATAGGAATCAGTATTAATAATACTGACACGTTAGTGGGGTATGATGATTTCAACTTATTTCCTTATGCCAGCATGTTTGGGTACGTAAAAGTTGCAGGTGATGTTAACGGCGATGGTTTCAGTGATCTTTTTATTGCGGCTCCCGGTATTGGAAGTGGAACCGGCGCTGTACATGTTTATTATGGTTCGGCAACAGGAATAATCAATACACCCGGAGCGGTTTTGTATGGAGTAAGTGTTAAAACCTATTTTGGTGATAATCTTATTATGCCCGGTGATATAAATGGCGATGGTTATTGTGATGTGGCTGTTGGAGATTCGGATGCCAGTACCAATGGTTTTCAAAATGGGGCATTTATGATATATTACGGCTCATCGGGCGGCTTTATTCCAAATGGTGAGGGTTTTACAAAACCTGATGATATTGTTTCGGGAATATTTGAAGAAGAGCTTTTTGGAACTATCTCTCCTGCCGGAGATGTGAATGGTGACGGATTTGCTGATATCAAAGTTTACCAGGTTGGCGGTGGATGGCTTATATATCCCGGGTCTGCCGCAGGTATAAGCCGATCTCCGGTATTTTATCCGATAGTAACGGCTGGCGGTATTGCTGATGTTGACGGGGATGGCTATGCAGATACTTATATTAATGGAACGGCAATAGGCGATATAAATGGCGATGGATTTACGGACATTGCTTTGAATGCAGCAGATAAAGCAGAAGTTTATTGGGGAAACAAGAGCGCCGGCATTCGTAAAACCATGCAATTATTTAATACTTCAACAACTATACCTATTCAGCAGGTAAATATTACACAGCCTGATTTTGCCATTGGGTTATTTGCCAAAAATCCGCAGGGCAGAACAAAGGGTAAACTGGTTTGGGAAACAAGAGCGCAGGGGCAACCTTTCAGCAGCGGTTCACCTATTACCAACAGCACGCAGTTTACAGCAGAGCAGGTGGTGTTTTCAGACCTTGGCGCTTCAGGTATTTTGCTTACGGATAATGTTAATAAAACAGCGTTTCAAACAAAAGTACGGGCACGCGTAAAATATGATCCTGTTACATCGCTGAACGGGCAGGTATACAGCCGCTGGGTATATCCGCCAGGCTTTTTTGGCGCTATGAGCATGAATGCTGCGGCGCTGCCGGTTGAATTAATTGATTTTACAGCAACACCTGTTGACAATAAACGGGTAAGGCTATTTTGGGAAACCGCTTCTGAAATCAATAACAGCTACTTCTCAGTTGAAAGATCTGCAGATGCTATGCAGTGGCATGAAATAAATAAGGTAAACGGAGCTGGCAACGTTTCAACAAATATAGCCTACGAAGTATGGGACGAACAACCGTACAAAGGAATTTCTTATTACCGCTTAAAGCAGGTTGATAAGGATGGGAAATTCAGTTATTCGGAAATAAGAAAAGTAAATATTGCAGATCATCAGTCGAAGCTTCGTGTTTATCCCAATCCGGCAAATAGTATATTGTCCGTTGAAGGTAGCAGGGCGGAACTCACCCGACTGCAATTATATAATGTTGAAGGCAGAAATATAACTCCATCGATAAAAATAAGAAGGGTAGATGATACGAGACTATCGCTGGATATAAGCAGGTTAACACCGGGCATATACTATTTGCAAACAACAACTGAAACAAGGAAAATTATCCGGCAATAGATAAGGAAAATAAGAACAGAAAGTAGAAATTTTATTTAAACACATTCAGGTACTTTCTCGCAAATTTATTGTATAAATAAATAAGCGGGTAAATTACGGCAAGTGTAAAAACAGTAATCACTAAACAATAGAATATGTTTGTTCTTATTACTTCGGTGTCTATAGAAAGCATTTTGCTAACCACATAAATCAATGCACGATATGTTTGCTCCTGGAATGCTAAAATCACAATAGAATTTTTTCCAAGAAACGCTAACAGCCTGTTTGACCTTATAAATATTGAAATAATTAAATAAACGGCTATGCCACACAAAGCCAATGGAATATAAGGTAATGTAGTGTTTCCTATATTGCTGGAATATTTGCCCATGCATAATAATTGAACACCCAAACAACCAATAAGCAAAAATATTTTAGCGGTTAGCCCACTCCTTGTACTCAATTGCTGTACATGCTCTTTTGAAAAAAAACCAATACCATAAAATGTTACAGCAAATAGCGCAGTATGTATACCCCATGGCAAAATATTTAAATTGTTTGCACGAATTAAGGTTGCCAGTACAAAGCAAATAAGCAGAAGTCCTGCTACACCCCAGCTATCTTTACATTTCGATATTGCCCAAAACATTAATTCAACAGAAAATAAGCAGGGCAAAAACCATAAAGCGCCATTAAAATTTAAATGAAAGCCCTCATATGTGCCATATATCAGCCCCAATAGTTGGTGCGGAATACTGAATTCACCTCCCCGAAAATGTCGTTCAATAAATGCAAAATATAAGAATGTGATAAGAAAGAACAAAATATAGGGTAGCACAATTGTATTGACTTTATGCGCTACAAAACTTCTGAAACCAGCATATTTATCTCTGTTAAATAACATCCCCGAAATCCAAAAAAAAAGCGGCATATGAAAATCCCATATATATTCCCGCATAACATCAATATGTGTTACATGTCCAAAAACGACAAATGAAATACCTATTCCTTTTAAAATATCAATATAACCTATGCGCTGCTTTATCGCTTCCATATTTATTATTTTCCAGATCGGTTAACCGATTATATGTGAATATAAACGATATTTACTTTTATGCAAACTAATGTGCCATCAACTGATGTAATATGCGCCCCTATTTTGGCATTTCACTAAATTTATGCTGATTTATTGAGGTACACCTGCTTTATATAATACAGTTATTGTGTCTGTTGTAATGCTATATGCTTCTGCAGCGCCTGCTATGGCAGCTTCGCCCTGTTTTACATGCAGGGTTTGATTGCTTGAGGTAACGATAGCTTCGCCTTCCGTTACTAAAATGATTTCTATTGAATAAGTGGTATGATTGTATTTCTCCTCTTTTGCCAGCTCAATTTTGCTTACTATAAAATCCGGTACAGGGCAATAATAAACAGTTTCAGCTCCTCTTTTTTCTCCATCCATTATGTTAGCAACCACACCTTCAAACAAAGTGTGTTTCAATAATTCAGGCACATCAATATGTTTGGGGGTGAGTCCGCCGCGCAGCACATTATCAGAATTTGACATCAGCTCTATATTCTGTCCTTCCAGGTAAGCATGAGGCACACCTGCCCCCTGGAATATTGCCTGACCCGGATGCAGTTGCAGAATATTAAAAAAATAGATGGAGAAAATTCCACGATCCATATTGGTATACCGATCATCACTGTCAGGTAAGGTTTTGCAGGCCCAATATGCAGGCTCTGCTTTTGATAATTGATTGGTTTTATAAGCGGCTTCCGATCTTTTGAGTAAAGGTGCCAGCATATTATCTACTTCGGACTGTGGCAATTCCATTACGTATTTATACAAACCAAAATAACCTTCTTTATCGAAGACTGGTAATAAAGCGTTGAACTCCGGAACTTCGTTCAGGGTTTGCCGTAATGCGTTTTTTTCTTTAAAGCCATGCAGCAGCCAGAACTCACTTAACGCAACCATTACTTCAGGCTTATGGTTATCATCTTTATAATTGCGGTGGGATGCGGTAACCGGGATGCCTGCTTCATTTTCTCTTGCATATCCTTTTCCTGCTTCTTCTTTGGTAGGATGCACCTGTATGGAAAGCATATCTTTTACATCCAGCACTTTAAACAAATAAGGTAAACCGCCAAATGTTTTTGCTACAGTATCCCCCAGCCATTTGGTTTTATCCTCATCTATAAGTTTGTTCAACGGTGTGGAATGATCTTTATCCCATTCCACCAGCGACGGGCTGCTTGTATGCGCCCCCATCCAGTATTCGGCAAATGGTTTGTATTCGCTGTTTTCTACTCCCAGTAATTGCGGCAAAAAAGTATAGCCGCCCCATGCATAATGCTGAACTTTTCCTTTTAGTTTGAACATCTGGCTTTGTTGTTTAAATATCTTTTGTGTATCAAGAATGAAGGTATAATAATAATTGTAGGTTGGAAATTTAAAAATCCGGGATGTCCGGCAAATTATCCTGAACCAGGTATAAACTAATTTTTTTGACGATTTCAAAAATATATTCAATAGCATAGATATGCTATCTCATCTAACTGGTTTCCGTTAATTTAGTGGAATGTTCCTGAGATTGTTTATGCTCCTGGCTGTACTGGTTTCTTTTTGTCGTTCCGGCTATTCGCAACATTATGTTTTCAACCGCCTTTCAATGAGCGATGGATTGTTATCTAATAATGTGAGGGCGGTGTGGCAGGATAAAACAGGTTATTTATGGCTTGGAACCGAAAACGGGCTACAGCGTTATGACGGCAACCGTTTCAGAACCATAATAAATGAACGTACAGAGCAGATTTTTTCAGACCTGGCTAACAGGGTTTGGATAAGGATGGGAAAACGTGTTGGCATTCTCAACACTACAACATTTGTTTTTACTCCTGTTGCTTATGAAAACAGTGAAGCAATACACAACAGTTCCATGATATGGTTGCGGAAAGATGCGTCAGGGAATGTTTGCCTGCAGCTTACAGGAAAAAATTACCAGTATTTTGACGAGGAAACGAAAACTTTTTCCACCAGGCATAATCCTTTTAAAATCCCCGGTCATTTAAAAATACTTGATGTTGCGGAAGACCTGGCAAAAGGCCGATACTGGATTGTAAGCTCCGAAGGTTTGGGCTATTGGGATAAAGCCACCAAAAATTATTATACCGCATCTAATAATGTTCAGAACGAACCTCTGTTAGCGGAGAAAAAAACACTTCAGCGCATTTCAGATTTTTTTATAGATAATAAAAACATTTACTGGCTGCTCGAAAACAATAACAGTATTTCCCGGTTTCTTTTTTATAACAACCTTACCAATATATTTGAGCCAGATACAGCTCTCCTGAATCATGCTGAGAACAACAGCTATTTTGAAATATATGGGCTCAAAAATATTAACGATTCCACTACGGCTGTATATGGGTTAAATTATTTTCGCATAAGGAGTGGACGGAATTTTTATAACCTGAAATCTCATATCAGTAATCCTTATGGTATTCAATTTAACTCCGTGTCTGATGTATTGCAGGATGAGGAGGGAATTATCTGGGCAGCTACAGATAACGGGCTTTATTATACCAGCAATATTTTAAAAAATCTCCACATTGTTTTCAGCCAGGAGCAAAACAGGAGCGTTGTAAGCGGCCTGGCGCAGGATCATAATGATAATTTATGGATCGCTACCTGGGGCAGGGGGATATTTTTGTTAAACAACAATTATTCGGATCCTGATACAAGGCCTGTAAATGAAATAAATGACCTGGGTGATTTTGCGAAAATGGCCTGGACGCTTTGTGAAGATAACCAGGGTAATATGTGGATAGGTTTTCATGAAGGAAAGTTACTCAGCTATAATCTTCAAAGTAAAAAAACTGTCTTATACCAGCCTCCTGTTTTCAAAAATAACGCCGTCAGGCAGATTACAAAAGATAGCAGGGGCTTACTTTGGATCGGGCTTAATGATGGAAATATATTTACGCTTGATCCTTCGGCTCAGCTGCCGAAGGACAAGGCTCTTACACAAATATGTGCTTTAAGTGGAGCTATTAGCCGGATGGTACTGATCAATAACCGGTATATATGGGTAGCTGTTAATGGTAAAGGAATAGATATAATAGATACTGACAATAAAAAGATTATTCATTCAATAGATGTGCAAAAAGCCGGTGGCGGCTTTATTACGAGAGTTAAAGATGTACTCCGGGCAAATGATTCGCTTTGCATTATTGCGGGAGAAAAATTGGTAACCGTGAATAGTAAAACCTTTGAGGTTAATATTGATATAAACAATATATCTCCTCCGGGAACAATATACACTTTACAAAAAGACGCTGACAATTATTATTGGCTGGGAGGCTCAAACGGAATTTGTAAACTGAACCTGGATACCAGAATGCTTACAAAATATTCACAACAGGATGGATTGCTTACAATCCATAATAACAGCTATATACCCGAAAGAAGCACAATGCTCCGCTCCGGCAGGATGGTGTTTGGAGGCAACCAGCACCTCGTAGTATTTGATCCGGCAGATTACAATACATCTGTTCAACCTCCCGATGTAACTATAACAGGCTTTCAATTGAATGACAGGTACCTGCCCCCGGATTCACTGGATAAGCTAAAAGAAATTTCCATATCGTATGAGCACAGGGCTTTTGCTGTTGAATTTGCAGCACTGGCTTTCAGGCAAAGAGGAAAGCTGTTGTATGAATATAAGCTTGAAGGCCTGGATAAAGCATGGAGCACGCAAAGTACGCCCGCACCTGTTAAGTATAATGTATTGCCCCACGGCAGGTATCGTTTTCTTGTACGCGCAAAAAATGAAGCAGGACAATATTCGCAGCATATTACTTCATTGCATCTTTTTATTGCTCCTCCTTTCTGGAAAACAACCTGGTTTTATATGCTGCTTGTAACGGTTTTTGCCTCCCTGCTTTTTTATCTCCATCGCCTCCGGCTGCAAAAGCTATTACATGTAGAAAGAGTACGCAGCCGCCTTGCCCGGGATCTGCACGATGATATGGGTTCTACACTAAGTACCATTAATATTCTCAGCAATATGGCGCTGCAGCAAAAGCCTTTAGATGAAACCAGGAACCGGGAATATATGAGCACTATCAACACCAGCACTTCTCAAATGATGGAAGCAATGGACGATATTGTATGGAGCATTAATCCTGCTAATGACAGTATTGCTAAAATTATTGCAAGAATGAAAGAAACCGCCGGTGCAGTGTTGGAGCCTAGGCAGATTGAATATCGTTTTGACGTAAACCCTTCTGTGCCCGGGCTTCGTTTATCAATGGAGGCAAGGCGTGAAATATTCCTTGTATTTAAAGAAGCACTGAATAATATTATAAAGTATGCGGATTGTACCGGTGTTGTATTTACGCTCACAAAAAAAGGATCGGATTTTATATTGGTTATTGAAGATAATGGTAAGGGTTTCAAAACGCCGGCAGATATATCTGCTGTAAGAGGCAACGGGCTGAAAAATATGCAAAAGCGGGCAACAAATATAAAAGGGCAACTATTTGTTACATCTGAACCCGGAAAAGGCACCACTATACAATTATCTATGCCCATCGCATAAATATGCGTTGTATTGAAGTAACCGGCAACTGATATTTGCAATATCAACTTAAAACAAAATGACTAATAAGCTAATACGGGTTTTATTGTATGATGATGCTGACCAGTTCAGGGAAGCGATCACGCTTTTATTAGACCAGGCGGAAGGATTTGAAGTGGTGGGAAATTTCAATAATTGTGAAACCGCGGTAGCGGATATTGAAATGTTGAAGCCGGATGTGATACTGATGGATATTGATATGCCGGGCGCTACGGGCATAGATGGTGTACGGATGATCCGTCAAAAAAATCTTACGGTAAAGATCATAATGCTTACTGTTTTCGACAATAATAAAAATATTTATGATGCCATCCGCTTTGGGGCAAATGGTTATGTGCTGAAGAAAAGTACACCGGATACTATTATCAATGCCATAAAAGATGTAAATGATGGTGGCGCTCCCATGAATTCATCTATCGCAACACAGGTATTGCAAATGTTTGCCGGCATGTCGCCGGGCACTCAAAACTATGGTCTTTCAGAAAAAGAAAAGCAGGTGTTGAAATCACTGGTAGATGGCAACAGTTATAAAATGGTAGCCTCATCACTTAATATTTCTATTGATACCGTTCGCTCTCACATACGAAGCATTTATGAAAAGCTACAGGTAAATTCTAAAAGCGCCGCAGTGGCCAAGGCGTTGAAAGACCGCATCCTTTAACTGGTTTTATATATGATTTTTTAAACGGCAAATGCTGTAATGGCATTGCTATGCATAAACTATAATAACAATAATACAATCATGAAAAAGAATACTTTTTTTAATGCGCTTATTTTTTTAACTGTTGCATTTATATCCTGCAAAAAAATTCCTGTTAATATTCCTGACCCTGTTAAACCTGTGCCGGCAGATACCAGTACCCGGAGAGATTTTAAGATTGTTTTTGAAAACCTGGATAACAGCCAGGTGGGACAGGATAGCCTGATAGCTGTATTGACTATTGAAAATGCACAAACATCTGCAGGGGATGCCAATATTTCCATACCTGTTGTTTTCAATCAGCAATACCGCACGGGCACACTCACGCTTGCAAAAGGAAATTATACAATCAAAAAACTCATGCTTAAAAACAGTACCGGTATAGTGAAATTTGCTACCCCGGTTGCAGGATCTGTTAAGGCATCCTCGGTTAATAAGCCGCTGAATATTGCTTTTATATTAGACGATAAAACTGAAAAAACAATTCCTGCAGAAATTATTGCAGTAAGCAATGCAGATACTCCTGAAAGTTTTGGATATCCTGCCGGTAGTTTTGGTAATCGTAACCCCGAAACGGAAATGGATAAGCTTATCTATATCCGCCCCATTATTAAAGTTGGTGATATTATATATGATAGCGTTCCTGTTCAACTGATCGTGAAAAGCTGGGATGCAAAAAATGAAATGACCTATAATATTCACTATCTCCCGGCAGGTACACAAGCTGTTTATCTTTCCGCAAAAGGACAAAAGCATCAGCTCTCTGTATCCAAATGGGGTGCTTATGATGAAATAATCCTGTATAAAAATGAAATACAGGAAAACGCAGTATATGATATAGGAGGTGAAGTAGCCGCGCAAAAACTGAAAACTGTATACGAGCTTAAAATTGTGGGTAATACAAGCACCGCATTAACAAAAACAGATTATAGTTATCAGCCGGATGGAGCAGTTATACAAAGACAGGTGATGGCGAAACGTGCAGATATGTCTAACTATATAGCCCAGAAAGACCTGTATGAATATACCAATGGCAAAATCACCACTATCCGCAGCTATGATGAAAACAATACATTGTTTAAAACAACCACTGTGCAATATGACAACACCGGCGGAAGGATTATTGCTATAACTGAGGCAGGAAACGCGGTAAATATAAACGCCGTAGTAAATTATACACTGCTTGATACCCGGGTGGGCATCAGCCAGGATTACCGGATAGATATACAATACAATTACAGTGATGGACGCCCGGCTTCTTACTTCAGCAAAACCATGTACGGTGGAAGAGTTTTAACTGATGTGAGGGTAAGCAGCAATGGAAGCAGGGAGGAAGGTATGTACAACTATGATTCCGGAATAAACCCATTTGTGCATCTCGCCATTCCTGATATGGAGCTTACCCAATATACAAAACACAACCTGGAGGTTCAGTGGAAAACATGGTACGGTGGTTATCCTGAAAATGAAGCGTATGCCATCAGTTATGTGTACGGCACCGGCGGATATCCCAAAGAAGTGACAACAAAATATCGCTCATATAATACCAAAGCCGATACCTACAGCATTCGTAAAGTGTTTGTGTATTAAAATCATATTCCTGTTTTTATTTACCATTAAATATTTTAAATGAAGTTTTTTGTAGAAAGAGTATGCATAAGTATGCTTATAGTTTTCTTCCTGCCCGTATTATTTGTTTCCTGCAAAAAAGAAAAAAAGCAGGTAGATGATGCCCCTCTTGTAATAACTCCACTGGTACGCCCCAGCGGCATATCAACCGGAGTAGCTGTTACAAAAATTATAGGCACTTCAGGAGGCACTATCCGTTCTGCCGATGGAAGTTTGCTTATTGTTATTCCCGCAGGAGCGCTGGATATCAATACAACGATAACTGTAGAACCGATAACAAATACTAATATAGCTGGTATAGGCAGTGCATTCAGACTTACACCTCATGGAAAAATATTTTCAAAACCTGTTACTATTATCTGGGCATGGGCTGCTCATGCTGATAGCATTGGCTTATTGCAAACATTAGGACTTGCATACCAAATGGATGACGGTGTATGGAAATTTACAGGTGCCGATAGTTTTGATGCCAATAACAAAACCGTAAGTTTTAGTACAACACATTTTAGCGACTGGTCATTGATGAACCGTATTTCCCTTACGCCTTATAAGGCTTCTATAGATGTGGGCGATAAGCAAACCATAAATGCCCTGGTATTCACAGAGGTTGATATGGATGATCTGTTGGTGCCCCTCGTTAATCATCCTGACGGTCCTTATAATGATTCTGGCTATCCTGTAGGTACACCTGCTCCATTGCCTTACAGGTTTATAAAGTCATGGAAATTAACAGGTGCCGGAAGCATCGCTGAGATATCAAAGCATGCTGTAAAATACCAGTCACCTGCTTCAGTAAACGGAACTACGTCAGCAACGGTTACGCTGCAACTGAATACACCCATACCCGGCACATTTTTACTGGTAAGCAATATTACTATTATGGGAGATGGCTGGATAGAGCTGAGCATTGACGGAGGTTCTCCGATACGTTTTCCTGCTTCACCTGTTGTAAAAATGGGAACGCAATACATTCTGTCCAATCCGGAGGATGAAGGCGGAGGACATTTCCTGCTTACCTGGAATGGAGGGCTGGGGAGCCATGCTTTTGATCTTGATGCTGGTGGAACACGGTTTCACTTTTTAACCGGCATTAATGAAGGATACAACAGTATGTATATACCCGGGGCAAACATGCCTCCGCAGGCCAGTGAAGGCAATGTAAATATTATAAAACTAAGTGCCGGAAAAGCAGAGGGAGCTTTTAACATCAGCAATGTAGGTGTTGGCGATAAGTTCAAACCTGAAGCTACCGCGCAGGGAAAATTCAGCGCAAGGTTATTTATACCATAATTCAACCTCAGATAGCATACAATTAAAGAGATACAGTATGAAAGCAAGATTAGTTATAATAATAGCCGGGTTGTTTTTTTTCTCATGTGAAAAATACGATCATCGTACTGAAAGCATTGATCAATTACAAAAAGATGTAGCAGGGCTTATCCGGTCGCGGACCCAAAAAATTCCTTTTACGGCACCCATCGCATGGGCGATGATTCAAAACGGTAAGACGGTAGCTGCATACAGGCAGGGAATGGAAGTGCCGGAAGGTAATACCGCAGTAACGGATCAAAGCTTGTTCCCATTAGCATCTGCCACTAAACTATTTACCAGCGTGATGATAATGAAAGCTTTTGAAGAAGGACTAATTCAACTGGCTGCAAAGGTATCTGATTATATAGACGGATTGCCGCAGATATGGCACAATGTCTCCATCAGCCAGTTATTATCGCATACAGATGGTATTCCGGATGCATCAGAAAATGAAGATTATAAAACATTAAGTTTTGAGGCAAAAGAATTTTTAAGCAGGAGCGCCTATCTTGATTATGCCGGGCAACTGCCCTTGATATTTGAACCAGGCGCGCAAACACGATATGGTCAAACTGGTTATGTGTTGCTATCCATGATTTTGGAAAAGATATATAAAAAAGTGTATGAAGAAATAATTGCCGATAAGATACTGGTTCCTCTTGGTATGCAGAACACGCATTTTTTTACGTATAGTAAAACGATAGGTACATACAAGCCGCGGATTTTTGAACCGGGTGGAGATGGATTTAAGCAGGAAACTCCCCGGTATGTATATGCTGATTATGCCACAGCAGGCATTTGTACCAGCTTAAGCGATATGATAAAATTCATCTGCGCGCTGCAAAAGCATACGCTCCTTGGCGCCACACATTTTAAGCGGCTTTATACACCTGTAGAAGGCATGAACGGTTTTGCATTGGGATGGGAGTATCGCTATAAGGATGGTCACCTCATGGCGGGGCACAGCGGCGGATGGTCTGTTGTGGTAATGCATTTGCCGGAAACTAATGCTACAAGTATTTTCCTGTCGTCAGCCGCTGATAAGTCTGTTATCAATACAGGCTATCAACTGGCTGAAAAAGTGCTGGATTACACTATCAACTAAATTTTAAAAAATGAACAAAATATTATTTATCACTTTTATAATAATTGCCCCGCTTATTTGTGCAGCGCAGCAAACGATAAAGAGATGGGCTTTGCAAGGGGAGGCACTGGCACAAACTACAGGCGCATATGCTGAATCAATGCGGATCCCCGGGTTAAAGAGACAGCTAAACGATGGAAGAGGATTACAATTGAATGCTGAATATGTATATGCATACCAACGCAACGGGCAGATTTTTCAGCATGTGGGAATAATGCAATATTATCATCCCCAACAGGAAAAAGGGTTTTCTGTTGCTGCTCAGTTAGGGTATCGTCAAAAAATTTCTATTGTCTTTCTTGAAGCATTGATAGGTGCAGGATTTCTGCGAACAACATTTTATGACAAACGGGAATTTCAAAACCTCAATGGGGATTTTTATAAAAGCAGGTTCAGTATTGCAGGCTTTACGCCATCAGTGGCAGTTGGTGTTGGGGCAAATGTAAATAAAGCATTGAGCACTTATATTCGATATTATCATTTGGCACAGTTGCAGAGCAGCGCTTCGGTACAAGGTATCCGCCTGCACAGAAACCTGGCTGTTGGTATTGGGTTGAAGATGTAAAAAAGCAATGCTTTTAAACGGCAGATGCCATGTGCAAATTCAGTGATTTTGCTTTTAAAAAGATATCTTAATCTCAAAAGACCAATGCCCATTAGTTAAGCAATAAAAGAAGGTCTATGAGGAAAATGAGATTGCCTTAGATGTTTCCAAAAGCGAAATCCCTGCGCGCAAATTGAGCTTTCGGGTGTCAGGATGGGCTGTTTTCATATTCCTCATCCACCTTCAGATTTTTTCCATCCGCTGCCGTTGTTGCCAGTATATCGCAGCGGTTGTTATAGGCATTATCCGCATGTCCTTTTACCCATACAAACTGTATGCTATGTTTTAAAGAAAGCTGGTAATATTTTTTCCAGAGGTCTTTATTTTTTTTGCCGCCCTTAAAATCCGTTTTTATCCAGTTGTTCAGCCAGCCTTCTTTTACTGCCCTGACTACATATTGGCTATCGGAATATATTGTGATGGTAAGATTGGTTTTGGTTAAGGCTTCCAGTGCTGCTATTACCGCCATCAGCTCCATGCGGTTATTGGTGGTGTGCCTGTAACCTCCTGATAATTCTTTTTCATGATTACCCCATTTAAGTATAGCGCCATATCCTCCGGGACCAGGGTTGCCCCGTGCCGCGCCATCTGTATAAATAATAAGTGATGGCTGCATACTATATAAATATTTCTCCTTTCAGATAGGTTACGGCATAACCGCTCATTAAAACCCTGTCGCCTGCCAGCACACAATCAAGATGGCCTTTTCTTGCAGAAAGCTGGATGGCTTTCATATTGTTCTTCTTCAATACCGAAGCCCAGTATGGCACAAGCAAGGTATGGGCAGATCCTGTAACGGGATCTTCATCAATACCGCTTTGCGGAAAAAAACCTCTTGAAACAAAATCAACCTCATTACCTGGAGCAGTTACGAGCACACCACGACTTTTTATGGTAGATAGTGTTTTAAAATCAGGTTGTAGATTTTCGACAGTGCTTTGTTTATCGACCACCACCATATAATCAAATTTTCCTTTGTATACTTTCGATACTTCAATTTTCAATCCTTCCGCAATAGCGGGAGGAATATCGGCTACTATTTCAAAATGATCTGCCGGAAAATCCAAAGTAAGTTGCCCGTTTTTTTCTTTACCCACTTTAAGCCAGCCGCTTTTTGAATTAAAGCTGATCTCATTTTCACTATATCCGAAATGGTTAAAAAAAACATGCGCTGATGCTAATGTGGCATGCCCGCATAATGCTACTTCAACAGTTGGTGTAAACCACCTGATATGATAGCCTTCATTTTCTTTAACAATAAAAGCGGTTTCGGCGAGATTATTTTCCATCGCGATCTTTTGCATTAAATCATCAGGCAACCATGTGTCAAGCGGGCATACCGCCGCCGGGTTGCCGCCAAAAGCTTTCTGTGTAAATGCATCTGCCTGGTATATGGGGATGGTCATAATTTTATATTTCAGGTTTGTAACAGATGCAATATTAGCGGTTATTTTTTGCCAATATTAACCATACAAATATTTATTCGGAATATTTATGGGGGAATAATCTATTCCGTACCTGGCTTTTAGCAATATTGATACTACTTCATAAATCTGCTTTTCTGTTCTTTGAAATTGCCGGAGCAATCCCATCATCGCATAGCTTACAGGATTAACTGAGGGAATAAATGTTTCCCATTCGTAGCCTTTACCCCAGATGAGTCCTGGAACAGTTAACGACAAATCTGCATTTTGAGCAACAAGAAAATTCATTACATCAATGCAACTGTTGGCATGTTGGTTAACCGTATGAAAAACCGGGGTCTGTCCACCAAAGCCATTACTGTCAAGTCCGGCTGTTGCATTAATATCTGCCCCATACTTTACAAGCATTTTTGCACAATGCAAATGATTGTATTCAGCACAAATATGTAAAAGGGTTACTTCGTAAAGTGGTGTAAAAGTGCAGTCTAAAGAATATGTTTTAAATACCAGTTCCCTATTATTATTTAAATATTGTTCAAGTAAAGTTGAATCGTCGAGTAAAACAGCTAATAAAACCTTGTCATCGAATGCTACGCCAAAATCCACAAAAACCTTAATGCAATCTTTAAATCCGGGGCTGCGCAGATACATGTTTATAAGTTCATAAATGAGAGGTTTGCCCTTATGCAATTGATTGGGATCAACGCCATTCTGGAAGTATGCTCTAATTCCTTCTGCCGAATGAACTTCAAAGTCTTCTATTATTTTTTGCAGATAGTCCATTTAAAAACGGAAGAGTATTGTGAGATGTAAGATTTGAAATTTAAGATTTGAGATTTGAAACACTTTCCCTCTATGATTTGACGGCTTTTAGTATTCAGCCTTCGCTTTGTAAGCTGATTGCTGATTGCTGATAGCTGATTGTCCCCGTCTCACACCTGGAATATTCCTAAGCTAAAATGCTCCACATTCTTTTTATGATTTGCCGCAGCGATTCCCTCTGAAATAAGCTGCCGGGTTTCTCCCGGATCAATAATAGCGTCTACCCATAACCGTGCTGCCGCGTAATAGGGCGTTGTTTGTTTTTCGTAACGCTGCCTGATGTCGTCCAGTAATTTTTTTTCTTCTGCCGGATCAATTTCCTTTCCTTTTGCTTTCAGGGAGCTTACCTGTATCTGCAATAATGTTTTAGCTGCCTGTTCACCGCCCATTACCGCTATGCGTGCAGAAGGCCAGGCATAAATGAATCTCGGATCATAGGCTTTGCCGCACATGGCATAATTGCCTGCACCAAAAGAGTTACCTATAATAATGGTGATTTTAGGAACAACGGAATTGGCTACTGCATTTACCAGCTTGGCGCCATCTTTAATAATGCCTGAATGCTCACTCCTGCTGCCCACCATAAAACCTGTTACATCCTGCATAAAAACCAGTGGTATATTTTTCTGGTTACAATTCATGATAAACCGGGCAGCTTTATCGGCGCTATCATTATATATTACACCGCCTAACTGAATTTCACCTTTTTTGTTTTTAATTACTTTACGCTGATTGGCAACTATACCAACAGCCCAGCCATCAATGCGTGCATAGCCGCATAAAATGGTCTGCCCGTAATCTTTTTTATACTGATCAAAATCGGAATTATCTACCATTCTTTCGATGATCTCCAGCATATCATAAGGCTTGGTTGGGTCTGCCGGTAGCATACCGTATATATCCGCAGGATCTTTTTTGGGCTTAATGCTTTTTATTCTGTCAAACCCCGCGGTTTCCTTCGCGCCCAATTTTGAAATGATCTTTTTTACTTCGTCTAAGCATTGCTGTTCGGTATCGAATTTATAATCCGCTATTCCGCTTATTTCTGTATGCGTTGTTGCGCCGCCAAGCGTTTCCGTATCAACTTCTTCACCAATGGCAGCTTTTACAAGATATGGCCCGGCTAAAAATATAGAGCCGTTATTTTTTACCATCAGGGTTTCATCGCTCATGATGGGTAAATATGCGCCGCCTGCCACACAGGCGCCCATTACCGCGGCAATCTGCACAATGCCCATTGCACTCATGCGGGCATTGTTACGGAATATGCGTCCAAAATGTTCTTTGTCCGGAAAAATTTCATCCTGCATCGGGAGAAATACGCCGGCACTATCTACCAGGTAAATAACGGGCAGATTATTTTCCATGGCAATCTCCTGCATACGCAGGTTTTTTTTACCTGTAATAGGAAACCATGCGCCTGCTTTTACGGTTTGATCATTGGCAACAACAACACATTGCCTTCCGCTCACATAGCCCACACCTGCAACCGTTCCTCCTGCCGGGCAGCCACCCTGTTCTGCATACATTTCATAGCCCGCAAATGCCCCGATCTCTATAAAAGGTTTTCCTGCATCGCATAAATATTCAATTCTTTCCCTTGCGGTAAGTTTATTTTTCTCCCATTGCTTTTCAATGGCTTTCTTACCACCACCTGCATAAATTTTTTCCAAAGCCATTTTAACCTGGCTCAGGGCAAGCTTATGCACATCTTCGTTTTTGTTGTTTTCTATATTCATTGGTATGATCTGTTTTTTATAGAATGCCACACGGATGGTACGGATCAATGCGGATATATTCCGTGAATATCCGTTTTATCCGTGTTCCGGTATACGTATTGGCGATGATGGGGTATTTGGAAAACGTCAACTCAATATTTGTACAAATGCCTAATAGAATTACAAATGTTGAGTAAACAACTGTCAGCCCCATTATTGTCAATACAATGTTAGCCACAGTAGCTTTTGATTATTGTTTCTGATTCTTTTTTCATCTTTTCAAATGTCGCAATAAATTCGGCACAACGTTCTTTTACAACAGGGCTACTCTTTTTTACAAATCCTGCTCTTTTTCCTAAAAATTCAAAATTATCGTGATAGTCCCAACACAAATCCCAATCACAACCTTCAACATTTGGAATTGCAGCTTTTAGAAATGCATATTCGTTAGTCTTGAATGTTGCACGCCCAACCTTTATTTTCTTGAGTTTCTTCAAATGTAAGATTGGCAATAACGCTGGAAACTCTGTTTTGTTTATGACAAAACCCAATGAGAAAATTTCGAGGTTTGGAAGTCCTTTTAGAAATTCAAAGTTTTCAATTGGCTGATTCCAATCAAGTGTTCCGTCAATACGCAAATATCGTAAACTGTTAAGCCCGCGCAGTCCGTCAAAATTTGAAACTCTACGAAGATTTTCAAAATGCAGCGATTTGAGCTTTGTCAGTTTAAGTAGCGGTGTTAAGTCTGAGAAGCCTGAAACATATTCAAATATTAGTTCTTCTGTGTTGTAAAGGTCGCCTATAAATTCAATGTCTGTCGTCCGAAAAAATGTTACTCTAAGTCTTTTGAGTTGTGTTAATTTGCGTATAGCTTGAACTTGCTCTTTACTTGGGTCATGAAGTGTCAGTTCTTCAAGATTTTGACAGTCAAAAACTTGTTCCCAATGTTCCTTATTTTGGTGTTTGCTTATAGTCAGGATTTTAACTTCGTCTTTGTTTGCGATTTCAAAGTCAGCAATAAAAGCAAATCGTTCTCGATTTGGAATTGTTGTCCAATAGTCGCCTGTTCTGTCTAAAAAATCGCCAAAGTGATGTTTCATTTTCTATTGTCTAATGTCGACCTGCTATTATGGCTAACATTATGCATTTGTGGTATTCTTTTTATTTTACCCAATAATCAACCACTACTACTTTATCCAAAATAGGTTTTAATATTTCCACAAATGCCTTATGCTCCGGATGCGGCAGATATACTTCCCTGTCCTTTTCAGATGCAAATGTTACAAAAAAGCAATGTGTTAAACCTTCGTTCAGGCCTTCCGGACTGTTGTTGGTCCCCCACTCAAATGCTTTTACTTCTTTTATTTTTGAGGGCAATGCTTTAAACGCATCTTCTACCTTCTTTACCTGATCAGGTGTAGCGCTTTCTTTAAACTTAAATAGTACAACGTGACGTAACATTTTTTGATCTTTATTATTTGCTGAAATGATGGTTGCTGTAATCGCGAATGCTGCGATAATTAAGATAAAATTTCTCATATTGATTGTTTTATTTTTGAGGTATGAGGTATATGGTTTGAGGCAGAAGGTAAAAGGTTATAAACTCTTTCGGGTCTTATGCCCTGCACCTTATGCCCCACACCTTTCACCTCAAATGTATATTTTTTTAAACCGCTAAAATAAAGGTTTGTCTATGAATATTATTATTTCTGAAAATTATGCTGCAATGTCGCGCCGCGTGGCAAATGATGTAAATAAGATCATACAGAAAAAACCCGGTTGCCTGGTTTGCATTCCATCTGGCGATACGCCAACCGGAATGTATAATAACCTTGCTGAAGATTACAAAGAAGGTAAACTGAATATCGGGCAAACTTATTTTGTGGGACTGGATGAGTGGGGCGGATTGAATAAAGAAGATAACGGTAGTTGCGGCTATTACCTGCATAAATATTTTCTTGATCCATTGCAGGTAGAGGAGGAAAAATATTTTTTATTTGATGGCAAAGCCGGTGACCTGCAAAATGAATGCATAAAAGCAGAAGCATTTATTGATGATAAGGGAGGTATTGAACTTGCCATACTTGGATTGGGTATGAATGGGCATCTTGGCATAAATGAACCGGGTGTATCTCCGGAATTAAGAACACATGTAATTCAGCTTGATGAACTCACTAAAAAAGTAGGGCAAAAATATTTTGCTAAAACAACATTGCTCACTACAGGTATCACTATAGGCTTACAATTACTGCTTGAGGCAAAAACAATTTTTCTTTTAGTCAGCGGCAAACATAAAGCTGGTATACTTAGCCAGGTGGTGAATGGAGAAATATCAAATAAAGTTCCGGCGAGCTTATTACGCAACCATGGTAATTGCTTTGTGTATGTGGATAAAGATGCGGGAGAGAAAATTTAAAGCAGTAGAGACAAGGCATGCCTTGTCTCTACTGCTTTTGCATGATCACCAATTAGTGAACATTTGATTTTACACTGGTAGACTATTGATTATCTCTGTTATAATCTACTTTAATGTTTACTGTTCAAGTTTGATTTCACCCACATCTGTAGCTGCGCCATCTTTTACTTCAACACCGTCTTTAGCGGCATTTTTAAAGGGGGCTTTAGCTTCGATAATTACCTGGTAAGTACCCGGTTTAACATCGCCTATTTCGAATGCACCATTAGCTATATCTGCTTTAACTGTATCAGTACCTGAAATAGCCCATGCCCTAACTGCTGCATCTGCGGGGGCCACAGTTCCTTTAACAGAACCATTTGTAATCACATTGAATGCGAACAATCCGGCAGTCAAAATACCTAAGCCTGCCAATGTTAATCTTGCTTTTTTCATACCTCTGGAATTTTTATGTTTATCTAATTAATGACGATATTATTTTCCGAGGAGTTTGAGGATCAGGAGGGATGCAACTATAAAGACAACTACTGTGCCAAAAAATAAGCTGCGCAGGTGTTAAAATACTTTAACACATTCATAATGTACAGAAAAACCTGTACCTGCAAACTTTTATTCATCATCTTCGTTTATACATAAACGTTATACCCCTGCATCTGCAATATCTCGTTATTCACAGTGGTGCATATTCATAATTACATCTGTTCTTCTCTTTTGCTATATTTGCCGCGTTTATAAAATACTAAAATAATTAGTATACATTTGCCGCGTTTTACAACCCAATATTGATATGAATTATGGCAGAAGCTAAACAGAACCTGTTTGATTATAACGAAGATTCCATTAAATCCCTTGACTGGCGGGAGCATATCCGCCTGCGTCCCGGTATGTACATTGGTAAGCTGGGTGATGGCAGCAGTGCCGACGATGGTATATACGTGTTATTAAAAGAAGTGCTTGATAACTGTATTGACGAGCACATGATGGGCTATGGAAAGCAGATTGATATAACAGTAGAAAGCAAGACGGTTACGGTGAGGGATTATGGAAGGGGTATTCCCCTTGGTAAGGTGGTTGATGTGGTGAGCAAGATAAATACAGGTGCTAAATACGACAGCAAGGCTTTCCAGAAATCTGTTGGTTTAAATGGTGTTGGTACAAAGGCCGTAAATGCGCTCAGTAATTATTTTAAAGTAACCGCTGTACGGGAGGGTAAACAAAAGACCGCTGAGTTTGAAAGAGGCGTTTTAATTAAGGAACATAAGGAAACCAAATCAGACGAAAGCAACGGTACACTGGTGACATTTATACCGGATGATGGCGTTTTCAGGAATTTTCACTTTCAGCAGGAATATATTGATAACCTGATATGGAATTATTGCTACCTGAACGCGGGATTAGTAATTACCTTCAACGGAAAAAAATATGTAAGCAGGAATGGGCTGCTGGATTTGCTGGAAAGAAAAACAAATCCTGATGAATTAAGGTATCCTATCATTCACCTTAAAGGAGATGATATTGAACTTGCTATTACCCACAATAATGATTATGGGGAAGAAATATTCAGTTTTGTAAACGGACAGTTTACCACACAGGGAGGTACGCACCAGCAAGCCTTTCGCGAAGCGTTTGTAAAAGTGATACGGGATTTTTATAAAAAAGATTATGAAGCGGCAGATATCAGGCAAAGTATTGTAGCAGCAGTGGCGGTACGGGTGGTGGAGCCTGTATTTGAAAGCCAGACAAAAACAAAGTTGGGCTCTCAATATGTTCAGGAAGGCGGCACAAGTATGAAAAACTTTGTGTACGAATTCTTAGCAAAAGAACTGGATAATTATCTTCATAAAAATACTGCAACTGCTGAAACGCTTAAAAAACGTATTGAGCAAAGTGAAAGGGAAAGAAAGGAATTGGCTGGCATTAAAAAACTAGCCAATGAACGGGCAAAGAAAGCAAACCTCCATAACCGTAAACTGCGTGATTGCCGCATACATTTAAATGATGAGCCACCTGGCAAAGGCAAAGAAGATTTTCATGCAAGACAATTAGACAGTACCATTTTTATTACCGAGGGTGACTCCGCGAGTGGTTCTATTACCAAGGCCCGTGATGTGGAAACACAGGCTGTATTCAGTTTGCGTGGTAAACCTTTGAATTGTTTTGGACTTACCAAAAAAGTGGTATATGAAAATGAGGAATTTAACCTGTTGCAACATGCACTGAATATTGAAGAAGGTATTGAGGGTCTGCGGTATAATAATGTGGTGATAGCAACAGATGCTGATGTAGACGGTATGCATATCCGTTTGCTGCTGCTTACATTCTTCCTGCAATTTTTTCCTGACCTCGTAAAGAACGGGCATGTATATATATTGGAAACACCTTTATTCCGCGTAAGAAACAAACAGGAAACCATATACTGTTATGATGAAAGTGAAAAGCAGGCCGCCGCAAAAAAGTTAGGCAATAAGCCGGAGATTACAAGGTTTAAAGGGTTGGGTGAAATTTCTCCTGAAGAGTTTGTAAAATTCATCAGCTCCGATATGCGCAAGCAACCGGTAATGGTAATGCCTGAAACACATTTACAGCAATTGCTCGAGTATTATATGGGCAAGAATACGCAGGAAAGACAGGAATTTATTATTGATAATCTTAAGGTGGAAATTGATTTGGCGGAAGGATAGAAAGTGGTAAGTGATAAGGTGATTGCAACCACAAACCATAAACAACAAACTATAAACCACAAACCAATCATGATACACATTGTATTTAACGAAGCTGATGTGGAAGTGCTGAGCAAAGCTATTGAGCTTGATGAATCCCTGCAGGGAACTGTGATACAGATAAAAGATGATTATGCAGTTGGCCCTGTGTCAAATGTATATATGGGTGAAGGTATAGCTGCAAGAAAAGCCTGGTGGAGTGAAGTGCTCGCTGGCGGTGATCTTGATGGAAAAGCTGATGACGGCTCTGTGAATGATTATGATACCGTGGCAACTTTGGTGGGAACATTGCGTCGTGATCCCGAAGAAAAGGTCTGGATTTGGGCAGCGCAGAATAAGCATGATGTAAGCGGTTATTACTGGCTGCTGTATTATATGAAAGAATTCCAGGGACGTGTATTTATCCTGTACCTGAATAACCTGCCTTTTATTAATGAAAAAGGAAATATTTTTTACCCCGAGTGGCTATATGCAATTCCGCCAAAAGAATTTATTAAAGCAAAAAAATTGGCAAGATCCATCACGCTGAGTGAATTTGAGATTGACCCGGACGAATGGATAAAGCTTGGTAATGAAAATAAAATGGTGCGTATACTGGAAGGTGGAAAAAAATTAGTACAGCATAATGAAGATTTTTATGATGCTGATCTGAAAAAGTATATTACCAAAGACTGGCAGAAGGGTAGCAAGGTTATCGCTCATTTTCTCTCTAAAAATAAACATACTACCGGTGATGCCTACCTGCTATGGCGCCTGAAAAAGCTGATTGAGAAAGGAGACTATGATGTGCAGGGAGAGGTAAAAAATATGAAAGATTTTGAAATAAAGACAAAAGCAGCAGTTACTGAAACTGTAAGTGAATAAAATTATATGAAAGACAATTTTTTAGAAAACGAATCCGGCATTCAGGGGCAGTACAAAACCTGGTTTCTGGATTACGCGTCCTATGTAATACTTGAGCGGGCCGTTCCCGCGGTTGAAGATGGATTGAAGCCGGTACAACGCCGTATACTTCATGCCATGAAGGAAATGGATGACGGGCGTTTTAATAAAGTAGCCAATATCATCGGGCAATCTATGCAGTATCATCCTCATGGCGATGCCTCAATCGGTGATGCGCTGGTGAATATGGGGCAAAAAGATTTGCTTATAGAAACGCAGGGAAACTGGGGCGATGTAAGAACAGGAGATGACGCTGCGGCTGCCCGTTATATAGAAGCAAGGCTCAGTAAATTTGCGCTGGAAGTGGCCTTCAATCCTAAAACTACCGAGTGGCAACTGAGTTACGATGGCAGAAAAAATGAGCCGGTTACTTTACCAATGAAATTTCCTTTACTGCTGGCACAGGGTGCGGAAGGTATTGCCGTTGGATTATCAACCAAAATATTGCCTCATAATTTTTGTGAGTTAATAGAAGCATCTATAAAATGCCTTAGAGGCAGAAAGTTTGAATTGTATCCCGACTTTCAAACTGAGGGTATGATTGACGTTACCAACTACAATGAAGGTAAACGTGGTGGCAAAGTAAGAGTGCGGGCGCATATTGAAGAGCTGGATAAAAAAACACTGATCATTAAGGATGTGCCTTATGGCGTTACTACCGCGCAGTTGATGGATTCGATTGTAAAGGCAAACGACCAGGGCAAAATAAAAATTAAAAAAGTAACGGATAATACCGCTGCGGATGTTGAGATACAGGTTGATCTTGCTCCTGGCATTTCCCCGGATATTACTATTGACGCATTGTATGCTTTTACAGATTGTGAAGTAAGCATTTCGCCCAATGCCTGTGTTATTATTGATCAGAAGCCCAGGTTTATCGGCGTGCAGGAATTGTTGCGCACCGCCACCGATAATACCAAAGAATTGCTGCGCCGTGAGTTAGAAATAAAGCTTGCAGAACTCCAGGAAAAATGGCATTATACTTCTCTTGAAAAAATATTTTTTGAAGAAAAAATTTACAAGGAATTAGAGAAGAAGCATGAAACCTGGGATAAAGTGCTGGAAGCGATTGACAAAGCGTTTACTCCTTTTAAAAAGCAGTTGAGAAGGGATATTACCAGGGAAGATATAGTGAAACTAACGGAAAAGCCTGTGCGAAGAATTTACAAGCTGGATATTGATGAGCTGAATGACCAGATTAAAGCCATCAATGCAGATATTAAACAGGTGAAGTTTGACCTGGATAATCTCGTGGATTTTGCCGTGGCGTATTACGAAAATCTCCTGAAAAAATATGGCAAAGGGAGAGAGCGTAAAACAGAAATTAAATTATTTGAAGCAATACAGGCAAAACAGGTTGCCATTGCAAACGCTAAATTATATGTAAACCGTGCGGAAGGTTTTATTGGCACAGGATTGAAAAAGGATGAATTTATCGCTGATTGCTCGAACCTTGATGACATTATCGCGTTTACCAAAGCCGGTAAGATGAAGGTGGTAAAAGCTGCCGATAAGGTATTTATCGGCAAGGATATTCTGCATGTGGCCGTCTTTCAGAAAAATGATGAGCGCACAACGTATAATATGATATATGTTGACGGGAAATCCGGGGTGAGTTATGCAAAACGTTTTAACGTTACGGGCGTAACAAGAGATAAGGAATACGATCTTACCAAAGGATCAGAGAAAAGCAAAGTGCATTATTTCTCTGTAAATCCGAACGGAGAAGCGGAAACTGTAAAAATTATATTAAGCCCTAATGCTACGGCCAGAAATAAAGAATTTGATTTTTATTTTGAAGAGATGGAGATAAAGGGAAGAGGAAGTATGGGCAACCAGGTTACGAAGTACCCGGTAAAAAATGTGAAGTTTAAAGAAGCAGGAAGATCTACATTGAGTGGCAGAAAGTTATGGTTTGACAATACATTTGGCAGGCTGAATACGGAAGAAAAAGGAAATTATATCGGCTCTTTCGAATCTGAGGATCGTTTGCTGGTAGTATATAATACAGGTAACTATGAGATATCTGATACGGAACTTACCCAGCGTTTTGATGGAGATAAAGTTTTACTGATAGAGAAGTTCAACCCTGAAAAGATCGTGACCGCTGTTTATCTTGATAAAGAAAAATTACAGTATAATATCAAACGGTTTAAAATTGAAACAACCACATTGCGCAATAAATTTTTCTTTATAAAAGAAGGTGAAGGCAATGTGCTGGAAGCGGTAACTACTGATGAAGAACCGATATTGATCATGCAGAGTGGAAGAGGAGCGCAGGTTAGGAAAGCAAAGATAAAGGTCAATAAAGTGGTTGAAGTAATGGGCTGGAAGGCTGTTGGCGCGAAGCTCGCCGATTACTCAAAGAGCACGGAAATGGAATGGGAGAAGAAGAAAGCAGATGATAATAATCAACCGGAATTATTTTAAATGAGAAAGGCAGTATCTGTAAAGTACTGCCTTCTCTTTTCTTATTTGAGATTTGAAATTTCAAATTTGAAATGCTTCATAGTAAGTAGTCCTCAAATCTCAAATTTCAAATTTTGTTATGACACGTATAACCGAACAACCCTCACTATACAGGCATCTGGAAAAGATGTCTGTAGATGAACTGACTGCTAATATTAACAATGAAGATAAGAAAGTGGCAATTGCTATTGAAAAAGCCTTGCCGCAATTGAATAAGCTGATTACTGCGATAGTGGAGCAATTGCAGCATGGTGGCAGAATGTTTTACCTCGGCGCCGGCAGCGGTGGCAGGCTTTCTGTGTTAGACGCCATTGAGCTGCCAACCACTTATGGTATCGAAAAAGGGATTGTGAACGTGATATTAGCGGGCGGACTTGAGCATTTAATAGAAGCACCTGAAGAAAAGGAAGATGATACAGAAGCCGGCTGGAATGAACTGCTGAAACATAATATTTCTCCCAAAGATATAGTGGTGGGTATTTCCGCCAGTGGCACCACACCGTTTGTACTATCTGCCTTGCAAAAATGTAAGGCTAATAATATTACGGCAGGTTGTATTGTAAGCAATCCTGGTTCTCCTATTGCAGGCGCAGCCGCCATACCTGTAGAAGTAATAACAGGCCCTGAATTTGTAACCGGCAGCACCCGTATGAAATGCGGTACAGCGCAGAAGATGATCTTCGATATGATCAGTACAACCACTATGATACGCCTTGGACGCGTAGAAGATAACAGCATGGTAAATGTTTTACTCATCAACGATAAAATAACCGACAGGGCGGTTAAGATCTTAATGGAAAAAGCTGCTATTAAAAATTATGAGGAAGCAAGAGAAACCTTGCTGAAATACGGAAGCGTAAAGAAGGCGCTGGATGCGATGGGTTGATTAAGGTGAATAAAAAAGTAGTCCTGCGTTTTTCTTTTTCAAATTTGCCAGGCGGTTAACATTATAGCGGCAGGTGCACTCCTGCAAAAAATAATATCGTTAATATTTGCTATTCTGATCTATCCGGAATAGCTATGCATATGCTTCTTTCTTTTCTATCACATTCATTATCCGTTTACGGTGCTGCGTGCCCCATTTAGCCATTTCATTAATAATTGACTGAAGGGTTTTCCCGTAATCTGTTAATTCATATTCAACGGTAACCGGCTTGGTATCGTACACTGTTCTTTTTACCAATTCATTAATTTCCAGATCCCGGAGCTCTTTGCTGAGCATTTTTGAACCAATACCTGTTACTTCACGCTGCAGTTCCATAAACCTTTTTTTGCCAAAGCTCAGAGAACCAATAATAGCAATTTTCCATTTACCATTAAGCATATCTAAAGTATCATGAATGGCTCTTAAATGACTTGTGCATTTGTCCGGCATTTTTACCGGTGCAATTTTCTTATTCATATCATTGATTTACCGGATGGTTTCCTATGGGAAAGTAGTTTCCATATGGAAACTACTTTCAAAAGTAAAGTATATTTTCGAATTTTGCAGTATAAAACTTTTAAAACATGTCAAACAAAACAAAAAAGATTCTATCCACCATATTATTGGTCATTCCTTCTCTGATGGTGGTTTTCAGCGGAATTATGAAACTTGCAGGCAGCGAGCAAATTGTCACTGGGTTGTCTAAAATCGGTTACGGATCGCTGATAAGTATACTCGGCATTGCTGAATTGGTTTTTGTTGCGCTGTTATGGATACCTAAAACCTGGAAGGTTGGTTTCTTTTTCCTGCTTTCTTATCTTGGCGGAGCCGCAGCTATTGAAGTGAGCGGTGGAAAAGGCGCTGTCGCACTTATATTTATCGCTTTGTTATGGGCTGGTGCTTATTTAAGAGATAATTTTATGTTTGTAAAAGCGACATCAAAACAATAGCTAATGAGTAATCATACATCAAAGATGAAGGTGGAAATATGGAGCGATATTATGTGCCCGTTCTGTTATATTGGCAAAAGGAAGTTTGAGTCGGCAATGGAAACTTTTAATGCTGCTGATCATATTGAACTGGAATGGTATAGCTTTCAGCTTGATCCCGATGTGAAATCCGGGGAAGGTAAAAACCTGTACCAGTATCTGAGTGAACGCAAAAGCATAGCTTACCAGCAATCAGTGGAAATGCATAAGCAGGTTACGGATATGGCTGCAGTAGCAGGGCTTGAGTATAATTTTGATAAAGCGGTTGTAGCCAATTCTTTTGATGCGCACAGGTTAATACAACTGGCTAAAACAAAAGGTCTGGGCGATGCCGCGGAGGAACGATTGTTTCGTGCCTATTTTACCGAAGGAAAGGATATAAGTAACTACGCGGTATTGAAGGAGTTGGGAAATGACATTGGATTAAAGCATGCTGAAGTTGATGAAATGTTGTGTAGTGATGCATATACTGAGAATGTACAACACGATATACGTGAAGCCGCGCAGATAGGTGTAAGAGGTGTTCCCTTTTTTGTATTTAACCGGAAATTTGCAGTATCCGGCGCTCAGCCACCTGAAGTTTTTTCACAGGCTTTGCAACAGTCTTATGCGGACTGGTATAAAAATCAGCCTGCTGCAATAACGGAGATAGGAACAGGCGCTGTATGTACACCTGGTGGCGATTGCAAATAAACTATTTGTTATTTCTGCCGTTAGTGTGACTGAGGAATAATTCTTGATGAGTTATCGTAATTTTAATACAGGTAATTTATAAAACACGATACCATGAAGTATAAAATCTTAGGTAATACAGGATTAAAGGTTTCCGAGTTATGTCTTGGCACTATGACTTTTGGAGGAAAGGGAATGTGGACAGCAATAGGCACGCTTGAGCAACAGTCTGTTGATGATCTTGTAAAAAGATCAGTTGATGCAGGCATTAATTTTATTGACACCGCTAATGTGTATTCAGAGGGATTGTCGGAGGAGATAACAGGCAGGGCTATACGAAATTTAGGATTGAACCGTGATGATCTTGTGATAGCTACCAAAGTGAGAGGAAAGATGGGGCCCGGGCCAAATAATATTGGTCTCACGCGTAAGCATATCTATACAGAAATAGAAGCAAGCCTGCGTAGATTAAATACCGATTATATTGATCTTTACCAGATACATGGCTATGATGCCCAAACGCCACTGGAAGATACCATTGATACTTTAGACAGGCTTGTGCAAAGCGGCAAGGTTCGCTATATAGGCTGTAGTAACCTGGCTGCCTGGCAATTGATGAAATCGTTAAGCTATTCATTATATAATCATAAATCAGCTTTTGTATCGTTGCAGGCATACTATACTATTGCAGGCAGGGACCTTGAAAGAGAACTTGTGCCCCTGCTTACGGATCAGAAGGTGGGGTTGATGGTCTGGAGCCCGCTGGCAGGTGGTTTTTTAAGCGGTAAGTATACGCGAACCGGGGAAGCAGAACAAGGCTCAAGGAGGATTACTTTTGATTTTCCACCGGTGAATAAAGAACGGGCTTTTGATATCATTGATGTGTTACAGGCTATAGCAAAAGAAAAAAATGTTTCTGTTGCACAGCTTGCCATTGCATGGTTATTGCATCAACCTGTAGTTACTACGGTGATCATTGGCGCTAAAAAAACAGATCAGTTAGAAGATAACCTGAAAGCGGTTGATATAACTTTCACAAAAGATGAACTGCAAAAATTAGATGAAATAAGCAAACTTCCTTCCGAGTACCCCGGGTGGATGCTGCAAAGGCAGGGTGTAGACAGGAATGCACATTAAAGTGATGAATATGAAGCCTGTACTTTCAAGAAGAGAAATGATCAAATTACTTGGTACAACTGGTGCAGGTCTTTCTTTATGCACGGCATCCATGGCCAAATACCTATATGAAACCGGCGTTATGATGAAACGTGCTATTCCCTCCACAGGAGAATTATTGCCGGTTGTAGGCTTAGGCTCGTGGATACAATTTGATGTTGCTGCCGGTTCTCCTGAACGAAATACATTGAAGGAAGTATTGAAAACAGTGAATGAAAAAGGAGGCAGGTTGATTGATTCTTCTCCTATGTATGGGAGATCAGAAACAACTATAGGAGAACTTACCAGTGAAATACAACTCGCAGGTAAGTTTTTTTATGCCACTAAAGTATGGACAAAAGGAGAACAGGAAGGTATTGCGCAGATGAAAGCATCAATGCGCAAAATGCGGAGAACTAAAATGGATTTGATGCAGGTGCATAATCTTGTAGACTGGCAAACACATATTCGTACTTTAAAGAAATGGAAAGAAGAAGGAATTGTTCGTTATATCGGCATTACACATTATACAACTACTGCACACCGGCAGTTAGAACAAATCATTAAAACCGGGGCTGTTGATTTTGTGCAGTTCAATTATTCCATTGGTATTCGTAACGCGGAGAATAGTTTATTAAAAGCTGCGAAGGATAATGGTATAGCTGTTATTATCAACGAGCCTTTTGAATCCGGCTCGTTATTCAATAAAGTAAAAGGGAAAACATTACCCCACTGGGCGGCAGATTATGATATCAGATCCTGGGCGCAATTCTTTCTGAAATATATACTTTCTCATGACGCGGTAACCTGCGTTATACCCGGCACTTCAAATCCTACACACGCGGCAGACAATATGGAAGCCGGCTACAATAAATTGCCGGATGAAAAAGGACGGATAAAGATGGCTGCCTATTTTGATACACTGGTATAAACTACAGGAAAAGAATGATTTAGGGAAAAATAAAAAATATGCTGCAGGTCTGCGGTTAGGCGCAACAATATTGCTCCCCAGTTATTGCATTTATATACTTGATTTACCTCAAATTCTCAACGGATTTGTCGCTGTAACGGGTTTTTTCTTAGGAATATTACTTACTTTAGAATTCTTCCAAAATTTATCCCTGAACTATGTCCCGGCTTATGAGAAAAATACTTGTTGTATGTGCATTGCTCGCCGGGCAAACTATATCTGCTCAACAATACTGGCTTACTATTCAGGTAACAGATTCTGCAAATGTTCCGCAGCCCAATGCTACCCTCAGTATAAATAAAAAACTTATTGTAGTTGATTCATCCAGTGTTTTCCTCAATTTGCTTGAACAGGGAAAGTATAAAATAAAAATAAGCGCAGTTGGTTATCATTCATTAGAGTTTTCAGTTAATCTTATAGCTGACACAATATTGTTGGTAAAGCTCAATGCAAAAGACAAAGTATTACAGGGAGTGATGGTTACGGCAAACCGTTCTGTTCACCGTAACCAAATGAGTACACAGGTAATAGGTATAACCCAATTAAAAAAATTGCCTGTTATTTTGGGTGAAATAGATCCTTTGAAAACAATAACATTATTACCTGGTGTAAAAAGTGGTGGAGATGCAAGCGCAGGTATTTACGTGAGAGGGGGAGGTCCGGATCAGAATCTCGTTTTACTTGATGGCATTACGGTGTATAACCCCAATCATTTGCTGGGTTTCTTCAGTGTCTTTAATGGCGAAGCTGTTAAGAACGTAGAAGTCATGAAAGGAGGAATACCCGCTGAGTATGGAGGGCGATTGAGCAGTGTGATTACCGTTAACTCAAGAGACGGACATAAAGATTCCGTAAAAGCAAGTGGAGGTATTGGATTACTTTCCTCAAGGCTTTCGCTTGAAGGCCCATTGGCAAAAGGGAAATCATCCTTTATCATAAGTGCAAGGCGAACATATGCAGATCAATTGGCCAAAGCTTTTGCTAAGGACAGCATAGGCAACAACGGCTATTATTTTTATGATGTCAATACAAAAGTTAACGTTTATATCAATAAAAACAACAACATCAACTTTACTTTTTATAAAGGACGCGATAAATTTTCTTACGTAAATAAAGAAGATATAGGCAAAGAAAGAATGTTTGATGTGGTGTGGGGAAATACCATTGCTGGGCTAAGCTGGAAACAACAGGTAAGCCCGGGTCTGAAACAGGAGCTGGCGCTTATCTATAATAATTTTGATCTTGACAGCAGGATAAATTTTGGTGCTTCAGGGTTCATTTTTAGTTCCGGTCTTAACGACTACCAGGTAAAAAACGATTGGACTTATACCTCTGATGCAAGGTTAAAATGGAAATGGGGATTGCAGTATATCCTGCATAGTTTTAAACCCGGTGCGGGTGCATCTAATGCAGGTATGCAGGAGTTTAAATCTCAGGTAAACGACCGCCATGCAAGAGAAGCTGCGGCCTATTTAAGTGCAGACATCAATGTGTCATCTTCATTAAATATAATTGCAGGTATGCGTTATAGTTACTTTAACCAGGTAGGTCCAACCGAACAATCTATATACACCAGGGAAGGCGTACCTACCGGCGAAACGGAAAAATATAAGAAAGGGGAAAGCATTGCCAGGTATCATTATCCCGAACCCCGCATAAGCGCATTATACAAATTAGAAAATAATGCAAGTTTGAGATTGTCTTATGTACGCACCATACAATATCTGCATCTTGCTACAACCAGTGCGGCAACTTTTCCCAGCGATTTGTGGACGCCGGCGAGCAAACTCATTAAACCCGGAATAGCATACCAGGTAGCGGCAGGCTATTTTAAAGAATTGAAAAATGGCAGCTATGAACTGAGTGCGGAGGCATATTACAAAACCATGAGTAATCAATTGGAATTTAAGCCCGGCGCCCAGCTATTGCTGAATCAGAATATTGAAAATGAAATGATTTTTGGAACTGGCAGAGCATACGGTATAGAGCTTTTTTTACAGAAAAAAGCAGGAAAGCTTACAGGTTGGGTTGGTTATACGCTTAGTCGCGCAGAACGGAATTTCCCGGAGATGAATAAAGGAAAAACCTTTCCTTACCGCTACGACAGAACACATGACCTGAGTGTGGTAGTCAATTATCCTTTGAGAAGAAAATGGGAGGTGTCGGGTGTGTTTGTATATGGAACCGGTAATGCTGTAACAATGCCTACAGGCAGGTTTGCCTATAATATCGGGCGGAATGCAGAGCGAAATGAAGTGATGTTTACCAATATCAATCAATATGATAAAATAAATGATTACAGGATGCCTGCCTACCACCGCATGGATATATCATTTATCTACACACCAAAACCAAACAGTACAAAACAATTCCGGAGCAGTTGGAATTTTAGCGTATACAATTTATATAACCGGTATAATCCATATTTTATTTATATGACGGTAGATGAGGATGAGAAAGCAATAAAGGGGAAGAAGGTTTTTCTGTTTCCTGTTGTGCCTTCTGTTACATGGAATTTTAAGTTTTAAGATGATGAGAAAGATATTGTATATAGTGATGATTATCGTTGCGCAGTTTCAACTGGTATCCTGCGAAAGGGATTTTGATATTAAAATACAATCCAACAAGCCAATGCTGATCGTTGAGGGCTATATTAATAATGAAATGAAAGAATACAACTATGTTGTATTAAGCAGAAGCCAGGATTACTATTCTACCACTCTTGAAAATCTTCCTGTTTATGGTGCAAAAGTTACGGTAACAGAAGGAACGCTGCAACCCGATAACAGCATTGCATGGGATGAAGATAATGCAGTGATTTTGCGTGAAAGAAATATTGCTACTATAAACATAAGCTCCCGCACTATTTCAAATGGTATTTATTTTGATGAACGATTGATAACAGATACCTCTAATGCGCTGTTGGGTAAACCGGGTAAATATTATTTGCTGAAAATTGAAGTAGATGGGAATATATATACTGCTGTTACTTACCTGCCCGTTCCGGTAAACCTGGATAGGTTGTCGAGTGAAAATCACTTTATTGATGCGGATAAAAATGAGGAGAGGGCGATGATTACTTTGCATTATAAGGACCCCGATAGTCTTGGTAATGCTCAACTGGTTTATTCCCGGAGTGATGATAACCGCAATAATTTTGGATGGGGCGGACTGCGTTCAGGCAGGTTTATAAATGCTACAGATGATCTTATTAATGGTCAATACCTTAATGTTGTTGTTTCTGCTGATTTTGCTATTAAGGAAAAAGTGGATTATTACCTCGTAAGTGTTGAACGCAGCGTATATAATTTCTGGAATAGCTTTAACAAAGCAAAAGATAATGCCGGACCTTTTTCTACACCCGTAATGTTGGATAATACAATAACGGGAGATGATGTAATAGGATGTTTCAGCGGGTTTAGCTTGAGCGGGAAGACAATAGTGGTAAAGTAGAGCCTATCCTTCCTTCTCCCTTATATCACTATCGCATTATATATTGAATAAACCGGGCTAAGCGTTTTGACATTCTCATATTCCCACACTTCCACATTTCCACACTTCCACATTCCCAAATTAATCACCAAGCTTCCAATCCCAATCTTCTTGAAATATCAGAGGTGAAAACATTATTGGGATCGTACTTTGCTTTAATCGCAATCCATTCTTTATACTGCGGGTACATTTTTTGGAATACTTCCTTGTCCAGCATAGCATCTTTACCGAGGTATAATCTCCCGCCTGCATTTAATACTACTTCATCTAATTGCCGGGTAAAAGGCTTTAACGCTTTAGTTACAGGAAAATCTATCGCCAATGTATAACCATTAAAAGGAAAAGATAGTATACCCTGTCCGTCCCCCATTTTTTTAAATACATTTAAAAATGGTGTACAACCGCTCTTGGCAATCATCTCCAGGATTTTCCTCAATGTTTCAGCGCCGCCTTTTTCGGGTATAACAAACTGGTACTGTATAAACCCTCTTTTACCATACCCGCGGTTCCAGTTATTGATCATATCAAGCGGAAAGAAGAATTTTTCATAATGCACAAATTCTTTGGGTGAATTCTGTACAAAAGAAATTAAAGCATTAAGTATACGCACAGTAAAATTGTTCAGCACAAATCCGGGCAAAAAGAAAGGGACACTTAATTTAGATATCCGGTGAATTTTTAAAGGATCTTTTTGCAGCTCAGGGGTTAACTCACTGAGTTTTGCGGACTCGCCTACGGTTAAAACTCCCCTGCCCAGTTGAGTGCCTGTAGCCATAGCATCAATCCATGCAACGGAATAATTATAATCTTTATATTCATCTACGGCTTCAAGCATCTCCTCAAGGTTTTTCACCTTAATGGATTTCTGCCTGAAATAGGTTGTCTCAATTTTTCTTAGCCTGATCTTCGCCGTTAGTATAGCGCCCAATAAGCCAAGTCCCCCAAAGTTGGCGATAAACAGGTCGGCATTTACATCTCTTGATGCGGTAACTATATTCCCATCTGCGAGTAAAATAGTAAATGAAATCACGCAGTTGATAAACGATCCATCCGCATGATGCGCTTTACCGTGAATGTCGTTTGCGATAGCGCCACCAATGGTAACAAATTTTGTTCCGGGGCAGATCATTGGCAGCCAGCCGCGGGGCGCGAATATGGTAATGATCTCTTCAAGGCTTGCTCCTGCCTCACATTCAAGTACACCCGAAGTTTCATCCCAACTGAGAAAATGATTCATAAGGGTACTTACTGCCACATGCTTATTTTCATTAATAGCCTGGTCGCCATAGCTTCTTCCCAAACCGCGGGGTATAATATTTCCGTGATTTACTATTTCCTTCCATTCTTTTTCAGAACGGGGGTTAGCCACTAATGCTTTTGTTGCAGGGTAATTGCCCCAGCCAGCCAGCAATTCCTGGTGCTCTGTAATCATAATTATTTTGATTGTGCAAAATTAATATATGCAGGAGGATATTACTAATTTATACTGTTTGTCCAGGATTTATTAAACCTATGACAATAACCTTCATAGTTTTACCGGAGTTGTTCTCTACAATTCTTATGGTATTGGATTGGTTTTAGCATACAAAGGTCTGATGCCTTTGTTGTTTCTATCCTGATCCTTTTTATACGCCTGTATTAATATTTCAAAAAATTACCGGAGTATTGTTGAATGAAATATATTGTATTGGCATGGTTTGTTTTCTCCTTCTTTTCCTGTTCTTCTTCTAAAAATATCCACTTTCCCGCCAGGGCTTCTGATCTGACAGGTAATGATTTTTACCACCAGGCATCCGGTATGGAGTGGCAGCAGCGCGATTCTTTTGTTCTCAGGGAACTGCTGGCAGGGAATGTGCCGCCGTTTCTGAGAAAATTTGTGCCGGTGTACGTTTCTGTTCATGATTCTCTTACCGGGCGTGTTATAAAAGCTACTTATTATGTAGCGCCCGATTATCTCAGTATTGGTACAGAGGGTGATTGGGCTCGGATTCACATTACTCCTAAAGCGGCGCAGCAGATTGCCGATTCATTTCATTGTTTTTTGCCTACAAAGAAAATGGTGGATGATATTTATAAAGCGGCAAAGGTAAAGTTAGAGCCCGTTCCGTTATTTGCATTTCGCGATAGTACGCCCATTATGTGGCATCATCATTTAATGGTGGAAGGCCAACGCAGGGGAAGGAAAGGACTGATTGCGGGTATTCAAAAAGATGTGGTGATCAGCGGAAAAATATCAAGGGATCCCAGGACTGAGAGGGTGGCCATCTACGGCTGGCACCGGTTAGATGGAACGCCGATACAGCCTTTATATACCGGGCATATTTTCTGGTGGGTTGATTACAGCCAGGGCATCCGCCTTGTTTACCGCAAAATAAAAGTGGGTAAAAAATGGCTGGATTATACGGATGTACTGAAAGACCCGGTGCTGAAACATTTATTATGTGATGAAGATTATTGCGATTTCTACCGGTATAGCTATTGAGAAATAACAGGCAGGCAATAATGTTGAATATTTTCCTGTAATATAATAACTTGTATTATCATTTCTTTAAAAAATACTGTATGCCGTTAAAGGATTCAAAAGCTTTGGAAAATGTTTTCGCCGCATTCAGATAGTCTCCTTTGTGATAAAGTGATTCTGCCATACTGATATTCATTTTATATTCTACAGGCAGTGTCTGACATCTGCCGTTTTGGTAAAAAGTTAATCCCAAAATCATTAAACAAAATACCTTTTTCATTACTTCTCTATTTCAGTTGAAATGATATATTAAAAACGATTCTAAAATTAAAAGATCAAAGATAAATACTAAGTTTTAGCGTTAAATTTATAGATCATTTTATGATTGCTTTAAGCATTAAACCAACGAATTACCACGTGCAAACAATATTAACAGTGTGCTTAATATTGTCAACAGGGCTGCCTGCTGTTGGTCAAGACGATATAAAAAAATATATTTCAGAATCTTCAATTGTAATTAATGCTATAGAACCAGACTCTGTTGACTATACAGATCTGACTCCCATAGGGGATGCTATTGGGAATGCAAGAATTGTAATGCTGGGTGAGCAGGATCATGGAGATGCGCCTACCTTTTTAGCCAAGACAAGATTGATAAAATATCTTCATGAGAAGAAAGGATTTAATGTTCTTGCTTTTGAAAGTGATTTTGCTATATTAAATTATGGATGGGAACAAGTAGACGGATCAGGTATTGATTCCCTAATACGCAAAGGTATATATGCTTTGTGGACAGATTGTTCCAGTTGCCAATATCTCTTTAAGCAATATATTCCCAGCCAGCATAAAACTGCTTCTCCTTTAAGGATTGCTGGTGTTGATAATCAAATGAACACTTCAGTAATAGTAAATATTTTAGATAGTGTAATCAGAGCTGAAAATCTACCTGTTGCATTACAACCGAATTATAGGGAAGAAATCATTCCTCAACTTAAGGGAAAAGGACTTTATGGTCTGGAAACTCCTGAACAGAATAATAATTGCAAGAATTATCTCCTTACAATAAAGCAGGAATTATTTGAAAAGAGAACTTCAAACGATTTCTGGGTAAAGGTCGTTGATAACATGCTAAGTCTGTATGAAATATTTTCAGGGCAGAGACGTAATTATTTTATAGGATTAAATCTTCGCGACAGTCAGATGGCAATGAACCTACAATGGATTACAAAAGTGAAGTATCCGGATCAGAAAATTATTGTTTGGGCGCACAATTATCATGTTTCGAAGTATTCCGGACATTATCCGGTAAAATATTTTAATGAAGCAAGATCAATGGGGACTGTTTTTACGGAGATGGAAGGAAATGAAAAAGATATATACATCATTGGCTTTACATCATACGAAGGAACATACGGTCGGTTATATCCACCATCTTTCCATAGTATACCGCCGCCTAAAAAGAACAGCTTTGAAAACTGGATTCCAAAAGAATATCAATATGCCTTTGTAGATTTCAGGAAATTCAATAAGCTATATCCAAACAGAGATCACAATTTTTATATGTCGGGGGGCATTGCAAATAACCGGTATCACCAGAATTATAAGGCCAAGTGGAATAAGGTATTTGATGGTGTGTTTTTTATACGCGAAATGTATCCATGTAAAAGGATAAACTAATAACCTGTCCAGTACCGACCGTACTTTACGGACTTCATATCTAAATTATATTTTCCTGCAAAAGCACTGTAAGGGCGGTATTTTGGTAGAGCATTATACCCCTTTAACAAAACCCCGGAGGGGCGACATTATTTATTAAACCTACCACAATATCCATCACATTGGTTTGTGTTGGCCCTGTGATTAAAAGTCCTCCTGCCTGTTTAAAAAAATGGTAAGCGTCGTTGCTGGCAAGATAGTCACAAGGGTTAAGCGTAGTTTGCAAAAGGCTTTGTTCATCAATAACAGCACCTGCTGCATCGGTAGGCCCGTCTGTACCATCTGTTCCGCCAGAAAGTATCGTAATGTTTTTTAAACTGGTTTTATTATTTTTTTCAGCAGCGCACAAAGCCGCCAGGGCAAATTCCTGGTTTCTTCCGCCTTTGCCCCTGCCTTTTAATGTTACGGTTGTTTCGCCACCCCATAACAGGCATATCTTTTCTTTATTTCCCAGTGTATTCAATTTCGCTATAAAGGTTATTGCTTTATCCGCCGCTTCACCTGATAGCTGTTCTGGAACTATTTGTACAGCATAACCAAGCCGTTTCGCTTTTTGCGCCGCTGCCTGCAAAGCGATGTCATTATTGGCGACAATAATATTATTTACTTTTTTAAAAATTTCATCTCCGGGTTCAGGTGTATCAGGTATTAATTTTTCAACGCCTTTTTGTAACCATTGGCGGATGCCTGATGGGAGTTTATCAGTCAATCTGTATTTCATTATAATTTCTCCGGCATCTTCAAAGCTGCTGTTATCTGCAACCGTTAGTCCGCTTGCAATCACTGAAAGGTCATCGCCGGGCACATCACTCAGGATAAGCGATACAATAGTCGCCTCTGTATGCTTCAATAGTTGTCCCCCTTTCAGTAAAGACAAATGTTTTCGTAGCGTATTTATTTCGTTAATAGATGCCCCGCAACCTAACAGCAGTTGAACGGTTTGCTGAATATCTCCAAGGCTGATTCCCGGAGGGCAATCTGCAACCAGCGCTGATGCGCCGCCGCTTACCAGCATTATGATCAGATCATTCTTCCCGGCTTTTTTGAAAAGAGATAATAATTCATTTCCGCCTGTTATACTATTGTTATCAGGTACAGGATGCCCGGCTTCAATTGTTCTGCACTTTTTTAATGGAAGCGCATGTTTATATTTTGTAACAACAAGCCCTTCTGTAATGAGGTCACCTAATATTTTTTCTGTTTCCAGTGCCATTGCGGCGGCTGCTTTGCCCGCCGCCGCAACGTATATATTCTTTAAAGAAGAAAGAAGCATATCTGATGACCCGATATGTATGTACTGATCGTTAATGCTGATATGGGTGGGTATAAAATTAGCCGGCTTTACAGCTTCTACTCCAGCCAGGAATATTTCCGTTGCATCCTTACGTGACATACCCGAAATTAACATTAGTTTTTAAAGCATCATCACGTTTCATTCTACAACAATTTTATATTACCTTCGGAAGAAATTAGTTGTTTAGCTAACTATTTTGTAAAAATATACACATGAAACGTGTCATTAAAAAAGTAGCGGTGCTTGGCTCAGGCGTTATGGGTTCAAGAATTGCCTGCCATTTTGCAGGGATTGGTGTACCTGTTTTGTTGCTTGATATTGCACCAAAAGAATTGAACGATGCTGAAAAAGCCAAAGGACTTACACTGGAAAGTACAGCAGTAAAAAACAGGATAGTGAATGACGCGCTTGCTGCCGCGATAAAATCAAATCCTTCGCCGGTATATACCAAAGACGCGGTAAAGAAAATAAAGACCGGCAACTTTACTGATAACATGAAAGATATTGCCGGTTATGATTGGGTAATAGAAGTAGTGGTAGAAAGATTGGATATAAAACAATCTGTGCTTTCAGAAGCAGATAAATACCGTAAGCCGGGAACGCTTATTACTTCAAACACATCAGGTATCCCCATACACATGATGGCGGAGGGAAGAAGTGAAGATTTTAAAAAACATTTCTGCGGAACACATTTTTTTAATCCACCGCGTTACCTGAAGCTGCTTGAAATTATTCCCACACCATATACTGATAAAGAAGTCGTGGATTTTTTAATGCACTATGGTGATTTGTTTCTTGGCAAAACAACAGTGCTTTGTAAGGATACTCCTGCATTTATAGCTAACAGGATAGGAGTGTTCAGTATCATGTCTATTTTTAAAATAATGGATAATATTGGGTTGAGCATTGATGAAGTAGAAGCGTTGACAGGCCCGATATTTGGCAGACCTAAATCTGCAACTTTCCGTACAGCAGATGTGGTAGGGATAGATACATTAGTAAAAGTGGCGGTTGGCGTGCATGATAACTGTCCCAACGACGAAGCGAAAGAAATTTTTACTATACCTGCATGGCTCGAAAAAATTGTTGCCAACAAATGGTTAGGAGATAAAACAGGACAGGGCTTTTTTAAGAAAATAAAAGGCGCCGGCGGCGCTTCAGAAATATTGGTGCTGAACCTGCAAACAATGGAATACGAACCGCGTAAAAAGCCGAAGTTCGCAGGTGTTGAAGCTGCAAAACCAATTGATGATTTAAAGACGCGCATAAAGATGCTCGTTAGCGGGCAGGATAAATCAGGTGAATTTTATCGCCGGTTTCATTACAGTCTATTCTCTTATATCTCGCACAGAATACCCGAAATTTCAGACGAAATATACCCGATTGATGATGCAATGAAAGCAGGATTCGGATGGGAGATAGGCGCTTTTGAAACATGGGATATATTGGGCGTTGAAAAAACAGTAAAGGCAATGAAAGATGCAGGCTTTACTGTAGCAGCCTGGGTTGATGATATGCTTGCAAAAGGCAATACTTCTTTCTATAAAATTGAGAAAGGAAAGAAATTGTGTTATTCTCCGGCAATGAGCAACTATCTGTCAACTGTTGCGGAAGGAGCGGAAAGCGCTTTTATAGTGATGAAGAATTTTGTGGGACAAACCATCTGGAAAAACAGTGCTGCGAATGTATATCATTTGGGTGATGATGTATTGGGATTGGAGTGGAATACCAAAATGGGAACAATAGGAGGGGAGGTGCTGGAAGGTATTAATAAAGGCATTGCATTAGCAGAAGAAAAATATAAAGGGCTTGTGATAGCGAATGATTCGCAGAATTTTTCAGCAGGTGCTAATGTGGGTATGATATTTATGTTTGCAGTAGAGCAGGAATTTGATGAACTGGATATGGCTGTGCGTGCATTTCAGAATACGATGATGCGGGCAAGATACTCCAGCATTCCCGTGGTGGTTGCCCCACATGCATTGAGCTTAGGCGGCGCGTGTGAACTCAGCCTGCATAGTGATAAAGTAATGCCTGCCGCTGAAACATATATTGGTTTGGTTGAGCTTGGGGTAGGATTGATACCGGGAGGTGGAGGCACAAAAGAATTTGTATTACGCGCTGCTGATGAATTGCAGGAAGATGAGCCGGATACTATTCCATTAAAAAATCGTTTTTTAACTATAGCTACCGCTAAAGTATCTACCAGCGCTTTTGAAGCATTTGACCTGGGTATATTGAGAAAAGGCCATGATGAAGTAATTATTAATCCAGACAGGAGAATTGCAGCCGCTAAAAACAGCGTGATAGAAATATATGATAATGGTTATACTATGCCGGTACAGCGTACAGATATACTGGTAAGAGGCAGGTCGATGCTGGGCGCATTGTATGCGGGCATCAACGGAATGCAGCGTGCCAATTATGCCACAGAACATGATGGCGTGGTAGCAAAAAAACTTGCCTATGTAATGTGCGGCGGCGACCTCAGCGAACCTTCTTTAGTAAGCGAGCAATATTTATTAGACCTGGAAAGAGAAGCATTCCTCAGCCTTTGCGGTGAAAAGAAAACACTGGAGCGTATACAGAGTGTGTTGAAAGGAGGGAAGCCAGTGAGGAATTAATGGTTGGAAGTTTATGGTTTATGGTTGATGTCAACCACAAACCTGATAACAGGTATGGAATATATTCTTTGATGCCTGTTGTATTATTCATTTGTATTTATTAATTTACTTTCTCAATAGATCATCGCTTTATATTCAAACCGCTGATTTCCCTTTTAATAATACCAAATCTTAGTTAACCTTCCTGTATTAACAGGGTATATTGAATATAAAATATCAGTGTTATGAGGTGTGCTACGATTTGGTCAATAGCTTGTATGCTAATTGGTCAATTAATAGTTGATAAAGCGATGGCGCAGACAGATGCTCCAGACGCAGAAAATGTTTTTAAGGTTAATATTATTGCACCTGGTGTAAGTTATGAAAAGAGAATAGGTTACAGGCAAACACTGGTTGCCGGAGCGTACCTGGCACCAGATTTTGCATTTTCTTATTCATCAAATTTCGGCAGTAATTTTTATTTTAATCTTGTGCCGGGTATTGAAGCGGCATACCGTTATTACTATAATGGAAAAAGGCGGACTGATAAGGGATATACCACCTCTCTCAACAACATGAATTATTTTTCATTTGTGTATATACCATCCATTACAGATGTGGCTATATCTGATGCTTATTATGATGAAACAAGAAAAAGACTAGTGCATAATATTGGTATAGCCTGGGGCTTTCAACGCAATTACAAAAATCGCATTAGCCTTGATTTGTATATAGGGCCGGGTTGCAGGATTGGTAAATCAACAGATGTAAATGCTTCGGGCCAATATTATTCAAAGATTGGTATTGCTCCTACAATTATTTCTAACATAACAATGGGGTTATGGCTGAACAAAAGGCGGGATAGTGTAAATTAATATAACCAGGAAACAGGTTGCAGGTGCCTGATTTGTAGTTTGTAGTTTATGGTTTGTAGTTTATGGTTTGTAGTTTTAACGTTACTGATTTTGCCAATTATAAATTACAAACAACAAACCAGTAATAGTGCGTTGTTGGCGTTTTTAAAGATACTTCCTCAACAATAAATAAAACATCATTATCAGCAACAGGATGATGATTGTAGCAACGGCCGGTATTAAAATATTCGGAAGAGGTTTTTTGAGAATGGATTTTTTGCGGCGTTTAGATAATTTCTGAACAAGTTGTTTATTCAGCTCATTCATTACCACAGGTAATTGTTGTTTATCTTTTACACTGGATAATCCTTCAGTGGCATCACTTTCAAAGTCCGCATCTACCAGTAGCTTTTCTATTTCATGTCTTTCTTCCGGGGAAAGTTTATCCTGCAGATAGTCGAGCAACTTCTGCTGGTCAATATCTTTTGATTGCGATAATATGTTAAACAAATCACTGTTCATAAACCTTCATTATCTTTCTGTTCCCTTTTGCTTTAATTTTTTTTCCAGGATGATTTTCAGGTTCCGCTTACCATTCTGAATATAGCTTTTTACCTGCATAGGCGTATAGCCTGTAATATCCGCTATTTCAGTATATGATTTTTTTTGCAGGTAGAAAAAAGATACGCATTTTTTTTGATCCTCATTCAGTTCCTGCAAGGCTTCTTCCATTGCTTCAAGCGTCTCGTCTTTTTGCCTGTGCAGTATAACCGGGTCAATTTCTTCAGGTTCAGCAATGACCATCCTTTCTGTAACAGGAACGGCGTTCTTGCCTTTGTCTCTTAATTGCATAAGACAATAGTTTCGGGCTACCATATACAGCCAGCTTTTAAAATAAGTTACCTGGTACTTATGCAATTCTGAAATAGCTTTTAAAAAAATCTGCTGTACGGCGTCTTTCGCTTCTTCTTCATTTTTCAGGTACTTCATGCATACACCGTATAACAGCAGTGTGTATCGCTGCATAAGGATCCCAAGCCATTCATTGTTACCATCTTTATGGTAAAGCTCTAATAAGCCGGCATCTGTTATATGGTTGGATTGAGAAGCAATCAAAACAGGAAAGTATGTTATTAATGCTTAGATGCAGCTTATCTCCATTTCCACAAAATAAAATGGAGATAATATTGTTTTTGATTTTTGCTGCTATTTTTTTCCGCCGAAATTCTGCTTATAAAAAACAATAGCTTCTTCTACAATTTTTAGAGCTGTTGCCTTATCCTGGAACTCGTTTACACTAACGGTTTTATTTTCCAGCTTTTTATATTCTTCAAAAAACTGGCGCAGTTCACTAAAAAAGTGTTTGGGCATTTCTTCAATGTTGTTGATGTAGTTTACACCAGGGTCATTGTTGGCAACTGCAATGATCTTATCATCAGCGTCTCCGCTGTCAATCATCTGCATTACGCCAATCACTTTAGCCTGCACAAGGCATAACGGCTGAATACTAAGGCTTGAAATCACCAGTATATCCAAAGGATCTTTATCATCACCGTAAGTTTGAGGAATAAACCCATAGTTGGTTGGGTAATAGAATGAAGAGTATATCACCCTGTCTAATTTAAGCAAACCGCTTGGTTTGTCAATTTCGTATTTCTGCCTTGATCCTTGCGGAATTTCTATTACCGCGTTAACTATACGTGGTGCATTGTCGCCGGGTTCAACGCCATGCCAGGGGTGTAATACTGTCATCATAAAGAAAATATTTTTTTAAAAAGAAAATTATAAACGGACTGGGAACAGAATTATTTTTCTATAACATTTGTAGAGTCTCCTGTAAAATTATATTTAAAATCAACCCACCATTCCTTATTTTGTTTTACCAGTTTTATCTGGTTGTTTTCTTTTTTGAAGGAATTTGAATAACTAATGATGGTAGTTGAGTCATTAAGATCCTGGGATTTATTTATGATAATGCTTGCTTCTTTATATCCGTCTTTTTCTGATTTAGAGGAAGCATTATACATTTTTTCGTTTCTTTCAAACAGCATTTCATTTGTTCCATCTTTCAATATAAACAACTTTGCCTGGCGCATATTACCGTCAAGCGCAAAGCGAATAAAATCCCGGCCGGCTTCTAATGGGTCATCCGGCTTTTTATAATTATCTGTTTCGGAACAACCAATAAATCCAATAGCTATAATAACGAATAGAACCGTGGTAAACTTTGCCATTCAAAAACAATTGTACGCAAAAATAGAACAAAAAGCACTATTGATAGCCGGTAGAACCATCCCTGACTTTTACCTTTTTCCTGCCACTGTTCTTTTTCTCCCATTCTTCAACAGCTTTTGGTTTTTCTACCGGCTTTTTAGCACTTGCAGTTGAATCTGCTGTTTTCATATTTCCCTTATCTTTTTGCCCAAAGAAGTATGTTTCCTGCTTGGTGATAAAGCCTGTGCTGGGGTCATAAAATTTCCAGGTACCATGCTCAACAGACGCTACTTCAAGTTTTACAATTTTCATTTCCCATTTATCAGGAATCTCAGGATCTGGCACCTGCACGCTGTCATAAGGATTTTCAGGATTGGTTGCACGCCAGCTTTCTTCACGCAGCAAATCCCCCATTTTGGTATAATATTGCTGTTTCCCGTCTTTTTCACCCCATTTATAATTTTCAATGGCTACCAGGTCGCCTGAGAGTGCATATTTTCTCCATGTCCCCTCTTTTTTGCCATCTTCAAAATAGCCCTCTTCTTCATAGCCGGGTTCTCCCCGCAATTCTTCTACCCGCACTACCCAGGGCCCCTGCTTTTTATCATTTTTATCAACCCGGTTAAGCGTATCTCCTTTAACGGAAATGATAAAACTTTTTAACTGAGCCTGGCTTTGCAATGAGGCAATTACTAAGGCTGCAATAAATAAATGGCGCATAGTAAATTATTTTAAAGGAGTTACAAAGGTAAACGGAAGGATAAATATAATGGTATAGACAAAAGTTAAAGAATGAGGGAGTTTTAATAAATATCTCCTGTTTCCATATCAAGCTGGTAAGGATTGTGGGTAAGTTTAAAATTATAGCCTGGTTTAGTGGTATTATATGGAATCAGGGCTGGGGCACCACCAAAAACAAGGGCAGCCGCTGCCGTTTCTCCTAACCTGAAATCCCTAACCTTTTTAAGCAGTTTGGCTCCATAAAAATTAAATGTATTTCCACTTCGGTAAAGCCTGAAAAAACTTCCTGCGGAACTTATAAAAATATTTTTTCCATCAGAATATCCATATAATTCTCTTATCAGTATTTCTTTTCCGAGTGCATTTTTTATGTATATATCATCATTTTTTTCCCCGGCTTTTACAACAAATTCTTTTACAGATGGTTTATTGTTTCTTAACTCATCAAATGTGAGGTATATACCTTTTTGTAAAGAATCATTTAGTATAGCTATATTGAATCGTTCTTTATTATATTGTTCAACTTGGCTGAGGGTGTATCTTTTGGTTATTTGTTCTATTTTGGATTCTGTAAAAAGCCTGAGCTTTGATAAGCTTAGCGTTAGCGCATCTTCAATATAAAGATCAGCATCACGATGAATGTTTTTATCTCCGGTTATGGTACTGTCAAGTCTATATAATGGGATGTAGAAATTGTCTTTCTCCGCTAAGTATTCAATTCTGAATATAACACCACTTCCGCTTGTTGCGGGCGAACGCTGATACTTATCCTCTTTTTCATCATAAATTTCATCAGAAAGCCATAGCTTTTTTATGATGCAGATTAATTTGTATGAAGCAGTATGATTTGCAACAGGGCGATCTATCGAAGAAATTAAATAATTGCGTATTTCGTTAGTAAAACCATTTTTTAATCTTATCACATGCTTTGGGTCAATACTTCCTTTGTGCATAAATCCTAGAGTACTTGTGTCAAACCTGTTATCTTCTACTATTATATCAGCAAACATACATCCTGCGCTTACAGTAAAGGATGGTTTATGTAAAGTGATTTTATGTATGCGGAATTTTGAAAAATCAATACGGTTTCTATCAGGAGATTCTTCCCTTTGGGCTGCAGCTTTTATACTTAAAATAAGCAGAATGAAAGCGAAGATTTTTTTCATGACGGTAAGATAGAAATTTATTATGCTGTAAGCAAAGTGATATAGAACCGGATGTAAAAGATGATTTATTTAATTATCATATGTTAAATATACGCCCGAAGCCGCTTTTCGTTTATATATAAATCTTCTGTTCCTGATGAAAAAACTGCAAAGCGCCTCAGTGTTTCTTATCCTGATGTTATTACTTTTCTCTTGTAAAAAAGATGATATAGTGGATAGTGCGCCACCCGAAGAGGTACAAAAACCGGATTTTGCTTACGGCGTAAATGCTGCTGATATACTGGTAATGGTAAACGAAGTAAGAAAAAGCGGCTGCAATTGCGGGGCAACCTATATGCCTCCGGTTAATGAATTAACATGGAATGATGCTTTAGGAAAAGCTGCTTATGCTCATAGTGAGGATATGAAAGCGAACAATTATTTTGATCATAAAGGAAGCGATAACAGCAATCCCGGGGCAAGAATTACAGCAGCAGGGTACTCCTGGATAACATATGGAGAAAATATAGCGCTTGGGCAAACTACCGAACGCATTGTGATGAACAGTTGGTTAAAAAGTGAAGGGCATTGTAAAAATATAATGAATGCCGGCTTTAAAGAGATGGGCCTGGGGCGTACAGGCAATTACTGGACCCAGGTATTTGCCGCAAAAAAATAAGCTTAATCAGAAGCCTTAACAGGTGAAAGGGGATATGTAAATTCCTTTTCACTTTTTGATATTACAAGCGTAGCCACACCATTGCCAATGATATTGGTGATAGCCCTTGCCTCGCTCATAAATTTATCTACTGCCAGTAAAAATGCCAGCCCTTCTAAAGGGATTTTATGTAAAGCAGTTAAGGTTGAAGCAAGTATTATAAAACCACTGCCGGTAACGCCGGCCGCTCCTTTTGAGGTGATCATTAAAATGCCTACCACAGAAGCCATTTCCCAAAACGAAAGATGAACATTATATAACTGCGCTAAAAAAATAATTGCCATTGAAAGATATATGGATGTCCCATCGAGATTGAATGAATACCCGGTTGGCACAACAAGACCAACCACAGACTTGCTGCAACCCATTTTTTCGAGCTTGTTCATTAAGGAAGGGAGCGCAGATTCTGAAGATGAAGTGCCAAGCACTATAAGTAACTCTTCTTTTATACCAACAAGGAATTTCCAGATGCTGAGCTTATAATATTTTAGTATCAACCCGAGTACAATGAAAATAAAAGCAGCCATTGTTCCATACATGGTTAGCATCAGCTTACCGAGCGGTATTAAAGTTTTAATACCAAATTTTCCTACAGTAAAAGCCATTCCCCCAAATGCCCCGAATGGCGCAAGGTACATTACATACTTCAGTGCCCTGAATACATAATGCGTTATCATTGCCAGCCATTTCAATATTTTTTCCCTGTGCTTAACCTGGCTTAAGATAATACCGGTAATTATCGCAACGATCAACACCTGTAAAGTGAAATTTTCTTTCAGAAAAGCTATCCAGCTGAAATCACTATGCCCCTCTTTGGCATACTTTGATGCATCCTGCATAGGCAGCCCGGTTTTGTCTATTTTACCCGGCTCAAAAAATAAGGCGAATGCAATACCCAATACCAACGCAAAAGTTGTAACAACCTCAAAATACAGCACAGCTTTTAACCCTATCTTTCCAACCTTTTTTAAATTGCCCATGCCCACTATGCCCAGTACAATAGTCAGGAAAATGATGGGTCCAATAAAAACTTTAATGATGTTGATGAAGGTCTTTCCCATCCATTCTGTTTTAATAGCAGTGGCCGGGAAAAAATGGCCGAGTATGACGGCCGCTATAATGGCAAGCAAAACCCAAAAGGTAAGGTTGAAAACAATCTTGCTGAATGTGCTTTTTGGTTTCATTCAAAAAATAAATGTTTAAATGTAATATAAAATGAACTAATGCCATCGTTATAAAAATTTTCATTCTATTTGTATGCTGAAATTTTTCAGTATACCCTTACTTAAAAATGAAATGTAATAATGGTAGATATAGGCGGTTGCAAAAATTTCTTTTTTATTGGTGTGGCGGGTACCGGGATGAGCGCCCTGGCGCAATATCTTGTGGGGCTTGGTAAAAACGTATCGGGTTCTGATCGTTATTTTACGAACGACAGCAAGAACGAAACCCAGGTAAAATTAGAAGAAGCAGGTATTCGTTGTTATGTACAGAATGGAGAAGCTATAACGCCGGGCATTGATATTGTTATAGCATCTGCCGCAATTGAAGATACTGTGACAGAGGTGCAAAAGGCAAGGCAGCTTAATATTCCAATTATTAAAAGATCGGAGCTGCTTGCGTATATAGCAACAACCAGAAGAACGATAGCCATAGCAGGCACTTCCGGCAAGAGCACCACCAGCGCTATGCTGTTTGATGTTTTAAAATATGCGGGAATGCAACCTGGTATTATCAGCGGCGCAGGGCTGGTGAGCTTAATTAAGGAAGGTAAGATAGGTAATGCAGAAACCGGGAATGGCGAATGGCTTGTAATTGAAGCTGATGAAAGTGACGGGTCTATTGTGCAATATGAAGCAGAAATAGGCGTACTACTGAATATTGATAAAGACCATAAAGAAATTGATGTGCTGATGGATATCTTTGATGTGTTTAAAAGAAATACAAAGGATATATTTATCGTAAACCAATCGCACCCGCTTGCAACAAAGCTTTCAAAAGATAACAGGTACAATTTTTCGGTTGATGAAAATGATGATGCGGCATTTATAGCCACTGATTTTAAACAAAAAGGGTTAGATATACAGTTTAAGATTAATGGCATCGATTTCTCTTTGCATACTGTTGGCCGGCATAATATGGAGAATGCGCTTGCTGCCACTGCTGTTGCTGCATTGCTTGGAGTGCCACTCCAAACCTGTGCCCAGGCTTTAAAAAGCTATGAAGGCATATACCGCCGTCATCAATTGCTTGGAGAAAAGAATGGTGTAATTGTTATTGATGATTATGCGCACAATCCTGCAAAATGCGCGGCTTCTATTGCGGCATGTCAGAATATAGCTCCGAAAGTAATAGCCTGGTTCCAGCCTCACGGTTACGGCCCCACGCGATTTTTGCGGCATGATTTTGTGCATGATATAGGCAGTATATTAAGGAAAGAAGATGAGATATGGATGAGTGAAATTTTTTATGCCGGAGGCACGGCGGAGAAGAACATTTCAGCCAATGATCTTATTGGTGATCTGAAAGCAATGCATGCCAGTGCTTTTTTTGTGGAGGACAGAAATGATTTTTTAGATGCTGTACGCAGTCACCTCACAGATAATTGTGTATTGCTGCTTATGGGTGCACGCGATCCTTCGCTTGAGCATTTTGCTAAAACAACCTGGGAAAATTTATAGCATGCTTTAAAGATTAGCGTAAAACCGGAGGCTGGATTTTCTTTTTTTAAGATGCCAGGTTATTGCTTTAAAGAATGCTTTAAGGTGCCCGGATTTTCCTGTAACCGTATACTTTACAATATTAAATGGCGCTAAAAAAAGTGTGAAGAAAAGCAGGAAAACCGAGAACCCTGCGGTTGTTGAATTATTGCGCATGGCCATAATCCTGTTACGGGTATTATAGAATACTTCTGTTGCTGTTGCGCGTTTGGTTGTTGCAGAATGTTTGCTGTACACAATTGCCCCGGGTTGATATAATATTTTATACCCGCTTTTCAATATCCTGGCGCTGATTTCCGCATCATCAAAATAAACAAAGAAATTACGTGGAAGCACACCTGCTTTTTCTATCATGCTTTTTCGCATCATCATTGCACCGGAATATACCCCATTGGTATAAACCTGCTTATTATATTGTCCATTATCTTTTTGACGGCTGCCGATTATATACGTTCGCCCTGTTAAAGGGTTAAGCGAGGTAGATCCTGCATACTCAATTACATTTCTATTTTTGTATGAATATATTTTGGGACAAGCTGCACCAACGGTAGTATCCTCTACAAGCGGAGTTAACAGATCTTCAATCAGATGTTCAGTTACTTCTGTATGATTATTCATGAAAAGGATAAAATCTCCTTTTGCCTGTGCAACAGCCCAGTTGGCAGCACCTTCTGCTTTCATATTATTGTCGGCCCTTAGTAACCGGGTATTGGCATAATTGCCTTTATAGATCTGAGGGCCGGGATCAATTGCCGAGCCCATATCGCAAACCAAAATTTCATAATGGGGATATGCAAGCTTTCGGGTAGATTCCAAAAAATGGCGTGTAGCTTCCGTTTGGTTCCAGTTAAGCGTAATAATCGAAACCAAGGGCTTTGCCTTGATCGTAATGTATCTTTTTTCCTGCCGGGTATTTATTTCTCTGTTCATAACTATATAAAATGTTGAGAAATAAAGGATTTAAAGATTGCCCTGGTTTATAAGCAATGTTGTTGTATCAGAGGAATCGGAGAATTTGTAAGAAGTAATATAAAGATAGTCTAAAAGGAGATTGGTTTGTATGTTGCGTATCAAATCTACAATTGAGTTATATAAAAATATGAAAGACATTCTTGCTTTTGCCTGGTATTAAATACGATATAAATAATGATAAAATAGTATGCCTTTTAAGGGCTGATTATTTTATCATTTGTCAATTGATTTTATAAGCACTGGTTATCAGAAGATTATGGTAATAAGATATTTCAGTACAAATAGAATAACTTATTATTATTTTTAAAAACCTCATAAGAGTTTTCCACTTTTAGCATATGATAGTCCCTTTGGTATAATCCTTGCGTTGCTCATTGAACTTTGTTAAAATATAATCCAAATCCATTTACAATGTCCAAACTGTACCTCAGAGTTGTTTCTAAAAAACAACACATTTTCTTCGGAGTAATACTTATCTGATAATCTGCATGCCTTAAAAAAATCAGTATTTACTCATAAAAATTATTTGAAGAATGAATTATCAATTACCCTGGCGTTTTAATCTTGTTATCCGAAGCGTCAAAAAAATCAGGTTTTTCCTTTTAACAATTATTGCAGTTTTTTCATTTATTAATATTATTTCAGCCCAAACAATGCAAACTACACAGCGATCTGTGTATACCAGGGTTGATAATTATATTGGTGGATATCTGGAATCTGTGCCCAATGATTATTATAATAACCCTACAAAAAAATATCCTTTGATTATATTTCTGCACGGTATCGGAGAGCGTGGTGATGGGTCACCCGGAGCGTTGGAGCGGGTTGCAAATGTGGGTATTGCTCAAAGGTTGAAAAATAAAACCTTTCCCGCGAGTTTTACATATGGAGGTACCAGTTATTCTTTCATAGTAATCTCTCCACAGATATCAGGTTCAGCCTGGGATACTCCGATTGAAGATATCATTAAATTTGCGAAAAAGAATTACCGTGTTGATGAACAAAGGGTTTATGTAACGGGGTTAAGCATGGGGGGCATTTCATTGTGGGCCTATGCAACAAAAACAGTTGACAGAGGTAAAGAGCTTGCTGCAATGTTATTGTGTACTCCCGGCACCAGTGCTATTGCAACTCAGCTTAAAAATCTTAGCAGTTCGCAAATTCCAATTTGGGTTACCAATAATACCGGAGATCCATATAATTCTGCCAGCGGCGCTACGGCATTGGTAAATGCAATAAACAGCACAGTGCCGGCTCCTCCCAAAGCATTATTAACTATTTTTACTAAAAGCGGGCATGATTGCTGGACTGCCACATATGACCCTGCTTTTAAACAGGGAGGATTAAATGTATACGAATGGATGCTATCAAAGAAAAGAGGCACTGCACAAACTACTACACCAAAGCCCGTGCTTACAGCAAATGCCGGAACTAATAAAGTTATTACCTTGCCTACTAACACTGTTACACTTGATGCCAGCGGTTCAAAAGTAACTTCAGGCACAATTACATCCTATAGCTGGACTAAAATTTCAGGACCCGCTACAGGATTGCTGGCATTGATTTCAAATGGATTGCAGGCAAAACTTACCAGTCTTGTAGCAGGAGTATATACTTACCAGTTAACAGTAAAAGATAGTAATGGCAGCACAGCTACCGCCACAGTAACTGTAACAGTTAAAGCTGCTTCAACCTCAACCTCACCTCCAAAGGCTAATGCAGGTAAGGAGCAAACAATCACTTTACCAACAAACACCTGCACATTAAACGGGTCATTATCATCAGCCTCAACCGGTAATACCATAGTATCTTACAAATGGACCAAAATGTCTTCGAGCCCTTCTGCGGGTACAATAACAAATCCTAACAGTGTTACTACTACTGTTACAGGTTTAGTTGCTGGTAAATATACTTTCAGCCTTACTGTTACTGACAGCAGGGGAGTAAGTGTGTCCGGTGGTACAATAGTTACTGTAAAAGCTGGAACTACAACTACGAATGTTGCACCTAAAGCAGTAGCTAATGGAGGCGGTGCGATACAGCTGCCCACCAACAGCAGAACGCTTAGTGGAACCGCATCAATCCCAGCACCGGGCAGCAGCATAGCTTCTTATTCCTGGAGTAAAGTATCCGGTCCGGCAAGCTATAAAATTGCGAATGCGAATGCTGTAACAACTGTATTTTCAAACCTGGCAGAAGGAGTATATGTATTCAGGCTGAAGGTAACAGATAAAAACGGGTTATCTTCTTCTGCAGATACAAAAATAGTAGTTCAGGCAGCAGCCAAGGTTGCACCTAAGGCGGTTGTTAATGGGGGCGGTGTTATCAAACTGCCAACCAACAGCAAAATTCTAAGCGGAACAGCATCAACGCCGGCGCCCGGAAGTAGTATAGCTTCTTACTACTGGAGTAAAGTTTCCGGGCCATCAAGCTATAAAATCTCAAATTCCAATATTAAAGAGACTATATTTTCAAACCTGGCAGAGGGCGTATATGTATTCAGGCTGAAAGTAACAGATAAAAACGGTTTATCTTCTACTGCAGATGCAAAAATAGTAGTTCAGGCAGCAAGTGTTGCGCCTAAAGCAGTAGTTTATGAAGGCGGTGTTATCAAACTGCCAACCAACAGCAAAACCCTCAGCGGAACAGGATCAAAACCAGCTCCTGGAAGCAGCATAGCTTCTTACTACTGGAGCAAGGTTTCCGGGCCATCGAGCTACAAAATAGCAAATCCTAACGTTGCAGAGACTGTATTTTCTAACCTGGTAGAGGGCGTATATGTATTCAGGCTGAAAGTAACAGATAGAAACGGGTTATCGTCTACTGCAGATGCAAAAATAGTGGTTCAGTCTGCAGCAACTGCCAGTCGTACCATGGGACCAGGCGATAGTGTTTCTACGGCTCTTGCCGAAAATAATATAATCGTGAGAGATGAATCATCATTAGATTTCAAGATAAGTCCAAACCCGGTTCAATCTGATATGAATATTGCTATAACCGGTGGGTTAAACGGAAAAGCAAGTATTACTGTTTATAATATTAGCGGAAAACAGGTATTACAACAAGAGTTTGTTAAAGATGGTATCGGCACGCTTAATAAAACGTTTAACTTGTCTAAGCTACCTACTGGTATCTACATTGTTCAAATTATTGTAGATGGAAAATATAAAAAAGCAATGAGGATTGTAAAACAATAGGTAAAATATTAAATTAATTAAATAAATAAAAACTCCTGATCCATGGCGACCAGGAGTTTTTATTTAGTGGAGAAAGGGGTAATATATTATTTATTATTATTATGTTTATAAATAAAAACACTTATTTAATATTTAACAAACACTTTGGTATAATACTTGCGCAGTTACACAAAATTTTATAAATACTAAATCCAATTCTATGTGTAAAATCTACTCACGATTTCTTAATCAGAAAGAATAGCCCTCTAATTTTTGATGACGTCTAAATCCCCTATTTCTAAACCATTCAATCTCTTAAAAAATCATGAACAAGGTTAATCCTGCGTGCCTGAAAAAAAAACCAATATCCGCACGTACTTCTGCTTTTCTTTCTATTTTTTTCTTATTTTTTTCTGTCGCTGGTTTTGCGCAAACAATGCAAACCACGCAGAAATCTGTCTACACCAAGGTTGCTAAATATGTTGGTGGATACATGGAATCTGTGCCGAACGATTATTATAATAATCCTACAAAAAAATATCCTTTGCTTATCTTTCTCCATGGTATAGGAGAACGCGGCGATGGAACACCCGGAGTGTTGGAGCGTGTAACTAATGTTGGTATTGCTAAATTGTTGAAAGATAATGCTTTTCCGGCCAGCTTTGCATATGGTGGGTCTAATTATTCATTTATTGTCCTTTCGCCTCAAATATCAGGATCTGCATGGGATCAACCAATTGCAGATATAATTGCGTTTGCAAAACAGAATTATCGTGTTGATGAACAAAGAATTTACGTAACTGGTTTAAGTATGGGAGGAATTTCTTTATGGGCATATGCAACTCAAACTGCTGCCAGAGGCAAAGAGCTTGCAGCAATGTTATTATGTACTCCCGGTACAGGTTATACATCCACACAGCTTTCAAATCTCAGTAGTGCGCAATTGCCTGTTTGGGTTACCAATAATACCGGAGATCCGTATAATCCTGCCAGTGGCGCTACGGCATTAGTGAATGCAATAAACAGCACCGTGCCAGCTCCCCCCAAAGCATTATTAACCATTTTTACTAAAAGCGGGCATGATTGCTGGACTGCTACATATAATCCTGCTTTTAAGCAGGATGGACTAAATGTATATGAGTGGATGCTATCGAAAAGCAGAGGTTCTGTTCAGCAGGCGCCTGCCAAACCTGTATTAACAGCCAGTGCAGGAGCAAATCAGATTATTACGCTGCCTACAAATACTGTTACACTTGATGCCAGCGGCTCAAAAGTAACTTCAGGGTCTATAACATCTTATAGCTGGACTAAAGTATCTGGTCCAACTACAGGCACGCTTACACTTATATCAAATGGGTTACAGGCAAAGCTAACAGACCTTGTGGCCGGAGTATATGTATATCAGTTGACCGTAAAGGATAGTAATGGCAGTACTGCTACAGCAAATGTAACGGTAACAGTAAATGCTGCAACAACTTCAACAGCACCCCCTACTGCCAATGCCGGGAAAGAGCAAACCATAACATTACCTACGAATAGTTGCACATTAAACGGGTCATTGTCATCTGCCTCAACTGGTAATACGATAGTATCTTACAAATGGACCAAAATGTCTTCAAGTCCTTCTGCAGGTGCAATAACAAATCCCAGCAGTGTCTCAACTACAGTTACCGGGCTAGTGGAGGGTGTATACACTTTTAGCCTTACTGTTACCGACAGCAGGGGAGTAAGTGTGTCCGGCGGTACAATAGTTACTGTAAAAGCCGGAACTACCAGTACGAATGTTGCGCCTACAGCAGTAGCGAATGGAGGTGGTGCGATACAACTGCCCACCAACAGCAGAACACTTAGTGGAACAGCATCAACCCCTGCACCAGGCAGCAGCATAGCTTCTTATTCCTGGAGTAAAGTATCCGGTCCGACAAGCTATAAAATTGCGAATGCAAATGCAGCAACAACTGAATTTTCAAACCTGGTAGAGGGCGTATATGTATTCAGGCTTACAGTAACAGATAAAAACGGGTTATCATCTTCTGCAGATGCAAAAATAGTAGTTCAGGCAGCAGCCGATGTTGCTTCTACAGCACCTACAGCAGTAGCGAATGGAGGTGGTGTGATACAGTTGCCCACCAACAGCAGAACACTTAGTGGAACAGCATCAACCCCTGCACCAGGCAGCAGCATAGCTTCTTATTCCTGGAGTAAAGTATCCGGTCCGACAAGCTATAAAATTGCGAATGCAAATGCAGCAACAACTGAATTTTCAAACCTTGCAGAGGGTGTATATGTATTCAGGCTTACCGTAACAGATAAAAACGGGTTATCCTCTTCTGCAGATGCAAAAATAGTAGTTCAGGCAGCAGCCGATGTTGCACCTACAGCAGTAGCCAATGGAGGCGGTGTGATACAGTTGCCCACCAACAGCAAAACACTCAGCGGAACAGCATCGACCCCTGCACCCGGAAGCAGCATAGCATCTTATTACTGGAGTAAAGTTTCCGGACCGTCAAGCTATACCATTGCGAACCCCAATGCCGCCGAGACAGTATTTTCAAACCTTGCAGAGGGTGTATATGTATTCAGGCTTACCATAACAGATAAAAACGGGTTATCCTCTACTGCAGATGCAAAAATAGTGGTTCAATCGGCAGCAACTGCCAACCGTACTATGGGATCAGATGATAATGCCTCTATAGCTCTTGCTGAAGATAACATAATCAGGGGAGATGAATCGTCATTAAATTTCAAGGTAAGTCCAAACCCGGTTCAATCTGATATGAATATTGCTATAACCGGTGGGTTAAACGGAAAAGCGAGTATTACTGTTTATAATATTAGCGGAAAACAGGTATTACAACAGGAATTTGTAAAAGATGGAAACGGTACTTTAAACAAAGGATTTAATCTATCCAGATTGCCAAGAGGTATATATGTAGTGCAGGTAGCTGTTGATGGCAAATACAAGAAGGCAATACGAATAGTTAAGCAATAATATGTTTCATTAGAGAAATCTAAACTATTTCTAATAATAAAGGCGGACTTCACAAAAAAGTCTGCCTTTATTATTACCTATTATATCCTCTTTATGTGATTTTTGAGTATTCAAAATGCTAATCAACAGATTGTTATATTTTCTTTCCGCCATATTGTTGTCGATGGTTTTTTCTGCAGTGCGCAAAGTTTAGCAGTGTTTAAAATGAATGCTTCTTTGCAGGCTTTGTCACGCTGCGTGAAATATGCTTTCCAAACCCCGCTAAAACAAAATAATCACGGTACTTATTAAAGCATATTTAATGATTTCACATTTGGAAAATATTAGCCAGTATCAGGTAGAAAACAGAAAATCAGCCAGGTGCCAATAAACTATTTATAATAAGTCATTCCCGTTCCTGTGGAAACTTCCATTTTCCTTTGTTGAATTGATTATACTCTTTATACTGTTTATAACATTGCAGTATATACATGCCTAATTCAGCATCGTTAACCGTTATTACATATTCATACATCGGACGGTAAAATTTCATAAAATCAGTGAGTTGTTCCCCGTCCAGGTCGGTGAGCTTTTTTACAAAGGTCCTGTTAAACCGGTAATCAATATGTTTCTGCTGCTCTTCTTCAATAAGCCAGTTCTGTATAAACTTCATGTTCCTGTTTCTGCGAAAGCGAAATACATTGATCAATTCATCAAGATCAACCCCAACGCCGGCTCCCATACTACCCGGTGATAGCGTAGTTGTGCGTAAACCAGGCTTTCGGTAATTAAAAATCTTCTCATATTCCTTCCTGTTTTGAAGGGAATCAAAGTGATAGCTTGGTTTTTTTACTGTTACATTAGGCAGTTCAATAGCCGATAACTGTATTGAAATATCAAAGGTGGCAGGATTGGAAATGGTATTTACAGGATATTTTGGTGTAACTTTTTCAAGGTAAGAAAACCAGATAGAGTCGTTCTTGCTTACCCTTATACTGTAAAATCCTGTAGAGTCTGTATGTGTTCCATTTCCTGAACTGGTAAGCACTGAAACAAAAGGTAACGGAATTTTTTGTGAGATATCATATACTCTTCCCTGTATTTCCTGGGCATAAGTTGTATTCGCCACAGAAATGAGTGCAACAAATAAAAGAAGATATATTTTCTTATAAAACCTCATCAATCCAAACTCTTTTCAAGGTACGCTTTCCATCTTTGATAAATTTCGTTGTATGCAGCAGGTGCTTCCCCGGGCTCTGTAGTACTAACCGGTTTATAAGATGCAAAAGCTTCCTGTGTTGTTTTATAGATTCCTGCGCCTATGCCACCGCCAATAGCAGCGCCTGCCGCTCCATCATTTTCGTATAACTCTACAGGAACGCCTGTAAAATTTACAAAAAGATCAGTAAATAATTTGCTGAGAAACATATTTGCTTTGCCAGCCCGGATCACCGTTGGATGAATTCCATTCTGTTTTAAAATATCCAACCCGTATTTAAATGCACAGGCAATACCTTCCTGCACTGCTCTGAACAAATGTGCAGATGTATGTACGGTAAGCTGTAAGTTACTTATCTGGGCGCCGGGCATTTTATTTTCAAGCATACGCTCTGCACCGTTGCCAAAAGGAAGAATAGTTAAGCCATCACTTCCCAATACAATAGCTTGTGCCTGGTGATTAATATCATTGTAACTTAAATCTTTGCCCGTGTTATCTTTTATCCATCTGTTCATAATACCCGTTCCATTTATACATAACAATACACCGATGCTTTTTGCTGTATTATTATGATTAACATGTGCAAAGCTGTTTACCCGAGACTGCAGATCGTAAGTAAGTTTATCACTCACAGCATAAATAACACCGGATGTTCCCGCCGTTGCCGCTATCTCTCCGGGTTTCATTACGTTTAAAGAGAGGGCATTATTAGGTTGGTCTCCGGCTTTATATGCTACAGGAATACCAGGTTTTAATGCAAGTTCTTTGGCAATTTCATTTGTAACTTTTCCATGTACTGAAAAAACCGGTTGCACCGAAGGAATAAATGACCTTTCAAATCCGTAATAGGATACTATTTTATCAGCAATATCATCACTTGTAAAATCCCAGAAAATTCCTTCGGAAAGGGCGGATGGAGAAGTAGATATTTCACCTGTAAGTTTCAAGGCAATAAAATCTCCGGGCAGCATTATCTTATCTATTTTTTCATAAACCTCAGGTTCGTTTTGTTTTACCCACGATAATTTAGACGCGGTGAAATTACCCGGAGAATTGAGGAGACAACCAAGGCAATAATCCGCTCCGAGTTTATTAAAAGCAGTATTTCCAATTTCTACAGCCCTGCTGTCGCACCAAATAATGGAAGGGCGAAGCGCATGCTTATTTTTATCAATAACTACAAGTCCGTGCATTTGATACGCAATGCCAACAGAAACTATATCATCCGGGTTGTATTTACCGGAGTTGTTTACCTTTTTAATAGCCTGTTTGGTATATAGCCACCAGGTTTCAGGGTCCTGTTCCGCCCAACCCGATTGTTTTGATATTATAGCTGCTTCAGTTTCGGGAAATTGAGCGGAAGCAATAATTTTTGTGGTTGCAGCATCAATAACTGATACTTTAACAGAAGATGTGCCAACATCTATTCCAAGCAATAGCATAAATAGTAATTAATGATGGTGCAATAATAAGGCAAGATATTTAAACCACTTGGTTATTTTGTTGCCTGCAAGATCGGTTTTTAAAGCAGCATAATGTTTATACCCGCTGAAATACAGTTGTTTTAACGCAATTTTACCGCTTTTTTATTTTCCGTACTTAAAGGCAAATCTTATATTTGATCAGGTACTTATTGTAAAGTGTTACTGATTTTGCTGAAACGATAAAATGAAATCTATAGGAAAATATTTACGTAAGTTTTTTTTATTTTTTCTCATCTGCTGGCACTGGAGCTTATATGTTTCAGGACAGGTGAGGGTTATTGCGTCAGCAAATAAGCAGATACTTACTGCCAATGATTTGTTAACACTGCACTTTAGTGTTGAAAACGCTGATGATGTACAGCAATTTATTCCTCCTTCATTTACCGGTTGCAGAATCGTGCAGGGACCTACTCATGTTAACAGTTCATCCATCATAAATGGTGTTAAAAGCAATGCGTTGTCTTTTGTATATGTAGTACAACCTGCATCTCCCGGTAAATATTGTTTTAGCGGGGCATCGGCCAAAGTAAATGGGAAGCGGTTAGTATTTAATACATTGAATATACTGGTGAAGAAAATGCCGGGTAAATCGCGGTATGATTTTATTGAGGAAGATGATGATGCCCGTCATGAATTATACAGCGATTATATTTTGAGGCGGGGTGAAAATATACAGGATAAGATCAGGAAAAATCTTTTTATAAAAGTTGATGTAGATAAAACCACATGTTATGAAGGTGAAGCTGTGGTTGCTACATATAAATTATATACCCGTTTGCGTTCTGAATCAAAAGTGGTAAGACGACCTTCTTTCAATGGATTTAGTGTATATGATATGCTGGATCCAACTGTGGCGCCTTCAAGTATTGAAAAATTGAATGGTAAGGATTTTAATGTCTACATTATCCGTAAAGTACAGCTTTTTCCGCTTCAGTCGGGGCAGATGGAATTAGATGCTGCAGAAGTTGAAAACGCGATTACGTTTTTGAAGGCTGATGACGCGATGAAAAATAATGGTGCGAACCTCAGTACACTTCTCAGGGCATTTGAAACGGATGATATAAAAAGCAGTGGTATAGCAACAGAGCATGTAAGCATACGAAGTAATCCTATTACAGTAACGGTAAAACCTTTGCCAGAAGGAAAGCCTGGCACTTTTAACGGAGCAGTCGGATCATTCAGCATTCAATCTGCTGTAAGCAAAAAGCAAATTCCTTTAAATGATGCTGCCATATTTAAGGTGATCATTAAAGGAGAAGGGAATTTTGGGGTACTGAATACTCCTGCAATACATTGGGCGAAAAGCATTGAAGCTTATGAACCTAATATTAAGGAAGATTTTTTGAAGAATGTTGTGCCGATGCGTGGTTACAAAGCTTATGAATTTACTTTTACTCCCAAACAAAAAGGCGAAATAGTGCTTGATCCTGTGGAGTTTTCTTTTTTTGATCCTGTTGCACATCAATACAAAACAATTACTACTGATTCAATAACAATTACTGCAACTGCACCTGTTACGCGGGATAGCGCATTTATTACCAGGATGCCGGATAGTAGCCAGGAACAGCCTTCTGCATTATCCCGCCCATGGATACTATTCATTGCCGGAAGCTTATTGTTTTTATTTGCGTATGTGCTTTACCGTTATATAAAAACATCTGATCAGCATGCTATTGCAAACCTCCCAGGAGAGAGAGAGGTTCCCGATAAAAAAGATTTGTCTTCGGATGATGTGACTCATCCATCTTCAGTATCTCTCAGCCCCTTGTTTAATGCAAAGCTGATGCTTGTTCAGCAAGACTCACGTGGGTTTTACAGTGAATTGAACATGGCTTTGCGGAACTATGTTTCTGAGAAATATAAATTTTCAGCTAATCTTAATCTAAAAGAAATAGAACAGCAAATGAAATTGAAAGGACTGGATAATGATATTGTTTCTCAATTTTCACTGGTTGTTCAACAATGTGAAATTGCCCTGTACAATCCATATCTGAATGAAGCGGATATGCAATCTGTATATGAACTTGCAGAAGATTTTGTATTTAATGTAAGCAAGACCTGATAACAGGATACTTAGTGCATTCCTTATGCCTAAGTGAAATCTCATGTATGCAAAAACAGCATTCTTTTTTTACAAAGAATGCTGTTTTGCTGAATATTATACAGTGAAATTTATCTCCTGATTACTACGCGTTCTCTTTCCCACCTGTCGCCAATACGAATCAGTATAGTATACACTCCTTCACTATATCTGCTTAACTGGCCGATTTCTATATTGTTTTGACCAGATTCAACCATTCTTTGTCCGCGAACTACAATTTTACCAGTCATATCTATCAATTGGTATTCTACACTTCCACGTAACGCTGTGTAAAAACTCATTGTTAAAGATGATATAGCAGGGTTGGGGCTCACTTTTATTTTATTATTGCTTATACCTGATAATCTTACTGATAAGACAGCACTGTATTTGAGCGCTCCGTCTTTGCTTGATACTTTTATACGATAGTATAAAATATTATTGTCTGCATTAATATCCGCATCCCTGTATTTAAAGCTTTGTGTTCCTATGAAAGGCGTTTCCTGCGTAACTCTTCCAATTGCGGTAAAATTAATTCCGTCGGTTGACCTTTCAACATCAAAGTAGCTTATCTGTTCACTTGTAAGGATTTTCCAGTTGAGGTCAACCCCTCCGCTTTGCTGAACAGCATTGAACTGAAGGAAATCTACCGGCAACACGGTACATGTAGTAACATTCAGGGTTATCTCAGCACATGTTGTGGTGTTACAATCTCCCTCTGCACGTACATAATATGTTGTGGTTACACTTGGGTATACGGTTATTGAGTTTCCGGTGCCGACAGGAGTGCCTCCACAGCTTCCGGTATACCATCTCCATACAGCATTTGTGCCTGTTGATCCTCCGTCTCTTGTTAAGGTTATGGCATTACCGGGGCATATAGATCCTGTAGCAGGAGAGCGTAAAATGCCTGTAGCCGGTGTAGATGATGTTTTGGCATTTAGCAGGAATCCATCAGATGTATATGCACAGCTCCTGTCGAGGTATGCGCCTGCAGAATCCGGTCCAACCAAAACTCTGTAGTATTTACCTATATCGCTGGCTGACAGAGGACTTATTGTGTAATCACTGCTTGTAGCAGATGTAATGTCCGTCCAGGGTCCGCCGACGTTGTTGCTTCTTTGCCATTGATAATATACCGTTCCGGAAATCACTGTCGGGTCACTTAACGCTGCGCTGAATGTAGTTGTGCCGCTGGTACATCCGGCAGTATTGTTTACTGAAACAGTAGGTGTAGGATCGCAAAGACCAAATTGTATATCATCTATTGCCAGGTCATTACCGCAGCCACCTGCAGCGGCATTTGTAATTTCAATAATTACACTGGTTATTCCCGAAGGCATTACAAACTTCATTCCATACTGAGTCCATGCGCTGCTGGTAATTTCAGGAGTAGTAAGGTTGGTGATTATATTATTTGTAGCTGCATCTCTTACTGTAAAAGTTAATTTGGGATTTATCATTCCCCCAAACGCATCACAAAAACTGGAATACGAAGCATTGCCTATATTAGAAACAAATGCAAATAGTGAATATTTAAGATTACCACATGAAATATTTACCTGGTCTTTATAGATTCTGCTCGATTTTACGTCAGCATTAACTACCATCATTCTGTTATTGCCACCACCTGTAGTATGATCGGTACGGCTGATCCACCTTGAGGTATTGCCGTTATTGGCATTGCTTGTTAATGCATACCGCTCAATATCCAGTGGTTGAGTTGTACTGCCGGTATAATCGGTGGCGGCAGTGCCGGCAGATCCGGTTGCTGCGGGTATTGTTGTACCCAAACCAGAGCCCATTCCAAAATTTTGAAGGAATAATATTTTTTCCAATGCTTCGCAAGGCGGCATTTCTGCTACTGTTGCAATAAAGAAAGGAGTAGGTCTGTCTTCTCCGGGATCATCTGGTTTTGAGTTATTATTAAGATCAGGGTTGTCGCCATCTGTAGAAATATCTTCAAGAAAGACGCCGCTGTAGCCATTACCACTTACCCTGGCATTGTTATTATATACTTTTCCAATTTCGATTCCATTTACCCTGAACGATACTCTGATAATGATATAGTTACTTGCCAGTGGATAATTAGGTAGTGTTTGGCTAGGGGTAGATGCTAACAGATTGTCGCTTGCCGTCGATTGCCCATCATAGTAAGGATTAAGCAACAATCCTAATGGATTATATACCCATGACACCGAAACATCATTAATTTCATTCTCGAACAGATCAAAAGGGTTGCCACTGTCTGTCCCAAAATCTGAAAGTAATTCATGAACCTCAAGGTTATTAATATTCCAGCTACCCATATTTTTTACGGTTATATCGTAACTGAGATTATATTCGCCTGGAGTTCCTGTTGGCGTTGCAGAAGAAAGCTTTTTAGCAACACCTACGGCAGATATTATTTCAGTAAGGTCATTACTTTGGTAACAGGGGCTTTGTGTAACTGAAGTTTTGGCACCAGTCAAAATATTAATATCCCAATATTTATTATTATTATCAGCAGCGATAAGTTTACCCTCAGCAAAGTTTAATCCCACAATTTGATTACCGGTTAAAGTGGCAATCAATGTAGCGTTTAAGGGGTTGGGTGTAGCATAATCCTGGTAATTAACCGACAGGTATTTCCTATCCCAGACCATCAGCATTTTACCGTCAGGTGTTAAAGTAAGGTCTCCTGACTGCTGCGTTATAGTAACACCAGACGGAAGTGAAATAGCTTTGCTTGGGCCAAAAGTTCCGGTACTGAAATCTACCGTACGCAGGGCCAAACCATATGGAGAGCTTCCTGTGAAAATAAGCTGATAACAAAGTCCATCGGGAGCAAAAGCAAAGCCAAGGATAGCCATATTATTATATACAGTGTATAATGCCGTACTTGGAGGGCAGCCGCTACCAGGCGTCCAACGCCAGACATAGGTATTATTGCCGGTATACCTGTAGTAATACAATTGGTGATCGGCCGGGTTAAATGAAATCCCTGCAAGGCTGATGCTAAACCCAGGAGATGCTAAAGTTGGCTTACAGTCTTCATAATCGGATAAGGTTTTGGTTAAACCATTATATTGAAATACGTGAGCTGACCATGTACTGGTTCCGCCCGAGCAAGGACGCCCTACCCCTACCGCCATTGATACTGTTGCCGGGTTAGTTGCCGTAGGCTGGGCATATAAGATTTCAAATACTCCTGCACTGCATATAAGCAGTAAGAATATTTTTAGAAATGCTTTTCTCAAAGGGTAGAAATACGTTTTCATACTATCGAATTTGAGTGCTTCTCAAAAGGTTAAATTGAATATTTTATAGTATTCCTGAACAAAGCTAATATGTGTTTACCATTAGATATTCTCATTTCGATATACTCCCTTTTTTCTTCGATTTTCCAAAACCAGATTAGCATATGTTAATCAAATAGGTGTATTCTTCTATGATTTCATAATATAACGCTTGTAGTTGTCTTTGAAGTATTTGGTCGTACCTCATATATAACGCAAAAACCCCGGCTTAAGTGCCGGGGTTTTGCTAAACTCGTTTTTTATTACGATCTATTTATAGCTTGCCATAAGGCTTTTGGCAAGATCAGTCATCTTTTTAATGCCTTCTTCGGGCAGGTTACCACGTTTAAATTCAGCCAGTACTTCAGGTAATTTATTTTCCATCTCAATCAGGAAAAGCTCTTCAAATTCTCTTACTTTATTAACAGGAACGTCTTTTAAAAGACCTTGCGAACCGAGGTAGATAATAGCCACCTGTTTTTCAACAGAGAATGGAGTATACTGTGGCTGTTTAAGAATTTCCACGTTACGCGCTCCTTTGTCAAGAATAAACTTAGTTGCAGCATCAAGGTCGCCACCAAATTTTGAGAAGGCTTCCATCTCACGATATTGTGCCTGGTCCAGCTTTAATGTACCTGCTACCTTTTTCATTGATTTGATCTGCGCATTACCACCCACACGGCTAACCGAAATACCTACGTTAATGGCAGGACGTATACCGGCGTTGAACAGGTTTGATTCAAGGAATATCTGTCCATCGGTAATAGAGATTACGTTGGTAGGGATATAAGCAGACACGTCACCGGCCTGTGTTTCAATAATGGGCAATGCCGTTAAAGAACCACCACCTTTTACAAGATGTTTGATGCTGTCTGGTACGTCATTCATTTTCCTGGCAACAGCATCATCATTAATAACCTTTGCTGCACGCTCCAATAAGCGGCTGTGCAGGTAGAATACATCACCGGGATAAGCTTCACGACCAGGAGGGCGGCGAAGTAATAATGATACTTCACGATAAGCTACCGCCTGCTTACTCAAATCATCATATACGATCAATGCAGGGCGCCCGGTATCGCGGAAATATTCCCCGATGGCAGCACCGGCATAAGGCGCGAAGAACTGTTGTGGAGCAGGATCTGATGCAGAAGCAGCAACAATAACAGTATAAGCCATTGCACCATTATCTTCCAGCGTTTTCATTACGTTAGCAATGGTGGATGCTTTTTGACCGCATGCCACATATATACAGTATACAGGTTTGCCAGCCTGGTAAAATTCCCTCTGATTAATGATCGTATCAATCGCAATGGCTGTTTTACCTGTCTGGCGGTCACCAATGATCAACTCGCGCTGACCACGGCCTACAGGGATCATCGCATCAATCGCTTTAATACCTGTTTGCAGGGGTTCTTTTACCGGCTCACGGAAGATTACGCCAGGGGCTTTACGCTCCAATGGCATATCGTACAGTTCACCAGAAATAGGTCCTTTACCATCTATTGGTTCTCCCAATACATTTATAACGCGACCAACCAATCCTTCACCTACTTTAAGTGAAGCAATGTTGCCGGTTCTTTTTACCTTATTGCCTTCTTTAATTTCACCTGAATCACCCATCAATACCACGCCCACATTGTCTTCTTCAAGGTTAAGTGCTACTGCTTTTACGCCATTTTCAAATTCAACCAGTTCACCGGCACGCACATTATTTAAACCATAAATACGTGCAATACCATCTCCCACCTGTAACACAGTTCCTACTTCTTCCAGATCAGCACCTGCATTAAAATTGCTTAACTGCTGGCGCAGTATCGCACTTATTTCGTCGGGCTTAATTTCTGCCATATCTGTTGTTTTATATTGTTGTTAATCGTTTTTATAAAAACCTTACCTGATATTCCTGATATACACATTGTTCTGGAACTGTCTTTGTATATCTCTCAGGTCTCTTATTATGCTGGCATCTACCAGCTTATTATCAAACTCAAGCACAAAGCCACCAATCAATTCTTCTTTTACAACTGTCTCTAATTCTATATTGGTAAGCGCAGTATCTGTTTTTACTTTTTGTTCAATAGCTTTTCTCAGCTCCTCGCTGATGGGTTGCGCAGTAGTAAGTTTTACCTTATGAATATTTTTCAACCGGTTATACTGCTCAATAAAAGCATTGATGATCTCTGGTAAAATACTTTCCCTGCCTTTTTGCACCAGCAATTTATTAAATGCCGCAGTAAGATCATTTACTCTTCCTTTAGTAATCGCATCAATAACAGCATTTTTTTTATCTGCAGTAATAACCGGGCTTTTTACGAGGTTCACAAAATCCCTGCTTTGCCTGCATACAGATAGTAAAAACAGCATATCAGCATATACAGCTTCTAATTGATTCCGCTCGAGTGCTAAATCAATCAGGCTCTTGGCATATCTTCCGGCTAAACGTGGCTGAAGCATTGCTTTAATTTGAGATTTGAGATTTGGAATTTGAGATGGGAAGTACCACTCTTATTCAAAATCAAATTTTTAGTTCAGTTTAATATCGTTTGCTAATTCCTTAATGTAAGTTTCCTGCTGCGCCTTGTTAGACAATTCGCGGCGTAATACTTTTTCAGACACTTCAATCACTAAGTTGCCCACCTGGTTTTTCAGGTCAACCACCGCAGCCATTTTTTGATTTTCAATAGCCTGCTGTGTTTCTGCCATTATTTTAGCAGCTTCAGCTTTAGCCTGTTCTTTGGCTTCGCTGATCATTTTATCTTTAATGGCTTTAGCTTCGTTCAATATCTGTGTTCTTTCCTCGCGTGCCTGTGCAAGCAATTTTTCATTATCACTCTGCAACTGTGCCATTTCAGCCTTAACTTTTTCAGCAGAAGCTATGGCATCGTTAATGCCTTTCTCTCTTTCACCTATGGCTTTCATAATAGGTTTCCATGCAAATTTGCCCAATACAAAAAGCAGGATCAAAAATGCAAGTGTTGACCATATCAGCAAACCTGGGTCTGGAAGTACCAATGGATTTATTTCAAGAAGCATATGGGTATATATTATACTTTAGTTATAATTCAAAAAAAGTACAGGCTTTCCGCCCTGTGCATGAGCCTGTACAAGACGTTAAGTGTCTTACGCTCCGGCGCTATTACCCAAAAGGGCAACAACCACCGCGAACAGAGAAACTGCTTCAACCAACGCCGCAGCAACGATCATGTTTGTGCGGATGTCGTTAGCAGCTTCAGGCTGACGTGCAATACCTTCAACGGCGCCTTTACCAATTTGACCGATACCGATACCGGCACCGATTGCCGCTAAACCTGCACCAATTGCAGCAACACTTCCTACTACCATTTTTTTAATATTTAAAGTGAATAAAAAACATTTATAACTATTATATCACAGGAATATCTTCATGCTGATCATGATGCTCTTCAATTGCCATTCCTATATATAAAGCTGATAACATAGCAAATATAAATGCCTGTAAAAAACCTACAAGCAACTCAATAACACTGATAAAAACTGTAAACGGAACTGCCATTGCTGAAGCAGCTACTGATTTAAAAATAAATATCAGTGATATAAGGCTCATCACTAAAATATGTCCGGCAGTGATGTTTGCAAATAACCGGATAGTGAGTGATATGGGTTTAATAAAAACACCCAGTAACTCAATAGGCATCAAAAATATCTTCATTAAAGTGGGCAGACCGGGCATCCAGAAAATATGCTTCCAGTAATCCTTTTTTCCATTTACGTTTACAATTACAAAGGTGAAAAGCGCCAATGCAAGTGTAAAGGCGATATTACCACTCAGGTTAGCGCCACCGGGAAAGAAAGGAACCAGGCCCAAAAGGTTGTTAATCCAGATAAAAAAGAAAATCGTTAAAAGAAATGGCATATACCTCGTATACTGATGGCCGAGGTAGGGTTTAGCCACTTCATCTCTTACAAATAATATGATGGGTTCGATAAATGATTGAAAACCTTTGGGTGCTGATTTTACACCTCTTTTTTTATAGGCGTTTGCTACAGAAGTGAAAATGAGGATCAGCAGAATAACAGTAAGAAATAAAGAAACCACATTTTTGGTGATAGAAATATCAAATACTTTTTTTGACGCTTCTTCATCTACTGTACCATCGGCGTTCATGATCCTGATCTTTCCTTCAATCAATTTATAAGGATAGTTACCATTATATATTACCGGCTCGTGGTGTTCGTTTGAAAGTTTGGCGGAAGAGAAGGTTTCAAAACCTTTATCGGTTTTAATAATTACCGGTAAAGGAATAGAAGTATGCCCCCATAAATGCCAGCTATGGTGATCCTTAACGTGATCAAGGATAAAGCCGGTAACGTCAAAATCTCCTTCTTCACCATGTTTTGCTTCACCCTGCGCTTCCGCAGCATGATTTGGTTCATGTTCCTGGGAAAATGATGTATTAGAATAAAAACATATAAATAGGCTAAAAACCGCTACCAATAAGGATTTGACGCTTTTTGAGAACATCTCTTTCTTGAAATTTGGCGCAAAGATAGGAGTTGGAGGCCAGAAATAATAATATCTGAAATACGAAATCGGGAAATTTCTTCATTCTTTATTAACATGCTGTATGTTCTTTCTGAACCCATCAGTATGCTTTTTTGGATTCTGCTTCTTTCCAGTTAATACCTATTATATATACGATAGTTCCATTAGCATTCTGGGCCTTGCTTTTAGTGGCTGCTCGTGGCTTTACCAGGCTGTTGGCATTCCCGGAAATAATAATATCATTGTCTATCTGGTTTAAGCCGGGGCGCACTCCTTCCTTATAGAACATGTTTTTTATTTCACTCAGCGCCTGCACCATCATTTTTTCCTGGGGTGCCTGAACTGTAACGCGGAGCTTGATTTTATTTGAAGTATTAGCGGTTAATTGCCGGGCTATATTACTGATTAGCGGTATGCCTTTTTTATCGAGATTGTATTTTGAATCGAGATTAAGCTGGACTAACTGGGTTTCCTCAACAGGACTTGTATTCCCGGGCTTTTCCTGTGCAGGGATGATTGTAAAATCAATCCTGCATTTTGGCAGTGCTTTTTGCAACTGCTCTATTTCAGCCCTGGGTATGGATGTTGTGCCAAGCGTCAGCTCCTGCAAATTTTTAAAGTTATACAACTGCGCCGGTAAAGCAGTAAGTTGTTCCTTTTCAAGGTTTAACCTGCAGATTTGCAGAGGGTCAGCAACCCTTAATGCTTCCTGCATACTATAGTAGGTATAATTACAGGGATTGACATTTACCCGTGCCTTGTTTATCTGAACTACGGCAAAATCCCTGTCAAACGGTGTCCCGGTAAAATCTTTTCTGCTCCATTGTATAATGTTGTTTTTAATATTATACCCGGTTGTATGTAAAACCCTGGTAGGACCGGTGGGGAAATCTTTTTGCAGTGCAGTAAACCGTTGATCAGCCGGTATATTTGAGCCCCCGGCATTTATATTGAGTTCTATCTTAATGGTATCTGTGTCTTCCACTCCTGCAAAAATTTTGTCCAGCTTGTCTCTTTGGCCTGTAGAGAAATTAAAATGCTGTTCGATATTAGCCGAAACAATATTTGGAGAAGTATTGGTAAAATATAAGGTCATATTGTTGAACTTGTTGCAGATTGCTTCATCTACGTTGGTTATTTCAGCCTTACTATTATACCAGTTCTCGCACAAAGACACGTTAAACGAGATATCCTTAACGTTCTTCAGGAAAAATACACGGTACCGGTTGTTTGCCCGTACTAAAAACCGGTAAGTTCCTTTCTGGTCAAAGCAAATTTCATCTATTGAATAAGTGCCGTATGTTGATTTTTCACCTGTAGAATAATAGATCAATTTTGAGGCTATGTCAATCCTTGCAAAGCGGTTATTTGTAGCGCCCCACCAGGTATTGTTTAATGACAATGGTACCGCATCGAAAGAAATAATGTTGCAGGCATAAGCAGCCGGGTCCATATTCAGGTATAATTCAGGCATGGATGAATCATTGTTACCAGCACCCATAATTACAGCTATTCCGATTCCCAGGTTTTTCTTGATGATATCAGCAATTGAATCTGCCATTGCTCTTTGATCATTGAAGTAAATGATCTTTGAAGAATCCCTGAAGGCGCTTTGGGCTGCTGCAATATCATACATTCCTAAAACATCTGATAGCTGTTGCTGAATAGCATCATAGTTTGTTTTGTTGTTGTAAAAAATGTATAAACGTTTTCTTTCTGCAAGCTCAGGTTCCATTATATATGCATCGTAAGTGGAATCTATTGAGATTGCAGCGGTTAGGGCAGGAGAATTTTTTTGATTGATGATTAATAGCGGTTGCCTGCCGGATGATGCCTGAACAATTCCCGGAAATGTATAAACCGAATCGTTAACTTTTTTGCCGGTATAAATTGAATCAATTTGAATGCTTAATGATATTTCCCCAAATGGATTCAGCAATGTTGTATTATGCAGGGTTACTTCCAACGACTGCCTGGTTATTTTTCTGAATGTAAATAAACCGTTCTTATATAACAGCCAGGTAGTTGATAATGCTAAGAGTATAAAGGTGGATAAAGCAATAATGTTGCGAAGCATTTTTATTTTTCTCCGTTTTGCCTGCGCTTCTTTTTCTTTTTGCAATTGTTCATCATTACGCTGCCTGTCTTTTTCTGCTTTTTTAATATTAAGCTCGTTTAAATACCGATTAATGGGTATGGAAGAAGTAGTGTTGGGCTGCCTGATCAATGTATTCACAGCCTCTTCATGATACGTGGCATACGGCCAATCGAAATATCCTTTTTTAAGATAATCCGTTACTTTCATCAGTATTTCATCGGGCATTGGCTCAGCCTGATCATTAGCATACAGGAGGAAAAGGTTACTGTGGTGATGAAGGTCGTATTCTTCTTTGGCAAATGAATTTTCTTTGAATGTGTCTTTTATTTCTTCCAGTAATACTACAATTGCTTTTCTTGCAATTGTTTCAGTAGTATTGCTGATATGCCGGAGCATTTCAAGCCTTAATTCATCATCTATCACAGCATCCTGCATCCAGCTTATGCGTGAAATTTTCAGGAGGTTCTCGTATGTGATCAGTTTTTTTTGCTTGCCTGTATTCTCAAGTGCGCTGCCTATAGCCAAAGTCACATTCCAGTCAACATGAGGGTATACCGCAGTAGCGCAAACCCATTCCAGCAATGCTTCGTTTGCAAGGTATTCTGATAGCGCATCAAAGTCCTGGAAATTATAGTAACGTGCGGAATAGGTTTCTGATATCTCTATCTTATCCTGCTTGGTAGTTTCAACCTGAAGACTGATTACATCAAGTAATATCCTGAGCACATTATTTTGATACAGATCAGCAGGTATAAGTACAAGGCCTGAACGTTGTAAAATAATCTCTTTGTAAGACCAGTCTTTTTTAGGCACAGGAGTAATGATAACCTGTGTTTCCCATTGCTTTAGTTTTTCTTCTGCCCATTCCTTAATTTTTGCCTGATGGGGTTCTAACAGGTAATGAGCATGCGAAAACATCAGCAAAATGCTGTCAGGATACAATTGAATTACTCTGTCGAGCGGCAGTCTTACATGGTTAAAACGTGTATTGTTAAGATATAAGGGTTCTTTATAGTAATCGTATACTATGATATTTACCTGTTCTGCACGCAATCTTTCTATAACAAATTCAAACAGTTTTACCAGGTGACTGTCTGGATATTCCTTATCTATAAGAATAAGAAAATCTACAGGCTTTGTTTTGGGAGAAAACTCAAATGTAGGAAAGCCTCCGGCTTTTATGGTTTTACAGATGGATTTCTTGAGGTTAAGTTGTAATGTATCACTTAACTGCCGTTTACGTAAGCCATCAGCCAAACGATTCACCTGTTCGCCGGGATCAATTTTATAATCCTGGCTTTTAAATGCAATGGCAAATGGTCCGGCCTGGCGATCATTATTATCAGCAGCGCCTTTTGAGGGGAGAACAGCCTGTGTATGCTGCTTTGCTTTGGGAATCTTCCATTGTTTGTAAATATATGCCATTACAGCAGCAGGTAAAATGATCAACAAACCAAGCAGGTACAATATATTCCGGACTAACAATGATGAACCTGTTGCAACTGGCTGTAGAGACCTTGTAAGCAGTTGGTATACGGGGGTTTCATCGTACCGCGTAATAAGGGAATCTGTACAGCTATATAATCCACGGGTATCGGCAATTAATTTTACAGTATATGTTTTGTTTGATGTTTGCATTGATACAAATTCATTGCCTGCTGTAACCAATGAATCATTCAAATACCATTTGTAAGTATACTTTTTGGATATAGATGTTGTGTCCCCGGGTACAGCCACATATTTTTTCTTTCCGTTTTTTGTTTCACGGCGTATATTCAGTATTGGTGGATGATCGCATTTTACAGTAGTATATATGCTGTCTGTCAGCACAGTACCGGTTTGCTGGTTTAGCGCGGATGCTGTAATGAGATAATTACCTGTGTCCCGGTAAACGGTAGTTACCGTACGTGTATTTCCTGAGTGTTTATTGTTCAATCTCCACTCCACGCTATATTGATCAATTGCAGAACTGTCATTTATATAAAGTGTATATTCAACAGAATCTCCAATAGCCACTTCAGCATATTTTCCTGCCGGCCACAGCGTTTGCTGTGAAATACTTAAATAGAACTGATCCTGCTTTTCAGGTTTGAGCAGGAATAAGAGCATAGCAATCGCCAGCGCTGAAATTAAAGTTATCCACCACCAGGGTATATACTTTTTCTTTTTTACCGGTCTTGTTATATTAAGCTTTTCTGATGCTATCCATTGAATGTATTTGTCAAAAACCAGGTTGAATTTTTCCTGGTCTTCCTTATTGCGGCAGACAATAGGCCGTATATAATATTTTATTTTTTTATAGTCGTGAATTTCGTTTTCATTGAGTGAAGCCAGTACTTTTTGAATATCAAGCACGGAGGTAACACCAATATCCCGTATACCCTCTGCCCGCAGCATGGCAAGCAAAGTTTCAACCGGTATGCTGATATTGGCGTTTGCTGGCATAATGGTACATTAACAGAAGTGAGTGATTATAATTCTTTCCTTATCATTTCCATGTCGTCTTTGGTTTTTGCCAATATGGGTATAGAATATCTCAGGATGGTTTTTTTATCTTCTGGCAAGTTTGTAAAATCCACATCACCGGTAAAAAAATTGTTTAATTCTAAAACCTTTATCCATTCAAGCAGCTCTGAAGTGGCAGGTTTTTTATCTTTAAACTTGTCTTTTAAAATATAGAACTGGTCAACGGCTTTATCAAACTCTTTTATTTTTTTAGCGAGCTCCTCATCTGTCAGGGCATTTTCTGCATATAATTCTTTAAGATAAGGAGCCATGCGGCTGCTTACGATTTTGTATAAAGATTCTTTTCCGGGCGAAGGAATATGATAGAAAAGGCAACGACGGAGAAATGCATCGGGAAGATTTTTTTCAAAATTGCTTGTCATGATCACTACAATAGCGGGAAATGGCTTCTGGCTTTTATCCTTAGCAATCTGTTTATTTAATTCCTGTATTTTAAATTCATAATGCTCAATTTCATTTAGTAAGTCGTTAGGGAAGTCCCGTGGCGCCTTATCAATTTCATCTATCAGTACCACACTGCTGGCCGGTTTATTTTGTATGCTTTTATTAAAACCATTCAGCCGCGATAGCGCCTGCAAATCCTCGTTGCCCAGTATCGCATCCTTACCAAATGATTGGATGATTGCTTCACCTAAAGCATTTAACTGTATAAAGGAATGAGGGGTGATTTCTTCAACCGCGCCTTTGTTTTCCTGTGCAGCAGTATTAATAATATTTCTTTTCTGAAAATGACCAACGGCATCATAATAATAAAACAAGTCGCTTGCGGCAGATGTGGTCTTGGTATTAAAAACAAATGGGGTGCTTAAAAATTGGGCAAATCCATTCAATGCCGGCGCTTTGCTCAGTTCCTGCGCAACCTTAAAAGCCAGTTGTGTTTTGCCGGTACCCGGCGCGCCTGTAAGCAGTAGCGGCTTTTGTAACCAGATGCTCATATTTACAGCCTCTGTAAGTTCATGGTCGTGTATTACATAATCATCAGGCCTGTTGGCAGATGAAACCTGGATATTCTTTATAGTAAACATATTTAACTGTTGAGTTTTTTAGCATTATAATAATCAATGATCTTCTCCATAGCTTCTGCAGCGTTGTCCATAAAGTATGCCTGGTTCATATCCCGTTCAATTGTTGAAAAATGTTCTTTTACCTGCTTGTCAATTTCAAACTGGCTTTCTCCCAGGTTGTTCTCAAGCATCCATTCTACTATAATATCATCGTTGATTTTTTCCAATACCGGCATCTTTTTGTTTTCAAAGTGCGGCATATTTTCAAAGTCTTTTATCATCACATCTTTGTCAGCGGTTTCATCATTGTATTGCACGTGCGTAAAGAAAATGATCTTTTTATTTCTGTATAAAGGGTTATCAACCTGGGAAAATTCAGTATAAAATTTTTGAATACCTTCTTTATACACGTCAATATGATTTTTGAGAAATGTGCTTTGAATAATGATACTGATTACGAGACAATTTTTATTTACTTTATTAAGACAATCAAAAAAGCTGTCTGCAGAAAAAACAGTCATAGCCTCATTCGTTTTAGACTGTAGCTGACTTAGCAATTTGTTTTTAATATCCTGTTTAATTTTCTCCCCGTCTGAAGGTGGATTGGAATTGGCCATGAATCTTATATCAAGCGTTTCATTATTTCCAAACTGGTTTCTGATACTGTAAATGCAACGATTAACCATCATTGAATGCCCATTGTATTTATGCCCGCATACCATAAAAAAATAGATATGGTGATGTACGTTTTGCATAATGGTATTTGTGAAGAACCGGGCCTGTTCTACCCTGTCGCAAAGCAGCTTTGTTTCGCCGGGAATAAATTTCTTTTTAAAATCTCCCGTTTCTGCTACTACGGCGGCTAATACAAGACCGGGAAGATCTTTGTAATCATCAAACACGCCTGTAAAGAAAGGCGTGGTTTTTATTTTGCTGATAAATTTTAGCAGTCGTTCATCTGCAATTGGTTCTTTAACGGCTTTAAAAAAAATCAATCTCTTTTTTTTGTTCATTACTGCAGCATCATATTCATACTCAGTATAGGATAACGGGAGTTGATTACCGTTTTCATCCATAGCTAATGAACCATATTTATCCCCTATTATTCCAACATATATATCCGCGTCTGCAACATCTTTCTGGCATTTATCTTTAATAGACTGAGAAAGAGCCGGAGGATATTTTTCCATACATACAGTAATGTATTGAGCCTGATCGAGTCTTAATCTTAAGAGATTACGATCTTCAATTAAGTCTCTGTAAGTTGATGATATGTAAATAGAATAAGCGCCCATAAAAGTAAAAGATGCCTGCCGGCTTCAATACCTTGAATACAATATGGGGTGCAGATACAAGGAGTATTGCAAAAGATAAGGATCGCATCGGAGCCGGAGATATCAGCATTTTCCAGCGCTTTGTTAATACCACAGGATCGGTAAGATGTTCTGATTCGGTAAGCAGCGTGAAATTTATAAATCTATCTTAATACAGGCAAGCATTAAATAAAGCCAGTTACGCTTACAGGGATAGTGTTATACTGACCCTGAATTTAATAATTTTTTATTAAATATTCCCGGTTGTCATGGCAGAGTTGTATTACAAATTTTCGCACTGCAAGTAGGCGGTGAGATACCGCCCCCTGACGCAGACCCTGGTTATGTCTTCATCAACCAGCGAAAATTTGGAATACGCCCGGGACAGGACTGATTAATAATTGAATGTGGCAGTACCCTGCACATAATGAAATAGTCTATAGGCGTAGTATTGCATACCAGCGCTGATGTCACGAATAAATTTTGAGCAACCGCCGTCAACATCCTGTAATATTTTCAGCCAATGGCAACAGTAGAACAAAGAAATGTTGTTATTGTTACTTGTTTTCAGCACGGAAGGTGTTGGTTTAAATAGGTGATTTAATGAAACAACAATATTGTATCAAGTCCGTGTTTAATATCATACTTCTTTTCTTAATATTTCCAATGGAGGCAATTTCACTACATCCCTGCTGTTAAACAATCCGATTAATACTGTAACAGAAGATATGGTTAAGAACAGAATTATTACAGGCCACCAGGATGGATGAAATGGCGCATTGAATGTAAAATGAGCTAAAGCCCAGCTTCCGGCTAATGATAACAATATGCCGGTGCCGGCAGCAAGCGCTCCAAGAAAGAAATATTCTAATGTAATGATAAAATATATCTGCCTGCGGCTGGCGCCCAGGGTACGCAGCAAAATGCTTTCCTGCATGCGTTGATACTTGCTTACAAATACAGATGCGATCAATACGATCAGCCCGGTAGCAATACTGAATCCTGCCATAAAGCGGATAACAAAACCTATTTTTTCCAATACTTCATCCAGCACTTTCAATATCAGTCCAAGATCAATAATGGAAATGTTTGGGAACTGCCGTACAACAGCCTGCTGAAAGGATGCCGATACTTCACTGGAAGGAACTCGTGTTACTAATACGTGAAATTGTGGAGCGTTTTCAAGCACGCCCGAAGGAAATACTACCCTGAAATTGGTTTGTACTCTTTGCCAGTCTACATCGCGTATGCTGCCTACCACAGCCGGCATTAATGCGCCCTGCACATTAAATACAATGCTATCGCCTATGTTAGCCCTGATATGATCTGCCCATCCTTTTTCAAGAGAGATATATATGGGGTGTCCCTGCTGGTATCCATGCATATCTATTTTTCCTGCCGTTAATTTCTCCGAGTCTGTTAAGGTATCTCTGTACGTTACTCTTATTTCTCCTTCAAATGCACGACGTGGGATCCGAAGCGATGAATCTTTTCTTACATCTTCTGCTGTTTTGCCATTTATCTCTTCAATACGCATTGTTACAATAGGCACCTGCTGCTGCAATGGTAATTTAAATTGTTTTGCAAGATCTGCTACAGCCTGTTTTTGATTGCTCTGTATATCAAACAAAACCATATTTGGCTGGTTGCCGCTGGCGGATAATGATACCCGGTTCATTAATGTGCCCTGTATAAAGTATAATGTGCCGATGAACAACGTTCCCAAACCTATCGTAACTACCAGTAATATAGTTTGATTATTGGGGCGATATAAATTGGCAAATCCCTGTCGCCATACATAACTGAACGAAGAAGGGAAAAACCTTTTTACAGTCCATCGCAACAACAACGCAAACAGCGTAAGGAGAATAAAAGCCATAAGAATTGCAGTTGTAAAAACAACTGCCTGCATCCAGCTTTCCATCTGCATCCTCGCAAATAAGCATACAAAAAACAGAATAATGCCGAACAGGATTAATTGTAACGGATCTTTCCATGCAGGCCGCAACTCCAATGAAATGCGTAATGTATATAAAGGAGAAATATTCCTTATTGAAAGCAACGGTAACAGGCCAAATAATAATGAGATCACCACACCCAGTCCAATACCTTTCATAATTGCTCCCCACGAAATGGAAGTTGTAATTTGTACGGGAAGTAAATCTTTTAATACAAATGGCAACAGCTGCTGGGCTATAGTGCCCAGCATAGCGCCGGTTACAGCACCAATAAATCCTATTGCACCAATCTGGATAAGATATATAAGAAAGGTTTGAATACCTGATGCACCGAGGCAACGCAGCACAGCTATACTGTTTATTTTTTCCCGTATATAAATATTAATAGAACTGGCAATGCCGATACACCCCAGTAGTAATGCAATAAAGCCTACCAGGGTAAGAAATTTTGACAGATCATCAAATTGACGGCTGGTTTGCTTTTTCCTGGATTCAGCAGTATCATAATCCCAACCTGTTTTGTCAAGTGTTTCTTTTACAGCATTTAGCTGTCTATCTAATTGTGTTGCAGAAGCATATTTAAAATAGTAGGTGTATTTAAACCGGCTGCCTTTTTGAAGTAACCTGGTTTGCTCCAGGTACCGGAAAGGAATGTATACCGGCGCTGCAATGGTGGTAGAAATCCCTGTGCGCCCTGGAGCCTGTGTTAATATACCTGCAATTGTGAAATCAAGTTCACCTATTTGTATGGTATCGCCAACCCCGGCATTATACTGAAGCATCAGGGTTTTATCTACCAAAGCCTGCCTCAACTCACGGAAATCTGTACCCGCGTTTTGGGGAATAGTTTCAAAGCTGCCATAGTAAGGATAATTACCTTCCAGTGCAAGTACTTCAACCAACCTGGTGCCATTACTTTTTTTGAAATAAATCATTGATGCAAAACTGCATTGCTTTGAACGTTCATCTCCTAATGAATCAATCAGTTTTGCTATGGCGGTATCTGGTAACCGGTTATTATCAATTACCAGGTCGGCGCCAACCAAAGCCTTTGCCTGGTTATCAATATCTCTTCTTACATTATCTTCTAAAGAAAATATTGCAACCAATGCAGTAATACCAATGATAATAGAAGAAATAAACAGTAATAGCCTGCCGCGGTTACGCCTGCTGTCACGCCATGCCATTTTCAGCAACCAGGAAAAACCAATGCTTCTTTTATCCGTTGCCTGTAATTGATCCATGCTTTTAATTATGCTGGTAACATAATATTCCCGGTTGCTTCATCGGAAACAATATGTCCTCCTTTTAATTTTATAATGCGGTGTGTACTTGCAGCCAGCTCAGGATTATGTGTTACAATAATCAGCGTAGTTCCTGCTTCTTTATTCAGGTCAAAAAGCAGTTGTACAATTTTATAACTGGTTTCATCATCAAGATTTCCGGTTGGTTCATCTGCAAACAGAATTTTGGGATTGGTTGAAAAAGCTCTTGCAATAGACACACGTTGCTGTTCACCACCGGATAATTGTGCAGGATAATGGTGCATGCGTTCTGCCAATCCGACTTTATCAAGCAAGAGCGCTGCTCTCTCCCGTATATGCTTTTCATTTCTCAGTTCCAGGGGCACCATCACATTCTCCAGCGCAGTCAGCGTAGGCATAAGCTGGAAATTCTGAAAAATAAAGCCAAGATAACGGTTACGTATACCTGCTCTTTCATCTTCATTCAAATGATCTAACCGTATACCGTTAAGGATCACGGAGCCCCCGCTTGCTCTGTCCAGACCAGCGCAAAGTCCAAGCAAAGTGGTTTTGCCACTACCTGAAGGACCGATAATGGATACAACAGAGCCTTCTTCTATGGAGAAATTAATATCATGCAGCACTGTAAGTGTTTTACTGCCGCTTTTGTAAGATTTGCTTATATTATTTACCTGTAATATTAAGTTCACTTTTATTGTTTTAAAGATTGCATGCAAATTGGTTTAGTTTGCTTAAGAGTTATTTAAATTACAGTATTTTTAAAACTTAGTAACAGGTTTTTGATGAGCGTAAAACAATATTCCTGCGGCGCATATGCATGGGCTATATGTGCAATGCTTTTTTGGACTACGGCATGCAACAATCCAGCCCCGGCGCCTGTGCCTGAAAAGAAGGTTGATAGTGCTGTTGCAAAAGCATTAACTGCAACTCAAAAAATGAATATTATATTTTTTGGGAATAGCTTAACAGCCGGCTATGGGCTAGATTTGACGGAAGCATTTCCTGCCATCATTCAGCACAAATTAGATTCATTGCACTATCCCTATAAAGTTATTAATGCAGGTTTAAGTGGGGAAACTACGGCAGGTGGCAAAAGCAGGGTTGACTGGATATTACAGCAACCTGTGCATATTTTTGTGTTGGAGCTGGGTGGTAATGATGGGCTGAGAGGAATTGCCCTTACAGAGACTTTGCAAAATCTGCAGGCTATTATTGATAAGGTAAAAAGCAAATATCCTGATGTAAAAATACTGTTGACGGGTATGCGCATTCCACCTAATCTCGGAAAAAAATATGCAGATGAATTTCAGCGGTTGTATAAAGTACTGGCAGAGAAAAACAAAATAGCTTTTCTTCCCTTTTTACTCGAAGGCGTAGGTGGTGATGAGAAGCTTAACCAGGCAGATGGAATTCACCCCACAGCAGAAGGACAGAAGATTGTTGCTGATAATGTTTGGACGGTGTTAAAAGATTTGTTGTGAAGCATTGTTATGCCTCCGTTACTTACGGGTAGGGGAGCAGCGGGTGCATTCCAAATTGTTGCTGCAATTTTAATTGCCTCACTCTTTTATTCCCTCCCCGTACAGCAGAAAGGGAAGAACGGTGCGACAATTTGGAATACGCCCGGAGCAACCTGCCCAATGCACGTCTGCCCTACTGTAGTAAATGTGAATATTGAGTGTAGTCTTAATCAAATTTAGACGTTAGAATTGCTTTTTCTATTTCCTCACCGAATTTCCTATCTGTAAAGTCAATTTTTATTATCAAAAAATAATTTTTCACTTGCACAAGATAAATTCCGCGGTGTTTACCTGGATTCACCTGGGTATCGGCTGTCATGAACCTGTAGACGTTTACGTTATCTGCAGTCAAAACAGAAGAGGCTGTGTCATAGTAGGTCATTTGCTGCTTAGCGATCATTTGCTGCATGTGTTTTGAAAATTCATAGTACTGCACAAAGTCACCTGTCTTTGCCGTCTGTCTTGTAAAATTGAGTGATGCTATGTTGTTACCGTCAGGTGATGAAACAACTAATAATCCTTTCATGAGGTCAGCCTCCAGCTCCCGCAGTTTTGATGTATCTGTAATTGCTTTACCGTTTGTATCTACAAAAGAAGGTGTTGGGAAATTGTCCTGGAAAACATAGTTGTCTGGCAGGTTAATATGCAGACCAATGTCTTGGAAATTAAATTGTTTGTAGTTCTGCCCGTAGGAGCTTAGCGACAATATTAATACACTTAAAAATAGGGAAATCTTTCTCATATGGTTACGAACAACGGTACGGACTGGCGATACGGTGGAATTCCGTGATTTGTTGGCCCGTAACCGATGCTAAACTTATAAATAAAAGTTGATTGTTTATTCTATTGTGTGGCTTTATTCGTCGATCTGGTGCTGTTAGCAGATGTTTTGATTTTTATAAATGAAAGCTCTTCTAGAGAATGTGACACAGCAAATAAAGCATATCCATTATCTTTTAATGTCTTTAATAGTTTGGCTGTTTTAGCTTTGCCATCAACAAAAAACCGCTCATGTCGTTCTAGCAATATCTGATTGATTTGTACCGGAGAAGTAAGAATGCTTTCAATTATCTCATATTCAGAGCCTTCAATGTCCATTTTTAATAAATCTATATAATTATGACCAAGTTCATTTGTAATGTCTGTTAAACATTTCATTGGTGCGAGGATAAAGTCGCTTTCATTCACATTCTGATGATTTATAACGCTACCTGACACATAATTTTTATTTTTCGGTAAGTTGAAATTTACAAAGCCGCTTTTAGAATCAATGCCGTATTCAAAAAATCTGAATTTTGAAGGTAATTGTTGTTTTTTAATCCAGTTAATAGATTTTGGAGTGGGATCAAAGGCAAACAAATGACAGTCATGTTTTTGTATAATCGCTTTATCGAAAGATATATCTTCCCCTATCCCAAATGAATATACAATTGAATCTTTGCTTAAAATGTCTGGATGAACATAAAAACCACCATATGTATTTCCATACCATTCATGCTTACATTCAACTTCTATTTTTACAGGACTTTTACGTCCAGTCAAAATATTTACTTTTTGCTTCAACCTTCTCAAGAGTTGTTTAGTCATAATTCGTAGGCTTAAAATGTTTGTTAATGGACAGGGCTTGCTGCTATGCTGGTGTTCTGTATTCCGTAACTAATGCTAAATTTATAAATAAAAGCTGATTGTTTATTCTATTGCCTGGCGTTATTCGTCGGCCGGGACTGAAGCCGATTAGCGAACAAAAAGCCGAGGACATATTCGTCGCCACGCCATATAGCCAAGCCGAATGTTAGCAGCATTACTATCTTTTGAAGCTAAGAGTCGTGTCAAGCCGCTCATTGTATATGTCTGATGTCAAGACCCTCAATTTGAAACTGTCATTATTAATTTTTATTACCTGCAAAGATTTTGGAATTCCAATTTTGGGTATAATATCGTCCGTTATTTCCTCAAGCAGAATGTATTTACTTTCAATTAAACTATATGTCGGATTACCAGCAAGAACACCAACTCTGCTTGTCTGAATAGAATAGGTTTGGTCAATTGGGTAACGAGTATGCTCTCCGTCAATAAGTAATCCTACTCCTGCTATAGCAGTAATAAAGTGAAGTCGTGGCACAATAAGTCCAACTAATAAAAGGAATGGCAAGCAGAAAAATATAGCATAGTATGTTCGTGTTAATTTGCTTCTTTGTCTGTATAGTCCGAATAGCAACATTCCTGTCGCCACCAGGAGTATAACAAATAATTTGTCTGTTAGAAATCCTTTAAAGCTATATGAATTAAGCAAAAGTAAAAAAGCTATAACTGTTAGAATAAAGAAAAGGTAATGGCTAATACGAACTGTTTTGTAGAGCCTGCTATTGTCTGTCTTTGTAAACTTGAAAAACAAAGCAATTAAAAATGATATTGTCAGTATGATGATTGAGGTCATTGAGTATTGCTGCTAACGGTACGGCTTGGCGATGTGGCGGAAATTCGTGATTCTTCTGTCCATAACCGCTGCCAAATTTATAATTAAATGTTCATTGTTTATTCTATTGCCCGGCGTTATCGGTCAACCGGGACTGAAGCCGAACAGCGAACCAAAAAGCCGAGGATATATTCGTCCCGCCGCCATATTGCCAAACCGAATGTTGGTGGCAGTTATTTTTTGTCTTTCCAATTCCACCATTTTAGTTTTTCACTGTCTTGTCTGTTTGTCGGTGTTTCTGCAAAATATATGGTACACCTAAAAACATAAAGCAAACATCTGTCTTGAACGCAACCTGAAAAAAAGTTTGAATTGTCGTAAAGCACTTCTGGGTCTTTGCCTTTTAAGTCGTCAATGTGTCTAATGCCGATGTTGTATAAATCTGTCGCAATAGATTTTCCAACTCCCGGAATTATTGTCAATGCTTTTATTGTCTGCGTTGCTGTCATTAAAGTTTTACGTTGTCATTTTCGTCAAGTTCCCAAAACGGATTGTAAGCAACTTCAAACAAATGTCCGTCCAAGTCTTTGAAGTAACCGCTGTAACCGCCCCAATAAACTTTCTGTGCAGGTTTTACGATTGTCGCACCAAGTTTCGCAACCTTTTCTAAAATTTCGTCCACTTCTTTTTCCGATTTTGTGTTGTGCGAAATTGTTAGTCCTGAAAATGTTGTCGGTTGATATGTCAATGTCGTGTCGTTCGCAAGTTCGTGTCTTGCGTGCAACGCTAAAATAATTCCGCCTAAGTCAAACAAAGCCAAGTCGTCCATACTTTTGTCAGATTTTTTCCAACCAAGTCCGTTTTCGTAAAAGTCTAACGATTTTTCAAAGTCGTCAGTTCCAAGTGTTATTAAATTCAATTTTTGTCGCATTGTCTATTGTTTTTGGTGTGTCTGTATAATTGCCAATACGATGTTAGTAGCTGTTTTTTCTGTCCGTTTACGCATTGATTAGTTTTTGAAATGTAAAGTTCGGGTTACGCATTTCTATTTCGTTCTTTGTTGAGTCAGCTTGTGCTTCTGTTGTATAAGTAAACATTTGTCGTTCGTAATCGTCAATAGCATTTTGTATCGTTGCAAATTTTCCGTTCGTCAAGTTGTTGGATAAAATTAAAGCGTCCAAAAGTCCAATGTTTACGCCTTGTCCTGCAAATGGTGGCATTAAGTGAGCCGTATCGCCAACGAGTGTTATTGGTAATGGACGGTTGCTTTTCCATGTTTTGTCTAATGGCAATTTTCTTGTCGGTAAGCCTACAAAAAATGTTGTTGAACGAATGAGTTGTTTATAGCGTTCGTCCCAATTTGAAAGTCTGTTTGTCAGAAAATCAGCAATGTTTTTGTTGTCTTGAAAGTTTAACTCGTTGTTATTAACCCATTCTTCGGTTGCACTAAAAAATACGCTATAACTCAACAAATCGCCATTCTTTGGATTTGCAACAAATAAATTGCCTTGATGTGCCGTCATTAAAATGTTGTTATCACAAAGTTGATAAAATTCACGACAGTTTTTTTCAGGTTCGGGAACATCGCCTTGAATGATAAAAGTTCCGTATATTCTACTTCTGTGTCTGTAACGAAATTTCGTACTTTTGACATTCCGCCATTTGCAACGATAACAAAGTCTGCGGTTGAAGTTGGTTTGTTTTCAAAATGCAAAAGCCATTTCCCGTTTTTATCTTCAATAGCTGTCAGTTTGCTGTCCCAAACAACAGTGTCGCTTGTTAAACTGTCAAGCAATATTTTTTTGAGGTTGTTTCTATTGATTTCGGGATTGTCTTGCATTGGTGGTTTAGAAAGCAAAATATTTCCTTGTTCGTCACCAAAGTTTCTGCCCATAGGAATTGCCTTTGCAAAATAAGTGTCAAGCAAGCCTGCTTTTTTCATTGCTTCCTGTCCCGAAGTTTTATGCAGGTCAAGCGTGCCACCAAAAATTCTTGCTTGTCGGTCTTTGTCCCGCTCGTAAACGGTTACGTTAATGTCGTTTTGCTGTAACAGTTTTGCCATTGTCAGCCCAACGGGTCCGCCACCGATAATTGCAACTTTTTTATGTTTTAGTAAGGTCATATTTTGCCTGTTTGCTGATGTTAGCACGGTCGCTCGTAAAATAGCTGCTTACGGCCACAGCTTTGCGTTCGGCAGGGCATTTGGAAAACGTCCAGTCCGGAACTGCTGCCGATGTAAGATACAAAAGTTGAAAACATATTCTATTGCTCATCCGTGTTCGGTCAGTCGGATATGTAGCTGATAGTAGCACTAAGATGAGGATTTATTAGTAGCCCCTGCTGACGCAAAACTGAATGTTGTAGGCAGCTTTGGTCATTCGTTTTTTAATGTCATGTCTCCCGAGATAGGGAATGCCTTGGTTATTTTGTCAAGTTCATTTATAAGTCATGCAAGTTCTGTTTGGTCAAAAGATAATATGAACGAAAGTGTCCGGCCAATACCTGGTTGGTCTTGCGCAATACATTTTACTTCAAAGTGACCTAAGCCGTCACCTGAAATGTTGAGCTTAAGTTGTCCCTCTAAGGGTTCAAAATCTGCTGTTCCAGTAAAATCTTTGTCAATTTTTTGAATCCTCTCTTTAATAATTCAAAGTCTGTTGTCATGAACTCGGTAACATACTGTCCACTAAATGCACCTACTTTGATTGTTACCTTGGTCTTAATCCAATTCCTATCCCAATCAAGAGCAGAGTCGTACTTTATGGCCTGATATGGTTCCACTCTAATTATGTCACCACCGTCAGAAATTTCAAAATATGTTTCAGAATACTGTGTCATAAAAGTTGCCTACAACGGTATGGCTTGGCTATGTGGCGATTTTCCGTGATTCGTTTGCCCGGTACCGAAGTCAATTTATAAATAAATGTTCATTGTTTATTCTATTGCCCGGCGTTACTTGCCTACCGGCAGGCAGGTTCATCAGCCGAAACTGAAGCTGATTAGCGAACAAAAAGTTGAGTATATGCTTGTCCAGCCGCCATATAGCCAAACCGAATGTTAGCGGGTCGTTGTTTTCCTTTTTCCGCATTTTATCAAGTGAAATGGATAGTTTTCAATCACTTCTGTTATTTCAAAAAGTCCTGTGTTGCCAAATTCTTCTTTAATGCTTTGCTTGTCATAAAAAAAGATTTTTACTCCGCCAAACATTTCAAAACGGTCTTTGCTTAGTTGTGTTCCTTGTCCATATGTTTGAGCGTCCTTACTTATAGCTGTAAAAACCATATATCCGTCTTCGGTCAATTGGTTAAAACAGTCTTGAATAAGTTTTGCTCTTTCGTCCTTGCCTAACAAGTAAATTAAACCGTAGCAAAATATTCCGTCATACAACTTCTCATCAAAAGGCATATCTGTTACCGAACCGTGATAAACTTTCAATTTGTTTCCAAAATGTTTTTGAGCCAACTCAATAGCAGTCTGAGAAATTTCAATACCTGTTACGGTCATTCCGTTCTCAATAAAAATTTGTGCATTTCGTCCATAACCAACTCCTGGAATTAGCACGTTTTTTATTTTATGCTCAACAAAAAAGTCCTTTGTTAAAACGGTAGATTTTGCAGGTTCTAAACCCCACATTTCTTGTTTATCCTTAAATGCTTGTTCCCAAAATTCCGTCATTGTAGTTTTGTTTATACGCAAACCTTGTCTTCTAAAATTTCACATTTATGTCCTAAATTTTGCATAGCCGTCAAAATACTTTGCGTTTCAATTTTATTGCCTTCAACTCTCAAAACTGTATGCCCGCAAGGGTATGCTTTGTCTGTTTCATTTAGGTCGTAGTTGATTTTTAAATCAGGGTTATTTGCTTTGAAAAAGTCCAAAATATCTTTTGCTTGAATTTCGGTTTGGATGTCGGTAATGAATACTTCTATCATTTTTCTTTGTGTTTTTATTGTTTTGTTGCTGTGTCGTTTTACAATGCCCGCTAACGGTATGGCTTGGCGATGTGGCGGAAGTCTGTGATTCGTCTGCCGATAACCGAAGCTAAATATATAACTAAATGTTCATTGTTTATTTTATTGCCCGGCGTTATTCGTCAAGCTCGGACTGAAGCCGAACAGCGAACAAAAAGCCGAGGACATATTCGTCCCGCCGCCATATTGCCAAGCCGATTTGTTGTAGGTAGTTTATGTCTGTCTTTCTATTTTTTTAAAAGAGCTCGGAGAACCATTTTTCACATACATTTTCCGTAATAATTTTTCGTCTAACTCAAATGGAAGCTTCGGCTTAATCTCATCCAAGTATTTCCAAAACTCAGGAGTGGACTCAACTCTAACATCTTCGTCAATGTAAATTGGAAGTCGTTCTCCGTAAAGCCTATCGCCACCTTCTTTTTTACAACCAGAAATCCAATAATATTCTCCTGTGTCAACGTCGAAGTAGTTTGCATTAAATCCAGCTCCACTTAATGTCTGAAACGTCTTACCATTATAATGAACAGATTTTCCTGTCTTTGAAAATGTAACTCTTCCAATTCTTGCCTCACCTGTTAGACCTTCTCCTTTATATTCTATATACATTATCCGTGTCTGCATTAAGTTACCTTTTGTAAAGTTCTATTTTTTTTGGTCAGGATCAGAAATAATTGCCATAAAACCGAAGTCAGTTTGTGTCGGATCTAAAGAAAACTGGACTTGTAATTCTTTCAAAGTCAAAACTGTTTGGTCGAAATTGTCTATGCCAAAACCTAAGCGTAAATTTTTGTCTGCTTCTTTTTGGCTTTTTATCAACGGATAAATTTCTAAAACAGTTTGTCCGATTATTGCTGAATAATGAAATGGCGAATTTCCGTGTTTGTGATAATCAAAAGTCAGCCCGAACAGACTATAAAAGTCAGCAAGCTTTTTTGTATCACTTGTTCTTAAAACTAATAGTCTTATGTCCATTTGTTGTTTGTCACCTTAAAGTTTGCAGTCTTGTTGCCAAATCGGTCATAACAAACTATTCTGAAGTCTGATAAAAATAAAAACCCTTCGCGGTTTCCCTTGCTTGTTCGTTCGCTAATGGGTGTGTCATATAACTTTTCATTTTGCCAATAAGGCGGTGTCTATTTGAACCTGTTTCTACATTTAATATTCTATTGAGCATCCAAATTGTCATAAAGGTCGGCTGTCTATCCAATGATTTCATTAGTAAGTCTTCGTAATGTCCACTGTAACTTTCAATGGTGTGAATTGGCTGTCCTGGTGTTCCAAATTCTACTTGTGGATGTCTTTCTAATAGATTAATCATTGCTTCACAGGCCAAATTTCCATCTTCATTCTGTCTCAGAAGGTCAGTCAGCTCGTGAATTCGTTTCAATGAGTCGTAATCTTCGGAATCGGTTATTGTCATTTGATTTAGTTCATCAATTATGTCTTTTGTTTTCATAATAATTGCCAGTTAGAAGTATAGGTTTGTACGCTTGCAGACAACGGCCACAGCTTTGCGTTCGTCAGGCATTTGGAAAATGTCCAACCCGGAACTGCTGCCGATGTAAGATACAAAAGTTGAAAACATATTCTATTGCTCATCCGTGTTCGGTCAGTCGGATATGTAGCTGATAGTAGCACTAAGATGAGGATTTATTAGTAGCCCCTGCTGACGCAAAACTGAATGTTGTAGGCAGCTTTGGTCATTCGTTTTTTAATGTCATGTCTCCCGAGATAGGGAATGCCTTGGTTATTTTGTCAAGTTCATTTATAAGTCATGCAAGTTCTGTTTGGTCAAAAGATAATATGAACGAAAGTGTCCGGCCAATACCTGGTTGGTCTTGCGCAATACATTTTACTTCAAAGTGACCTAAGCCGTCACCTGAAATGTTGAGCTTAAGTTGTCCCTCTAAGGGTTCAAAATCTGCTGTTCCAGTAAAATCTTTGTCAATTTTTTGAATCCTCTCTTTAATAATTCAAAGTCTGTTGTCATGAACTCGGTAACATACTGTCCACTAAATGCACCTACTTTGATTGTTACCTTGGTCTTAATCCAATTCCTATCCCAATCAAGAGCAGAGTCGTACTTTATGGCCTGATATGGTTCCACTCTAATTATGTCACCACCGTCAGAAATTTCAAAATATGTTTCAGAATACTGTGTCATAAAAGTTGCCTACAACGGTATGGCTTGGCTATGTGGCGATTTTCCGTGATTCGTTTGCCCGGTACCGAAGTCAATTTATAAATAAATGTTCATTGTTTATTCTATTGCCCGGCGTTACTTGCCTACCGGCAGGCAGGTTCATCAGCCGAAACTGAAGCCGATTAGCGAACAAAAAGTTGAGTATATGCTTGTCCAGCCGCCATATAGCCAAGCCGAATGTAAGCTGCAGCTAAGTTTCGTCAGCGATAAACTCTTTTGGTATATATTGTCCGTTTGTCTTACCGTCCGAATATCTCGTATAACAGCCCCGCTCATATAAAAAGTCGGCTGGGTTTGCTAGGATATTAGAAAGAAAGTCATTAAAGCTTTCTCCAACAGTTGTGTCGTCTCGTCCGTCATGGTCATCATAATATACTTTGCTGTCAAAGAATATAAAGTAGTTTCCCGAATGTGAAATCTCACCAAAAGCAACGCCACTCTTTTGAAAGTCGTAAAGCTCATCTTCTTCAAAGTCAGAATGTCCCCCTTTCCATTCATCGTTTAAGTCCTGCAAATTACCTATTGAATAAAATTGCAGTCCAGATGTGTCACCATTGCAGTAGAGCTTTATGCCGTTGTACAATTTGTAGAAAGCTACAATTTGCTCATTATTGTCTGGAACTAGTTCTGTGAGTAGTGAAATTTCCTTCTCGGTCGCACCTGGATTTAATTCGTTGTAAATGTCAACTGTCAGACTTAAAGTTTCACTTTCATCACTATTCAAGTAACATTTGAACTTTTTATTTTTAGAGTTTATATGTCTTACGAAATCTTGCATGGAAGGGGCTGTTTTAATTGCGGCTTACGGCCACAGCTTTGCGTTCGGCAGGGCATTTGGAAAACATCCAGTCCGGAACTGCAGCTGATGTAAGTTACAAAAGTTGAAAATATATTCTGTTGTTCATCTGTGTTCGGTCAGCCGGATATGTAGCTGATAGTAGTACTAAGATGAGGATTTGTTCGTCGCCCCCTGCTGACGCAAAACTGAATGTTAGCGGCTGTTGTCGAGTTTCATTTGCTTTCTCATATTTTTTCTCCAACCGTCCCAATCTCCGGCCTCTTTAATGGATTGCGGCCATTCTGATAAATCCTTATAAAAATCGTATACGTCAAAAGCGTCTTCATTATTTGAGAGAACTAAATGTGGTGTCCAAACAGCGTACTCTTTTTCCTTTTTACAATCCATTTGCCGTCCTTTTTGTCTGTCATATAACATTGACCATAGTAAGCCAGTACACTTGGATACCAAATGTCAAAGAGCTTGTAATTTGAATGATGCCAACGAATGGCTTCATCCACTATTGACATTCCGACAGAGTCAAAGGATAGTTGCTCCTTGTCAAAATTCAGAATAGATGGAAGTGTGTCAATCAGTTTCTGTGTATATACGGGGAAGTCTCTTCCGTATTTGTCTGAAATTTGCTGATAGAAATGTTCTGATTTAACTCCTTCGTTCTTGAATTTCTCATATTTAGCCTGCGCACCCTCGACATCTTGCAGCTTTTCGTAAATGCGAACCGTAAGAATAGGCATTTTGTTACCAGCACCGTTTTTTTGATTCACTTCGTCTATTAATACATAGTATCCTTTGTCAGACTTGTATAAGTTTCCGTAGAAGTCATTTACATAAACCTTCGATTCAACGAGTGAAAGGTTATGATTCTTAATTAAAGCTGGAATATCTTTTGGATAAACCAAATGCCCATCAATGTCATAGTCGAGCAGAGGGTCACCAGCAACCAACTTTTCAGTCCAGGCTTCCATTCCTTGGTAATATTGGCTAAGAATATCATTATTGTCTGAGCAAAGCCCCTTCATATTCTCATAAACTGCGGCGGATTTGGTATTCTCTGATTTACTGATAAAAAGTATCTGTCCCGATTGCATTTCATATACATCAAAGTCAAAATACTGGGGCATTTCTGATTTAAGATTGGTAATTCGCTTGGCTAACTTTGATAATTCTAACCCTTTTTCAAAAGAGATTTCAATTTTATACGTAATATTCTTTTTTAAGAAGTCGATATAATTTTTAGTAAATCGAACTTCATTTAATTTATCAAAGTCATCTTTGCTTTTTACCATTGCTGTCTGCCCGTCATAGAATTCTATAAGTATTCGGTCATCAGATAGCCAATAGGTTCTCGCCGTCCATTGTTTGCGAATTGAATTGTTTTGTTTTCCTTGAAATTCTTGTAGTAATGTTCTTTTCGTCGACTCCGAAATAAGGTCAACGTCAATTTTGAAGTTGTCAAGCGTAGTAACTGTCATCTTTTGCCCCGTTGTTGCCAAAACTAAAAATGTCAGTATGGAAATAAGAAAATGTCGTTTCATTTGATGTTGGTAATATCCGCTAACGAGTAGGTATTGCCGATGGCAGGAAAATATAATTCCGTCCGGCTGGAACCACTGCTTGTCTTTTTGATAAAGTTAAATATTAAGAACTAAAGCTGGGCTTTATTCGTCCAGCCACGAACTGAAGTACAGCAGAATTACTGCTGCTGATTGCTTCAATGTCCAGCCCTACTATTGGCAATACCAATGTTACAGGCAGTGCATTTGTCTTTAAGTTATTTCCCAGTCTTCAATGTCACCTTTGATAATTTTGAAAATAGGATGTTGGTCAATCTTTTTAAGTTTATTCAAGTTATCAAATTTTTTCTTGTCACGAATTTTAAGTTTATTGAGCAAGTGTTCCGTTTCAAATTTGATTTGTCCAGTTGTTACGCACATAATCGAAGGTTTAAAATTCCAATCTATTTTTTCTTTGTCAAAATTGTAATTTCTGGACAATGCTTCATTATAAATAGTCGCCAAATATTGGTTAATTCTGTCAATCGGTTTGTCCGTCAGTTTGAAACGATCAAATTGAGGATGATTGCGATAACCTTTAGTTTTACCTTCAAGAACGTGTTTAGCAAGAAGTGTTTCACGCTACAAAGCTACAAGTCCTTTTGTGTCTAAATACTTTGGATGAATTGACCAAATTCTCATTTGTCTATATGTCGCAATATTTTTGTCAATGAGTTAAAAATCAAAATGTCTTTGGTAGTTTGTCGTCTGTTTGCATTGCCTGTAACGCGTAGATTTATGTTATAATACGCTATTCAGTAAAAAAATCAGTGCTGAAAATCAATTGTTTAACGTTATACATTCTGTATTGTTGTTAGTACAATACACTTTTAATATTTCACTACTCAATATCCTCATTTTTCCATAAATCATCAAACGGACTGCTGATATTTACCAATTTATTTTTGTTTACGTGTAAATACCTTTCGGTAGTTTTTATATTAAAATGTCCAGGAGATCTTTATATATACCTGATGTCTGTTCCTTTATCCAGCAGGTGGGTGGCAAAACTATGGCGGAGGCTATGCACACCTATTTCTTTTCTAATTCCGGCTTTGTGTTTGGCATTATTGAAAATTTGCTGCACGGTGCGTGTGGGGTAACTGGTACCTGTTTGCTCCGATTCGAAAAGGCAAACTTTTGGCTTCGGAATATATGTTTTCACATAATTTCTTAGTATATCAAGCAAAATAGGGCTAAGATTTACATAGCGGTCTTTCTTGCCTTTTGCCTTCTCAATAAATAGCTGCATACGTTTACTGTCAATGTCCCTGATCTTTAATGCTACAATTTCGCTCACTCTTAATCCTGCACTATATGCCGTAAACAGCATTGCCTTATGTTTTTTATTAGGCAGGGAATTAAACAGTTTAACTAACTCTGCTTCATTCAATAGTTTGGGCAATTGTACGCCTCTCTTCGGTCTCGGCACTTCCCAAAAAACTTCTCTCTTCTCAATACCTGCTCATAATAAAACTTCAGGGCATTTCTCCTGCTGTGCAAAGTGTTTTCACTCAGCTTCAGCATTTCAAAACAATATTACAGGTAACTTTTGATGCGGTTAACGGGATTAATATCTGCCGCGGGTTTTATGTTATTGCTGCGCATAGGTTGATATAAAGCCTGTACATTAATTGCCGGCTTAGCAGGCACATGGACAGGGGCTTTTTTATATTGCTTTAAGGCGCTGTTATCAATAGCTGCAAACGGTTCAATATTTTTCAGCAATTCATCGTAACATGCTCTTGTAAAAGGCAGGTACCAGCATTTATCAGATCTGCTCCATTTTATTTGCCTGTTTTTCTAACTGCCTTTTGTAAATCCGGCAAATGTGGAAAATGTATGCCAATCCATGTGCTTCCCTTATGTATTAAGGGTGTTAACCTGATTTTTTGTTTGGTGTTTTACATGGCTTCGCCCGCTCAGTTACATGAGCGTTTTATTGGTTAAACGTGGAGGAGAGATGTGAAAAGAGCAACGTCAAACGAAGAAGCCTGAAACGTGAAACCTCGCGTTTCATCGCTCACTTCTCACGAACTGCTCTTCACTTTTCACAAAAGGTTAATCAACGATATTGTAATGCTGTTAAGGATTGTTTACTTGCTGAGTAGTATTACCGAACGTACAAGTGTGCAACAATAGCCTGATAGCAGCACCAATGCTTGTTCCATATTTTCTTCTTTATTGACTACCCTGTAGGTGCATGTAAAAGTTAGCCATAAGCTTTGGAATGCAGAAATAAAAGCGGTACAATTTTTTTATAAATATTATGGCAGCGCGAAAGTCACATAACTATCCCCGCCCGGTTTGCCAAGCTTGCCGCCTCCGCAGGCTATTACCACGTATTGTTTGCCATTGATGGAATAGGTTGCCGGTGTGGCAAAGCCAGGCGCCGGTAAGTTTGTTTCGAATAATAAAGCGCCGGTTGCTTTGTTGAATACCCTGAATTTACTGTCGCTGGTGGCGGCGATAAATAATACACCACCTGCTGTAATAACGGGCCCACCATAATTTTCTGTGCCGGTATGATGTCCTTTTTCTTTCAGTTCAGGATAATCGCCCAATACCTGTTTCCAAACCAGCTCACCTGTATTAAGGTTGATGGCATTTAATGTGCCCCAGGGTGGGGCAACCGCGGGATACCCTTCTTGGGTAAGGAACTTGTGATACCCTGTGGAGTTGTAAGGCAGGTGATAATATTCATCTTCGGGTTTGGGTGGCTGCACAAATGCTTTTTGCTGGTTTTGTTTTTCATCCAGAATAAAAGATGCAAGCGCCTGTTTCTCTGCTTCGCTGAGCTGTGCAAAAGCGGGCATCATTCTTCTGCCTGATGTGAGCAGCGAGAAAAACTGCTGTGGCGTATATTTTTCCTTTGCGTTTTTAATAGCAGGAAAATTTCCGGCGCCCTGCCTGTCTGCTCCATGGCAGTTCATGCACAACGCAGTATATAGTCGCCTGGCTGCCTGCTGGTTGGTTTCGGTGCCTGTTGCCTTCTGCTTTACGTCTACCATTGTAAGTATCCATGGCATTTCGCTGGCATTTACATATAGTATCCCCGTTGCAGGGTCAAAGCCGGGTCCACCCCATTCCGCGCCGCCATCAAAGCCGGGAAAGATAACCGTTCCTTCTTTGGTTGGGGCATTGAACATATTGCCGGTTTTATAAGATGCAAGTCTTTTTTTAATATCCTGGTAAGATGAATCGGCAACCAGTGTGTTCAGATCGTTTTCCGTTAACACCTGCCGCACAAAAGGTTTGGGCACGGTGGGTACCGGCTGAGTAGGGGAGAGCTTTTCTCCGGTCAGGGATGTTTCTGTTGGCACAGGTACTTCTTCTACCGGGTAAACAGGTTTGCCTGTTGCCCTGTCTAACACAAATACATAACCGCTTTTGGTAACCTGCGCCACTGCCTCAATTTTTTCCCCTTCTTTTGTAAGCGTTACAGGAATGGGAGCTGTGGGCAGGTCCCTGTCCCATACATCGTGATGCACGGTTTGAAAATGCCAGATGCGTTTGCCTGTGCCGGCATCAAGCGCCAGCACGCAATTGGCGTACAGGTTATTGCCTGTCCTTTTACCGCCGTAAAAATCAAAAGAGGCGGAGCCTGTGGGAGAAAACAATATGCCTTTTTCTTCGTCAAGACTGAAGCCGGCCCACGCGTTGGCGCCGCCGATATGTTTGTAAGCAAGTGTATCGTCCCAGGTTTCAAAGCCAGGTTCGCCGGGCTGTGGTATGGTATGAAAAATCCAGCGGAGCTTACCGGTGTGTACGTCATAGGCGCGTATATGTCCGGGGGCAGCTATAGGACCTTCTTCCACTCTTGTGCCTACAATGATCATGTCTTTATAGATCATGCCGGGCGTTGTGGAAATAACATATAGGTTTTCCGCACCTTCGCGCAGGTCATTATGTAAATCAATTTTGCCGTTAGTGCCAAAGGCTGTTATTGGCTTTCCTGTATTGGCATTAATGCAATAAAGTTTTGAGTTGGCACTGAAAAACAGCCTTGGTTCGCTGGTATCGTTTTTATAATAGCTTGTGCCACGGTATACATTAAACGAAAATTTGCCATAGCGTTTTTCACCTGCAGAATCAGCAACAGGATCGTATGTCCAGATGGGGTTACCTGTAGCAGCATGAAGAGCAATAAGCTTCAGTCGCGGAGATATTATATACATGGTAGTATCAATGATCAGCGGGTTTACCTGCATCTGGGTCATATTATCTCCATCGCCTGTGCTGAACTGCCATGCAACTTTAAGCCGGGAGGCATTGGCTGTATCGATTTGTGTAAGAGAGGAGTAATGGTTGTTTGCTTTATTACCACCATAAGCCGTCCAGCCGGTGTTGGCTGCGGTTGATTTTTTATCATTACAGGATATAATAAAGAGGATAGATGCAAGCAGGAAGTATATATTATTTTTTGTCATCGTTAGAGTTGTTTACCTCACCTTCTTATCCCTCTCCGGGCAACGGAGGGAGGCGGTGCTACAGAAAAAGTCCAAACTATATGGCTGCCACATCAGCTACAAACTCACCCTCCTTCTCCCTCTCTATGTAATGGCGGGGAGCGGCGCTGTAGCATAAATCCAGGCTATATCACTACCACATCATCTGAAAATATATCCAAACAAGACATTTATCCATTTTCCGTTTTCACATTTCTGGTCTTTCTATCTTTGGGTTGCCGCTCTTACCATTTTTAAAACTGCCGGGAATTTAGGCACCCCTCTCCACGGAGTGGAGAGGGGCCGGGGGTGAGGGAATTAGAATTTATTCTTCCACATCATGCTCTCCACGGGTTTATCCGGCTGCCCGCTGTATTTGGCGCTTTTTTTCTGATTGTATTTTTCTTCAATTTCTCCTTCCACCGGGAAATAGATCAGTTGCCCTACAGGCATGCCTTTATATATACGCACCGGTTGTTTTACGGATATCTCCAGCGTCCAGTTGCCACAAAAACCTACATCACCCTTTCCTGCTGTAGCGTGAATATCTATGCCCAGCCTTCCCGTAGAGGATTTTCCCTCAAGAAAAGGCACATGCGCATGCGTTTCTGTGTACTCAAGCGTTACGCCCAGGTAAAACACATGGGGGTATAATACAAAGCCTTCATCAGGAATTTCAAAATGCTCTATTTCATTATGTTTTTTGGCATCAAGAATATGATCGCGGTAAGTGGCCAGCCATTTGCCGAGATGCACATCGTAAGAGTTGCTGCCAAGGCATTCGCGGCGGTAAGGTGATAATACAATTGTTTTCTTTTCAATTTCTTCGAGTATACGCTTGTCGGATAAGATCATTCCGGTAGAATTATATAGTTATTTTGTATGAAATTATTTTAAGCTGTTATTTAAACATTAATGAGTTGAGATTAGGTAAGGATACAGCAATTTGCTGGTTTTATGATCATTGATAATAATAAAGCTGCTGCTTACTACATCTTAACTTCTTAATGCATTGTCAATCAAAAATAATTGTTTGACAATTTGCTTACAGCAGGCGAATTTCGCATTTCGTTTTGGGTAATGCCTTTATTTTATCAACATAATATTAACGAGTACACCCGGCTGGCGGTTTGGCATATTACCGAGCCGGAAAGCTACTTTATTGCACAGGTGCCTTTGCAGCGGGATATCACTCATCCGCATAAGCGGCTACAGCACCTGGCAGGCAGATATATTCTGCGGCGGCTATTCCCTGAATTTCCTTTTGACCTTATACGAATAGCCAGTACTAAAAAACCCTATCTGCCAGACGATGCTTTTCATTTTTCTATATCACATTGCGGTGATTACGCGGCAGCGATCGTCAGCACTCACCAGCGGGTAGGCATTGATATAGAAATACCAACCCCTAAAGTGGCGCGTATTCGCCATAAGTTTTTGCATGCGGTAGAATGGGAAGCGATTGAAGGAAGCAGCGTCTATATTGAACATGACGCCGATGCGGATATGATAAGAAAGCTCACGCTTTTATGGAGCGCGAAGGAAGCGGTTTTTAAATGGTATGGCAATGGTGAAGTGGATTTCAGCGAGCATATACGTTTGAAAACAGAGGGCTTGAAAGCATCAGGCGACGGAATCATTCAGGCATCTTTTTTAAAAGAAGCGCCGGCACATCTCACGCTGCCATTTCATTTATTTGAGCAGCTTTGCATGGTATGGGTTGTTACATGAAATAAATTTTTTATGGTATTAGTATTCAGAATGCAAATACCTGGCAGGTAAAATTATATTGATATCACCATGCATAAATCCTTATAGGTAACCGGGTTGGCATCTCTTTTGTCTGGCTACACCAAAGGCGGAATTGAAAAAACGAGGAGTGCATTTTTTTCAAAAGACAAAAAGCAGCGTTTCTTTCTGAAGCAGGAGATATGTAATCCGCCGACAGCGGAGACAAAAACAAAAAATTAAGGCTGGTTTTTTTATACGCAGCCTGTGCTTAATTCGATATTTGTATTGATAAAAACATGTTGTCCGGCTAAAAATATTATGAAATAGCTCAATTCCTTTACTATAGCAGGTTCTCTCTCCGCGGGGAGTCCCGATAGCTGTCCGGAGGGGTGAGGCGATTAACTGAATTTAAAATGCTTATTACAATTTGCCGGACAATAATGTTATAAAACATTTAACCAAAACCTGTGATGTGCGCTATAGTGTAATTGATAAAATTTATCTTGCTTTACAGCAGATTAAACGCCTTTCTATATGATGAATGCTTTTACCCGTTCCTTTATTAAAATACCTGTTTTTTTTCTCGCTTTCTGTACCATGCTCCTTACGGTAGCCTGTAACAAAAAAGAAAAGATCAAAGCGGTAAACCCTGAATTCAGCAAATACATTGATGGATATACTTCCGGCGTAATTTCAAAAACCGCTGCTATACGGGTACGCCTAACCGAAGAAACACCTTCTACGCACACTGTTAATGAACCGCTGAAAGAAGCGCTGTTCAGCTTTTCACCTTCGGTAAGAGGTAAAGCCTATTGGGTTGATGCAAGAACAATTGAGTTTAAACCTGATGAAAACCTGAAGCCGGATCAGCTGTATACCGTAAACTTTAAGTTGGGCAATACCACCACTGTGCCGGATGATTTTAAAACCTTCAGCTTTAATGTGCAGGCTATTAAGCCGGCATTTACCGTTACTGAAAACGGGTTGAAGGTTACAGGCAATTCAAAAGATATGATGCAGCTTACCGGCCTTGTTGAAACCGCGGATATAGAAACGGCTGCAGCTGTAGAAAAAATACTGGCTGTTATATATGCCGGAAAATCAACAGCCATCAAATGGGAGCATAATGAGCAGGCACGTACCCATAAGTTTATTGTTGAGAATATTAAACGCGGCAATGCCGCTGCTAACCTGCAATTGCAATGGGATGGCGCCGCGCTTGATATAAAAGATAAAGGAGAAAAATTTATTGAAGTTCCCGCGACGGGTGATTTTAAGGTGCTGGCCGTTCGCGCTGTGCAGAACGTGGAGAATTATGTGCTGGTACAGTTTTCTGACGCTATTGCCACCAGCCAGCAACTGAATGGACTGATCACCATCAGTAATAAAGTTGACTTAAGTTATAGCATTGATGGCAGCGAAGTGAAATTATACGTAGCTGATGATTTTGATGGAAATTATTCCGTGAGTGTTAACGAAGGCATTGAGAATATATGGAACAAAAAATTACAAAAAACTTTCAGCGCTAACCTGTTTTTCGAAAACAGGCTGCCGGCTGTAACGATACGCGGCCGTGGCGTGATATTACCCAATACAGGTAAGCTGGTGTTGCCCTTTGAAAGCGTAAACCTGGGCGCGGTAGATGTAAGTATTATAAAGATTTATGAAAATAATATTCCGCAGTTTCTGCAGGTGAATAATATTGACGGAGAATCTGATCTTCGCCGTGTAGCCACTCCTGTGGCGCAGCAAACCATCCGCCTGGATAATGATAAAACACTTGACCTTCACAAAAAACAAAAATTCTCCCTTGATATAGATAAATACCTTAAAACAGAGCCTGGTGCTATATACCATGTAACCATTGGTTTCCGTCCTGAATATTCATTGTACAATTGCGCAGAGGATAATAAGAAAGCCGGAGATGCTGAAGACGAAGACTATGGATATAATTGGTATGATGAAGAAGGTGAAACAACCGGTCCTGATAGCGATGACGGTTTCTGGAAAGTATATAATGCATATTATCCTTACGGTTATAACTGGCGTAAAAGAGATGATCCATGCAGCCCTTCCTATTATAACCGGGAAAGATGGGCAAGCCGTAATGTGTTGGCTTCTAATATCGGGCTTACAGCCAAACGCGGAACAGATAACAATATGAAAATTATTGTTACAGATATACTCACCGCGCAGCCAATGGCTGATGTTGATCTTGAGCTGCTCGATTACCAGCAGCAGGTATTGTTTAAAACAAAGAGTGATAAAGACGGTTTTGCTTCATTCGATCTGAAAAAGAAACCTTACCTGCTGGTTGCTAAAAGAGCTAACGAGAAGGGATACCTGAAGCTGGATGATGGCAATTCTTTAATGCTGAGCCGTTTTGATGTGGCGGGAGAAGAAGTGAAGAACGGGCTTAAAGGATTTATTTTTGGTGAGAGAGGCGTATGGCGCCCGGGCGATACCATGTATATCAATTTTGTAGTAGAAGATAAGGGCAATAAGTTGCCTGAAGATCACCCGGTAGAGTTTAATTTGATAAATCCGCATGGGCAGTTGTATAAAAAGATGATCACCACAAAAGGGGAGCATGGTTTTTACCTGTTTACGGTTGCAACAGATGCGGCTTCACCAACAGGTAACTGGCTGGCAAAAGTCAAAGCGGGCGGAGCTGTATTTGAAAAGCGGCTTAAGGTGGAAACGGTAATGCCTAACCGCTTAAAAATCGATCTTGATTTTGGTAAAGATGTAGTATTGGGCAAAAACGCGGCTACCAGCGGCACCCTTAATTCAAAATGGTTATTTGGCGCGCCTGCAAAAAATCTTAAAGCCAATATACAGGCTTCTCTGTATGCAAGAGGAACAAGCTTTAAGCAATATCCTCAATACCATTTTGATGATCCCACTACATCTTATAAAACAGAAACTAAAACAATATTTGACGGAACACTGAATGCAGAAGGTACTGCACCGGTGAATGCGAATTTTGAAGTGGGCAAAAACGCGCCGGGTATGCTGAGTGCCAGTATGCTGGTAAAAGTATTTGAACCGGGTGGCGCTTTCAGCGTAGATAATATGGTATTGCCCTATAGTCCTTTTAACAGTTATGTTGGTATCAATATGCCGGAAGGGCCAAAGCCCTGGAAATTTTTGTTGACGGATAAAACCTATGAGCTCCCTGTAGTTAATGTAAATGCAGAAGGCAAACCACTCACCGGTACACAAACCGTAAAAGTGGAAATATACCGTGTAAGCTGGCGCTGGTGGTGGGATAATACAGGAGACGGATTGAGCAATTTTACACAGGATACCTATAATAAATTATTGAAAAAGGACACACTTCGTTTAACCAACGGTGTTGGTAAATGGAGCTTTAGTGCGCCGGGGGGCGAGTGGGGAAGGTACCTGGTACTGGTGCGGGATATGCAGAGTGGACATACTACCGGGCAGGTTGTATATTTTGATGATCCGTGGTGGCAAAGCAGGAGCAATGCTGACGATCCTTCTGCGGCAGCAATGTTATCTTTTACCACAGATAAACAAAAATATGATGTAGGGGAAGATGTAACATTAAATATACCAAGCAGTAAAGGTGGCAGGGCATTGATCAGTATTGAATCAGGAAGCCGGGTTATAAAAACAGACTGGATTGAGACACAACAGGGACAAACTATTTATAAGTTCAGGGCAGAGCCCGGCATGGCGCCAAATGTATATGCTAACGTTAGCCTTCTGCAACCACATGCACAAACTGTAAATGATTTGCCTATACGCATGTATGGTGTAATGCCTGTTTTAATTGAAGATAAGAATACTGTTCTAAAGCCGGTGATTAATATGCCGGATGCGTTGCGCCCTGAGCAAAATTCTTCCATAACCGTTTCTGAAACATCGGGCAAGCCAATGGCATATTGTATTGCCATTGTTGATGAAGGCCTGCTGGACCTTACAAGGTTTAAAACACCTGACCCGCATGCCGCGTTTTATGCAAGAGAAGCATTGGGCGTTAAAAGCTGGGATCTGTTTGATAATGTAATAGGCGCATGGGGTGGGGGACTGGAACGCATTCTTACCATTGGCGGTGATGAAGCGGCAGGCGGAGGCGCTAAAGAAAAAAGAGCGAACCGGTTTAAGCCTGTAGTGAAATATATGGGGCCATTCTACCTTGGTAAAGGTGAAAAGAAAACACATACATTCCAGTTGCCACAGTATATAGGTTCTGTTCGGGCAATGGTAGTAGCTGCTGCTGATGGCGCTTATGGTTTTGCAGACAAAACGGTAACGGTTAAAAAGCCGCTGATGATCTTAGGAACCATGCCGCGTGTATTAGGACCATCCGAAACGATCAAGTTGCCTGTTACTGTTTTCGCGATGGAAAATAATATTAAGCATGTTACGGTTAACCTGGCAGCCAACGCGTTTCTGCAACCGGTTGGCAGTGCGTCGCAGCAGGCATCTTTTACAACGCCGGGAGAGCAGATGGTATACTTTGATGTGAAGGTGAAAGAGCATACTGGTATTGGTAAAGTAAAAATTACAGCTTCAGGAGGTAATGAAAAATCAGACTTTGATGTTGAGCTTGATGTGCGCAACCCCAGCCCTGTTGTAACAAATGTGCTTACCGCAACAATAGCTGCAGGTAGCCGTTGGAATGAAACGGTTGTTCCCATAGGTATACCTGCCAACACTAAGGCTACGCTGGAAATATCAGGCATACCACCTATTAATCTTGAAAAGCGTTTGGATTATCTCATACAATACCCCTATGGTTGTATTGAGCAAACAACATCAGCGGTATTTCCACAATTGGTATTGAACCAGCTTACAGATCTAAGTGACCGGAAAAAAGCGGATATAGAAAAGAATGTGCGCAGGGGTATTGAACGCTATAAAGAATTTCAACGCCCTGATGGCGGGTTTAGTTATTGGCCGGGATTAATGGAAAGCGATGAGTGGGCCACCAATTATGCAGGTCACTTCCTGTTGAAAGCGCAGGAAAGAGGCTATATTGTTCCGGTAGAAATGCTGCAGCAATGGACTACTTACCAGCGTGGCAAGGCAAATGCATGGGCGCCATCTACCACTAATTTTTATGGTGGTGATTTAACGCAGGCATACAGGTTATACCTGCTGGCGCTGGCAAAGTCTCCTGAAATAGGCGCGATGAACAGGCTGAAAGAATTTAAATATTTATCTCCGGAAGCAAAATGGCGGCTGGCTGCTGCATATCAACTGGCTGGTCAGCAAAAAGCGGCTGCTAATCTTATTACAGGTTTACCAACAACATTTGAGCAACGTAAATCGCCGGGCTATACTTATGGTTCAAGCCTGCGCGACCAGGCTATGGTATTGGAAACGCTTACGCTGATGGGTAAACGAAGTGAAGCCGAAGCTGTGCTGAATGATATTTCTGCAAACCTTGCTTCTGAAAGCTGGTACAGCACACAAACAACAGCTTATAGCCTGATTGCTATTGCGGCATACTGTGGCGCTAACCCAAGCGGTGAAAAAATAATTGCAACGGTAACGGCAAATGGTAAGAATGTTGACATCAGCAGCAGGTCATATATTGCTCAAACAGCGGTGAATGCTGCCGATGCAAATAAAAATGTAAGTGTTGTAAACAAAGGCAACAATACTTTATATGTACGCCTGATTGTGCAGGGGCAGCCATTAACAGGCGAAGGTATACCTGTGAAGAATAACCAGGATATACTTTCCATGGCGGTAAGCTATTTAACGCTCGATGGAAAACCGATCGGTAGTATTGATCAGTTGCAACAGGGAACGGATTTTGTAGCAAAGGTTAGCATAAGAAACCCGGGTATTCGTGGGCGTTATGATAATATGACTTTATCGCAGATATTCCCCGGAGGTTGGGAAATACTGAATACACGTATGCTGGATAATGAAGGAAGTTTCAAATCTTCTCCGTTTACGTACCAGGATGTGAGAGACGACCGGGTATATACGCATTTCAATATCCGCGAAGGAGAAACGCTTACGTATTATGTAATGTTGAATGCTGCTTACCTCGGAAGATATTTTCTGCCGGGCACCTATTGCGAAGCAATGTATGATAATACCATAAGTGCCGGAGTGCAGGGTAAGTGGGTAGAGGTAGTGAGGTAAGTCCCTCACCCCCGGCCCCTCTCTACGGAGTGGCGAGGGGTGCCTAAATTCCCGGCAGTTTTAAAAATTGTAAGAGCGGCACCGCGAGCCTGCCTGTCCGGTAGGCTGAAAAATAAAAGAGATGTTGCACATTGCCGGGTAGTGTTACAACAGTTGATATGGAAGTGATACAGTTTATTAAAGATATGCAGTACCGCTCCCTCTCCGTTGTAAGGAGAGGGAGAAGGAGGGTGAGGTTTCATCTCAAAAAAAGAACAAAAATTCTTCTCGGTATCGCATTGATATTGCTGGTATGCTTTTGGTTTTGTCTTCAGCAGCCATTATTTCATTCGCCCACGAGTTATGTAATTGAAGATAATAAGGGCGAACTGCTTGGCGCTACCATAGCAACAGACGGGCAGTGGCGCTTCCCTTTTAATGATTCAGTGCCGGAAAAGTTTAAGGAATGTATTATTACGTTTGAGGATAAACGTTTTTATTATCATCCGGGTGTGGATGTATTGGCGATGGCAAGAGCGATGAGGCAAAATTTCAATTCATCCAAAACAGTGAGCGGCGGCAGTACGCTCACGATGCAGGTAATAAGATTATCGCGCAATAAGAACCGTAACATCATTCAGAAGTTAATTGAAAGTATACAGGCTGTAAGGCTTGAAGTAGCCTGCTCCAAAAGCGAAATACTGGCTTTATATGCATCCAATGCGCCATTCAGCAGTAATATAGTAGGGCTTGATGCGGCTGCATGGCGTTATTACGGAAGGTCTGCAGATAAATTAAGCTGGGGAGAAATGGCAGCCCTGGCTGTGTTGCCTAATGCGCCAGCATTGGTATATCCCGGCAAAAATAAAACGGCGCTATTACGTAAGCGAAACGCCCTGTTAGATAAACTGCTGGCTCAGCAAAAAATAGATGCTGCTACGCATGAGTTGGCCATGCTTGAACCTTTGCCTGATGAGCCGAAGTCGTTACCACAGTTAGCACCTCATTTGCTACAGCGGTTTAAGCAGGAGAATAAAAAGGGAAATGCAACACTTATTCAAACGACCATTAATGGTAATATGCAAAACAATGTTGCAAGAATTGTAGACCAGTATCAGCATATTTATAAAGGCAATGGTATTAAGAATGCCTGCGCCCTTGTGCTGGATGTTGAAAGCGGAAATACTTTAGCCTATGTCGGTAATGTATATCACCCGGAAAATGCAGACCTGCAAAGTCATGTGGATGTGATACGTGCGCCAAGGAGCCCGGGCAGTGCGTTGAAACCTTTGCTATACGCCTGTATGCTGAATGATGGATTATTATTACCGCAAACACTGATTCCGGATATTCCTACACAGATAGGAGGGTATACACCACAAAATTTTGACAGGGAGTATGATGGCGCTGTACCTGCATCGCAGGCATTGTCGCGCTCATTAAATGTGCCCGCAGTGCGTATGCTGCGTGACTATAAGTATCCGCGTTTTTATGATGTGTTGAAGAAGGTTGGTATAACAACACTGAACCGGCCGGCAGATAATTATGGATTATCATTAATACTGGGAGGCTGTGAAGTTACACCATGGGAGCTTGCGGGCGTATACGCGGGTATGGCAAGAGCATTGAACCATGCGAAAAAAAATAAAGGAAAAATATCGGCCGCTGATTTTCACAGTCCGGTATATATAAAAAAGGGAGAGCAACCGGGTAATTCATCTAAGGCACAGATAAATTATCTCGACCCTGTTTCAATATGGTATATGTTTCAGGCAATGGAAGAAGTGATGCGGCCGGGTGAAGAAGGTTTATGGAAACAATTCAGCTCTTCGCAGCGCATAGCATGGAAAACCGGTACCAGCTTTGGTTTTCGTGATGCATGGGCTGTTGGCGTAACGCCACGTTTTGTAATTGCTGTGTGGGTGGGCAATACCAATGGTGAAGGCAGACCAGGATTGATTGGTGTGCAAACAGCGGCTCCCATCATGTTTGATATATTGAAGACCCTGCCTGCATCTCCGTGGTTTGCTGAACCTGGGGAATATGTAAAAACTGTGGTATGCAGGCAAACAGGTTTCAGAGCGAATATGGATTGCACAGATACCGATACATTAAACGCTCCGGCAGCGGGAGTGAATGCTCCGATTTGTCCTTATCACAGTATCATCCATCTTGATCAGACCTCACAATACCGGGTAACCGAAGATTGTGTTTCACCTTCTGCAATGATTCATAAAAGCTGGTTTATGTTACCGCCGGTAATGGAATGGTATTATAAACGCAGGCATCTTGATTACAAACCTGTGCCTGCTTTTAAAAGTGGTTGTGATGTGGTGGCGGGTCATAAACCGATGGAGTTAATATATCCTGAACCTAATGCGAAAATTTATGTTCCAACGGAGATCAGCGGTGACAAAGGGAAAACTATTTTTACCGCGGCGCATCAAAAAGCAGAGGGCAAAATTTTCTGGCATCTGGATAATGATTATATAGGAACCACTACACATTTTCATCAGATGGCATTAAGCCCGGCGGCAGGCAAACATATTATTACATTGGTAGATGAAAGCGGGGAACGGTTGACCAGCGTTTTTGAAATATTGGAAAAAGATGGTAAATAAATCAGATTGAAACCATTAAGAAATTAAGGACGATTAAGGTGTTCCTTAATTTTCTTAATGCCTAAATGGTTTATTAATGGCTTTGTGAACGATTGAAATAGCATAAATTCCCTTATTTTTGCCCAGCTTTTTTAACAGCAATAATTAATACATCATGTCGGTTTTAGTAAATAAGAACTCCAAGATAATAGTTCAGGGCTTTACAGGAACAGAAGGAACTTTTCATGCTACCCAAATGATTGAATACGGAACCAATGTTGTTGGTGGTGTAACACCAGGCAAAGGCGGTCAGAAACATCTTGACCTTCCGGTATTTAATACGGTAGCTGATGCTGTTAAAACAACCGGCGCTGATGTATCTATTATTTTTGTACCGCCTGCATTTGCCGCTGATGCCATTATGGAAGCTGCTGAAGCGGGTATTGGATTGATCATATGTATTACAGAAGGCATTCCGGTGCAGGATATGGTTAAAGCAAAGCTTTACCTGGCAGGTACTAAGTCTCGTCTTATTGGGCCTAACTGCCCTGGTGTGATTACTGCGGATGAATGTAAAGTAGGTATTATGCCGGGCTTTATATTTAAAAAAGGTAAAATAGGTATTGTTTCAAAGTCCGGTACCCTTACCTACGAAGCTGCAGACCAGGTTGCTAAAGCTGGTCTTGGTATTTCTACCGCGATAGGTATTGGTGGTGACCCGATTATCGGAACGCCTACCAAGGATGCTGTTGAATTATTTATGAATGATGATGAAACAGATGGTATTGTAATGATTGGTGAAATTGGTGGCGGTATGGAAGCTGAAGCTGCACGCTGGATCAAAGAAAACGGAACCAAGCCTGTGGTAGGGTTCATTGCTGGTCAAACCGCGCCTGCGGGCCGCAGAATGGGGCATGCCGGCGCTATTGTTGGCGGCGCTGATGATACTGCTGCTGCAAAAATGAAAATAATGCGTGAGTGCGGTATTACAGTAGTTGACAGTCCTGCCGATATTGGTAAAACAATGGCTGAAGTAATTGCAAAAAACACGCTGAAGAAACCGGCTAAAGTATAGCTTAGTCCAGGTACTTTAATACACTTTTTTTATATCCTCTTTTTTCCGGGGCCTGCCAGATAAAGTAATGCCAGTTGTGGTTGCCTTCAATGAGCACAGGCCCATTATTGGTAATGGCTACATCCCAGCCAATTGACCTGTTTTCAGAAATACGTAAAGCGGCTTTTGTAACCATGGCTTTGCATTCCTCCCAGTATGGCAATTGAAAGCCTATAAGCTCTGCGCCTGTTACAGGATGTTTATACACGTCTGGTTTAGTAGTATCAACATAAATACCGGGGCCGGCAATGCGCCCGGTTGCAAGATCAATATGTGCGGCTATATTACCGGTTGATAAGTTATCTGTTTGGGAATTTACCGTAATTCTTAACCTGGCAGCGAGGATAATAATTTCGTTGTTGTGAAATTGAGTAACAATCCGAACAGTATTGAGCCCTGATGGTGATAATAATTTTAATTGATCATGCTGCATAACATATTCTTCGGCGAGCGTATATTTTTTTTCCTCCATTCTTTTTACGAGCTCCGGTTTTGTTACATTCAGTGTATCAAATATTTCTACCTGCCTGCCTGCCTGCCCGTTTGCGTTTTTCAATACAATTTTTCCTGCATGATTATTTAAAAGAATTGATGCCAGTTGATCATCTGCTTGCAGCATTTCTTTAGTAGCCCATTTTCTACCGGATACATCGCTGAACTTTTTTAGGAATTCAATTTTGTTGGAAAGAACCCGCCGATATTTTTTGGGGTTCATCTTCAACTGAAATTCATATTGGGATCCTGCGCCCATATACTCCGAGCGTTGATCTTTATTAAGATTAAAGAACTTGAAATCAAAATAATCTATAAAAGCAATATTATAACGGATTGAGCTGTACAGCATGTCTGATAATAGCATTACATAGCCCATATTGCTGCTTTTTTTTGCATGACGCAGCAACTTCATTAAATAGCCGGGAGAAGTATACAGGATATAATAGAAAATGTAGATTATGCGGTTCAATACACTGATATGTTAAGGGTTGTAACTATGGAGTGTATATTACGGTATAATGTATAAAATATTGTGGTATATCTTTCTAAAAGAGGAAAGTAGTGCTTTTTGTTAAAATTTCAATCGGGATCATGTCGTTAATTTTGAAATAGCAAAATTGAAGTCATAAAAATGCAATTTTTTTATTTAGATAACCCGGGTGTATTTCCCTGGATTTTTCCCTCTGCCTCCAATGCTCTTATTTCTTTAACATCCTTCAAAAATTCTGATGCAAATATAAAATCATTTAATTTTTGACTTTTACTGTAGATGATTTCTTTATTACTTCCTTCCCACTCTTTTATACCCTGGTACATATAAATAATATGATCACCTATTTCCATTACGCTGTTCATATCATGCGTATTAATTACGGTAGTCATATTAAATTCCTTGGTTACTTCATAGATTAGTTTATCAATTACCAATGATGTTTGCGGATCAAGACCTGAATTGGGCTCATCACAAAAAAGATATTTGGGGTTTAAAACAATGGCACGGGCAATACCTACACGTTTTTTCATACCGCCGCTTATTTCTGCAGGAAACTTTTTATTAGCATCTTTTAAATTCACCCTTTCCAGCACTTCGTTCACCTTTTTTTGTTTTTCGCTGTGCGATAGCCTGGTAAACATATCCAAAGGAAACATCACATTTTGTTCAACCGTTTGACTATCAAACAAGGCAGAACCCTGGAACAGCATACCAATTTGCTGTCGCAGCTCCTTTCGCTGGTCGTCTTCCATGGAGGTGAAGTTTTGACCATTATATAGTATTTCACCACCATCCGGTTCAAATAAGCCCACCAGGCATTTTATAAAAACCGTTTTGCCGCTTCCGCTGGCGCCAATAATAAGATTTGCTTTACCGGCTTCCATTACAGCGCTTACATCATCAATTACCACCTTTTCTCCAAATTGTTTATGCAGGTTTCTTATCTCAATCATATTGATATTAATTTTATAAAAGCAGTGCAGCCAGTATATAATCAGCAAATAAAATCATAATGCAACTGGTAACCACCGCAGTAGTGCTTGCTTTTCCTATTTCAAGAGCACCGCCTTGTACAAAATATCCAAAATAAGCAGGAATGCTTGAAATGATGAAGGCGAATGTATATGCTTTGGCTAAAGCGAATGTTACATTGAATGGTTGAAAACCGCTGAGCAGGCCTTCTTCAAATTCTTCCGGAGAAAGAATGCCGGATAAAATGCCGGCCATACGACCGCCCCAGATGCCCAGTACGCCTGCAATAATCACCAATATGGGGATCATTAAAAATGAGGCGAGTATTTTAGGCATGATGAGATAGGCTTTGGTATTGATGCCCATAATTTCAAGCGCATCTATTTGTTCACTTACCCTCATATTGCCCAGCTCGCTGGCAATTTTGCTACCCACAACACCGGCCAAAACAATACAAGTGATGGTAGGCGCGAACTCAAGTATTACCGTATCTCTTACAATTTGCGCGATAGTAGATTTTGGAATAAGATTACTGACCAACTGGTAGGCTGTTTGAAGGGTAGATACCGCACCTATAAATAACGCAACAACCACAACAATGCCTAAGGAACCTATACCTATATCCGAACATTGTTTCATCAATTCCTTCCAGTACATTCTCCAGTTTTCGGGCTTGGTAAACATGCCTTTTATCATAAGCAGGTACCTTCCGAAATGGTTAAAAACCGTCATGTGTGTATATTATTATTCAAACAAAAATACCTGAAAATGGTAAATCATCCTTTTTTTAAGTGATTAACAACAAGTTCGCGCAGGTGAATGCGCAGAATTTCAGCCATGCCCTTACTTTCTAAAAATCTCTTGTTGCCAAAATATGCGGCGAGTTCCCGGGCTAACTGTTCTACTTTTTCCCGCGGCGCTAGTTCATCTTTATCTACAGAGGCTTTTAAATCGCCTAACCGGTGCCGCTGCGCTTTTATCCGTTTAAACATCTGTGCTCTCTCTTCCTGCTGGTACTGGTCAATTACTTCAAGGTTAAGATGTTGTTGCACCAGCTCTACAAAAACCTTGTTTTCTTTAAAAAATTGTGGCAGATAAAAGTTTTTTCTCCCTTCATAAGATTGCTGATCAAAGTCTATTGCACGAATATTAAATTGTATATCATCAAAATCAGGGGTAATATCAAAAACAAAATTATAGCTGCGCATATCGCCCAACAACCTGGCAAAACATCTTTCATTAAACTTTACAAACTCTTTGGCAATGCGTTTGGGATTATATCCCGGACGGTTCATAAAATCCTTTGCAAATATATCTCCGGGCACGCCTGCAATATGTTCTTCAATTAAAGTATTATCGTCAACAAGATAATTGATAGAATAAGGAGATAAGAGATGCTCCAGCTCAAGCCCTAAAATGCGGGATGCATCAGCGATTTTAATATACAGGTAGCTGTATACGTCATTGTAATTATTCACCACTTTAACCCTGAATGGCTGAGAATTTCCAAATACACAAAAGTCAATTCGCTCTACATGTAAATGTTCCTCTGCCTGGTTTGCACCTGCTGCTTTTAAAAGTGAGTAAACACGGATTAATGCCTGGTGAATTTCTTTTGTAATAGTAGGGTTATAAATCAAGGTTTCCCAAAGCGTATCATTTCCTTTACTGTCAAGACAGGGAAATGAACCCTGGAAATGCCTTAATGTATCATAAGAAATGGGTAAAGACATTTCCCTGCCATACCGTTTCAGGTATTTTTTAAAAGACTTGCTTACGGCATATACTTTTTTCTTCTTCGATATATGATTGATGTCCTGGTTTGTCATGTTGTTATGAGCTATGAGCTATCGGCTATCAGCAACGGGCTGCCGGCTGCTGCCTGTTTACTACTTATTCCTTACTTCTTCTACCTTACGCCTTACCACCTACCTTTTCTACACTACTTCATTTATCTTTCTGTGTTTCTCCCACCATTTCTTTTCATTCAGCTTACCTGCATCCTGCTTTGGGCATTTTTGCTGTGCATCTACCACTGCAATAATTACCATATTTACGATTGATCTTACCGTGCTGCCCAACTGAAGTACGTGCACAGGCTTGGCTAAGCCCAGTAATACAGGTCCAATAGTATCAAAGCCTCCCAACTCCTGCAGCAGGTTGTATGCTATATTTCCAGCGCTTAAATTAGGAAATATAAGTGTGTTCACATCCATGTCAACCAAATCACTGAAAGGATAATTTTCTTTCAGCAGGTCTTTGTTAAACGCCAGTATACCCTGCATTTCACCATCAACTATTAAGTCGGGATTTTTTTGTTTTAAAATTTCCCTTGCTTTACGAACGGTGATTGCTTCCGGTGTATTGCTTGTGCCGAAGTTTGAATAGCTGAGCATTGCAACTCGGGGTGTAATGCCGAATGATTTCACTTCTTTTTCAACAAGCAATGTAATATCCGCAAGCTCTTCCGCGGTAGGATTGAAATTTACGGTAGTATCTGCAAGAAACATTGGGCCCCTCTTCGTGTCAATGATATACATACCTGCAATTTTATTCACGCCTTTTTCTGTACCTACAATTTCCAGTGCAGGTTTTACGGTTTGCGGGTAATTGCGGGTCAGCCCGCTGATCACCGCGTCTGCATCGCCGGCGTTTACCATCATGCATGCAAAGCGGATGCGTTCTTTTATTATTTTACTTGCTTCATACCTGTTAACACCCCTTCGCTGTCTTTTCTGGAAATAAAGATCAGCGTAATCATGTCTTGCCTGTTTCCATTCATCGCTTCTCGGGTCAATGATCGGAATGCCTTCCAGGTCTATACCATTATCTTTTGCAATATCCAGTATTCTTTTTGACTCTCCTAACAGTATAGGATAGGCGATATTTTCATCCAGCACTATTTGCGCGGCTTTTAAAATCTTGGGGTTATCAGCTTCAGCAAATACCACCCTGCGCGGATCTTTTCTTGCTTTATTGCCGATTACCCGGAATAACTGGTTATCATTTCCCAGCCTGTTATCAAGGTCTATCTTGTATTTTTCCCAGTCTGCTATAGTATGCTTTGCTACGCCACTTTCAATAGCCGCTTTTGCTACTGCCGGCGAAATGGTAGATATTAAACGGGGATCAAGTGGTTTAGGGATAATATAATTGGCCCCAAAAACAATATTATGCTGGTTGTAGGCCAGGTTAACTATATCAGGCACAGGTGTTTTTGCAAGGTTAGCCAATGCTTTTACCGCTGCCATTTTCATGGCTTCATTAATTTGTGTTGCCCTTACATCTAAGGCTCCGCGAAAAATATACGGAAATCCCAATACGTTATTCACCTGGTTGGGGTAATCACTCCGCCCTGTTGCCATAATAATATCTTTACGGCTTGCCGTAGCTTCCTCCCATGTAATTTCAGGATCAGGATTAGCCATGGCAAATACGATAGGTTTTTTTGCCATGGATTTTACCATTGCTGCATTCAGAATATTTCCGGCGCTAAGCCCTATAAATACATCAGCATCTTTTATGGCTTCAGTTATGGTAAGATCCTGCTTGTCTGTAGTTGCAAAACGGTGTTTGGTATTGTCAAGGTCTGTTCTGTTTTTATGTAATACACCTTCTTTATCAAATAAGGTAAAGTTGCTGCTTTTTGCACCCAGCGCTTCATATAATTGTATGCAGGCCATAGCGGCAGCGCCGGCACCGCTCACTACAAAACGAACTTTTTCTATTTTCTTTCCCTGTATTTCAAGCGCGTTAAGCAAAGCCGCAGAACTGATGATAGCTGTGCCGTGCTGATCATCATGCATTACAGGTATCTGCATTTGTTCTTTTAACTTTTGTTCTATATAAAAACATTCAGGCGCTTTTATGTCTTCCAGGTTGATACCGCCGAAGGTTGGTTCCAGTGATTTTACAATCTGAACAAATTTTTCCGGATCTTTTTCGTTGATCTCTATATCAAATACATCAATATCCGCGAAAATTTTAAACAATACGCCTTTTCCTTCCATTACCGGTTTACCTGCTTCCGCGCCAATATCTCCCAACCCTAATACTGCAGTACCATTGCTGATAACCGCTACAAGATTTCCTTTAGCCGTATATTTGTACGCATTTTCACTGTTGCGCTGAATTTCTTTACATGGCTCCGCTACGCCGGGGGAATAAGCAAGTGAAAGGTCCCGCTGCGTTTTTGCGTCTTTTGTTGGGATTACTTCTATCTTTCCCGGTCTTCCGTTTGAATGATAATCTAATGCTTCCTGTTTTCTCAATTCTTTTGACATAAGGGTAAATTACGTTACAAAGTAAGTAAGATATTGATGCAAAAATAACATTACTATATTTGCGGCTCTTATTTATGCGTGAAGAATGAACCGGCAGATCAAAAAAATATACCAGTATTTCTCGCATTTGCTTCGTGTAAGGCTCAGCAAGGTGCAGTATATGATGGTGGTTTCGGTTATTGTGGGACTTGTATCGGGACTGGCTGCGGTATTACTTAAAACATTGGTGCATTATGTGCAACACTGGATTGCGATTATTCCTGTATCCAGGTTTTCTTATTTGTTATTCCCGGCTATCGGGTTAATACTCACTGTTTTTGTAATAAACCATTTTTTGGGTGGTGCTCTTGAAAAGGGAATTCCGATGGTATTAAAAGCAATTGCCAGGAAATCTTCGTTTATACCACTACGGCATACGTATGCGCATATTATTACAAGTTCTTTAACGGTGGGAATGGGGGGATCAGTTGGGCTGGAAGCTCCGATTGTTGCAACAGGCTCTGCAGTTGGTTCAAATATAGCCCGCATACATGAGCTGAATTACAGGGAACGAACTTTACTGGTGGCTTGTGGCGCGGCAGCAGGTATTGCGGCTGTATTTAATGCGCCGATTGCAGGAGTAATATTTGCAATTGAAGTATTGCTTACCGATGCGATAGTGGTGAGCTATTTTATTCCCCTGATTACAGCTACTGTAACCGGCATATTATGCGCAAAGGTTATTTTGAATGAATCAATTCTTTTCAATTTTACGCTTAAGCAGAATTTTAATTATTACAATACGCCATTCTATATTTTATTAGGTGTGCTGGCAGGGTTTGTTTCACTGTATTATGCACGAGTGTATAAGAAAACTGAAGCATATATTCATCATCGTAAGATGAATGCTTATGTAAAAGCGTTTTTCGGGGGATTACTTTTGATGGGTATATATTTTTTATTTCCACCGTTGTTTGGAGAAGGGTACGAGCACGTTAAAGTAATTGCCAATGACAGCATGGACAGCGTAAGCGATAATACAACCATACTTTCCTATTTACAAAAAGAGTGGGGGATTATTTTATTTACCGGTTTAATTGTGCTGATGAAACCGGTTGCAGCCGGCATTACAAACGGTGGAGGCGGTAATGGCGGCAACTTCGCACCTTCTTTGTTTGTAGGTTCATACCTGGGTTTTTTCTTTTCAAAATTATGCAACGCTACCGGTTGGGTAAAATTACCCGAAGGTAACTTTTCACTGGTAGGAATGGCAGGTGTATTAAGTGGCATCATGTACTGCCCGCTTACGGGTATATTTTTAATCGCAGAAATTACCAATGGATATGAGTTGTTTATTCCGCTGATGATCGTTTCATCCATCGCCTTTTTTATTGTGAAGCAGTATGAACGCTATTCAATGGATACGAAACAACTTGCAGAAGAAGGGCAGATATTTACGCACCAGAAGGAAAAAAATATTCTTACCACCATCCGCTTACAGGATATGTTACAGGATAATTATGACACCATAATGATGGATAAAAAGCTGGGCGACCTGGTTGACCTGGTTAAACGAAGCGAGAAAAATATTTATGCGGTTGTTGATAAGCATGAAAAATTTACCGGTATTATAGAGCTGAATGATGTTAAACAGAAATTGTTTGAGCCGCAGCTTTTTGATGCGATATCCATCAAGCATTTAATGAAGAAGCCACCGGCTGTTTTATATGATGATGAGAATATGCTTTCTGTAATGAATAAATTTGATGTAAGCCATAGCTGGTATCTGCCTGTGCTCACTAAGGAGAAAAATTTTGTGGGCTTTATATCTAAAACCAAAGTGTTTAATAAATACAGGGAAATACTGGCAGAGCAGGGGGATTTGTATTAGCGGTAAGTGAATGGGCAATGGTGAATGGGATAGCTGAAACCTCCTTAAGATGTTGGTGAAAACACCAACATCGGCGGTCGCCGTTGCGGGTGTTTTCACCCGCAACTACACAGAAATATTAAGGAAACGACATTGAATGGGATAGCTGATAGCTTATCACTGAATAGCCGCCTTTAAATCAAAATCAATCTGGCAGGTTTCAGTTAATGAAAAACGGAAGGGCGTAAAGATTTGTTTGTACTTATTATCAGTTAGCTCGTATACTTCCATGGAATGAGTATCTGGATCTGCCATCAAATAATATTTCACCCGGCAAAATTCGTAAAGACTAAACTTGGTATTCCTGTCTTTTAACTGGGTAGATTTTGAAAATATTTCTACAATTAAAGCTGGCGGTTTGGTGATATGTCCTTCCGGGTCAATTTTATCGCAGGTAATTAAAATATCAGGATGTACTACATTTGTTTCGTCAATTATCCAGTCCTGTTCAAATAAAACGCTGCAATTACAGGATAATTTATTTTGTCGTACAGCAATATTGAAATAAGTATATAAATCCCCACTAATACTTTCATATTGGCCTATCAAAAAACTTACCTTTCTCTGTGATTTTTTTAATCAATCGCCGAATAATTAAGCGTGCAGGTTCAAAAGAGCAGTTTTATTATGCTTAATATTGGGCTGGCAGCAATATAATAATGCAGGAAGATAAATTCATTTCAGTAGTTGAGACCCATAAAGGCATATTATACAAGATTGCCAATGCGTACTGTAAAAGTATGGAAGACAGGGAGGATCTTATACAGGAAATGATCTTTCAGTTATGGCGCTCATTTGAAAACTATAACGCAGCCTACCAATATTCAACATGGATATACAGGATAGCACTGAATGTAGCCATCTCATTTTACAGGCAAAACAAACAATCGTCTTTTGTTTTGCCATTAGAAGAACACATATTAAATATCCGGGAACCTGAGCCCGCTTTTTATAATAATGACAAGCTAAGGTTGCTAAATACATTTATTGCAGAATTAAAAGATCTGGATAAAGCGCTTATGTTGTTATACCTCGAAGAAAAAAGCTATAAGGAAATAGCAGAAATAATAGGTATTAGTGAAACAAATGTGGGCACAAAAATCGGGCGGATAAAACAATTGCTTAAACAAAAATTTAATCTACATCATGAGTAACGATATGGAGCATACAGATATACTGGCATTATGGAAATCGCAGAATGAAAAATTAGACGAAGCGATCAGTATTAATAAAAAACTTTTAAAAGAAAACCTCGTGCATAAAGCAAAATCAGCATTGAGCGGTTTTAAAGCTGTTCGCTGGGCCGGAATTATTTTCGGTATACTCTGGTGCGCTGCGGTTGGCTTTGTGCTGATTGTTTCATGGCAGTATACCAATTGGTTTTTTAAGTCAGCATTCATTATTCATATTGCTGTATCGCTTATTGCTGTTGGCTTATATATTTATCACCTTGTGTTGCTGAATAATTTTGATAATAGTAAAACCGTGGTAAGCGCACAGCGGGAACTGGTTGAATTAAAATTCTCAAATTTAAAAACATTAGGCATACTCTGGTTGCAGTTGCCGGTATTTAGTATATGGTTTATGACGAATGAGTGGATGCGCAATTCCCCTGGTACTTTCTGGTTTATACAGGTGCCAATAGTGCTGATTGAACTTTTTATAGGCATATGGTTATACCGCAATCTGAATTATAGAAGCCATCAAAAAAAATGGTTTAAATGGTTTATAGGCAAAGGTGAGTTTAGCAAAATAGATAAAGCAAATAGTTTTTTGCTGGAGATAGATGAGCTTGATAAGAAATAGGAAATACTGACGCTTTGGAATGCATCTAAATAAAGTGTGTAAACCTTATTACCTTATTAAACTTGGAGTGAATAAGATAATAAGGTGGCATTAAGTAGTAAGAATCTTTGTTACTAAGGTAATAAGATTATGGAGTTAGTGCTATAAAACCAATTATTCCAACAATAGAGCAACTGGTATTTTTTTACCAGAAATTTGCGGTGAATAACTAACACTTTCACCACAACAACTCATCCAAACCTCTTTACGCACTCTTCTGCTTTCCTCTCCCCGTCGCTTCTGAATGTTTTTCTTTCATCACCTCCTGCACCGGCACATTTTTAATCTTGCTTTCCAGCCATGATATAATATCAAGATACATGAACGACCGGCTTTCCAACGGGTTATCTTTATATTTCTCCAGCTTATCTTTTAATACCACAAACGAACTTTTTACCTGCTTTTTATCCAGTTGAAATGACTTTCTGAGGAATCGAAAAATTTCTTCTTCCACAATACTCAGGTTTTGCATTTTAGCCATAAAACGGTATACCGATTTAACCAGGTATTCCAGCAGGTCGTAATTGCCGAGTTCGTAATGCGCTATAAGATGCAGTAATCTTGAATAACATTGCAGGTCGGTACGCAGATCAACTTTCCAGTTAATAATACGGTTAAGATATTCAATAGCTTTTTCATTATCGCCGCTGCCAAAATAAAGGCAGGCTATTTTGTAGTAAAATACCAGTATACGGTGGCGATCCATCTTTAAACGGTATTCCTGTATTTTAGCTTCAATTTCAGGCACAAGGGTTAAGCCTTCTGTAAAGCTGCCTTCCAAAAAATGTTTATTAAGTTTAGCCGTATATAAATAAATGAAGGATTGTACACGGTTATTATCATTGCAATTGGCTTGCTTTGAATGATAGAATTTTTCAAACTTTTGCAGGTCAACAATAAACCTGTCGTAATTCAGCAGCATAAAATGGGCGTTCAGCAGGTTATGCAGCCCTTTTATATATAATTGTGTGTCTACCTTTATCATGATGGGTTCACCCTCAAAAGCATCCACCCATTTTTGACAATACCTGAAATACATTAATAAATCCTGCAGAATAAAGCCATACCAGCAATAGCTTTCATAAAAATAATGGCGCTCATAAAAACCTTTATACAGCCGGGCATTTTGAGGAAGATTGGTTTCAAAAAAAGCCTTTACCGCCATCCGGTCTTTATCATCCCTGGCGTGCCCCATATTAATATACCAGCTATATAGTTGTAATGAAAGATTGGATAGCTTATTTAGCATAGTAAGCCGGTTATCAGCTTCTTCTACTTCTTTTGCCAATACTTCCGCACGATTTTCTATACTGCGCGTTATATAAAGCGCTTCAATTTTCTTTTCAAATATTAATGCCTGCAGCGCATAGGTAAGCTGGTTGTGCTCCCTGGCAAATTCTTTTATTTTTTCTAATGTTTTAAGGCTTTGCAGGTATAGCCCCTTATCATATAAAATACGGGCATGATCCATATATTCATGAAGCTGCAACTGTATGTTGTTTTCGTCCCGCAAAACGCGCAGGCTGGCAAGAATTTGCCGGTACACATGCGATTTGAGGTTTGATAACTGTTGTTTCTTTATATCGGGATTGCGCTTCAGCAATACTTCTTCATCATAATCGTCCAGTTTATCCAGCGCGTCAAACAGCTGGATGGTTTTCATATCCGGAGATGAAGCATTGCGCTGTACAAAAAGCTTAAAATTGCGTTTTTCAGCTTTTTCCAGCGATTTTATCAATTGAAATAACTCGTCTGTTAAACGTTTGGGCATCGTAATCAAATTTCTGTAAAACCCGCTTCTGTAAAGGGTTTTATTGAAAATTAAGGGTTTTACCCGGCGTAATATAAGGCTTAATTTGGTTTTGAATAGCCTGAATTACCGGTAAATTCGTAACCTGATTGCAAATATCTGAATAATGAAGCCCATATGAAGTTTTAATTTTCTTCGGTGAGCTTTCTTAATCACATAAAATCCATCTATGTCAAAAGATAAGATTTATATTTTCGATACCACCCTGCGGGACGGTGAACAGGTACCTGGCTGTAAGCTGAATGCAAACGAAAAGATAGACCTGGCGCTGGCTCTTGAAAACCTTGGCGTTGATATTATTGAGGCAGGATTTCCTGTTTCAAGCCCCGGCGATTTTGCATCTGTGGAAAATATTTCAAAGGTTATTAAGAACGCAACCGTTTGCGGATTGACACGTGCTATTAAAAAAGATATTGAAGTAGCTGCGGAGGCATTGAAAAAGGCAAAAAGACCACGTATACATACCGGTATCGGTGTATCTGATCTCCATATAAAAACAAAATTTAATTCAACAAGAGAAGAGATACTTGCCCGTGCAGTAGAAGCAGTGAAGTTTGCCCGCAATTTTGTGGATGATGTAGAATTTTATGGAGAAGATTCCGGCAGAGCTGATTTAGAATTTTTGGCCCGGGTGGTGGAAGCGGTAATAGCAGCCGGAGCAACAGTAGTTAATATTCCTGATACTACCGGTTATTGCCTTCCGCATCAATATGGTGAAAAGATCGCTTATTTAATAAATAATGTTCCTAATGTAGATAAGGCCATTCTTTCCTGCCATTGTCATAATGACCTGGGATTAGCCACAGCCAATTCTATTGCAGGTGTAATGAGTGGTGCAAGGCAGATTGAGTGTACCATAAATGGTTTGGGCGAAAGAGCAGGTAATACATCGCTTGAAGAAGTGGTGATGATCATCAAACAGCATGATTCATTAGGATTATATACAGATATAAAAGCAGAACAACTGAACCCGATCAGCCGCCTGGTGGCAGATACCATGCGTATGCCGGTTCAACCAAATAAAGCTATTGTCGGCAGCAACGCGTTTGCACATTCGTCCGGTATTCACCAGGATGGATTTTTAAAGAACGCGGAGAATTATGAGATTATTCGCCCTGAAGAAGTGGGCGCCGACAGTTCCAAGATTGTTTTAACAGCAAGAAGCGGACGTTCCGCGCTTGCTCACCGTTTTCAAAAGCTGGGTTTTGATTTCAATCGTAACGACATTGATGCATTATACCAGGCTTTTTTAAAGGTTGCCGATGTGAAAAAAGAAGTAAGTGATGAAGATTTAAAAGCATTGGCCGCCAATAACCATCCGGAAGTAGCAATTGCATAATAAGCAGATGTTTTCTCATGATGCGTTAAGCACTCTGATTGGCGTGGCGCTCCGGCGTCACGCTTCATTTAAATCGGAGTTTTGATTGTAACCATTAAGGCATTAAGGAACATTAAGAAGAAGGTGCTTCACTAACCTTAACTTCTTAATGGTTTAAAAACCTGCCTTCTGAATAATGTATGAAAAAGAATATAGCGGTAATTTTTGGAGACGGGATAGGACCCGAAGTAACACAGCAATCTATTAATGTATTGAACGCTGTTGCCAAAAATTTTTCCCATGAGTTTAATTACAGCTATAACCTGATGGGGGCAATCGCTATAGATAAAACCGGAAACCCATTGCCTGATGAAACAATAGAAGCATGCTTAAATAGTGATGCGGTATTGTTTGGTGCCATTGGCGATCCCAAATATGATAACGACCCTGCTGCAACTGTTCGCCCGGAACAAGGGTTGCTCAAATTAAGAAAGAGCTTACAATTATATGCCAACATAAGGCCGGTAACTACTTATGCTTCATTGCAGCATCTTTCACCACTCAAAGCAAAAAACAGCGAGGGAACTGATTTTGTAATTTATCGTGAGCTGACAGGAGGTATTTATTTTGGTAAAAAGGAATTAAGTGCAGATAAAACACAGGCGATTGATGAATGTGTATATACCGAGCAGGAAATAGAACGTGTGGCGCATCTTGCTTTTCAACATGCAGCCAGGCGCAGAAAAAAATTAACGCTCGTAGATAAAGCCAACGTATTGGAAACATCAAGGCTGTGGAGAAAAGTGGTACAGGAACTGGCGCAACAATATCACGATGTAACGGTGGATTATATGTTTGTTGATAATGCCGCGATGCAGATCATTATTAACCCGAAACAATTTGACGTAATACTTACAGAGAATATGTTTGGTGATATTATAAGTGATGAAGCAAGTGTGATAGCAGGTTCTCTCGGTTTACTACCTTCTGCATCTGTAGGAAACAGTTCGGCCTTATTCGAGCCTATCCACGGTTCTTATCCGCAGGCAGCAGGAAAGGATATCGCAAATCCGCTGGGTTCAATCTTGTCCGCGGCAATGATGCTTGACTATTTGAAATTAAATGCAGAAGCTGATCTGGTAAGAGAAGCAGTTGACTGGACGCTCAAGCACAATTTTGTTACAAAAGATATTGATCCTGTCAATTTTTATCTCACCACTACTATAGGAGAATTGATCGTAGAATATGTTAGCAATAAAGTGCCGGGAGATATTCACCAGGCAAATGTGGAGTTGAGAAAATCGACGATAATCTAATTTCAAATTTCAAATTTGAGATTTCAAATTGAAAATAGTTCTTTGTTTTCTTGCAGGTGAAATGTATATTCGCACATAATTACATTTCACTTATGTTGAAGCGCAGCATATTAAATATTGTCAGCAGCACAGTCCTTGTGGTGGTTGTCATTATTATTCCTGCAATTCAGGGAGGTGTAATTTGTATATAAAATAAATACTTAAAAATATATAAACCCGCCTCCTTAAGAGGCGGGTTTTTTGTTTTATAGCAATAATAATTTCAACATTTTAAATCAAACACAATGGCTTCCTATTACAATGATGCGACGGTAATTTTTTTGAACGGTTCTTTTGTAAAAGCCGCGGATGCAAAAATGGATTTCTATAGCCAGTCATTTCACTATGGCTATTCGGTTTTTGAAGGCATTCGTGCTTATAAAACAGAAAAAGGCGAAACGAAAATATTTAAACCCGTAGAGCATTACGAGCGACTGAAAAATTCTGCACTGGCAATGAACCTGCCGTATACGTGGAATACAGATGAGTTGATTGCTGCTACATACGAAGTGTTGAAACGCAACAATATCCAGGATGCATATATACGCCCCGTGGTTTATGCCCCGGCAAATATGAGTTTTGTGGTGAATACTGAATCATTTATTGTGATTGAAGCATGGGAAATGGCGCCCTTCCTGGGAGATAAATTGCTGAGAGTAATGACTTCTTCTTTTCAACGGCCTAACCCGAAGGGATTTAAGATAGAAGCAAAAGCTGCCGGGCACTATGTAAATTCCATATTGGCCAGCCAGGAGGCAAAGGCAAAAGGTTTTGACGAAGCGCTCTTAACAGATATGAATGATAATATAGCCGAAGGTCCTGGTGCTAATATGTTTTTTGAAAAAGATGGCAAATTGGTTACGCCGCCTCCGGGAAATATTTTGCCTGGCATCACACGGGCAACTGTTTTTGAAATTTGTAAAAAGCTGGGTATAGCTGTAGAAGAAAGATTGTTTAAAGCAGATGAATTAAAAAATGCTGATGCTGCTTTTTACTGTGGCACGGCTGCTGAAGTAATTGGTTGGGAAAGCCTGGATAATGTGAAGTTTAAAAAAGCCTGGAATGAAACCGTGAGTAAAAAGGTGCAGACGGCATATAAAAATTTGATTATCGAAAAAGAACCGGATGTAACAATAAAGCATAGCTCAGGTAAAGAAAAAAGGCTTGCATAACCACATAGAAAAATTTCTAACGAAGAATAATAATATAAAAATGGCAGAATTAAATAAGTTTTCGAAGGTACTGACACAGGATGAAACCCAGCCCGCGGCACAGGCAATGCTATATGGTATTGGTCTGACGGACGATGATATGAAGAAAGCACAGGTAGGTATTGCCAGCATGGGTTATGATGGTAACACCTGCAACATGCACCTGAACGATCTTGCAAAAGTGGTAAAGCAGGGTGTGTGGGATAATGATTTGGTGGGCTTGATTTTTAATACCATTGGCATCAGCGATGGCATCAGTAATGGTACTGATGGTATGCGATACTCGCTGGTAAGCCGCGATTTGATTGCGGATAGTATTGAATCGGTATGCGGTGGCTTTTATTATGACGGGCTGATTACTATACCGGGCTGCGATAAGAATATGCCGGGTTGTATTATGGCAATGGGCCGTTTGAACCGCCCTTCGATAATGGTATATGGTGGTACGATTGCCCCGGGGCATTACATGGGGCAGGAGTTAAATATTATCTCTGCATTTGAGGCCCTGGGACAAAAGATCGCTGGTAAATTAGAGGATGGTGATTTCAAAGAGATTGTAAAACATTCATGTCCTGGTGCGGGCGCCTGCGGTGGTATGTATACTGCTAACACGATGGCCAGTGCTATTGAAGCATTAGGAATGAGCTTGCCCTATTCTTCAAGTAATCCTGCCATCAGTGGTGATAAGAAAAAAGAGTGTCTTGATGCCGGTAAAGCCATAAAACTTTTACTCGAAAAAGATATTAAGCCCAGAGATATTATGACGAAGAAAGCATTTGAAAATGCTATAACTGTTATCATGATATTGGGTGGAAGTACCAATGCTGTTTTGCACCTTATTGCAATGGCTAAAAGTGTAGGAGTTGAATTAACGCAGGATGACTTCCAGGCAATAAGTGATAAAACACCTGTGTTGGCTGATTTTAAACCAAGCGGTAAATATCTTATGCAGGAGTTGCACTCACACGGAGGCATACCCGCAGTAATGAAATATTTGTTGAATAAAGGTTTGTTACATGGTGATTGCTTAACGGTTACCGGTAAAACATTAGGCGAAAATCTTAAAGATATTACTGAAATAAGTTTTGAAACGCAGGATATTCTTTACCCGCTTGAAAAGCCCTTGAAAGCTACAGGGCACCTTCAGATCCTTTACGGCAATCTTGCAGAAAAAGGAAGTGTCGCAAAAATTTCCGGCAAAGAAGGCGAACGTTTTGAAGGTCCTGCAAGAGTATTTGATGGTGAAAAGAAATTGATTGAAGGTATATCATCAGGTAAAGTAAAGCCAGGCGATGTGGTAGTGATTATTAATGAAGGACCCAAAGGTGCGCCCGGTATGCCTGAAATGCTGAAACCAACATCTGCTATTATAGGTGCAGGGCTGGGAAAGTCAGTTGCCTTGATTACTGATGGAAGATTCAGTGGGGGAACGCACGGATTTGTGGTAGGGCATATCACGCCTGAATCATACGAAGGCGGATTGATTGGTTTGGTAGAAGATGATGATATCATTGAACTGGATGCCGTTAAAAATACCATCACGCTAAAAATTTCTGATCAGGTAATTGCTGAAAGAAGAAAACGCTGGACAAAACCAGCGCTGAAAGTGAAAAATGGGGTATTATATAAATATGCAAAATTAGTGAAGGATGCGAGTGAAGGATGTGTAACTGACGAAGATTAAGGTGGATAGTGATACGGAAGTAAACCTGTAAGGCTTACAGCGTAGAATAATAGCCCTGCAAACCTTATAGGTTTATCAGACCACTGTTTGTTAACCATGAAAAATAACACCAATGCAACTACTGGTCATACAGAATAAAATCTATGAAATACGTGGGCAGAAAGTGATGCTTGATTTTGATTTGGCAGTATTGTATAATGTAGAGACGAAAGTTTTTAACCAGGCAGTTAAAAGAAATATAGAAAGCTTTCCGGACGAGTTTATGTTTCAGCTTAAAGGGGGAGAATGGGACCTGATAAGGGCACAATTTATGTCTTTTGATTCGCAACCGATTGATAGTCAGGAGGGGAACTGGTCACAATTTGTGACCAGTTCACGAAAACATAGGGGTAGAACTTATTTACCCTATGCCTTTACCGAGCATGGAGTAACTATGTTAGCCAGTGTGCTGAAAAGCCCGGTAGCAAGAAAAATGAATATAGCGATAGTGAAAGCTTTTATTGCCATGCGAAAAATGGCGATACAATATGCGGAAGTGATAAAAGTAATTGATGATTTAAAGGAACGCATGGATGGCCACGATGCTCAGTTGAACCAGATTTATGATGCTTTGGAAACCATGCTCGACAAAAAAGTAGAAGAAGAAAACATAGAGAAACAATGGAAGGACAGGGAGCGAATAGGATTTAAAAAATAACTATAAATGTGTAATTAAAAATTGAATACCATGAGTAGCGCAACAGAAACAATGAAAACAAAAAAATCAGAGAGTAAAGAAACGACAACGCAACCACAGGCAAGAGTAAAAGCCAATACTTCCATCAGTGGAAGCGTGGCTGTGCTGGAAGCATTGGTCGCGGAAGGGGTCACTGATTTTTTTGGATATCCTGGTGGCGCTATCATGCCTATATATGATGCGCTCTACGATTATAACGACCAGCTCAATCATATCCTCGTACGACATGAACAGGGCGGTATACATGCCGCACAGGGCTATGCACGTACTTCCGGCAAAGTAGGGGTGGTATTTGCAACCAGCGGACCAGGTGCAACAAATCTTGTAACCGGTTTGGCAGACGCGCAGATTGATAGTACCCCTATCGTATGTATTACCGGACAGGTGTTTGCGCATCTGCTGGGTACGGATGCCTTCCAGGAAACTGACGTGATAAATATTACTACACCTGTTACCAAATGGAATTACCAGGTAACAGATGCCAGCGAAATTCCGGCAGCCCTTGCCAAAGCTTTTTATATAGCCAAAACCGGCAGACCCGGCCCGGTATTGATTGATATTACCAAGAACGCGCAGGTTCAGAAATTCGATTACCAGGGATACAAACCTTGTACTCATATCCGCAGCTATCGCCCAAAGCCTATTGTGCGCAAGGAATATATACAGCAGGCAGCAGCATTAATTAATAAAGCCGAAAAGCCATTTGTGCTTTTGGGGCAGGGAGTTATTTTAGGAAAAGCTGAAAAAGAGTTTAAAGCATTTATTGAAAAAGCAGGATTACCCACAGCAGCTACAGTATTGGGATTAAGTGCTTTGCCAACAGATCATTCCCTGAACGTTGGTATGCTGGGTATGCATGGTAATTATGCTCCGAATGTGCTTACCAATGAATGTGATGTATTGATTGCGGTTGGTATGCGGTTTGATGATCGGGTAACCGGAAGATTAGATAAATATGCGAAGCAGGCAAAAGTGATTCACCTGGATATTGACCCTGCTGAAATAGATAAGAACGTACAAGCAACCGTACCTGTTTGGGGCGATTGTAAGGAAACGCTGCCACTGCTTACGGCATTAATTGAAAAGAAAGAACATAAAGAATGGTTGAATAAATTCAGGACAATGCTGGTGGAAGAAGAAGATGCTGTTATTAAAGATGAGCTGCATCCAACCAGTGAGATAATGACAATGGGAGAGGTGTTGAATGTATTGAACGGATTTACCAACGGAAGTGCTGTTATCGTAACCGATGTGGGTCAGCACCAGATGGTAGCCTGCCGTTATGCAAAGTTCGATAAAACAAGGAGCAATGTAACTTCCGGCGGGTTAGGTACAATGGGCTTTGCGTTGCCCGCGGCTATTGGCGCTAAGTTCGGTGCAAAAGATCGTACAGTAGTAGCTATTATCGGGGATGGCGGTTTCCAGATGACCTTACAGGAATTAGGCACTATTATGCAATTTGATGTTGATGTAAAAATCATCATTCTTAATAACCATTTCCTCGGAATGGTACGCCAGTGGCAACAGTTGTTCCACGATAAAAGGTATTCTTTTGTAAATATTACCAGTCCTGATTTTGTAACAGTAGCCAAAGGTTATGGTATTGCAGGAAAAAGCATTGCAAAACGTGAAGACCTTAAATCTTCTTTACAGGAAATGCTGGAACATAAAGGATCATACCTGCTGGAAATAATGGTAGGTAAAGAAAATAATGTATTCCCGATGGTGCCGCAGGGTTGTGGTGTAGCGGAGATCAGGTTGAAATAAAAATTCCATGATGCAAAAATCAACGATAGAAGAAATAAGGGTTCGTTTTGATAACGATGTAGAAAGGTTTTCTAATCTTGATACAGGGCAGATATCTACCATTGATGCTACCGTTTCGCTGGAACTGATTACTGAAGCGGCAAAGAGAATTGTTCCCGCAGCTGCACAATTATTAGATGTAGGCTGTGGTGCAGGTAACTATACGCTGATGATGCTGAAAAAACTTCCCGGCCTTAATTGCACACTGGTGGATTTAAGCAGGCCAATGCTCGATAAAGCACAGGAAAGAGTTTCACAGCAAACCAATGGCAAAGTAAATATTTTGCAGGGTGATATACGGGAAGCGAAATTACCCGGAAATCATTTCGACATTATACTTGCCGGTGCTGTACTGCATCACCTGCGCGATGATAAAGATTGGGAAGCCACCTTCAGCAAATTATACAGCTTGTTAAAACCAGGAGGTTGTTTAATGATATCCGACCTGGTAATACAGGAAACAGCAGCAATAAGTGAGTATACCTGGGAGCGCTATGGCGATTACCTGGAAGGCGTAAATGGAAAGCATTACCGCGAGAAAGTGATGGAGTATATTGATAAAGAAGATTCACCACGCTCTGTAACTTACCAGATGGAGCTCATGAAAAAAGTTGGATTCCGGGCAACAGAGATATTGCATAAGAATATGTGCTTTGCTGCTTTTGGTGGAATAAAATAAACAATTAAACTAAAAGAAATGAAACAGGAATTTACCATAACAGTATATACTGAAAATCATATCGGGTTGCTGAATCGTATTGCGATCATGTTCTCCCGCAGAAAAATAAATATTGAAAGCCTCAATACTTCTCCTTCTGAGGTTGAAGGTATACACCGCTTTACGATTGTTATTAACGAAGTGGAAGAAGTAGTAAAAAAACTGGTTCGTCAGATAGAAAAGCAGGTAGAGGTGTTGAAAGCATATTATAATAATAATGAGGAGATCGTTTGGCAGGAACTGGCTTTGTATAAAGTGTCTACCGATAAGGTTATTGAAGATGTTAAAGTAGAAAGATTATTACGCCAGTATGGTGCAAGAGCGGTAGTGATCCGTAAGGACTATACCGTATTTGAAACATCAGGGCACAGGGAAGAGATCAATAAACTCACTGAAGTATTAGGGCCTTTGGGATTGATAGAATTTGTAAGAAGCGCGAGAGTGGCTATTATTAATGCCAGCAGCGGCTTCTACGAAAAGTTGAGGGAATTTGAAGAAGAAAAACCCGGAACAGATATAGTAGAAAATGAATTTCTGGATAAGCAGGATGAGGTATTTTCGATGTAGGGGACGTCAGTTTAACCACATAGGCACAATAGGAGTATAGGGAAACATAGAATATGATTTCAACTATGTGGTTCTATTTTTCCTCTGTTACTATGTGGTGAAAAAATATATATAGAGAATCATGACCAAATTATTCGACATCATATACGCAGGCAGAAAAAAGTTCACAGAACTGGTTGACAGCTTATCTGTTGAGCAGTTGAATGAAATTCCGGAAGGGTTTAATAATAATATCGCCTGGAATTTCGGGCATATAGTAGTAAGCCAGCAAATGCTTTGCTATGTACGCCCGGGGTTTACCGCGCATATGGATGATCATCTCATAAAAAAATACCAGAAAGGCACAAAACCGGAAAGTTTTATCCCTCAAAATGAAATAGCTCTCTTAAAAGCATATGCTTTTTCACTGGTTGACCAATTAAAAGAAGACCTGAACAACGATAAGTTTAAAGGATATACTACTTTTGCGACCCAATTTGGTGTTGAGCTTACCAGCATCCGGGATGCAATTCCATATTTTGCTACGCATGATACATTGCATCTGGGTTATGCAATGGCTATAGCAAAACACCTTTCAATAACAAAGCAATTTTCCAATTTTCAACATATCAAATTTTCAAACTAACAACATGGCAAAATTAAATTTCGGCGGCGTTGAGGAAAACGTAGTAACACGTGACGAATTTCCGCTAAGCAAAGCCCAGGAAGTATTAAAAAGCGAAACGATTGCAGTAATAGGATACGGTGTTCAGGGTCCCGGCCAGGCGTTGAACCAGAGAGACAACGGTATTAATGTAATTGTTGGCCAGCGTAAAAACTCTAAAACCTGGGATAAGGCTGTGAAAGATGGTTTTGTTCCTGGTGAAACTTTGTTTGAAATTGAAGAGGCTTTAGAGAAAGGCACTATTATCTGCTACCTTTTAAGCGATGCTGCGCAAATTGAGTTATGGCCAACTGTTAAAAAGCATCTTACTGCCGGTAAAGCATTGTATTTCTCTCATGGCTTTGGTATAACATTCAACGAGCAAACAGGTATTGTTCCTCCCAAAGATGTGGACGTATTCCTGGTTGCACCAAAAGGATCCGGTACATCATTGCGCCGCATGTTTTTACAGGGACGCGGTTTAAACAGCAGCTATGCTATTTACCAGGATGCTACCGGTAAAGCAAAAGACAGGGTAATTGCATTAGGGATTGCTGTGGGTAGCGGTTATCTTTTTGAAACCAATTTCAAAAAAGAAGTATACAGCGATTTAACTGGTGAGCGTGGTACTTTGATGGGTGCCATCCAGGGTATTTTTGCTGCACAATACCAGGTATTGCGCGATAAAGGACATTCGCCTTCTGAAGCATTTAATGAAACCGTGGAAGAGCTTACACAATCATTAATGCCACTGGTAGCAGAAAATGGTATGGACTGGATGTATGCCAACTGCTCTACAACCGCTCAGCGTGGTGCATTGGATTGGTGGAAAAAATTCCGTGACGCTACTGCTCCTGTATTCAAAGAATTGTATGAGAGCGTAGCTACCGGTAAAGAATCTCAGCGTTCTATTGACAGCAACAGCAAAACAGATTACCGCGAAAAGCTCGAAGAAGAATTAAAAGAGTTGCGTGAAAGTGAAATGTGGCAGGCTGGTAAAACCGTTAGAAGCCTGAGACCTGAAAATCAGAAATAGGGTGTAGGGTAAATGGTGTGGGGTGTAAGGTGAGTCACCTGGTTAAAGGTTGTATATAGTGTTATGGCGAATGGTGAGATATGAGACGTGAAACCTGCGCAGGCAACCCGGAACTTGTAACCTGTAAAGATGAAAGAAGGAAACAAAAACGAAACGATAAAGCAAAGCCTTCCCGCCTGGTCGGGGAGGCTTAACTTTCATGATGCGGTTTACCGGCTCAAAAAAATTGTAAACCGTACGCCTTTAATGTACAACCAGAATCTTTCCCGCAGGTATGGTTGTGAAGTTTACCTGAAAAGAGAAGATCTGCAGATTGCCCGTTCCTATAAATTGCGCGGCGCATATAATATGATCTCCAGCCTTAATGCAGATCAGAAAAAACGTGGCGTTGTTTGCGCAAGTGCCGGAAATCATGCGCAGGGCTTTGCATACAGCTGCAAAAAGTTAGGCATTAAAGGTGTCATCTTTATGCCTGTTATCACTCCAAAACAAAAAATTAACCAGACAAAAATGTTTGGTGAAGATTTTATTGAGATAAAATTAGTGGGCGATACTTTTGATGATTGTGCGGCAGCCGCTAAATCGTATACTGTTGAGCATAATATGGTTTTTATTCCTCCTTTTGATGATTACAGTATCATAGAAGGACAGGGAACCGTTGCTGTAGAAATACTGGAAGATGCATCCGATATTGATTATGTTTTTATTCCTGTTGGCGGGGGTGGTTTGTGTGCAGGTATAGGCGCGTATTTTAAAACGTTCAGCGCCGATACAAAAATCATAGGTGTTGAGCCGGCAGGAGCTCCTTCAATGAAGGCTGCGCTTGATGCCGGGCACCCGGTAACGCTTGCCGAGATTGACCGCTTTGTAGACGGAGCAGCAGTTAAGCGCATCGGCGACCTCACTTACGACATTTGCAGTAAGGTAATGGACGAGATAGTACTTGTTCCCGAAGGGAGAATCTGTACCACTATATTAAGATTGTATAATGAAGATGCGATTGTGGTTGAGCCTGCCGGCGCATTATCTATAGCGGCGCTGGAGCAATGTGCCGATGAAATCAAAGGTAAAAAGGTAGTTTGTATTGTCAGCGGCGGCAATAATGATATAGACAGGATGCCCGAAATAAAAGAAAGATCCCTCCAGTTTGAAGGGCTTAAACACTACTTTCTCATCAATTTTGCCCAGCGGCCCGGTGCATTAAAAGAATTTGTAAATAATGTTTTAGGACCTAATGACGATATTACCAGGTTCGAATTTATGCAAAAGACTAATAAAGAAGCGGGCCCTGCGCTTGTAGGAATAGAACTTCAGCACAAAAAAGATTATATTAATCTTATTGAAAATATGAAACAATACCAGGTGAATTTTTCAGAAATCAATAAAGATGACAGTTTGTTGTCTTACCTGGTATAGAATGATATTCACACTCTCCTTCAATTTTTAAACAAAGTGTATTTTTTTTCTCTTTTTTTAGTATTTTTATCCTCTTGCCTGCCATGTGATTAGAAAAACTTTAGCTTTTTCTAATTTTTTTGATTTTTATTTAAATATTCCTTTTTATGGTTAGTAATGGCTTGTACAAACCTGAGTTTGAGCACGATTCCTGTGGTGTTGGATTTGTTGCAAATATTAAGGGCAATAAATCTCATCAAATCATTTCTGACGCACTGACGATTCTTGAAAATATGGAACATCGCGGTGCTTGTGGTAGTGAAAGCAATACCGGTGACGGCGCAGGCATCATGATACAGGTTCCCCATGAGTTTTTCTTTGCGGAATGTGTTAAGCTGGGTGTGCATTTACCCGCTTTTGGTCGTTATGGTGTCGGTGTGATTTTTTTCCCAAAAGAACTCAGGCTTAGGGAAGAATGCCGTGAAATATTTGCCCGTGCTGCCGAAAAGCTCGGACTGGAAATACTTACTTACCGTAAGGTGCCGGTAAATACTTTTGATATTGGCCCTACCGCCCTTTCTGTAGAGCCGGAAATGGAACAGGTATTTATAGCCTGTCCCGATCATATCGATAATCCTGAAGAATTTGAGCGCAAGCTTTTTGTATTGCGCAATTATGCTACGCATACCATTAACAATACAGTTAAGAAAGACGCGATTGGTTTTTATATCGCTTCGCTGTCGTATAAAACCGTATCATATAAAGGCCAGTTAACCAGCCACCAGGTGCGTACCTATTTTACTGATCTTACCAATAAAAGAGTAGTAAGCGCTTTTGGCCTGGTGCACTCAAGGTTTGCTACCAATACCTTCCCCTCATGGAAACTGGCACAACCATTCCGCTATATAGCGCACAATGGTGAGATCAATACTTTGCAGGGAAACCTGAACTGGCTTAAAACCAGTGAAAATGGTTTCTCTTCTCCATATTTTACTGATGAAGAAATGGATATGCTGCTGCCTATTGTTACGCCCGGCATGTCTGACTCTGCTTGTTTGGATAATATGGTAGAGTTGCTCACCATGACCGGCAGATCATTGCCACACGTAATGATGATGCTGATACCTGAGGCATGGGATGGCAATGACAAAATGGACCCGGTTAAGAAAGCATTTTATGAATACCATGCGGCAATAATGGAACCCTGGGATGGTCCGGCTTCTATTTCATTTACCGATGGAAAAATAATTGGTGCAACACTTGACAGGAACGGTCTTCGTCCTTCAAGATTTTGTGTAACACATGATGACCGGGTTATCATGGCATCTGAAACAGGCGCGTTGCCGGTTGACCCCCGCATTGTAAAAAGTTACGGAAGGCTTCAGCCCGGTAAAATGTTTGTGGTAGATATGGAGCAGGGAAGGATTATCAGCGATGAAGAACTGAAGAGAGATATCTGCACACAAAAACCTTACAGCGACTGGCTGAATCAATATAAAATACGTTTGGAAGAACTGGCTCCGCCCCGTGTAACCTTTACACACCTTTCAGAAGAGTCTGTATTCAAATATCAGAAAGCATTTGGCTATAGCACAGAAGATGTGGAAACCATTATCAGGCCAATGGCAGTAGATGGTAAAGAGCCTGTTGGTTCTATGGGAACAGATGTGCCACTGGCAGTATTGTCTGATCAGCCGCAACACCTGAGCAGTTACTTTAAGCAATTATTCGCGCAGGTAACTAACCCACCTATTGATCCTATCAGGGAAAGATTGGTAATGAGCCTGGCTTCTTATGTAGGCAATAATGGTAATTTGCTGGAAGAAGATCCAGGGCATTGTCATGCGGTAGCTTTAAAGCAACCCATATTAACCAGCACTGAATTAGAAAAGCTCCGCAGTATAGATACCGGTATTTTCCAGGCAAAAACATTGCAATGTTATTTCAGGTCTGATGGTAAACCAGGTTCATTAAAAGCTGCATTAGATCGTTTGTGCCGTTATGCGGTTGATGCTGTTGAAGATGGCTTTGAAGTGATCATTCTTTCAGACAGGGCTATAGATTCCGATCACGCTGCAATACCTTCTTTACTGGCTGTTGCCGCAGTTCACCACCATCTTATTCGTAAAGGTTTGCGTGGGCAAGTGGGTATAGTGGTTGAAGCAGGCGACGTGTGGGAAGTGCACCATTTTGCATGTTTGATAGGTTTTGGCGCAACAGCCATCAATCCATATCTCGCTTTAGCAACTATACGCACGATGAAGGCTACCGGTAAATGGGATACCGAACTGGAATGGGAATATATGCGCAAGAATTATGTGAAAGCCGTTTGCGACGGCTTGCTGAAGGTATTCTCTAAAATGGGTATCTCTACTTTACAATCATACCAGGGAGCACAGATTTTTGAAATATTAGGTTTGAACAGTGATGTGGTAAGCAAATATTTCACCGGTGCGGTAAGCAGGATAGAAGGAATGGGATTAGATGAAATTGCGAAAGAAGCCCTGGCTAAACATACACTGGCATTCAACCGTAAAAATATACCTGTAGACCGTTTATCCGTTGGCGGTATATACCAATGGAAACGTAAAGGAGAGCAGCACCTGTTTAACCCACAAACCATTCACCTGTTGCAATATGCTACAAAAATGAATGATTACAATACTTTCAAAAAGTATAGTAAAACGGTTAATGACCAGGGCGAAAAAGCCTGTACGCTGCGCAGTTTATTCCGTTTCAAAAAGAATCGCCCATCTATACCCATTGAAGAGGTAGAGCCTGCAGAAAATATATACAAACGTTTTGCAACAGGGGCAATGTCCTTCGGTTCAATTTCATGGGAGGCGCATACTACTTTAGCAATTGCTATGAACCGTCTTGGTGGTAAAAGCAATACCGGCGAAGGTGGTGAAGATGAAAAGCGTTATGAATTATTGCCTAACGGCGATTCAATGCGTTCTGCTATTAAACAGGTAGCTTCTGCAAGATTTGGCGTTACCAGCCAGTATCTTACTGAAGCAGATGAATTGCAGATTAAAATGGCGCAGGGTGCAAAACCCGGAGAAGGTGGTCAGTTGCCTGGTGATAAAGTGGATGACTGGATCGGAAGAGTAAGGCATTCTACACCAGGTGTTGGTTTGATATCTCCTCCACCGCACCACGATATTTATTCTATTGAAGATCTTGCGCAGTTAATATATGATCTTAAAAATGCAAATCGTGCGGCACGTATCAACGTTAAGCTGGTATCAAAAGCAGGCGTAGGTACAATTGCTGCAGGTGTTGCAAAAGCCAAAGCGGATGTAATACTGATCGCAGGCTTTGATGGCGGAACAGGTGCATCTCCTGTAAGCTCTATTAAACATGCCGGTTTGCCCTGGGAACTTGGCCTGGCAGAAAGCCATCAAACACTGGTAAGAAATAAACTCAGGAGCAGGATAGTATTACAGGCTGACGGGCAAATGAAAACAGCCCGTGATATTGCCATCGCTACCTTGCTTGGTGCAGAAGAGTGGGGCGTTGCAACAGCGGCACTGGTGGTTGAAGGCTGTATTATGATGCGTAAATGCCACATGAATACCTGCCCTGTGGGTGTCGCCACACAAGACCCTGAATTGCGTAAAAGGTTTACCGGCGATCCTGATCATGTGGTGAACTTCTTCAAATTCATTACACAGGATCTGCGTGAAATTATGGCTGATCTCGGCTTTCGCACCATTAATGAAATGGTTGGACAGGCAGATTGTTTAGAAAGAAGGGACGACATAACACACTGGAAATACAGTAAACTCAATCTCTCACCTGTATTATATAAAGAACCGGCATCAGAGTATACAGGATTATACAACCAGGAAAACCAGGATCACGGGCTGGCAACGGTATTGGATTGGCAGTTCCTTGATAAAGCAAAACCTGCGCTTGACAATAAACAGAGGGTATATGCTGAATTTAAAATAAAGAACACAGACAGAACAGCAGGTACTATTCTTTCAAACGAAATAACCAAACGCTATAAAGCTGCAGGATTGCCTGAAGATACCATACATTTTAAACTAACAGGTACCGCTGGGCAAAGCTTTGGTGCATTTAATACCAATGGTGTTACACTTGAGCTAGAAGGTGATGCCAACGACTATTTTGGAAAAGGATTGAGTGGTGCAAGGCTGATCATCTATCCTTCAAAAGAAGCAGGATTTGTGCCTGAAGAAAACAGCATTATCGGTAACGTGGCGTTTTATGGCGCTACTTCAGGTGAGGCATTCATCAGGGGTAAAGCAGGTGAACGTTTTTGCGTAAGAAATTCCGGCGCAAAAGCGGTGGTAGAAGGTGTGGGCGACCATGGTTGTGAATATATGACCGGCGGACGCGTGGTTATTCTCGGCGATACCGGAAGAAATTTCGCGGCAGGTATGAGTGGCGGTATAGCTTATGTATACGATGTGAAAGGGCAGTTTCCTGAGAATTGCAATATGGAGATGATTGATCTTGATCCGGTGGTGAATGGAGAGGCGGAAGAATTGCATGATATGATCACCAGGCATTACGCGTATACGGCAAGTTCAGTTGCAAAATTCATATTGGATGATTTTGAAAACCAGTTAAAGAATTTTGTGAAGGTATTTCCGAAAGATTATAAAAAGGCTGTACAAAAAGCAAAGCTTGCTGTTGAAGGCAGATAACCAAAACTATTTATTATTAATTCAATTGAGTAAAGAGAATGGGTAAACCAACGGGTTTTATTGAATTTACACGTGAGCTGCCAACAAAGAAACCTGTGGCAGAAAGATTAAAGAACTATAATGAGTTCGTAAATCGTTTCTCTGAAAAAGAATTAACCAACCAGGCATCCCGGTGTATGAATTGCGGCGTTCCTTTTTGCCACAGTAATAATGGATGTCCGTTAGGTAATGTTATTCCTGAATTTAACGATGCGGTTTACCGCAAGAGCTGGAAAGAAGCGTACGATATTTTAACGTCTACCAATAACTTTCCTGAGTTTACGGGACGTATTTGTCCGGCGCCATGTGAGAGCGCCTGTGTGCTGGGTATAAACCAGCCACCCGTAACTATTGAAGAAATAGAAAAGCATATCATTGAGATTGCTTTTGAAAAAGGATTTGTACAGCCACGCAAGCCAAATTTACAAACCGGAAAAAAAGTGGCAGTAGTGGGTGCCGGTCCTGCTGGTCTTGCAGCAGCGGCACAGTTAAATTATGCAGGGCATAGCGTAACTGTTTTTGAAAGAGATGATGTTCCCGGTGGTTTGCTGCGTTATGGCATCCCTGATTTTAAGCTGGAAAAATGGGTAATAGACAGGAGGATTGATATTATGCAGCAGGAAGGCATTGAATTTAAATGCAATGCCAATGTTGGGGTGAATGTAAGCATAAACGATCTGCTGCGTGAATACAATGCTATAGTGTTATCAGGTGGTTCTACCAAACCCCGTGATCTACCGATACCCGGGCGCAATTTAAAAGGTGTGTATTTTGCTATGCAGTTTTTAAAACAGCAAAATAAGCGCAACGCTAAAAAAGATCCGCTTGCTAATCCGAATATTGAAAGCAATATACTTCCGGAGGAAATTCTGGCTACCGGAAAAAATGTGGTGGTGATTGGTGGTGGTGATACCGGCAGCGACTGTGTAGGTACATCCAACAGGCACGGCGCCATAACTGTTACACAGTTTGAGCTGATGCCTAAGCCGCCTGGTGCAAGAACGGAATTTATGCCCTGGCCCACATACCCGATGGTGTTGAAAACATCTTCATCTCATGATGAAGGTTGCGAACGTTATTGGGCTATAGCTACCAAAGCGTTTATGGGCGATGATAAAGGCAATCTCAAAGCATTGAAGATTGTTGATCTTGAATGGAAATATTCTGACGACCAGAGGCCTTCGCGTTTTGAAGAAGTGCCTGGCTCAGAAAGAGAAATACCCTGCGAGCTGGCGCTGTTAGCAATGGGCTTTGTGCATCCGCAACATGAAGGCATGCTTAATGAGTTAGATATTGAATATGATGAAAGAGGAAATGTAAAAGCCGCAGAAAGATCCTATCAAACCAATATATCCAAAATATTTACCGCGGGTGATATGCGCCGGGGGCAATCACTGGTAGTTTGGGCAATCAGTGAAGGCCGGGAATGCGCACGCAAGGTAGATGAGTTTTTGATGGGTAGCTCATTACTGGAGACTAAAGATGCATCACTGGTTTCACTGGCAGTGGATTGAGGTTGGTTTTATAAGATTGTTGAATAAAAATCTAAAGCTGTCGCACAGGCAGCTTTTTTGTTTGTAATTTCTGGTCTGCATAAATTATATTTATTGCAAAGAAGTGTTTTCATGAAACGCATAAACGTTCGCTTGATTTTTCCTGCTGTCTTACTAATACTTTTCGCAGGGGCATGTAATACAGGAACCGAAAGTGACAGTACAGGCAAAACAAAGAAAATTGATTCTGCCCTGGTAACAAAAGGAGAAATCTCTTTTGAAAAAAATTGCGCTACCTGTCACGGCTTCAGGCAGGATGGTATAGGTCCGCAACTGAGTGGTATTACAGGAAAAGTATCTGCCAGCTGGCTTCAAACATTTATAAAAGATCCGGCAGGTGTGATTGCTTCCGGTGACAAATACGCTGTACAACTTCATCAGAAATACAAAGCTATGATGCCGCCGTTCATTGCATTAGGTGATGAAGAGATAGATGCTGTTATTGCCTTTTTAGATACAAAGCCGGCCGTTGCGGTTTCGGGCAATGCAGATACAGCGGCCATCACTAATCCTTACCCGGATGTAATTCCATCCTCGGAAATAGCAATCACTCTTCATCCTTTTATACAAATACCCGCATCTGCTTCAACTGCGCCATTGGCAAGAATAACCAAGCTTACTTATCAACCCGGTACCAATGATTTATTTGTTGTAGACCTCCGTGGTAAACTATACAGGATAGTGAAGGATAAACCCGAGGTATATATGGACATGGAGAAGCTTAAGCCCCATTTTATATCAAAACCAGGATTGGCATCTGGTTTCGGGAGCTTTGCTTTTCATCCTGAATTCATGAAAAATGGGTTGTTGTATACTACGCACACAGAGGCGCCGGGCTCAGGAATTGCTGACTTTAAATACCACGATTCTGTAAAAGTTACTTTACAATGGGTATTAACCGAATGGAAAGTAACCGATCCGAAGGCGCTGGTTTTTTCAGGAACAGGCAGGGAAATGTTAAGAGTGAATATGGTGAAGGATATACATGGTGTGCAGGAAATATTATTCAATCCTCTCGCTACACCGGCAGATAAAGATTATGGAATATTATATATTGGTGTAGGAGATGGCGGAAGTGTTGAGAATGGATTTCCGATGCTGCCGCATAATACCAAAAACATTTGGGGAACGGTAATACGCATTGATCCCCGCGGCAATAACAGCAGGAACAAACAGTATGGCATACCCGAAGATAATCCGTTTGTGCAGGCTGCCGACACCACTTTACTGAAAGAAATATACTGTTATGGCTTCCGTAATCCGCACAGGATCACCTGGACTAAAGATGGAAAAATGCTTGTTTTCAATATTGGGCAACGTGATATAGAATCAATATATAGTGTAAAACCGGGGGGAGATTATGGATGGCCGTTGCGTGAAGGAAATTTTTCTATTAACCCCTATGGCGATATTAATAAAGTTTATGCATTGCCACCGGATGATAGTATATACCATATTACATACCCGGTTGCGGCTTACGATCATGATGAAGGTAAAGCAATATCAGGTGGGTTTGAATACACCGGCGCTATAGCATCGTTAAAAGGGAAAATAATATTTGGCGATATACCAACCGGCAGAATTTTTTACATTGAGAATAAAGAAATACAAAAGGGTAAACTTGCTCCCATTAAAGCATTGCATATCATGATAGATGGTGACTCAACTACGTTAGCCAAAGCATGTGGCAACGAAAGGGTAGAAGTAAGATTGGGAGAAGATGCCAAAGGCGTATTATATGTGCTCACCAAGGCGGATGGAAAGATTTATAAATTAACTAATGCTGATGCCAATGTCAAAAAGAGATAAAAGACTAATTTATTATGCGCTTCTGCTTAAGCATTAGGGATCGTTAATGCATTTGCTAAGCGCTGAATTTTTATTTTATGGCATCCGCCGGCAGAAGAGAAGCAGAGGCTTCATCCAGGTAACAAATACAATTGCTGTGCGATTGCAAGATACTTGCAGGATGTATATTGCTTATTTCTCCCGATAAACAGTTTTTTACCGCCGCCGCTTTTCTTTTATCAGGCACAGAGCAAATAATAACCGATGAAAGCATGATCTGTTTTATTGACATGCTGATAGCCTGCTTCGGCACATCATCAATAGTTTTAAACCAACCTTCATTAAACTGTTGTGCGCGGCATGGTTCATCAAGATTAACAATGATATAGGGGTTAGTTATATCAAAATCTGCAGGAGGATCATTAAAGGCTAAATGCCCGTTTTCGCCAATGCCAACCAGCGCAACGTCTATCGGATGCTTTTGAATGATAGCGTTCAGCCTTTCACATTCAGCCAGAGGGTCTGTTTCGCCATTAATAAGATAGCAGGCTTTAAGCGCAGGCACTTTATTGATGAAACGTTCCTTCAGGTATTTTCTGAAGCTTGCAGGAGATGACTCAGGCAGATCAATATATTCATCTAGGTGAAACATTACAACCTTGCTCCAGTCAATGGCTTTATCGCTTATCAGTTGGTGTAAAGTTTCAAACTGGCTGGCGCCGGTTGCTAAAATAATATTAGCTGTGCCTTTATTTGCTATAGCCGCTTTAATACATTCTGCTGCCTTCCTGCCGGATTTTTGCCCTAATTCCTGTGCATTGCCTGAGATATCAATTTTCATACGTCATTATAATTTCAGAAGCGCTCTTTGCGCTTATATTTTAATAAATATTTTTTTCCTGTAAAGAAAGTATAGAATCAGCCATACCAGTAAAAGCCCACCCAGTGCCTGTAATGCAGGATGAAATTTTGGATCAACCGGTGCATATAAGCCTGAGAACAACAGGCGTGCGCTTTTTTCAAAGTCTACGAATCTATACAATAAATAAATAGTGAGAGAATTTAGCCCGATCACATAAAAAAAGAAAGCCCACTTTTTAAAATGCCATACATCTATGACCAGGTAAAATACAGTAAAAATCAGGAAGCCCATACCGCCGGTAAGTAATATAAAAGAGCTTGTCCACATTTTTTTGAAGATGGGGAAATGCATATTCCAGATAAAGGCAAGTGCTATACAGGCAACTCCGCTCAGGGCAAGGTTTTTTAATTGCCAGCCGGTTGTTTTTCCGGAGCGTAAAATATCTCCTGCTAAAGTACCGAGCATTGTTAAACACATGGCCGGAAGTTGTGTCAGTAATCCATTCTCATCATATATTTTTTCTAACAGCCGCCCTGGCAAAAAACTACGGTCAAAGCGCCCCACAATATTCCCTTCTTTTGAAAGATCACCACCACCTAAGCCGGGCAGGTAAACTATCGCGTAATAAAATAACAGGATGCCTGCAATCCAGTAGATTCTTTTTAATGCAGATGAAGTATTGATGTATAACAATGTTGCAAAAAAGCCGGCAATGCCTATCCTGCCTAATACACTTGCTACTCTTATATTGTGCGGTTCAAAAAAAGTAATTGGCGTATTCTTATCAACAATACCAAGTAAGATTAAAATGATCATTCTGCGGAATGCTTTTTTCAGTATCACCTGTTTATCTGCGCCTGCGGCAATTGATTTGTAAACAGAAAACGGAATAGAGATGCCCGCAATGAACAGGAACAATGGGAAAATGAAATCGTAAAAGGTAAATCCAAACCATTTGGGATGGGTTAACTGGCTGGCGATCACATCAATCCACTGCCAGCTTGTTTGTCCTTTCAGCGCTTCAATAAATGCGCTGCCACCAGCTATCAATAACATATCAAAGCCTCTTAAGGCGTCAATAGAAACCAAGCGGGTTGAAGGTTCTTTTAAATTGCCTGCTGGATTCATTTTTGTCAGGAAAATAGTATGATTAGTAATAGTTGTTCTCCAAATGAGTATGGATTATGAAATATATACCCGGTTACAGCATCAAATTAACTTATTTCTTCAGTGAAAAGAAATAAAATTACCGTAAACGTTTCCGTAGATATTTACTGTTGTATCTTATAGGCTTATATTTTTGAAACAGGATTTAATACTATATACAAAATCAAACTGCATTATTAGTATGAATAAAAAAGCTGCTGCTGTAACCGTATCATCACTCACCGGCAGAGATACTTCCATTTCACTGTTTATAATCGGTATGCTGTTTTTTATTTTCGGTTTTGTGAGTTGGGTAAATGCCATTTTGATCCCCTATTTTAAGATAGCCTGTGAGCTCACTAATTTTCAATCTTACCTGGTAGCATTCGCGTTTTATATTTCTTATTTTATTGTTTCCGTGCCCGCGTCTTATCTGCTTAAAGCGGTTGGATTTAAAAAGGGAATAATGTTCGGCTTTTTTACGATGGCCATCGGCGCCTTTATATTTATACCGGCAGCATATGTACGAATGTATGAAGTGTTTTTATTAGGATTATTTTCTCTTGGAACCGGGCTTGCCATATTACAAACCGCTGCCAACCCATTTGTAACCATCCTGGGACCTAAAGAAAGCGCCGCAAGGCGTATAGGCATAATGGGTATATGTAATAAAGGCGCAGGTATATTAGCGCCATTGATATTTGCGGCAATTATATTACGCCCTACAGATACGGAATTATTCAAGAGCCTGCCATTAATGAATGAGATAGAAAAGAACGCGGCGCTTGATGAACTGATCCGCAGGGTGATTTGGCCTTATTGTATTGTAGGCATTGTCCTAACCGGGCTGGGGCTTTTTGTTCGTTATTCTCCTTTGCCTGAAATAAATACAGATGAAGATGATAAAGCGGTACATGGTGAATCAGCCAGGAAAAATATTTTTCAGTTCCCTCACCTGATATTAGGCGCTATAGCCATTTTTCTGCATGTGGGCACACAGGTAATCGCTATTGATACCATTATAAATTATGCAGGCTCTTTTGGTATATCGCTGCTTGAGGCAAAAACATTTCCTTCATATACACTTGCGGCTACTATTTGTGGTTATTTAACGGGCATAGCCCTTATTCCTAAAATATTAAGCCAGCTAACGGTATTGCGCATATGTGTGATATTAGGTTTATGTTTTTCACTCCTCACTATCTATGCAAAAGGCAGTATAGAGGTATTAGGTCACCAGGCTGATGTATCCATTTGGTTTTTGGTTTTATTAGGCTTAGCAAATTCAATGGTATGGGCAGGTATATGGCCCCTGGCGCTTGATGGATTAGGCCGGTTCACAAAACTTGGTGCTTCTGTAATGATCATGGGACTTTGTGGTAATGCGCTTTTGCCTTTGGTATACGGTTATTTTGCCGATGTGTTTAATCTTCGTTCCGCCTATTGGGTACTCGTTCCATGTTATCTTTATTTAATGTTTTATTCTTTTAGAGGATATCGCTTAAAACGATGGAGTTTGTAATAAAAAACCGGGAAATATTTGGAGCAGACCGCTAAAATGCTGCTTAAGCGCTGTATAAAATTATAATTTTTTTGAGTGAAGATTTTGTAGCAGGAATTGAAAAATCTGTGTATAAGAAAATGTTTTTCAAAGCGTTAATAATTATGAAAAAAAGTTGTTTGGTTATCAATTCAATTTCACAATTCACATATTTTTGCATTAATGACGAGAACAGTTAAACATATCATTGCTTCCATATTTGTTTTTATAATGGTATCTAAAGGTTTGTTTTCTGTGGTTGCTGCTGTTTACCAGCATAAATGCATAGACGTTATTTCTCAATCTGACCCCGCTGAATCTGAAAATTCAGAACAAGAGAGTGAGCAGAAATCCGGTGAGAAAGAATTTGTTCCTGAAGAATTTGCCGATATAGCTTTACCTGTAATCATTCCTGTTCCAAGAGTATCTCACGGGCATTATATGTCTGCTGATATTACACATCTTACAGAGCTCGCAGTATTCACACCGCCTCCCGAACAGGCATAATCGAATTTTTACATTTTTCTTTTTTTACCAGACCTCCGTGGGCTGGTACCTGTTATCTAATTATCAATAAAAAATTATTTCGATTATGAATACTATCAACATAAAAAAAGCTGTTCTCTTCTGCTCATTTATTTTGGTTTCTGCTATTTTGTTTGCACAGGACCTTCCTGATACTAAAATCAAAAAGAATATTGAGCCTATAGATAATCCTTTGCAGCGACTTATGCAACTGGAGCCAAAGAAATATGAATATAATGTGAGCGATTTTAAGCACCTGAAATTGCAAGCGGGTTCTCAATATGGATTTATTGCAGAAGATCTTCAATCTGTATTTCCTGACCTCGTAAAAGAGAAATCAGTAAACTATATGTTTGGTAAAAATGTATACCGTAATTCAACTATTAAAACAATAGATGAAGCGAGCCTGATTCCTGTACTGGTAGCCTCAATTAAGGAGCAACAGGCAGAAATTGAAAAGCTTAAAATGGAAATATTGCAGTTAAAAAAGCAAACTGCTTTGGTTCAATAGGTTTTATGTGTTGTAGAGAGAAGGGCTGTTCCAGGTAATGATGGAGCAGCCTTTTTTTGTAACTGTCCTGAAGGACAGCGCAATTCATCCCCGGATTTTTAGTGTTTTTAATCGTATTGTAGGTATACTTAATAAACCGGCTTCTCTAAAGTATAAACACAGATTTATGCAAAGTCAACCCGGCCGGCTTATTTCACTTGATGTGCTTCGCGGTTTTACCATGGCCGCCATGATAATGGTGAATTATCCCGGCAGCGAGGAGTATGTATACTTTACGCTCCGGCATACCAAATGGAACGGGCTTTCTTTTACGGATAATATAGCTCCTGTCTTTTTATTTGTAATAGGTGTGTCTATAACCATTGCCTATACAAAGCGCTTAAGGGAAAAGGCGGACAAGGGCGGTATCTATAAAAAGATTTTTGTGAGGGCACTGAAAATATATGCTGTAGGTATGTTCCTGAACCTGATGCCTGATTTTAATATTGCAGACGCCCGGTGGACAGGTACACTTCACCGTATTGCCTTTGTGTTTTTAATATGCGGGTTTATTTTTATTAATACTACCTGGAAACAACAGGCATGGATAACCGCAATTTTGCTGGTGGGGTATTGGCTGTTGCTTACACAGGTACCAACACCCGGTTATGGAGAAGTAATGCTGGAGCCGGGAAAAAATATCGTAGCCTGGTTTGATTCAAAGTTTTTGCCTGGCAAAATGTGGCAGGGTACCTGGGACCCGGAGAGCATACTCAGTATAATACCATCCTGCGCCAGCACATTAACCGGTATGCTGGCGGGGCATTTGATGATCAGCAGTAAACCCGCGGCGGAAAAAGTAAATTACCTTATGACGGCAGGAGTAATATCATGTATCGCCGGCTTTTTTTGGGGATTAGCTTTTCCGGTAAATGAAAATCTCTGGACAAGCTCTTTTGTGCTGGTTACCTCAGGGTTTGGCGCTTTGCTACTCGGCGCATTATATTTTTTGATTGATATAAAAGGTAGAACAAAAGGAATTTTATTCGGTTTGGTATTTGGCGCTAATGCTATTGCCGCTTATTTCCTGGCAGACGTTTGGGCGCTTATTTTTTACAGGTTGAAGTTTGGAGGAGCTCCGCTAAATGAAATAGCGGTAAATGCTATGATCAATGCCGGATTTAAACCGGAACTGGCAAGCCTTGTATACGCTTTGGTCTTTGTGGCTTTCAATTTTATACCGGTATATATACTGTACAGGAAGAAGATATTTATTAAAGTGTAAGAGGAGTAACGTGCAATCAATACCGCTTCTTTTAGAAAATGATATTGATTGCACGTTGACTATTTATTATTGAAATGCGGAAATTCTTCTTTATTTTCCATCATTATTTATTCAATAATAAGCTTGCATATGTCTCCTTTTTTAGCAGAACTTATAGGAACAGCTATATTAATTACCCTCGGCGCCGGCGTGGTAGCCAATGTAGTACTATCAAAAACTTATGGCAGCAACAGCGGTTTAATTGTAATTGCTTTCGGCTGGGCTATAGGTGTATTCACCGGCGTATATGCATCAGCCGCTGCCAGCGGCGCTCATCTTAACCCCGCAGTAACTATTGGGCTTGCGGTGGAAGGGAGTTTTGACTGGGATAAAGTGCCTTCGTATATTTTAGCGCAGATGATCGGCGCGATGACCGGTGCTTTTGTGGCCTGGCTGGCATATAAAAAACATTTTGACGCTACAGAAGACGGCAATGCCAAACTGGCCGTTTTTTGTACGGCGCCTGCAATACCAAATCCTCTTTACAATGTAATAACCGAAATAGTCGGCACATTCGTTCTTGTGCTCGGTGCATTATTAATGGCAAAGCCGGAAATGAAGCTGGGCGCATTAGATGCATTACCAATTGCCTTACTGGTATTAGGTATAGGAGTGAGCTTAGGCGGACCTACAGGTTACGCTATTAACCCTGCAAGAGACCTGGGTCCGCGTATCATGCATGCCATCTTACCTATAAAAAATAAAAGAGACAGCAACTGGGGATATGCCTGGGTGCCGGTTGTGGGTCCGGTTATAGGCGGTATTTTAGCAGGATTGGTGTTTAAATTTGTTATAAAATAAATCAGCATACATTTTTGAAAAGGATATTCTCGGCACTCATTATTATTTTGATGTTTGATAATTGTAGTAATGCCCCTCGTATTGAGCATCTTGATAATTGGATGGGAAACTACCAGTATGAAGAAGAACCGGTTAATGCAAATGCCGGATATTCTATGGTAATGAAATGGCAACTTGCAATTAAAAAAGACAACGATACTTATACCGGTCTTCTGGAAATAAATGGACAGCAAACCCTGATAAAATGGGATGTTGATGTTAAAGGTGACTCAACTGAAATTGCAATTATATTCAAAGATTTGATTGAAGGATCTGATGAGGGGATGAAGGAGGGAGATACTTTATTTGTTCTGACAAAACAGAAAAAGGATATTAAAACAATTTGGAAATCAATTCAGCCAAGGCTATCAGACAATTCTGCAGAATGTGAATGTTTTTTTAAAGAATAACATACGGAATATACGGATGATACTGATCAACACGGGTACATTCCGTGAATATCCGTCATCTCCGTTTTATCCGTGTTCTATTTTTATGCCCCAACCCTTCCTCCTTATCGAACAAATTCTCCCCAAAATCGAAGCAAATCGACCCTTTGCCGAATTAAGTTCCGCAACGGTAAATTGTGCAGCATCTTTGTATTGTTAATAATAACAACGCAATCCGATCCTTTGAAAACAGCGTCCCTTTAGAAAAACCAAACCCTTAGAGAAAGTATCCAAATCCCTTGAAACCCAATCCCTGAAAAACCCAAATCCGATCTTTTGAAAACCAATCCGGTCCTGAAAAGCCAAAATTCAATCCAGATCCTTAGAAAACAAGTCCAGAAACCTTAAAAAACCGAATCAACCTTAATCTGTGAAACACTAAACCCCCAAGAACCGGAAATCCGTCAGTACCCTTTAGAAAAACCAAAGATTACAGATCATTCGTTAGCCTCTGACAGATTTCAAATTATTGAGCCGTGTTAACCGCACGGCTTTTTGTTATAATAATATCCACATCAGCGCTTTTAATTCTAAAATATTCCCGATTCAAATTGGACAATTATCACCCGAACCTTACCTTTGCCGCACATTTGCCCATATACCTTAAAATATTTTAATATATGCCTAAAAAAGGTAAAATCAAACAGATCATCGGAGCGGTAATAGACGTGCAATTTGACGGAGAGCTGCCCGAAATTTTTAATGCCCTTGAACTGAAGCGTGAATCCGGAGAAAAGCTGGTACTGGAAGTACAGCAGCATCTCGGAGAAGATAGTGTACGTACTATTGCAATGGATGGTACAGACGGACTGGTTCGCGGAATGGAAGTGACAGATACCGGTAAAGCTATCACTATGCCAATCGGTGAGGATATTAAAGGTCGTTTGTTTAATGTAACCGGCGATGCTATCGACGGTTTGCCGCAGGTTGATAAAACCAATGGCCGCCCGATACATGCAAAACCACCGGCTTTCGAAAACCTGAGCGTGGCTTCTGAAGTACTTTTCACAGGTATTAAAGTAATTGACCTGATTGAGCCTTATGCAAAAGGTGGTAAGATCGGTTTGTTTGGTGGCGCCGGTGTGGGTAAAACAGTATTGATCCAGGAATTGATCAACAATATCGCGAAAGGTTACGGTGGTTTATCAGTGTTTGCAGGTGTGGGAGAGCGTACCCGCGAAGGAAATGACCTGCTCCGTGAAATGATCGAAGCCGGCATTATGAAATACGGTGATGATTTTAAACATAGCATGGAAGAAGGTGGCTGGGATTTAAGCAAAGTGAATATGAATGAGCTGAAAGATTCAAAAGCAACATTCGTATTCGGGCAGATGAATGAGCCGCCGGGCGCACGTGCACGTGTGGCATTAAGCGGGTTAACCGTTGCGGAATACTATCGCGACGGTGATGGAAAAGGACAGGGACGCGATATCCTCTTTTTCGTAGATAATATCTTCCGTTTTACACAGGCAGGCTCTGAGGTATCAGCGTTGCTGGGTCGTATGCCGTCTGCGGTGGGTTACCAGCCTACACTGGCTACAGAAATGGGATTAATGCAGGAAAGAATTACTTCAACAAAGAACGGTTCTATCACCTCCGTACAGGCGGTATATGTACCTGCGGATGACCTTACCGATCCGGCTCCCGCAACAACATTTGCCCACCTTGATGCCACTACGGTATTAAGCCGTAAGATCGCTGACCTTGGTATTTACCCTGCGGTGGATCCTCTGGATTCTACTTCAAGAATCCTTAGCCCGATGGTTGTTGGTGATGCGCATTATAATACTGCCAACAGGGTTAAATTGATTTTACAACGTTATAAGGAATTGCAGGATATCATCGCCATCCTGGGTATGGATGAATTAAGCGAAGAAGATAAAATGACCGTATTCCGTGCACGTAAAGTGCAGCGTTTCCTTTCCCAGCCTTTCCACGTGGCAGAGCAGTTTACAGGTTTAAAAGGTGTGTTTGTAAGCATTGAAGATACAATCCGCGGTTTCAATATGATCATGGATGGTGATGTAGATGATTATCCTGAAGCAGCGTTTAACCTGGTGGGTACTATTGAAGACGCGATTGAAAAAGGTAAAAAATTATTGGCTGCGGCTAAAGGATAATTAATATAAAGCGCAATGGAATTAGAAATATTAACGCCGGAAAAAAAATTGTTCAGCGGGCATGTATACGGGGTTCAGTTACCTGGTATAGAAGGCTCTTTTGAAGTGTTGGATAAGCATGCGCCGTTGGTTAGTGCATTAGGAGCCGGAAAAGTAAAAGTGCTGAAAGATAAATCAGGCGCCAATGTAGTATACAATATCAATGGTGGTTTTGCAGAAGTGCTTAACAATAAAGTTGCTGTGCTGGTAGAAGGCGCTACAGAATCATAATTGAAAGTATAAAACAGATATTTAATCCCCGGCGCTTAAAGGTTGCCGGGGATTTTTTTGTGCAGTGTTTCCGAACCTTTCAAAGGTTCGGAAACACTGCACAACGCCAACAAGCAGCCGTTGGCAGGCGTGCCGCAGGGCAACGTAGTATTAGGCAGCAGCATGGGCGAACCTTTAAGAGGTTCGGAACCCTGCATAACTACAATCCTGCAGATATAATTTATGTGCAACAATATACCAAAGAAAAATACTTACCCCGGAAAATAAAAAACCAGTATACGCTATACCTCGTTTTCGAAGAAAGGAAAATCTTTATATACAACCCGGAATTATTGACGACAGTTATTGAAATCTCCATATAAAAATCCCAACTTTATAATATCATCTTAAATAAACTGCAATATGAAACGCCAGTCCTTCCTGCTGTTCGCCTGTTTATTCTCCCTGCTGTTATCTGCCTCCCGTTGTAAAAAAGACCGCTTTGAGCTCCCGCCCGAAACCACCACCGGCGCCAATACCTTTGGCTGCAAGGTGAATGGTAAAGTGTTTGTGCCGCGTAGTGGAAATGGAAGACCAGGGCTTTTTTGCCAATATGTTTATTTAGGAGAAGGTGAAGGAGGAGGATGGTTTTTAAATATACCGGCTGTTGACTGGAAAGCATCTCCTAATGAAATTGTGAGTATTGCAACAGATAGTTTATTAATTGAAGAGGGGGTAACCTATGAATTTAAAAATCAAAAGGGCTACCCCCAGGCTTTTTATTTTAAATCCGAAAAATATTTGAAAAGAGATACTGCCAGTGGCAAGCTCCATATAACAAAGCAAGATCGGAATAACAGAATACTATCTGGGACATTTGAATTCGTCGGTACAAATAATACTGGAGAAAGCGTGAATGTTACTGAAGGTCGTTTCGATATTTTATATTAAGCTATACTATAACCTCTAAAAACATTTTTATGAAAAAAATGCTATCTGCTATTATTTGTATTTTTCTTTCATTTAGCTGTTTCGCGCAATTCACGCCCCTGTCCGGTGGCGGGGATACTACTTTTACCTTGCCTGCATATGCCGATGTAAACAGCAATTACCGAACCTATGCCAATAATGTATTCGGTTTGCTGGAAGCCAGCCGCGTGCCGACCGGCTTATTGCTGGATTATGCTTTCGATTTTACTGAGCCCAAAATTTTTAACGGCGTTACCCTGCACGATAGCCTGCCGTCCACTAACGCCAATGCATTTACGATATGAGGAAATCTTTATTCTCCTATACGGAAATTTCGTTCCCGCACTGAACCGGATAACAAAATAGTATTAGCTTTAAGTATTGCCTTATCACTATAAAAAAATAATAACATGAAACGCCAGTCCTTCCTGCTGTTCGCCTGCTTATTCTCCCTGCTGTTATCTGCCTCCCGTTGTAAAAAAGACCGCTTTGAACTCCCGCCTGAAACCACCACCGGCGCCAATACCTTTGGCTGCAAGGTGAACGGCAAAGTGTTTGTGCCACGGAGCGGAAATGGAAGACCGGGACTCTTTTGTCAGTATGTTTATTTAGGAGAAGGTGAAGGAGGAGGGTGGTTTTTGGGGATTCCTGCAACCGACTGGAAATCTGAAGGGAATGAGTCTGTAAGGATTTATACCGACAGCTTGTTTTTAGAAGAAGGATTTTCATATTCATTAGGAACTGGAAAGGGTAAAGCAAATGGCAACTATGATAATTTGCCTAAAATGTATGCCATTTCTGGATCCGATTCCGGACAATTAACTATTACCAAACACGATCCTTCACAAAGAATTTTATCGGGGCGTTTCTGGTTTGATGCTACATATAAGGAAACTGGAGAGAAAGTGGAAATCCGCGAGGGTCGCTTCGATATTATTTATTAAACCATACACTATAACCTCTAAAAACATTGTTATGAAAAAGCTGCTACTTCCTTTTATTGGTCTAACCTTTTCATTCAATTGTTTCGCGCAATTCACGCCCCTGTCCGGCGGTGGGGATACTACTTTTACCCTGCCTGCATATGCAGATGTAAACAGCAATTACCGAACCTATGCCAACAATATATTCGGATTGCTGGAGGCTAACCGTGTACCTACCGGCTTATTGCTTGATTATGCTTTCGATTTTACCGAACCCAAAACCTTTAACGGCGTTACCCTGCAGGATAGCACCCTGGTAGAGCCGGGCATATTTTCAGAATTGTATAAAACCATTTTTACCGGCAAATTCAATAATACCGCCAGCCTGCGCCATCCGCATGTGCATGACAGCCTGTTTTATATAGCCCGGCAAAAAAATGTAATAACGCTGAGCGGACTGCTGTTCAAGTACAATGCCATAGACCCCAACGCGCAGGCCAATGGAAAGATTGACGTGGTGAGTGGAAAGCTAAAGGATAAATATGTAAGCGGGGTATGGCAAAACCCTTACCAGGAGTTTACCACCTTGGCCATTACGCCCAGCATAATACGGTTCAAAAAGAAATCCTGCAGTGTTGTATTGCCACAAAACCTCTGGCTCAGCAATGTGGGCAGCACGATAAGCAGCATACAGTTTGATGCAGGAGACGGGGCAGGCTACCGCACGCTTGCCTTTAATACTTCAGTAAGCTTAAATTATGCCGACACCGGCTGGAAGCACTGGACATTTAAAGTAAACCGTACAGGCGGGCTGCCGGCTTTATATACCCATACCAAAGTGTATTTTGGTAATCCCGGAGCAGGCGCCAGCGCCCGTACTACAGGCGCGCCAATATCTGCCCGTGGAGCTGAGATTGATGTAAGGCAAACCATAACAGCGGCAGAAGCATTTAATGGCGTAGCCGCCAGCGCCCGTGTTATTGTAAGCTATCGCAACGCTACTGATCCCGTTATCCGCCGTCCCCTGATCGTGGCGGAAGGTTTTGACCCGGGGCATATTACAGCTCCGGAAGAAGAGGAAGGGGTAAGTGATTTTGATGATTTTATTACTACAGTAAATAACAGCTTTAGTGGTAATCTTGGAAATTTATTATCTGCAAACCCCAGTCAATACGACATTATTTATGTCAATTGGAACAACGGTACTGACTTCCTGCAACGCAATGCCTTTGTGCTGGAGGCGGTGATCCGCTGGGTGAACGCCAACAAGCAGCCGCTGGCAGGCGTGCCGCAGGGCAACGTGGTATTGGGCAGCAGCATGGGCGGGGTAATTGCCCGCATGGCGCTGGGCCGTATGGACAGGGGCGGCGGTACGCTTAATGGCGCCGGTGGATACAATGCCCACCAAACCAGGTTGTTTATCAGCCTCGATGCTCCGCACCTGGGCGCTAATGTGCCGCTTGGACTGTAGGCTGCAGCCCGGCATACTGCCCGCATGTATATTGCCAGCGGACCACTGGCGCTCACCGCTCAATTCGTTACAACAGTAGCCAACTGGCTTAACCCGCTGCAAACGCTGCGCCTTGCTGATCAGCCTGCCGCCAGGCAAATGCTCATGAACAGGATAGATATTAATTATAACACCAGTAACACCGATTACCAGAATTTTCAAACCGAGCTGCGCACGCAGTGGGCTTTTGCTACGGGCATTCGAAATGTAGCCATCAGTAACGGTAATGAATGCGCTATTGACCAGGAATATACACCTGGCTCATCGCTTATTTACTTTAATCTTGATATAAAAACCCGGCTGCTGGGTGATCTGTTAGACATGGTGAATGGGAGCGTCATAAGCAGTTGGATGGGTGCTGCCTCTCCATTTATTACTTACATTGTGCCTGGCAGTAACCGGTTTCATGCAACATTAGATATAAGATTTCTCGCCAATGGTGGCAGCAACCAGGTGTTTTATATAAATATTGCCTACACCAAAAAAATATTATGGTTTGTACCGGCAACCCATACCATTGCCAATAAAACATATAATGCCCCTTCGGGTCTTCTGCCTCTCGATACTTACCCGGGCGGATTTTATCATATCCAGGATGTAGACGGGTTTAGCAACCTGCTGAACAATTCAGTGTTTTCATTCAGTGCAAATTTCAATGTAAAACGCAGGTTCGCTTATGTACATACTCCCAGCGCCTTATGTATAGGAGGCGGTAACCAAACCTTAACGAGCACCCAGTACACGGCCCGGTATATAGGCGCAACGCCGCCGGCAGCGCCGTTTAACACACCCTTTGTTAATTTTACTACGGCATTCAATGCAGATGGTAGCGTATGGGATTTTGAAAATGCTACCACCCGCAGATTAAATAATGAACCGCATGAATGGTTTTTTATAAGGAGCGCCAACTGGCTGGCTGATGAGCTGAACAGGACAGGTACAGATCCGGGTCCCGTATCTAATTGCACAGCTCTTTGCCCGCCTATAAGTATAACCGGCCCTGCTTCTTTATGCACCAGCGCTACCTATTCAGTACCCGCTATTACCGGCGCTACATATATTTGGACAGCTATTCCGGGCAACAGCGTTACATTTTCAGGAACAGGCAATTCCAGAACAGCTACCCGCAATGCTAACTATAGCGGCAATGTTACGCTTACAGTAACCATCACTGTTAACGGCTGTGGAAGTGTGACCCCAACTTTACCTATAGTAGCCGGTACTGCCACCCCCGGCCCTATATCCTGGACATGGAATGCTCCTCCTAACCGGGTTCATCTTTATGTAGATGCGGTGCCCAATGCCACTTCGTACCAATGGTATTTAAACGGTACATTAAAATCAACCACAAGTTCTAATACCTATGATTTACCCATGAGCGGAAATGTTAGCTGTGGTAATTTTTATTACTTTGGGGTTAAAGCTGTTGGCAGTTGTGGTACCTCTCAGGAATCTTATGTGGGTGCAACAATGCCTTCCTGCGATGAGGGTTTAATGATCTCTCCCAATCCGGCTGCTGATAATGTAAAAGTTGAACTTAGTGCAGCCAACGTTACTATTGCTGCAAAAACAAACAGTTCTACAACAGCAGCTATTCGGGAAGTAGTGGTGTATGACAAACTCGGCGTTGTTCGTTTAAGAAAGAAATTTTCACAGGCAAATGCAGTTCAAACTGTTTCGTTAAGCAGCCTGCCCAATGATGTATATACCTTGCAGGTGTTTGACGGGCAAACCTGGCGAACAGGTAAAATAGTTGTTCAGCATTAGTATTAATTGTAAGCATTAGTATTAATTGAATAAGTGCTCCGGGCCTGAGCTTTTCAAAAGTTAAGAACGCTTTTTCTGAAAATGTAATTAAAAATAATGTACCTGTAAATCCCCGGTGTTGTTATATCGCCGGGGATTTTTATAAGTACTATGGTACTGAAGCACATGGTAGCACCAGATAGCATTGTTCATATATTTCATACCTTTCTACTGCAATTTTTATTCAATACCACCTTTTGCCATGTCGAAATCGCATCATTATAAAATCTTCTTAACATGGACGGGCAACGCCGGGCAGGGCACGAAAACCTACTCCTCTTACAGCAGGAATCACGTTATTTCTGCAGATGGTAAAAATGATATAGCCGGTTCATCAGATCCTGCATTCAGAGGTGATAAATCGAGGTATAATCCCGAGGAGTTGCTGGTAGCGTCTTTATCATCCTGCCACATGCTTTGGTTTTTGCATTTATGTACGGAAGCAGGTATTGTTGTAGTTGATTATAAAGATGAAGCAAAAGGAACAATGATAGAAACAGCCGATGGCGGCGGGCATTTTACTGAGGTAATATTATATCCCGTTGTAACCATTGAAGGAAAAATAGATAAAGAAAAATTGGATGCACTGCAACATGAGGCAAACAAAAAATGTTTTATTGCATCATCCTGCAATTTCCCGGTAAGGCATGAGGCGAAATATATGGGTGAATAGGCAATAATGAATGTGCAATGGTGAACGTGAGACGTGAAACCTGCAACTTGTAACCTGCTGAATGCTGAATGCTGACAGCTGATAGCCTACACCTCTACTCCAGCTTCTTCGCTTCTTCCTGGCTGGCATATTCTTCCTGCAAAGCAGGTAATGTTTTTAGCAAAGTGTTTTGTAAAGAAATAACAGATGATGCTGAATACAAACCAATATAATCACCTGAATAAGTATAATCCATCAGCGTAAGCTTTACTACGCCATTAATAGAAAGCTCAATATAATTTCCATAAGATATCAAGCGGAAATGAATGGGTTCCTTTGCTTTAGGAGGTGTAAAAAATCCGGATTGTATATCGGAGAAAATAAAGTTTTGTTTTACGTTCTGAGGATTAAATCCCCAGCTTCTTATCTGCACAAATCCATTCATTACATCAAAAGAAATAAAATAACCATAGCCATCCTTATCCATTTCGGTTACCAGTCCCAGTTTGCCCATGCCTTCAACAGTGAGTAAGCCTTCCCATATATAATTTTGTGCGGGTTTTTTAAAACAGAATATTTCATACCCGCTGCGCGAACTGCAGATCCATTTATCATCCTGTATTTCAAAAGATGCAGTTGGGTTATTGAATAAAGAAAAAACATCGATAATATTTTTTTGCAGTATTGTTTTTACCGCCATCATATCCCACCTGTAATAGCTTTTCAGCAATAGTCTTCCTCTTGCATCTGTATCTAATTGCTTGGGCGGTGGCAAAACACGCAGTGCATCAATTTTACCTACATAAAAAAAGTTGTAAATAAGCAGGTGCTCTCCGTCTTGTTCTATACGTGCAGCATAATTACCCTGTGGTAATATCACGTCAGCATGAAAGGAGTGATACTCACCCAAAAAATCAGGGGCAAACCAATACCGTACTTTTATATCTTCTCTTATTGATCCAAGTATATAGTATTTACCATTTAATGTAAACACACAGGGACATTCAATGTCATCATATACCAGGGGACTCATCAATGGTGGTAAAAGCTGTGGTTCGCCATTGGTGATATTAACCAACCCGATACAACCTCTTCTTGATACAGGCCCTTTTATATTCCTTGCTGCTAAAAGCAGGTATGCTTCACCGTTATGCTCAAACCGGAAAGGATCTCTGAAGCTTGCCCAGGTACGCGGGTTACTTATGGCGGTTTCATAATATATTCCTTTGGGCTCAATCGGGTATCCCTTCCTGCTTGCTTTCTCCCAGCTCATTAAATCATCAGATACTGCTAATCCTATCCTTGAAACCACGCCACGATCCCTGCGTTGCAGTCCTGTATAATACATATAAAACCTGTCGTTAACTTTACTTACGTGCATTGTCCATAGCATATCATCATCCCATTCACCGGGATCTCCCACAAATAATGCATTCTTTACTCTCTTCCATGACAAGCAATCTGCAGACACCGCATGTGCTATATAGTCATGATTAGGTATAATGAGGTGAAATAAATGATATACACCTTCATGAAGAATAATAGTGATGTCGCCAATTTCCCAGTCGCTGAATCCTGATCCTGTATACATATTTTTATACTGCCTTGTTGTTGAATAAAGTTACGAAAACACCACTTGTGCGTAATTGTTTAAATTTGCAGTTTGTTTTTTAAAGATTTGTTATGGGTGAATTTTATATTCAATTGTTCAGTCCGCATGGGCTTATCCGGTATCAAAATCCTGAGACAGGCAGGGACAGGGATACAGGGGGGCAGGTGAAATATGTATTGGAGCTTTTGGAAAATCTTTCTAAGCATCCGGAGGTAAGGAAAGTGGATTTGTTTACACGTCGCATTGCTGATAAAAGGGTCTCCTCTTCTTATGATAAAGAAATTGAAATAGTAAATGATAAAGCAAGGATAGTACGGATGAGTTGCGGGGGCAATGCTTATGTACAAAAAGAATCTTTGTGGGATCATTTGGATGAGTTTGTTGATAAAACAATACGCTTTATTGAAAAACAGGATGATTTTCCGGACGTGGTACATGGTCATTATGCTGATGGTAGCTATATAGCAGGGCAGATCAGCCAGGTATTCGGTATTCCGTTTGTTGCTACAGGTCATTCGCTTGGACGTAATAAAAAAAATATATTGCTGAGCAACGGAATGAGTGAAGAGAAGATAAACGATAAGTTCAATATGCAGCGCCGCATTCAAACTGAAGAAAATACATTAAAAAATGCAGGTGCGGTAATTGTCAGTACAAGTCATGAAATTGAAAATCATTACAGCTTATACGATAATAAAAGCAAGGCGCATTTTGAAGTAATACCCCCGGGAGTAAATACGGATTTGTTTTTTCCATTTTATCGGTATGATCTGCCGGCATATAAAATGTCATTTGAGCAGGAACATGCTGTGTACAGGGTGAATTCAGATATAGAACGTTTTTTGTTTAATCCCGCAAAGCCGTTGATACTATCTATTGGCCGTGCAGACAAGCGCAAGAATTTTGAGAATATTATTCAAAGCTACGGACAGGATAAAGAATTGCAGGCAATGGCAAACCTGGCCATATTTGCAGGAGTACGGAAGGATATTTCGCAAATGCCGGATGATGAGAAAGATATTCTTACCAATCTTTTGCTGCTGCTGGATAAGTTTGACCTGTATGGCAAAATGGCTATTCCCAAAAAGAATGACCCTACACTTGATGTGCCCGAGATATACAGGCTGGCTGCAAGAAGAAAGGGTGTGTTTGTAAATGCCACGCCCGGAGAAAATTTCGGGTTGACCATAGTGGAAGCTGCTGCCTGTGGTTTACCGGTAGTAGCTTCGCCAACAGGCGGGCCTAAAGAAATACTGGAGAAAGGAAATAATGGTATACTTGTAGATGTAGAAGACCCGGCAGCTATTTCCGGGGCTTTAAAAAAGATTGTTTCAGATCAGGCGCTTTGGGAAAAATATTCAGAGAATGGTATAAGTGCGGTTAACCAGCTATATTCATGGGAGGCGCACTGTAACAGGTATATTGAAGTGGTTAAACATTTATTCGAGGTTGATGTAAAAGAAGTAGTGCCAAAACTTCCTTTTGGAAAGAAGCTGGTAAAAGCAAAACAGTTTATCATTTCCGATCTTGACGGCACATTGGTTGAAGGTAATGAAACAGAAGGCCTGAAAGAATTGAAGCAATGGATAGTTGCGCAGAAAGACGAAGTCGTGTTTGGTATTGCGAGTGGGCGTAACCGTGAATTAACAGAAGAAGCATTTAAAAAATATGATCTCCCTTATCCGGATATTATCATATGCTCTGCAGGTTCTGAGATTTATTATACTGATAAATTCATTCCTGATCATGGGTGGGAAAGTCATATTGATTTTAAATGGAAGAGAAAGGAATTGCTGGAAGCATTAAAATATTTTCCCGGTATTCAACTGCAGGAAGAAGCAGCGCAGCGGCGGTTTAAGCTGAGTTATTATGTATCGTCTTCATTTAACGATGATAATTTAGCTGATCTCTATAAATTTCTTGATGACAAAAAACTAAGGGCAAAAATACTACTCACGGAAAATAAATTCCTGGACCTGCTTCCGTTCCGTTCAGGAAAAGGAAATGCTATCAGATATCTTAGCTACAAATGGAAAGTGCCGCTGGATCAATTCATTACAGCAGGTAACAGCGGAAATGACAAGGATATGCTTACGGGTAAAATAAAAGGCATTGTGGTGGCTAATTACAGCCCTGAAATGGAAGAGTTGAAAGAAAGTAAATTTATTTATTTTACAAAGCATCGTTTATCAAAAGGTGTTATGGAAGGTATTCATTTTTATAATGCCGCATCGTAAACAGGTTGCATTCCACATGCCACTCTGACTCTGAACAAAGAAAACATCTGCATTTGCTTTTTTGGCGCATAACAGCTTTTCATTTACCTGGAAGTTAATATGGCGGGAAATATATGTTTGCATCAGGCGCAGACCCCTCCTTGGGTCGGGGTGACAAGCTGTGGGATTTATGTTGAGTTATAATATAATTGTTGAACATTATTCTAATGCTGAACATTGTACTATAGCCTGTCACCCCGACCCAAGGAGGGGTCTGCCTGATTACCTGGAAGTAAGGTCAATGCATGAGACAATTTTGCACATAATCCTAAACAAACTAATTTTAAATGTACACCCGTTGTGTCAATTATTTTATAATGTTAGATTAGCAGTATGAAATCCTTTTTGATTACAGCAGTATTTTTTTGTTTTACAGCCAGCTTTGTTAATGCGCAATCTGTAAAAGTATTTACTTCAGATACGACCTATCTTTCTTCATTGCATCAATTGTTTAAAGCGCAATGGCCCAATAACAGAACGATCAACATAGTGTTTCATGGGCATAGTGTGCCGGCAGGTTATTTTAAAACGCCGGATATAAAAACAATGGAGGCTTATCCTGAACTGACTTTGCAATATGTTTCTGCGCTTTATCCGAATGCGGTGGTCAATGTTATTAAAACATGCATAGGCGGGGAAAATTCGGTGTCAGGCGCGGCAAGATTCGACTCGACTGTGTTAAATCATCGCCCTGATATACTTTTTATTGATTATGCATTAAATGATCGTGGTATCGGTTTGGAAAAAGCAAAAGAAGCATGGATATCAATGATTGAAAAGGCGTTGGCTGTAAATATTAAAGTTGTATTATGTACACCAACGCCTGACCAGTCCGAGAATATACTTGATACAACAACCGCATTGTATAAGCATACTCAACAAATTATTCAGCTTGCCAATAAATATAAGATTGGTTTGGTTGACAGCTATAATGCTTTCAGGCAGTTAATAGCAGGCGGCAATGATCTTAAAAAATATATGTCGCAGGTAAATCATCCCGGGAAAGCAGGACATGAAGTTGTATTGGAAGAAATAATGAAATTGTTTCCGGGAAGTTTATAGTTTATGATTTGTGGTTTGTAGTTATAATAAACTGTTGGTATCCTGCTGCCTGGTTATTGTATCAATCACAAACTATAAACAACAAACCTCAAACCTACTACCTTTTCTTTCTCCTGTACTCTTTCTCCAAATCAATAATTTCCACTTTTCTGAATTCAACCGGATGGCTTTCGCTTTGCAGTGATATATACCCGGATGATAATAATTGCCCGTCTTTTTTTACTGACGGGTCATAATCTGTTACACTGCCCCCGCCAATCTGGGGCTTTTGATATACGAGTACAGTATCGCCGTTGGCTATATGTTTAACTACAGAATCTCCCAGTACCATCACTTCAGCTCTTACCCATTGATCGCCGCGGAAAGTTTTAGAAGCAGAGTTAACACAATGCTGCGTTACCAGTTTGCCATCCATTTCCACATTAGTGCCGGGCGTACATAAATTACAGGTTGTTCTTTCCCCGGTTGAATCTCCACCTAATAATTGTACTTCTATTGAAATAGGAAAATCCTGGTTTTTATGCATGGTTGACGGTGGTTGGCAGTGTATCATAATGCCGCTGTTCCGGTATGCCCAGCCCGGTCCGCCTTTTACCTGGTCGCCAACAAAACGATATTCAACGGCAATAATATAATGAGAATAGGGTGTTTTATAAAAGAGATGACCAAATTGTTCTTTAAACTCATCATATTGGTCATAAGAAACTTTTATAACACCATTCTCTACACGAAAAGTATTGCCATAGTTTTCTCCATATGCATGTCCTGTAATTTTGGGCGTCCAGCCTGAAAGATCTTTGCCATTGAAAAGTTGCTTCCATTTTTTATGTACCTTTCTTTGGGCATCAGCAGTTACCGTAATCAATATAAAAGCAAAAAGAGCGAAGCCATATTTCATTTATTCTTTTTTAGTGGGGTAAATGTAATGTTTTTCAACAATTGTAATCGTTAATTCAACTTGATTTATCTATGTATAATATGCGTTTGTGCTATGTCATTATTGCAGGGCTGGTATATATGAATGCTGCATCAGCCCAATCAGCAGGGGCAGCAGGTAAGGAATGGCATAACTACGGTAATGATGCCGGAGGTAAAAGATTCTCTCCGGTAAAACAAATAAACGATGCTAATGTTAAAAAACTAAAACCGGCATGGGTATTCCATACAGGTGAGTTGCAAACTTATGAAGGAACAAAAGTTATAGAAAAAGCTGCGTTTGAAGCAACACCGCTGATGATAGATGGTACACTTTATTTCAGCACAGCAACGTGCAGGGTATTTGCTATTGACGCCGGAACAGGAAAAGAAAAGTGGATGTATAATCCCGGAGTTAATCTTAAAGCTGATTATTCTGAGATCACGTCCCGTGGCGTATCTGCCTGGACATCTGGTGCAAAAGCAGACAAAAAGGAAACAAGGATTTTTACTGCAACTATTGATGGAAGGCTGATTGCATTGAATGCAGCAAATGGTAAACCCGTTTATGCATTTGGCAATGAGGGCACTGTTAATCTTCGCGAAGGTTTTGGCAGTGAATGGAGCGTTACTTCCCCTCCCGCTATAATCGGTAATACCATAGTTGTAGGTTCATCAATGGGCGATAATCAAAAAATAGATTATCCAAAGGGTACTGTAAGGGCATACGATGTTTTAAGTGGCGCATTAAAATGGAGCTGGGATCCTGTGCCGAAAGATAGTACGGATAAGGCCTGGCAAACCTGGAAAAATAATAGCGCAACTATTACCGGCGCTGCAAATGCGTGGTCGGTTATTGCTGCAGATGCGGAACGGGATATGGTTTTTATTCCAACCTCTTCTCCCAGCCCGGATTATTATGGAGGTGAAAGACAAGGACAAAATTTATACGGGAACTCTATTGTTGCACTTAAAGCCTCAACAGGTAAAATGCTGTGGTATTACCAGGTGGTGCATCATGATCTGTGGGATTATGATATTGCCGCGCAGCCGGTATTGCTGGATATTGAAAAAGGAGGCAAAAAAATTCCTGCAGTTGCTGTGGGTACAAAAATGGGGCATATATTTATTCTTGATCGTGAAACGGGCAAACCATTATTTCCTGTAGAAGAAAGACTTGTGCCGGCGTCTGATATTGCCGGTGAAGAAGCATGGAAAACGCAACCATTCCCCGTGCTACCCGCGCCGGTAGGGCTGCAACACATAACCGAAGCTGATGCCTGGGGCATAACACCGGAAGGCAAAACTGAAGCCGCAAAACGCATTGCGCAATATCGTAATGAAGGCAATTTTACTCCACCCGGTTTTAAAGGCACTATTGTAACGCCGGGTAATGTAGGTGGTATTCACTGGGGTGGTATGACCTATGATGAAAAGAACCGGTTGTTGATAACAAATATTAATCGCCTGGCGGCTGTTATCAGGCTGATACCAAGAGAGCAGTTGAGGGAGCTGGAGAAAACAGATTCAACACTGCTGCGGGCAGAGACCGGGCGGCAGCGCGGCACGCCTTATGTAATGAAGCGTGATTATCTTTTTAAAGCAACCAATACGGGAATGGTTATGCAAACCCGGCCTCCCTGGGGAACCATACTTGCCATTGATTTGCGTACCGGAGAAAAAAAATGGGAAGTGCCGTTGGGTTATATGATGGATCCTTCAAAATACCCGGGCGCAGAAAACTGGGGCTCACTGAATTTTGGTGGTGCTGTTACAACAGCGGGCAATCTTACATTTGTTGCTGCAACATTTGATAACCACCTGCGTGCTTTTAATACGCAAACAGGCAGGCTTCTATGGCAGGCTGAACTCCCTGCTTCCGCACAGGCAACGCCTATGACTTATGAATGGAAAGGAAAACAATATATAGTGATTGCCGCAGGCGGGCATGGAAAATTAGGTACGAAACAAGGGGATAGCGTTGTGGCTTTTGCGCTGGAATAGTTTGAGGTTTTTACAGATTGTAGATTTTGTAAAACAGAGACGATAATTATGCATTACAGGGGGTAGATTGAATATAAATGGCTTTGCGTTCATACTGCAGAGGATGAAAGGGTTGGTTTCTCAGACAATAGTTATGGTTAAAATTGGAATATGCAATTTTTAAGCGGAGAATCAAGCGTTGTAATTAACACTGCTGCCATATATAAAAGAAATAAGTTAAACAAAGAGAGACGATGAGTATGTATCGCAGAACCCAGCTATCGCACAAAAGGCTATGAGTTGAGACTATGCAGAACCAAAGTCAACAGGTAAGGCTAAGCACGAGGCAATACTACCAACCCTGCGCCAGGGTGTGGATATACCACCGCTAATGTACACAACATCAACCATCATAAAAGAAGGGTGCATTCCAAATCTTCGCATGTATGTAATTTTGTATAGATGCCTCGTGCCTCGGCATGACAGGCAGCAGAATGTATGTTGAACAATAGTACAAATGTTCAGCAATAGCACTAACGCCGAACACTGCACCGCCGTTTGTCATGCCGAGGCACGAGGCATCTGGTGTAGCAGGAGTACCTATATGCGAAGATTTGGAATGCACCCTAAAAGAATATTTTTCAGATGTAAATTTAAAATGACCTACGGAATAGAGAAAGCAATATAGCCACCTTTGAAATTGTTTTCCTGCTGGCCATTTACCGCAATCACAACGTACTGCTTATTGTCAACAGCATAAGTGGAAGGGATCGAACTTGCCATACCGGGCAGTTGGTATTCCCACAATACTTTTCCTGTTTTCTGGTCAAATGCACGGAACATGTTGTCGCCGGTAGCACCTATGAAGATCAATCCTCCTGATGTTGCGATCCCTCCGCCACGGTTGAACATGCCAGCGTTAGCTATACCCATTTTTTTGAATTTCGGGTCCTCGCCAAGCGGCACCTGCCAGTCAATATTACCCGTATTCAGGTCGATGGCAGTCATTGTTCCGAAAGGAGGCGCGATGGCAGGGTTATTTTCAGGGTCGAGATAAAAACTGTATCCGTTAAAACCATAAGGTTCATTGTTCTGAGGAATGCCTGCTGTTTCAAATGATTGTTGTACCAGCGTATCTTTAACATAGGCGACAATTGATGCGATTTGTTCCTGGGACAGAAATCCGAACGATGGCATGGGCGGAGCGCCTTTCTGCACAATGCTGGCAATCTGCTCATTCTTATATTTTTTTGCACGCCCTGTAAGATCAGGGCCAACACCTGTACCTTTTTTGTCGGCGCCGTGGCAGTTGCTGCAGTAGGTTCTGAACAATATTTCGGGGTTGAGCTGGTTGGCCGCACGGATTTTTTTTAAGTCCGTAAGTTTCAGGATCATCGGTATGTCTGTGGCGTTTACAAATAACTTATTGGTTTCCGGGTTTACCGATGCGCCACCCCAGTTTGCCCCTCCATGCGCTGTAGGCAGCATAATCAGGCCTTCCATAGATGGCGGCTCATACACACCTGTTTTGTATTTGTTTTTAACGATCTCCTCTTTAATCCATGCGGAAGAATGGCCAAAGAATGCTTCCTGGTAACCCTGGCGCGCAAATGGTGGATTTACGGGAACAGGCTGTGTAGGCCAGGGCTTTTCCCCCGGCATGCTGCTTACTGTATCTACAGGCACTTCATGCACATCAAATAGTGATTCGCCTGTGTCGCGATCAAACATAAACAGGTACCCCATCTTTGTAACAAGCACAACGGCATCAATGTCCTTTCCGTTGCGTTTTATCGTAACAAGGTTGGGCGGCGAACCATTGTCGCGGTCCCAAAGATCGTGGTGCGTGGTTTGAAAATGCCAGAGGCGTTTTCCTGTTTTTGCATCGAGGGCCAGCAGGCAGTTGGCAAAAAGGTTTTGACCGGGGCGGTCAGCTCCGTAAAAATCAAAAGATGGAGAGGCTGTGGGAACAAATACGATGCCCCGTTCTTTGTCGAGCGCCATGCCACCCCAGCAGTTTGCCCCGCCGTTGCGCTGGCGGGCGTTTTCACCCCATGTATCAGCGCCGAACTCACCTGGCTTCGGGATAACATGAAAAATCCATTCTAACCTGCCGGTATTGATATTGAAGGCGCGTATATCGCCGGGGGTCGAAGGAAGCTCATCCGGTACTTTGCATCCCACAATAAAGAGGTTGTTATACACTACTCCTGGTGCGTTGCTTGAAACAGGCACACGTGCACGCATGGAATCTGCCACCTCCAGACCCTCATAGAAATCAACCCGGCCATTGCTGCCAAAGTCTTTGATAACATTCCCATCTTCGGCGTTAATGGCATATAGTGTGCCTCCAGAAATAAGGAAGATACGATCGGGCTTACCTGGATGGTAGGTCATTCCCTTCGACCAGTTAGGAATGGCTGATGAGTCGGGCGTAAACTCCCACAATTGCTTCCCGGTAACAGCATCCATTGCAACCAGTTTGTTGGAAGGCATCAGGCCGATTACACGCTTGTTCATCATCACCGGATTGAAATAAACCCCACCTCCCTCCGTGGTATCTTCAAGTCGCCAGGCTTCTCTAAGTTGTGAAACATTAGTAGTGTTTATATCTGCAAGAGCAGCAAATTTGTTATTAGAAACATCATGACCAAAGGTTGGCCAGGCAGAAGTATCGCTTTGTTTGCCGGGTGAGCAGGCGCTGAAGAACACGAGTAAGAAGTAGCCGGGCAATCGTTTCAGGTGTGGTGTCATTATATGAAGCATTATAAGTTCAGATATTTTAATAAAGGGCCTTTTGTATCAGATAAATTGAGTTGATTTTCAATCCTCCAGGCTTAAATGTAAGCGTGTGAAAGTACAGGTAATCTTTCAGGCCTTCATGCAGGATAGGTGCATTCCAAATTTTCGCACCGCTTTTCCCTCGCCGCTGTGCGAAGATAGAATAAAAAGCATGCCTGCCAGCTACTTTGTATACACAAATAGCTACTTTTAATACTTATAATACCTGATGCAATACAGGTACGCTGCAGCTATTTAAACACCGGGTATACGGCGCAGCGTGAATAAATAAAGATATGTATACTGGGTAGCTGATGGCAGACAGGGGTGAGGGCAATTAAATATGCAGCGACAATTATATATACACCTCCGGAGTCGATTTGATTTTATCTATAAAATCTGCAGTTGCATTTTTTTTATATCATTTCTCCACACACGTTTTTGTTATCGCGGTGCGCTGCACCTTTAGCTTACATATTTGCTGTATTACAAACCTGCCTGCTGCAGGCAGGTATTATCGCTGCGCCGCAGCTTAAAACATAGCTCGTACCGGTGCAGTGCACCATAATATTTGTAGCATTCCAGGCTAAAATGGAACAAGCCGCAGCGCGGCGTAATATTATAGTATGCTTTGATCATTACAATGCTTTGAACTAAAACGCTTAAGTGTATATCCCACGTCTTGCAGGCGTGCCTGCCGGGCTAATTTGAAATGCACCACAGGATATTCCGTAGCGCTCAAAATATCTTTGATCCTTTTACGCCTGAATGAATAGTTTGAAGTTTGGGTTTTATTATTCCTGCTAAAGCTGATAGCTCATGTCTTACAATCCACAGCTATATGGTCATAAGATTCGAGATAAACAGGCAAAACCTTACCTAACTTTTTAACAGCAATAGCTAACTGGTTGCGAACGGTCAGCTCAGAAATATTGAGGATAGCTGCTACTTCCTTATAACGCAAGCCATCTTCTTTAACCAATTGCAAAATCAGCCGGCATTTTGGAGGAAGTTCGTTGAGCGCTTCTCTTATTTTTTTTGTGATATCAGATGAAATGCATATTTCTTCAGGTGTTTTAAAATCAATGGTTGTTTCAAAAGCTATTTCATCAAGATTGATAACAGGATTTTTATACTGCCGCGTAATATACTTGAGGCAAAGATTTTTGGTAACGGTGTATAGGTAAACGCTCAGGTTTTCTATCTCTGCCAGCTTAACCCTCATTTGCCAAACCTTGATAAAAACATCGGAAACGATTTCTTCAGCAGATTCTTTTGATTTAATAAATGCGAATGCAGTGCGGTATAACCGGTTATAAAAAAGATCACATAAACTTCTGTACGCTTTCATATCATCGTACAATGCAATCTTTTGTTGTAGTTCTGGTATACAAGCAAGCTGATCCAATAGAGGTAGTATATTTAGTTCTCATTGTAAAGTTGATGGTAAAATGGGTTTTAAAAAAACTTTTTTTTCTTTTGGTACAAATATATTCAAACAGGTATCCTTTCTTATTTAGTTCCAAAATATGCATGAAGAGAAATTCTGGTTGTTGTTAAGTGTTAAACTCTCTGGTGAAGCAACACCCGAAGAGCTTGAAGATTTTGATGAAATAATAAAGCATCATCCTGAATTAAGTTGGCAGGCACAATTGATGCTGCAGATGTGGCCACCTGAGCCTGAAGCTTCTTCAACAGAAGATTTTTTTAACAGGCATTTGCAGCGGTTGAGTAATCAGCCGGATATGCAGATAATTCCACCCCGGGAAGATATACAAAACCCTGAAATACCGGGAGAAGATCATGAAAAGCATAAACCGCTCCGTTGGTTACTATTGTTGTCAGGAGTAGCTGCTATGGTCATCGTTTTTTTCTTTTATTATAATAATCGCTCGCCTGTAAATGCCAATGCAAAGCAACAAGTTGCCAGCAACACTGTAACAACCCGAAAGGGATCAAAATCCAATATACAACTGCCAGACGGCAGTATGGTGTGGTTAAATGCAGACAGCAAGCTTACCTATGACGAAAATTTTGGTGGAAACTTTCGCGAGATTCATCTTGAGGGAGAAGGTTATTTTGAAGTAATGAGAGACGAAAACAGGCCTTTTATTATTCATACAAAAACAATAGATATACGTGTACTGGGCACTATATTTAATGTAAAAGCTTATGATGCTGAAGCCAGCACCGAAACGTCTTTAATAAAAGGGTCAGTAGAGGTTACACTACACAACAGCCCGGAGAAGAAAATAATATTGAAGCCTAACGAAAAACTGCGTGTAAACAACAAAAACTTTGAGTACACTACAAGCGCTGATGCCGAAAAGCTAAAAGCGGCTGAAGATATGAATATTGTTGTTGGCAAAATTCATTATCAGAAAAAAGACAGCATGGCATTGGATGCGTTGTGGATAAGGAATAAACTGGTATTTGATGCAGAGTCATTGGAGGAGGTTATGCGGAAAATAGAACGGTGGTATAATGTAAAGGTGGAGATTAATGTGGATGATAACATGAAGTCTACTCAATACAGCGCCATTTTTGATAATGAAAACCTGTCGCAGGTAATGGAAGCATTAAAGATCACGGGAAGTTTTTCCTATTCGGTAAATAAAGATATCGTAACCATTAAGTAATTATTGGAAACCCGATCTGAATTTTTAAACCTCAAAACTGATTGCATATGCCCCCCAAGTAAAAATTTTAAATAGAAACGGAGAATGCTTGCAACATTCTCCGCAATTTAAGACAAACTGCCCTGCCAGGCGGTTCATCATCATTTAAATCAAAACCAAGGTATGAAAAAAAATGAATGCGGCGCAACATCTGGCCTGCGTCGTTTATTAATCAAAAGTCTGCTTATGACGAAAATGGCGATCTTGCTGATTCTCGCTTTTTCCACTCAAACTTATGCCCACAGTTATGGGCAGGGCATAAGCCTCAAACTTGAAAATGTTAAGCTAAAGAAAGCGTTGCAGTCCATTGAAGAACAAGGTGATTTTCGCTTTGTTTATAAAGACCAGCTTTTAAAACAAGCCAGGTCTGTAAGTATTGATGTAACGAATGCCAGCCTTAATGAAGTAATGGAGAAAATACTACAGAATACGAATCTTACCTACCGCAGGTTAAGCGATCAATTAATTGTGATTGTTGGCGATAAGTTAGGAGAAACCATCCTTGCTCCCAAAGCTGTGCCTGTTTCAGGAAAGGTTATCAACGAAAAGGGAGAACCGCTTCCTGGTGTTAGTGTTTTGGAAAAAGGCACAAATAATGGTACTACTACCAGGGCCGACGGAAGTTTTACCCTGGATGTAAGTAGTGCGAATGCAACCCTTGTATTCAGTTATGTAGGGTTTAAGAAAGTTGAAGTGGCTGCGAACGACGCTAATGGATTATCAAACGTAATATTATTGTCAGACGATAACAGCCTTACCGATATAGTAGTGATAGGTTATGGTACCGCAAAAAAATCAGATTTAACCGGATCTGTAGCGGTGGTAAAAGCAGATAAATTAATGGATATGCCGGTGCCGAATATTACGCAGGCATTGCAGGGTAAAGTTGCCGGTGTTGAAGTGAGCGTAAACAGCAATGCGCCTGGTGCAGGAGCAAAAGTAAGGGTACGCGGTCTGGGTTCTATTAACTCAAGCCTTGACCCTTTATATGTTGTGGATGGTGTTGCCGGCGTTGATGGCAATAGCTTAAATCCGAATGATATTGCTTCCATAGAAGTTTTAAAAGACGCTTCTTCAACGGCCATATATGGTGCAAGAGGTGCAAATGGTGTAATAATGATCACAACCAAGCGCGGAAGAAGTGGCGGAGCAAGAGTTACCTATGATGGTAACGTGAATGTTGCGCAGTTGTACAGGCATATACCTGCACTTAATTCCGAAGAGTTTATAAAGGTATTTAATGAGTCGTTTGCTAATGGTCAGAAGTATGATCCTAATGGCGCAGTATGGGCTCCAACCAAAGCATTAAATCATGCCAATTATCCTTTACTATTCGACAATAACGATAAGCCGCTCTATAACACTAATTGGGAAGCAGAGGTATATAAACCGGCTTTATCGCATAATCACCAGGTAAATGTGCAGGGTGGTAATGATAAAACCTTATATAGTGTCTCTTTAGGTTATCTCAACCAGGATGGTATTATGACTACCTCTAATTTTAACCGGTATTCAGCAAGATTTACATTGGATTCTGACGTAAAAAGCTGGTTAAAAATAGGAGGAAATTTATCTGTAATAAAATCCCTGCAGCGCATGGTTTCTGATGGTAATGGTGGTTTGAATGTACCCCGTATGGTGGCAGAAGCTGTACCTATTATCCCAATAAAATATCCTGACGGCACATGGGCTGGCAATAGTGATATTGCAGGTTTGGAAGGAGGTGCCAATCCTGTGCATATTGCCAATAACAGGTATTCGCTGAATAATACTTTCCAGACTTTAGGTAATACATATATGTTGTTTAAGCTGGCTAAAGGCTTAGAGTTCAAGACTGATTTTGGCTTTAATCTTAATGATTACAAAAGCAATTTCTATTCTGCCGGCGATTTGCATAACCTGTCAAAAGACCAGGGCGGTGTTGCCAACCTGAATACTTATCAGAATGCTTACTGGCAGTCAGAAAATTATCTTACCTACAATACTGAGTTATCAAACGGGCATAAATTAACAGCCTTGTTGGGTGCTTCATGGCAGCAGTATAATCAGGAAAGGGTAAGGGCAGAAACGCAAAATTTTATTGATGATATATTTCAATGGCATTACCTGCAGGCCGGTACTTTAAGAAGCCAGTCTCAATCACAGGATTATAAGTGGGCGATGAACTCATACTTTGCCCGTGTTACTTATAATATTGCCGATAAATATTTGTTTACCGCTACCGGCCGTTATGATGGTTCTTCTAAATTCGGTAAGAATAACAAGTACGCGTTCTTCCCTTCAGTGGGTGCAGCATGGAGAGTATCTGAAGAAAATTTCATGAAGGACAACAGCTCTGCTATCAGCGATCTAAAAATACGCGCAAGCTATGGTGGCTCCGGTAACCAGGAAATTGGTCAGTACCAGTCTATTGCCCAGATATTGCCAAGCAGTGGCGTATTGAATGGTGCAGCAAGTGCAACATTGATTCCAAGTTATCTCGGTAACCCTGATTTAAAATGGGAAGTATCTATGCAGGCCGATGTGGGTATTGAACTGGGATTGTTTAATAACCGTGTTAACTTAACAGCAGATTATTACAACCGTGTAACCAAAGATTTATTATTGCAGGCGCCCATTCCCTGGTCTGCAGGGCTAAACAACAACTTTGTTTACATTAATGTTGGTTCTGTAAGAAATGCCGGTTTTGAGGTAAATCTTAATACGGTAAATGTGCAGTCAAGAAATTTTACCTGGTCAACCAATTTCATTTTCTCAACAAACAAAAACAAAATTTTAAAGTTGAAAGATGGAAATGCTGATATATTCCCCGGACCTAACTTTTTGGGACAAACAAATATTCTGCGTGTAGGAGAGTCAATCGGTTCCTTCTGGGGCAGAACCCGTCTGGGAACATATGGCGAACATGAAGCAGATCTTGCTGCCAGCCGCAACCTTAAACCCGGCGACAGAAAGTATCTGTATAATGATGATGGTACAGAAAACTACAGTATTATCGGCCATGCCTATCCTAAATGGACCGGAACTTTTTCAAGTACCCTGAATTACAAAAACTGGGATTTCTCATTTGATATTCGTTTTGTACAGGGCGTAAATACCGCCGCTACATTTAAACACTCTGCAGAAGACAGGCAAACTATAGCCAACAGCATTAAAACAGTGCTTGATGGATGGACGCCTTCTAACCAGAATACAATGATCTCTGAAGTCAGGAACTACCGTTTTGCGCAGGATTCAAAATTCGATACATGGTGGGTAGAAGATGGGTCTTTCATCAGGGGACAGAATTTTATCCTCGGTTATTCTTTGCCATCTTCAACACTCGACAGAATGAAGATAAGCAAGCTGCGTTTTTATGTGAGTGTGCAAAACCTGTTTATCATTACCAAGTATACAGGGTATGATCCTGAGGTGGATACTTACAACAGTAGCTATGGTGCAAACGGGTCATTCTCCCAAAACCTGGATTTCTTCTCCTATCCTCGTCCGAGAGTATGGAATTTAGGTGCTACACTTAGTTTCTAATGTAAAAAAATGAGAATCATGAAAAAATTAAAATATCATATAACAATATTGGTTGGAGCTGTAGTTGTTCTAACCACTTCGTGTAAAAAGTTTCTGGAAGAAGAACCTACTAACTTCATTACACCTGACTCACAATTGTCTAGTGAAAAAGTAGCCCGCGCATTAACCAATGCGTGCTATCAATACCTCCAGGCATCTATGCTTGGTGGTCAGGCATCTTCTTATGGCGGAAATACCTGGAACCTGATGGAGTTTATGACAGGAAAAGCAGATAGCGATTTAGGACAGACAGGTTATGTAAATTTCCAGAATCTTAGTTATAACGCTACTTCTTTTTATGTAGATACATGGTGGCAGAATCTTTACAAGGGCGTTGGTACATGTAACCAGGCTATTGAGCAGATTCCTACCATTACAGCTCTTGGCTTAACAGAAGAAGAAAAAACAAATATGCTGGCAGAGGCACACACCATGAGAGCGTTGTTCTACTTCTATCTGGTACGCATGTATGGCGCCGTACCTTCAGTAACAGAAGTGCCTAAAACAGTGGGCGGTTTAAATTTATCCCGCACTCCAGCAAAGGAAATTTATGATAATATCATTATCCCTGATCTGTTGCTTGCAGAACAATCAACATTACCATGGCAGGATAATACCGGGCTTATTTCAATGGGCGCAGTGAAATCAATTCTGGCAGATGTATATCTTACTTATGCCGGCGCGGCAATTAATGGCGGCAATCAATATTATGCTGAATCTGCCCAGCGTTCGCTGGCAGTAGTACAAAACGGAGGATACACGCTCTTCCCGGAGTATAGAGATATGAGGTTGCCTGCCAACAAGAATAAAGGAGAATTTATTTTCCAGGTTCAGTATGCGGCGAGTATTCCTTCAAACAATCCGCTTACTCCTTTAAATATTCCTAACTATTCCCGTGTTTCAAAGTATTCTGATGAATACGGTTCAGTAGTACCCACAGATGAATTTATTGCTTCATTCCCTGCAGGCGATAAGCGTGTAAAGGAACAGCAATACTTTTATTCTACCTATCCTAATGCGAGCACAGGTGTACCTGTAAATTTCGCACATCATTATATTTTCAAATGGTTCGATTCAACTGCTGCGTTAAGCACATTAAGATCCGATCTTAACTATGCATTATATCGCCTGCCCGATGTTATGCTGATGTATGCAGAAGCATCTAACCGTGCAGAAGGAGCACCTAATTCAACTGCTATAGGATATGTAAACCAGATCAGGGATCGTGCTGATCTTGCTCCTATTGGTTCGATGAGCCAGGATGCTTTTGAGAAGGAGGTATGGTCTCAACGTTATTTCGAATTGTGTTATGAAAATAAAATGTGGTTTGATATGCTGCGTACACGCAAAGTGAGAAATGACATTACTGGTAACTGGGATGATTTTGTTGGTCACAAAACAGTATTTAACGGCACATTTACTGAAAAGCAATTACTTTTCCCTGTGCCAAAACAGGAGATAGATGTAAATCCTAATCTCCTGCCTAACAATACAGGATTTTAAGTTTGTTTGTTTGGGGCTATAAGATAAGGGCTGCTGTAAAAGGCGGCCCTTTTGTTTTTTGAGAATAATTATTGATTAGCTTTAGCCTGCTATAATTAATACTATGAGGAAATTTTCTTTTATCATTATTGTGCTTATCGGTTGTGTGCAGCCAATGGCTGCACAACAATTGCAAAAAGTAATTGCAGATAAATCAACGGCAATATTGCCTGCTGTAATAGAATGGCGCAGGTACCTGCATCAAAACCCTGAATTATCCAACAGGGAGTTTAAAACGGCTGAATATATTGCGGCTCATCTCAAATCATTAGGACTGGAAGTGCAAACCGGCATTGCGAAAACCGGGGTAACAGGAATATTGAAAGGAGGTAAGCCCGGGCCGGTAATTGCATTAAGGGCTGATATTGACGCGCTGCCTGTTAAGGAACGTGTGGATATACCTTTTGCATCCAAAGCAGTGGGTGAATACCTGGGTAAAGAAGTTTCGGTTATGCATGCCTGCGGGCACGACACGCATATGGCAATTTTAATGGGCACGGCTTCTGTTTTGAGTGGTATGAAAAAAGATATATCCGGCACCATCAAATTTATTTTTCAACCGGCTGAAGAAGGCCCGCCCGGCGATGAGGAAGGTGGTGCGCCTTTAATGATCAAAGAAGGTGTGATGGAGAACCCAAAAGTTGAAGTGATTTTTGGATTACATATTAATTCGCAAACACCTGTTGGCGTTATTAAATATAAATCAGGCCCGGTGATGGCTGCCAGCGACTGGTTCACTATTAAAGTAAAAGGAAAACAGTCGCATGGTTCGCAGCCATGGGGTGGCATAGACCCTGTAGTAGTAGCTATGCAAATTATTAACGGATTGCAAACCATAGTAAGCCGCCAGTCTGAACTTACCAAAGCGCCTGTGGTAATTACCGTTGGCAAAATAAATGCCGGCGTGCGTAGTAATATCATTCCTGAAGAGCTTATTATGGAAGGAACGATAAGAACCCTGGATGAAAAAATGCATAAAGAGGTGCATGAACGTATAAAACATACCGCGGAAAATATTGCTGCGGCAAGTAATGCAACCGTAGAAGTTTCTATAGATAATAAAACATTAGTCACTTATAATAATCCTGAACTGGTGCAAATGATGCTTCCTTCACTTCAAACAGCAGTGGGACAGAATAAAGTAATTGAAACGGAGTGGACTACAGGTGCTGAAGATTTTTCTTTTTTTGGAGAGAAAGCGCCTGCATTCTTTTTCTTTTTGGGAGGAATGCCTGCTAACCAGGAACCCTCAAAAGCTGCGCCGCATCACACACCAGATTTTTTTATTGATGATAGTATGCTTGATGCAGGCGTAAGGGCTTTTTGCAATATTGTATTTGATTATGCAAAACTGAAGCGCAGTAAATAAATAATGGCGGAAAATTAACAGCCTGGTTATTTTACAGAGGTACACGAAGGATACACAAAGTGCCACAAAGAATAATAAAATGCTCTTTGTAACTTTGTGTATGCTTTGTGGCTCTTTGTGTAGCAAATCCTGTTCCGCCGCTGCGAACACCGGAATTCCTGGCAGGAAATATATCAGGGGTTATTTAAAAAACTAATTATTGTATAGTTTTGCAATAAATAATATAACGGTGTATATCCTTAGAAAAATCCTGGTACTGTTTTTTCTTGTTTTCTTTGCAAAACCTTCTTTTGCCCAGCGTAATTTTATAAAAAATGAAATTGAACTGGCTTATGGTATCGCAACAGCCCCTGAAATTCCTGATGCAACAGGCAATTTTTTTGATACTGATAACAACCATACACAGGTAAATAATATTTCCGGTATTGGCGGGTTTTCATTGGCCTATAACCGGTACATATCAAAACGATTTTCGATGGGCGTTACAGGCGTTTATACCAAAGCCACTGTTACTTACCGTGTTCCCTCTGCTAAATTTGATTGGGCAATACTAACAGCACTGGTTAATGCAAAATATAATTATGTTCACGATCCATTATTTCATATGTACTCCGGGTTGTCTGTAGGTTGTTCATTTAATAATATAATCGGTGCCGCAAAAGGGAGTAACCAGGCCATTGCTTACCAGGTTAGATTATTGGGCGCACGCTTTGGTGCAAAGTTCGGCGCCTTTGCAGAATTGGGCTATGGTTATGAAGGAATACTTAAGGCTGGTGTTTCATTACAGTTTTAAGGAGTTACAAAACCTGAGGGTTTAAAAACCTATAGCCCAAAGCTTACCACTCATACCTACTTCAACTCCTCCATTGTAAATGGCTGTTGTCTTCCACTTAACTTCTTCCTCACTTTAGCTACTTCGCTTTCTGTAATCACACCTGCGTTATTGCTCCAGTTTTTTCTTATAAAGCTTAACACTTCGGCAATATCCTGGTCAGATATTTCTTTATTACTGATAAGCCCGGGCATTTCACCACTAATTTCAGGTGTTTTGTATATTTTGTTGTTAACTTTTATAGGGCCGGTTAACCCTTGTAATACAATTGAAATGAGTTTTTCCTTATTGCCATTTACCCACTCAGACCGGTTTAATGGTGGCGCAAGAGAAGCAATTCCATTACCATCTTCTCCATGGCAGGTTTTACAAATGGTTTGATAAACATTAACACCTTTCGGAAATTGTTTTTTCAGCAACTCTGTATTTTTCTTTAATTCGTTGTTCTTAATGTATAACAACACTTTTTGTATTTGTTTGTTTATTGTAAGCGAAGTATCAGGAACAACAGTTGAAACCGCCTTTTGAAACGAAGCTTCCTTCCCTTTAAGATTGCTGATAACAGCATCAGCAACATATATATTGCCTGGATATTTTTTTGCAAGCGCTATAAGTAGTTGTTCGCTATAGGTTGCGTTAAAAGGCTGAATTGCTTTTGCCTGGAAGGCAATATATGGTGCTAATACAGCATCGCCACCGGCAAGAATTTCATTAAAAGCTTTTTCAAAAGCAGCGTGGTTTTTTTTACTGATGACAGATGATACTGCTGTAATAGCCTGGGCAGCTATCTTCCGGTTGCTGCCTGTGAGTAATGCCAGCACTTCTTTATCTGTTAATATACCTAATCCTTCCAGTGTCCATAAAGAGTGAATAGCGGCCAGCTCATTATCTGGTTGTTGTAAATTGTTTCTTAACAAATCTGCTATACTGGTGTCTTTTTTATCAACCAGCATCTGTTGAGCTTTATCCCTGATCCAGCCATTGTGTGTTTTGAACAGGTTTACCAGCTCTGCAGGTTTTTGTGGCATAATTACCGGAACGGGTGTTTTGCCTACAGGATATATTTTATAAATACGCCCGCAGTTCAATGGTTGGGAGAGTGCTCTTTTTACAATTTCTTTTTTCAGGTAATCCGTGAGGTAGGTTTTATGCTGAATGATACCCCTGTACATATCAACGATATACATGGCGCCATCGGGACTATTGTATAAGCTAACCGGGCGAAAGCGTTCATCAATACTCGCAAGAAATTCTTTTTTCTCATAGGCCTGTTTTCCTGTTACCCTGTAACCACTATCAGTAAGTATATTTCTTTTAATAAGATTGGCTGAAGGCTCAGCCACAAACGCGTTATTATCATACGCATCGCTAAATAAGCCGCCACGGTATATAACCGGGCCGCAGGCTGCTGTAAATTCCATAAGCCGCAGACTGTCGTCTAAAAATTTATCGAGGTATCCCCTGTTAACGCCTGTGTTTGGCCTGGCAGCATATACCCTGTTGCTCTCAACAATTTTTACATTAAAGCCACTTACATTACGTTGATTGGTGTTATTTGCACCAAGCCCCGGCATAAAATAATCACCCAACAAGTTTTGTGAATTATTATTGTAAAACAACCTGCCGTAATTATCCTGCACAATTCCCCATTGTCCGCGGCGATGTGTTTTTTCCACCAGCCATTGATTGCCTTTTTTCCGGTAGCGTTTATCTGTATCACTACTGTATATCCAGTTATCCAATCCTCTTATCAGGCCATTAGCCTGGTGTTCCACATTACCCCCGGCTGCATAGGTTGAATCAACCAGTATTTTTTTCCCGGGCTTACCATTTTGTATTTCTGCATACCAGAGATTTGGCGGTTCGGCAATGAGAATCCCATTTTCAATTAAGCACATTGCTCTTGGCAACACGAGAGAATCCATAAAAACAGTCCTGGTATCGGCAGTGCCGTTGCCATCCTTATCTTCAAGTATTACAATCTTACCATCAGGTTTGTCTTCTCCTGTTCCTACTGTATCCGGCATATATCCCTGCATTTCTATCACCCACAGTCTGCCTTTATCGTCAAATTGTAATACAACCGGAGTGCTTATCATCGGCTCAGCAGCTACGGTTTGTATACTGAACCCATCTTCAAGCATCATTGCCTTTATAGATTCTTCAGGAGTAAGTACCGGAGATTTCTCCATTATTTCTTTACGCCTTTCTTCGCTGATATTTGCACCCGCCTGGTTTTTGTTTTCACGGTTGCCGCAACTGATCCATAAGCAAGATACGGTAGCTGCAATGGCAAGATAAAATACTGGTTTCATTATTATGATGATCCTTTTGTGATAATTTTCTGAAAGGTAATTTGTACGAATATATAAATGAAAAAAATCCGGCAATGTTATCTGCCGGACTTTTTTGTTATTGAAAAGATATTATACTTTATCAGGGACGGTATATTCTTTACGATATGTTCTTGTAAGCATAGCATTCGCTTCTTTATCGTTTACAAATTTTTCGTCGCCGTTCTTTCCGCCGCCAAAGGTAAGGGCGCGGTTAAGCTTGTAAGAAATATTTGCCAGCAAAGGAAGCGCTGAAGAATAAAACCCTTCTTTAATGTCGCAATGCAAACCATCACTGTTGCCTGCGCGGATAGCATCTATGAAGTTGGCATAATGCTCACTGCCTCCGGGAGGGGTAAGCGGGTTATCTACATTCTGGCTTGGTCCTGTTTTAGATCCGGCAAATGGTTCTTTTTCTCTTTTACGGAAAGCTTTCCATTTGTCACCATCCAGTTCCAGGTAACCTTCGGTGCCATAAAACATATTTCCTATTCTTATATCCAGGCTTGATTCTCCATTGGAATAGCGTCCCCTGGTTTCAAATTCCAATATTTTTCCATCATCGTATTTGAATACTGAAGTTTGAGTATTAGGCGTTTCCTGTGCGCATTCTTTGGGGTCAATACCAAAAATATTTCCGTTTGAATACACTGATACAGGGTGATCATTTTTATTCAGTCCCCAACGAGCAATATCAAACTGGTGAGGACCCTGGTTGCCGGTATCACCATTGCCTGTATTCCAGAACCAGTGCCAGTTATAATGCACTTTCTTTTCATTATAAGGGAACATAGCCGCCGGGCCAACCCAGCGATCAAAATGCAGGCTTGCTGGAGGTGTGCCATCGGGTGCAATACCAAATGAATCGCGTGGTTTAATACAAAGTCCTCTGGCCATAAATACATCGCCGATACCGCCGTCATGCAGAAACTTCATTGCTTCCATTACGTTGGCTATAGAGCGGTTTTGGAAACCTACCTGCACACGCCTGTTGTATTTGCGCGCCGCCTCAATCATTTTTTTGCCTTCCCAATAGTCGTGGGAAGCAGGTTTTTCGCAGTACACGTGCTTGCCTGCCTGGCAGGCCCATATCGTGCCCAGCGCATGCCAGTGGTTTGGCATTGCAATAGATACAGCATCAATTTCTTTATCATCAAAAACTTTGCGCATATCCCATTCCGTTACCGGCTTTTCTCCTGTTTTGTCAAAAACAGTTTTAGCTCTCGATTCAAACCATTGCTCATCAGCATCGCAAAGCGTTTTTAATTTTACATTCCTGCTTGTTTTTAAAGCGCACCATTTATCAATATGCGTTTGCCCCTGGCCATGAATACCTAATACAGCAAGTGTAACACGTTCATTAGCGCCCATGATATTGCCGTAAGATTTAGCGCTGAAGCCCAGTCCGCCAATAGCAATACCGGCGCCGGCCAGTGTGGTTTTCTTTATAAAGTCTCTCCGTGAATTGTTTTGATCTTCCATATGTTAATGTATGTTTTTTGTGTGCAAAAAATCGTTATTAATATGTATGGTTTATAGTTTGTGGTTTGTGTTTATAGTTTTCAAACTCCAAACAACAAACCATAAACAACAAACTAAATATCCGAAACCATCTTATTAAACACTTCTAACTGCTCTTTCATAGCGGCTACCCTGTCTGTGGGTTCGGTTCTGGCTTCCAGTAAAATCCAGCCTTTATAATTAATGTCTTTAAATAAATTCATTAGTTGCTGGTAAGGGTAGTTGCCTACATTCAACTCACGAACATGAACCGTATCTCCAAACCATTTTTTTACGGAGTTGAAATTCGCTTCCAGCCCCGGCGCCAGCAGATCTTCATCATTACAGTTCCAGCAAATTTTTACATTCGGCTCGGTTACCTGGTCAAATATAGCTTTCATATTTGGTAATTCCTGTGTATGTCTGCCATGCACTTCAACTCTAACCAGTTGCCCGAGGTTCCGGGCAAATTTTCCTACTTCATTAAAGGAAGCCGCTATCTGGGCGATCGTTTTTTCCCTGGGCACAGCATCCGGCAGGTCGTTTGGTTTTATTTTAATGCCTGTAGCACCAATATCTTTGCAAAGCTGAATATATATTTTGGTGTCTTCAATATTTTTCTTCAGTATAGCCGTGTCAGGACTATGATATTCGAAATTAGAACCATAACCCAGGCAGGTAACTTTGCTGTCTGCAAACCGCTTCTTCACTTCTTTTCTTGCTTTCTTCGATAAATTACTTTCTACTTTATGTGCATGTTGGGTGCGCAGCTCAACTGCAAGCAATCCTGTTTTTTCGCAATTGGCTATAAGCGTTGGTAAATCCCAGTCTTTGCCCCATTGGTAGGTTACCAAACCAAGGCGCATACCTGCAGACGCTGCTGAATAACTGCTTAATATTCCTGATGTTGATATGCCTATTCCGGCTAAAGTGAGCTGTTGTAAAAAATTACGACGGGATAATTGATTCATATGGCTGGTTCTTGTGAATTGTCAATGATGGATATTTAAAGAAATAGCATTACAGCAATAGCTTATACGGCTAAAGTTAATGATATCTATGAGAAGGAAGGTACCTTATTATACTTTTTCTGCTGATAAAATTTCTCTTTTTCCCGGTGGCCCGGGCAGTTTTTTTACTGCAAATCCAGCTGAGATCATTGCTCTCCTCACATCCCCCTTGCTGCAATAGGTAAGCAATCTGCCCTGCGGTGACATGTATATAAATATTTTCCGGAATATTTCTTCTGTCCATAATTCAGGTTGGGCTGCCGGTGCAAAGGGGTCAAAATACACCAGGTGAAACCTTGTTGCAGATTGAAATTGCTGTAAGGGCTGTTTTATTTTATGTAAGGTAAACAGGGGAGAAACAGCAACCGGCTGCTCCCAGGTGCAGGAATGCATTTGCATAAAATATTTTTCTAACCCTGGTTTGCCTGATTGTTTGCAATAGTTTAATGCGGCTGCTTCTTCAACAGATAATGGATATGGTTCTATGGCAGTATAGTATATGTTTTTTTCTCCGGCTTCCGCAAATGTAAGTATCGCGTTTAACCCGCTCCCAAAACCTATTTCTAGGATATTAATGGTTGATTGATGCGTAGCAAGAAGCCCTGCCTGAATAAATATATGTTTTGATTCCTGTATGGCGCCATGTACAGAATGATAAGTAACATCCATCTCCGGAATGGCAATGGTATGTGAGCCATCTTTGGTAATAATGATTTTCCGCTTCATCAAAATCAATACTTATTTTAGCGATTACTAAGCTAAGTTTTATGCACTATATCAATCATCTCTCGAAGGATAAAAAATTAAATAAATTATTAGAAGGTAAGTCGCATAAATTAGTAAAACGGAAAAATATCTGTATCTATCTCTGTGCTTCTATCATGAGCCAGCAATTATCAACCAAAGTGGCTGATGTAATATATCAACGGTTTCTTAACCTGTATAACGGGGAAGCGCCAACTGCTCAGCAAATACTGGATACAGCATCTGAAACATTGCGCAGCATTGGGCTTTCGAATGCTAAAGTGAGCTATGTAAAAAACGTGGCGCAGTTTGAGATGGAGCAGGGCATGGATTTTAAGAAGTTGAGTAATATGGATAACGAAGCAGTGATCACATATCTTACACAGATAAAAGGTGTTGGGAGGTGGACGGTGGAAATGCTTTTGATGTTTGCTTTGGGCAGGGAAGATATATTTTCTATTGATGACCTGGGCATACAGAATGCGATGATCAACCTGTATAAATTAGACAGAACGGATAAAAAGAAATTCAGGGAATCATTATTGAAAATATCAAACCGCTGGAGCCCTTACAGAACCTATGCCTGCCTGCATTTATGGAGGTGGAAGGATAATGCGCCGAATGTGAAAAGCAAGAAATAATAAACCGGAGGATTTGAAATTTGAGATTTGAGATTGGATAAAACGTTCCGGAGAAACTGCATCCCTGCACCAGGTAATGGTTCTGTCAAATCTCAAATTCCCAATCTCAAATACCATTCTCTATAGTAAGGATGATGGGCTTATCATCTGTTATAACAATAGTATGCTCGTGCTGGGCTACAAAGCCACCCCTGTTGCCGGTGAGTGTCCATCCGTCAGCGCCGGTTTCTGCCATGGTAGAGCTCGTGGAGATAAATGTTTCAATGGCCACCACCGAATTTTTCCTGAATCTTGTATGATTGAAGCGGTCACAAAAATTAGCTATTTCTTCAGGCGCTTCATGAAGGCTTCTGCCAATGCCATGCCCTGTGAGGTTTTTAATAACCCTGAATCCTGATTTTTTAGCCTGTGTTTCGATGAATAAGCCTATTTCTGATATGCGAACGCCACCTTTGATCCTGTTGATGGAAGATTGCAAAATCTGTTTGGAAGTATTGATCAGCTTTTGAAATCCGTAAATATCATTTCCAATAATGAATGAGCCGCCATTATCAGACCAGAAGCCATCTAATTCCGCCGATACATCAATATTAATGAGGTCGCCCTCTTTTAAAATTTTTTCAGCGGAAGGTACGCCATGGGCGATTTCATTATTAATGCTTATGCATGTCCATCCGGGAAAATTGTAAGTAGACCTGGGTGCTGACTTAGCGCCATTTTGCTGAAGAAGCCTGCCGCCAAATTTATCCAGCTCCAGTGTGCTCATACCGGGTTTTGCATATTCCCGCATTGCTTTAAGTGTGTTTGCAACAACTTCACTTATTTTTTTCATTCCATCAAGTTCTGCCGCTGTGGTAATTGACATGTTTTTGTATTTGTGCGCAAAGGTAGAGGAAAAGAGGGAAGGGGATAAGTAATGAGTGGTAAGTGGTAAGAGTTACTGGTTACAGGTTTCAGGTTCCAGAAAAACCTTATAGGTTTGCAGTTGCTGATAGCTGACTGCTCATAGCTTAAAAAAAAGAAACAGCAAAATGGGTTTAAGGTTAAAAAAGTTCAGGGGCTTTTGCTGTTTCTTTATTCAAACACACAAATAATCTACTTTCAGGGTTTGGGATCAGAGATCGGGGGGCGGTGTCGATCAAATCAGCGATACAAAGAAACGATGCTATTACATTCTGGAAAATAGTACGTGTTATTATTGTTTTGTAATGGATAATACTACAAGCCCCGAAAAAATACCAGGGAAGGAAAGCTATATTTCTATTACTATATCATATTTCTCAAGCAAGCCCGGTAAGCCCTCCAGGGAAAACTTCGCCTTTTTCAATTTATTTGCTTCCGGGTTAATGCTATAATTGTATGCTGTCCTGAAATCTGCTTTTTCCAGGCTGGTGTTTTCAAATCTTGCTCCTGTAAGGTCACATTTTTCAAAAATAGCGCTGGTAAGATCAGCCAGTGTAAAATTTACCTCGCTAAGCGTGCAGCTATCAAATCTTGTGTTTTTCATTTTGCGCCTGGCAAATGAAGAGAAATTTAAGACGCAACCTTCGAAACCTGCCTCAAAAAGAAAATCATCACAATCATCAAAGAGCAAACCCATCATTTTGCAATTTTTAAAGTGGATATTCCTGAATGCGGTTTTTTGAAGCTTCGCATTGCTGATATTACAGGCGGTAAACCGGCAATCCATAAAATGGATGGAGGATAAATCAGTATTTGAAAGATCGCAGTCTGTAAAAGCGCAATGATCATAAGTAACATAACCGGGTTTAAAGTCAGCCATATTCCTGCTGTCAAAATCCTGGTCTTCTATAAAAATTCTTTCCATAATGGTTACGGTGTTTTTAATATGGTAATATTTTTTTCATGCACACACTATTCTCTACGTTTTTATACTGTCCAAAGTTTTCTATCAGCGTATATCCTGCTTTTTGGTATAAGCGGATCGCTTCCGGTTGCCGCTTACCCGTTTCAAGCACACATGCAGTGTAATGCAGTTCCTTTGCCCATTGCTCAAGTTCATTTACAATATACAGCCCAACAGATTGCCCGCGATATTCCGGTAATACATACATTCTCTTTATTTCAACAGAGGTGTCATCATATTGCTTAAATGCTTCGCAGCCAACCGGCTTATCTTTTGCATAGTAAACGATGACATTGCGGATCATATCAATTTTATTAAACTGGTTATAAAATGCATGATCAGCTCCATCTCTTATTGCAAGATCTTTATCCAGCAATGCAACCAGGTTTTGAAAATCAATATCGTCTGAATTGGTTCTTTTAAAAGTTGTCATAAATAATGATGTTTTCCCTTTAAGTCAGGTATATCTTTTCGGCATTATATAGCTTTTATGGAAACTTATCCGGATAAAATTACAGAAACCCGTTTTTAAAACCTTAGTGACATAATAGTAGTTGAATACAGCACACCTTATTGGTTTATTGTAGAGATGTTGAAACCCGGACCCGCCCATCATTAAAACCAGATGTAATAAAGCTGGTTAGGCTTCAAGGTTTTATTACTAAGGTCATAAGGTTTGATATCCTTCATAAAGAGATATTATCCGGGAACACTATTAATTCTTATAATTAACCATTAAGACATTAAGAAAATTAAGTAAAAAGCCTTAATGACCCTTAACTTCTTAATGGTTTTCAAAACATATATTGTTTTTTACGAACTAAATATGGTTTCTGTCTATATCTCTGGACAGAAATGAGAGAGGAGAAGTATATATGTTTTTGTAAGATATTAATTTTGTGGGAGATGAAACGCTGCAAGGTATTTGGCAACAGCAGGTGTATTGGATGCACTTTTGTCTTTGGTGAATGTTTGCAAATAATAGTTTAAGTTATGCTGCCTGCATATACTGCCGGTGCAGGCTTTTTAGATGCAATGGCATTTTTTTCCCGCTGCTTTTTTACCATCAGCCACCAGCAGATAAATGCAGATGCGGATACGAGTATCCAGAAAGTATCGATCAATAAAATATCATGATAATGATTGGCATAGCTTACCCATGGCCAGTTGCCTGTAACAATGCCATTTACAACAGGTATACATATTCCGGTCACAGTGCCCGCAAGTAAGCTGTCTCTGCAGATTTTATAAATATCTTTTTGAAATAAAAATGCAATACTCACTGCCAGCCAGCTCCAGAAATAAAACGAATAAATAAAATGTTTCCCGCCATAAGGATTGAGCTTAACCGCAATAAAAGCAACGGTTGTTACAGGAAACATTCCAAGGCAAACAGAGAGATATATCCTGGTAAGCCACATATTGAATTTTCGTTTCCGGAGAGGAATATTATTTTTTTCTCTTGCCACAAGCCATATCAATACACCAGAGATAATTACAATGCAACTGCAAATACCTAACAGGAAGTACATGATCTTTGTGGCATAACCTCCATAATCGCCAAAGTGAAGCACATATACCGCATTATCTGCTATCTCAGCATAAGTAGAAGGATGTGCAGGATCTTTTTCTTTAATAATATTTCCGCTTGCCACATCAAAAACAAGCTCACCGCTGCTCGTAAATTTTTTTGACGGAGGTATAAGCCCGCCTATATGCACCTGCATACTTGAATCACCATAATTTAATACCTCCACATGATTGATGGTCGCCTTTGCCCACTTTTTTCTGGCGCTGTCAGCAAAATGATTAAGGTCAGGCTTTATGCTGATGTGTCCTTTCATTGCCAGTTCATGACTGCCATAACCCAGCTCGGCAAATAATGAATCTTCCTTGCCTCCGTATTGCAAAGCAATAGTTGGCTTTGTAAATAAAGGATAGCTTATTAAGAAATATGTGCCGGTAACAGCAAATACAAAAAGAAAAGGAAATGTGATTACGCCTAATGTCGTATGCAGATCAGTCCATACGGTTTTTAATTTTTCCCAGGGACGGAACAGGTAAAAGTTAGAAACGATTTTTTGCCAGTGAACCAGCAATCCGGTAAATAATGCGAATAAAAATATGAAAGCAACAGCACCTGCAATATAATACCCGAGAGGAAATCCGAATTTAGCTATCTGGTTTACCTGTGCCAGGAAATGCAAACGGTATAAAAATTCACCAAGATCATAAGATTTTTCATAATCGGCTGTTTCAAAAGTTTTGGGATCAAGATAAAAGAACTCACCCTTAGCTTTATTATTTACAGTGTCCTTCGATTCCGATACATATACATTGATCTTGCTGGCATGAGGAGCCATATAGAGCGATACTTCACGCCCATAGAGATTATGTTTCTTTTCAACAGAGTCAATTACTTTATTATAATCGAGCGATCTTTTGGCTTCAATATTATTGGGAGCATTTTTTTGCCAGGCGGAAATTTCGTTTTTAAAAAAAGAAAGAGAACCAGCAAAAAATATAACAAACAATACCGCGGTTATAATAATGCCGCTTATAGTATGTGTATGAAAGTATATATTGTAATTACGGAGATTCATTATACTGGTTCTTATTTATTAATAAATTGGTAAAGGAAGGGAGAAAATAAAAGGGCGCTTGCCAACAGGTACCATCCCCATATTTTCCATCCGTTTTTAGCAAGAAAAGCAATGATCATTAATATGGCCCACATGATGTATACAGAAAAATGCATGGTTATATGCACATCTTTTTTAGGCAAAAAAAGCATCAGCAACTGGTGGAAAGCTGTGCTTACCATATAGCCGCCAATAAAAGCCGCGGTAATTTTTAAAGTGCGTTGTACCGGAGAAGCCGTAAGATATTTTTTATTTGCAGGCATAATTATGAAAATAAAAATTCCAGTAAAAAGCTTACCATCACCAATGCCGCAATATGTTTAAACCGTATATAATGAAACGGAGCAATCATAATAATTAAACAGGCGGCTGCCATCAGCAATAAGAAAGCTGTAAATGTTCCTACCCCAAATCCATCTTTTAAAGGCAATAATATAAATGATAAAACAATCAGTAAAATACCCAATGGTTTGGCTATATGTTTATTTTGTTGCAGCCATTTTTCAAAAGACCCTTTTACAGAAAGCTTTGCTTTTTGAGAAGTATTATATAACATAAAAAATCCCAGGAAGCAGCAGAGCATAGAGATGGTATATATCATCAGTGGGTTTATAATTAATATGTAAAAGAAAATATACCTGAACGGAGTTTTGTCATGCAAATGTCAGTTTCCCTATTTCGTAAAGTTGTTTCCTGATTGCGGAAAGACTTAGGAAAGTTGTCTTGCTAAATGTTTGGCGGATTTCTTATTACTACTTTTTTTATTTTTCCCCCCCCATACAATAAAGCCTGTAACCGGCAGGCTGGCACAAATAAGGCTAGCTAAAAAGTATAATATTTTTGTAGCTATTCCACCGGTTTCACCAACGTGCAGACCGTAATTCATCCTTCTTATCCAGTCGGCTTTACCTATATCTTTTATTCGTGGGTTAGAAGCCGGAAGCTGTTCCAGTGTATATTGATCAAGATATACATCCCGCCATGTGCCCATATACATGTCTACGCACACATAAATTGCTTCCGAAGGTTCATCCGGAAAATGGATGATGATCTGGTCTTTATTATGCTCTCCGATTTCAGTCATGCCTTTATGCCAGGCCTTATCAACCTGTTTAAACATTACAGTATTTGAAGCAAGTGTAGTATCTGATACCGCTTTAACTCTTGGTTTTACCTCTCCGCCGGCAAGGCTGAACACAGCTTTATTAAACCAGGAAAAGCCCATCATGAGCCCGGTAAATGCAACGATTGCCGCAACAATAAGGGAATAAAATCCAAGTACATTATGCAGATCATAATTCAATCTTTTAAATCTTGCTTTCCACCTGATGGTAAAACTTTGTTGTGCGCCTTTTTTATTCCATCTTTTGGGCCACCATAAAATAATGCCGGTAACCAGTAAAATAAAAAATACCAGTGTTGCCCAACTTACAATTGCTCTCCCAACTTCATGGGGCAGCCATAAGTATAAATGCCCTTCTTCTATAAAATGAAAAAAATCTTCGTGGTCAACCACAGCAAGTATTTCGGCAGAATACGGATTTATATATAGCATCGAATCGCCTGCGAGTGATAAATGAGCGGAACGGTTTTCACCATGATACCATATAGAATGAACCTCATTTTGAGGGAATGCTTTTTTTACTGCGTCATGTATTTGTGAGGGTGGCAGGTATGCTGCACCCTTAACCCTTTCAGCATGAAGCCAGGGAGATGTGAAGCTTTTAATTTCCTGTTCAAATACAAGTATACAACCGGTAAGGCTTACAACAACTACAATGATGCCAGATAGTAATCCTAACCATAAATGCAACCAGGCGTTGATCTTTTTCAGCATGTTCTCCGGTTTAAAGAAAAGAGGATAAAAAAATATCGGTTAGCAGAATGAACTGCTAACCGACAGGAATTTAAAATCAACTATTTTACTTTTTCAAGTCGTAGTATATAGTTGATGCCACCTATGAATTCAGCGCCTGATTTTAATGCATCGGTAGCAGGGTTATACTCCCATATATAATCTTTGTCAGCACTATTTACAGCAATATATGCTTTATCGTCTTCTATTATAACGGCCTGTACCATTCTTTCACCTTTATCAGCAGGAAGGGCAAGCGTTTTGATAAAACTACCGTTTTTAGTATCTACTACTGTAAAAGAATGATCCGCATCAATAGACTCTCCTGCCACTCTGGTGCGAATAATAGCTTTACCATTACCTATATACCACATGGCTGCGCCTTTACCACCGGATGTTTTAGAAGAAAGATCAAAATAGTAAGATTCGTCTAATTCAGTTTCACCACTTTTAATGCGGTAAATAGCAGAAGGAGAGGTGTAGTCGTAATTGTAAACAGGATCTGTTACAAAATAAATATCATTGTTTTCGTCAACAAAAGAAGCTCTTGCATATACTGTGGGTCCGCCCGGAGTAGTTGAACGAGTATCAGTGATAGTGTTATTAAGCGTCATATCCGGGTAGTTAACAACCGCAATGTTGAGCTCAGGGTTTACCGGCATATTGGGATACAGGCTCCAGTCGTCAGAAACGGTTTGATAACCAATATATAATTTTCCTGAGCGGTATTCTGCAAAGCCAATACTGTAATTTGAAAATCCATCGGGGAAGGCTTTCAGTTCAAGCTTTCCATTGGTTACAGTCATATCCTTTACTTTTACAATAGTATACCTGCCTTCATTTACTTCTTCATCACCGGCGCCGGTTCCAAAAACAACTAATGTTTCGTCATCTACCCACACATAAGAGCTCCAGTCAAGCCAGGTATAAGGTATTTCTTTATCTACTACAACAGCATTGTTCTCCACATGGTATTTACCAAAACGGCCGCTGCCTGCATTGGCGTGATAATAATAACCATCTTTCTGCAAAATATCCTGGGCATATACCTTACCGGTCATTTCAGCTCCGCTGCCCTGTATTGTAACAGTGCCTTCTGTAAGAGATGGAATATCTGCTATATAATAAGCAATATTTGGCCAGGCACCTACTGCAACTATAGCGGAATACTGATGATCTTGTTCCGGAGTTGGATCAGGCGTGCTGTTATTATCCTTCTTGCATCCGTTAAGCGCTACCAGCACAGAAACAGCAAACAGGAGTTTTGAAATGGAATAAAACGGCTTCATTTTAATGGTTTATTTTTTAGTAATAATTAATTGACTAGTGTAAAAAATATCTGAATTTCATAGAGAAAGCTCTGCCCGGTTTCTGCAATCTGAAATTATCAAATGCGAGCCCGTCTGTAATATTCCTGCACTCTGCCGAAATATTATATTTCCCATTACGCAGGGAGTATGTTAATGTGGCATTATGTACCATTTGATCTGGTATATCAGATTTTCCGTTAGCACTTCCAAACGCTTCCCAGGTAAGATAGAACCAGTGTACATACTGTGTATACCAGTTAAATTGTAGTCTTGTATTTTTTCCCAGCAAATCATTTTTGCCAATACCAAAACCAGCATTGCCAAACAGCCAGGGCTGGTTGGGTATTTTATTCAAATAGGTTGCTTCGGGAACATTGGATTGCGTGCCGCTGAACTTCGTAGTATTTACAGCATTCTGGTAAGTAAGATTTACATTAAATGATAACAAAGCTGCGTAATCATAGCGTAACTCTGCTTCCAAACCGGTAATTCTTACACTTGATTTATTTTCATTTTTCAGTGCTTTGGATCTTTGGTCGGGAACGGGGTAGATGAAGTCAACTGCATTCCTGTAAAATCCTGAGGCTTCAATATAAAACCTGTGCTTTTCTTTTATTGCTTTCCCATAATACATACCCAGGTTAAAATTGTCACTATGCTCTGGTCTTAAATCAGAATTAGGTTGTACATTCAATCCATCGCCAAATACCTCATCAACCTCCTGCAGGCGGAATGCTTTTTCGTAAGACAGTTTCACACCCAATTCCGGCAGTATTTTATACCTGGTAGCTATTCCATATCCGTAATTAGGCTGGCTGTGGCTAAAAGAGGTATATTCATTATTAACCCATTTATTAGTGGTAAGATTTAATCCATAATATTTACCAAAAAAAGTATTCACCCATCTCTTGTCAAAAAACTCCTGCTGATATGCCAAACCTGCTATTTGTTTTGCAAGAATTCCAGGTTGAGCATCTTCCGATGTCACAAGCTCATTATAGCTTTCATTCTTAACCCTGTCATAAGTATAATTAAAGTTGACAGAATGTTGTTCGTTGATAGCATAACTTAGGTTTGCGCGGGCAAAAGTTTTAGGGCGGCTCATGTGGGAAAGGCTTTTAATGGAATTCATTTCAGAGGCTGATTTGGTTGTCCATGTTCCATCCCAGTAATATTGCCTGTATAAGGTATCTGCAGTTAAATAGTTATCCTTGGAGAGGGAAGCGAAAAGGTTCAGGTTAAGTCCGTTTATAAACAAATTATCTTTCTTATACCTTACTGAGCTACTGATAGCGTCGGTTTTTCGGGTTACATTGCCATATACAATAGTTTGTTCAAAGCCGGTTTGCAGATCCTGCTTTCCTTTTGAATAACCTACACCGATAAATAAAGCATCAGCCCATTTTTTTTCTACTAACCCCAACTCAATTTGACCCATAGCTGATTGATACTGGTCGTGAAAACGTTTTGCATCTGTTTTTACAAAAACAGCGCCGTTCAGGTCTGTGATCTGGTTATTAACTCTTGTACCACCTTCCAGTATCTCTACATCCTTCATTTTATAATTGTTATCAGAATAATTGAAGAACGCAGTTCCTTTCACAATTAAACCTGTTTTTAAGTGTGTATACTGGCCGGTGAATGAAGCGCGATGTGTGTTGAAAGAACCATAACTATAGCTCGCATCAAGGTAATTGGTTTGTTTTTGTGAGGTGATAATATTGATGGCGCCGCCCATAGCGTCTGATCCGAGATGAACAGGAACAACGCCTTTATATACTTCTATTCTTTCAGATAAATTAACGGGAATATTGTTAAGAGACATCGCGCTACCAAGTACTTCAACCGGCACGCCATCTATAAAATATTTTACTGATTTACCGGATAATCCGTTAATAGAAAAATTAAAATTAGAACCCAAACCGCCCTGTTCACGTATACGCACACCTGTAGTGAGATTTAATACCTGGTTAATATCGGCAGTTGTATTGGCAAACTGTTTTGTTTCTACCACATTTACAGAAAAGCCGGAAGCTTTAACTTCTTTTGCTTTATTAACCGCTACTATCTGCACATCTTTTAATTGCCCGCCTTCTTTTACAAGTGTAAATGATAAGGTAGGGTTTTGCGCGGCATTTACAACTATTTCCTGGGTAAGATAGCCTGTGTACGATACAACAAGCGTAACCTTAACTGCTTTTAATCCTGTAAATTCAAAATATCCTTTATTGTCTGTTACAATGCCCTTAGTTGTTCCCTTAATTAATATTGTGGCATCAGCTACAGGTCCATTATCATCTTTAACGTATCCGCTGATTTTTGATGAACTCTGCGCGTTCCCGGAAAATGGTAAACTATACAAACAAATAAGTGTAAAAAATATGCGTATAACCATTGTTTTAGTGTTGCCGTTTATATTGCCTGGCAGGCGAAATAATAATTAACTCGGGCTTAACCGGATTAATCGGCCGCAAAAGTAGCTGTACCGGAAAACGTTGATTTACGCAAAACGGAAAATTATTGTAATTGCATTTTTTGACAAAATTATGACATGATATTAGCGGATACTACTTGCATATAGTGTATCAATATAATTTCACTGTATATTCCACTGCTTTTTTTAGTTTAATTGTATCTGATAAGTAACCATTTGCCGGGTTGCGCACATAATCCAGGTAGTTTTGCATAGAAGGTTGATATCCTTCTATATCATCAATAATAATTACTGCGCCTTTTTTAAGGTTGGGCTCAACCAGTTTAAAAACCGGGAATACAAGATCCGGCCAACCATCAAGCAGTATAAGATCAAATGAAGTTTGATTATTTTTTAGTGTTTCCCTGGCATCACCTTCCAGTATGTCAACATATGCTGCTAGTCCGGCATCATCTAAATTTTTCCTTGCTGCTTTTACTTTGTGAGGAAGATATTCTGTACTGATCACTTTGCCTTTGTTTTCTGCTGCTGCTTTGGCAAGATAAATTGTTGAAATGCCGTAAGAAGTTCCAAATTCCAGGATATGCCTGGCGCCTAAAGCTCTTGCCTGCAAATATATAAATGCGCCCTGCGCCGGGTGAATAGGAATATACTTATCATTAAAATAAGCTTCATGCTTTGTTTTCCAGTCAATGCCTTTGCCAAGCAGTTTAAAAACCTGCGGCAAAAAATGTACAATCATTTTCGGGAGCTGCTTTAAAGCGGCTCTATATAATTTAATAAGAACACCGGTTGCTTTCGGATCATTAAGAACGGCAAATAATTCAGGAGTAACTTTAGGCATAATACCGATCGATTATATTTATGTATAATCATTAAAAATAGTATGCTTTTAATACCATATATTATACAAGAAGGAAAGAATGTTTCGATAAAGGGAAAAAAATGATTATGATAATTACGAGTAAATTTAACCTCATGAAAGAAATTTATTTATGTTTCTGTCTTTTGCTCGTATCACTACTTATTTTTTCTTCTGCCTGTGCCCAATATGAAAAAGTGCCGGATACTGTTGTAAAGAAATGGATTGGACTTACCCCGGTAAATAAACACACAAAAATAAAAGCGCTTGCTGTAGGCTTAACCCCGGCATTTGGTTTTGCTGATGAGGGTTATATTAACATAAATGGACTAAACCTTGAATTGGGAGCTTTTGGCATTATTGCCGGTCCTTATGGCTTAATGTATGGCTTTGCCGGTGTTAAAGATTCATCCGGACATAAGAACAATTTCTTTTCATCTTACGGGTATGCAGATGCAAGCGAGCTGCATTATATAAAATATGGTACAACTATAAACGGTTTGTCTGTTAGTGGTGGTGGTATTACCGTTATCAGTAAAAACAACGGGGTTTTCATTAATGGACTGGCGAGCCTGAGCTACATCACCAATGGTATACAGGTGAGCGGTTTGATCAACGCTCTATATAAATGCAATGGTATTCTTATTGGAGGTATTGCCAATAAGGTTCAGAAAGCTAATGGACTTATGATTGGGTTAATTAATAATTGTCAATCCGGCAACCTGGTTCAGATAGGTTTATTCAATCGGATAGGTCATCGTGTTATTCCTTTCATTAACTGCAGATTTCAATAGTCTGGTCCAATATTTATCACTAATACTTATGCAATCTCGCTTCTTCAAGATCAAGGTTGTTCTCCATGATCCTGATCACTTCATCATCATATTTGTGTTCCAGTCTGAAACGGTTTAAGCCTTCCCTGCGCAATGCTACCAGTTCAAGCATTATTTTACGTTGTAACCCCCGGAGTGTGCTTAAGTTTTCTTTTTTGCCTTCCCCACTCAGGCTGTCTTCAACAGCTGTAATATTGCTTACCAGCAATTCTTTTATATGCGCGATGGTTTCGTATTGCTCCATTTCATATATATACTTCGAGTCGAGGTATTCTATCTGTTTTTTACTCAGCGCAAGCCTTATGGCTTCCATTTGCTCTTCTTCCGGTATATGCTCATCAATTTCTTCCACTTTCAGCAGCTTAATAAACAATGGCAGGGTAAGCCCCTGGAAAACGAGCGTTACCAATATTACGACAAACGTAATAAATAGTATAAGGTTACGGTGCGGAAACTCATCGCCGTTATTTAATACCAATGGAATAGCCAGGGCAGACGCAAGAGAAACCACCCCACGCATTCCTGCCCAGCCAATAATGAACGGAAGTTTTGTACCAGGGCTTTTTTCTTTTTCACGAAGGGTGGGGCTCAGCCACCTGGGTAAAAAAGCGGAAATATATACCAGAACAATCCTTATTACAATTACCATTAAACTGATCAGCAGTGCATAGTATATAGCTTGCTTTAAAGAGTATTCTCCCAATCCATTAATGATTACAGGCAGTTCCAGTCCTATTAATATAAATACAAAACCGTTCAGCAGAAAGCCAATGGTTGCCCATACTTCTTTGGTTTGCATCCTGGTATTAAAGTTCAGGAAGTCGCTTGAACGGAAAGAGAGAAACAAACCGCCGCTTACTACAGATAACACACCAGACCATTCAAACTGCTCTGCCACTACATACATCAGGTAAGGCGCAATGAGCGTCATCGGCGTTGTAATGCTTGATGCTTTAACCCAATAGCGCATCACCAGGTAAAGGATATGCGCTATTACCAACCCCACAAAAACGCCCATTACGGATAATACCATAAAATCAACCGCGGCTTTTTGAAATACAAACTCACCCGTGAGCACCGCTGCAATAGCAAAGCGGAAAATAGTAAGTGAAGCGGCATCGTTTACCAAGCTTTCTCCTTCCAGTATAGTAAGTCCGCGTTTAGGCACCTGCATACCTTTTAATACAGAAGTTGCTGCAACCGCGTCGGGAGGTGAAATAATCCCACCCAGTAAAAAGCCCAGCGCAAGCGTAAAACCCGGAATAATGTGTATGGAAAAATAAGCTATTGCCGCGGAGGTAGCTATTACCAGCCCAAATCCTAATAATAATATGGAGCGCCGCCATTTTAATAGCTGGCTCCATGAAGAATACCATGCCGCTTCAAATAAGAGTGGCGGCAGGAAAATCAGGAACACAAGATCAGGATCAATTTTTACCTCCGGCATGCCCGGAATAAAACTGATGAGTAGTCCGCCGATAACTAAAAATATGGGGTAAGAGATTTTTAAACGCTGGCTTAACATGTACAGTAAAGCCATTAAAAAAAACAAAGCCAGTATAAGCAGGAGCGTGTGATGGATCAAAATGAAAAATTTATTTTAAGGTTTATTTTAATTTAGATTTCGCTAAAGATAGGAAATTTGGAAAAAAAGTAACCACGAATGCACCCGACGAATCAGGAATTTCGCTTTTAAAATGACGTTATATACCTCAAAATACTAGTCGCTTAGGTAAGCAATAAAGGGTGTTTTGTAAAGGAAATTGAGACCTTTTGTGAATAATTTTTTAAAGCAGCAAGGTGAAATATCACCATGACTTATTCATTTTTGTGAATTTTTCGCCGTATTAGTCCTGCCGCTTTTTAGTTTGCCCAGAGCTGTCTATAATGATAGCGGCGAGGAGTTGAATAGCTATACACTCTGGTTCAGTACTAATAGCAAAATACAAACACTCTCGCCGTTCTTGCGAGCCCGCCGGCATGAAGATTTGAATTGAAGACATCTTGCGGCGGGCGAAGCAATTTCCCGTGGCTTCCGCAAATTGAGGTTGTCTTAGATTTTTTTAAAAGCGAAATCCTTGCCCCACAAATGGATATTACATATCCTATTCGCGCATCCATAGCTTAAACCATACCGCAATTTTTTAAATACCAGGTCATGCATTGGCAACACTGCTTCTCAAAAAATATTATGTTACATTGTTTGATTTATTTATCATTGAGATGAAAACCGCTATAGGATATAGCCCACCACATGAATCCCGACGCTAATATTGATCATATTATTGAATTATTCCGCAGGGAAGATGAGGGAGCTACCAGGTATATATACAACAGTTTTTATCGCTCCTTATGTTATTATGCTCAAAGCATTCTGCACAACAACCAGGAAGCAGAAGATATAGTGGTAGACGCTTTTATAAAACTGCTGCATAAGCGAAAAGATTTTTATCATATTAAAGACATCAAATCTTTTTTGTATACTGCTACGCGAAATGCCTGTATTGATTTTTTACGAAAGCAAAAGCGGCACGAACACTCGCATAATGAAATAGAATATTTAACTGCGCAGGCTGTGTTTCCTGATGATATTGATATTGTAAATGCGGAAGTACTGGCAACACTTTACCGGGAAATAGAAAACCTTCCACCGCAATGCGGTGCAGTTTTTAAACTATTGTTTTTTCAGCGGCTTAGTACCGAAGAAACGGCAAAGCAGCTTAATATTTCTGCCAAAACAGTTTTGAATCAAAAAGGAAAGGCAATACAACTATTGCGAAAAGCTTTTTTGCAAAAGGGTATGCTACCCTTGCTGGCGGCAATAGCGGGCATTGCCGGTTAAGTAGCGGGCAGATAATTATTGTATACACGCCATCAAAAAAAATCTTTACAACCCGCGTGGGAAAAAATCAATCCTGTTCGTGTATATAATATTAACCTGTTTTTACCACAATATCATATTATAAATCCACTACATGAACGATTACCTCAGCCAGGTTTCGGCACTTATCATAAAGCACCTTGAAAGCAGCCCGCTTACAGCGCAGGAGCAGCAGGAATTAGATGCCTGGCTGGAGGCTTCGCCCCAAAATAAAGCGCTGTTTTCCCGGCTAACTGATCCGGCTTATGTGCGTGAAGCATTGCAGAGAATGCATAGTTATAATGCCGAAGCCGGCTGGCAAAAAATTCAGTACGCATATACCAACCCAACCGCGGTGGCGCCAATGCAGCGCTCCCCGCAATGGAAATATTGGGTGGCTGCTGCCACTATATTGGTTGCTATTGCCGGTGCTGCTTTGCTGTATTTGTATTTTCCCGGCAAAACAACACCCATAGCTGCAACAAATGTTCCGCAACCTGCAAAAGATATTCCCGCACCTGCTGTATCAAAAGCTACCATTACATTGCAGAATGGCAAACGTATATCGGTTGATAGTCTTTCTATCGGCACAAACGCCCTGCAGGAAAAAACAGCCATTCAAAAGACTGCCGATGGACAAATAGCATATACAGGTGATGAAGCATCCAATACTGAAATGCATTTTAATACACTTACCAATCCACGAGGCAGTAAAGTAATACAACTCACATTAAATGATGGAACAAAAATTTGGTTGAATACAGAGAGCGAGATCCGCTACCCTGTTGCTTTTACCAGCACATCAAGAGAAGTGGAAATGAAGGGTGAAGCCTATTTTGAAGTGGCAAAAGATGCAGCAAAGCCATTTGTGGTAAAATCGAATGGCACTGCTATACAGGTGACAGGCACCCACTTTAATGTAAATGCTTATATGGATGAAGTTTCTTTAAATGTAAGTCTTTTAGAAGGTGGCGTAAAAGTTTCTAAAGGCAGCAACACGGTTACTTTAATGCCCGGCGAACAGGCACAGGTGAACGACAATATTAAAATAAATGCGCAGGCGGATATGGAACAGGTGATGGCATGGAAAAACGGGTCATTCAGTTTTAAAGGCGAAGATATTTATACTACCATGCGCCAGCTCAGCAGGTGGTATAATGTGGATATACATTTTAAAGAAGCTGTTTTTGAAAAATTTTATGGAGATATTTCAAGAGATAAAAACATTTCAAGCGTATTAAAGATGCTTGAAACAACAGGTAGTGTTCATTTTAAAACAGCAGGAAATATGATTGAAGTATATAAATAGTTATCAGGTGTCAGCCCCTCACTTTCAGCAGTAAGCTATTCTATTAGAACAGGAGACTACTGAAACGGATAACCGACACCTGATAGCTGACTGCTGACACCTGATAGCCAAAAAAAGGCCGCTTCGTGTGCGAGACGAAACGGCCGGATGTAAGGATTATAACAAAAAAAGCAAATCGGCAAGACTGCTTATTATTAAACCCAAACTGTACAAATGTATGAAATTATGGAAGCTGACGAGGGCACCGTATAAAGGCAGCCCGCTTGTTACCCAAACCTGGCGTATTATGAAATTGATTGTGATTTTTATGATCTCCGGATGCCTCACCGCCGCTGCAAACGGCTTTGGACAAATGGTGAACATTTCTGAAAAAAACATTTCTCTTGAAAAAGTTTTCCGGCTTATAAAAAAACAAACCGGCTATTCTTTTTTATACACGGAAACACAACTGCAGCATTTTAAAAAGATAAATGTTAATCTAAAAGATGCTGAGTTAGAAAAAGCATTACAGGTTTGTTTTGCAAACCAACTATTTACTTATTCCATTGTTGAAAAAACAATTGTTGTAAAAAATTTATTACACCCCGATACGCAACAGCAGGAGGCAACGATTGAAATAACCGGGCGTGTAACAGATTCGGCGGGCAATGGATTGTATGGCGCTTCTATAAAAATAAAAGGCACCAACAGCGGCACCAGCACTGCTTCTGATGGTACATTTTCGTTGCAATCGCAAGCTGATGATATTGTTTTAGTAGTTTCTTATGTAGATTATGAAACAAAAGAAATTACTATTTCAAAAAATCAAACATCATTTCAAATTATACTAAAAAAGAAAGAGAGTGAACTTAACCAGGTAGTAGTAGTGGGTTATGGCTCGCAGCGAAAAAAAGATATTACAGGTAGTGTATCCACCCTTTCTTCAAAAGATATTGAAAACCGGGGTAACACTCAATTTGGTTATGCAATAGAAGGAAAAGCAGCAGGCGTGCAGGTTATCCGGCCTTCCGGTCAGCCTCAGGCAGGCTTTTCTATACGCATAAGAGGCACATCTACCATTACTGCAGGTAGTGAGCCATTGTATTTAATAGATGGTGTGCCCACAGAAAGTACAAATGAGATTAATCCTGCCGATATCGAAAATATCACGGTATTAAAAGATGCTTCTGCAGCCGCTATTTATGGCGCATCAGGAGCAAATGGCGTTGTATTAATTACTACCAAACGTGGCAAAAATCAAAAAACTAAAGTAAGCTTTGATACCTACCAGGGCATGTCTGAGGTCTGGAAGAAAATTGATGTATTGAATGCCGCTGAATACAAGACATTAATGAATGAAATGGGGCAATCAGTAGACTGGTCTAAATATACAGCAGATAATAACTGGCAGGACCAGGTTTTCAGAACAGCCCATACACAAAGCTATCAGTTAGGCATTACCGGAGGAAATGAAAATACAGGATATTATATTTCGGGGTCATGGCTGAAGCAGCAGGGTGTTGTTATAACCAATGAACTCAATCGCGGGAACTTTAAAATTAATCTTGATCATAAAGTGAACCGTTGGTTGAAGGTAGGAACGAGCATAAACTACAGCAGGTGGAAAGATATTGACGTAACTGAAAATGCAAAGTATGGTGCAATTATGAGTGTATTAACCGGCGCCCCTGTGACAAACGTGTATAATGATGATGGCACTTTTACATTGAACCCCTTTATTCAGGACCTGGAAAACCCGGTAGCGCTTATACTCAAAAACAAACATGACTGGATCAATTACCGGTTTAACGGTAATGCATATGCGGAATTTTCTTTGGCGGCTCCGCTTAAATTCAGAACCATGTTTGGCGTAGAACAGCTAAACGGCAATTACCAGGGATGGGTTGATCCATATACCAGCCGTGAAGGTCGTGGTTTTAAAGGTATTGCCGACCTTACTTCAAGCCAAACCAGTTACTGGATTTCAGAAAACACGCTTACTTATAACAAAACAATTGCGGGAAAGCATAATATAACTGCTATTGGTGGATTCGTGGTATCCCGGAAAAACACATCGAGCTCCTGGATACATGGCACCGGATTTGGAAGTGATGCTATACCAAATGTAAGTGGTGCATCTATTAAAACAAGTGGTGCGGCATCTTCTGCCAGAAAAAATGTATCAGCCCTCAGCAGGATTAATTACACATATGATGATCGTTATCTCCTTACTGCAAACTTCAGGGCCGATGCATCGTCTGTGTTTAACAATAGTGATAATGTATGGGGCTACTTCCCGTCTTTTTCTGCCGGCTGGAGAATTTCTAAAGAAAGTTTCTTTAACCGGGATGGATGGCTCAACGATCTTAAACTAAGAGCCGGGTGGGGATCTGTAGGAAATGACCAGGTTGGAGATTATGCTTCGTATGGATTGGTAAGTGCATCCGGCAACTACGTTATAGGCGGAGTAATAACGCCCGGCACAGCAGTGTCTTCTCTGGAAAATAAAAATCTAAAATGGGAAACAACACAACAAACTGACATAGGAGTAGACGCCGCCATATTAAACAACCGCATTTTATTTACAGCAGATTATTATATCAAACAAACCACCAATATGCTCTTAGACAGGCCTATTCCCGGTAGTGTTGGAATACCGGGAAGTACCGCTATAAAGAATATTGGAAAAATGGAAAACCGTGGATTTGAATTTCAGGTGAGCAGCAAAAATTTGACAGGTAAATTAAAATGGGGGACTGATTTTAATATCTCTTTTAACCGAAGTAAAATCATCAGCCTTGATGGAGGCACTATTAAAATAGGTAATATCTCTGAGCGTGGTACGGTAGCTATAGCGCAGGAGGGCAAACCTTTAGGGTTATTTTATGGCTATATATCGGAAGGTGTTGACCCGGCTACAGGAAATATTATCTATCGTGACATCGATAAAAGCGGAGACTTAAGCGATGGTGATCAAACCATTATTGGTAATGCCAATCCAAAGTATTTTTTTGGATTAACGAATAACTTCAGCTATGGCAATTTTACGTTCAGCTTTTTTGTACAGGGTGTACAGGGCAATGATATATTTAATGCTACCCGTATAGAAACTGAGGGATTGATAGATGAAGCCAATCAAACAAAAAACGTATTAAACCGGTGGACAACAGCAGGACAGGTGACTAACATACCAAAGGCAACTTACGGAGACAATACCAATTCTCTGATCTCTTCACGCTTTATTGAAAATGGATCTTTTGTGCGGTTGAAGTCAGCAACATTGGGCTATACTTTGCCGGAAGCCGTAACGAACCGCTTAAAGATAAGCCGCTGCTTTTTATACGTAACAGGCGAAAATATTTTCACTTTCACCAAATATTCAGGCTTTGATCCCGAAGTAAGTTTATATGGGAGAAGCGGCAGTTCTGAAAAAAATATAGCGCCGGGTATTGATTATGGCACGTATCCTCAATCAAGAGATTTTATCATTGGTTTAAACATCACCTTTTAAACTGTACACAATGAAAAATAAGTTCATCATATATATATTATGTACCTGCATTGCAGGATTAACTTCCTGTAAAAAATTTTTAGAAACTACGCCGGAAACTTCCCTCACCACTGGAAATGCTTATAATTCTGCAAGTGATATTGAAAATGCCATAGTGGGCGCATACAATATTTTTTATAAAGAATATTACATATGGGATAATGTATTGCTGGGCGATCTCAGGTCTGATAATGCATATACCGGCGGAAGTAATGACCAGGCTGTATTGCCTTATGATTTGCTAACCATTCCCGCAGGCAATAGCCGTATGCTTTTCGACTGGCAACAATTGTATGAAGGGATAGCAAGATGTAATATCATTCTGAACAAAATTGGCGATGTTACTGATGTAAAACTGGATGCGGATAACAGAAGAAATGAAATAATTGGTGAAGCAAGCTTTTTGAGAGCTTTTCACTATTTCCAATTGGTAAAAACATTTGGTGGAGTTCCTATTGAATTGAATTCTAACTCCGCCGATCCTGAAAAAACAAACCTGGCAAGATCAACAGAGACGGAAGTGTACGACCAGATTGTGAAAGACCTTGAAGTGGCAATTACAAATTTACCTGATGCCTATGGTGATGATCCGTCTGTAAATAAAGTGAAAGCAACTAAAGGTGCAGCCAATGCATTAATGGCTAAAATATGGGCGCAACGTTCAGATCGTGATTACAGCAAAGTGCTTACTTATTGCAATGCTGTAATTAGCAGTGCAGCAGGCTACCATTTGTTAGAGAACTATGCAGACCTTTTTGATGGTGATCATTATACCAATGATGAATCTATTTTGGAGGTACCATTTATTGCAAATACAGAATTAGCAAACTGGGGTGTACAATTGTACCTGGCACCTGAAGATGGATGGCAAAAGTATTGTGTTCCATCCAAAGATCTTGTAGCAAAATATGATAGTGAAAATGATGAAGTAAGGAAAAATGCCAATATTATTTTCATTAATAATCTTGACTGGGCAGATGAAAACTGGAATCCCTGCCAGGATTATTCCGTATACGTACCTTTCAATTACAAACAAAAACACCCCAATGCCTGGAGCAGTGGAGATCACCAATACCTGCTGCGATTAGCTGATATTATTACATTAAAAGCAGAAGCACAAAACGAAACGGGCGATCTTGCCGGTGCTGCAGCAACACTTAACCTTATCAGGAGCAGGGTACAATTGCCGGATGTAGAACCCATATCAAAAGAGCAGATGAAAACTGCTATACTTGATGAACGCCGGCTGGAGCTTGCTTTTGAGGGACAGCGTTGGGATGATCTTGTTCGTAATAGTGTTGCCGTTAATGTAATGAATGCCTTGCAGGAAGTGAAATACACTTGCGAAGACGGTATTGAAAGCGCTCCTGTTCCTATTAATTATAATTGCAACAACGATAAACTTATTTGTCCAATACCGCAATTGGAAAGAGATGCTAACCCTAATCTTACACAGAACCCCGGTTATTAAAATGTGCTTATTAAAAATAAATGGTTCTTCCATACAGGCTGTGCTTTTTTGCTTTTTTGCTACGGCTGTAATAGCAGGCATAGCCTGCGGCAAAAAAAATAGTGCTTATGAACAACCTGGTGTCCCCGCTCCTGTTGATACCATTACAAGCAAGCCTGTCCTTAGTGGCAGGCTTGTTTATCACAGCTATTCCTGCTATGATTGCAACGATTCAAAATTGTTTTTGTACGATTTCCATACCAACAGCAATACCGTGTTGAGCAAAGGTTGGAATATACAAAACCCAATGAACGCTCATTTTTCTCCTGATGGAAAAAAAATTGTTTTCATGGGCATTACACCCGGCACAGATCAATGGGATGTGTTTATATGGAAGATAGGAGATGCTGCTCAGCCTGTGAATTTAACGGCTGCTTTAACCAACAGCAGGAACGAAGACCCTAAATTTTCAGCAGACGGATTATCCATCATTTTTAAAAGTAAGGGCAAACTAACGCGGATGGATACCCTGGGAAATATTACAGCCCGGTATACCGTTCCACACAAAGAAGCATCCATGCCTTATTTTGCCGGCAGGGATCAGTATATTCTTTACGCGGCAGAGGAAAACGGTATATCATCTATATACAGTTATCATATAGCAGATGGGGTTGTTAAATCACTGTATTCCGCGCCAGGTATATATGCCTATTATCCTGTCGCCATAACGGACAGCAGTTTTATTTTCACCCGCTGGCATTCAGCTACCAACAAGCACGATCAATTGTATATTGGTTACTTCAATACACAAACACCGTTGTCGTTACCTTTTAATGAACCCACAGGAGATTATTCTGATGCTTATCCGGTGAATGAGCAATATATCTTTCTTTCCGGCGCCCGTTCAGGAGGCAGGGGCGGTTATGATTTATATATCGCTGATATTACCAACGGTAGTATATGGACATTAGGGGAATACAATGTCTATATCAATACTTCCGGCAACGAATTAGGTGCATGTTATCTTAAATAGCTTATTTCATAGGCTGATCAATCTGCTTTCTCAAATAAGCGTCGTTTTGGTTTACATTAACACTATTACCCAATCCTCTGCATAAACGCTTCCTTATTTTTACGGGATACCTCAATATAGCTTCCGTCTGTTAACTCAATCTGACCGCCATCGCCTTTAATATATCTTTTATGAAATTAAGATTGATGATATGTGAGTGATGCGTACGAAAAAAAATATCGGCGGGCAAAAGCTCACTAAATTCTTTAAGTGTTTTAGATGCAATAATCTTTGTTTTATCTGCCATGTAAATGTTGGTGTAGTTACTGTTTGCTTCAAGATGAATGATATGGTGAATCTCTAAGAATAAAATACTTTCCAGGGAGGGTATTGCAAGTTTGTGCAATTTTTTTACCGGCAATGCCAGGTTCTCCTGCAATAATTTTAGTTGAGCTATAAACTGGTTTTCGCTGGTAGTTTTAATTTTGTTTACCGCTGTTTTTAACTCTTCAATATCTATGGGTTTTAGCAGGTAATCAAAAGCTGCATACTTAATGGCTTGTATAGCGTACTGATCGTAGGCTGTGGTGAAGATGATGAAAAAGTTTTTCTCCTTTAATTTTCTGAGCATTTCAAACCCGTTCATCTGCGGCATTTCTATATCAAGAAAAAGCAGTTCAGGCTTAAGGTTATCAATCAGCGTGATTGCTTCAAGCCCGTTGCCGGCCTGGCCAACAATTTCAACTGTTGGACAATAGGCTTTTATTTTTTCCTGCAATGCAAGGCGGCCTTTCGGCTCGTCGTCTACGATTATTGTTTTGATCATAAACTGAATTATAATTGTTGGTGCGGTGTCAAACCTGGCATGTCGCACATTTCACATTTCACGTCTCACGATAGTATACCCGCATAATTTAACTGACATGACGCCAATTAACTATCCAGGTACTTTTCCTTAAGCAATACTTTTACTATTGTTCCCGATACAATACCGTTATCCATCCTGTCTGTAATTTCCACCGAAGGCTTCTCTTCTTCATTAAACAGCCTGATGCGTTCAAAGCTCATTTCCATTCCGTAAGAGGAAGCCATATTGGTTGCCATTTTTCCCGCGGCTTCCCGTCCTATGCCATTATCCGTTATAGTATACATAATATTATCATTTCTTCTTTGTATGTCAATGGTTAAAATACCGTCATTACCCGCTTTGTTTTTTAAGCCATGCAAAATGGCATTCTCTGCAAAAGGCTGGATAATTAAAGGAGGTACGCGCAGATCACTGCAGAGCAACTCGGGCTCTACATTGAATACGGTTCTGAATTTTCCTTCATGCCGCAGCTCCTCCAGCTCGATATACATTTTCAGCGTATCAACATCTTTTGAAAGCAAAACCGTATTTTCCCTGCTGTGGTCCAGTATATTCCTGAGCAGCTTTGCGAACTTGTTTAAATACAGCGTGGCATTGTATTTATCATTGCTGTAAATAAAAGCGTCAATACTGTTAATGCAATTGAACATAAAATGCGGGTTCATCTGCGCTTTCAGCGCTGCCATTTCCGTTTCAGCTATCTTTTGTTTGATAAGTGCTTTGGCTCTGATATTTCTTACCCTCATTTTCACCAGCAGGTATACCACTCCTGCTGCCATTAAAAGCATTATTGTTTTAAACAAAAATGTTTGATACCACTGCGGAGAGACAACAAGCAGGTATGTGACTGTAACAGGGGGAATGCTCAGGGTTTTGTTTTCGCCTTTGAGAGAAAGCTGATACCTGCCCGGGGAAAGATCTACAAAGTTGATCTCCCCGCTGCTGCTTTGCCACATTTCGTTTTCTGCATTTTTCTCGTCTTCATATAGTTTAAAATACAGCGCATTTTGCTCCGGAATGCTGTAATTGGTATATGCAAAATTGATGCGGATGTTAGACACACCGCTGCTTATCTCAATATGAGCATCCTGGTATGCTTTCCGGGCAGCATCTTCGTAAACATCCGTCACAAATATGCTGCCATCATTGCTGCCATCGGCTGCAAGTAATTTTGCCGGGTTAAAGGAGCATACCCCTCCATTGTAAGCGAGCCAGATATTTCCATCACCGGACTTTCTGAATACACCTAATCTGTCAAACCCTGATGGCAGGCCAATTTCGCTTCTGAAAGATTTTGCCTGACCTGTCGCCGGATTGTATGCCACTAATTTCTCTTCCGCAACCACCCAGATATTTTTACTGTCATCCTGCAGCAACCGGAAAGAAGGGCTAAACCCCAGGACTTTATTTGCTTCCGGGAAGCTGAATTGTTTTTTGTCAATATCAAAAACGGCAACGCCGGAATAGGTAGCCAGCCATATCCGGTTATCGTCTTCAACCAGTAAATCGCGTATATAGTTCAATAATTTATCGCCCGCCAGGTCGGGGTTATGCAGCGGAAATGCTATAAATGCTTCCTGCGCCTCATCAAAAAAATACAACCCTTTATCTGTGCCTACCCATAACCTCCCCTGCTTATCTACTATTGAAGCAGACAATGCACCTGCCCCCGGAAGCATATACTGCTTTACAAATTGCTCTTTGTCCGGATCGAATATATACATACTCCTCCATACAGACCGTATCCACCATTTTCCGTCAGCCCTTTGAATAATATTCCTGAAGCTTGTACCCCTGCCGGCAACAAATCCATTCTCCGGTAAGCATACCGTGTAATTGTTTCCGGTCTGCTTTACCAAACCACTATCTGTGCAATACCAGGTATGATGGTTTTTATCTTTAAGTATATAGCTTATAACCCTGGCATAGTCGTTATTTGCTGATGGCGGAATAGCCGGGCGATGTGAAATAAATTTCAGATCCTGCGTAAAGCTTCTGATGCCTTTCCCAAAATAATTGCATAACCATATTTCATTATCATACTCAAACCAAAAACGGGGGAGCCCGAAATCGTCTTCAGACTGATGTGTTTGCTGAAATAAAGGATACACCGTAATTTGTTGCTGGGTATTATTAACTACAAAGATACCATCGTTAGTAGATAACCAAAGCCGGTTATCTTTGTCCGCGTAGAAAGAACGGATACTCCTTCCCGTTAAATAGCTCCTGCATTTCGTTGTAACCGGATCAAGCAGTATTAATGACTCAGAACCCGGAAAGCAGATCCATCGCTTATCGTTTATATCTGTATACTCACAAATACCCAGGGCAATATTCCACTTAGTATCAGGTAAACTTATGGTTGTGAATTTGCCTGATACCGGGTCAAATTTCATCACTCCGGAGCCCCATGTGCTTATCCAGAACTGCTGATCATTGTCTATCAGTATGCCGGTAACCCAACTGTAATGTCCATGATAATATGGAATCAGCTTCCTGTTAACAGTATCTGCCTTATACAAACCATAGGCGCTTGCGATCCATATATTGACATGCTGATCTTCCGCCATATTTTCTAAGCGGTTATATTCGTGTGTAGGCAGGCCACCAGGAAGTGCTGGTGTTTGATAGCTGATAAATTTCCCTGTGGCAACATCAAGTTGTTGCAATCCCTTTCCTGTAACCCAAACCCGGTTCTTACTGTCGACAAAGGGATTGGGCTTATCGTCATCTGCAAGGCTGCCCGTATCCTTATCGTTATGCCTGTATCGCTTTGTATTACCTGTTAAAGGGTCATACCGGATCAGTCCCTCACCGGCGGAAATATATAACCACCCGTTTTTATCAACACTCAATTCATGCATGGTTGAAGTAATGCTGTCCGGCGAAATACATTGCCGTATAATATTACCATCATAGCGCAATAATCCCGAGGATTCTGTGGTAAACCATGCCAGCCCCTGCTGGTCAATCAACTGGTGGTTTATTTTTTTTGTTGGCCACGGCGTGGCGGCATGAACGGGAAAAAATTTCAGATCGGGGAAAGACTGGGGACACACAACACAGGGAAGCCACATGCATAGCAATAATGCTTTTATATTGCAGCAGCGTATATGCATGAGCAGTTGTTTTTCTTAAATATAATCAGATATTATTAATATGAAGACGCCATAAAATAATTTAATAAAATATTTTAGCAAACCCGCCGCCGATAAATTGCCATACCAGGCCCATTTTAGTGAGCCAGAAAATATGCGCCATTAATAGTACTAAAAAGATAGTGAGATAAGGTTTTATGTTTTTTCTTTTGATGATATCATATAATAGTAATGCAAAAGCTATCAGCAGTACAATTTCATCCGAATACGATACACTCGATTCAAAGGGAATATTGCCATAAATGATCAATCCCCTTCCCAGACCCGGGCCGATCATTAATAAAGCGGTGCCAATCATATAACGCATATGAATATCACTTTGCTTTCTGTGTAACATGGCAAGTATATAAAATGCAGCAAAGCCGAATGCGCCGGGCAGATTCAGTGCAAGTATACCCACTGCAACCGGCTCAGGCGCATTTTCAGACAGCATTTTATGAAAGCCAGCTCCCGAAACCATAAAAATGGAGAGTGTAACAAGTGGCGCCAGTATATAACTGCTCTTACCGACCGTTCGATGAAGCGCATACCGTTTCATACTGATTAGAAAGGGTTGTACGATCAGCAACAGCACCCATAGCAACATGAGTGTGCCGTGAATATGATGGACCACTTTAAAACCCTTAAAATCCGGGAAGAACTGAATATAGGTTCTGTAAAACCCCCAGTGTAATACAGCCAGTATAGCAATGCAAAAAAAACTTATGTTCCTGTATTTGTTCCCGAGAAGCATATGTTTGGTTTTATATTTTACACATGAGTGATATGATGATACGCAAGCCTGTTGGTCTTTTTTCTTACCGGCTTCATATAAAAGATTTATTAAGTTTTAATTTATCTCGGGAAAAAAGTATTGCCGGCATTTATTCGTCAAGATACGACCTGCAGTAAACCGAAATTACCGCATCTTCAGAATTGAACCCCTCTTATATTTTCAATTAGATTTCATCTATATGCATTTTATTTCGCAAGCTCACATTGATACCTTGAGGTAAATACTGCCTGATACCATTGCTTATTGGGTGTCCATCAAAAAAAGCCTTTACGCTATTAAGTGCGTTGGCTGATTTGAAAGAAAAGACATTTGACCATTTAGAATAGTACGTGGGAAATTGAAGAGCTGCAGGTTGTATTCCTCTAAGTTGTATTTCAAATGTATGAGGATTATTCAAATCACTCATTATGAAGTCAATTGGAGTAGAAGAAAGATGCTGGCTTAACAAGTTATAAGTATAAGCATTATTCGAAATATCAAAATCAATAATATCGTAAGATCGAATCCCCGGAACTCTAATCAACAATTCGTATCTGCTATATTCTCTTGCAGACCACCAGGAAATCAGCGCACCGCTTTTAGAAGAAATTCTCTTTGGATATGGTACAACTTGAGTTATTAGAGGGATTGGAAATGTATCATTTGCATCATAAGATCCTAAGGGAATAATAACATATTTATAAATGCAATAGCTTTCCCAATAGACGTTGATGCCGTCTTCTTCATAATGGTCAACATATTGACCATTACTATCAATTTTCCTTGGGCAGCAGGCAATTGTATATCTTGCATTCCTAAGAAGTAATTTAAGTGTTGTCTTGTATTGGGTCACCCCTTCACTAATTTTTATGTCTACTTTAGCATGTGTATCGTCTGCAAAATATGCGTACACTTCCACAAAATCAGGGTTACCTTCCATTACTTCAAATGAGACTTCAACCTGAATATCTTGTGTTGTCAGGACTTTACAGTCTAAGTTTCCTAATATTAGCCCCATAAAATTTATTTAGCGATAAAAAATTACTGGAGAGTAACTAAAATGGGGATTAATCCTTTCCCTGCATCTAATGACATGAGAGCCTTTCCAATAACAGTTCCAAATGATTTAGAAGAATCAATGGCTTTCATTGCGCAACCTAATGTAGCAGAAGTAGTTAATAAATCGCCTATTTCAATTGGATTAAAATCAGCATCAACCTTACAGTAAACCTTTCCCATTAAAGCAATTGGTAAACGATTTGTCATTTCCTTTTGTTTATCTAAAATCATACCCGGTTTATAGCTTCCCGCTCCAGAAATTACTCCAACAACTTTTTTGTCATATGGATTATTACAAGGTATCAATGAGCCATCCTTATCAAAAACCATTACAGAACCAACTTCTGCCAATGAGTCTGCTATCGTAAAATCTTCTGCAATATCTGCATTCATTAAAAGAATATCTCCATGCACATGTACATTTCCCTTAAATACTGCTGCTACTTTATTCGGGTCGGCATGTGCAGCATATAAAGCGGCGGATTCACTTTCCGGATTCATTTGGTAGGCCGCTATAGCTGCTGTTTCGAATGATTGTGTTTCTGCATGTAAAGCTTCATAGCTAACACTTTTGCAGTAAACTCCTGTTCCATGTTCACTGTATCCATAAACACCTGCATTATATTTTGCATCACTTCTACCTCCGATTCCTACGTCCGGGATATTGTCAATTGAACCTGCGATCACACCTTTAGAGCGGGTGACATTATTAACGCCCAAAACAGCAGAATGTGCATCCCGGATAACCAAACCAGTAGTTAATTTATCTCCTTCGTAAAAGTCTGCTCTCAATGGTAATGGATGTTCATCCCTTCTGAAAAGACGGGTACGTGTTGAAAATTCATCTTGATCTGGCATAAAATTTAATTTAAATTTTGAATTGATAGTTAAAGAATATCACGCAGTCGCGGTTCCCGGCAATATCTTTTCACAGGAAAGAAGATATAAACAAGATACTATAAAACACAGGCACCTGAATAATAGATGAGCAGGCGGCGGAATCGGATTAGCAGTTAACATCCGGAATTCTATTGTGTGATCGGAGGACCAACGATCTTTAACCCTAATTCCTCGTGTACCCTTACTACTTCTTCCACAGATGGCATGGAAGTGTATGCATCCAGCTTTTCAAAGATCTTTTCAACCGGCCCGGTTGGATTTACCGTGAACAATAACTTCCCCATATCGGTAATGCAAAGTGTAGTATGTACTGTATTGCGCGGAATAAAAACTACATCTCCGGGCTTTCCAAAAAAGCGTTCATCCCCAGCCTGGAAAATATGCTCGCCTTCCAGCACATAAAAAGTTTCGTCTACATCATGGGTATGCAGCGGTGGCCCCTGGTTTTTTTTATACTCCGCTATAAAAATGCTCAACTGGTTACCGGTATCGCTGCCTGTTGTTTTAACGTATACAGGCATTCCTAAAACATCAAGTGGTTTTCCATTCCTGCATTCGGCTGGCTTTAAAATAAATGGTGATGGCATATATGTATGGTTTTTATTCTGAAACCCTTTTTCTTTCTTCTTCAGAGGCAGTAATCCTGTCTCTTTTTTGTTTAAGTATTTTATTGCCGAAAGAAGCGGTATATGTCAGCTTAAAAATTCTCTTTAGCATTCTCAGGTCAGTTGTTCCATAAAAATTTATGGCAGGATCATCTGCTCTAATCCTGAATACCATAGTGCTGAAAATATCATCTGCCATAAACTTAAGGCTGCTGTTGTTAAATTTCTTTTGAACCGCTATAGATAATTTGCCAAAGGGTTTCATCATTGAGATGCCGGCCAGGCTCATTGAAGTATAAAAACCAGACAACTCAACACTAAATTTTTCAGGGAGGGTAAAGTTTTGAGCGCCTGCTATGCTCCAGTTAAACAAATGCATGTTTTGTTCTCTACCGGTATAGCTTGCTCTTCCCTGCTGGTAGCTGCCGCTTGCTGTTATAAAGGAGAACCAGTAAGAGGTTATAGCAACAGGAAGGTTTATGGTAACATTGGTTGTTTTAAGAAAATCGAGATTCTGCGCTGTTTGATATACTTTATTTTCTGAAGGCTTTACCTCCACCTGAAAATCGCCGATGCTGTTTTTTTCGTAACTATATCCTGCCGCAATGCTATAACCTTTATACATATAATCAAGCTTCACGCCATCTGTTATGGCAGGTTTTAAATTAGCATTGCCCGAAAGAAAAGTGTTAGGGTCAGCAAAAATCATAAAAGGCGCCAGGTTATTAAAGGTTGGTCTTGTAATACGTTTGCTCTAACTGAAATTGATTTTGTTGTTGTCGTTAATGCTGTGCGACCAGAAAATATTTGGGAAAAAATTACCGTAATTCCTGTTTACAATATTTTGTTTAGTATCGCTATCAAGATCTGTTTTTGTATGCTCGTACCTTAATCCCGCTTTAAATTGATTTTTTGGATTAAGCGGAAAAGTTGCAGAGATATAAGCAGCCTGTATATTTTCTTTAAGGTAATAAATGCCGGTAAATTCTTCATTGGCATGCCATGTATTTTGTACTGATTCTCCAACAAAAACATCATTGCTGAAACTTGATTGTACAGATTTTATACCCGTTTCCCATTGCGAGTTTTTAATATTAAATGCATAATCCAACTGAAGAGGCAATATTTTTATATTTGTTTCTTTTGAGCTGCGGGTAATTGTTTTCTTTACAAAATCTCCCTGTCCGCTATAATAGTTGTTATCATAATCTATAGGGTTTATGTTGCCGTAATGCAGGTAATCTGCGTTAAAAGTAAGTGTGGAATTATTTTTGAGCTTATGCTGAAAATTGACATTGACCATCTGGTTTTTCCAGTGATTGATTTCCGAATTCCCGATTTTCAGCAGGCTGTCTAACTGGTGATTATTATAGGTTTCAGAAACATTCTCTGCCGTCATTCCCCATTTGTTATTATAGCCGGATGCTAAAAAACCAATTACGGTGCCAGGCGTTAACTGAATATCCATACCAAGCCGCGCATTAAAGTTTAATTGGTAAGGATCCCTTTCTGAATTAATAAAAGTTTTCGTTTCAGTTCCCTGATATACAATAGAACGATAGCTGTTAATGGTTTGCTTTTGTGCATGCCGGCTGGCGCCGATGCTTCCGTATATGTTGAGCTTTCTTTTTCGCCAGTTTAAATCAATACCTGCCGCAGGAGAAGTACCTTTAAACGCCCCGGCAGTAATATAATAGTTGCCGTTAAAGCCCTCGTCGGGTGTTTGGTTTAAAATAATGTTGATATAACCTGCATTACCCTCCGCATCATACCTGGCAGGTGGTGTAGTTATTAATTCAATTTTATCTACTGCTGCGGCCTGGATACCTCGCAGTATATCAATCAATGCAGCATCTGAAAGATAGCTTGGCTTTCCATTGATCATTACCCGCACGCCTGATTTGCCTGACATATTCAGCGTGTTGGTACTATGATCAACCCGTACACCAGGGCTTTTTTCCAACACTTCCAGCACGGTGCCGCCTATATTGGTTATTGAAGATTTTACATTTACAACCGTGCGGTCTATCTGTTGCTCAAGAAAAGGCTTTTTAGCAGTAATAGCTACCTCCTGTAACTGCTGAGCCTGTTTCTGCAATATGATATTGCCGATATTTTGTACTTTATTTTCACTTACTGCAACTTCTTTCGATAGCGCTGTATAGCCTGTGTGTGATATCAACAACAAATAATTACCGGCTGTATTCAGGTCAATGGAAAAATTTCCGTCTTTATTGCTCAAGCCGCTTTTCGCCAGTAAAGAATCTTTAGCCGCAAGCAGTACAATACTGCAATTAAAAAGTGGCTGCCCCCCGGCATCAGTAATATTTCCTTTAATGAAAATCTGTGCATTGCAAAGGTTTGACAGCGTTAATGCCAAAAACATTATCAAATAATTATTCATGGTATAACTAATAGAGGGTTTTATTTACAAATACATTTCCTGTCACATCGGAGCAGGTGTATAGTCAATAATTTTTTGAATTATTATTTCAGGAGGAGAGGCAGGTAAGTTGAAAATATTGTTACAGGATGGTTATATACTCAAAGGATATTTGTAACAAAAATGGAAAAAACAATTTCCTATTCAATAGAAGTTGAGTAATTGACAGAAACGAATGAGCAGTTAACGGAATGGAAATGTGATCTTCTGTTATTTACAGGTTTACAGGATTGGCGTATATTAATATCTATTATAGTGCTACAAATGTTACCGCTGCGCTGCAGCTATGTAAACACCTTGTATACTGCGCTGCCTGAATAAATAAAGATATGTATACAGGGTAGCTGCCTGCAGGCAGTCTTTTTATTCCCTCGCCGTTGCTAGGAGGGAAAAGCGGCACGACAATTTTAAATGCGCTCTTGTAACAGATAAGAGTGGTGGTTACTTATAGTATTTTAATCAGTTTTGAAACCATATCTTTTATAAATATCTTTTGCAGTTTTACTTTTCATGAAATGCATAAAATCCCTCGCAGCTTCTTTATGAGGCGCTTCTTTTACTATTCCTGCCATATAAGTAGCGGTAATATTTTCTTTATCAGGAATGGTTACCATTTCAACAGGATGATTAATCATCTGTTGATAAAATGCTTCAGAATACCAAACCGGGCCGGCATCGCTCTGCTTATATAAAATACGCATTGGCGTTTGCCTGTGATGAATTTGAGTAAGATAAGTACTGCTATCGCTTACCTTAGTTTGCATAACCATCTTCCGCAAAGATTCTCCGCCAGCTTTTACATATGCTTCTTCAATACGTTTACCAATACCCTCCCAGACAGGGTTAGGCATGCTTACTTTAACATCTCCCCTGCCTAAATCTTTTAATCCATTTACATTTTTAGGGTTTCCTTTTTGTACCATTATCGCAAGTTTGTTATATGCGTATGCGGCAGTATCTGTTAACCAATCCATCATTTGCACTATTCTCGATTTACCTGCGGTGTATACATCCGGCTTCAGAGTAATGCGCATATTACCTATTGTTATTGAACCGCCTTCAATCTGTTTGGCTAAAATGCCCGGCGGAAGTGTTTCTGCAAACACACGTTGATATTTCGGGTAAGCTTTCTTAAAAGCAGTAAGTAATTCGTCAATGCACATAAACTGGTTGCCGGCAAAAAAAATCACCAGCTGAGGGTCGTTAATATCACCATACAAATCCGGAACATTATCAACCCCGGGTATGGTAAACATTACGTTGCTTACCGGCGGACTGTTCCAGGGTGGATCAAAGCGATGATCCTGGGCCCTGGTCATTACAGAAATAAGCATTACAATCAATAATATACTGATCTTTTTCATTGTTATTTTTTTTATGGTATAAATGCTATAAGAGGAGAGTGTATAGCGTAAAGTATGATGAGAGAAAATACGGGCACGAATAAAGAAGCAGCGAAACGGAGAAGCGAAACGACGAGTCATAAACACAAAATAAACCTGTGCCAGACATAAACCTCAGTTCATATCTGCCTGCTGTCTTCTTACTGTCTGCTATCTCTGCCTCCCACCCTACACCCTTAACCTTCTGTTACGGCTTAACTATTGCCCAGCCTTCTGCCTGCCTGATAATGAGCTCACCATTACCGCTGGGCACTATGGCTATAAAATCATATAACTGATCGCGGCTTATTTTTCTTTCTCTTAAAGTATTGTTACACTGGGCTACTATTACACCCTTTTCAACCAGTGCTTTTAAATCGTTTTCGTATTTGCTGTCTTTAAGGTAAGCCTCTGTGCCTCCGGCAAAAGCGATCAGTTCAATTTCAATTTTTCCTTCCAGCCGCGGATCTGTAAGAGCATTATTAAGATTGCGCAGCGCTTTTTCAATCACCCTGGGGTCATTGTTGTCTAACTGGTAAATGGCGTGATATTTTTTTTGTGTGGCTTTTGCTCCGGTAAACGCCGCATTTTTTTCAAGATTGGTTTGGGCGGTAGCCGCAGCAGCCATAAGACAAAGCACAAGCAGTGATAATGATAACTTTTTCATTCGTGTAATTTTAGTGATATATTTTAGTGATGCAATTATTTTGTTTTTTGTACATCCTTAATTGGTTTAAAAGGTCCAAACTTATGCTGCTGTTCTGAAAAGTGATCTGCATAAGGTCCAAAGGGAAAATCAACAGGCTTTTGAGCAAGATCATGCCAGTCTGCACTTTGATCTTTGTGCGGTCTTGGCTGGCTGTTTACAAAAGCTGCCACATCCCAGGCTGCTTCATCGCTGAGCGTGGTATGATGATAGTCTGCACCCAATGGCATATTATTTTTTACAAAACCCGCAAAGCTGCTGATGCGGTATAAGCCGGCGCCATCGTTATAGCTATGTTCTCCCCATAGTGGCGGATATATATAACCAGACGCGTCATTATTTGCCTGTCCGTTACCGTTAGCTCCGTGGCAACTCTGGCAATTCGCTGTATATATCAATCGTCCGTTATCCGGGCTGGCTGCCCTGTCTAAATAAAGAAGTTTCATCAAACTCGTGCCACCTTTTTCTACGCCTTTCGGTATGCCGTCTCCCAGCCATTTTATATAGGCGTATATCGCCTGCATTTCATGTGTGCTGCTGTTCATTTTTTTGCCATTCAGGCTGCGTTCCAGGCAGTCATTAATCCGGTCGTATATGGTTTGTATGCCATTATTTCTTGCCCTGAATTTGGGGTAAGTGGAATAAACTTTCCCGAAATTATTTCCGTAAGGCAGCGTGCCGGCATCAAGATGACAATTCTGGCAGTTCATACCATTGGTTACCTGTGCTACAACTCCTTTAGGTCCCAAATAATGAGCAGTATTGGCAATGAGCTCGCGTCCGTACCAAATCAACCTACCATTATCCGTTTTCGTCAGGATCTGGTATTTACCCCAACCACGCCACATGGTATCGGCAGCTTCTGAAGGGAACAGTGTATTTATTCTTGCTTCCTGATATTTCCTGTTTTTATAGGCGGCAATATTATCGTGCGCTATTACAATACCCACCGCCATAAGTAATAATACCGGGAACCAATGTGCTTTCATGCTTTGCAAATTAATTTGTTTCTGCTTCAATATAAGCGGCATTATGTATAAGATAACGGGAAAGGCAATACACAAAGCCGCATACCATTAATACTCTTAACTGTATTAAAGTGAGTGAAACATATAGCGACAATACCCAAATTAAAAACAGCAAAAAAATAAGCGTACTTAAACTGGAGAGCAGGATTATCACATGTTTGAAGCGGTTATGCTTTGGCGGTAGTAATATATCTTTTGCCATACAGATGCTTTGTTCGTGACGTAAAGTTGCTGTATGGCTGCCGATAAAAGAAATTGCTAATAGTGATCTGCCATTACCTGAAGTTATAATGACGTGCAAATTTCATAAACAGGTCTGCCAGCGATTCCGGTTGGCCCTGCTGCTGTATAAAATAAAAATCGCGTTCTATGGTAAGGTTTTTTACTTCTACTACTGAACACAATTTATTGTTCAATTCGTTTAAGATCGAGTGAATAGAAAGGAATGCCATCGCGCCGGAATTCAGCAGGTAGCGTTTTATGCTTTCCGTGCTGCCCAATTGCATCTCCACTGTCAACTGCGATATTTTTATTCCCAAAGGCTTTAATGCATGTGCTATCACTTCAAGGGTACCGGAGCCGGGTTCTCTCAGTAATAAAGGAATATCAAGCAATTCCTCCGGCCTGATCATTCCCTTTTTGGCAAGCGGGTGATGACTGTTGGCAATAAGCACCAGCTCATCTTTTACAAAGGCGGTATACCTGAAAAGATTACGCTTTGATCTGCCTTCTATTATACCAAGATCAATTTTTTTATTTTGCAGGTCATGCTCAATTTGCTCTGTATTACCGGTGGTAAGTGTAACTTTTGTATCGCTGAACTTTTTATGAAAGGCAGCCAGTACGGGTGGTAGCACATATTGTGCAACCGTGGTGCTGGCGCCAATCCTTATAGTTCCGGATTGTTTTTGCGTAATGGTATTCAGTTCAAATTCAAGATTACGGTATATGCCGAAAATCTGCCCGGTATATTGAAACAGTATTTCTCCTGCCGGTGTTAATTTTATTTTAGTGCCGTTTCGCTCAAAAAGTTTTATTTTAAAATAACTTTCTATTTCGTGTATGTGCTTGGTAACAGCGGGTTGGGTAATAAATAATTCTTCAGCGGTTTTTGTAAAGTTAAGCCGGCGGGCAGCAGTATGAAAAACCTTGAGCCGAAAATCGAACATGCGCTGGTGTGTTTTGAATACGCCGGTAAAGCTATAAGAATAAATCAAGACTGATATGAAATATAATCTTACATCTCAAAAAAATACAATTTATTATGACTAAAAACAAAACTACAGAAACAGGCGAAAGCATAATTGATTTTATATCTAAAGCTGCCGATACCGATCAAAAAAGAAAAGACAGCTTTGAGCTATTGGAACTGATGGAAAGTGTTTCGGGGTTTAAACCTAAAATGTGGGGATCTTCTATTGTTGGTTTTGGCAGCTATCATTACAAATATGATAGTGGCCACGAGGGAGATGCACCGCTGATAGGGTTTTCTCCGCGAAAAGCGGCTATTTCCTTATATGTATTCACTGGCGCAAAAGAACATGCGCATTTGCTGGAGGGTTTAGGAAAATTTAAAATGGGCAAAGCCTGTATTTATATAAAGAAGCTACCGGATATAGATACAAAAGCTTTAACGGCACTGATGAAACAGCATATAGCCTTTGTACAAAGCAAATACGGAAAGAAATAAAATGTTTTATGCTTACTTTAAAATCTCGGTACAGGGCATTGTGTAGAACGCAAATTCTGATTGTACTGGTTATAAAACCCATTATACAGTAATGCGAACTCAGACGCACCATACATATTGTTGTAGTTCTTCAGCGAAGAAGTTGTAGCATCGTAGCTGAACATCAGCCTTACTGATTTCCATTGAAAGCCCAGCATAGGAACAGCGGCATCCCCGTAACGGTAGTACAATCCTGCTATTAACTGTGTTTCTCCATCGCCTGATAAATTATAGTTAGCATGTAAACCCAATGTAAGCTCTCTTGCTTTTGCCTGGGTTGTAAAATATGCGCCGGGGCTAACAATAACCCTGTCGTTTATCTTTATCATGGCATCGGCAAAAGCAATATACCGCCTGGCTATTGTATTGTCGTATACTTCACCGGTATTGGGATCAAAGCTTGTTGAAAAAAAAGATTCCTTTGGAGAATTTACATGATGCACAGATACGCCTGCATGCATATAAACATTATCCGATGGAAAGTATGCATAATTCAACCCAACCTGCATATCAAGATAATTAATGCTGGTGGCCGCGAAGTTTTCACCACTTGGTGCGCCTGCATCAAAAAATTTCCCGTTCCATTGATTGTCGTAAGTAAATTTTGTTACATCCACTCTTTTATTTGCCCATCCGATATTAAAACCGGCAGAAAGCAGTCCTGTACTGCCCAGCATTTGGTGATATGCCGCGGAGCCATATACTTTTGTTGAAGTGAGGTTTCCGCTTCCGGCAACATCGCGGAGAATAGCGCCGCCTAAGCCAACCCAACCTGATTCAAACCTGTCGCGGAATGCCTGTGCATCTCCAAACACACTTATGGTTTTGAACTGGGCAGGAATGTTTGTCCATTGCTGCCTGTAGTTCGCTCCAAGCCGGTAATCATTTTCCGGTAAAAAACCAGTATTGGCAGGATTGGTTGTAAGCGGTGAATTAAAAAACTGGGAGAAATGAAGATCCTGTGCGTTAACCATCATTATCATAAAAAACAGGGATAACACTGTTGCCGCGCACCTGCGCAGCACGGTATTCTGATAATTGCGCTTATATAGCAAAATGCCTCTGCGCATTACAGCGGGTTTGTTATTTTCAGAAGTATAGACCTGTAGCATAAGCACATCCTCAATTTTTTGTAACCTCATGTCAGTTAATTTCAAAACAGGTAATGTGTTTTTTTAGGTTGCATTAATAAAATTACATTATCTGAGCAACGTTATATCTCCTTTTTTGGTTGCTTTTGTTCCATCTGTATATTCCACTTCCAAAGTATATGCATAAGCATCCATTGGTTGTAAAGCTCCGTTGAATTTTCCATCCCATCCCTGGTTCTTATCTGTTGTTTGAAATACCAATTGTCCCCAGCGATTGTATATCCTGAACATCATTTTTGCAATAGCGTAACCTCTCACATATGCCCGGTCATTTACACCATCTCCATTAGGTGAAAATGCAGTTGGCACAGCTATCAGCGGCGATACAATGGCCGATACAGGACTGTAAGCGGTATCAGTGCATCCGTATTGATTGTATGCAATCAAAGAAACATCAAAAGTCCCGGTTGAATTGTACTGGTGACTCGGGTTTACAAGGTTTGAAGTATCACCATCGCCAAAATTCCAACGGTAACGTATAGCATTAACCGAAGTATTGGTAAACGTTGTTTGTATATTTTCCTGGGGTTGTACCGGGCTGAATGTAAACCCTGCCGTCGGGCTGTCGTAAACATTAATGGAATGAGAAACAGAATCAATGATATTACAAGTCATGGAATCAACAACTACCAGCTTAATGGTGTAATTGCCGGGCGAAGTATATTCATGTGTGGGCGCAAACTCATCAACCACAGGCGATCCATCTCCGAAATGCCAGTAAAAATGCTGACCAGCCTCTGATGTGTTGGTAAATGTTGTGAGATGCGGCGCACAGCCATCTGTTGCTTCAAAAGCGGCTTTTACATTCGGCGCCACACGCATTACGATCTTAAAAGTATCCGGCCCGTTACAATAACTCGTATCAGTTAGGATAAGGCTTACATTATATGTGCCGGCCGAAGGAAATTCGTGGGTAACGCTATCGGTTCCTGCAAGGAGTGGCGTGGATCCGTCTCCAAAATCCCAGGTAAAAGAATCTGCCTTAAACGGCTTGCCGGCCGGCGCTACAGAAGTGTTGGCAAACCTGTATCTTAAACTTTGACATGGCGGCAACTTGGTATAAGTAGCACCAAGTACAGCCCTGTCCTGGCGCACACGAATATTGGTATAAGATGTATCGCTGATAATACACTTGCTTGAATCTACAGAAATAAGTCTTACTACATAATCACCTATCTGGTTATAGGTATTAGTACTCGAGGCAGTGGTTGTTGTATCCTTGTTGCCATCTCCAAAATCCCAGAAATATAAGGTGCCTTTTCGCAGGGTATCAAGAAAATCGACCTGTAAAGGAACACAACCATACGATTTATAAGGTATGCCATCTACTTCAGGTCTTACGCCATTGGTTACACCGGAAAAGTCCATATCTATTTTTACCGCGGCAAGATTACATTCATCCGGTGCGCCTGATGTTGGGCTCCAAACACCTGGCGATGTTGGATAGCGAAGTCCTGTGCCACCGATAAAGCATGCAGCACATATAGCCTGGTATATTATACCATTTTGATCAAACCTGCTTGTTCCTCCATCCACATGATCCTGGTAGCCGCCGTATAATCCATAAAAAGAACCAAACAGGATATCCGCGGCATCTTTTTTCAAAACAAAAAAGTAAAAATCTCTCCCATCCGTTCTACAGCCATTGGGCAATACATTACAATTTTTAGTGGGCATTCCCGTCGTTCCGGCGGTAAAAAATGCATCCGTTGCTCCTGCCCGCGGAGAACCTCCCCAACCTGAAACGTATACGTTTTCGCATTTATCTACAGAAAATGCAACGGGTGAAATATTATAATTAATAGCGCCGCTGCCATATACCGTAGAATATACCGTTGCAGACAAATCCTGCTGCATCTTCACAATAAATTGTTTTGACCCGGGATTGCTGTATATGCCTGAAGGCGTAACCGGCCAACTGCCGAGTGTGACCCCTGTTATATATGGAAATCCTTTTAAATCTATTTTTAAACCATAAACAGCATCCATTTTATCGGTGCCTACATAAGTGGTTTTTTGAAGCACACCACTGCTGTTGAAAATGGTTACAAATCCATCCGCGTTTCCTCCACGGTAAGTACTGGCTATTACGCCTGATGCCGGCACTCCGGGCAGGTTGCTGCTTTTGGTAGAACCTCCCACATATATATTTCCGTTAACAGGGTTTAAAGCAAGCACAAACATTCCATCATCATCTGAACCGCCAAATAATGTGCTGAAAAGAACATTGTTTACATCCGGCGCTAATTTCATTAATACGCCATCCTGCTTGCCTGCAAGTGCTGCTTGCGAAGCACCGGTAGTTGTTGGAAAACCGGTTGACTGGGTACAGGAAGCTATATAAATATTATCACTGCCGTCAACAATTACTTCACTTCTTGAATCATCTCCATAAAATACATAAAGGCTGGAAGGACCCTGCCTGTCTGTTTTGATATTTACACCGTCTGTGCCTGTGCCGCCAATGCGTTTAGATCCTACTAGTGCCGTTCCTGTTGCATTGAGTTTTGTAACTACTATATCCTGTCCGCCACATGCGCCATATTTATTGCCTGCCGGAAATAAGGGATAACTTTTGTCGCCATCCACTACGGAATTTGTTCTGCCAAGTATTACCAGGTTACCTCCGCTGTCTTCAATAAGGCTATGTGGCTGGTCTGCCCCGCTACCACCTATGTAAGTAGCATATAACCGCTGTTTACCGGATCCGTTCAGCTTCAGGATACCAATATCAACTGCCGCCACGCCGGATCCGGAGCCTGCATAAGTAGTTTGAAATGCACCGGTGGAAACAGGGAAGCCGTTAGCAAAAACAATACCGCCGGTATACATGCTGCCATCGGCGCCATAAGTAGCGGTATATCCCCATTGACTGGCTCTGCTACCTGTAAATGTTGCAAAAATTAATGTTGGGTCTATTATTAATGTTTTTGAAGCGTCATAATTCCTGATCCTGAATTTAACGGTATTGTTTGCCAGCGTATATTTTACATTAACTTCTTTTCTTCCCGCGCCTTCATCCAACTGATAGGAATATGGTGAAAGCTCTTTTACATCGTTAACAGAGGTTTTTATAATAAGCTGCTGGTTTTTGATCTGCAACTGATCAGCTCCGTCATACTTCATTACTATTTTTCCTGCATCAGCGCCGGGATAAACAATGATATCATACTTTAACTGATCGCCCTGTGCATAATAGCGCACGTCTATGCCCGGGTACATATCTTTATATGTTACAGCCTGGTAAATTTTACAGTTTGATGCCCATTTAGACTGATCATCTCCAATAAAATAATTTTCGTAAGATGTTATGGGTTTTTCAGCAACGATTTGTGGATTGGGGTTGCTGCCAACAAATGTCATGCTGTAAGCATGAGAGCGAAGTACGATGCCGGAAGAGTCTTTACCCCCGCCTGTTGCCGGGCGTGGATAAGCCTTACGACTGCTGATATTATCAGTAGTGGCAGCGCCTCCTGTATGATCATGCCCCTGCTCAAGCAGTTCATGCAGGTCTTCTTCGTTATGCATTAGTACGGTAAAACCATTTTGCCGCAAAAAGAAAGCGCCGCTTGATATCTCTCCTTTAAACAACGCTGCTTTATCCCACTGCCCCTTGTTTTCTGTAAACTCAACAGCTTGCTGTGCCATGCTGAATTGATAACTAAAAAGGATAGCGAAAAAGAAAAGTATATGAAATGCGGATTTCAGGTTTTTACTCATGATTATAAAAATCGGATTTTACAGCGAAATTACCCCTGCAATAAACAAATTACGATATCTTACTCCAGGAGGTTTGTCCTTTTTGGTGCTGGAGGTAAGCTTTTAACTTCAAATTAACTGGAAAAGATAAGTCCGGGTCATCACTTAATAATATTTCAGCATGTTTTCTGGCTAAATCTACCAAATGTTTATCCTGCACTATGCTTGCCAGCTTAAAGTTAAGCATTCCACTCTGACGTGTACCTTCAATATCTCCCGGACCTCTTAGCTCCAGGTCTTTTTCCGCAATAACAAAACCATCATTGGTGGCGCACATCATTTTTAAGCGTTCTCTCGCATCAGCAGTCAATTTGGTTCCGGTAAGTAAAATGCAATAGCTTTTTTCTGCTCCCCTGCCCACTCTGCCACGTAACTGGTGCAATTGGGATAGCCCGAATTTTTCAGCGCTTTCTATAACCATCACACTTGCATTCGGAACATTTACACCAACTTCAATTACCGTTGTAGATACCATGATCTGAGTATCTCTTTGCACAAAACGTTGCATGTTGGCTTCTTTTTGTTCTGCATTCATTTTACCATGCACCATACTTATCCAATAGGCAGGCTCAGGAAAATATGCTTTCACATTTTCATACCCTTTCATAAGGTTTTCATAATTCACTTTCTCACTTTCTTCAATCAATGGAAATATAATATATACCTGCCTGCCTTTTGCTATTTCCGCTTTTATAAAATCCATCACCTGTGGTCGTGCATTTTCATAGCGATGCACGGTAGTGATAGGTTGCCTGCCGGGAGGAAGCTCATCCATTATGCTATAATCAAGATCACCATAAGCCGTCATGGCAAGCGTTCTGGGTATAGGTGTTGCTGTCATAACCAGTACATGCGGGGGTACATGATTTTTCTCCCATAATTTGGCGCGTTGCGCCACACCAAACCTGTGTTGTTCATCCACCACTGCCAGTCCAAGATTTTTAAACTGAACAGTATCTTCAATCAGGGCATGCGTTCCCGTTAGTATATGTATTTCTCCTGATAATGTTTTAGCAAGCAGCTTTCTCCGCTCGGCTTTGGGTGTTGAACCGGTAAGTATTGCTATCTGTACCGGCATATCCCTGAGTAATTCGCTTAGCGCGGTATAGTGCTGCTGCGCAAGAATTTCCGTAGGGGCCATCATGCAGCTTTGGTAGCTATTATCTGCCGCGAGCAACATGCTGAGTAATGCAACAATGGTTTTGCCGCTACCCACATCTCCCTGCAGCAGGCGGTTCATCTGTATGCCTCTTGCTGTATCCTGCCGTATTTCTTTCAATACTCTTTTTTGAGCGCCGGTAAGCTCAAAAGGTAAATATTGTTTGTAGAAAGTATTGAAAAGATGACCCACTGCTTCAAATGTAATGCCCTTTGTAAAACGATGCCTGTTGGAGCGTATAAGCCCTAATCTTACCTGCGCTAAAAAAAGCTCTTCAAATTTCAGCCGTTCCAATGCTTTTTCATGAATGGCAGGGTCGGTGGGGAAATGAATATTCAGATACGCATTATACCTTGGCAGGAGCTGCAGCTCCGCGACAATATTATCAGGAATATTTTCCGGCAGATCTTTTTCGCTTAATAAACCAACAAGTGTATATACCAGCCTGCCTATCTGCCTGCCATTCAATCCTCTTGCTTTTAATTTTTCTGTGGCAGGGTAGATGGGTTCAAGAAAAGGCCTTCCTTCTGTTTTCTCCATAGTAAGTACATCCATTTCAGGATGTGTTATCTGTGGGGTACCCATAAAGAAAGACAGTTTGCCAAAAACAATATACGATTGGCCAACCTGTATATTTTTTTGTATCCAGCTGATGCCCTGGAACCAGGTGAGCTCAAGCGAGCCTGTTTCATCTCTTAATTCGGCAACCAGGCGTTTTCCCCTTTTTTCTCCCAGCACTTCGCATGAAATAATTTTTCCGGCTACCTGTATATATTCCATATCAGGCGTTATCTGCCTTATTTTTTTTATTTCAGTTTTATCAATGTGACGATAGGGAAAATGTTCCAGCAGATCTTTGAAGGTGAAGATGTTTAATTCTTTTTTCAACAGATCAGCTCTTAATGGCCCCACACCTTTAAGATATTCAATGGGGTTAGATAATATGGAATTGTCTTTTGTTATACCGTTTTTCTTTATCAGCAAAAATAAAGAAAGCAGGATACAGGTGATGCAGCAGGTTTTATTTTCGCAATGGCATTCCTGTAGATGAAACACTGGTCTGTATCCTGAATGGCGAATATGCAGGTTTTCCCAGCCATAACAGCGCATCAATAATTAACCTGTTCTGCACCTCGTTAGCAAACTGGAAAGACAGTTCTTTATTTGTTTTATGCTCGTAGTCTATATCATTATGTCCCATATTGATATAGATCATCCCGTAGTTGGTATTTGTCCATACAACAGGGTAGTAGCCACTATGCCATATTTCGTGAGGTTTTGGACCTGTGCCAAGCGGAAAACTGGTTGAGTCTATAGATAATAAAACTTTGATAGCAGGATTTTGTCGCAGGTCTTTTTCCCAGCTATACCATTCATTTGGGGAAGATCTGAATATATGTGGCAAATGTTTTACAGCAGGATGTGTACTATCTTCCACACGCAGCATAGCCGGTGTTGGCCGCCAGGTGTTGCCTTTATATGAGCCTGCCCCTATAAATATATTGTGATACCAATCCCAGTTTTGCGGAAAGTCAGACGGTGTTAGTGCAAACCCGGCAAAATGAAATCCCATCCATGCGCCTCCCTTATTCATATATCGCTCAAAAGCGGCGCGTTGATCAGGATCATCAGGGCGTGTATCTAAGAAAATCACTACCCGGTATTTTGCAAGAAAACTATCGTTAAGATTGCTCCAGTTGTTGGTGGAATCATATTTAAAGTTATATCGCTTACCCATTTCAGGAAACCAGCGGTTGGCTTCGTGCACAAAACTGATATGTGCAAGATCATTTCTTGAAGTATAAAAAGCAATAATATTAAAAGATGATCCGGAAGTTTGTGCGATGCCGGTTGAGGTGATGAAGCAAAAGATAAGAATATTGAAGAACCCCATCCCAGTTTTTCCAAAGAGAATGAATTCAAAACACAACCTCTGCTTTTTAATGCTCATGTTGTAATATTTTAACAATGTGCAATGGCCACAACCTGATCTGACAATTAATAAATAATAATCGGGATTCCATCTTGCACTTTTCAAATTATGCGGATATATAATTTAATAAGTTACAATAAACTTTCACTTGAATAACGAAGATCAGTCTGTTCTTAAACTCTTTATAGGATTAACAATTGCCGCTTTTAAAGATTCATAGCTAACCGTTAGCCAGGCCATGACCATGACCGCCAGGGCGGCGCCGGCAAAAAGCAGCCAGCTAACTGTAATATGATAAGCAAAGCCAGCCAACCATTTGTTCACCGCATACCATGACAACGGTATGGCTATAACGACAGCGATCAAGATCAGCCTTGTGATACCCACGGACAATAAATAGACAATGCTCAAAACGGAGGCACCCAACACTTTACGTACGCCGATCTCTTTAGTCCGCTGTTCGGCCAAAAAGGCGGATAAGCCATATAAACCCAGGCACGATATAAAAATACCGAGCGCGGCAAACAGGTTAAAGATGTTACCCATCTGTTGTTCCCCCTTATAAAGATTGGCCATATCCTGATCAAGGAAATCGAATTTGAAGGGATAGGCCGGATTAAGCTGCCGGCTTATCTTTGACAGCGCCTGTATGGTTGCTTCCGTTTTGCCCGGCAATGTCCTCACCACTACAAAACCTCCGTCTTTGTTATAGCGCAAGATCAATGGCTCGATAGCCTGTTGCACCGGTTTAAAATTAAAATCCTTCACTACACCAATAATCGTACCCTCCCTTCCGGTGAACGAGAATGCCTTACCAACTGCTGTGGCTGCATTTAAACCCATAATGCCAAGCATTTTTTCGTTGACCATGAAATTATTTGAATCGGCCGGAAATGATCTCGAAAAGCTTCTTCCATTTACCAGCTTCAGCTTAAATACATCTATAAAATCTTCATTGACATCCATCAATTGGTAAATGATATGTAAGTTGGGATCTTTGCCTTCCCATTCAGCACTTCCATTTCCGGATTGAAGATTGGTGGGCAGGTCAGAAGTGATGGCGAAATCACTGGTCAGCGGATTTTGTTTCAGCTCATTTTTCAAGGCCTGTTGCCTGTTCCAGAGCTCCCCTGTGGTGGGCATATACAAAAGATTGGCCTTTTCAAAGCCGGGGTTACGGCTTTTTATAAATGTAAGCTGGTTATAAATAACCACCGTGCCAACCAGCAATAGGATAGATGTAGTGAATTGAACGACGACCAGGGCGTTACGGAACAGCAAATTGCCCCCCATTGCCCTCACATTTCCTTTAAGTACCTTGACAGGGTTGAAGCCGGAGAGAAATAATGCCGGGTAGCTGCCCGAAACCAATCCGGCCAATAGCGCTATACCCAGGAGGCTTAACCAAAACCTGGCATCCGGGAAAGGGATGGCCAACTTTTTATCAGCTATTTCATTAAATGCCGGCAAAAATAACCAGACAGCTGCAAGTGCAAGAAATAGCGAAAGAAATGAAATAAAAACAGCCTCGCTTAAAAACTGGAGGATCAACTGCCCGCGTATCGCCCCTGACACTTTGCGCAGGCCAATTTCTTTAGCCCTTCGGGCCGAGCGTGCGGTAGCCAGGTTCATGAAATTGATACATGCTACTATGAGTATTAAAATAGCGGTAATAAAAAAGATATTTACATATTGTGCATTGCCGTGACCCGGCATATCTCCCAGCCTCCCCGGCGCCAGGTGAATACTGGTCAAAGGCTGCAAATGAAACACAGTCGGCATTGAACTATGCTGACGAAATATCTGCGTCATTTGCATTTCCAGCTTCGACAAATTGTCAACAGAAGGAGTAAAGTTTTTATCCAATTGAATATAGCTGTAAAAATTAAAGTTCTCCCATCTGTTTTGGTTTGAATCTTCCGCTTTTTCCAGGGGCTCCATCGGCATGATAAAATCAAACTGCAGATCTGAATTGGCAGGAATATTAGCAAACACACCCGTTACTACTACATTTTCACGATTGTCTTTTCTCAGGATTTTACCAATAGGGTTTTCATGCCCAAAGTATTTACCGGCCATTTCCTGGGTAATTAAAATACCATCAACACGTTTTAGGGCTTCATCCCGATCACCCTGCACCAGAGGAAAGGAAAATACATCCATGAAGCTGGGATCAGCGTAGAACGTGCGTTTTTCTTCAAATTTTCTGTCGCCCGCTTCAAACAGCACTGTGGAGGCCATGCTTATCCTGGCATAATCTTTAACAACCGGTAGTTCTGCTTTTAATGCGGCAGGCATAGCCTCGGTATTTACTGCGGCTTTCAAATCACCAAAATCGCCAACGATACGATATACCTGCTTAGCATTTTTCTGGAACTTGTCATAATTCAATTCATTTTGTACCCAAAGCAAAATCAGGATACTTGACGCCAGGCCTATTGCTAAACCTGATATATTCAGAACGGAATAACCCTTATCTTTTAGGATATTCCTGTAAGCGAGTTTGAAGTAAGTTTTAAACATTCGCGTATGATATTTTGAGATGAGTTCTATACTGGCTATCAACCGGGTAAAATCTGTGCCAATTGCATAATAATTTGGTGACAAGTATTTTATGCATTTATGAGATGGGGATAGTGTCCGAAAATGTTACAGCAGATGTGCGATTTTGGGAATTGCCCCGTCTTAATATTACAGTGATCAGATGACATTTGTAAGATTAAATCTTAGAAGTTGTTTAAAAACGATTACGAGGATTTTTTGATATAATGATTGCGTACACTTTTAGCCACGAATCACACTCATTATCACGAATAATTCCGGTGTAACAACCTGGTTATTTCACAGAGGTACACAAAGGCTACACAAAGCACCACAAAGAATAATATAACGCTCTGTGTAACTTTGTGTATGCTTTGTGGCGCTTTGTGTAGCAAATCCTGTCCCGCCGATGCGAACACCGGAATTCTTAACAGGAAATATATCAAGAGTTATTTAAAAACTAATTTTAAACAGCTTCTAAGGTGTTTTGTATTTCTTTTTCAATTTTTCAAGTTCATTTCCACACTTCCACATTCTCACATTCCCACACTTCCACATTATTCTCGGTTATATATCTTTGAGGTAATGGACAATGCAATTATTTTACTGATCATAGGTTTACTTATCGGTACAATAGGAACGCTTATTGGTGCAGGTGGCGGTTTTATATTGGTGCCACTGCTTATTTTTACGCACCCAAACCTTACACCTGAAATTATTACTGCCATATCAATAGCGCTTGTTGCAGCCAATGCCATTTCCGGATCAATAGCGTATGCACGGGCAAAACGCATAGACTACAAGGCGGGAATTATATTTGCTTTGTTTACTGTGCCAGGCTCCATACTGGGTGTATATGTCACAAAATATATCCCTCCGCACGCCTTCAGTATTATTTTTGGTATTCTACTTATCGCGTTGTCTTTATTTCTTTTTTTCAAAAAGAACGCGGCTGCAAGTATTGGCGGAGATTCTTATGCCCCGGGTTTAACTCATCAAATACTTATTGACAGGGAGAGAACGGTATTTAAGTATGCATATAGCCGGTATGCAGGCATACTGGTAAGTATACTGGTTGGTTTCCTGTCTCCTTTGTTAGGAATCGGCGGTGGTATTATTCATGTGCCGGCAATGGTGCACTGGCTTGGCTTCCCGGTATATATTGCTACAGCAACCTCGCATTTTATCCTTGCCATCATGTCGTCGGTAAGTATAATTGTGCATGCTATACGGGGTAACTATAACGACCCCGCTGTGCTTCATATGATAGCATGGCTGGCTATTGGCGCTATGATCGGTGCACAGGCAGGCGCTTTTCTCTCGCACAAAATAAAAACAACAGTTATTATTAAATCGCTTGCAGTATGCCTTGGGCTTGTAGGCATCAGGCTGCTGCTGGATTTTTTTAATAACTGATCGTGAAATCCAGGCACATATTATCAAAAATTGATTATAGTAATTCACAAACTGTGCATAATATATAAAGCTGCAGCCCCATGTAATGTTCAACAATTGATGCTCAATACTTACCTTTGAACATAACGATAATATAATCTATTATGGCGATAGTAGACCTGGTAATGCCCAAGTTAGGAGAAAGTATAATTGAAGCCACCATTCTGCGATGGAATAAGAAGCCGGGCGACCATGTAAAAATCGATGAAACAATACTTGAAATTGCTACTGATAAAGTGGACAGCGAAGTGCCGTCTGCTGTAGAAGGCACATTGATTGAGATTTTGTATAACGAAAATGACGTAGTGCCGGTAGATACGGTTATTGCAAGAATTCAATCTGAAGCCAACGGAACACTTCCAACTGATGTTCCTGCTACCGTGGCTGAACCCGGTCAAGCTGCTAAAGAAGACACGGAAACAGACGATGTAACTACAAAAGAAGTGCCTTATCAACCCATTCATATTGATATTCCTAAAATAACAGGCGGAGCAAGGTTTTACTCACCGCTGGTATTAAACATAGCGGCAAATGAAGGAATAGGTCTTGCGGAATTGGAAAATATACCCGGCACAGGTAATGACGGGCGTGTTACCAAGAAAGATATTCTGCAGTGGGTTGAACATAAAAAATCCGGCGCTGTAACTACGCCTGTTCAGGAACCTAAAGTTGTAACACAGCCTGCTACAACAACGCAACCTGCCCAACAATCAACACAGGCTGCGGCCCCTGAAGCCGAAACACCTGCTGTTGCTTATGACGGAAATGCAGAGATCATAGAGATGGACCGTATGCGTAAGCTGATAGCCAAACACATGGTGGAAAGCAAGCAAACCAGCCCGCATGTTACCAGCTTTACGGAATGTGATGTTACCAATCTTGTGCAATGGAGAGATAAGATAAAAGCAAATTTTGAAAAACAGGAAGGTGAGAAGATAACCTTTATGCCGTTGTTTATTGAAGCCATCATAAAATGCATTAAAAAATTCCCATGGGTTAATGCAAGTGTGGATGGCGATAAAATTATTGTGAAGAAGGATATTAATATTGGTATGGCAACTGCATTGCCTAATGGAAATTTGATAGTGCCGGTTATAAAAGAGGCCGATTATCTGAACCTTACGGGTCTTACCAAAAAAATAAACGCGTTGGCAAATGCGGCCCGCAATAGCCGCTTAAAGCCTGATGATACACAGGGTGGAACGTTTACTGTAACCAATGTAGGTACATTCGGAACCCTGATGGGAACACCCATTATCAACCAGCCGCAGGTAGCTATTCTTGCTATTGGCGCCATAAAAAAACGTCCTGTTGTAGTTGAAACAGCGCAGGGAGATAGTATTGCTATCCGCCACATGATGTATCTTTCTATGTCATACGATCATCGTATAGTTGATGGCTCTATCGGTGCAAGCTTTCTTACCGCAGTAGCAAATGAGTTGGAAGCTTTTGATACGCACAGAACGATTTAAAAAGGATGTGAGCTTTACGCTCTGATTAACCAGGCTCTAGGGTTTAAATACCCGGTCTTCTTTTTCATACTCCCGCTTAATACCTTCCAGTAAATTTGATTTAGTAATAATATTGCTGCCATCTGCCATTGCTTTAAGGCATACATAGTGTATTACATTTACTATTGAAGATCCTGTCAGTTCATATTTAGCTGCAATGTTTTCAAGGCTGATATCCTCTGCTAAGGTTGCGCCGGGTGGCAATGCTGATCTCCATAATTTAAACCGTTCTTCTGCATCAGGCATCGGGAACTGGATGATAGTGTTAAAACGACGCACAAAAGCCTGGTCGATATTGCTTTTGTAATTAGAAGCAAGGATGATCAACCCGGGAAAATCTTCTACCCGTTGTAATAGATAAGATACTTCCTGGTTGGCATATTTATCATGCGCATTCTGCACATTACTTCGTTTGCCAAAAAGCGCGTCAGCTTCATCAAAAAATAATATCCAGTCTTTATGTTCGGCTTTCACAAATATTTTTTCCAGGTTTTTTTCTGTTTCTCCTATGTATTTTGAAACAACCTGTGACAGATCGATGCGGTATACATCTTTTTTAAATTGTTTGCCCAATAAGGTAGCGGTGAGTGTTTTACCTGTGCCGGAAAGACCATAAAATAAAGCCCTGTATCCGGGTTTTATACGCTTGTCCATTTTCCATTCATCTATCAGCCGGTTATTATGTTCCAGCCATATTTTAATATCACTAATAGGCAAAGCTGTTTTTGGATTCAGCACCAGGTCTTTCCATTCCATTTTTGTAGTAACCAGCTTTGCAGGAAATTCGGCGCCAAACACCGGCTTGCTTATTATACCTGTAGTAAAAAGATCAACATATTCCTGCTGAAGTATAAGCTTACCGCTCATGCGTGGTTCACCTTCTTTTACCTGCTGCAGCGAGAGTATGTTTTCTTTCGCAAAAAAATGATCAGGTGAAAAATATGCCGAAGCTTTTATTCTTTTATCAATATCATTGCCTGCAATAATAAATAAAGCTGTTTCACCAGTAGGTATGGTTCCGCGGTGATTGCTTCCTTTTACACCGCCTATTTCCGGGAACTCACCACCATTGGGAAGGTATTGCTGAATAATGGCATCGAGAAAATTGGGTTGTACATGCGGCATGAGTGCAAGCAGCAGGATTGTCAGCTCTTCGTTGTTTAATTTGTGATCATGAATGAATGTATTCAGCGCAGACTTATCCCTTTTGTTTGATTTGATTGCCGGGTAAGCAAATGTTTTATTGTTTTCTTTTTTAAAAAACAATTGCAGCCTGCTTTCAATTACTTTTTCAAGTACTCCTGAAAGTATATTGATAATTTTTTGTGGCAAAATAAATATGCTTTTATCGGTTTAATAATGAAAATTATAACATCAGGGACAAACATTCTGATAACCACGTTTGCCTTTATTATGTGCGTCTATTGATTTTCCGGCGCAGTCAACCACCTGCATTGCATAAGCTGCGGCGGACTTCAGCATCTTTTGAATCTCCCCGATCTTTGCGATATATTCATCATCTTTCTTTTTGAATTCCTCTTTTGTCATGCCGGTTTTTCCTTCAAATGCCGGTTGAGGGAATTTCTTAATTTCTTTCTGAATATAACTTATGAATTCGCTGCCATGCGATCCTTCATGAAAACTGATGGTTTTTGGATCACCGCGTCTTGTACCATACCCGTAATCAGAAGGCCCGGAGGGATTTATACCAGAAGCATAATTTGTTTCCACCGTCAGCTCAATTTGTAAAGCAGGGTAAGGTTTAAATTTTGTAACTGTATTCGTTTTAGGATCAACATCAAAATCGGGATCGGGCACAGTGAATCGGGTAATGTCCATATAGGTATGTGCTTCTTTGGATTTTTCTCTCGCAGAATTATAAACATCCGGTTTAACAACAATAGTAATATACCCAACCTGTATGGTAAATCCGCCAGCTTTTTGAGCAACACCTCCTGCTGGCATTGGTGTTGCGGTTGTAACAGGATTTTTTTGCCTGGTTAATAAATTGGAATGCTGATGTAAAGCAACATGCGCCAGCTCATGTGCCAGTAATTGTTTGCCGGCAGCAGTTTCCGGCTTGTACTGATCTGCGCCGAATACGATATGATTTTGGTGAGTATATGCAAGTGCATCTATTGACGTTGACGATTGATGGGCTGCTGCATCATCATGAATACGCACCCGGCCAAAGTCATATCCAAACCGCGATTCCATAAAATTTTTGGTAGTTGTGTCCATCGGGGTACCGGCGTTGTTGATCGTATTGTGTACGGCAGCAGGTGCAATCATATCGCCAGGTGTTGCAGATGGTGCCGGATGAAAAAAAGAACCTGTATTGATATTTCCCGGCATTTGCATAACCCGGGTTGATACAGCATCTGCCTCCTGTTCATATTTGTCGCCGGGCTGGTTAATATAAAGCTTTGGCTGAAAGAAAATGCCACTGCCATTTTCTTTCCGAACAGGTGGAATAATATGCGGATATGTACGTTTCAAAATATTTCTTTCGATCAGCTAAAACCTGCATTCAAAAACCAATCAAATAGTTTTTTGTTAGTTTTTTCTAATTTTCCGGGATCTGCTTTGAATATAGCAAAGGCTTCTGCAAAAGCTTCCGTCGCATTCTTTTTTGAATAATCAGTTAGCGCTCTTTTACCTTTAATAAATTTACTGAATTGATCTAGAGTAGATTTATCCAGTACGTTACTCAATTTATCAAAAGCCTTATTCATTGTGGTTTTTAACAGCCCGAGTTGCTTTGCCATGCTTTTTTGATTATCAGGGGAAGCCTTGTCAAATTGTTCCTGGAATTTTTCAAATGCATTTTTTGCATTGTAATATTCTTCTGTGGCAAGCCTTAACCGTCCGTATTCAATTGCATGTCCTATTTCATGCAAAATATTAAATACACCATAGTCTATTCCGAATTTTGTTTTTTCTTTTCCCAGAGGATCTTTTATACAGGCATCAGCTATTTGTATGGTATAGTCTCTTTTGATAATGTCAACACTGTGCAAACCACAGATAACATCCCCATCAACTACGGCAGATTGCTTCTCCCTGATGAAGCGGTAGTTTTCTATCAAAGCCGTTTCTGATGCAGTTAGCATAGAAAATGCTTCATTCAACAGAATAAGATCAGCATCGCTCCAGTTTTTACCTCCTTTCTCAATTTTTATCTTATAATTTGCTTCCAATTGATTTTTAAGGTCGGGTACTAACTTAGTACCAATATACTTAACAAAAATTTTTTGATTATTAAAGCAGAAGAAATATTTTTTCCCATCACTTAGTATATCGTATGCCCTGCCTTTTAAGGGTGTATAACCATCCAATGCTGCGAAGTCGTGCTCATTTACAACAGATGCATAAGTTAATGTTTTAAAAGAGTAGCCAGAACAGGGCACTCTTTGTACCTGACGGCTTATACCATTATTTTGCTGAACCACATGCGTAAGTTCATGCGCGAGTAATTGCTTGCCGGCATTGGTTGCCGGCTGATATTCTCCTGCTCCAAATACTATATGGTTACCGCTGGTGTAAGCTTTTGCATTAATAGCAGATGATGATTGATGAGCTAATGTATCGTTGTGGATGTGCACGTCAGAAAAATCATATCCAAACCGCGATTCCATAAAGTTTTTTGTGACTGCATCTAAAGGATTACCAGTATTTTTAATAGCATCATGCACAACAGCCGGTGCTTCGGCAGCAGTAACATCTCCATTGCTTTTCATTTGTACTTTGTTTTCTTCTTCCTCACAATGCGCACACTTTTTTTGTATAGTATTAATCGGGGTGATTTGTGGCTGAAAGAACATTTGTTTATTTTCTCCGGGGCTTCTCATTACCTGCTCTGCCACTGTATCTGCTTCGTGTTCGTACTTGTCGCCGGGCTGGTTGATGGTAAGTTTGGGTTGAAAGAAAGCTGTGTTTCTGCATGGCGCTTTATCATTGGGAATAATATGTTTCTTTATAGCATCCATTACCAGGTTTAATGTTTCTTTATTAAATCTGCCAGGTCAAACGTACCTGAAACCTGTGCGCCCCAAATAATCTGAGGTTGCCCTGCATCCCATTCAGATTTTGGCGCAACTAATAATGAGTTATCCGGCAACTGGCCTGTGCCGGGAAGTGACACCATAAATCCCGCGGTGAAAAATGTTTTATCCTTTAATGGTACAGAAACCGAAGTGCCTAATCCAATAGCTTTCCAGGAAGAAAACCGTGTAGCTTCAAATGCACGCAAAGGACTGCCGGGAAGCTGGTTGACTGTTACAGGCGTTTTTTCCTGCAATAGTTTTATTCTTTTTTGTGTGATGCCTGCGTCTTCTTCAAGCATTTTTTCCCACCATTTATTTTTATTATCCGGGGGTCTTAAATAGCCGGTTACCAATCCCATGATACCTGTTTTAACATATTCCGTGCGCAGGTCTTTTGTAGCGAGCGTAAAAGCATGTTTTAATAATCTGCCAATAGTTCTCACTACCAATGTTGCAAGGGTAATTGCTATTGAATGATATTTGTTAGAATGAAAATCTTTAGCCAGAATACCATGAGATACTGATTCTGCGCTTTGTTGCAGCGTTTTAAACTGGTTTAAAAAGAAAGCGGAGCTAACAGGATCCGAAACATTACTGAGAATAGAATCTTCAGATGATGGACCAACAGCCCCGGGCGGATGTGTAGTCAGCTCCTTACCGGAAGAAAAATCTTCATGGATAAGCTCAACAAAATTAGAGTGTGCAAAAAAATCTTCGATAGTATGAAAAGCATTGCCAAGATGAATAAATGCAGCAGCATCGGGAACATCTTTTTCAACCGCAGATATCAACTGGCTTTCAATATATTCAATTGGCGTAATGCGTGGTGCGTGAGCGCCTGCCAAAGAGGGCGCTTTTCTTTTCACCCAGTCTTCACTACCCTCATCCCATATTTTATCATATTCTTTATGGCTTACCCATTTGTTCTTTTCCCTGTCAAAAATAAAATTATCAAAATGTTCATGTGTGTGATAATCGCCGAAAGGAGTGCCCGGTACCAGTAATGAAGCTGCTCCCTGAGGTAACTGGCTATAATCTCTCCCCATATTTCCCCTTTCAATACTTTCCAGTTGTTCATGTGTAAATAAATCAGAAAGCGCTATTTCTTCTGCTATATGATGATCGGTATCAGAAAACCGGTTGATACCGTGATGCACCTGAGTACCTTGTTGCTGTATCACATGCGTCAATTCATGCGCCAGTAATTTTCTTCCTTCAATGCTATCCGGCTGATATTGCCCTGTTCCAAATGCTATGTGATTACCGCTGGTATATGCCAGCGCGTTAATAGCGGATGAAGATTGATGCGCTTCTGAATCATTATGTATTTGCACATTTCCAAAATCATAACCCATCCTGGATTCCATAAAATTTCTTGTAGCTGCATCCAGCGGCTGGCCATTCCGGTTAATAACATTATGAACAATGGAAGGCGCTGTTATTCCGCCGCTGCCTGCGACTTCGCTTTTCATTTGCGCTTTTTTATCTTCTTCTTCACACTGTGCGCATTTACGGTTAATTTGAAAAAGTGGAGTATAATTACTGTTCACAGGTTTTCTGAATAACCTGTTTTCATCAAAGTGAAAGTCAACAATATTGATGGTGAATGTAAATCCGCTGCCTGCATTATATGCCGGGTTATCCCTGTCAAGTGCTCCACCCAATGCAGTTAAGGTAGTTTTATCAGCTATGTACCTGTCCCAGTCTCCACCTTTAAGATCTGGCTTGCTTAATTTTATTTTACTGCTTATAAACCCGCCGGCAAGAGGAATTTTTCCAACAATACCTCTTATTGGTTTTAAAAGATTATCTCCTTTTTCGTATAAATTTTTTGTGATTCTGCCAAGCCCCCAGCGTGTTGAAAGCTGGTAATTATTATTCCACAGCGCGGAATAAGGAACTGTATAGTCTCCCGGGGATATTACTCCTCTGCGGATCATCTCAATATTCGCCTCACCATAGTTTGCCATGTCGTTATCTTCCCTGTCATACAAATCATGCAAGGTTATTCTTATTCTTAAAAATGGCGTTGCCTGGTTACTTTCTTCATTGCCGGGTGTAGTATCATTATCGCCGGGTGATCTTTGAATATTTTTTGCTGCCGTTGAAGTAATAAAATCATTATCCTCTTTTTTTTGTAACTGTTCTTCTTTTTCGCATTCCGCGCACTTTCTCTGAACAGCTACCGGCTTACTTTGCTGCACTTCAGCATCCGTCATTCGCATCACCCTGTCGGCTACTGTATCCGCCTCCCGTTCATAAGGATCATCTACCGGGCCAATGGTAAGTTTGGGTTGCACAACAGCAGGAGCAAAAAAAGAATTGCCCGGAGCCTTTCCGAAAAAAGATCCGTTTGTTTTTGTACCCGTAACTATTTTGTTTTCTTTTACCGCGTGCATGGCTAACGGTTTTAACTATTCCATTCTGTATATATTGGCGCTTTCATCCATGGCAGCTTTACTACCCCTATTCCCCATGGTAAGCTGTTCAGCAACACATCTACCCCCTTCTGTTCTACCTGCAACAGCCATCCTTTATCTACACTTGTTATTTTGCCATCTCTTTGCAGGAAGGTTTCTCTGAAAGCTTCAATACCCGTATTTTTTAAAGCAGCCCAATGTTGTATCGCCGCAGTGATCATTTCTTCGCATGCTGATACTGTTTCAACAGTTATTGCGTCCGGTATTTGACGAAGCGTATCCGGAATGTCCAGTCCGCATATTAATTTGTTTAACGCCAGCTCAAATTCCGGTGAGTCCTCTCTTCCTGAGGCGATATAAGCTGTAATTAAAACCGCACGATGTTGTGCATCTTCGTTTACCCATTGCTGTTGTATGGTTAAATGCAGCGCTTCAAACAACGCCGGCAAAAATGGATGAAGAAGAATAATGCCTGCATTGCCGATGTAAGGATTTGGAGGAACCGATGTACTTGTTTTATCAGTTGCCGGTTTGCCGTTATTTTTTTTACCGGGCGCAATGGCTTTTCCCAGGTTTTTTAAATGGGCTTCCGGTTGGCGGGCACTAAGCTGCTCTGTAATCAATTTCACGTTAGCAGCATTAAAAGATCCGGCTTTTCCAGGTTCATATTGTATTTCGTTTTCTGTCAGCGCATATAACAATTTTTTAATAAACTCTGCTGAAAACCGGTGCGTTAATCTTTCAACAACATTATTTTCCGGCAAAATATTTTTTAGCGCTTCCAAAAAAATATGATCCATTACAATGGATTGCTCAAAAGTTTTTAAAGATTTTACCCTGCTATTCCATGGGAGTTGACCCTGTTGCAAAAAATAGAAAAAATCAGCCTGTATATCAGCCGCTGCTATTTTTTTCTTTGAGATAACGGTTAGTTGCTCTTTTAATTTTCTTATGGTGCAATCAACCCACTCATCTTCCCAATGCTTTGCGGGCAAATGCCCGCAATCTATTTCCAGTTTATCTATTACAGCAATATGATCATCATCTGCCATCTCGTTAAACAAGCTTTCCATACGGGGTTGTAAACGCGTATAGAATAATTCTGCTACACGGTTTTGTATACCAATGTGCAGGCCGGGATCTTCAAAATTTATAGCTATACTTTGCCGCTCAATAATATGGTTAATGTTATTCAATTACACATTTTTAAATGGTCCTTTATTCAGGTTAAGCTTAAATATATCCTGTGTTATCCTGAAATTTTTTGTCTTCCCGCAATTTTGAGGTGATGCGCCCGCTACTGCATGTATGATATCAACAAAATCGCCTAATACGAACGGGCTTATCAAAACATCCTTTTCTTGTTTGGTAATTACATTATTGCCCTGTATGAGCTGCCATTCTGATTTGCTTATGGTAGCATCTAGCGATACCAGCTTTAACGAAATGATCAGCGCGTTTGTACCTACACTGCTTGTAAGCTCCATGGTAAAATCAGCATTGGCAACAATTACAGTGATAGCAACATCTTTTTGGTTATTGTTGATGGTATAAGAAACATTGAATGTGGTGGTTTGTGCAATATTCATAGCAGATGGATGGATGATCAGCTTGCCATCCATTATACCTCCCTCATTTTTTATTATGGTAATGGATGCGCCATCGGGTATACTGCTTTCGAGCGATTGTTCTTTTACATCACTGCAAACGCTTAATTTCCTTGTTTCTGTTTCAAGGCTGATCACTTCTTCAAATTCAGACGGGCAGCCACTGTTGGATACCCTGAGCCGCAAAGTATGTGGTAAAGTCTGCAGTTTAAATGTGAGCGGGTCAGGCTCTTTTTTGTCAGAGAATGGTTCATCATCTAAAAACCAGTTGTAGAAGGACTGATCTGTTGTACCAGAGGATTCGTTTTTAATTTCCACACGTATAATACCATCACCGATCTTTTTGGTTGTTGTAAATTTAGCAGCAGGCGTTGCTGTTACCTGCACCGTAACTGATGCCGTTTTTTGGCCAACAGTATATTTTATTACGTATGATCCGGCGGCTAATCCTGCAGGAACAAATACAAAAGTGCCATCTGCTGCTCTCTTAACGCCTTCACCTTCAATTGTGCCTCCGGCAGGTGTTGCTGTTATAGCAAATTCTGTTTGGTCTGAATTGCAAAAACTATCTTTTGCAATGCGCAGCACCGGTGTCTGATCTTCCTGAACGGGCGGAGGTGTAATGATATAGGCTATCGGCGGACAATCGCTGCAACAGATATATGGTATATAAAAATCCGCGATAACCATTCCATCAGTAAGCGTAAATGCTGTTCTTTGCGGCGGTAGTTTAATAATGGCTTCCAAAGCGTTTCTGCTGGCTTCCGGCAGGTCTTTACATTCCTCGAGATATTTACTCAATACATCATTCATGCGTATATATAGCTCCGGTTCTTTGAATTGTATAGCAGTATGCAATTCTTCCGTTTTTGTTTCCAGCTCATCCACGTTCTGCGTTGATTGCAGCAAGCCCGGAAATTGCCGCAGCAGGATGGATCGCAGCTCTTTATTGATCAATATTGAACGTACATCAAATAACTGCCTTTTTCTTTCTTCGTGATAAACCAGTATAAAAGTGCCTCCTTTAGGAACTCCGGCTTTATGCTCTACGCCGCCATGCCTGCTGAAATAATAACTGAAATTTTTTGCAAGCCTGTATTGCGCTGTTCTCCGCAGGTATTCATTTTTTAATGCTTCAAGCTGTTCAGTAATGCAGGTATTTAAAAATATTTGCGGATTTATATTTATGCGCAAAAGCCTTGCGGAAACATTTTCGATAGCTGTTTCATATCTTTCATAAGCAGTTTTGAAAGCAGCAATATTAAGGTCGGCCAATTCATTGTTCATTAACAGAATGAACATACTTTCAATACTATCTATTAATTCAAAAAAGCCGTTGCGGAGGTATGTTCCCAAAATAGTTGTGCTTACTGCAACAGGATTTTTGAACTGCCCGTTATTTTTTTGTATAATGTTGATATATGCAGCTCCGATAGTATCTTTTGCCGGCTTGCATAACCTTGATATCGTATCTCCCTTAACGTATGCTTTTGACGCATGAAATTCGTTTACCAATATGGAAACAAAAGGATGAGAAACTATTTCAGGATTTAATACAAGACTGGTTTTTAAGATTTTTGTTTCTTCTTCCTCTTCTTCCTGCGTGATGGCAGAAACACGATTTGTATCAAGCGCCGCAGACAGGGTATCTGCACGTGCAGATACTGTATTTGCAGCTAAGGTTACCGTTCCCGTAAATATGCTCAGGGGTTTATACTCGGTGCGGCCAACTTTGCAATATGCGTCATGCAGCTTACATACAAACTCAGCGATCAATACCCTGTAATCTGATTCAAGATCCTGGATGATGCATTTCGGTTCTTCCCCACGCACCAGCGCACCAATATAATCCGCGCTCAGCGCAACCACCTCAAAAGGAAGATTTTTATCCTGCTGTTCCTGCTTTACAACAGCAATCGCTTCATTTATATTTTTACCGATATGCCCTTCTATTCTGAAAAAATTATATGGCTCAATATCGTACAGCAAAGGATTGAGTACCGGGAAAGCATTGCTGTATTCCGAAGCATTATAACTGAGGTTGCGCGCTTCTTCACCACTGTTTGCTTTCTTATAGCTCCAGCAACGATATAGCTCTTGTTCAGTTGCAGCCACATCATAGTAATATGGAATACATCTGTCAGATAATGGCGCTTTCCCATAACGGCTCGGCGTAATCCTGACCTGGCGTTTTTCAAACGGAAGCATGTTATCTATTGAAAATTGTGTGAGCAGCAGTTTTAATCTTGTAAAAAGTAACTGAACTTCGCCCAGTTTATTTTTCTGATCATTGAACAATGGAGAATAGATGAAATATTGCCGGTAAGCAGAACGATTTCCCGATGTTGCCACATTAGCTTCTCCCAACATAATATGCAAAGGGAATTTCATTTCATTCATACAACATTCGGTATGTACACACTGAGTCTTCCTTACAAATTCATAATATGCTTTTATTATATCGTCGAGATAGTCATAGAAATATTGTATCAATAACGGGTAGTTTTTCAATATATCATCCCGCAACGCCAGCAATGCTTCATATGCGGTATCGAAAACAGCAGTATTCTCATTGCCAGTAAGATATTGATACCGGCTTACACTTTTCTTCAGCGCATTTGCTATATCTGCCAGCGTTTGCTGATCTGCAAGATCCCTGAATGCAATCAGCACATCGGAGGCTGTAGTAATTTTTTGAACAGGTACATTATATCTCTTTAATAAGGGTTGCTCATTAACAGCGTTATTTATAATTACATCCCCATTAATTTTAATGATCTTATCCAGGATATTTTTATCTACCAGCAATGCCTTAATATCAAAATCTATCCGGCTGCCCTTGTCGTTGCAATCATTGGCATCACAATTTTTCAGGCTAAGTTCCTCTGCTTCCAGGAATAACACAACGGCATACCGGTTTAAAAAATCAGCCGGCATTTGTGATAATGCTATAACATCCCCGCCGTCTTCATTTTCCACTGCTTCCTTTTCTACCAGCCGTAATAAGCCCTGGTTATACGGCTGATCATAAAAAGGTAAAGGATTAGATTCTTTTTCATCACACTGCTGTATAAATTGCAGATCATTAGGACGAACAGGAGGTGTATATGAAGTATAGTGTGTATAATTTTTTTGGCAAAGCAATAACATAAATCCCTGGGAAGTTAGAGCGCAACCTTTACTGATTATTATTTCAGATGATGAAGAACCGGGGAGAATCTCCAGCCCGCACACAATTCCGCTGCCAATAAGCTTCATCCTTGTTAACCTGTCCTGCTGGTCTAAATAATTGAACACATTATTCAGGTGATCATTAGTAAGCACCTGGTCTGCTTCAAATATCGGATAGGTGTTTATAATTGACATAATTATTGATTTTTAAATGTTCCTAAAACAGTTTTTCCAAGCACTACGGTGTTACTGCCTTCTTTGCTTTCATCGCAATCATGCAGCGTAGCTACGGGGTATTCACTATGTAACCGGCTTAATATTTCAACCATGGCATCATTCGCAGTCCTGAATATATTTACGGTATTTCCGTCTTTGGTATAGTCTGCCAGGGTTTCAATCCATTTTTTATATCTGATTTCAAATTCCCGCATAAGGTCATTATTCAGCCAGCATACTTTCAGCATAATATGCGCAGGCGCTTCTTCTTGTATTTTATTTTCAAAATATTCCCTGAAAGTCATGTTATCAAAATGCTCCGGCCAGTAAGGCAAAACCACGGAAGCGCAGAAGCTGTATGGATCAATTTCGCAAATGCATTCACCTTTATGAAGACATACCTGCATTAAAGCAAATAGATTGTCTCTCGGCCTCAGTAAAATATGCTCAATAAGATGTAAGCCTGCAGGATCGTTGCATGGCGCTGTAAATGCAGCCACAAAAGAATTTATTATATCGTCAGACTGGTTTGCTTCAATGGTATTTTCTTTCGTTTCCATTAGTGCCTCATCGCCGTTAAGCAGGCTTATTTTTTTTGCAGCTTCATCATACCTGTAATTATCTTTTTCTTTTCCTGCTTCTACAACCAGTAACACAGCTTCTGTTGCTTTGGCTTTTGTATCGTAAGGGTTGCTGTTATACATGCTTATTCCTTCCGGGTTAGTTATCTTAAATACGTGAAAGCATTTAAGTTTTTCTTCTCCGTTTTCGGTTACAGATACTTCTTCGCAAATGATTTCTATATTTTTTATGCAATACAAAAACCGCCTGGTTTCATCAGATATACCGGCAACTGCGCATATCTTTTTTTCTAATCCTGATATATTATGCGTATCCCACAAGGCTGTGGTATCGATGGTGAATGTATCATCATCTTTTAAAGGGAAATAATTAAATGCTTTGCCTCTCTGGCTGCTGATCTCAGGGTAATTTTTCAGCAGCCGGGTCTTAGCCTGCGAAAGTTCCTGGAATGAAATTTTTTCTTCTGACAGGTTTTCATAGTTTATCCTGTACATCATCAATGCATATTCATTAAATGATTCGGAAAACCTTGCTAACAGGTGATCTAAAAACCGGCCCCGCCTGTCCTGGAAAAGCAATTTATGCTCATATAAATCCTGCCATTTATTCTTTATTGCAATAGTTGAATCAGCATTATCAATAACATCTTTTAGCTGTATGGTTGATCCGCTTTTTACATATACGGGATCAATATCTTTAATGTCAGCTAAAAACTGCGCATAATAAGTATGTGTTATATCGTTGAGAGAAAATAAATACGGTGCATTGGTGAGCTGTGCAAAAAAATCAGCTAATAATTGTTCATAAAACATCAGGTAAGCCTTAAGTTGCTTTTGTGCGGCTTTTCTCTCCTCTGTAGCAGTAGAAGGTAATCCGGCTTCGCTTATACCATAAGTTTGTGGAAAATCATATTGTGCCGGCCAATAGGAAAGCGTGTCTCTTTTATTGCCCTGCGGAACAGGTATATCCTGTTGAAGCCCGTTTAATTTATTTTTTGCATGTTGGGCATGCAGGAGCAGAACAGTGTCACGCACTTCATCGTATCTTGCCAGGAATGGAAACTGGTTTTTGAATAACAGGATTTTGGATTTTTCCTTTGCCAGCACCGGCTTATGCAAAGGAGCTATGTGCATGCACCACGTAAGCCCTGTTTCACCAGGTATGGCTTTGCCGTTTGCATCGTACTTTGTCATTACAAAATTCCTGATGGCGAGTACGCCTTCTATATCCATCAGCAGGTTAACAATATCTGATGTGTAAATAACTGAACGCAATTGAGTTTGCTCTAATTGAACTGTATCAATAAAACCATGTTGTAATACGGGACCGTTAAATATACTGTCAACAGCTATTTTTTTATCCAGCAGTTCTTTCAGGGAATAAAAATCAACAGAAGGGTTGAGATATTGTTCAATAAGAAAAAATATTTCAGCCTGCACTTTTTCAATATCAATTCCTGGTTTTACATCCACATCAAAGCAAAAGCTTACTTCTTCCGATGCAACAGTATCAATGCTTATATAATCTTCGCAAAGATTTCTTGTTTCATGCAACCGTTTAGCGGCTTTATGTATAATATTTATTGTTTTAGTTATTTTGACAATGTAATTACTGAATACATCATGCAAAAAACCGGCGCTGTTTATTACTAAATTAATGTCTGTGGTGGTGAGCGTTCTGCCTGCAGGTTTTATTGCAACTGTAATAATGAAATCTGTTGCAGAGCTATCATCCAGTATAAGCTCGCATTTCCATTGTCCTCCTGTTTCCGTTACGGTTGCCGAACTGATATGATCCGTGATCTTATCTGCAGCTTTTTCAGCAAAGGCCAGATCAGCATCATACCAGGATGGAAGTTCAGCGGTTAACATAAATGCGCCGGCTTCATAATCGTTGATGGCCGGGTTGGGCAACATGATGTCACCCGTATTCAAATCCCCATAGTTATCATCCTGCTCCAGGTCTAATAATACTTTGTATAAACCGGAAATAAAAAGAGGTGTATCTGTAGTCGTATACGTGAGTTTATCATTAATAAAGTCGGCGTAAACAGGCACTTCGTTTACAGGCAGCAGGTTACCCGCAGCATTTGTTTGCGTATCATCTGCAATCATCCATGCATTGTGAATGCCATCTATATCAATCAATAGTTTCCTGTAGTCATTACTGGTGAGCGGGTTATTGGTAAGTATTTCTTTTGCAGTATATATTGCCTGCAGGTTATATGGTAATCCTGTTGTTTCGGGGCAGAGCAGATCTTTCATATCGAAGCCGCAGCGGTAGCCTAATTCTGTAATGGCGTAGCAAAGTGCCTCGAGAATAGTTATGCCGGGATCATGTGTGTTGTAATCTGTCCACAGATCGTGTGCAAGGTCTTCTATATGTTTTAAGCCTTCCTGCCGCAGCAACTCATAATCCTGCGATGCAGGGCGACTTGTATTTTTTGATATGGTAATTTCTTCTTCCATCAGCAATCGCAGGTAGCGGGTGATTGAATAATATGTTTTACGCCGGTTTGTTCATCGTAATATGATACGAGGAGTGATCGCGAAGTAGAGCCTTCTGCTACTTCAATATCTTTCTTTTCTTCTGTATGCACTGATCCGTTACGACTGATAACCTGGTTCATTTTAAAACAGGTAACATAGTCCACATAAGTACGTTCTTCTATAAAATTCAGGATGGCGGATTTTCTTATTTTTCCGCCAAATGAAATTTCTGCCTGGGAATCGTATGCCCAGGGACAAAGAAATTTTTCAATCTCATCGTTCAGTAATTGTATATAAAATGATTCGTCAAGATTGTCGTGGAATTTTACTTTGAAGTCTACCTGTATTTCTTCAAACGCCGGATTTTTTACATGCAGTTTTACAAAAGGAGAAATAATAGTGATAAGATAATCATTGATATTCTGCAATAATCCTATGGGAGTATAAGGGCGTAAAGGATTAATATTTGTTTTATTTTTTTGATCGGGTATGGTAATTATTGTTACATGACCGGGATAATTTTCACAAAAAACTTCCGCTGCTCCTTTAAAATAGAAACCCGAATGATTTAAGCACCTTGTTTTGAATATTTGAGGAAACGCTTCAAGAATAATATGTTCATAATCCCATATAGTAATAGCTCTTTGCTTATGCCTTAGTCTTTCGCTGACCCTGGTATAAAAATGATCATCCGTTTCTTTTATTCTGCCCTCAAAAGAATCAAAAGGCTGACTGATCGTTTTAATGGCAGCGTCACTGTTTACCAGCTTTGCAATAGAAGAGGCGGGTCTTGTTTCTCTGAATTCAATTTGTTTAGTTTCATCCTGCAATAATGTTACACGGGCAGCCTGCGCCTGTATCATGATCATTTTGCATACTGCATCGCAATTGGCATCTGCCGCAGTCTTAATATAAAAGAATCCTTTTTTAAATAAGGTGATATCGGCGTTAATATCATCTGGCAATGTAATGGTTACGATACCGGACTGTGTAAAATTTTTTGTGTAATCTATAATGAATTTTTTGTCGAAAGATTTCCAGTTATTTTGTCCCGATAAATAGAACCATTTAAGCTGCTCCGGGTTTTTTAAAGGATTAGAGCTGCCATCCGCAACCTGGAACAATATATTTATCACGAGGTTAGGCGCAGCATTATCCAGGCCTATAAACAATTCACCGGAGTGCACTGTATTTTTTAGCAATGTTATCTTTTCGCCAGGCTCTGTATTGTTATCTGTACTGATCAGCCGCGGGTGAACCTCTGCAAATCCAAATGGCGTTATGTGGTAAAAAAGATGGTTGTTAACACTATCACTATCGGTAAATGATATGGTGGCGGTTGCAGCATAATCTATAGAAAAATTATTTAAGAAAATTTCTGCCGGAACCGGGGGTTGTTCACCGGTAGAAAATGTTACTTTATTATCGTTCTCCGTAAGTGTAATACTGTTTAGCTGACTCTGTATTTTTGTCATGTGCGAAAACAACGAATATGCGCTGCTCTGCAATTGCAATCGTAAAAATCCCTCTTTAGTATTTGCATTTAATATTTCATTGGCTGTAAAATCCGGCTTTGCTTTAATAAAAGAGCCCGGAACTGCAAAGGATAACCTGTTAAGCGTGGAAACAGGATAAGAGGTATTCCAGTTAGATTGCCTTAAGTATCTCGCATTTGATAAGGATGGCTGTGTTTCCCCGGGTCCGTTTTTAATTTCCCATTCCGTATTAAAATCAATCCAGTTTAGCTCTTTCTGAAATATTTCTTTGCTGCCTATATAAAAGGATGCAGCATTATCCGGAAAATCTCCGAACGGTTTAAAAGGTTTTGCAGCGTCAAGCGTGCCTGTATCGTTCGACAATGCCAGGTCTTTTACTCCATTAACAGTAACACTTAAAGTAACGGATTGAATTTTTTTACCGGCAATGAACTGGTAGGGCAGGTTATTGTCTGCATCCTGCTGCAATATGCATTGCACTACAGGCAGGCCGGCGGCAAAATTTTCTTTGTGAACAGATTCTGCGTATGGAATAACAGGCGGATCATCAGGAGATAATCTCAGCCTGAATAAAAATGTGTTGACCGATCCGGAAGTACCTGCTAAAAACAAATCAATTCCCGGTATTTCATGCCAGCCCTTTTCAGCAGTAAGCCTGCCTTTAAACCAGTGAAAAGGAGTTTTAAGATTGGGAGTTAACCCTTCAAGCTTTTCACTGAAACGCACAGCTATAATAATAGTTCGTGCGCCTTCTTTCAGGAATAAAAGATTGGAAGCAATAGCAAAACCAGGCTGCGCAATTTTTGATTTATTAATATCTCCGAAAGTGAACCAGCTTTTATCAACTGCTTTTATATCACTTCCCTGCCCATCTTCAGACGCGGCCACAAGCGACGCTATAAGATCACCGGATACCGGGTGAATTTGCTGGGATTGTATGCTATTTACAGTTGCGGTATTAACAACTATATCATCAGTTAACGCATATGTTATCTCTTTTCCTGTACTATCTTTCCCTCCTTTGAATAAAGTATCTTTTTTAACAAGGTGCTTAACTATATTTTTTTGCAAACCGAATACAATATGTGCAGCATCCGGAACAGCAGGTTTATTTGCCAAAAGCAATGTATCCTTATAATAAAAATCAAGATGTCTTTTGGTATAAATGTTAAGTTGATCCTGCGCATGCCTGAACAATTTTATAAAACTGATGAACAGCGCATAATGAGGTGTATGAGCAGGAAAACTATTTAAGGTTTGTTCAAACAGTTGCGCTGCTGCGGTTATGATTTCACTAATACCCTTCCATAGTATATCAATTTGTGCATTGAAAATATTGTGATTGATAATATGAACAATATTATCTTTCACAACCGGAAATGAAGGCAATGTTATAATGGGATCAACTGGCGGCGTTCCCCAATCAGCGCTTAATGCAGTGATGTCAAAATCATTGGCGTTGAAAACTACAAAAGGCGCATCGCTGTCTAATGCCGGAGAAATGTTATCAATCCATCCATTGCTTTTAAAATCATTAAACAGTTTAAATAAATTTAAAAAAGCAGATTGCATTTTTAGCGTGATCACGTTTTTAAACGTGGTGCTGAAATCCAGGTCGCCGGGAATAAGCTTATATTGGTCATCAATAATCTTAACCAGCGTAAAAATGCAGTCAAAAAGAAACCGGAAATCTTTTTTTACATCTGCCTCGGTTTCAGCTAAACTGATTTTTTTATATAACAATTTTTTATAGTCAGCAATCGCCCTGATATCTGTTTTGATCAATACTGCAAGGGTTACACTGATGTCCATTTTCATCAATGCTTCCCAGTTGCCGTCGGGTGTATTATCAGGCTTATAATAATTAAGATATGCGGCATACCGTTGCGCAAACAACAGCAGGTCTGCGGTATCCCGTTCGTCTGGCTGCGCATAGCTTGCAGATAAGGCTTGCAGCACCCGATTAAGGTTACTTGTGCCTTCTCTTTGCAATATATTTTTTTCAGTACATGGCATTGCTATAAATTATTATCCATTCTGCGTTATTTAATTTCCGTTCCTTCATTTTTATAAAAAGGATATACGAAATTGTATCTTGAGTTTGTAGAGCGTACTGTATATTCTATTGATAAAATAATTCTTCCTTCAAGCGTGCCGCTATCATCCAGTTCAATTTTGTTTACTTCTATACGCGGCTCATGATACAGGATTGCCGTTGATACCAGGTCTTTGATATAAGTTTTCAGGGTAGTAGTAAGGGGCTCAAATAATAATTCATCAAGATTGCAGCCATAGTCCGGGCGCATTATTCTTTCTCCGGGGCGCGTTGATAATAAAATTTCCAGGCTGCTTTGTATGTCAGCTTCATTGCTTAACATGCCAACCTGGTTTTCAACCTTATTGAAAACAGGAGGAAAGCCCCAGCCACTGCCTAAAAATGAATGTATTGTGCTCATAATTTAATCGCCTATTAAAACGGTAAAACACCCTGCTATAATTGTTCCTCCATGGGCGGTACTGTCGCCTACTCTTGCAGCAGGAGCGCCGCCGATCAATACTGTTGCAGAGCTTTTAATAATAGCATCGGGAGGCCCGGTACATATACACAGATCACCCATTCTTGCCGCAGGCAACCCGCCGATTAAAACAGTGGGACAACCCGCCGGCATAACAGGCCCGCCAACATGAGGCGTTGTTCCATTCACCATCGGGCATATATGCATATCCGTTACTCTTGCTGCAAAACCCATGTATTTATTTTTGTTTAATTTATTTTTACCAATGAGCCCTTAACTTCTGTTATTCCTCCACCTTTCACCGCCATTGTTCCTCCTGATTCTACAGTCATTGATGCATCTGCTTTCATAGAAACCTGTGGTGCGGACAGTGCAATTGATTTAGCTGCTTTTAACGTGAGATCTTTAGCTGATTCTATCGTGATACCGCCTGCATCCATTATAATTTTATTACCGTTATTGTCTTTAACGGTAATGGATCCGCTATCATCATCTAATGTTACTGTTCTGTTGCCTGGCGTTGCTATCGTTATACTTTTTTTCTCATCATTAAATATCATTTTCATAGCGGAACGGGAAACATAACCCTTTTCGTGATTGACATCTTTAGGTTCAATAGGCGCTGGTTTATTACTGCTGTGCAGCATGCCGATTATAACAGGGTTATGCGGGTCATCATTCAGAAACCCTACCAATACTTCGTCATCAATCTCAGGTCTGAAAAATGTACCCCTGTTATTACCTGCATCTAAAGTGGCAATCCTTGCATACAATCCTTCACCCGAAGCATCAATTAATGGCAGCCTTACTTTAACGCGGTACTGGTTATCGGGATCTTCAATTTTTGTGACTACACCTGCATGCAATCCCTGTATGGCAGATAACTGCCCGGTGGATGAAGCAGGATGATCAGGACGGATATTTTCAGTAAAGAAATTTTCATCCCAGCCAATACCTGCCTCTGTCGTCCAGCAGCCGTCTGTATATTCGTGTTGAATGGTAGATACAAAATGCTTACCGTTGAATTTATTGCCAATACCTGTAATGTTCACGAAACTGCCGGGCAATGCCTGTGCAGAGCCCTGGTATTTTACGCGCCCCTTAACAGGTGTAAGCGCAGTCTTCAGCATTTTTGAGTCTGAAATTGCCTGCAGGTTTTCCTGTTTCAGGTATGGCACTGTCAGAATGATCTTTTTGTTGAATACTGAAGCAATATCTGTAAGGCTCTGGCGAATGGTTTCTCCATTATCTGAAGATTGCTCTTCATCCGGAGACGGATTTTTTTCTGCTTCAACGCCGGTTGGATATTCACCTTCTGCTTTTATTACCTGTTGATTGCTGTAATCCCAGGCATTGATCTCAACACCTGATGAAGATGAGCGTGTATCCATATCAACCTGCAGTTCCAGTATATCTTTTCCATGGGTAAGAAAAAGAACAGGAGGTTCTGAGAGATCAATTTGTTTGATGGTCATATTATCGTTGTGGAGTAAGCACATTGATTTGTTTATATCAATGCGGCTTATCAGGAAATCCCAGTCTGTTACATTAGCCTGAACCAGCGATAAATAATCTCCCGGTGTACCGGCGGAGCCTGCTGCATCGCTTCCTGCCATTTGCCTTTCTGCCACAGGAAAACTATTATCCTGCATTAGCGTATCTATGATGTCATCGTCAGAAATATTTTCGTGTATCCGGTTACTGTTGGCTATCGTCATTTTCACTCTCTTATCCCTGCATTCAATATTCATTTCGCAGCAGTGATTGTTTACCTTGTGTGAATTGGCGATGATTATGCCTTTAAAAACTATTTCATTTTTACTATGATAGCCAAGATGTATCTCAATTTCCTTCTTAGGCGCAAATGTGCCGGAATCACCCGCCCGGAATGTTTCTTCGTCTGCCGAACCATCCCTTATTACAAGAGATGCGGAAGGAAGTTTGTTCACTGCTTCCTGTATATTAATGCTGATTATTTCATATACGCCGGAAACCGGGGCGCCATCAATTTTAATTTCGTAGGTCACCAGGTCTGTTTCCGTAACAGGTAATAAAACTTTTGATATTATTTCATCCGGCATACTGATTTATTTTATAGGAGGAAATAAAAGAGCGGTGCCCGCTTTTATTTTCCTGAAAGAATCTAATTTGTTAAAGGCAGCTACATCTATATAATACTGTTGATCCTTGTACATATCCCTGGTCAATAATGAAATTTTATCACTCTGTTTAACTATACGGCTATGTGTAATATCGGGGCTCATCCTGTTTTCCATTGCCAGCCGCAGGTTTTCTTCAATAGATCCTTTAAAGCTGCATTTGGCAACTGCCCTTAACGGCGCCCCGTCGGGAGAGAATAATTTGAATTCGATATCCATTGATGTGAGGATACCTTTAAATAATAATGTGCCCCAATGTATTTTTAAATAATAAGGGCGATGAATATCTCCTTTGTAATATAGTATCTGGTTCCTGAAAAGATCCAATTGATCTGCCACCGGCACAATAGAAGGAAGCACGCCCTGTATAATACCTGTGCCATCAAATAAAAAATCAAAATTGAATTCCTGTGGCGGCATTTTATTGAACTTGAGTGAAACGCCGGATGTGCCGGGCGCCTGTGTATCACAGAATTCAATTTTATACCTGTAGGTATACGTTTCAGGATTAATAAGTGCAAAAAAAGGAGGCGCGGCAATGCTGGTGATTGCATAGTCTGCCGTTTTATATGGCACTATATATAATTTTTCTAATTGTCCTGCAGGCATATACTATCGTTCATTTTTTTGCTTAAGTGTACGCAGTACTTTATCTGTTACTTCTTTCGTGATTTCTTTTTTCAGCCGGTTTAATTCTTCCTGGCTTAACGTTGTATCAGCAGAAGGAGCAGTGTCAGTACTTATTGTAGCTTTAATCAGTAGTTCTTTTATTTCTATTGGCATACTATTTAATTTATGTAGTTAGCATTGTAAAATATTGGTATGTTAGTGTAATGGATTCAATGACAATTGAATTTTCTTCCGCATTAAAATCTGAAATTGACCATTTCCTCGGAACAGCATTTATTACATGCCATGATTGAACGGGTTCATGCTGTTCATTGAGCAGGGATATTGTAATATTAACAGGTAAGAAAGTAAAATTTTCCATAGCATCCTTGCACCATTTTACAATTGCTGAGCCGGATATTTTTCCCCGTTTCAATGTAATGTCGGTATACCTTGCGCGTTTAGGAAGCTGCCATGTAAACCTGTTTTGACCACCTTCGGTAAATGATTCCATTTCCATTTCTACCTCCAGCCCGCTCACTTCGCGAAAGCTGAATTGGCCGGGCAGCTTATCAAATGAAACTGAAAAATGAAACCCTGTTAATGGATATTGCGCCATTATTATTCATTTTGAATAGTTAGTCCTTCGTGTGCCAGTTCAAGCGTTTCAATAGCCACTTCATTTCCATCTGCTTTAAGATCGGTAGATTGTACTTTAACCGGCCAGGCATTTTTTACTTTCCATACAACAACAGGTTCATGACTTTCATTCAGCAAGGAAATGGTAACATTCCTTCTTTCAATAGTATTGAGTGCTACTGTATTCCACCAGTTGTAAAAATCATTATCGCCCTGAAAGGTGCCCCGCTTTAATGTTATGTTGGAGAATTTTTGCATCCCGGGCATTTTGATCTTATGATATTCCGGGCTTGAACCTTCACGATATTCAATTACATCTGTTGAAACTTCTAAACCTGTTACTTCAGTAAAGCCTATCCTGGAGCCACCCCAGTCTACCTGGAAATGAAATTTCGAAATCGGGTATTGCGCCATAACAATATTTTTTTAAGTGATAAAATATATAGTGCCGTTTATGATTCCTGCATTTTATGAGAAAAACGGAGTATAATAAACTCTGCAGGGCGCACTGCGGCCATTCCTATTTCCACGATCATTTTTCCATTTAAAATATCTTCCGCCGTCATTGTTTTGCCGAGCCCTACATTAACAAAGAACGCGTGTTCCGGTTTGGCGCCTGCTAATGCACCCTGCCGCCATAAAACGGTAAGATAATTTTCTATCATCGCCCTCACCTTGGTCCAGGTATTGGCATCATTAGGCTCAAATACAAAAACAGCAGTTGCTTTTTTAACTGATTCTTCTACCATAATAAAAAGCCTGCGTACAGAAATATATCGCCACTCACTGCTGTTGCCTTCTAATGTCCGCGCTCCCCACACAAGTATGCCTTTGCCAGTAAATGAACGGATAACATTTATTGATTTGCCGGTAGCAGGATTATCATTCATGTCATCTTGTTTGGCATTATCTATTTTAACGGTAGGTTCAATTACTGAAGTAAGACTTACGTTGGCAGGGGCTTTCCACACACCACGTTGCCCGTCAACCGAAGCATACACGCCTGCAATTGTTGCTGAGGGCGGAAGCGTGAAGTATTGCTCACCAATGGCCTGTTTAATGGCATTATACATGCCATTGTATTTTTCTTTAATGGTTTTTGCGGGAGAACCAACGGAATCGGAAAGTAGCTTGGTATTAAGTTCGCCGCCGGATTGGGTGAGCTTGATTTTTGTGTCATCAAACCCGGGAGTAAGCGAAGTTTTTAAAAAAGGAAAATAACTGGCGCCGTAATTAAGAAAATTATTACCAACCTGGTCGCGGTGGTCAGATACAATGTCCGCAGTATATTCCTCGCCGCCTAAAACATCAAGTATGGAAAACCTGTCCTGCAGATCATTACATTGTTTTAACATAGCCTGCACTACTGTTGTATATCCTGTTTCATCCAGCAGCACAGCTTCAGGTATTACCAACAGCGTAGGCTCGTCTTCTGCTTCCACTGCTTTTAACCCACCTAATAATCCCAATGGTGTTGTATCATCTCCTGCATCTGCAGTTTCAGAATAATCGCCTACAGAAACAATATAACATTTGCTGCCGCCATTGGCAAAGAACATTTTAATATGATGGTATAATGTATGTTCAAGAGCGGGAACAACAACAGCAGTAATCTCAGGTAAACTGGCATTGGTAACAGTTACAGCAATTTCAGCTTCCTCACCTTTTCCGAATTGTGTGATATAATCAAGCAGCGAAAATATTTTTACAGGCTTAAAGCGCTGGGTAGTTGCATCAGAAAATTCAGTATAGCCGATAAAAGCGGGAATTGCAGTTTCTACCTGGGCCACAATTGGCGGCAGTAATGAAATTTCATTAACATATACACCCGGCGTTTTTAATGCAGTTTCATTTATTTGTGCCATGTTGTTGTGTTTTATTTTAAAGTCAATTATTTTTTTATAAAGCGCAGGGCAAATGAAGGGCTCTTCAATCCTGCCGTATCAAAAAGTTTATAATCATTAGCGGGCGCATTGCCTGTTATATCTATTACGCCAAAGCATTTTTCATCTGAAGCGATTATACCTGCAGTCTGCAGATCAGCATCCCGGGCGCCGGCAGCATTTTTAGTGATATGTTTTATACCCGCATCTACTGTATTATTCATATTTGTAAATAAATACACCTGCTCACTGCCTGCTGCAATAACCTGTGTTCTGTGTAAAAAATCTGTGCTTTTTTGTACAATGAGCCGTATAAGTATATCAGCGGGAATAGTTTTGTATGGCTTGTTTCCCTGTGCCCTTATAAAGCAATTGATCATATTACCACTATAACTATAAGTGATATCATGCCTGAGAAATAATTTTTTTGTTTTCTTATCGGCATATATATTCAGTGCATTATCTATAGTACTTCCTGCCGCACCTGTATTTTCATAAGCCTCGTGCATCAGCCTTACTGAAAAGAGCTTTTTATACGTGGTTTGTATGGTTTCAATTACCGCTGCCATAGTCAGGATTTTAAATAATAATCACTTCTTATATCTGTGATCATTGGTCCGCCTTCGCGTGATGCGTTGTCAATAGTCACCATCCGCATACGATACGCGGCAGACGGATGATACCTGCCACCTAACATCGACCAAAGCTGGTATAGTTGTTCAAGGTTAAAGCTCAGCATTTCGAAAATGAGCTTTTCAATGCCTGCATCGCTCAGTTCTGTTTCGGTTGTACTGTCAAAAACATTTTGTTTCTGAAAAAAACTGATCACCTGCTCTATTTCTTCAAGCGAACGTTCATACCCGGTTTCGTGCCTTACAGATGTGAAGAGTATGGTAATGTTCAGATGGATAGCGGGATTTTTTTTATTGATACTTGTTTCTGTCCTTATATAATTATGCGGATCCCTGGATATTCTGTTCTCTTCAATATTTATTAAAGAAATAATTACGTGATCGTTGGCATGACCAGCTCCGCCATCCGCAACAATTTCTCCTATGTTGCCGGTTTCTGAGGTAACACCGGCTGAATTAAGCCTCGACTTAATAAAATTTATAGCCTGCAAGATCATAATCAGCATTTACTTCCCGGTAATTAAACCAGGGTGTTCCAGATCATGTTTTCTGTTTTGTAAAATCAAAAAGATATTGAAACGGTATGCAAAACCGTTACCACAAGGGAATATGGGATTGGACTAATCAAACACAGTATAGGTAGAGTAGGTACGAACCGGAAGGTCTAAATAATACATTGAGATTAATGTGGTACAGCAGGCAGATAATAATATATTGGAATAATAATCTGGCTACAATGTAGTTATTATATTTATAAAATGGAAGCATTCATGAAGCTTTTTTCTTAAATTCGGAAAACTTAACCCTTACAGTTATGAAGACATTATCCAAAACCTGGTTTGCAGAAGGATACATTGATTTCGAACTGAAAAAGTATACACTGCTGGCTTATCTGCAGCAGATACATACAGAGTTTACGCAAAACAAATTGTATCCCCAGCTTTCTGATATAATTTTTCATTACAATAATATGCTCCATTTTAAGTATAGCAAGCAATTAATGCAGGAGCAGTTCCCCAAAAAATTCACACATATTGATGTAGACAAACTACAGATACTATATGAAAAAATTGTGGATGATGATGAAATGATGAAAGAACTGGAAGATATTATTCAATATGCCATACAAAATATGAGCGCTACTATAAAAGACGGCGCAGAAATTTACGAGTTTGTAGAAGAGAAGCTGAATATTTTACCGGTTGGTATAGTGCCGTTGGAAAACAGGGAAGGCTATTTTTTTCTTTGTGATGGAAAATACAGCGATACCAGGGTATACTATTACCGCCTGAGCATTTTTGAAAAGCATGATGAGAAATACCGCAGCATTAAAACTTCTTTTGTTGCAGAGTGGCAACGCAATTTTGTGAACACCTATGAAAATATAAAAACCGAACTTATCCGTAATAAAACTGAATTACCCAATCCGGCAGTATATAGTATAGAAACGGATTTGAGTTACCCACTGGAAGAAACACTTTTGCCGATTGCAAAAAGGAGTTTGGTGAAATATATTACGGAAAATGCAGCAGCGTAAAACAATATGCAAAGCCCGGACTGTACTTTTCCGGGGAATAATATTATATTAGTTAAATAGTAAAACGTGCATTTCTGACAGCTGACTGCTGATAGCCGACAGCTGAAAGCCCATTCCTCCCTACCGTTCTGAAAAAGCCGGTAATTTCCAGTGATATTTCAGTGCCAGTAAACGCACTGTAAGGCAAACAATAAACCCTGCAGGCATTATCCAATCATCGGGCAGGTTTAAATAGTGACCTGCAATTACGGTAATTGCTCCCAACAGCGCCGCCGCGGCGTAAATTTCTCTTTCAAAAATTACTGGAATTCGGTTTAGAAATATATCACGAATTACGCCGCCGCCTACTGCAGTGATAATGCCCAGCAAAACCGCTATCTCATTGTTATGACCGTAATCCAATGTTTTATCAACGCCCGAAACCGCGAAGAGCGATAATCCAAATGCATCAAACAATATTACCGGGCGATGAAGCAATTTCATCAGTGGCGTTAACCCGATAGCTATAATAGCGGCGAGGGTTGATACCAGTAAATAACGCCAGTCTGATAAACCTGCGGGAGGTATGGCGCCAATACACAGATCCCTGGTAATGCCACCGCCGCATGCTACGGTAAAAGCAACTACCAGAATTCCGAATATATCAAGCCCTTTTTGTTTGGCGGCAACTGCACCGCTTATAGCAAAAGCAAATGTTCCTGCCAGGTCAATAAAAGTGTAGAGAGAATGTAATTTATCCATTGTTATGGCTTATTCAAACCGTGGAACAATCTACAAACTTTTGATAGGCTGTTAAAATATTGAATTGAAAAATCAGAAAAGAACAAAGAACAGCAGGAAACTAATACAATTATTCTCCTGGCAATTGTTTTCCTAAAATCTTAAGCGAATCTTCTTTGTCTAACGCAAGCTGATCTTTTAAAGCATCCAACCCGTTAAATTTTAATTCAGGGCGCAGGTAAGCCTTCATATACACTTTTACAGATTCACCATAGATATTATCATTGAAGTTAAAAATATTCACTTCAATCACGCTTGTGCTGCTGTCATCTATTGTAGGGCGTGTGCCGATGCTCATCATTCCGCCATACCTTTTGCCTTTAACTTCCACTTCAACAGCGTATATGCCAAAGCCCGGAATTAATTTTTCCGGATCTGATGGCTGTATATTCGCTGTAGGATAACCGAGCGTTCTCCCCAGCTTATTACCATCAACCACAGTGCCTTCAAAAAAATAATCATAACCCAGTAAAGCATTGGCGGTGGCAATATCACCTCCGGCAATTGCTTTTCGTATGCGTGTTGAGCTTACTGCGGTTTCAAGTAATACTTTTTCAGGTATTTCCTTTACTTCAAAGCCGCAACGTGCCGAAAATGCCTCCAGCATAAGGTAATTACCTTCCCGGTTTTTACCAAAACGGTGGTCATAACCGATGATAACCGTCTGGGGATGTAATCTTCCCTGTAAAAAAACAGTAATATATTCGGAAGCAGGCTGCTCTGCAAACGTTTTTGTAAATGGCACTATTACCAGGTGATCAATTCCCTCAGCTGCGAGTAAAGCAGCTTTTTCTTCCGGAGTGTTCAACAGTTCTATAGTAGCATCCGGATTAACTACTTTGCGTGGATGCGGGGAAAAAGTAACGATAACTGTTTCACCGTTAATGTGTTTGGCTTCTTCTTTTAGTTGTTTGATGATTTGCTTATGACCTGTATGAACGCCGTCAAAAGTGCCGATAGTAACAACAGCATTGCGAAAAAGAGGTAGAGCCGATATGTCTGGATGTATCTGCAGAGCTTTATTCACATTTCTTGGGGCTGCAAAACTAATGGAAATTGATATTTGAACCGCGAATAATTACTTTTGCAGCGGTTTAAAAAAATACCATGAGCTTATACAACGAAAGAGGGGTTTCCGCGCAGAAAGAAGACGTACATACCGCCATCAAAAAATTAGATGCAGGCTTGTATCCTAAAGCATTCTGTAAAATGTACCCGGATTTTCTGGGGGCAGATGAAAATTTTGTAAACATTATGCATGCCGATGGCGCAGGCACCAAAAGTATTCTTGCCTACCTGTACTGGAAAGAAACCGGGGATATATCTGTTTGGAAAGGTATAGCGCATGATGCCATCATCATGAATCTTGATGATTTGCTTTGTGTAGGGGTATATGATAACCTTGTTTTCAATTCTACCATCGACAGGAATAGAAAGCTGATACCCGGTGAAGTGCTGGAGCAGGTGATCAATGGCTCGCAGGAATTATTTGACCAGCTTAAAACCTTTGGTGTAAACATTCATTACCTCGGCGGCGAAACTGCTGATGTAGGCGATGTGGTCAGAACCATTGCCGTAAATGGAACCATGACATCCCGCTGGCCTAAAGAAAAGATCATTACCAATGAAAAAATACAGGCTGGTGATGTGATTGTTGGTTTTGCGAGTTTTGGTAAATGCGTGTATGAAAATGAATACAACAGCGGGCTTGGCAGCAATGGACTGACCAGCGCCAGGCACGATGTGCTGAATAAGTATTATGCGGGAAAATATCCTGAAACATTTGAGCCGACACTAAGCGACCGGATTGTATATATAGGTGAACACAAATTAACCGACGAAATAACCGCAGATGGCAGCAGGACCACCATCGGAAAATTGCTGTTATCACCTACACGCACTTATGCGCCTGTGTTAAAAGTATTGCTCGAAAATAATTTTGATGATCTGCACGGGCTTATTCATTGCAGCGGTGGCGGTCAAACAAAATGTTTGAAGTATATACCTGACAATGTAAAGGTTATTAAAGATAACCTGTTTGAACCTCCTGTTATCTTTAATATTATACAAAAAGCCAGCAAGGCGGATAACAGGGAAATGTACCAGGTATTTAATATGGGTTGCAGGCTTGAAGTATATACCACAGAAAAAGCAGCAGCTGATATTATTAAAGCTGCTCAACAATTTGGAGTGGAGGCGCAGGTAATAGGAAGGGTAGAAACTGCTCAAAACAAATCTTTGGAGATCCGGCTGGAAAAAGAAACACTGACATTCTAAAATTCGTGTATTAGTGGTATCTCTTGCTTATTTTTGTTCCGGTGCCATTTATTTTATTAATATTACTTTTGTCAACTGCCATAAATAAAGCGTATGCCTCAGTTTAAGCAAAGACAATTCCTGGATTTTGAAAAACCTGTTAAAGAATTATTTGAGCAACTGGCTCAGATAAAAGAAATAGCGCAGAAAAATCCTACAGTAGATTATACAAGCTCTATCCAGCAACTGGAGCAATCACTGCTGGAAAGAAGAAAAGAAATAACAAAACATCTTACCCCCTGGCAACAGGTACAGTTAAGCCGCCACCCCGACAGGCCATATACTAATGCCTATATTAAAAGAATGCTTACCGATTATATTGAATTTTTTGGTGATAGAAATGTAAGAGATGATAAGGCTATTGTAGGTGGATTTGGTTTGCTGGACGGGGAAACCGTAATGATCATTGGTCACCAGAAAGGAATCAATACAAAAATGCGCCAGTTGCGTAATTTTGGTATGGCTAATCCTGAAGGTTACAGAAAAGCGCTACGGTTAATGAGGCTGGCAGAAAAATTTAACAAGCCGGTCATTACATTTATAGATACCCCGGGTGCATTTCCTGGTGCTGAGGCCGAAGAAAGAGGACAGGGAGAGGCCATTGCGAGAAATATATATGAAATGATGCGGTTGAAAGTGCCTGTTATATGTGTGATAATAGGCGAAGGCGCAAGCGGTGGTGCATTGGGTATTGGCGTGGGGGATAAAGTACTGATGCTGCAGAATACCTGGTATACGGTAATTTCACCGGAAAACTGCAGTTCTATTTTATGGAGAAGCTGGGAGAAGAAAGAAGTAGCTGCCGAGCAGCTAAAGCTTACTTCAACTGACATGAAAAGTTTTGGACTGGTAGATGAAGTAGTGGAAGAGCCTTATGGCGGCGCACACTGGAATTACGAAGAAGCCGCGGAGTCTTTAAAGCAGGTATTAGTGAGATTGCTGAAAGAGCTGAAGAAAATTCCCGCGGAAGAAAGGATAAATAACAGGATTAATAAGTATAGCAAAATGGGCTTTTGGGAAGAGGTAGAGGAATAAGCTGTCAGGTATCAGGTATCAGTTGTCAGGTATCAGCAGTACTCACAACCTGAAACTTGAAACCTGTAACTTGCAACCCACAACCTAAAGTCAACAGCCGATAGTTGAAAGCTAAGCCCTGAAAGCTGATAGCTGACTGCTGAAAGCTAATAGCCAAATATCATTTGATCACAACATACAAAAATGTCATTAAGAGCACAACTAAGCGGAACAGGTGTAGCGATTGTTACTCCATTTAAAACAGATTACAGCGTTGATTACCCGGCGCTGGAAAGGGTAATTGATTTTATCATCAGCAATGGTGTTGAATATATTGTAACGCTGGGCACAACAGGCGAAGCTCCAACCATCAGTAAGGAAGAGAAGTTTAAGATCATAGAATTTACATATGAAAAAGTAAACAATCGCGTTCCTGTGGTGGTAGGTATCGGGGGTAATAATACTGCCGAAGCCATACACGATCTTGAAACATACCCGCTTAAGCATGCAACCGCTGTGCTGAGCGTAAGTCCGTATTATAGCAAGCCTTCGCAGGAGGGTTTATATATGCACTATAAAGCATTGGCAGAAACATCACCCAGGCCTATATTGTTATATAATGTTCCCGGAAGAACCGGCAGAAACCTCATTGCTGAAACAACGCTGCGTTTAGGTGAACTGCCTAATATAGCCGGCATAAAAGAAGCTGCAGGAGATATGATGCAATGTATGCAGGTATTGAAATACCGCCCTGAGCATTTTTTAGTATCCAGCGGTGATGATGCGCTTGGTTTTTCACAAATTGCCTGTGGTATGGATGGTGTGATAAGCGTGATTGCCAACTGCATGCCCAGGCAATACTCGGATATGGTTCGTTTTGCACTGGCTGGTAAACTAAAAGAGGCAATTGTTATAAATGATAGTTTGCTGGATGTATACGAGATGCTTTTTGTGGAAAATAATCCTGCCGGTGTAAAGTCATTTTTAGCACATCTGGGGTTAATTGAAAATGTACTACGCCTGCCTGTGGTGCCTGTAAGTAATAAACTGCACGAAAAAATAGGTAACTACCTGCATGAAAATGTAATGGCTTAAGAAAGGTGTGAGGTATAGGGTATTCAGATATTTTAATGTGCCCGGGATTTTCCGGCTTATAACTATTGACTGTTGACAGGCTATGCGGAATAATCACCTTCGGCTGTTTGAAAATAATAATTATGTGGGCGTAGCAGGCAACTCTTTTCAGCGCCGGATTTCTTCCCAAATACCATTTAATTATAACACTGCACAAGGGTTGTTATATATAGTCAATCTCCGCTAAAGACTGCAACCAACTGCCTTTGTTGGATCTGCTCAAATACTTCGGAGATTTTTAAAAGTGCAAAATCATATATTCTCTTTAAGCTCTTTTTAAGGTTGTTTGTCTCAAATTACAGCGGTATACTCAAATTATTATGGGATGACTATCGCTGAATTCAAACGCCAGTCAAACGAGGAGCAGGCTGATACATTAAGGAGATATGGTGTATTCCTGGCAGAACGCATTTGCTGGCACAGCCGGATTTATTTATATGCCCTGTCTTCAGTATATATAGAGCTTTTTCACGACCTGGATGAACTGGAATATTCTCCCATAAGAATACTGCGTATTTTTGAAGATCCTTCAGAGCTGGATGCCTACCTGGATGAAATAGATATTTCAGGATTGATCCTGGCATCATGATAAGGAATGCCTGTAATCATCTCCGGGGCAACTATCTCATCATTAAACAGCTTTTCTCTTTTCTCTCAGGTGAAGCGCTTTAAAATAGATTATAGGAAAAACAAGCAAAGTAAAAATAGTTGCGGTTACCAGCCCCCCGATAATTACTATAGCAAGCGGTTTCTGGCTTTCAGAGCCTATTCCCGTGCTCATTGCCGCGGGAAGTAATCCTATAGCAGCCATTAATGCTGTCATTACTACAGGCCTGGTTCTTATTTTTACGGCATTTATTATGGCAATGGTTAAATCTTTTTCTGCTTTAACCTGTTTATGGAATTCTGATATCAGTATAACACCATTCTGCACACAAATCCCGAACAACGCTATGAAACCTACACCCGCGGAGATGCCAAAATTCATCCCGGTGATGTGCAATGCCAGTATGCCGCCGATCAATGCAAATGGTACATTAATCAGAACATAGCCGGCATCTTTTACGTTATTGAACATGATAAAGAGCAGGATGAAAATAATAACCAGGCTGATCGGCACAACCTGCGATAACCGTTCACTGGCACGTACCTGGTTTTCAAATTCACCTGTCCAGCCAATACGGTATCCTGTTCCTAATTTTACATGCTCGTTTACATTTTGTTGTGCCTCAGCAATAGTACTGCCGAGGTCGCGTTCCCTAACTGAAAATTTTACACCAATAAACCGTTTGGTATTATCTCGGTATATAAAGGCCGGCCCGGTAACCTGTTTAATGCTTGCGATTTCTTTCAGCGGAATCCTGTTACCATTAATAGCAGGTATCATCAACCTTAAAATATCTTCTTCATTTTTCCTGTAGTTTTTATCATACCTTATGCTGATATCAAATTTCTTGTCTCCTTCATATTTCTGTGTTGCGGTTTTTCCGCCAATAGCCATTTCAATTACGGCCTGCGCTTCAGTTTTTGTAATGCCATTGATCGCCATTTTTTCTTCATCAAGCAGTATGCTTATTTCCGGCTGGCCTATATTCCTGAGTATGCCTACGTCTTTTATGCCGGGCACATGTTGTATCTGTTCTATTACCTGGTTGGCATACTGATCCAGCTTATCAAGATCATCACCATATATTTTTACCGCGTTGGAAGCATTCATTCCTGCTACTGCTTCAGCCACATTATCAATGATAGGTTGGGAGTAATTATAGTTAATACCCTGGTAATTTTTTAATTGCCTGTCCATTTCTTCCACCAGGTCGTCCAGTGAAATGTTTCGCTCCCATTTTTCTTTAGGCTTAAGATTTACCTGCATCTGTACATAGTAAAATCCGCTGGGGTCAGTTCCGTCATTGCTGCGTCCTGTTTGAGACAGCACGCCGTTCACTTCCGGGAATTTCATCAATTCTTTTCTTAATACACTTACCATATCCACCGTTTGTGGCAATGAATAGCTCATCGGCATTTTTGCTTCAACCCATAATGCGCCTTCATTTAGCTGGGGCAGAAATTCTGTTCCCAACCAGCGGGTAGATATTATGGTAACAATGAACGCGGCTACTGCTATTAATACGGTGAGTTTTTTTCTCGCAAACGTCCATCCAAAAGCTTTATGAACAAGCCTGTTTACAAAACGCGTAAAAAAGTTTTCTTTTTCCCTTACATTTTTTTTGAGCAGTATTGAGCACAATACCGGCACAAGTGTTAGTGTAAATATCAGTGCACCCAGGAGAGCAAATCCTAATGTCCAGGCCAGGGGAGAAAACATTTTGCCTTCTACTTTTTCAAACGAAAAAATCGGCAACAGGGCAGAGATAATAATGAGTTTGGAAAAGAATATGGCTTTCCCCATTTGTACACCTGTGGTTCTGATCAATCCCAGCTTTGCCAACCGGTTAAATTTTTCCATGCCAACCTTGTGTGCTTTATGATCAAGCGCTACAAATATGCCTTCAACCATTACAACTGCTCCATCTATTATGATCCCAAAGTCAATTGCACCGAGGGAAAGCAGGTTCGCGCTCATCCCTTTTAATTTGAGCATAAGAAATGAGAACAATAATGCGAGTGGAATAACAATGGCTACAATAAGTGTGGTGCGCCAGTCGGACATGAACAGGAATACGATCACGGTAACAAGGATAATGCCTTCTGCCAGGTTATGCATTACCGTTTTGGTACAATATTCCATCAGGTTATCGCGGTCATAAAATGTTTCCATTTTTACATCAGACGGTAAAATATGGGTATTCAGCTCATTGATCTTTTCCTTTACAAGCTTGAGTACTTCGCCGGGATTTTCTCCCTTGCGCATAACAATAATGCCTTCCACAACATCATCGTTATCATTTAAACCAACCTGTCCCACTCTTGGTTTGCTTGCTTCATTTACAATAGCCACATCTTTTACCAGCAGCGGATTTCCATTAAAAATATCCACGATGGTATTTTCTATGTCTTTTATATTATCCAACAAACCTATACCGCGTACAACATATGCCTGGCCGTTCTTTTCAATAACGTCCCCGCCAACATTCAGGTTCGATTTACCTATAGCTTCGTACAGCTCCAGTGGCGTTAAATCATATTGCTGGAGCTTTACAGGGTTTACGGATATTTCATAGATCTTTTCCTGACCGCCAAATGCAACTACGTCAGCAACGCCCGGCACCCGCCTGAGCTCCCTGTCAATGGTCCAGTTTTGAATGGTCAGTAAATCTCTTGTATCTCTTACTTCACCTGCCTGTCCGGTAGGCAGGCTTTTCAGTACATAACGGAATATTTCTCCGGTAGGGCCATAAGGCGGCTGCACATCCGGATCAATTCCTTCCGGCAGCGATACATTGCGCAACTGGTTGTTCACCTGCTGCCTCGCAAAAAAATCTTCAACATCATCTTCAAAAATTATTTTAATAACAGATAACCCAAACATTGTTATGCTGCGCACATTAGTTTTGCGTTGTACACTGTTCATAGCAATTTCGATGGGCGTAGTTACAAATCTTTCTACTTCCTCGGCGCTTCTGCCATTCCATTCTGTTACAATAATAATCTGGGTATTGGTTACATCAGGAAAAGCCTCAATCGGAATTTTGAAGAAGCTGAACAATCCTGCAATCACAATAATTCCTACCCAGAAAAAGGTGAAGAATTTATTTTTCAGGGAAAAAGAAATAATGCCCTTTATAAACTTATTCATAGGTATTTAATCATTTAAAGCATCATAAATCAGCATCCCGTTCCTCGAAATAACGGTTTCCCCTTCTGTTAATCCACTCTGGATATAAGTGGTATCACCCAGTTGCCGGTAAGGTTCAACGCGTCTTGTTTCCAGGTTATGCCTGTCTTTAAATATCATTACCCAGTACTTACTTTTGTCAAAGATTACTGCTGAAGATGGTACAGCGATCATACTGTCTTTTTCAGCATAGCGAACGCTGACAGTGCAGTTCATATCCGGCTTTAGTTGAAAATCATTATTGGGAATACGAACCCTGAATTTCATTGACCTTGTGTTGGCATCAATAACATTGTAAATTTTTTCAATTCTTCCTTTGTAGGTTATTTCCGGGAAAGCGAGCGTATTTACATCGGCTTCGTAGTTTTCTTTTATCTGGGAGATATTGCTTTCATTAACATATGCTACCGCCCATATTTCATTTGTGTTTGCAATAGAGAATAATGGTTCGTGCTCTTCAGAAAGCAGTAGTTCATTAATATTTATTTTTTTGGTGATCACAAATCCGTTGATAGGTGCAACTACGGGAAAGACAGACCCTTTTTTAAATTTATATATGCTGTAAATTTCTTTCAGCCTGGCAAGATTCGCTTTTGCCTTATTAAGTTCTGCCTCTGCAACTTTTACATCTTTTTCGGTATTCAGCTTTCCGGCAAAAAGATCGTTTTCAACCTGCAATTTTTTTTCAGAAATGGCTACCTCGTTTATAGCATCCTGGCGCTGCTGCTCATAATTGGCAACCTCACTGCTTTGAATGGTTGCCAATACCTCTCCCTGTTTCACATAATCTCCCAACCCAACATTGATGGAAGTTACCAGCCCGCCTACCACAGAAAATACCTGCGCTGTTTTATTGTTGTCTGCTTCAAGTTTTCCAAAGAGCCGGATCTCGTTTTTCAATTCTTTCGGAGCTGCTTCGTAAAACGCACATTTTGCCAGCATGGTATCACTCAATGAAAAAGCTGTACCAGTTTCATTTACCTGTTTGTTTTTGCAACTGCTTATTAAAAAAGCAGCGCAGACTAATATATATCTGGCACAGTTTGTTATAGTTTTCATTGTTAAAAGATGTCTTTTCCGGTTAAAAGATTAAGCTGCTCGCCTGAAATAACCAATTGTGTTTTTATCCTGGATAATTCTGTGAGTACATCATTATATGCTTCAAAAAAATCAATAAACTCTATGATAGATACATTTCCCTTTTGGAAATTATCCGTCATGCCTCTTACAGTAATTTCAAAATCTTCATTATAAAGTGTATATGCTTTGCGGTATTCGGCAATGGTTTCTGTATAAACCAGGAAAGCGTTCTGAACATCGGCCGCAATTTCATTCTGCAGCGCCATTACATTATATTCTGCTTCCTTTATTTTAAATTGAGATGACCTGATATTTCCCTGGTTTTTATTCCATAAAGGCAGGGGAACGGAAACACCGGCATTTACCTGGTTATTAAAAGCGCCGCTTCGCTGATCATAGGAGCTGAAAAGATTAATATCGGGGATGCCAAGTCGTTTCTGGTAACGGAAGTTCTGTTCAGCCAGCAATTTGTTGTGCTGCACGATCAGGAGATCGGGCTGATGCTGCAATGCTGCTTCTTTTATCTCCTGTAATGAGTTTAGTTTGATATATTTTTCTATTGCTTCTTCCGTGAAAATGAAGCTTACAATAGAAGATGTTTGCAGCAATGTTTGCAGGCTGCTTTGTGCCTCAAAAAAGTCTTTTAGTAATTCAGCCCTGTCATTATTTAATTTCATGTAGGCACCTTTCAGGCGCACTACATCTTTTAAAGGCACATTTCCTTTATCTGCCTGTAGTTGGTAGGCGGTAAGTAAAGTATTCAATAATGCTAACTGGCTGTTGTATCTTTCGAGGAGCAATTGTTTTTGCCCTATGGTAAATAGGTCTTTGTGCAGGCGGAATTTGAGCTGACGTGCCAATTGCTCAAACTCAAGCTCAGCAATTTTTGCATTGGTTTTTGCCATTTCGATTTCCGACTTTTTTTTGCCGCCAAGCAATATGAGCTGCTCTACCTGCAATAGCTTTTGACCGGAACCTCCTATATGAAGTACCTTGTTGTTCTCCGGGTCATAGGCGTTAACCTCCGCTGTGAACACAGGGTTTGGATATAATCTTGCCTGGATTACTCCTGCCTTCGAGGCTTCAATATTCATTGATGCAGCTACGAGATAAAAATTATTAATAAGGTAGATGCTGTCGGCCTGCTGAAGATTTATGTTGAGTGTATCCTGTTGTGCTCTTGCTGCATGGGAAACCAGCAACAAAAGCAGGGTGGTGATTTTTAAAAAATGCATTATTTACCTGCTTGCAATTGCCGGCAAAGGTTGTAACAGCAGGCTTAAAAACTTCTTAAACTCAATAAAAATCAGCTTAAAGGAAGTGTGATGGTAAAAATATTGGAACTGTTATTGCGTGATTTATAAGTTACCGTTCCATTATGCAGGGCAATAATTTTATGAACCAAAACCAGTCCTAAGCCAAATCCTCTTTTTCCCTTGCTGTTTTCTCCCCTCACAAAATGCTGAAAGAGGTATTGGTGTTCTTTTTCGGTAATAATCTTTCCCCTGTTTTCAATACTTATCCGGATGGCGTTTTTAACATTGGTGAATTTTATGCCGGCCATATTATCATTGCTGTATGCAACAGCATTCTGCATCAGGTTAACAAATGCAGACCTGAGCAGTCCCGCATTTGCGGGAAGTGTTAATTCATGTTCTTTCTCGGCTTCATATTCAATGGAAAAAAGAAAATCAGGATGTATATGCTGCAGTTCATCTGCCACATCAAAAATCATTTCGTCTATACGTATATGATCCTGTTTTGATACAGTACCTGATTCTGCTTTTGCAATTTCCAGTAATGCATTGATGATCTCACCGAGGTTTTTGGTGTCTTCTTTCTGGATGCTGATAGCTGATTTTATTTTAACGGGATCAGTTTCTTTTTCTATACGTTCAAAATTTGATACTAAAACAGCAATAGGCGTTTTTAATTCATGAGATATATGGTGAATAGCATGTTTCTGAAAAGAATACACCTCGTTCATTCGCTGCATCAGTTTGTTAAACTGCCGGGCGAGGATGCTGACTTCATTTTTTGAACTGTTAACATATATGGGTTCATATTTGGCGTCAAAGTTGTAATGGCTGATCTTTTGTGTAACAGCGGCTAAAGGTTGTGTTATTTTGCCGGACAGAAAAAAAGATACAAGTATTATTATGATAGAAATAACCATGAAAGTAATAAAAAGAATAAACCTGAGGTAGCGAAGCTTTGCATAGCCAAAACTATCGAAGGCCTTACTGAGCCCGTAATATACACGACCGTTCGATTCAATATATACGCCTACAACATCGTATAACCCGTCCTTTGTTTCAATCCACCTGTTGCCGGCATTCAGACTTGAAAGAAGTGTAATTGAAAAAGGCACAGGGGTATCATCAAGGCTCGAATAGATCAGCTCCTTTTTGTCATTGAATAAAAGCAGCTTTTCATCAAAAAGACTGTTGATCGTAAGCCTGTCGATCTCTTCTACCAGCTCATTGTCTGTTTGTTTTATTTGGGCAAGGAGTTGCAGTGTAGAGCCGATCTTTTCCTTTTGCCGCATCTGGAATTCTTCCTCCCTGTTGTAGGCATAAAGAAAATAGATCAGTAAAAAGGCAAACCCTGTGATCAATAAAATGGTTACTGAAAAATAAATGGTTATTTTATTCCTGATTTTCATCTATTCAAAGTAATACCCATACCCGGTTTTGGTTTTAATATTTTGTTTCCCGAACGGTTTATCAATTTTATTCCGGAGAAAGTTGATATATACTTCTATGGTGTTGGTATTCACATCCAGATGCGTTCCCCATATCTCTTTTATTAATTCTTTTTTTGAGACCAGTTCTCCTTTTTTCGAGACCAGTTTCATTAATATCTGGAATTCCCTTGGCGTTAACGGAATTTCCTGTCCCTGGCGGGTTACTTTTTTGTTGTGCGGGGTAATGGTAATATCATCAGCACTGATCAGCGCTTTATGCTCTTCATTAGTGCCTGTTCTTTTGGTTAATGCATGAATACGCAATAATAATTCACGCATGTAAAAAGGTTTGGTTAAATAATCGTCGGCCCCGCAGTTAAATCCCTGTACCTTATCATCCAGCTCGGAAAATGCGGTGAGCATAATAACAGGCGTACTACTGTTGTACTCCCTGAAGGTTTTACATATTTCAAACCCGTTTTTCCCGGGTAGGCTGATATCAAGAATGATACAGTCAAACTGCTCTTTGCGCAAAATTTTTTCAGCAAGAAAACCATCATATACAGCCGTAACAACAGATGATTCTGCCTGTAAAGCTTCGCTGATATTCTGGTTTAATGTCCTGTCGTCTTCTATTAGGAGCACTTTCATGGTGCAAATGTATAAGATCGGTGTTATTGTTGTTTGGGGAGCAGAAAAGTCAAGTTAAATATTATCTGGTAGAATTTAAAAATGCATCGCCTGAAATACAACAGAAAAATAGATTTGGGGATTATCTCAGATATTAAGAGAGCGGGCAGCTAAAAAAAGAAGGATTCCGGCTAATACAACGCTCGCAGAAGCGATAGCTTTGATAAAAGAGAGAAAATAAAGTTGTTGGCCTACCTGGATTCGAACCAAGACAAACAGAACCAAAATCTGTCGTACTACCATTATACTATAGGCCAATACCTGCTATAAAAGCGGTCGCAAAAATAGTTACTTGGCTGGTTTAAACCAAATTTGATTGTTATAATACCTTAACGAGGTAATAATTTTTTTTCCCCTTTTGTATCAATACATAGGTATTGTGTAAAAGGTCAGCAGTATTAATCTTACGGGCTATATCGCTTATTTTTTCCCTGTTTATACTTACGCCGCCACTTTGCACCATTTTTCTGGCTTCGCCTTTGCTTGGGAAAGTACCGGTTTCAGCAAGAAAAGAAACTATATCTATTCCTTCATTTATTTTTGTCTTGGGATAATCAAACTTTATCACTCCTTCCATATTTTCAAGATCATCGGCGCTTAATGTGTCAACCGACGCGGATTGCTGTGAAAATAATTTTTCAGTGGTTTCTACCGCTTCTTTTAATCCATCTTCTCCATGTACAAAAACAGTTACCTCTTTTGCCAGTATTTTTTGCAATTGCCTTGCACCGGGGTTCTGGTTGTGTTGCTCAATAAGACTGGTAATTGTTTCAGGCGTTAAAAACGTGAATATTTTAATCCATCTTTCTGCATCTTTATCTGAAGCATTCAGCCAAAACTGGTAAAACTGGTAAGGGCTGGTTCTTTCAGCATTCAGCCATACATTTCCTTTTTCTGTTTTTCCAAACTTGCCACCATCTGCTTTGGTAATTAGCGGGCAGGTAAATGCGAACGCCTCACCATTGGCTTTTCTTCTTATCAATTCTGTTCCTGTAGTGATGTTACCCCATTGATCACTTCCACCCATTTGAAGCTTACATTGTTTGTGCGTGTATAACCAATAGTAATCGTAGCCCTGCATCAACTGGTAAGCAAATTCTGTGTAACTAATGCCGGTATCACCTTCTATGCGTTTCTTCACACTGTCTTTCGCCATCATGTAATTAACGGTAATGTGTTTTCCTGCATCACGCAAAAACTCAATAAAACCTATTTTGCTGAACCAATCGTAGTTATTTACCAGTTCAGCGCCATTAGGTTTTGAAGTATCAAAATCAAGATGTTTTTCCAATTGCTTTTTAATGCCGGCTACATTGATCTTCAGTTGCTCTTCACTCAAAAGGTTCCTTTCTTCACTTTTTCCGCTGGGGTCACCAATCATACCGGTGGCGCCACCAATAAGTGCAATGGGTTTATGCCCGTTTTTTTGCAGATGAACAAGTAATATAATAGGCACAAGGCTTCCTATATGCAGGCTGTCCGCTGTAGGGTCAAAACCGATATATCCGGTGGTTAATTCCTTTTGTAACTGTTCTTCTGTGCCTGGCATAATATCCTGCAGCATGCCACGCCATTTTAGCTCTTCTATCAGCGTCATTTTATCAATTTTGCGCAAAAGTAAGGTTAGTTTGCCAAGGGAGTTTAAAAAGACAATATTTTAAGGGAGATGACGTTCTAAAGTCTTGAATTTTAATGTTCTGCTAAAAAAATACCTGAGTATATTTGTAATAGATTGCTGCTCAGGCAACTGCCGGGGCGGGCAGAAATTTGCTTACAGGAAAATTGATTTGATGAAACACTTTTTGTTGAGTATTGCTATCATTAGCCTGTTGGCAATTGCAGATAATGCGAATGCCCAGTTCAGAAAATATTCCAACGAATTCTTAAATATAGGCGCCGGCGCAAGAGGTTTGGGGATGGGTGGCGCCCAGGTTGCTTCTACCAGCGATGGTAATGCCGGTTATTGGAATCCGGCTGGTCTCACCAATATTAAAGATTACCCTGTTGTAAATTTTATGCATGCCGAATATTTTTCAGGCATAGGTAAATATGATTATGGCAGCGTAGCAATACCATTAAGCGACAAGAAACGCACCATTGCGCTTTCTTTATTACGGTTTGGGGTAGACGATATCCCTAATACCCTTTATTTAGTGGAGCCCGATGGTTCTATTAACTACAATAATATCCGTTCATTTTCATCAGCAGATTACGCCTTTCTTTTTTCGTACGCGCAAGCCTTAAAACAAAAAGGTAGCAGGCTTATCAGTTTTGGCGCAAACGCAAAAGTAATATACCGCAATGTAGGAACTTTTGCCAAGGCCTGGGGCTTTGGGCTGGATGCGGGCATACAGATGCAGGATAAAAGATGGAAGCTGGGAATTGCAGCAAGAGACATCACTACCACCTTTAATGCGTGGAGCTTTACTTTTACGGATGAAGAAAAAGAAGTACTGTATCTCACTAATAATGAAATTCCGGTAAAATCAACAGAGCTTACCGCACCCAGGCTTGTATTAGGCGGTGCTTATGACTTTAAGCTTGGAAAAAATTTTAACCTTCTGGCAGAAGCAAATTTCGATCTCACTTTTGATGGCAAACGCAATGTGGTAATAAGTGCAGACCCTGTAAGTGTAGATCCCAGGGTAGGTGTTGAATTGGGTTACAAGAATTTGATTTTTGTCCGTGGCGGTATTTACAATTTTCAAAAAGCATTATATGATGGCGATACGCTCAATCAGAAAAAAGTTTGGATATACCAGCCAAGTCTCGGCGCAGGCTTTAAGCTGAAGCATCTCGCCATTGATTACGCGTTTACAAATTTGGCCAATCAGTCAAACCCGCTATATACCCATATATTTTCCATACGTGTTGATTTAGTGAAAACAGATAAAAAGAAAACCGGAAAAAAATAGCCCCATGAAAAAATTATTACTCATTATATGCATACTTACCTGTTATATAGCCAGGGCGCAGTATAACAATGAGTGGATTGATTATAATAAAACCTATTATAAATTTCCGGTTGGTAAAAATGCGCTTAATCGTATTTCGCAGTCCGTTTTGCAATCTATAGGATTAGCAAATACGCCTGCAGAGCAATTCCAATTATGGAGAAACGGTGTGCAGGTGCCTGTATTTACATCCGTTGCTTCAGGTACTTTAGGAGGTTCGGATTATATAGAGTTTTGGGGGGAAATGAATGATGGTAAAACCGATGCCGGCTTATATCCCAATATTAATTTTCAGTTGTGTGATAAATGGAGTCTTGAAACCGATACCGCTTCTTATTTTCTTACCGTAAATCCTTCAGGTAATAATTTAAGATTGACTGATGAAGTAAACAATGTTGCAGCTAATGTATTGCCTGCCGAACAGTATTTCATGCACACAGAGGGTCAGTATTTTAAGAATAAAATTAATTCAGGATGGGCGCAGATTGTTACCGAATATGTATATTCTTCTATATACGACAGAGGGGAAGGATATACAAGCAGGGATATTTTACCCTCAACCCCTTTGAATGAAACAATGGCTAACTTATATCCGTACATCAGTGGTCCCAATGCTACCTTTACTATAACCGCAGCAGGTAATGCTGCCAATAACAGGAATATAGTTGCTAAAGTAAATGGTACTACCCTGGTAGATGTAGCTATGGATGCGTTTTATGATCAGCGGCAACAGGTTAGTTTTCCTGCCAGCTCGCTAAACAGTGGATCCGCTAATGTAGCTATTTCAAATACTTCTGCAAATCCTAACGACAGGATGGTAGTTGGAAAGTATGAAATAACCTATCCACGCCAATTCAATTTTGGTAGTAATACAAATTTCCTTTTTGAGCTTTCTGCAAATACAAGCGGAAACTATTTACGAATAAATTTTAATTACGGATCTACGGCGCCAATACTGTACGATTTAACTAATTATAAAAGATATACAGGAGTAATTGATGAACCCGGCATAGTTAAGTTTGCACTTTTACCATCAAATCAAAAAAGAAAACTGGTATTGGTTAGCCGGGCAGGCAGCAATATAGTGATGACTACCGGTTTACAGGCAAGAAATTTTGTTGACTATTCCCAGGCGGCTAACCAGGGAAATTACCTCATCATCAGTAATTCACTATTATATTCCGGGGCCAATGGAAATCCTGTAGAAGCCTACCGGCTTTACAGAAGTTCTGCAGCGGGCGGAAGTTATGATAGCAGGATTTATGATATTGATCAGTTGACAGATCAGTTTGCATTCGGAATCAAACGTCATCCGTTTGCGATAAAGAAATTTTTAAAATATGCACGGTCTGTTTTTTCAACAACACCCTCTTACGTTTTTTTAATTGGTAAAGGAGTCTCGTATGTGCAGGCAAAGAGCAATGAAAGCAATGCATTGCTTGATAAGTTGAATCTTGTGCCGCCATATGGCTATCCGGCATCCGATAATTTATATGCGTCAAATGATAATGAAACGCTTGGCCTGATACCAATAGGCAGATTATCTGCTGTAAGCGCAAATGAGGTAGAGATCTACCTGAATAAGGTAAAAGAATATGAAGCTGTAGGAGTAAATGCCCCTCAAACAGTAGGTGGGCGGGCATGGATGAAAAATATTGTACATGCTATTGGGGGAGGAAGTGCTGACCTGAGTAAAGAGATTGGTGGCTATATGAATAGTTTAAAGCATATTATTGAGGACACATTGTATGGCGGTAATGTTGAAAGCTTCAGTAAAACATCTGCTGTTGCTACCCAGTTAACTGCTGAGCAGTTAGGGCAGCTTTTTGCCGAAGGAATTGGTATTGTTAATTATTTTGGTCATTCGTCTGCCTCTACAACCGAATTCAATATCGATGATCCATATGCTTATCAGAACAAGGAGAAGTATCCCTTATTTCTTGTTAATGGATGCCTGGCAGGTGATATTTTTAATTTCGAATCAGGGCGTTTATCGACAATCACTACATTGTCAGAAAGATATTTGCTTGCCAATCAAAGAGGAGCAATAGGGTTTGTTGCCAGTACCCATTTTGGAATTGTGAGCTATTTAAATATCTATTTAAATGGGTTGTATAAGGCCATGTCGGGGAAAAAATACGGAGCATCTTTAGGTGAAACGCTTGAGGAATCTTTTCGGTACTTATTAAATGCGGCACCAGGTGATTATTTGGGAAGGTTACATGCAGAAGAGATTACCCTCAATGGCGATCCGGCTGTAAAGTTATATATGCCGAGTTTGCCGGATTATGCTGTAGAATCTTCATATATAGAAATTCCCTCACTTATATCTGCTACAGACAATAATTTTGATGTTCACATAACCTTATATAATCTTGGAAAGGCTCATTCTGATTCCGTTTCAATAATAGTAAAACGAGTGTTGCCCGGGGGGGAGACGATAACGGTTTTAAATAAAAAAATTGACGGAATAAGAGCCAAGGATAGCTTTACATTGACAGTACCTATTAATCCTGGTTTAGAAAAAGGTGAGAATAAACTGATCGTAAGTATTGATCCGGATAACAGTATTGAGGAAATATCTGAAGTAAATAATACTGTCACAAAAGCATTTTATATTATTGAAAATGTAGCTGCCCCTGTTTACCCGGGAAATTTTTCCATTATAAAAAACCCCAATCAACTTCTATACGCATCTACGGCTTATCCATTAAGTCCGATGAAATCATATATAATGGAAATAGATACAACCGCTAAATTTAATTCTGTAGCAAAAGTATCAAGAACGGTTTCTTCTCCGGGAGGATTGCTGGAATTTAATCCTCAAATTGCTTATAAAGATAGTACTGTATATTACTGGCGTGTGTCACTTGTTCCATCAAATAATGAGGAATATCAATGGGCGGATCATTCATTTATGTATAAAGTTAATACGGAAGGATATAACCAGTCTCACTTTTATCAACATCAGGAATCAACTCTGGATAGGATATATTTGGATAGCTCATCCCATAACTGGAACTATACTATTAATAATAACGATGTATATATACGGAATTGTATTTATCAATCAGGTTGCCAGAATGATGGGGATTTTGTAGTTTCTCTTAATAATAACTCCAAGATTGCGAGTGCTTGTGTAGGTAGCTCGCTGGTATTTAATGTTATTGACAGTGCAACATTCAAACCCTGGAAAAATGTAAGTGACAATGGAAGTAACTTATATTTATATGGCAGTGCAAGTGCTAATTGCGGAGTAAGCAGGAATTATAATTTTGAGTTTAAATATCTTACCGCTGCCGATAGAAAAAAGATGATGGATTTTATGGATATCATTCCTAATGGTGCTTATGTAATTGTAAGAAGTTTTGATTATAATGACCCTAATTCGTTTTCTAGTACATGGAAGGGTGATACTGCCTTATATGGCCATAATAATTCTTTGTATCATAAACTTAAGGAGGCAGGGTTTGAAGGGATTGATTCCGTAAATCAAAAAAAGGCATGGATATTTGTTTTTCAAAAAGGAAATAAAACAAGATTTACTCCTTTGTACAGGGTAGCTACAACATTTAGTGAAAAAATATATATTGAGACTACCTTTAAAACGCCTGATAGTGTCGGGTATATAACTTCGCCCAAATTTGGACCAGCTAAACAGTGGGAAAAAGTAATCTGGAGCGGGCATTCTGTTGATGCCCAAAATAAGGATTTTGCATCTGTAGAAATAATTGGTATTGATTTGGCGGGCACAGAAACTTCTATAAAAATACTTGATAAGGATACCAGGGAATATGATATATCTTCTTTGAATGTTGCTCAATATCCGTATTTAAAATTGAAAATGCGTAATGCAGATTCTACGTTTCTTACCCCTTTTCAATTAGATTACTGGCGAATACTTTACAAGCCGGTACCTGAAGGCGCAATATTGCCCAGTGTATATTTTAATATAAAAGATACATTGCAAGAAGGTGAAATCATTAAATTCAATATTGCCTTTAAAAATATCAGCGATGTACCCTTTGATAGTTTGCTAACCCATATCAGCCTAATTGATAAGAATAATGTTACTCATTTCCTCGACTCGTCGCGTCGTAAAGCAGTAATTATTAATGATTCAGTTAGAATTGAATATCAAATTGACAGTAAAAATTATCCGGGAACCAATACTATAAGAATTGAGTTTAATCCTGACAATGATCAGCCTGAGCAATATTTGCTGAATAACTTCCTGTATAAGTCGTTTTATGTTGTACCGGATAATTTAAATCCCTTATTGGATGTAACTTTTGATGGAGTTCATATCCTTAATAACGACATAATTGCTGCCAAACCGCATATATTAATAAAGCTAAAGGATGAAAATAATTACATGCTTTTAGACGATACCTCCCTTGCAAAAGTACAGATTCGTTACCCGGATAATTCATTGAGAACCTTTTCGTTTAATAGTGATACACTCAAATTTACTCCTGCTACAGCTACCGGGCAGGGTTCTGGAGATAACACTGCGACTATTGATTTTAATCCGGCGTTTTTTGCCGATGGAGATTACCAGTTAATTGTTTCTGCAAAAGATAAAAGTGGTAACAGTGCTGGTCAGTCCGCATATACTGTAAGCTTCAAGATCATTAATAAACCAATGATCTCAAACATGTTTAATTATCCCAATCCGTTTACTACTTCAACGGCGTTTGTGTTTACCTTAACCGGAAGCGAAGTACCTCAAAATTTGAGGATACAAATTTTAACCATTACCGGAAAAATTGTAAAAGAAATTACAAAGCAGGAGCTTGGTCCAATACGTATCGGGCGCAATATTACTGAATACAAATGGGATGGTACTGACCAATATGGCCAGAAGTTGGCAAATGGGGTTTATCTTTACAGGGTTATTACAAACCTTAATGGTAAGTCCCTTGAAAAGTATAAAACAGATGGCGATAATACCGATCAGTACTTTAATAAAGGATATGGAAAGATGTATTTGATGAGATAACTCAGGCTTTTTGCTGTATTTGGTTTCTTTTTTTTCTAAATTGAAAATAGAAATAGATAGCACAATTATGGAGATTGTAGCTTCAATAATTAAGCCCTTTTTGTAATAGTACATTCTACATCTAAACATATTTTAAGTGAATTTAAGCGCATTTTAAAGAGAGGGGATATATTAGTTATATCTACTCCTAATCGAAAGAGTTTATGGCCATTGATTGAGTTTATTTTAGATTTTTTTAAGCTAACACCAAAACTTAAAGGTGAGCAGCATGAGGTTTTATATTCCGGGAGAGAATTAGCAACGCTTGTAAAAGATCAGGGATTTGTTTTAAAGAGAAAACAAACTATTAATTTTATTGCCCCATGGGTAGCTGTTTTTTCAAAAAGAGCAGCGGGAAAAATCCATAGGTGGGAAAGTAAAAAGGAGTGGATACCCGGTTCTTTATTGTTATATACTTTTACTAAAGAGTGATTATTAAGTAAAGTATTGAAAACGTTCTTTTTGAATGTGTTTTCTATAAAAGAATAAATAATAATGAATAAACTAAAACACAACCTGTTTGTTTTTTTAGTGTTGGGTTTCATCGTGTTTTTAATTTATTATCGAATTTTAGATCATAATTTCCTGTCAGATGATTACGATTCCCTATACAGGATATGTATTGAGCATACAATTATTGTTAAAGAGTTTTTTCGGCCCATTATTGATATCTCTTTCAAGTTTAATTATTTTTTCAGTGGTTTGAACGGATTGGGGTACTATATATTGAATTTGTTAGTTCACATTGCTAATGCATTTCTTGTATATAAAATAATGAATGCTTATACCCCGGCAAGTAATAAATATAATTTATTGGGTTGGCTCTCCGCGTTTTTATTTATAATATATCCTTTTCATAATGAAGCTATAGTTTGGCTTACCGGAAGATTATCATCGATTGCCTGTTTTTTTGCTTTGTTGTGCATATATGTGTGGTTAGGTAATTTAAGGTTGTTTGTAAAGATTCTTTTGAGTATCGGCTTTTATTTTTCAGGGCTTTTGGCATATGAATCAATCTTGTTGCTGCCACTTATTATCCTGATTTTTATCTGGGATAAACCTTATAGTACTAAATATGTTTTTTTATTTTCAGGAATATCCCTGATTGTAGTAATTGGCTACTTATTGATTCGTTACTATGTTTCCGGCAATATATATGGAGGCTACGGATCGAGAATGACAGATGTAGGTTTTTTGGGAGGGATTGTTAAAGGTGGAAAGACATTTGGCAGGCTTTTTTTACCCCCTTCTGAAAATTCAAATTATTTTGTTGCTGCTGCTGCCATACTGGGCATTATAATGTTTTTTTTGAATTTAGGTCTGTTCAGAATTTACAGTATCCGTATACTTACACCTTATATAAAACTCGTACTGGTGTTAATTACTTCACTCTCAATTCCTGTATTATTTGGTATCAGTACCCGTACGGGTGAAAGCGACAGGTTGCTTTATTTCCCATCTGTTTTTATATGTATGATTTTTGCCGTGATAATACAACTCCTAATAAAATCAACAAAATGGAGATTGATTTCCTGTTCAGTATTGAGTATTTATTTTGTTACATTTCTATTATTGAACAATAAGAACTGGGAAAAGGCATCAGAGTTATCTGGCAAAATTTTAGAACAGGCAAAAGCGTCAGCATACAGGAATATTGTTTATATAAATCTTCCTGATGAAATAGAAGGAGCATTTGTTTTTAGGAATGGATTTAATAAAGCTATGATTTTAAACAATATTGATACAGGGAAAATATGGGTAAATAATATGTTGACGAGACTTGAGTACCTGGAATTTAAAGAAGCTATTCACCCGTTAACAGAAGCAGGTGCTGTCATTTTGCCTCCTGTAACAAAGGTTTCTTTTATTGGTAACGATTCTATGCAGGTAGAGAATATATTGAATTTTGAAAAGCGCGTTTTCCCCAAAGAAAATACTACTATTCTTTATTGGAATACAGTTGATATGATTCGCTTGTTTTAGATTGTTGTAATATTGTTATGATGTTTCAAAAGTCAGATTACATAATAAGGGGATACAACTTTCTGCATAACCGTATATTTCCACGACGTAAAAAATTATCATCTTTGATGATATATGCTACTGATTTATGCGATTCTGGTTGCAAACATTGTTTGATCTGGGCCAAACGACCTACTCAGTATTTACCTTTTGAACGTATTGTTTCATTAATGAAAAGCAAATGCATTAATAGCAATACTTCTGTTGGTTTGGAAGGAGGTGAGTTCTTACTGCATCCGGAAGCATTTAAAATATTAGATTGGTTTAGCAAAAATCATAAAAATTTTGATATTTTCTCTAATTGTCTTAAGCCAGATACGCTAATAAAAGCTGTACAGGATTTTAGACCCAAACGACTTTATATTTCGTTAGATGGCGATGAGGAAACATACTTGTATATGCGTGGTAAGGACGGGTATAAGAGTGTAATAAAAGTAATAGAAGCACTAAAAGATACTGTACCGATATTTGTGATGTTCACTTTGTCTCCTTATAACGACTTTGAAGATTTAAAATATGTAGCAGAACTTTGTAAAAAGCACAATGTTTTTTTACGGGTGGGTATTTATAACAATATCCCTTTTTTTGATACTATAGACGATGCTGTTTCTTCTGTTTTTGGTCAATTAAAGAATAAAGAGCTACTTACTTTCAGGAAGGCCAAAGAGTTGCAGCAACATAAAGATGAAATGGCTGTGAAGGAAAAAATGCAGATAAAGAATCCGGCTGCTGCCATCCCCCTCGTTGTAAAAGAATTTGCAGAAAATTACGATTATATTAAACTGTATGATAAATGGGTGCAGGGTAAGTTAAGACTTGGTTGTAATAGTATTTTAGATAGCGCTATTGTTTTGCCGGACGGAAGTGTGCCAATTTGTCAACACCTTAGTTTAAAACTTGGTAATATTTACAATGCCGATCTGGACAGTATTTTTAATTCAGAACAAAATACCCATACGCAGTTATACCATTCAAAACACTGTAATCAATGCTGGGTAAGTTATCACCGAAAATACGATGTTATTCTATACCGTACTTTTGAAAAGTATTTTGGCAGAAGGGCTACTTCTAAAATGCTTGGTTATTATAAGTGGGATAGTGATGATAAATTAAAGTATAATAATGTTGTAAAATGAACATTACTGTTGCAGGGTATGTAAAATTTTATAAAGGTCAGTAAGCCCTTTCAAGTCGTTAGCATCCCATACATTGTTCTCCGATTCTGCTAAAAGAATAAACGTTTCTAATTCTTTGTAAAAACCCTGTAATACAAGGGTATTCATTTCTTTAACCGGCATAACGAAATTGCCAGAGGAAAAATACTCTTTTATTGTTTCAGGCTGGTTCAAAACTCTTTCTGTAGGTAAATTAAAAAAACGAGCGGGCCTTTTTGTTCCTTTGACACTTATTGGGTATTGCGCAGTAATAATTTCTTCGCTACAATTAATAGTAAGAACATCAGATGGATTGTTCCAGGAGAAATGAGTAGACATTTCAATAAGCGCTGTGATGCCATTATCGTGTACTGCATGGATATGTACTGTAAGTCCGCCTTCATATTCCTGTTTGCTAAAAGAGGCTACAGTAAAACGACCAAACAGGAATGAACAATAATCAAGTGCATGGATGAAAAGTTCTGTATATGGATTTCCATTGGGATATGTGCCAAATAAGAATTTGTATGTATAACTTTTTGCTGACTTTATTTTTTTGAAAATAGATTTATTGCCGGCCCAGTATCTGCGTTGTAATCCTACCTTGCAAATACTCAAATCTGTGATCTTTAATAAAGTTTCCAGTTCTTCCTGTGTTTGGCATGGTGGTTTTTCAATGAATATTTTTTTGCCGGCTTTGGCCAGCATGTTCACAATGTTGAAATGCGTTTCTGGATCGCTGCAAACAAATACGGCTTCAACCTCTGCGTCATTTAGTATGTCCTGAATATTATTGGTGAAAATGCAGTTCGGAAAATGTTTTCTTAGTGGTAGGAGCACTTTGCCTGAACTTGTACAAATATATTTGATAGTTATATTATAATGAATCAGTACTGGATATAAGTTTGATAAACTATGCATTCCCGCGCCAATGAATGCATAATTTTTTTTTGTGTTAAACAATGGATTGTTCAACAGTTTATTTCTTCTGAGAGTGTTATATTTTTTTATAAATGATTTCATCATCCTGCAATCTGTGTCGGGATTTTAGTGGGACAATTTCCGAAAATTTTCTTTTGTTTTTAAGAAAATAAGGGATCAAAATGGTATTTCTATAAATACCAAAACAGTTTTTAAAGCCCCTGGTTTCAGGCAGGTTTTTTGAAAGTACGAATAATAACCAGTATAAATATGCAAATTGTGCTTTAAGCATGGCTTTACTAATACCTCCTTTTCCGTTAAAAAGAAAGAAAATGCATCCTCCCCAATCAAGAAAAAGTCTCAACGGGATAATATAAAGTAATTGAATTAAAGATAGGTTTCTGCTGAGCAGAATATAATTGTTCCGGAAAGTCAAAAAAGTCTTCAAATGATTTTCCCATGACAAACTTCCCCCTCCTATATGGTAAACTTCAGATTGAGGACATACGTAAATTTTATATCCGGCATTTTGAGCACGCCAGCATAAATCTATGTCTTCCTGGTGCATATAGTAATAATCGTAAAACCCTCCAATGTTTTTATATACAGCTTCTTTCAAAAACATACAGGCGCCGGTTGCCCAAAAAATTTTTTCTGTATCATTATATTGAGACTTGTCTTTTTCTATTGTAAGTAATACACGCCCTCTTGAAAAAGGAAGCCCAATCTGATCAATCCAACCCCCACATGCCCCAGCATACTCAAATTTATCTCTTGCATCAAGCGAAAGAAGCTTAGGCTGGCATATTCCTATTTTGGGATCAGCCTCCATTAATTTAATAACCGGTTCTATAAAAGAAGGTGTAACTTCTATGTCTGAATTTACGAGCAGGAAATAATCCGCTTCTATTTGCGATAAACAAAGGTTATACCCACTTGCATAGCCTTTATTGGAAAACATTCGGATAATATGTACTTCCGGGAAATGTTTTTCAAGCACTTCAACTGAATCATCAGTAGAGTTGTTGTCAATAACATAAATCTGTTTATTCTGGTATGTTGTATTCAGAACAGAAGGTAGAAATCTTTTTAGATATCCACTGGTATTCCAATTAAGAATAAGTATGGCTATTTTAGGCTGTGATAAAAGATTGCTCAACGAAATTGTCTTTAGTTATTATCTTTTGCATTGCCTGCAGTATATATAAATAGAGACACAATATCAGAAAAAAAAGGTTATGAATATCACCACATGCTAAGACGATTGATACAATTGTAAATTGCCCCGCAGATTATAGTATATATCTGCTATCAGGCTTGTCTTTATAGGCAGGAGATAGTATGTGTTTGCAGAGGTATTATTATACATTAAACCTGAAATGCATAATATCCCCGTCTTCCACTACATAATCTTTTCCCTGCACGGCGAGTTTTCCTGCATCGCGGCAGGCAGCTTCTGATTTGTAATGAATAAAATCAGCGTACTTTATAACTTCGGCGCGGATAAAGCCTTTTTCAAAATCACTGTGTATTACACCGGCAGCCTGGGGGGCAAGCATGCCTTTGGTAATCGTCCAGGCGCGCACTTCCTGAACGCCGGCGGTAAAATAAGTATATAAATGCAGCAGGCGATAGGTAGATTGAATAAGTCTTGCCACACCGCTTTCCTTTAGTCCCATATCTTCCAGGAACATCTGCCGGTCTTCATAACTATCCATTACGGCTATTTCACTTTCAATAGCGGCGCTTATCAGTAATATTTCGGCGTCTTCATCTTTTACCAGCTCCCTTACTGCTTCCGTATGCTTATTACCGGATACTACACTTTTTTCATCCACATTACATACATAAATAACCGGTTTTATGGTAAGCAGGAAGAGATCAGCAAAAAACTTTTCCTTGTCTTCTTTGCTTACTGCAAACGACCTGGCGTTTTTTCCCTGCTCTAAATGTTTCTTCAGTTCCTGCAATATCTCCAGTCCTCTTATCTGCTCTTTATCACCGCTGGTACGGGTAGATTTTTCTGACTTACTGATCTTTTTCTCCACACTGTCAAGATCTTTCAACTGCAGCTCTGTATCGATAATTTCTTTGTCTTTAACAGGATTTACGTTACCATCAACATGAATTACGTTATCATCGTCAAAGCAGCGCAGTACATGAATGATGGCATCTGTGGCGCGGATATTTCCCAAAAACTGGTTACCCAATCCCTCACCTTTGCTGGCGCCTTTTACAAGCCCGGCTATATCTACAATTTCCACGGTTGTAGGCACTACCTTATTCGGTTTAACCAGCTTTTCCAGTTCAATCAGCCTGTCGTCGGGCACGGTTATTACACCCACATTGGGCTCAATGGTACAGAATGGAAAATTGGCAGCCTGCGCCTTGGCGCTGCTGAGCGCATTGAATAAAGTTGATTTTCCTACATTGGGCAACCCCACAATACCTGCTTGTAATGCCATAATAATTCCTTTAAGGATAATTTTTGAGGCGGCAAAGGTAACATTACACAACAGATTTAAAAAACAATGCGGAAACATTTTGTGCGTTTACCTTTTAGCAATTAACTTCAACTATGACATTGACTTATATATGGCTGGCATTTTTTCTGCTGGCATTCGCCGTTGCCTTTATTAAATGGGCGTTTTTAGGTGATCAGCAGATATTGCCGGCTTTAGTGGAAGGTATTTTCAAAGCCGCCAATGATGGTTTCGATATTTCGCTTAAGCTGGTAGGGGTAATGGCTTTATTCCTGGGTTTTATGAGTATAGGAGAGAAGGCAGGCGCTATCCGTTTTTTGTCAAGAATTGTAAGTCCTTTCTTTTCAAAATTATTTCCTGATATCCCTAAGAATCATCCGGCTACGGGGCAGATGATGATGAATTTTTCTGCTAATCTTTTAGGATTGGATAATGCCGCAACTCCATTCGGTATAAAAGCGATGCAGAGTTTGCAGGAGCTTAATCCTAATAAAGATACTGCCAGTAATGCGCAGATCATGTTTATGGCTTTGCACGCCAGCGGGCTTACTTTAATACCGGTAAGCATTATTGCCATGAGGGCTTCCATGAAAATTCCGGCGGCTAACCCAACAGATATTTTTGTGCCCTGCATGATCGTAACTTTTGTGGCAACACTGGCTGCATTGACTATCATGTCGTTCAAACAAAAAATAAATTTACTGCAGCCGATATTGCTTGCCTGGATACTCGGCTTGTCCGCGCTGATTGGTTTGCTGGTTTGGTATCTGACTACACTTGATAAGGAAACGTTGAAATTATTCTCCAATACTTTAAGCAGCGGGTTGATTTTATTGATCTTTCTATTGTTTCTCCTCGGTGGCTTACGCAAAAAAGTAAACATGTTTGAAGCGTTTGTTGATGGCGCCAAAGGTGGTTTTGAAGTGGCAATTCGGATCATACCTTATTTGATCGCTATGTTAATAGCCATAAGTGTTTTGCGTAATTCAGGCGTGTTTACCTATCTTATAGATGGATTGAGATACCTGTTTGGGCTAACAGGCATGAATACAGACTTTGTTGAAGCTTTGCCTACTGCTTTAATGAAGCCTTTAAGTGGCGCCGGCGCCAGAGGTATGATGGTAACGGCTATGGAAACTTATGGAACTGATTCTTTTATCGGAAGATTATCGTGCATTTTCCAGGGAACAAGCGATACTACTTTTTATGTGATCGCTGTTTATTTCGGCGCTGTTTCGGTTAAGAATACCCGTTATGCTATTCCGGCTATGCTGCTGGCAGACCTGGTAGGGATTATTACGGCTATATTTGTGGGGTATTTATTTTTTCATTGATTTTCATGTTCATATAGCTATGAATGCACGAATAGATTCGTGCATTCATAGCGAATTTTAATTCAGATTAACCTGCCTGTCTTTCGCATATTTAACACTGTATCCAAAGCGTATTTTCCTGGTTTCTCCAGGTGCAAGTTTAAGTTGCCAGCTTAATACACCGGTTTCTTTGTTTACTGAAGCCCCGCTATCTTCTGTGAGCACTGCTTCTATATCTTTATTGGTAGATAAAGGGTACTGATCTTTCAGGGTAATCTCCACCGCGTCTTTCTTATTGTTTTTAACGGTAATTTCATAAGTAATCTTTTGAAGCTTATTACTACCCAAAAATTTTACGCTGCTGTAGTCTGCCAGCTTTTCCTTTTTTACTACAACCCGTTTATCTCTGCCAAGTGTTAGGTTTAATGTATCAAGCGTAGCATTGGGATCAATAAAAGATTTGCCTACATACGTGCCTTCAAAAATAATATTAGCGTCGCCGGGTACAAGGTTTAACTTTTCCCACTCCGCAATATCTGCCAGCAGGTAAGCATCTTTATCAAGCCTGGGAACAGCATAGAACTTATAATTGGCATCAACAGCATATTCTTTCAGTACTGCTGTTTGCGCTTTACCATTAGTAGGTACATCAAAAGGAATATCTATGTCGAAAGTAACATTCAACTCATTATCGCTTACGGTTACATAGTCTCCCAGGCCTTCTTTTAAAGTAATTATTACAGCTCCTCCGGAAGCTCTTGATCCATATAAGGAGGTTGCGGCATCAGCCTTCAAAACTTCCATCTTTTTAATGGCTATTGTATTGATTTTTGAAAATTCCTGCTTTGTCATCTCCGCACCGTTTACAATATATACCGGCGCTTTTTCTTCCATTGTTCTGTCTGTGTTGCTGTTTGCGCCATAACCAACCACCACCACTTCATCTAAATTGCTCATACTATTTATACCACGGATCTTTACACCCGCAGCTTTTCCTGCGAGTGATTGCTCTAAAACAGTTACCGGGTTAATATAGGCAAGAAACCATGTATTCAATACCGGCGCGTTGCCCCACTGGTTCGGTGTGGAAGTGGAAAGTGAAAGTTTTACCTTTTTCCAGTCAATACCTGTTGTTTGACTGATTTTAGATTTGTAAACTACCTTCAATGGGCTTTTAATATCGTCTACACGTATATCGTAATAGGGAGTCCAATACGCGTTGGGAGTGATATAAGATACCACGAAATCATATTTGCCACTAACGGCTACGGATAGTTGTAAACTTATCCTTCCTTCATTTTTGGTATTCTTCTTTTCTTCTTCAGCTACCTGGTTGTTTATTTTGATGAGAAGGTCCCTCTGTTTTTTTTGCTTTTCCTGCTGCTGCTTCAGTTCTTCCTGCAGTTCATTTGATTTGCTTTTATAATAATCCATCAATTTTATTAATTCAGCTACGCTCAATCCTGTTTGAGCGCCTTTAATATCCTTATTGGTTTTTAGTACGTCAAGAAGTTCGTTAATCGTGGTTACCTGTACCTTTATTTTTTCAATTTCATCAGTTATGTGTTCCGCTGAATCTTTCAATTGCCGGATCCTTTGATTGTCGGCTGGCGCTACCATATAATTATTGGAAAATTCAACGCCCATCAGCGTAACTGCCGCAGGGCAATTGACCTGTATGCTGTTAATATCTATGGTATTGCTGATACCCTCAATGATCAGTTCGGTTGAACCCTGTGTTAACTGGGCGCTGGCATTGTGCAGCATTTCTGCCCCATTCCGGTAAACGGTAACTGTTTTAAGAGATGAGGAAATTTTAAGCGGTTCTTCAGTTGCAACAGCAAAACCGGCAATTAAAAGAAAGGCTGCCAAGCAGCTTATTTTTGTATACATAAAATGGCTTTCCACACCAGATGCGGAAAGCCTTTGAATTACATAAACTGCTGATAGCCCATAGCTGAAAGCTGACAGCCATCAGCCCTAATCAAATATCTTATTCATCCTGTCAATAACCACTTTTAATCTATCCCTGTCGCCGCCGGGTACTTCGGCAGAAGCCCAGCCATTATACCCGATTTTTTGCAGCGCATCAATAATCACCGGCCAATTATTATCTCCTTCCATTAATTCCACATCAAATCCTTTCCATAATCCTTCTTCGTTCATCTTTTTCCGGCTATATTCTTTTACATCAAGCTTCATGATGCGCTTGTTCAAAATTTCTATCCACTGCTCCGGCCAGCCGTATCTCAAAATATTACCTATATCAAAATACCAGCCAACAAGCGGGTGATTGATCTCGTCAACATATTTTGCCGCTTCAAGCGGGCTGATCAAAAAATTATTCCACACATTTTCTATCGCTATTTTAATACCTGTTTTCTCGGCATGAGGGATCAGCTTTCTGATCTGCTCCTGCGTGTGCTTATAGGCATCTGCATAACTTATCTTATCATTCACCACACCCGCAACCAGCAGTACTGTTGTGCCGCCATACATTTTACAATCGTTCAACGACTGAATAACAGTATTAAAACATTTATCTCTTACGGCAGGATCCGGAGAGGAGAGGGGTGATTTCCAGTGTTCGGAGTTAACCACACCCGGTATCAGTAATCCTGTTTTATCTCTCGCGGCTAAAATTTCTTTATGATCATAATTATGGGGTGAGCTGAATTCCACACCATCATAATCTAACTCTTTCAGCATTTTAAATTTATCCATAATGGACATTTCGCCCTTGACCATTTCAATTTTCAAACTTTTTTTAATTTTTGGTTTGAAGGAGTTTTCCTGATGCAATGCTGTTGCCGGAAAACCAATAGTGGCACCTGCAGCAATAAGACTGCTGTTTTTGATAAATGTTCTTCTTTGCATAAGGTTATTTAAATGGGGTGATGCCGGGTTTAGCTACTTCTGTTACAGGAATGGCAAGATCAAATGTATAGCCGTCAGTAGACGGTCCTAATATTTCTTTGCTGTTGATTGCTTCATCCCATGTTATTTTTTTGCCGGTATAAGCTACCATTCTTCCCATTATAGCAATCATGGAGCTTAATGCTACATCTTCTCCCTGGCTAATGGTATTACCCTTACGTATAGCCGCAAACAGTTCGTTGTGTTCTGTCTGGTACATATCATTATTCTGGCCATTGTAAGTCCATTGTTTTTTGCCTGTGTCTATCCGGTGAATATTAGCCGCACAGTCAACCAGGGCTCTGCCTTTTGTTCCCCATGATTCTACCGCATAACTTCTCTCGCATCCTTCCTGCTGGCGCGACATATGAAAGCCTTTGGCTCCATTGGCAAATTCATATGTTATTGCAAAGTGATCAAAAATATTACCGTTCTTTTCACCTATTCTTACCTGTCTTCCCCCTGTGCCTACTGCACTTATGGGTAACTGGTTACCAAAAGCCCAACTCATCATATCTATACTGTGTACAGCCTGTTCTACTATATGATCGCCAGACAGCCAGTTGAACAGTGGCCAGTTGCGTAACTGCCACTCAGCATTATCTAACCTGGGAGCTTCAAATTGATATGTGCGGTATGTATCTCCGGTGTTATACGTATTGTATACAGTCATAACATCGCCGATTGCTCCATCATTAATTTTTCCAAACGCGGCTCTTTTGGGCTCATGAAAACGCCAGCAAAAACCGGAAACAATACTTATATTTTTGGCTTTGGCTTTTTTGGCGGCTTCCAGTACTCTTTTTATTCCCGCGGCATCAACTGCTACAGGCTTTTCACAAAAAATATGTTTACCTGCTTCAACAGCAGCTTCAAGATGCAAAGGGCGAAACGCAGGCGTAGTGGCAAGTATCACTACATCAACACCAGAATCCAGCACTTTTTTATAGGCATCAAAACCAATGTACTGATGCTCGGGGCTTACATTTGCTTTATCGCCATGTATTTCTTTAAGATTGGTTAAAGATTTTTGCATCCTGTCCGGAAAAAGGTCAGCCATTGCATGAAGCACAACATTCGGATCGGCATTTAATGCCTGGTTTGCAGCGCCGGACCCCCTGCCTCCACAGCCAATTAAACCTACCTTTAAGGTATCGGCATTTATATTTTTTGAAATAGCTTTTGCCTGGATAATGTTAAATGGCAGGGCGCTGGCTGTTACTGCCATTCCCGAAAGCTTAAGAAAGGTTCTTCTCTTCTGATTGCTCATGGCTTACAATTATTTTTAGGTGAAACGCAATATAAAATTTTATTCGGGAATATGCGTCCTGTATCTGAACCGTATAGATTAAACGGAAGAAGTATTAACACATGGCGCTATATTAATATACTGATGCTGCGGGAACAGCATCAGCATGCGCAAACGATTGAGTATATCCCTGTTTTGCAGAAAATAGTTCTGTTGTTTTTTGCTGTTGTTGTAAAGATTGGTAAAGCCCGAGCAGCGACCATCCATTGCCAGGATTGCGCCTGATATCGTCCCTGTAAATTTTTTCTGCTTCAGCCGGTTGCTGTATTTGCAACAGCAATGCACCAAGATACTGCCGGGCAGGAAGCATCCATATTTTAGGTTCAGTATACAATAAACCATCTTCTGCTTTTATTGCCAGCTCAAATGCTTTTATTGCCGCCGGGTAGTTTTTTTGTTCAGAAAATATTGCTGCTGCCAGAATATGTTCAGCAATTGAGGCACATTCAAAAGGACTGCTCATATATGGAGTGAATGGAATACGAAGTATGGTATCATTTTTTTCATGCTTTAGCTGTTCAAGGCATTTAACAGCATCAGGAATATTTTTTGATCTTGCGTAAGCCATTCCTCTTGCAAAATCCCTGATAATTTTTGCATAGGTCCAATCATTGGCAATATATGTACTGTCACTCAGGATGTTTTGCCATTTTCCTGATCGTACCATTGGAAAATACGGGAACATATAAAGGTATTGCTGGTAGGTATTTCGTGCATCAGGATTTACATGGCTGCGGCACTCCATTGCTTTTTCCATTGCGATGGTATACATTCCGCCACTCAGCGCACAATAAGCGCTTACCGCATCATAATGTGGTACATGTACTGATTGAATTAACCCTTTTGTAAGATTACTGTATTGTACAACATTACTGTCTGCTTTTTGATTAACATCTACTCCTTCCATATAATACCCGCTTCGTTCATATTCGTGACTTGCCATATGAACCATATGTGCAACAGATGGAAATAGTTTTTTTAATGAATCAGCATTTTGCAGCGCCACGCCGGGCTGGTGTGAAGCTTCTGTAAGATGAATAAAATAATGTAATGCGGCAGGATGATGCGGATCTTCGCTCAATATATTCCTGGTATATTGAATTAGTTCCATTGTCCAGGGTTTAGGCTCACCGTTGTTGTACCAAAAATCCCATGGATGGATCAGCATCATTGCATCGGTATATAAAGATTTGATATCATTGTCGTTGCTGTAGCGGCTGATCAATTGTTTTAATGCGGCAGCATAAGCAATATTATGTGCTTTTCTATCTTTATCATCAATGTCAGATTTATCGTAGCGCCTGTTCATTGCTGCTACCAGGTCTTTTTCCCTGGCTGAGGCCATCGTAACATATTTATTCATAAGGCTGATAATGCCGAAAATGTTTTTATCCATTACATACTGGTGACCAAAATTGTAAGGTGGTCCTTTGGCCAAAGCCTGCCCCCAGTAAGCCATGGTGCAACTGCTGTCAAACCTGGCTGCTTCTTTAAAGGAAGCCATAGCTTCACGCGGATGATAGCTGTAATACATTGTCAGCCCCTGGTCAAAATATACCTGGGCACTGTCGCTGTTGGTAGTTATTGTATAAGAATGATTTCCCCAACCCGGAAGAAGCGTGATGTATTTGCCATTTTCGTCAGGGAGTATCACATTGTAGTTTGCAGGTCCGCAACTTATACCCGGTATATCTGATTGAACAGTTGCAATAGTATAATGGTTATCGAAATATCTTTTTTGTACGATTGCTGTGAAAACCAGGGCAGCAGGTAAAAAAATGAATAACCATTTTTTCATAGCGCTGTTTTTCTTAAATATAGTTTTTTTAGAGGAGATTTTCTATGGAAATGAGCAGTCTCCTGTTTAGGTTAGTTTATGGCAGTCCTTTGCTATATCTTTTTTATTTTACCAATTCACCTTTAAGCCGTAATAGTTCTGTTTCAGAAAGCTTGGTATTGTAGCGTGCGGCAATCAGGCGGTCATAAGCATCTTCAAGGCTTTTTTGCGCTTCGCGTAATTCGAGAAAGGTAGATACCCCGAGCTTAAAACGTTCGAGTGCGATGGAAACATTTTCTTTGGCGAGTTGAATGTTTTCTTCTTCCAGCTTTAATAAACTTACCTGGTATTGATAATTGTAAAAGCCTGCTTTAACCAGCACATCAACTGCGTTTTTTTGTTGTTTTAATGCTGTTTCCTGGTAGGTAACATCCAGTTGTGCCTGTTTGATGTTGCGGTTAACATTCATGTAATTAAGTATAGGCACAGAAGCTGTAAAACCAAAATTAAAACCTTTATTACTGCTGAAAATAGCAGCATAGGGGTTTATGTTATTGTAGTTATTGTTTTGCGTGAAATTGTATGCGGATCCAAAAGAAATAACAGGCCAGCGTGTAGCCTTTACTTCTTTAAGCATTATCCTGGAAATATCAACGTTTTTAAGTGCCAGTAAAATTGCCGGGCTGGTAGATTGAATATTATTCTGGATGTTTTCAATGGTCATATCGTCTTTTATGGGAATACTATCCGAAACTTCAAACGGCTCAGGTAATTGCATACCTGTTAATTGATTGAGTTGCTCTTTCGATTGCGCCATAATTGATTGTTGTTGCAGCCGTGTCGCTTTTTGAGCATTGAGGTCAACTTTTGCCTGCAATAATTCCGGCTTGGTGCCTAAGCCCACTGATAATTTTCTGTCTGCTAATTTTACTCTTTCTTCGTTAATAGACATTTGCTCATCAATAGCCTTTAATTGTTGTTTTTGGCGAACGATTATATAATAAGCGTTAATAACAGCAGCCGTTGAATTTATTACCTGGTTTTTTAAGTTGATCTGGCCGAGGGCGAATAACTCATTGATCCTGTCTCTGGTGGCAAACATTTTTAACCCGTCAAATAAAACAAGGTTTAAATTAATTGCAGCGCTAAGATTTCTTGATCTGATGCCTTTGCCTTCTACTTCAGGTCTTCCATCAAATTCCTGTTTCTGTGCAGATGTAGTTTGCGTTCTCCCGAGCGTACCGTTCACTGTTGGCAAAAAGCCTCCGAAAATATATTTCTTGTCTATAGCGGCAGCCGCAGAATCATTTTCTGCCAGTAAAATATCATAATTGTTTTTTAAGGTAGCCGCAATTGCTTCTTCCAGTGTGATCATTTGCTGCGACCTTGCAACACCTGTGCAAAAAACAAAAACTATAATAAAGCTAAAAATTCTTTTTCCACTCATAAAGGTCATGCTCTTTTTTCTTCCGTGAAATATTCGTCAATATGGCTTTCATGTTTTCTTGCAGAAAGAAAACTATACATGGCCGGAATTACAAACAATGTTAGTACCAGCGAAAAAATAATACCGCCCACAATTACAATACCCAATGGAATACGGCTGGTTGATGCTGCGCCGATAGACATCGCAATTGGTAAAGCTCCCAGCGCCATGGCAAGGCTTGTCATTAAAATTGGGCGTAACCTCGCTACTGCCGCTTCCACAACCGCCTGCCCTTTTGATAATCCGGCAATTTGTTTCTGATTGGCAAATTCCACTATCAGGATACCATTTTTTGTTACAAGGCCGATCAGCATGATCATACCTATCTGTGAAAATATATTAAGTGTTTGGCCAAATATCCATAATGATAATACAGCCCCGGCAATAGCAAGGGGAACGGTAAACATAATGATGAAAGGATCAATAAAACTTTCAAATTGCGCGGCAAGCACCAAAAATATCAGCAGCAATGCAAGCACAAAAGCGAACATCGTATTGCCAGAACTTTCTGCAAAATCTCTTGAAGAACCTGATAGGGAGGTGGCAAAAGTATCATCAAGCATTTTATCAGCAATACCCTGCATTGCCTGTATACCTTCTCCCAATGTTCTGCCTTCTGCAAGTCCTGCGGAAATAGTAGCCGATTTATAGCGGTTAAAATGATATATAGTTGGAGGTGTAGTACTTTCCTCTACAGATACAAGATTGTCGAGCGAAATACTTTCATTGCGGCTGTTGCGCACATATATATTGCGGAGATCGGTTGGGTTATTCCTGTCGTCGCGTGGCACCTGGCCGATTACCTGGTATTGCTTTCCATCTTTTGTAAAATAGCCGAGCCTCCTGTTACTATATGCTAATTGCAAAGCCTCAGAAACTGCATCAATGCTTACGCCAAGTGCACTGGCTTTTATGCGGTCAACCGTTACCGATAGTTCGGGTTTATTAAATTTGAGATCTATATCCACGCCCTGGAACACAGGGTTTTTATTAGCCTCTTCCAAGAATTTGGGCAACATTTCCGTGAGCTTGTCAAAATTGTTATTTTGTATCACAAACTGCACAGGCAAACCTCCTCTGCGATTAACCGAAATAGTTTGCTCCTGTATGGCAAAAGCCCTTCCTTCAGAAAACTTAGGCAGATTTCTGTTCACCATATCAACGATCTGTTGTTGAGATTTTGTGCGTTGATTGGGATCAACCAGCATCACGCGGACAAAACCTGTATTTACAGAACCTGCACCGGAAAAGCCCGGAGCTGTTACTGTAAGCGCAGATTTCAATCCTTGCACAGAATCCATTACAAACCCGGTGAGCTTATCTATAAATTGATCTGTATACTCAAAAGAAGAACCTTCCGGCATAGTAACCTGCAGCCTGAACTGGTTTCTGTCTTCCATCGGAGCAAGCTCAGATTTAAGATCTTTGCCTATGCCCCAGATTATACCACCGCAAATTGCAATAACAACAAGCGCCAGCCATTTAAATTTCATAAAAGTTGCGAGCAAACGGTGGTAGCCGTTTTCCATTCCCCTGAAAAATGGTTCTGTTTTACGGTAAAACCATCCATGTTTATGAACGGTTTTGGTCATTTTTACATTCAGCACCGGTGTAATAGTAAGCGATACAAAAGCTGAAACCAATACTGCGCCTGCTACCACTATACCAAACTCACGGAAAAGCCTTCCCACAAAGCCCTGTAAAAAGATAATGGGTAAAAATATTACCGCCAGGGTGATAGAAGTCGCAATAACCGCGAAGTATATTTCCTTTGAGCCTTGAAGCGCTGCCTGCCATTTGTTCATGCCCTGTTCCATCTTTTTATAGATGTTTTCCGTTACTACTATACCGTCATCCACCACAAGCCCTGTAGCGAGTACAATACCTAACAGGCTAAGTACATTTATCGTAAACCCTGACAGATACATTATGAAAAACGCGGCAATCAGCGAAATGGGGATATCTATTAATGGACGTATTGCTATAATCCAGTCGCGGAAGAACAGATAAATGATGAGTATAACCAGTACAACGGCAATGATCAGGGTTTCTTCTACCTCAGTAATTGAACGCTTGATAAATACGGTTTGATCCAGCGCTATATCCAGTTTGATATCATCGGGGATTTCCTTTTTGAGTTGCTCAAACCGTTTGTAAAATTCATCTGCAATGGCAACATAATTAGATCCGGGTTGAGGTATCAGGGCCAGCGCAATCATCGGAACTCCATTCAGCTTTAATACGGTTTCTTCATTCTCAGGGCCGAGCACCGCTTCGCCAACGTCTTTTAAACGTACTATGCTGGTGCCGGTGCTTCTGATAATAATATTATTAAATTCTTCTTCTGTAGTAAGCCTGCCAAAAGTTCGTACGGTGAGTTCAGTATTGTCTCCGGCTATTTTGCCGGAGGGCAATTCTATATTTTCTCTGTTTAAAGCGGCTTGTACGTCGCTGAATGTAAGCCCGTACGAGTTTAATTTTGATGGATCAAACCATATACGCATCGCGTATTTCTTTTCTCCCCATATTTGTAAGCCACTTACCCCTGGTATAGTCTGTAACCTTTCCTGCAGCACATTTGTGGCATATTCTGTTATCTGCAACTGGTTCCGGGTATTGCTTTGAACCGTCATGGAAATAATGGCATCTGAGCTGGCATCAGCTTTAGTAACCACGGGGGGCGCATCAAGATCTTTTGGCAAATTTCGTTGTGCCTGCGATGCTTTGTCACGAACATCGTTGGCCGCAGTTTCAAGATCAATACCCAAATCAAATTCTACGGTAATATTGCTGGTGCCCTGGCTGCTTGAAGAGGTAAGGTTCTTAATACCTGGTACGCCATTGATAGATTTTTCCAGCGGCTCGGTTATCTGCGATTCAATAATATCAGCATTGGCGCCCGCATAGCTGGTGCGCACATTAATGATGGGAGGATCTATAGCCGGATAGTCTCTTACACCCAGGAATGTAAAACCTATTATTCCAAACACTACAATTAAAATGCTTGAAACGGTAGCCAGTACCGGCCTTCTCAAACTCAATTCTGAGATATTCATTATTTTACTTTACTAAGTTCTACCTGGGAATTTGGTTTTACTGCCATTAATCCGCTGATAAGCACGGTATCTCCTAAACTAACGCCAGTGAGCACCTGCACATAAGCCGAATCCCTGATACCGGTGGTTACCTGCACAAAACTGGGCGCTCCTCCTTTGTATACTATTACCTGCTTGCCCCGCGAAAGAGGTATTACCGCCTGGGTAGGAATGATGATCGCATTGTCATTTTTATCCAGATCAAGGTCAACCTTTGCAAAAGCGCCAGGCACCAGAGCCGCATCATTGCTTTTTACTATTCCTTTTACTGTAAGACTTCTTGTATTTGCGTCAATAAAATATTCTGTTGCAAGTACAGTGGATGAAAATTTTTTTTCAACGCCATCAATGCTAAACGATATTTGCTTGCCGGGCTTAAAAAGATTACTGTATTTTTCAGGAACAGTAAATTCCAGTTTCAGTTGATTTACCTGGCGTATGGTAGCGATAATATCAGTAGGTGAAACATAGGCTCCCAGGCTCACGTTCCTTAAACCTATTCTTCCATCATAAGGAGCTCTTATTTCAGTTTTACCAATGTTGACCTTTACCAATTGTATATCAGCTTTATTATTGTTTACCTGCAACTGGCTCAGGTCTACCTCCTGCTGGCTGATACCCTGAATTTTCAATAACTCATTATAACGTTCAAGCGTTTTTTCATTAATGGCTAACTGCACTTCCAGTTTTTTTAACTGCGCCTGCAGGTCATCATCAAAAAGTTTAACAAGTAAGGTACCCCTTCTTACAAAACTGCCTTCCTGGAAATTAATGCTTACAACACGTCCTGATATTTCCGGACGGATATCAGTTCCTTCTGCGGGTGCAAGGGAACCTGCCACCTGTATATCTTCACTGATAGGGCGTGCTTTTACAACATATGCATCGGCTTGTACAGGGCGATTTCGGGATGGGGTGGGTTGGGTTGTTGCGGGCTTCTCTTCTTTTTTTTGAGAGCAGGCAAACAAACAGGCAATACTAAAAAGTAATGGTAAATATAACTTTCTCATCAACTGCGAAACTAATACAATTTGCAGATGAAAAGCCTGTTTAAAGGGGTTTAGTGTAGGTTAATTAATGTTAAAGCCTCACCCTCCTTCTCCCTCTCCCTGCCTACCGGACAGGCAGGCGTGCAACGGAGATGGAGCGGTGCAGCAGAATAATCCCAAATTTTTTGTTCTTCCACATCATCTACAAAATTATATCCGGGCAAACGTTTCCCAATTTGCACATTTTCATATGCTCATATTTCTATACTCTCCAAACATTCTCAGCCTCCCCACCTCACATTCCATCAGCATGCTCTGAACTTAGGCACCCCTCTCCACGGAGTGGAGAGGGGTAGGGGGTGAGGGACTACTCCGTCCGAAGTGCCTTTACCGGGTTAGCCTGAGCGGTTTTTAAACATTGCATTATAATAAATATAAACGCCCCGCCAAATACAAACAGCATTACAAACAAATAGGTGTCTATATGCTGTGGCATACGATATGCGAAATTCTGCAGCCAGTAATTGGTAGCATAATACGCCAGTGGCCATGCTATAATATTTGCAATTAATATGAGCCATGCGTAATCTTTAAGAAAAAGCGTTATTATATTTTTGACCGAAGCGCCGAGAACCTTTCGTACAGCTATCTCTTTATTTCTCTTAACTAGCGTAAAGGCCACAACGCCAAAAATGCCCATAAATACAATGATGAGGTTAAGTACGGTTGCTGTTTGTGTTGCTTTTTTTAACTGCAATTCAGATTGATACAGCTTCTGAAATTTTTCATCCATAAAAAAATATTCGAAAGGGGCGCCGGGAGACAGTGCTGCCCATTTTTCTTTTACGTCGTCAATTGTTTTATGTATATCAGAGGAGTTGAGCTTAATAGTAAGAAAACGATACGACAGCATATCTTTTGTATGCATAAAAGCCAGCGGGTCAATTTTTTCATGAAGGCTTGAGTAGTTAAAATCCTTTACCACGCCTGCTACGGTGAATATGGCATTGTTAAATGAAGGAACTTTTACCTGCTGCCCGGGCGCTTTTAATATATCAATTCCCAGTGCTTTGGCGGCAGATTCGTTCAATACAATTTGTGCAGGTATATGCCCATTTTTGCCATCGTTAAAAAAATTTCCGGATAAAAGCTGCAATCCGAATGTTTTAGCATAATGTTCGTCAGCCGAAGTTGTGGCTATCAAATACGGCTGACCTGAAGATGCGCCAACCGGCATCATGCCTATTGTATTTGGTGGTTTTCTATCAGGTATTTCAAATGCAATACTCGCATCATGCACACCTTTCAAGGTAAGTAATCCATTTCTTATCGTTTCCATTTTAGCTACGCCTGCAGAATCCCATTGCTTTGGAAAAGCAGTGGCTACCAGCAACTGCTCTTTATTATATCCCAGGTCTTTTTTGAAAAAATAAGTAACCTGGTCAGATACATTTAACGCACTGATGAATATTACAATAGCCAGTGTGAACTGAACAATAAGCAAGGCTTTGCGTAAAGTAAGTCCACCCTTTGCAGCGTCTATCTTGCCTTTAACTGCATTTATGGTATCAGCAGCGCTAAGAACAAATGCAGGATATATACCGGCAATAAAGCCTACGATAATAACCAGTGTTGTTAACAATAATATTCTGTAATTGTCAAATTTCCATACCGGCGATAAAGGTGTATTTAGCATGGATGAAAAATATGGGCGCAACAATTCATATAATATGAAAGAGAATAAAGCGGACAGGAAAGTAAGTAATAATGATTCTGTGAGATGTTGTATGATCAGTTGCTTTCTCTCCCCGCCAAATACTTTCCTCAGCCCTATCTCCTTAATGCGGTATGAAGAGCTGCCGATATTAATATTAATGAAGTTGATCACTGCCATCGCTATAATAAATATTACTACCAGTGATAGTGTGAATATCATTTTCTGAACGGCGCCATTATTTGATTTTATGTAATAATCTTTTACAGCAGCGAGTTCTACCGTGAGATTTTTATTAATGTCTGCAGAAGCATATTTGGCAAGCACTTGTTTTATTGGCGCAGTAAGATCTTTTGGCTGCACGCCTTTTTGTAATTCAATCGCGCCTATTTCGTATATCTGCGCCCAATTATCTGCAGGATCACCGCCGGGATAATACCGGTTTCCAACGGTTGGCACGAAAACACTATATTCATCACCCAGAATATCAAGTACTGAATTATAGGGCTTATTTTTTAAGACTGCGGAAACAGTATAAACCTGCTTTTCATTATTAACGCCCTGTACGCTGAGTGTTTGTCCAACAGCATCTTTCCGTCCAAAGAGTTTCAGTGCAAAGGATTCTGTAATTATGGCCGAACTGTTATTGGTGAAAGGCTGCTGTGGATTGCCATATAATAATGCCAATCCATACATGTTCACGAAACTGGTATCACCAATAGCTATATTTTCTTTAAAGTAATTATCTCCTGCTGAAACCACATTGGTAACCGGGTTATACCTGTAATAATCAGCAACAAGGCCGGGATATTCCTTTCGCAGCGTTTGCGCTAATGGTCCCAATGTAGTAATATCCAACCCCATCTCTTTTACCTTCCAGTTGCTCTTAATAATATATTGCTGCTCAACATTGCGGATATCAATATTTACCTGCTTTTCATGAAGGATATATTCACCAATAAGCATGGCGAATGTAATGCCTATGCCCAGGCATAAAATATTAATGATGGAAAACAGCTTGTGTTTTGTAAGATGTCTTACCGCAATTTTGAAATAATTCTTTAGCATAAATGAGATTGGATATTATCTTGGAAAATATTATTTCAGGTAGAGAGATATCTTTCCACTGCCGGCGCTTACATTTACCGGTATTCCGCCTCCGTTCAATGTGCCTACTATTTTATCGCTATCCTGTTTCCCGCTGAAATTATTTATCCTGTCTGTTGAAATTTTATTACCGTGCAAATCAAGATCAACGCCTTTATTACCGGGCATGTTTAAAGTAATATTGCCACCTGAATTTTCTATTTTGGCATACTTGCCAAACGCTTTTATTTCTACATTAATATTACCTCCGCTGGTAGCTGTTTCAAAACTGCACGACAATTGTTTAAGATCAATGCTGCCGCCGGAAGTTTTTGCAAGTAAGTCGCCCTGTATGTTATCACCATTCAGCGAGCCGCCGCTTGTTCCGATATTTATTTTTCCATCAAGATTTTGAAACCGTACTGATCCGCCTGAAGTATGGAGTTTAAGTGTACCTTTTGAATCTGCGGCCGTAATGCTTCCGCCACTGGTTGACATATCTATATTTCCTTCGGCATTTTTCAGTGAAATACTTCCGCCCGATGTTTTTCCGTATATATTTCCGCTTACGATGCTTACCTGCAGACTGCCGCCACTTGTAGCAAAATCCTGTGTGCCTGTAACATTTTCTATAACAATGCTTCCTCCGCTTGTAGAAAGTTTGCTGTCAATTTTATTGCCGGTATAAATTTTAAAGGATATACTTAATCCTTTTTTCCAGTTGGTGATCTTGTTTTTTTGTTTTGCCACAGCAACCAGTTCATTATTTTTTATATCAATGTCAAGCGTATAATTTTCATTAAGCCTTTGCTGAAGTTCTTCTTTGCTGAGCTTATCATTGCTATTGCCGGCATGTACATATACTTCAATTCTTGGATCAGAACTATTGCCTGTTAGGCTGATAGAGCCGCCTGAAGTTTCAGCGCGTACATTTTTCAATGCCTGATTACCAAGAGATTTTGTAATAAAAGGCTCTTTACCAGATTGTGCGTTTACGCCAATGGAGACTATAGCTAGTGCTAAGAACAAACGTATTTTTTTCATATTTATATTTATTAAAGTGTTTGACTTAAAGTTTCCCTCTTCCTTTCCGTAGAAATAGAGAAGTATTACATAATAAACCCAGTCTATATTATCTACCACAGCAGCCACAAAATATATCCAGGCAAAGCGTTCAAATATTCGCTCTCATTTCGTATTCACAACCGCCCGCTCTCTACATTTTATCAACCTGTTTTGAACCAGGCACCCCTCTCCACGGAGTGGAGAGGGGTAGGGGGTGAGGGATTACTCCGACCGCAACGCCTTCACCGGGTTAGCAATCGCTGCCTGTATAGCACGGATACAAACAGTGCATAAAGCAATAATAACAGCTATAGCGCCTGCTGATATCAATACCCATCCCTGTACATGTATGCGATAGGGAAAATCCTGCAGCCATTTATGCATTGCCCACCATGCCACCGGTATAGCTATTATTATAGCTATACCTATCAGTTTTAAAAAATCTGAGGATAACATCGCGACAATTCCCGGAATAGTTGCGCCCAGCACTTTGCGAATGCCTATTTCCTTGGTACGTTGGGCAGCGGTAAATGTTACAAGCCCGAATAATCCAAGGCAGGCGATAGCAACAGCCAGAATAGCGAAAATCAGAGCGATTTCGCCTTGTTTTTCTTCCGCCTTATATTGCTTTGCAAAATTCTGATCAAGAAAATGATAGGTGGCCTGGTTGGTTTTATCAAAGCGGTTATACACAGCCGTTATATATGCCAGGCCTTCTGCTGTTTTACCTTTGGCAATCTTTACATATAAATTATCTTCTGCTTGTGGGGCAGGCGGCATAACCATTACAAGCGGCTCAATGGTATGTTGTAATGAATAAGTATGAAAATCTTTGATTACACCCACTATTGTTCTCTCAATAGTTGTTCCATCACTATCAATAGAAAACTGCAATCTCTTGCCGGTTGCATCTTTCCATCCTAATTTTTTCATCAGGGTTTCATTGATCAGCGCCGATCCATATTTATCTGATGGATTTGCTGCAGAAAAATTCCTTCCCTGTAAAAGTTTAACATCCATAGTCGGGATAAAATCAGCATCAATCATTAATTCCTGGGCAAGTGTTGTTGCTGTTGAAAATCCTCCATCTTCTTTTTCAAACCGGTAACCCATGCCGCCAAGGTCATTATTGCCAATAGGATTACCCGCGGCGGCAGCACCCTCTATCACCGGGTTCTGAAGTAATTGATTTTTTATGGCAGCAATTTGTGTGCGTACGTTCCTGTCGTCAATATGAAAAGTCAATACCTGGTCTTTATTAAAACCAAGATTAGTTGTTTTTACATAACTTAATTGCTGGTAAATAATAATGGACGCAGCTATCATTATTACTGTTATAACAAATTGTAATACTACCAACGACTTCCTGAACAAAACATTCCCCGACATATTTCCCATCTGTCCTTTTAATGCTGGAATTGTTTTAAAACGGGAAAGAAGAAAGGAAGGGTATATACCGCTTATCGTACCTGTTAATATTGAAAAACCAATAAGACTGATAACTGTAACATATATTCCAAAATGGTTTACAGATAAATTTTTTTCGGTGAGATTATTGAAAAGCGGCAGTAATAGTTGCACAAGCAGCGCGGCAATAACAGCAGATATGCAGGTAATCAGAATCGCCTCAGCCATAAACATTCCTGCTATATGCTTCTTTTCTGAACCTATAACTTTACGAACGCCAATTTCTTTTAGCCGGGTGGAAGACCGTGCTGTAGAAAGGTTCATATAATTGATGATGGCGATGAGCAATATGAGCGCGGCGATAGCCATAAATATATATACCCGTTTGATATTGCCATTTGAACTAAGCTCAAACTCAAGGTCAGAATGCAGGTGGATAGAAGCAAGTGGTTGCAATTCCATCTTGTAATCATCCACCTTCATTATTTTCTGTATGGTTTCTTTTGCAAATGCCGGAAGTTTTGATTGCAGTAATTTGTAATCAGCTTCTTTTTTCAACAGCAGGTAAGTATATATGCTGAAGTTTTGCCAGTTGTCAGCGCCATAATCAGCAGGCATTGCACGAACAGCACTAAACCGCAGATGCGAATTTCCAGGTATATCTTTTATTATACCGGTAACAACAGCGGGAAATTTTCCATCGAAAATGATGGTTTGATTATAACCTTTTTCCGCAGTGCCAAAAATTTTGTTTGCAAGGCTTTCTGTAATTACAATTGATTCGGGTGAGCTTAACCCTGTAGCAGCGTTGCCATATAAAAAATGATATGTAAATATTTTCAGTAAGGATTTGTCTGCAAAAAAGATATCCTCCTGCTTAATCTTCTTTTCATTGTATGTAATAATGCCTCCTCCTTCAAGATCTATTCTTGCTGCATCTTCAATTTCCGGGAACCTGCTTTTAAGCGCAGCAGCAAAGGGGGGAGAAGTATTTGCCTGCTTAATTTCGTTATTGTTCCATCTTGCCTGTTGTGTAACGCGCACAATCCTGTCGGCATTTGCATTAAACCTGTCATAGCTCCACTCATCACCAATATACAACGTGATCAGCCAGAAAGCAGCAAGCCCCATCGCTAACCCGGTGATATTTATAATTGAATAAATTTTATGGCGTGTTATATTCCGCCAGGCGGTTTTAATATAGTTTCTGAGCATGTTGGAGGTGCAAATTTTTATTTGCTGTAAAAAGAGCCCAATGCGTATGCCAATATACAATCATCTGATTTGTAGTAATTTAAAAGAAAAAGCAGGGGTGCAACTGTCCGTTATCGAACATATGATGTGCGCAGGAGAACACAATTGTGCAGATAGCGGAAGTTATAATTTGCCAGGTAAGCTATGTTGGGGATAGATTATTCTGGTATAAAAGAAAATTTGCTTCTGAAAGCATCAGGCACAATTCCATGTAATAGCTGTTGAGTTACTGCGGCTGAGTATAGGTGGATAATAATTCCTTGTCTTCAATGCATCTGAATTTATGCATAAAATTATAACTGATATACCTTGTTTCTTCAACATACATCTCATCCAGCCTGTAAAGAATGTATTTAAAGAATTCACTTTGTTTTTCACCAATGTATACGGCTTTTTCCCAGATAAGCTCCATCTGTTGCAATTCGTTCAGAAGTATAAAATGTGTAGGGTTCATATTTGTTAAAATACATAAAATTCCCGTTCATAGATTAACTTTTTATTCACATCTGCACATTTTTTTATTTAATGACAGGTTGGGAGAAATATGGAAGTAGTTTATTATGATAAGGGCTGTATTGAGGTGTAAAATTTAGAAAAGCGGCGAGATCTCATTTTCTTTTTTTATTGTTTGTGTAAAAAAGCCCGGATTGAAAAATCCAGGCGACCTACCTTATCCTGTGAAATTAAAAATGTTTATATTGAATACTGTTATAATATAGTAATAACGTTTGCTAAAAGTAGAAATACTTTGCATTACACTCTCTCACCCAAATGAGTGATTTTACCAGAATTTCGGTAAAAATTAATCCAGATCTGTGTTATTGATTAGCTGAAATACTATCTGCTATAGCTTTTGCTTCATTTTTGGCTTTTTTCCTGAAGAAACCGCGTAATAGAAAGTTATGCTGCAATGCTTCAAGGTCTTCATCCAGTTTTTTGCTGCCGCTGTTAAGGTTTTTAATGGTAGATTTTAGATTATCGGCAGTTTTTTTATCGCGAAGCAATACGCTTATTACATTACTGCTGTCGTTTAATGCGCGGGATGCGTCTTTAATATTATCACTTAAGGCAACAATAGCATCTGACGCCATATGAATCTGGCGGGAGGTTTCTCTTAAATTGGGAATAATAGTAGTATCACTTACAAGATCTGATGCAAGCGTACCTGGTGTTTGAAGCCTGGTGCTGTATGCTGCAATACTTTCCGTAAGTTTTTCGCTATTGTTAGCCGCCCGTTTCAAAATTGCAATTACACTGTTCAACTCGTTATACATGGTGCGCTCATTCAATAATGCAGTTAATGTACCCTGCCCGTCTATCAATTGCTTGCTCACTGTTTTAATATTACGTGTAATATCAGCCAGGTTATCATTGCTTTCCTGCAATGTGGCAAACATTTCATCATTGCTGGTTGTCTTTTCCACCGCAAGATTTTCGTCTCCTTTTATTGCCGGTACTTTTTGTGTTCCGCCATATATAACAATAATTTTATTGCCTATCAAACCATCTGTACTGATTTTTGCTTTTGCGTCTGCACGAATAAATTCACGGGCTTTTTCTTCTATATGAAGTGTAACTTTTACCTGCGAACTATTATAGAATTCTATTTTCTTTACTATACCGATTTTTACCCCCGAGAACCAGATATTATTTCCCTGCTGTAAACCACTTACATCATCAAAAACAGCATATACGTTTACGGATTTTACAAAAGTTTTCTGTTGCCCGCCAAGCGTGAATATGCCTACAATAAATATAGCTATGCCAATGGTCACAAATATTCCTGTAATAACCGCTTTCCTGTTTTTTTGCGCTTCCATTATTCTATAAAATTATATTCGTAAAAACTGTTTATTCTTTCATCTTTGGTAGAAAATACTTCTTCAAAGCTTCCTGTTTGTGCAAAGCTTCCATCCAGTAAAACCGCTACCCTGTCTCCAGTAGCTTTAGCGCAGGTGAGATCGTGCGTAATGATGATGGAAGAAGTATTATATCTTTCCTGCACTTCATTAATAAGACTATTTATCTCGACACTTGTAACCGGGTCAAGCCCCGCGGTGGGTTCATCATATAACATAATAGACGGCCGCATAATAAGCGTTCGCGCTATGCCTATTCTCTTACGTTGCCCGCCTGATAATTCTGAAGGATACTGATTAACGGTTTGCTTTAACCCAACTGCATCCAGTGCCTCTTCTACATCTGTATTTATTTCCGCTCTTGTAAGATTTCTTGAGTTACGCAATAGTGGAAATTCAAGATTCTCTCTTACCGTCATACTGTCGTATAATGCGCTGTTCTGAAATGAAAAACCAATCTTCAGCCTTAATTGTAATAAGGCCTTATCATTAAGTTCTGCCACGTTCTGATCCAATACCATAACAGTACCGCTATCAGGTTTTAGTAATCCAACTATAATTTTTATTAATACTGATTTACCGGTTCCTGATTTTCCCAGTACTACAACATTCTCTCCGCGGTACACATCAAGATTTACTCCTTTCAATACAGTGTTTGTACCAAAGGATTTATACAGATCCCTGATCACAATATCAGCATGCTGCTGCTCTGTGTTATTATATCGCCTCTTTTTATGCATAATACATTACCTGAACCAGTTTGTAATTTGAACAGCTATGATCTCCTCAATAAAAACAACAAACATTGCAGTTACTACTGCAAAATTGGCAGCGCGTCCAACACCCTGTGTACCCTGCGTTGCATTGTATCCCTGGTAGCATCCAATAATACCGATGCTGAATCCAAAAACAATGGTTTTTATCAGGGAAGAAAAAAAATCAAGAAAGGATATTTTTTCCAAAGCTTTTATAAAGAAAGCTGTAAAGCTTGTGTCTTCATTAACAAGAATATTCAGATACGCCCCTATCATGCTGATGAATGCCATATAAAACATTAATACCGGCAGCATAAAGCTTGTGGCCAACACGCGGCTTACTACAAGAAATTTAAAAGGATTTGTGGCCGAAACTTCCATCGCGTCAATTTGTTCTGTTACCCGCATAGAGCCTAATTCAGCGCCGATATTGGAGCCAACTTTTCCGGCAGCTATAAGCGCTGTAACCAGTGGCGCCAGGGCTCTGAATATAGCAATGGCAACAAGTGATGGTAGCCATGATGTTGCACCAAATTCTGCCAACGATGGGCGGGACTGTTTTGTAAACACTATTCCTACCACGAAGCTTGTTACAGATATCAGTGGCAAAGATTTCCAGCCTACCATATAACATTGGCGAACGATTTCTCTCCATTCATAAGGCGGTCCCAGTTCCCTGAAAAACCTCCCTATAAAATTCATAATTGCATATACATCGCTAAAAAAGCCATCAAGTTTTTTGGAAATTATGTACGTACGTTGGTTTGTCTTCATAAATGGTTACCTGCTTTAAGTCTAAAAGTGTTCCGTAAATTTTAAAACAGGTATTTATTAAAACAGGGAATTTTTTTTCCCGTATTATAATGCAATATTAATATTTTGTGCTGGTAAGTCTGGTTGCTTTGCGGCTCAAATTGGCTAACGTTTTTACATAGTATTCATTTAACGGCTAAAGTTTAATTATAGGAAAGTGTCGTAAATTTTAAGTCTTTTTTTTAATTGAGTATAGTTACAACCTGGTTATTATGGATGATTAATGGCAGCAAGCTCATTTGGTGAAGATAAATCAAGCAATCATCCCTTTTTTAGCGATGTATACACATTATAAAACAATTACCTGCGCAAATCAAAAAGGAATAAAAGTTATGGATAAGATAAGCCCCTGATTATTTTTTAACTGCACTTACAAACCTTACATGAATTTTCAGGTGCTTAAGTGCTGCATGTAGCTATTATTCCGCTTAACAGCGCTTTAAAATATAGCTCGTTTAAGTAGGTTAAATAACAGCGGAAAAATTATTAGTATAAACAGCTTTCACTCTATGAAATCAGTTAAAATATTTTGAGTAATACCCTATGCTTTTTCTTTAGAAAATAAACTTGTTGTAAATCGTTTCAGCACATTTAATTTTTTTCCAAGTCCCATAAATTTACCTGCGCCAAATTGAAGCGCCGCGCCGGCGGCTTTTTTTGCTATACCACCTTTGCCCAGCATCATTCTTCCTCCAACAAAACCTAAACCCAGGTTAAGGACTGTAGAAAGCAGCGTTGATTTAAGTCCGGGTGTATCATTAAAATCAGAAAGGGTGTTTTTTAATATATTGCCCGGGGTAATTTTTTTATAGGTAGCATGAAAACGCTCTTTCAGGTTATCTTCCATTAAATGTGTTTGCTCCTCAAGCAGTGCTATTCTTGCCCTGATATCTCCCGCTGTTTTTTTTTCGCTCATTTTAAAATCTTATTTATAATAACATTGTATAGAGGCGTTTGAATGATTTGTTTACGAAAGGCATAAACAATGATCCCCAGCAGAATATAAAAACCGGCGACAATAAAAAATCCATGATGCAGTTCTCCTAACCATTTGCCTATAAGCAAGGCCACAGCAATATTAAGTAAGGTTAATGCTATAATAGCTATAAAAACCAATATTAATTGTGTTGCAATGGACGCAGTTGCTTCAGTGGTTCTGTCAGCAACCTTCAATTTCCATAATTCTGCCTTTGCCTCTATGTATTTGCCTGTATCACCAAGCAGATCTTCTATGCTTTCGGAAATGGTTTCTTCTCTCATCTGTTCTTTTTAAGTTGTCGCCGGTTTAATTAATTTTAATTTAGCTTACAGAGTTTTTAACCTGGTTGAATTTAGCAGCACCAGTTTCTGCCAGATCTTCTGCGTCATGTTTCGCCTTGCGGTATTTATCTTTCACGGTGTCAACAAAATCATTGAAGGAATGCTTAAGGCTATCACCTGCATCACCTGCGCTTTTCTTTATTTTGTTACGCGTTTCAGAACCTTTGTCAGGAGCGAATAATATACCTGCGATTGCTCCAATAGCTGCTCCGGCTAATAAGCCCAATAACACTTTTGAATCTACTTTCATAATGATTGATTTTAATTGTCAATAGATTAGTTTATCAAATTTACTTTAATACTATATACATTATCCTGCCAAAAATCAGGTTGAATGAATAAGTGTTTGTTAATATAAATTACCCGGGCAGTTTATGCTTGGCTTTGAGAAATTAATTCCACGCTATGGGTAATATAGCCCGTATACTCCCTTTTTTCTATTTAAAATTACGCCTTTTATAGGAATGGCACTGTTTTTACATATAATATGGAAACGGGTAGTTTAGTTTAGGGGTTTTATATAGCAGACCGGGCTTTTTTGGCCCGGTCTGCTTTTTGATACCTACAAGGAAGGAATATTATTACCCGTTTTCTTAATTCCGCAGGGCAGAATCTCTCCAAAGGATATGATAGGGTTTGGGGATAGGGAAAGCAAGTGGATCGTTGTAATAGTTGCTACAGACAAATGTGTTTTATTTTTGAAAGAAAATTTGTATATGTTGAGCGGGTGTATTGCATTATTATAAAACGATAAGCTCAATAAAAAAGCCGCCCCATATGGAGCGGCCCTTTCAAAAGTGGATATTGTATTTTATTTTTTTCCGGTATAGATTTCACTGTCTTTGTTACCACCAGCCATCAGGTAAGCGATAAGATCTCTCAGTTCATCACTGTTTAACCGGTTAATCATACCGGGCAACATGGGAGAAACATCAGATACACGTGTACGTTCAACATCTTTCTTTGCAATGCTTCTTACTATTTGTGGGGCAAAAGGATTTTGTGAGATAGAATAATTCTCATTATCCTGGTTTACAATTCTACCTGTAACCGAACTGCCATCTTTAAGGAAAAATACAGTGGAACCATATTGATCAGAAATGGTTTTGTTGGGCTCAATAATAGCTTCCAGCATATCTTTTGGCGAAAAGCGTGTACCCAGTTGTGTAAGATCCGGACCTGCAACACCACCTTCACCTTTCATGGTATGACAGGAAATACATAGTGAAGCCGCAAACATTGCTTTACCATTTTCAAAGTTGCGGTTATTAATACCACTATCTATCACAGCTACGGCATCTTCCATTTTCCATCTTCTGCCCGGACCTTTCGGTTGAGGAGCATCATCTGCCATCTGGAAACCACTTCTGTTGGAAATTGAATCACCGGAAATAGTATTCAAATGTGCGAAATCTGCCTTGGGTGCATTGGCTAAAGCCGTTTTTCTGGTGTTGTTAATAAAGCCTCTGAAGCTGTGACCCCCTTTATAACTGAAGGCTGTATAGAACCATCCAAAGTATTTATCTCTCAATTCCGGCGTCCAGCCATTTTTTGCCTGGCTTAATACAATTGCATAATAGGTTTGCTGGAATGGAGGAACTTTCGACAACATACCGGCAATATCCATTCCGTATTGCGGATTACGCATGATTAAGTCTGATGAGTTGGTCAATGTTTTTTGATCATCAGCATCATCTTTTGCAGTGGCCAGTAAACTCATTGTTTTATCTACTGCCTTAGGTGCATCAATATATACCAGTAGTTTACTCAGGCTCCTGTTGAGATTATTGGTTTTAGCAGGATAATGCGCATCAAAATATGCTGCGATCCTTGCCGTCATTGCTGCATCTGGTTTTCCCATGCGCAGCAGCACTAATTCAAATGCACGCAATAAATCCAGTTGCTGAGATTCGGAAAGCGCCGCATAATCAATAGTGGTTAATGCTGCTATCAATTGATTCTTTACAGCAGGTTTGCCTTGTCTTGCCAGAGCGATAGCACCCTGGGTTAAAGCAACAGGGTCCTTTTCCTGCAAGACTTTTTCCTGCCATTCATTTACCGGTTGATGTTCTACTGCAATGCGTGCAGCAAACCTGATGAACTGGTCACTGCTTTTTAGTTGTGGCCATGCCACCGCAAGTGCATCAGCTTTAGGTGCACCATGGTAGGTTTCCAGTTGCCTGCGTATTTTTTGTTCTTCGCTTAATGCAGGAGCGGCTAATGGGCTGTTGTCTTCTTTGTTATCTTTATAATATACCCTGTACAGGTCGGATTCAAGTCTGCGGCCTCCTGTCATAAAATACAAAGCGCCGTCGGGTCCTATTACGCCATCTGTTAAAGGCAACGGCGCACCGGAAATAAATTCTTCTCCTTTTGCTTTATATGATGAACCATCACGCTCCAGGTGAATAGCGTAAATGATACCAAAGCTCCAGTCGAAGGCAAAAATTGCTTTGCGGTATTTTTCAGGAAAACGGGCGTCAAGCCCTGAAACAACATTGGTAGGAGAACCCTGACCGATATTGAGAATTGCGGGCAGATTATCCGGAAAATAAGGAGCCCATTTATCAGTGCCCTGTCGCCAGCCAAATTCGCTGCCGTTTGTTACATGGCATATACGTGTTGGCCTGTACCAGGGAGTACCAAAATCCCATTCCATATCAGAATCATATGTAAACAAATCACCGTATTCGTTAAACGCTATATCGTAGGGATTGCGGAACCCGGAGCTTATCAATTCCCATTTTGAACCGGTAGAGTCAATATGTGCAACCCATCCGCCGTGTGTATTTACCACATCATCGTGCCCGTTAGGGTCTTTTACCAGCGGGAATAAATTATCAATCTGCCAGTTAGAAGGGCCGGATCCGGCATAGTTATCCATTTGAGGAATTTTGGTGAAATTTCCTGCAACTACATAAAGCGATTGTTTGTCGGGAGACAAGATAATACTATGAGGTCCATGCTCACCTTCACCCTCTAAAGCTTTTAGTAAGGTTACTTTATCAAACTGATCATCGCCATCGGTATCCTGGAGGCGGTATAAACCACTTCCTTTGGAAAATTTATCATCACTGCGATGGTTGATCATTACATACAAACTATTAAATGCATACAATAAACCATGAGCATATCCCATGCTGACAGCAGCAGTATCTTTTGCAATAATTAGCTTTTCAACTTTGGGAGGAGTTGTATCACCTATCGGCGCCAGTTGCATGCGGTATAAAGTACCATACTGGTCAGATGCGATCAGCCTGCCTTTATCATCAAACGTCATAGCTACCCATGAGCCATCTCCGTTTTCAGAAGGTCCAAATAAATGCTCAGCATGAAATCCAGCAGGTAATTTCAGTTTGTCAATTTTGGGATTTGCATTTTGAGCACCATCTTTTTTTTCTGTTCCCGGGCCTTTGCATGAGAACATCACGAAAAGTGCCATTAAAGAAAGCAAAGACAGCTTCAGGGAATAATTGTTTACTTGCATAAGTGGAAAATTGATTTGCGTATAAATTTATTATTTATTGAAGTTGAATATGAATAAGCTGATTGCATTTTATTGGGTTGCATAAAAGGCCTGAGAAAAACATTGTTGCTAAATACCTTACATAACGAAAATATGCTTTGCTGAAATACACAATAGCAGAAGATGACCCAAACTGAAACAGGAATACAAGAATATACTTTTTTAATCATGGCAAGTCATTCAAGTCGATTATTGTGTGCAACAATTCTGTGGAACTGAATACAATTGCAACAGAGGCTGTAAGCTAAATATTACATTTAAAACAGGCGTCCTGCACTATCCTGTAAATGTAATGGTTTAATATAGATGTACCATTCCTCTTGTACAAACTTTACAATTGATAATTTATATAAATGAAATGCTTATGGGAATGCAGCGTTATTAACCGTATGTTTTATTTAGCTTCTTCTACAAATGTTTTGAACCGCTCAATGGTTTGCTCAGATTCAGCCAGGTGGGTAATGCCTTCCCGCTGAATAATATTCATTGCTTTATCATATGTACCGTCACTTCGCGATCCTGCAGGATCTCTCCTGCATTTTAAATAATATACCGGTAAAGCGGTAAGTTCAACCCGTGATTTTATGGATTCATTATCGGCAACCTTTATTGCTTCGTTAAAGATCTGTACAGATGTATTTACAAACTCATCAGTAAAAATTGCATCGGTAGGTCTTAGCCCAATTTTGATATGCTGTTGTGGCGTAATCAAACTTTGTGCAAGAGTAAAATATTGTTTTATTAACCTGCCGGAGTGCCCATAATAACCATACATAAAATCATCAATAACATCGCCGGTATTAGTATCGGGATTCCATAAAAGTTTTGCGATAAGATAGGCTTTTAATTCAGAAAATTCTCCGCCGCGACTTTGATATGCTGCCTGCTCCATAATGCCGATACTTTTGTTTTCTTTAAATGTTTTGATGTTGGACTGCAGCACTGCAAAATTTGGATATGGCATAATGTAATGAGCAAAATTTACTACATAATCCCATATATACAGTTGAGGAGAGATAGTTGCCCATTTCTGCATATCATCTAAAAACGATGTGTTTCTTTCGCATGATTTCAGATCATGTGCTACACAGGCTTCTATCGGGCATAACCTTACTACAACATTCTTACGAGGCTTTATGTTCAGCGGTGGTTTGCGGGTATATTGGTAAGCAAGCGTACCTATATACTTACCGGGAAATTCCTTTTCTACCGCTTCGGCTACCTGGTTTACAAACCATATCATCAGGCCTGATTCGGCTTCTTCTTTTTTTACGATAGCCTGGCATTTATCGCATTCGCAGGCATTGTAATAATCATTCTGCGATACATCATAGATCATGTATTCTGGATTCTGCCGTATTTTTTGTTTGATGCGCTCAGTTATTATGCGCAGCACGTTTTTATTGCTGAGGCATAATTGTGCCAATTGGTGATGATCGTTTTTAATTACTTCAAAAGTTCTTTTCCCATTGATCAGGCTGTAGTATTCAGGATGCCTGTCAAAAAACTCAGCAGGTGGCATCAACGGGTAGAAGGTATGCACAGCCCAAAAAGCTTCAACTCCTCCCGGCTGTTTCACATAATTCATTCTTCCGTTCATTTTATTTCTTGCCGCCCATATAGGGTCAAATGCTTCAAAATAAAAATCATTACGAACCTGTATACCGGGAGCGCTTTTGTAATTGTATTGCCCAAAAACAAGTTTTTCTTTTTTAGGAATAACAGTTACACGTGGCGTATACCAGCGGCAGCCGAATTCATTTTCCAGGAAGGAAAATACGCCATACATGGTGCCTCTTTGTTTTCCGCCGTATATAAAAATGTCCTTGCCTTTACTGAAGTATTGAAATGATTCATCGTTTTCGGCAGGCATTTCGGCGCCTGTTGTTGAAATGATATCCTGGTAACCGATTACAATTTTTGGTCCGGCATAATCTGCACTTCTTTGCACAGGGATATACTCTCCGCTTATTTCGTACAGCCAATGCTGCAGTTCTTCCGCAGCCCATGTTTCAGATTCAGAAGCGGTGGGGCTTAATATTATTCTGTAAGTGGCAGGTTCAGCATCTTTTTGAAAAGATGATTGACCTGCAAACAGGAGTTGGGTGCTGCAAAAGAGAAGGAAGATGAGTGTTGAAGAAATATATTTCATATACAAGTGCTTTAAGTACATGAAATATAGAGTGGATTATTGGTAATTAATACCGGGTGAAGTGTAAATTTTCCGGGAGTACCCAGCTATATATACATAATAGGGTTCCGAACCTTCCAAAGGTTCGGAGCCCTATTAATTTTTCGGCAATGAAATGAAACAAGCCATACACCAGGAAAATGCTTATTTATTTCTCATTGTCTTCAATGCGTTTGTCCATTTTATTAATTCAGCAATCATGGTGTTTGCTGATTTATCAAGCGCTTCATCGCTTATGAATTTTTCATCCTCATTAATATGCTTTGTAAAGAAGGGGATAGCAACGCTTTCTGTAAGCGGCATCATTCTGAGGGTGGTTATTACCTGCTTCAGCATTTGTGCAGACCGGGTGCCGGCAGATAAGCCTCCGTAACTAATAATACCAACCGGTTTATATGCCCATTCTTCAAACAAATAATCCAGCGCATTTTTTAATGTGGCAGGAAAACCATAATTATATTCAGGTGTAACAAAAATGAAAGCATCTGTACTGTCAATGGTTTTACTCCATTTTATGGTATGCTCTTTAGTATATTTTCTTAACCTCGGGTGATGTGGCTCATCCAGGAATGGAAGATTTATTTCTTTCAGATCAAGGTGCTCAACCTGTACGGCGTCATATTGTTTCAATAATTCCAGTATCCAGTGCGATATAGCAGGGCCTTTTCGGGAAGGTCTTGTACTTGCAGTAATTACTTTCAGTTGTATCATCTTTTATTTTTTATAATCTTCGTGAATAAGAATATTCCATTCAGGGTGTTTCTTTAAATAAATCAGCACATACGGGCATAAAGGAATAATTTTTACATTATTTTCTTTAGCATAATTGAATGTTTTTTCAACAATAGCTGCGGCTACTCCTTTGCCTTCCAGTATTTGAGGTACTTCTGTATGCAGCAAAGCCAGTGCTCCGGGTAATTGCCTGTATTCAATAATAGATGTAGCACCGTCAACTACCATTTCAAAACGGTTTTCCCTGGTATTGTTGATGAGTGGCAAAGAAATGAATTGTTCGTTCATTGTTTAATAATTTAAAGTTCCGAAAATTCCTTTTTTATAATCTTCCATTGCCTGGTTAACCTCTTCGGCGGTGTTCATCACAAAATTATCTTTAGCGGCAACAGGTTCATTAATAGGTTCTGCAGAAAGAAATAATAATCTTGCATCTTCCTTCGCGTGTACAATAACTTCTTCATTGTTTTTTTCAAAAACAATAAGGTTATGTGCTGCTATAGTTTCGTTATTAATACAAATGCTGCCGCTTATTATATATATCAGTGTCCAGTAACCGGGAGTAGCCGAAAACTGCACACGGTTACCTGCCTGTATCGTTCCGTTAATTAAAATAACAGGCGTAAAGCCTTTTAATGGCCCGGTATTGCCATCATATTCACCACTGATAAGATGGAATGAAGCCCCTTGCTGCACAAGCACCCGGGGCAATGAAGATTGCCTTGCGGATTGATATGCCGGCTCATCCCACTTATGACTGGCGGGCACATTGATCCACAATTGTATAAATTCCTGCACACCGCCTTCTTTCAGTATTTTATCTGTAGGCCCTTCACTATGCAATAATCCCTTTCCGGCAAACATCCATTGCACATCGCCGGCATATACGGTTTCGTCATGCCCGGCATTATCCTTATGATAACCTTCTCCCTGCAACATTATAGTAACAGGTGCAAAGCCCCTGTGCGGATGTGGATGTATACGTTGCTTAGCGCCTGGCGGAATTGTTTCCGGCAACTTGTGATGCAGTACAATAAATGGATTTGCAAACCTGAAATCCTTATGAGGCAAGGGCTGCAGCACTACTTCTTCTTTGGTTATGTTTTTTTCTCTACCCGCCAGTATATAGTCTATATTCTTTTGCATAGTGTATGTTTTTAAAAGCAGCGTAACGGTTGCAAGTTACAGGTTTCAGGTTGCAGGTCCATCGTCAGCTGATAGCTGACTGCCGACATCCCAAAGCCCATCACACCAAGACCCCGAATTTCCCTGCCTGGTATTCATTAATGCTTTCTATAATCTCTTCCTGTGTATTCATTACAAAAGGTCCATAGCTTGCTATGGGTTCATTCAATGATTCTCCGCTCAATGCTAATATTACTGCATCTTCTGTAGCTCTTATAATAACCTGCTCGCCTTCATTTTTAAATAATAAAAAGCTGTGTTCCGGAGCTGTTTCATCATTTACAACCGCGCTGCCGTTTACCATTAATAAAGCGGTATTATATGCTGCCGGTAAGTCAATCTTTACCTCTCCTTCTTTGTTCAGTTTTATATCATATACATTCAGCGGAGAGTAAGTAGTTGCAGCGCCTTTTGTTCCATTAAATACTCCTGCAATAACGTTAACTTCTCCTGCATTACCGGGCAATTGAACTTTAGCTATATTATCTTTTGTAAGCGATTGGTAATGCGGCTTTGTTAATTTATCTTTTTTAGGAAGATTTACCCACAACTGCACCATCTCAAATACCCCACCTTTTTTAGAAAAATTTTCTTCGTGGTATTCTTTATGCAGGATACCCGAGCCTGCCGTCATCCATTGTACATCACCCGGGTTAATTACACCGCTGTTGCCGGCGCTATCATGGTGCGCAACACTGCCTTTGTAAGCAATGGTTACTGTTTCAAATCCTTTATGTGGATGTACACCCACGCCGCGTATATGATCTGACGCACCAAAGTCGTAGGCCGCGTTAAAATCAAGCATCAGGAAAGGGCTCATTCTTTGCTGTGCTATACCTGCACCCGGAATATAATTGTATACCCTGAAACCGTCACCAACCATTCCTGGTCTTACGGGCTTTTGTATTATTCTTTCAATTTGCTTTTTCATATTGTTAAGTTTTGTCGTTCTAAAAATTATGTAATTCATACCGTCCTTTACCTGCCGCTTATTCTTCAACGCTAATATTAAACCTTGCATCGGCCAGCGCATCGTCAATAAATGAAAAATTGTTTATCATGTTATGATATAATGTGTTTGTGATGATCGTCTTAATATCGGCACTGCTGTCAAATACTATAATATTTACATTTTCATCGAGCAGGTTCAATATTTTCATCAGCTTGCGTTTACCTGTAGTATCAATATCATCGCTTACAAAAACAATATCAATGCCATTTTGCTGAAATTTTTCTATAGCGTTTTCAATGCTGCCGGTAATATGTAATGCAACATCTTTTCTGTTCAGTCCTTTCCCAATATTTTCTAATATTGAAGTGTTGAATGATACCAGCATAATGTTTGTTTTCATATCGCTCCTTTTTTTTTAATACACAAAACTACTACGACAGAAAACCAAAGTAAATAATGTATGTTAAGCCGGATGCTTAATGTAGATTAAGAAAACAGGTTAAGCGGTTTTGTTTTTAAGCATTTTGCTTAAAAATTCGGGTGTAACGCCAATATAGGAAGCCACATATTTTTGAGGTAATTGCTCAATAAGAGAAGGATATTTTGAACAAAACGCATGATATCTTTCAGCAGCCGGCAGGCTTAGAGTTCCGATAAGTCTTTCCTGGTAATTGATAACGGAATTTTCAGCCAGTATTCTGAAAAAACGTTCTAATGCAGGTATCTGTGTATAAAGTTGGTCAAGATCTTCTCTTCGTATCCATAATATTTCGGTGTCTTCAATTGCATCAATGAACAATGTGGCGGGTTGCCGGGTTTTATAGCTCTTCATATCTCCGGCCCACCAGCCGGGTGGAGCAAATTGTATGATATGCTCTACGCCATTTCTATCCATAGAGTATACTTTCAGGAGACCTTTGATTACAAAAGCGGTTCCCTTGCTTATGTCTCCTTCCTGCAACAAAAACTGTTTTTTCCTTAACTTTCTTAATGTAACTGCTTTGAGAAAATATTGCTCCTCGTTTGGCGACAAGGATATGTGCATAGCGATATGTTTGAGTAAAAGCTCGTGCATGGCAGTACGTAAAGATAATGGTGAAAGCGTAAATAATTAAAGATTTGAGATTTGAAATTTAATGGTAAGCGTGTTTTGATTTTATTGCCGGCATTAAAGGGGGGCTTGTAATTACTCATACGCTTACTGTCATAATAATCCCGCCTCAATTGTTTAATAAACACCAGGTCGTTTTGAGTGAGGAAGTCATCTCAATTTTTGAAATCCGTAAAAATTTCTACGCCATCATCTCTTTCTCAATCAATCCGCCTATTTCTTTAGTGGTGACAGTAGTTTCTCCGGAAACATATTTCCATTGGAGATCCATATCTGAGTCTAACTCAAAAGTTATCTGTTTTTGTTTGCCATCAGGAAATTCTAACGAAAATACGATCTGGTCGGACGAGCTTACTTTTAGTTTTTCTTCTTTATAATGGATGATAAATGCTTTTTTAGCTGAAGTTGTTTTTGCTTCCATAATTATATTTTATCTGCAGGTGTGTTATCTGCTGCTTCCTGTAATAAATATTGTTGAGCCCGTTCCATTGCTAAAGTAAACGTTGGTAAAACATTCGCCTTGCCTATGGCAAACAGTAATCTTGATTTTTGTAATTCAGTCAATACCTGCCCTTCTGTTACTCCGGATAAAATCAGTTTTGTTTTCCTTTGTTTGGTTTGATGCAAAACATCTCTTAGTGTTTTTATACCTGTAGCATCAATCATCGGCACCTGCCGCATACGTATGATGAGAACTTTAGGAGGTGTTTCCAGTATCCGCATCGCTTCTTTAAATTTATAGGCGGCAGCAAAAAACATTGGCCCTGTAATTTCAAATACCTGCACATGTTTGGGTATGGTAAAGTTTTCAATATCCTCTTTACTTTTCACCTGCTCTCCATCATCAATGGCTTTTGTAAAAACATTCACCCCGCTGAACTGTACCATTTTTCGCATAAACAAAAAAGCTGCCAGCACCATTCCTATTTCAATGGCTACTGTTAAATCAATAAATACGGTTAGTAAAAATGTAACCAGTAATACAGCGGCATCACTTTTTGGACCTTTTAAGATTGAAACAAAGCTTTCCCACTCGCTCATATTATACGCTACAACCATCAATATACCGGCTAATGATGCTAAAGGTATCAATGCTACCCATTTGCCTACAAAAAGCATGATCACCAAAAGCGTTAATGCATGAATAATACCGGCAACAGGTGTACGTCCGCCATTTTTGATATTGGTGGCAGTTCTGGCAATAGCGCCTGTTGCAGGAATGCCTCCGAAAAGCGCTGAAAATATATTTGCTGTTCCCTGCCCAACCAGTTCCATGTTTGAGCGGTGATTTCCGCCGATCATACCATCTGCAACTACAGCGGATAATAAGGATTCTATGCCTGCCAGTAAAGCAATGGTAAATGCCGGTTGTATCATCGCTTTTACGGTAGCAAAATCAAGGTGAGGTATTACCGGCTTCGGCAGTGAAGAAGGGATGTCGCCGAATTTGCTGCCAATGGTTTCAACCGGCAGGTGAAACCATTGTACCGCAACCGTACTGAGTAAAATAGCAAACAACGAACCAGGAATAACCCTTGTAACTTTTGGTGAAAACAATATAATAATAACGGTTGCTGCTGCAATTATCACTGCATATATATTCAAGCTGCCAAAATGTATAAAATAGCTTTCCCATTTTTCAACAAACTCAGCAGGTACAGTATCCATCTGCAATCCAAAAAAATCTTTTATCTGCGATGAAAAAATAAGAAGCGCTATACCACTGGTAAAACCCACAATTAAAGGGTGTGGTATGAATTTAATAACGGAACCAAGCTTTGCAAATCCCATTATAATAAGCATTACGCCTGCAATAAGTGTAGCGATGATCAAACCATTAACGCCGTACTGCTGTACAATGCCAAATACAATTACGATGAATGCGCCGGTTGGTCCTCCAATTTGTACGCGGCTGCCTCCAAGCGCGGAAATAATAAAGCCGGCTATTACAGCCGTATATAACCCTTTTTCGGGCGTAACGCCACTTGCTATAGCAAACGCAATAGCCAGCGGCAACGCTACAATGCCAACAATGACCCCTGCCATCGCATCTTTTCGGAATTGACCGGCGGTATAACCTTTTAATGTATCAAGTAATTTGGGCTTAAGCATCAGAAAAAATTCTACAATAAAAATCAGACGACAAATCATTCGTTGGGCTTACCAGCTTAAAGGAAGTATATATGAATACTTCCTTTGCCGGGATGTTACGCTTTCAAGAGGTCAGGGTTAGGTCATTAATCAACTTCGTAATTAAGGTTTTATCCAGAACTTTAATAATCCGTTCAGTGCACCGCCCACTTCACAAAAATCGCTGGGTATTTCATCTTCCATACTATGGTAAGTGCAAAGCCTTGTTCCACTAACAGTATCAGATAGTTGCCTGCACAGGTAGCGGCTGTAATAATGGTATAGTTCTCCCGAATAATCAATGCTGTCATCAATTTTGTCGGTGTCTACCAGGTTTTCATAAAACGAATTGTAGAAATAGAAATGATCAAAATTTTTAAACGACAATTGTGTGAAATTGCCGTGTATAAAATCTACATTATCAAGTCCGAGAATATTAGCGGCACTTTCTGCATACTGAATAAGGTTTTTCCGTTGCTCTACCCCGTAAAACATTGCATTCGGTTTAAAATATGCAGCTCCCAGGCAAAACTTTCCAACACCACTGCCTATATCCAGTACGCTTACATTGTCATCTGCTGCAAGAAAGTCGGTAGCCATTTTTGCAATGTTCAGCGGAGTCCAGTGGCGGCGTGCAAGTGTTTGAATATATTCCGGATATAATCCGTTAAACCTGGTGTCAGAGGTAAACCATATATCCGGTGATTCTTTTTTGTATGTATAAAGCATAAAAACAGCGGGAACCTGATGTTATATTACAATGTGCAAAGGTATCGGGGATATAAACGCAGAACAGTAAACTTTATCACTTTTGCTAAGGTTATATGCTTTAAACGGTATTTTTGTATGAATGAGCATTAAGGGCATATTTCCAATAGATAAATGGGATTTTAAGAGTGAATCCGTTCTTGCAAATTTACCGGAACAGGAATATGGATTGCTTGCCGCCAACAGAACCGAAAAGTTGTACAGGAAAGGAGAAGTTATTTTTAAAGAAGGCACATTTCCGGATGGTATTTTTTTTATTGTATCCGGCAAAGTAAAAAAGTATAAGCTTGACCCGGAGGGAAAGGAATATATCATTTATGTTGCCAATACCGGTGAGTTGATAGGCTATCATGCTATTCTTGCAGAAGACCGTTACCCCGATTCTGCGGCTGCATTGGAAGAGAGTACGATTGCTTTTATACCGCGGCAAAATTTTTTGGAAGCGGTAAGGCAGTCTGAAGTTCTTAATAAGCGATTGCTGAAAACACTGAGTCACGAATTTGCCGTGCTGGCAAACAGTCTTTCTTTATTTGCGCAAAAGTCGGTACGGGAGCGATTGGCACTTCAGCTAATTGTGATGCGTGAAAAATACAAAGTGAATTTTAAGCCCGGAATGGCTGTGGAAATTAATATGAGCAGGGATGACCTGGCGAATCTTGTTGGTACAGCAAGGGAAAATGTGGTGCGGCTGTTATCTGAATTTAAAGAGAAGGGTATAGTTGAAACCAAAGGCAGAAAGATCATAGTGCAGGATGTAACCAGGCTGATTGAGATAGCGGATTATAAGTAGAGTGTATACCAGGCACAAAAGGCTTTACAGATACTGAATGAAGAAAAACTGTTATTGGTTAAGTGTAGTGAGCCCGCAGAAAAGTCGCGAAGGCAAATTGTGCCGGTAAATGGGCGAAACGTATTTTAAAATTTTGAGCCACAGGGCAGGAAGAATACGGAGATACATGAAGATTTTTTGCTGATTTTGCTTCCCCATCTACCGGAAGCTACCCTGTATGCACATCTTTATTATTCAGGCTGCATCCTTCACCCCAAACGCTCTTCACGGAGTGGGGAAGGCCCAAATTCCCGGCAATTTTGAAAAGCGGTAAGAGCGACAGGCTGCTTATTGGGTTATTAATCCAATATGCCGGCCAGCTCCAAACTTTTCTTTTTCAATTTTCTTATTTCTATATCTTCAATAATAGCGTCGGGTGCAAGAATGAGCGATACATTATTTTCCTTCCACCAGGTGTTTTCTTTCAGTTCTTTAAAACGCAGTACACCCACCAGGTACTTTCTTTCGCCGGCATGCCATTCTTCAATCCATTCAAATTTTTCGCGGGGAATATTTTTCAGATCATCAAAGCTTACATAAGTGCGAACGTAAAAATCGTCTGTAAGCTGAAGCGGCTTGTGATGATATAGCTTTTTATATTCGTAGCGGTAATCATAGCGTAATGCAGAAATATCACTCAATACTGCGGATGCGGTAGGAAAACTTCCTGCGCCTTTGCCATAAAAAAATTGTTTATCAGCAAAAGAGCTTTCAATTACTACTCCATTAAATTCATTCTTTACAAATGCCAGTGGGTCATCATGCGTTACAAACTGGGGTAATACAAAAGCCGCCACTTTCCCGTTGTTGAGCTTTTTTGCCTGGGCTACTAATTTTATTTCGTGACTTTTTTCTTTGGCAACAGCAGCATCACTCAGTTTTATGTTTTGAATACCATTGAAAACAATATTTTCCGGTTTTTCTACTATACCATAAGCATGTGTAAGGAGGAATGTCCATTTATTCAGCGCATCCCAGCCATCAACATCTAAAGAAGGATCTGCTTCCGCGAAGCCCAATTGCTGGGCAAGTATCAATGCCTGTTTAAAGTCAAGTTTATCTTCAAACATTTTGGTGAGAATAAAATTCGTTGATCCGTTAACGATAGCGCGGATGGAATGGAGCAGATCATTGTCGTAATATTCTTCAAGATTCCTGATAACGGGTATGGAAGCACAGGCGGCAGATTCACACAGGAATGGCTGGTTGTATTTTTTCTGCAGATCCAGTATATCGGGCAAATGCTCAGCGATCATTTTTTTACTGGCGCTCACTACTGCTTTGCCATTCTTCAAGGCTGTTGACACAATTTCAAATGCGGGCTCGGATTCATTGATTACTTCTACGATCACATTTATTTCCGGATCATTCAGCAGGCTGAAACGATCTGTGGTGAATAAGCTTTCCGGTGCATTTCTTTTTTTACCTGCATGTTTTATACAAACCTTCTTAATAGTAGCTTGCAATGATGGTGTTTGTTCAAGCACTTTATATAAACCTTCACCTACCACTCCAAAACCAAATAGCCCGATTGTTAATTGCTTATGTGCATCCATTATATTATCGATTTATAATTTTTAAATAACTCAAAACATCTTCGCGGATAAAATGCCGCAATGCCTGTTCAATCTTTTCATATTCCAGCAAAAAACCATCATGTCCATACAGCGATTCTATCAATTGATATATAGCGCCAGGTATACCATCAGCAATCCTGACCTGTTCCTCCGGTGGAAAAAGCAAATCACTTGTTATTCCTATTACCAATGCTTTAGCGGTAATACGGCGTAATGCCTCTTCTACGGAGCCTCTGCCTCTGCCAAGATCATGTGCATCCATGCCCTGCCCCAGACGGTAATAGCTGAATGCATTGAAACGGTTAGCTAATTTTTCTCCCTGGTAACGCTGGTAACTTTCAGCGGCTTCGCCACCAAAATTATGTGATACCGGCCAGGCTGTTTTCTTATCACGCGGTTGCGTAAGATTATAGGTGTCGTAATTCCTGTAACTTAACAATGCAACGCTCCTGGCAGCTTTCATACCATTAATGCCTGCTTCCTGTGTATTGGTTTGCCATGTGGCATCAGTTTCAATACATATGCGTTGCGATGCATTGAGTGCAATACCCCATGGTGAATGCTGCGCATTGGTAGCAAGCGCCACAATGTGATCAAATAATTGCGGCTCCTCAACTGCCCACTCTAGTAATTGTTGCCCGCCCATTGAGCCTCCTATACCAATATATATCTTTTCAATACCAAGAAAATCTTTTAAAGGTTTATAAGCTCTTACCATATCTCTGGTGGTAAACAGCGGAAAACTATGATACCATCTTTCACCTGTTTGCGGATTTATTTCCAACGGGCCAATGCTTCCGTAACAACTGCCCGGCATGTTCACACAAATAATAAAGTATTTAGCCGGATCAAAAAACCTGCTTTCGCCTACCAGCCCGGGCCACCAGTCAGCAGGATTACTGTTAGCGGTAAGCGCATGAAAAACCCATACTACATTATCCTTTCTGGCATTCAGCTTTCCCAACGTGGTATAAGCCAAATGATACCCGGATAATACAATGCCGTTCTCCAGCGTAAATGGTTGTTTATATTCAAAAATCTCTGTCGCCATGCATTATGCTTCGTTTAAGGATTTGGTGCTTTCAGGTTTGAGGTTTATAGTTTGAAGTTTACAGTTTGGACCATAAACTTCAAACCATAAACTATAAATCACTAACTTTTCACTTGCGCAAACGCCTGTTCAAAATCAGCTTTAATATCATCAATGTGTTCAATGCCTACGCTTATTCTTACAAGGTTTGGTTCAACACCTGCCGCTTTTTGCTCTGCTTCACTTAACTGCTCATGTGTTGTAGATGCAGGATGAATGGCAAGCGTTTTGGCATCGCCTACATTAGCAAGATGACTTACCAGCTTGAGTGAATCAATGAACTTACGCCCTGCTTCTTTTCCTCCTTTAATACCAAAATTCAGAACGCCACCGGCGCCTTTAGGAAGATATTTTTTTGCCAGTTTATAATATGGGCTGCTTTCTAAACCCGGGTACCATACAAATTCAACCTGCGGATGAGCTTCCAGCCATTGGGCTAAAGCCAATGTATTAGAAACATGCCTTTCCATTCTGAGAGACAGGGTTTCAACGCCCTGCAGGTTCAGGAATGAATTGAAAGGACTTTGGCAGGCACCTAAGTCGCGTAATCCTTCCACTCTTGCGCGGATAGCAAACGCGATATTGGGTAAGCCCAGCGGATTGCCTTCACCAAATACCTGCCAGAAATTTAAGCCATGATATCCTTCGCTTGGCTCGCTGAACTGCGGGAACTTACCGTTACCCCAGTTATAGTTTCCGCCGTCTACAATAATGCCTCCAATAGAAGTACCGTGTCCGCCAATCCATTTTGTTGTAGCCTGTACAACAACATTAGCACCATGTTTAATAGGTTGCACCAGGTATCCGCCTGCACCAAAAGTGTTATCAACAATTAAAGGGAGATCGTGTTTTTTAGCTATTGCTGAAATTTTTTCAAAATCCGGTATGCTGAGCTTCGGGTTGCCTATAGATTCTACGTAGATAGCTTTGGTTTTGCTGTCAATATTTTTTTCAATACTGGCCACATCGTCTATATCTACAAATTTAACGTCAATGCCTAAACGCTTAAATGCTACTTTAAACTGGTTATAGGTACCACCATATAAATGGGTAGATGCTATAAAGTTGTCGCCTGCCTGCAAAATATTATGAATTGCCAATAGCTGTGCTGCCTGTCCGGAAGAAGTTGCCAGCGCAGCTACGCCACCTTCCAGTGCCGCAATTCTTTTTTCAAATACGTCGGTGGTGGGGTTCATGATACGGGTGTAAATATTCCCGAATGCTTTTAGCCCGAATAAATTGGCAGCGTGTTCCGTATTATCAAAAGCGTAAGACGTGGTTTGATAAATTGGTACTGCTCTTGATTTGGTTGTTGGATCAATTTCTTGTCCGGCATGCAATTGCAAAGTTTCGAAGTGATAGTTGCTCATTGAGAAACAATTTTTAATAGTTGAATAATACGTGATAAAGTGGTTGATGCAAAAACTGGATTAAAGGCTCACCTTCAGGGTGCGCAGGAATAGATTATATGCCTTACGGCATACAACAACAATAACAGGCGCGTAAGAATGCGTTGTAATTAAATTTGTTATTGTTATTAATTGATACCATTGCCTGGTTCTTAGAAATAGCCTATAAATTTAATAGACTTACTATTAATTACCCAATTTTTATTTGTTAATTATTAGCTCACCTCATTATACGTATGGAAATCAGTTTAGTAGTTATAATGTTGTGTTCGCTTTGATGTAAACTGTTTTTTGCGTTCCGGTTTTGGCGGAACATTGTTAAACAATATGTTTTATCAAACACACCTATCAGAAACTTTGTTGTGCGGAGGAATTTAATATGCGGGCCGGGCATAAAAAAACTCTTCCAACAGGTCATCGGAAGAGCTTAATATATCATTGAAGTGGTATAATATCAGCTGGTCTTCTGACTTATCTGTCACGCCTCAGCGTGATGGAGTTGGCACCTTTCCCCATACCGCATTGTGCGGCACGGAACAGGTTGTCAAGGCTTCATTGGGCCAGTCCCTCAGCCTTTCTTGATAAGCGATTTTTAAAGAACTGGCGCAAAGGTAAATGCAAATCTTCTAAAAACTCAAAAAAATATTAGGACAAAGAGAAAAAATAAAATTATAGTCATTATCTTTGTCCACCAGTTTAGTAGGGTATAAAAATTCGCTTTGATGGGGGATTGAGCTTCCTGGTATCAGCTTTCAGCTATTAAAGCAAGCAAATACCTGGTGGCTGGTAGCTGAAGGCTAATAGCTTACAGCTAAGGAACTACCCATCAATTAAGTGTACTATGACTCAGACGGATCCACAAAGCGAAATTCAGCAGATTTCACAATTAGCGCAAAGTGCTGACATTGCTCAGAATCTTCGTGATATAGCTGCGCAATATCCAGGCCAGGTGATTTTTTCTACCAGCTTCAGCTGGGAAGACCAGGCGATCTCTCATATTATATTCAGTGAAAATCTCGATATACAGGTTTTTACTTTAGACACCGGTCGTATGTTTCCGGAAACCTATTCTACCTGGAGCCGCACACTGGAAAAATACAATCATCCCATCACTGCGTATTATCCCGATGCACTTTCCTTACAAAAATTTATTGCAGAAAAAGGGCCTAACAGTTTTTATGAATCTGTGGAAAACCGCAAACAATGTTGCCATATCCGCAAGGTTGAACCTTTGCAAAGAGCATTAAATGGAAAGAAGGTATGGATCACAGGGATACGCGCAGAGCATTCACCTGATCGGCATGATATGACGCAGGTAGAATGGGATGGCTCAAATAACGTGGTGAAGTATCACCCCATTTTGCATTGGACAACAGATGAAACGATTGCTTTCATCAATACAAATAATATTCCTTACAATCCTTTACATGATAAAGGTTTTGTAAGTATAGGCTGCGCTCCCTGCACAAGAGCCATTCGCCCCGGTGAAGATTTCAGAGCCGGCAGATGGTGGTGGGAAGATGCATCGAAGAAGGAATGCGGGTTGCATGTGCATGCAGAAGTTAAAAGTTAATTGTTTACAGTTTATAGTTTGTGGTTTACGAAACCATAAACCACAAACTTCAAATTATTTAATACATGAGCGTACATCATCTTGATTATTTAGACGAGCTGGAGTCGGAAGCGATTCATATTTTTCGTGAAGTAGCCGGGCAGTTTGAGAAACCTGCATTGTTATTCAGCGGCGGAAAGGATTCTATAGTATTGGTGCATCTTGCATTGAAGGCTTTTCGCCCCGGTAAATTCCCCTTTCCATTAGTGCATATTGATACGGGACACAATTTCCCGGAAGCACTCGATTTCAGGGATCAGCTTGCTGAAAAAATTGGAGAGAAACTGGTGGTAAGAAAAGTGGAAGATACCATCAAGGCAAAAAAACTCACTGAACAAAAAGGAAAATTTGCAAGCCGTAACCAACTGCAAACATATACGCTGCTTGATACTATTGAAGAGTTTGGTTTTGATGCATGCATCGGTGGCGCAAGAAGAGATGAAGAAAAGGCCAGGGCGAAAGAAAGAATATTTTCTGTGAGAGATGAGTTCGGCCAGTGGGATCCTAAAAAACAACGCCCTGAATTATGGAATACTTATAATGGTAAGATAAACAAGGGAGAGAATGTGCGTGTGTTCCCTATCAGCAACTGGACAGAGCTTGATGTGTGGAACTATATCCGTCGCGAAAAGATTGAACTGCCTTCCATATACTTCGCTCATGAAAGACAGGTGCTGGAATATGAAGGTCAGTTTGTAGCGATTTCTGAATTCATCCGCATTGATGAAACAGATATTATCATTAATAAAAAAGTGCGTTACCGCACAGTGGGCGACATGACCTGTACTGCCGCTGTTGCTTCTGATGCCTCTACTATTGATGATATCATCAGCGAGATCATTGCTACCAAAACAAGCGAACGCGGCGAAACAAGAATTGATGATAAAGTATCTGAAGCAGCAATGGAGGACAGGAAGAAGAATGGATATTTCTAAATATAGGTATCGGCTATCAGCTTTCAGCGGTCAGCGGTCAGCCAGCTGACACCTGATAGCTGATCGCTGACACCTGACAGCCAAACAACAAACATTAAACCACCAACTATTCAATGGACATATTAAGATTTATAACCGCAGGCAGTGTTGATGATGGCAAGAGTACACTTATTGGTCGTTTATTATACGATAGTAAAAGTATAATGATAGACCAGCTGGAGGCGATTGAAAAGCAAACCAGGAACCGTGAAGACGGCGAGATTGATCTGGCATTGCTTACAGATGGCTTGCGTGCTGAAAGAGAGCAGGGTATTACTATAGATGTAGCATATAAATATTTTACTACACCTAAACGCAAGTTTATTATTGCCGATGCACCGGGGCATATACAGTATACACGCAACATGGTTACCGGCGCTTCAAACTCTGATCTTATTATCATATTGATTGATGCGCGTAACGGCGTGGTGGAACAAACACGCAGGCATTCTATCATTGCCTCCCTGCTGAATATGCCGCAGGTGATTGTTGCCGTAAACAAAATGGACCTGGTTGATTATTCACAGGATGTATATAATAATATAGTGATTGAATATGCCGACCTGGCAAAAGCATTAGGTCTTGAAGATGTTACCTATATTCCTATCAGCGCTTTAAATGGCGATAATATTGTTGAAAAGTCTGAAGTGTTTTCCTGGTACGAAGGATCTTCATTATTACAGCTGCTGGAAAATGTAGAGGTTGAAAAGGCGATTGATCTTGCACATGCCAGGTTCCCTGTACAATATGTAATTCGTCCTCAAACAGAAGAGTTGCATGATTACCGTGGATACGCGGGTAAGATCATCAGCGGTATTTATAAAAAGGGAGACAAGGTAACAGTATTACCATCAGGTTTAACGTCAACCATTCAGAAAATTGAGACAGATGGCGGTAAAGAAGCAGAAGAAGCTTTTGCACCGCAGGCTGTTGTATTACATCTTGAAGATGATGTTGATATCAGCCGTGGTGATGTTATCGTGCTACATAAAGATGTGCCTCAAACTTCGCAGGAGCTTGAAGTATTGTTATGCTGGATGGATAGCAAACCATTGGTATCCGGCAATAAATATTTATTGCAGATCAATAGTACAAGAGTAAGAAGCGTAGTGAAAGACATTGAATACAGGCTGGATGTTAATTCGCTTGAAAGAAAATATTCACCCGACCAGGTTGGATTAAATGATATAGTAAAAGCAACCATTAAAACAGCGCAACCTGTTGTGTTTGATAGTTACAAATCATTAAGGGCAAACGGCGGCGCAGTATTAATTGATGAAACAAGTAATGTAACTGTGGGCGCGTGTATGATACAGTGAGTTGGAAGTCTAATTGTATAAAGTGTATTGTTTTTAGTTTATAGTTTATTGTTGAAAAACCTGGATTATGTGAGTATTGAAATGTGAAACAGTAAACCACAAACCTCAAACCACAAACAAAACATTGGCACAAAATAAATTCATACAACAGTTAGCAGAGCGAAAGAAGAAAACTTTCCTTGCCTTCCCTGACAGGGAACTGGCAAAATTGTTTATTGATGATTTATTTGCACTGCTTTTTTTGCCGGCTACATTGCGCCAGCAAAATACCTATGAGCTGGAAAAAGCTTTTGAATCATTGAAGAGTCATTTATCAACATTGGTATATGAAGTATTGCGTGATGGTAAGGCGGCACAAAAAGCCACAGATGTTTTTTTTGAAAATCTTCCTGACATTTATAATACTTTACTGAAAGACGCAGAAGCCATTTTGAAATTTGATCCTGCAGCAGAATCAGTAGAAGAAGTGATTGTTGCTTATCCCGGATTTTTCGCGATAGCAGTATACAGGTTCTCTAACCAGTTGTGGAAACAGGAGATAGGTATTTTACCAAGATTGCTAACTGAATATGCGCATAGCAAAACCGGTGTTGATATTCATCCCGGCGCTACTATAGGTGAATCATTTTTTATAGACCACGGAACCGGAATTGTGATTGGAGAAACAACTGTAATTGGTAAAAACGTAAAAATATACCAGGGTGTTACCATCGGCGCGTTGAGTGTTTCACGTGAGAAAGCAACCGGTAAAAGACATCCGACTATTGAAGATAATGTGATCATTTATTCCGGCGCTACTATATTGGGTGGTGAAACCATCATTGGTAAAAACAGTGTGATTGGCGGTAATGTATGGATTACAGAAGCGGTGCCCGCCAATGTACGTGTTGAACACAAAAGTGAGATCATTCAAAAAGAAAAAAAGGCGGTTTTATAATACGCTGTTTAAAGATATAATGGCAATACCAACTAACATACAGGGAAAAGTGATACTGGCAGCTGCCGGTCCGGGTGATCCTGATCTTATAACAGTGAAGGCTACACGCTGGCTGCAGCAGGCTGATGTGGTATTAACAGACAGGCTGGTGAGCAACGATATTCTCACATCGTATGTAAATCCATCTGCGGAAATCATATACGTGGGCAAACAATGCCGTAAGGGGAATTCAACTCCGCAGGAAACCATTAACGCATTAATGTGCACGCATGCCCTTGCCGGTAAGCTGGTGGTACGGTTAAAAGGCGGAGATGTTTCTGTGTTCTCCAATATACTGGACGAACTGCAGGTATTGAAAGAAAGCAATATTGCTTACGAAATAGTGCCCGGCGTTACTTCGGCGCTTGGCGCCGCGGCTTATGCAGGCATGCCATTAACAGCCCGTGGTTATTCAACAGCGGTAAGGTTGATGACCTACTATAAAAGTGATATTGTGCCGGATGATTACTGGAAGGAGCTGGCTTCCACAAAAGATACGCTGGTATTTTACATGTCTGCCGAAACAGTGGAAGGTATAGTAACTAAATTAATACGCAACGGTGTTAGTAACGATACTTTTATAGCTGTGATTGAGCAGGCAACCACGCCATTACAGCAGGTGCATGCAGTGAATATTTACGACTTTGAAAAAATACAGGATATACATTTTCTTTCTCCGTCATTGGTAGTGGTTGGCAGGGTAGCAGCCTTGCATCATGAGTTTGCATGGCTCACGAACAGTGAGGAAAGGAAACATTATTTCAAACCTGTAGCTACTATTCAGAACAATTCAAACAACAATAAGAAGGCCCATGTTAGCAGAGCATAAGTTAAAAGCTTTCCAGGAACTGGTAACGCAGTCATCCCGCGAGGAACTGATCTGGATGAACGGATTTTTGGCTGGACTGGTTTCCGCTGAAAATGGCGTTGGTGCTGCCGGCGCCGGTGTAACTGCCGTTGCACAACCTGCTTCACCAAAAGTGAATAAAATATCTATCCTGTTTGGAACGGAAACAGGTAACTCCAAAAAAGTTGCTACCGAATTTGCTGCGCAGGCAAAAAAGCAGGGCGTAAATGTTAAGCTTACTTCGCTTGATCAATACCGCGTAAATGACCTGGCTAAAGAAGAATATACTTTTTTAGTGATCAGCACACAGGGGGATGGCGAACCACCGGCCACCGCGAAAAAATTCTACGATCATATTCACCAGCAGAATATAGCGCTCGATAAAATGAAGTTCAGCGTGCTGGCGCTTGGTGATACATCGTACCCGCTTTTTTGTAAGGCAGGTGAAGATGTGGATACACAATTGGCTAAATTAGGTGCTAAACGTGTGGCACCTTTGCAGAAATGCGATACCGATTATGCTACAGATGCCGCGGCATGGTTTGCCAATGTAATGAAGGTGCTGAGCGACCAGGGGGGGAATACTGTAACAACTTCATCTGCTGTCGCAAAGCCTAAAGGTAAAAAGAATTATACCGGTACCATCATTACCAATCTGAACCTTAATGACAGGGGATCAGGTAAACAAACGCATCATATAGAAATAGGGGTAGAAGATGAAGTGCATTATGAGCCAGGTGATTCTATCGGGCTTATTCCGCATAATAAAAAAGAAACAGTTGATACGATCATTGCACTTACCGGTGCTGATGCTGATATTGTAATAGAGTTCAGGAAAGAAAGATATACCATAGCCGAAGCACTGACAAGAAAAATAAATATTATTCATTTACCTGAAAGAGTGGTAAAGCAATATGCGTCGGTAATACAACAGGAAATTCCTGATACAAGAATTGACCTGCTTGACCTGTTAAGGATTTATCCTGTAAAAGACGCGGGTCAGTTTGAACAGGTATTGCAGGTAATGGAACCTATTGCGCCACGTTTGTATTCTATCTCATCTTCTCCTGAAGCGCATAGCGGTGAAGTGCATATTACGGTAGCAAGAGATAAATTCATCATCAACGGTGAAGAAAAATACGGGTTCTGTTCTGATTTTCTTACGCATCTTGATGTTGACTCAAATATTGATTTTTATGTTCACAAAAACAACCAGTTTAAATTACCGGCTGCAGATAAGGATGTGATCATGATCGGACCAGGAACAGGTATAGCCCCCTTCCGTTCTTTCATAGCACAAAGAGATGCTGTTGGCGCTTCTGGCCGTAACTGGTTATTTTTTGGAGATCAGAAATTCACCACAGACTTTTTGTATCAAACCGAAATACAGAACTGGGTTGATACGAGTGTGCTTACAAGAGTAAATCTTGCTTTTTCGAGAGACCAGAAATCAAAAATATATGTGCAGCATAAAATGCTGGAACAGGCAGATGAATTGTGGCAATGGATTAACAATGGCGCATATATTTATATCTGTGGCGCTAAAGCTCCTATGAGCACTGATGTTGAAAATACATTATTGCAGATCATAGAACGCTATAGCGGAAAGTCAATAGGCGAAGCCATTGCCTATTTTGATAAGATGAAAGAAGAAGGAAGATATTTACTGGATGTGTATTAAGGAAAGGAGTCAGCTGTCAGCAATCAGTGTTCATAGCACACTGCCGATTGCAAAATTTTAAATAACAAATAACAAATTTCAAATATCCAATTTCAAATAACGTATGTCTGAAAAAAACAACCTTTCATCTACGGAGCATATTAAAATGAAAAGCGACGGGCTGAGGGGTACTTTAAAAGAAAGTTTAAAAGATGAAATAACCGGTGCTATCCGCGAAGATGATCGTGCATTGGTAAAATTTCATGGAATGTACCAGCAGGATGATCGCGACAGAAGAGAAGAGAGAAGTGCTAAAAAATTGGAATGGCTGTATTCGTTTATGATCAGGCTTCGCATACCGGGTGGTTTTATTACAGCCGAACAGTGGGAAGCATTGCATCATATTACCGGGGCTCACTCAACAGGAGTTATTAAAATTACTACACGCCAAACGGTACAATTGCATGGCATTCTTAAATCGCATGCAAAGCCAACCATACAGGCATTCAATACAGCAAAATTAGATTCCATTTCAGCCTGTGGAGATGTAAACAGAAATGTAATATGTGCAGCGCATCCAAAATTTTCTTCACTGCACGAAGAAATATTTGCATATTCTGATAAGCTTAGTCAATTGGCAAAGCCTAAAACAAAAGCTTATTATGAAGTGTGGTTAGATGAAAAGCCGCTTGCTGATAAAACAGAAGAGGTAGATCCGTTATACCAGGATAGATACCTGCCTCGTAAATTTAAAATAGGAATAGCTATACCTCCTACCAATGATGTAGATGTTTTTGCCAATGATTGCGGGTTGATAGCCATTGAAGAAAACGGAAAGCTGGCTGGCTTTAATATTGCTGCTGGTGGAGGCATGGGTGCCACGCACGGTAATGCGGCAACTTACCCAAGGCTGGCAACTGTACTCGGTTTTGTGCCTGCAGGCGAAAAGGTATTTAAGGCAGTATACGAAATGATAACCGTGCAACGTGATTATGGCAACCGCAGCGACAGAAAATTATCGCGCCTTAAATATACGCTCGATAATATGGGTGTTGAAGCGTTTAAGGCAGAGCTTGAAAAACGTTGCGGATTTACATTGGAACCTGAGCGCCCTTATAAATTTACAGGCCGTACAGATTTTTATGGCTGGCATAAAAATCATGAGGGTAAATGGTACTATACAGCGTTTATTGAAAATGGCCGTGTACACGATGATGAGACCTTACCATTAAAAACAGCATTTCTCGAAATAGCTTTATTGCGCAAAACTAATTTCAGGTTTACCTGTAACCAGAACCTGATTATTGCAGATGTAAGCGAAAAGGATAAAGCAGAAATACATGCCATCCTTGATAAGTATGGTATTATTAAAGAAACAGAGCAGGCTACGCCATTGCGTAAAGAATCTATTGCTTGTGTGGCATACAATACATGCCCGTTGGCACTTGCAGAGGCTCAGCGTTATTTGCCAACATTGCTTGGTAAAATGGAACCCCTTATGCACAAGTACGGATTGGATGATGACAATATCAGCGTCCGTATGACAGGTTGCCCCAATGGTTGTGCAAGACCTTATGCTGCTGAAATAGCTTTTATCGGTACATCTTACGGCCGGTATAACCTGCAGATAGGGGGGGATAGAGAAGGAACAAGGCTGAATAGACTTTATAAAGAAAGCTTAGACGAAAGCGGAATACTTACAGAACTAGACAGCTTATTAAACGTATATAGTAAAGATCGCCAGACAAAAGAAACTTTTGGCGATTTTGTAATGAGGGCAGGGTTGGTGAAATAATTAATTTGAAAATTTGAAAATGTGAAAACAGTGAGCCTGATTAAACTGATAAACGAAAGCTAATAGCTAAAAGCAACATGGCAGAAACAACAATCATAAAAGAAACAAATCAACTCTTCCCGGTTTTTTTAAAACTGGAGCAATTAAGGTTGTTGATTATCGGAGGTGGCAATGTTGGCGCAGAAAAGTTGACTGCGGTGTTGACAAATTCTCCTGCTACACAAATAAAAATTGTGGCGTTGCAGGTAAATGATATTGTTCGTGCTATAGCAGAGCGCCATGATAACATTATAGTAATGGAAGAAGCTTATGCTGCAAAGCACCTGGATAATATTGATATTGTTATTGTTGCTGTGAATGAGAAATCATTAGGTGCACAAATTAAAGCAGATGCGCAAAAACGAGGGTTACTGGTAAATGTGGCTGATACCCCTGAGCTGTGCGACTTCTATTTAGGTTCTATTGTAAAGAAAGGTAATCTTAAAGTAGCGGTTTCTACCAATGGCAAATCGCCCACCATTGCTAAAAGAATAAAAGAAACATTGAATGAAGTATTACCAGACGAATTAGATGAAGTGCTGGATAATATGGAAGCGATACGAAAAAAAATGAACGGCAACTTCGCAAAGAAGGTTCAGGAGTTAAATCATATTACCAAATCACTTTCGTTGCAGGAAAACGTTGAAGAAAAGAATAAAGGAGAAAGGCATTGGCGACGCATAGCGACCTGGTGTTTGTTTGCTTTTTTCTTCATGTTTGTTGGATATTTTATTTTGTCGTATCTGCCACTCAACAGTCTTGTTGATAATATTAAAACAGGTATTTCAGGTTTAGATAGTAAGTTTTATTGGTTAATATTAGCTGGTTTTTTTGCGCAATTAGTAGATGGTGCATTAGGTATGGGATATGGCGTGGTATCAACAACAGTATTAATGTCGCTTGGTGTTAATCTTTCTGCTATCAGCGGCAGCATACATACTGCCGAAATGTTTTCGAGTGGTGCTTCTGGTTATAGCCATTATAAGTTTGGTAACGTAAATAAAAAGCTATTCAAAGCATTATTGATACCGGGAATTATTGGAGCCGTTGTTGGTGCTTACCTGCTTTCACGGTTTGGCGATCAATATGCAAATTATATTCGTCCCCTGATTGCCAGCTATACTATGCTGTTGGGTATACGCATATTGATTATCGCATTTCGTAAAGGACAAAAAAAGCCGCAGAAGGTAAAAAGAGTTGGCTGGCTTGCAGGCGCCGGCGGTTTTTTAGATTCTTTTGGTGGTGGTGGTTGGGGACCACTGGTTACCAGCACGCTTATTTCAAAAGGACGCAGCCCGCGGTTTGTAATAGGTTCTGTAAGCATAACCGAATTTTTTGTTACACTCGCCAGTGCACTTACTTTTTTTGCCATGATTGGTGTAAGCCACTGGCAGGTTATTCTTGGCCTTATTATAGGCGGCTTGATTGGTGCACCTATTGCAGCTCGTCTTGTAGGTAAACTCCCCATGAAGACGATGTTTATAGCTGTAGGAGTGATGGTGGTAATATGGAGTTTAAGAATTTTGTTGAAAGCGGTGGGAGTGTTTTGAGATGCTTTGTATTTCCTAAGCGAAATTTTTAAACTTCGCTTTTTATATGTTCTCATATAGACTTCATATATGTTATTTCTTATAATAAGTATAAATTTATGGTAATTCATGCCTGAGGGTAATTGTAGACGCTGTAATAATTTTAGTCAGCTTACTTATGAGCATATTCCGCCTAAAGCTACTTTTAATAAACAGACACGTTTCCAGAGTGTTGACTTTATGAATTATGTGAAGGAGCGTAATCCTCTTGAAGCAAAATTTAAAGGGAAAATAGAGCAAGGGGGAATTGGCTGCTATTCACTATGTAAAAAGTGCAATAGTTTTTAGGGTCAACTTATGTGACAGACTATCAGAAATATTCCAACACTTTTATTGAGTTTGTGAGAATGAAGGAGTTTAATGCATTCGAACTGACAATTAATGATTTTAATGCATTAAATGTTTTTAAGCAAATAATATCCATGTTTTTTTCAATTAATGATGATGATTTTCGAAGAATAATCGAGACTTAACAGAATTTGTATTTGATCCGGATTCGAATAATTTTCCTGATAGGTTTCGTGTATATAATTACTTAAATACTGAGGGGCAGTTTAGAAATCTACCAATAATGACTTTAGTTACGTTGTCATCTGAAAATACAATTTTAGGTTCAGAGTTGGCCTTTCCTCCGTTAGGTCATGTTCTGACCATTGATTTTAAAGGAGCATTACCTTATCATCAGGAAATAACTTCTTTTAAAATTGTAAGTCAAATTCTACAATAAATTATGATTTTAAAATTTATCGACTTCCAACTTATTTGCCGTTTCTTTTAGATTATAGAGACAGAGAAACAATTAATAAAAATATGCATTAATTATTTTGACAACCTATTTTCCTCAACGAATATCAATGCTCCAATACCTCTGTTCTCCGAAGACTCTGCCTTCTGGTTAACCCGAATAACAAACCTATTCATCGTCGGAAAGCTCAACAGCGTTACTGTAGTACAAGCGAGCGTGGCAACCGCAGCTTAATAGCAGTAATGCAGCTAAGCGCACACATAGGATTTTCCTTTTTTTGTGCATCAAAAAATAATACCATAAGCAATTCAGGTGCTATCTTTAATAAATAACTGAAAACGATACGCTATGTCCGGAACATTTTCAAAGATCAAAAGCACATTTAATCTTTTAAAGAGTATAGATTTTGATCAGTTGACAAAACTTTCACAAAAGGTAGATCTTCAAAAAGTAATGGAAGGATTTTCGAAGCTGGATGATAAGCAACTGAAGATGCTGATGAAGATGATGGATGGTGGTGAAAGAAAGAAAAAAGAACTGCCTGAAATAAATGGTGATTTTTATGAGCTGCATCTGCGCCTGAGCGATGAAGACAAAGCATTGCAGTTACGGGTGCGTGAATTTATGGAGAAAGAGATTAAACCTGTAGTTAATAATTATTGGCTGCACGATGATTTCCCTTTTGAAGTGATACCCAAATTTGCTGAGCTGGGTTTATGTGGAGTAACTTATAAAGGTTACGGTTGTCCAGGAAAATCCTTTTTGATGGAGGGCATTATTGCTATGGAAATGGGTAGGATAGATGCGTCTATCGCTACTTTTTTTGGCGTGCAAAGCGGGCTGGCAATGGGGTCAATATACCTGTGTGGCTCTGAGGAGCAAAAGCAGGAATGGCTGCCTGCCATGCATGAACTGAAAAAGATTGGTGCATTTGGATTAACAGAACCGGAAGTAGGCTCAGGCGCTGCAGGAGGACTAACTACTACGGTTAAACGAACTGAAAACGGCTGGGTACTGAACGGGCAAAAGAAATGGATTGGCAATGCTACTTTTGCTGATTTGATTATTATATGGGCAAGGGATGTGGATAATGGAGAAGTAAAAGGGTTTATTGTAAGGAAAGATACACCCGGCATGATGGTTGAAAAGATAAAAGGCAAGATGGCATTGCGCATTGTACAGAACGGCTTGATAACACTTACCGACTGTGTAGTGCAGGAAAGCGACAGACTGCCCGGCGCTAATTCATTTAAGGATACGGCTAAAATATTGCAGATGACCCGTGCCGGTGTAGCCTGGATGGCAGTTGGCTGTGCCAGGGGTGCTTATGAAAACGCGTTGGATTATACACGCAAACGTAAACAGTTTGGTAAACCAATTGCTTCATTCCAGCTTATTCAGAATCATTTGGTGGAAATGTTGTCGAACCTTACGGCTATGCAATCAATGGTATACCGCCTGTCTGAACTGCAGGATGAAGGACTGCTGAAAGATGAACACGCCTCGCTGGCAAAAGTATTTTGTTCATTGCGCACACGTGATATTGTGAGCAGGGCGAGAGAAGTAATGGGCGGCAATGGTATATTGCTTGATCATAATGTTGCGCGTTTTGTAGCAGACGCAGAGGCGATATATTCTTATGAAGGAACAAAGGAAATTAATTCACTGATTGTGGGCAGGGCTATTACGGGTTTCAGTGCGTTTGTGTAAAACTATCAGCAATTTGAGCATCAATTATTACATCTACCTGACAATATTATATATATGAACCATACTGTTTGTCGCACTGGCACAGGTTTGGTAGCATTGCTTTGAGTCGGGCCAGACCTTACTATAAACGATCCATCACTGGTTATTGAAATATTCAACTGGTAAAATCACCTGATTATTGTCTATCAGGATCGTAAAGAATAAGTCTGATTCTATTTTAGCTGAATTATTCATTACAGTTTGCCAGTCGGTCATTTGGGTTAGTAATCTGAATACAAAGTTTTCAAGTTTCTGATCATTTATTGAAGAAGCTACATTAATGGATTTAATCATGCTCCTTTTTGAAATTGAAATACCAACTACCAGCCACTGATTTTTAACCGAATCAGTATAATTCAACAGTTTTTGCTGCAATTCCGGATAAAAAGTTCTGTGGAGAGTCCATCCGGCATAATGTAAAGAGCGCGCCTGACCAGATAATATGACATGACTTTCCAAAAGATTGACGTTTTCATTAGCACAAAGGTTGGAAAACTTGATTTGGGGCTGTGCAGATCTCCCCTCTATATATTTTCCCTCATCATAAATTTCAGTTTCAAGAATACGGTCCTTTTGTACCTGTTCAAATACTTTTCTTCCATATTGCCTTTCTGCTACATTCGTCCACTTTTTAGGTTCCACAATATTCGTCCAAGTCCACTTACCATGCTTTTTACCATTCAAAACCTCCCCATATATTTCATATTCAATACATTGATTACCGGGACCGAACATTGTCGTAAACTTTCCATTACCATTGATAACGGTAGGTTTTCCTGATGAGGTATATACTTCCATTATCAGGGGTTCTTCGCCTGTAAAATCATATACTTTTTGAATTTTACCATCCGGGTAATAATACGTCCATTTTCCACTCCTTTTATTATGTTGATATATTCCTTCTTCCTTTATCGTTCCATTTTTATGAAAGTACTGGGCTGCACCCTCTAAGTTGTTATTGATCATGGTGGCATTCAAATACAATTCGCCGGTTATATAGTAATCGTGAAATTTACCAGCAACATTAATTATTTCAGTATCCATTTTTCCCACCCTATAGTAAGTTGCATGCTTTCTATCAAAGACCCTTCCTGGGCACGCAAAATGAATCTTTATACTATCCTTTTCGAAAATTTCAACAAAATCACCAATTCTGAAATTATCTGGCAGACCAGATTGCGAAAATGAAATAAAGCTGAATAGTAACATCGGTAAGGAAACTGATATTGATCTCATAAGAGACAGTTTAAGAGAACTGTTCATGGGCAAGTGTAACATTTGTAATGCTTTCAAAATACCATATCCCTGAGGCCAGCATCTCCTCAACAGTGGGAGGTACTGGATCTTTATCCTTGCCGCAGAATAACGAAAAAATAAGCACAATGAACACTCCCAATACAAGAAAATGATTTTTAAAATAATATTTTTCATAAAAGAAAGCATCACTGATTGTCATTCAAACAGCTTTCTTATTTTTCCTTCAAGAGATTCTTTTCGGGGTTTCTCATATTGTTCTTTTTTTGTTTGTTCAGATATTTTGTCCCTGTTAATACTTGCTAAATATATCGTTGAAACAACTGTAAATAAAAAAAGTATTACTACTATTAAGTTTTTTGTTTTGAAATAAGGAACAATTCTCTCTGTTATCAACGCTTTTTTCTTGTTCGCATAAAAATAAAGCGGAATAAAAATTAATAAATTTAGAACAAGGAATAGAGGAATGTTTACTATTATTACCGACTTAATTTTAAATGCATAATAGAGTCCAATGATATTTAAAATAGAAAAACTGATTAGTACTGTAACTAAAGTAACAGCTCCAAAAAGCGGGCTTTGATTTTTCACCTTAGTCAAAAAAAAATACACTCTATTTAAAATTACAATCAAAAAATTCATAATCATCTCGGTTTTTCAAATAAGGTGTTGCCACTAAAATATTCATACCCAAATTTCCCTATGAAATAAATTGCGCTTATGCCTGCACCAATAGGTCCCAAAAAGCCAATAATTCCAAAAGCCGCATCTATTGTCGCCTCGGTTACTGTAATTTGATTATTGTATAACTGTGCACCTGTTACAAGTAAACTTAATCCTCCAAAAACATTTCCGGCTACTTTATAACCGCTTGCAGCTTTTAAAGCGCTATTGTATCCATTTCTTAATCCCTGAACACCCCTAACATATTTTCCATTCACACGCTTCTGGCGCCGGTTTGGTAGCATTGCCTTGTGCCGGGCCAGACTTGCTGCTTTGCTGTTACTTATCTTAACTTCTTAAACGGGCATTGCATATATAGCAGGGCTATTATTATGGCAAAAAAAGTAATGCCCAGGCATCAGGTCAGCCAACACACAACGCCAGCGTTACAGACCTGCTCTATCTCCGAGTTCCTGGCTTAACATTATAATTTTTCCTTTATCTTATTTAAAATCCGTTCTTCAAATTTTTTCTTTTCTTCCTTATTTTCTGAACGGCTAAAGTCCTTGTTAATTCTTTTCCAATTTCCGAGATTTAATCCATCGTTAATGGAAACAAAGGCAAATGTTGTTTTATTTTTCCCAGCAGGTCGTGTCCAAGTGAATATTATTTTATTCTCATTTCTATAATAAAAGTAAACCCCATACCAATGTGTGGGTTCTTTCGACTGACCATCAGGCAAATCCCAACTACCCTGATTGTTAATCGTAACTTTTGGAACTATATACTCTGGGTGTTCTTGTTTAAATTTATTTATTGCAGTTTTTACTTCTTCTTCTGAATAACTCAATTCATAAGTTTCGGCATAAGGATAGCTGCCCGGAGCTAAATTACAAGCAACAATCTTTGTAAAAAAAAGTAGCTTTAAAAAAACTTTCAAACATGGCATATGTGATTTCATTAATAAAAATTTAATGTGTGTGAATAGTTGGAGCGTTATTCACCCCTTGACTACTAGCGTTATACCAAATCATAATTTTATCATATCCAGTAAATGTACTTAACTGGATTATCGTTTTAGGTAATGAAGACAACCCCAAACCAATGCCTAGTATAGCTGCTGAGGCTCTATCAACAGGATTTAAAAGTGGTGTCAATGCAATTTGAAGTTCTTGTCTTACAAACGTCCAATCTGCCCCTATGGCTCTGGTATCCGTAAACAATCCTGACGCCCCTTTAATGTTTAAATTATCATATCGCCTATCATGTCCAATAGCAGGATATTCAGAAAGGTTTGTAGGAACATAAGAGTAATTATAATCTCTTTGATTCATTGACATTGGATTATTTCCTCCTGGATAAGTTAAACCAAGTAAATTATGTCCAACAGTAGAAGGGTCAAGACAGTTCGGACAAGTACCCCCGATACCTTGACCATTCCCCATCCCCATCAATCCCGCCATCTTCCCTTCCGACACATACACATTCCCCACCCCTGTTCCATTCCCCCCACCCGGGTTAAAATTATATCCTACATTAAAACCTCCCTTTGCAGAATAGCTGGCGCTGATATTAGATCTCCCCATTCCTGCCCACTGCTGGGTATAATAACCTTCTACCATTCCCGGAGTTATATTGCCTCCATTATTAAAATTGTTTATTGCTTCCTGCGCTGAACCAGCCCATCCCGGTTGGCTGCCCCAGCCGTTAAATGTGTTCATATAGCCGATTCCATAACCAAGGCCCTGCTCCTGGCTTAAAGGCACCCACGTAGTCATATCGCCACCTATATAACCGCCGCCACCAGTACTGTTCAATATGTTACTCATCATATCCAAAGCCTCGTTCCATTGGGCTTCGGTCAGCTCCCCGCTTGGGTCTGTATAGCTAAGCGGGTTATTCAGCACATAAGCATAGCGGTTAAAGCTTTGTGTATTGTAGGCGTCCTGCACAAAATTATCCGGTATTAAAAAGCGGTGCAGCCCGGGGTCGTATAACCGCCCGTTCCTGCCTTCGCAAGGCTACGGCAGGCAGGCATGTGCACCAGCCCTACCGTTAAATGCTCGTGGCTGGTATAACCTCTGTCTGTGATTGTAAAAGAACCAAGCGTTGTGCCGCTACCATTTTACCATACAGGTTGTATTAAGGCAACAACTCCCTTAATTCCTGTTGTTGGTACGCCATCCACATTACCTGCTCTGCATACCAACAACGGCGCTTGGTAACACCAACTGGCAAAAAGGTAGTTTCATTTATAATTTTTCAATATCATTTCTACCTTGTGTTTATCTGACAAATCCCAATACCACCATTTATCAGGATGGTTTTTTTCTTCTTTAAATCTTCTCTGGTATGATATTTTAAACAAGCCCAATAGTAATAACAAAGCCTTGTTTAATTCGCTTTCAGGAAGCTCAGCAATTTTCTGCAAATATTGATTAGCTACTCCTTTGGTGAGAAGTACACAAGGAGTAAATGTTGGTTTTAACTTACTTTCAAGGATAGCAGGTTGTATATCTTTTTCCAGCGGTTTTGATTGTAGGATAAGAGCTATTATCTCTTTTAAATAATTCCTCTTCTCAATCAGTCCAAAATCTGAAAACTCATCTGCTAAAATCTCTGGAACAATAAGCCCTTGTCCATATTTATTAAGTGTAATCGCCTTATCAGTTCCTAACATATCAATAAATATTTAGCGTGGATAAATTGTAATGTGAGGATAGCCAGGCCAAACTGGACCTGGCAAAATATCAATATTTCTGGGAGTATTATCTAATATCGAGCGTGCACCTGGAAGAGAGTTTTTAATTTTAGACCACTCTCTACTACTCAAACCTCCTTCTATAATGTAATCCCAATCAGAATATGCTCCGGCTTTACCGCTTGCACGGCTTCCAACAACTGTAATTGGTTTATTAATTCTTGTAGCTGCATTTTCAATTCTTGCTAATTCACTTGCAGTTAATACACCCTTTCCTGTCTTAGTGACAACCTTCATTCCTAACTTAGCCTGGCTCAATCCCGGCAAAATCATGCCGCCCAAACTTAATGCTGCTCCCGAGTAATCTCTCTGGGTAACTGATATAACCGCGCTGCCCAAATCGCCTATCTGGCTTAAAACCGGTATTTCAGTGGAGCCTAAAATATCCAGCCCGGTTTGTACCCAGCTTAATAACTCTTTATAATCTCCTGATTTTAATGGCACATCAAAACCTCCGCCAACCATTCCGATAAGGTTATAGGCTTCCCCTAAATCGTTGTCAAAATAATTGCTTCCATGGTAAGTTCCTGTTAAAAAAATCCCGGAGGCAGATTCGTTGGAATACCTGAACCGAAGCGTACCTTCTGAAGCGCCGCCGGCCATGTAATTCATTATTGCTTCCTGCGGAGAACTCGCCCACCCAGGTCCGCCGCCCCATGCATTATGGGTATTCATATAGCCCATTCCGTAGCTAAAGCCTTCATCCTGGCTGCTGAAACGTACCCACGTAGTCATATCGCCACCTATATAACCGCCGCCACCAGTACTGTTCAATATGTTACTCATCATATCCAAAGCCTCGTTCCATTGGGCTTCGGTCAGCTCCCCGCTTGGGTCTGTATAGCTAAGCGGGTTATTCAGCACATAAGCATAGCGGTTAAAGCTTTGTGTATTGTAGGCGTCCTGCACAAAATTATCCGGCATTAAAAAGCGGTGCAGCCCGGGGTCGTATAACCGCCCGTTCATGTGCACCAGCCCTACCGTTAAATGCTCGTGGCTGGTATAACCTCTGTCCAGTATTGTAAAAGAGCTTAAGGTATTTCCACTACCGTCCTGCAATTTAGCAAGGTTGCCCCAGGCATCAAAATGCCGCTTTTCTTTTATAACCCCTGCGCCAGTGGTAATAGCTACTATGCTACCCAAATGATCCCTGTGCAGATACAGCATTTCGTTGGTAGTACCGCCGCCCTGTACTGACCGCCAAACGGCAGGCGCATTGTAGGCATCGCCACCAATATACAAAGCAAAAGTGGTGGTGGTGGTTTGCGCGTCTTCGGTTATTTCCATGCTGCCATCCATACTGTAGTGGCGCTGGTACCGGGCGCTGCCCCAGGTGCCACCGCTGTAGGTACGTCCCCACTGCATGTGCGCCCTTTGTCCACCTGCACCATATTGAAAGCTGAGTTTATCTTTACCCGGCTCAGTAATTTCAACCGGTTGCTTAAAATTGTTGTACACCGCCTGCTGCACCTCATGCCCGCTGTAATACGTCTGCCCTGCCGTATTCAGGGTAACATCTTTTTGCCGGTAGGTAGTGGTGCTGGCATAGGTATAAGTGCCGATAGCGCCGTTGCTTTCAATACGCCCGCGGGTGTCATAACTCTGCGTAAGTGCAGTACCTGTTACCGGGTTGCTCCATTGTGTCAGCCTGTCAAGTCCGTCATACTGAAAGCTTTCTGATAGCGCCTGTCCGCCGCTGGTAAAAAGCGTTGTACTGCGCCCGGTAAGCAGCCCCCGTTGCGCATTCCATGTATAGCCCTGGTTAAACAGCTCTGTGCCAGCCTGATTTAATATTTTCGTTCCCGAGAGCAGCCCGTAGCTGTCGTATGTTTTTTGTTGCTGCAGCCCACTGCTTCCCAGCGTTGCGCCGGTTAACTGCCCGCGGGCATTAAGACCGGAAAGTTCCCATACTGCTCCGGCTTCAGCGCTCACTATTTTTTTCAGCACATTGTTTTGATAGGTATAAGTAAGATTTTGTGCTGTTGTTTTACTGTTGCTTTTGTTGACTGCCACCTGCATTTCGGTGCTGGTGCGCCCGAAAGCATCATAGGTAACGGCTTTTGTAAAGCGGGCCTTCGGATTTTCTTCTACGGTTTGTGACACACGCTTGTAACTGTCGTAAGTAAGGGTTGTTGTACTGTTGTTGCCATCTGCATTGGTTAGCGCGATACCCAGGGGCAGCTTTGTGGTGGCATCGTAAGTATATACAGTAACCATGTTGGTAGGCACGGTACCGGTAGTGGCATCTCCCAATACTTTTTTTTGTGTCAATTTGCCTTTGGTATCATACTGGTATTCTGTACTTCCTTTAGGGCTTACCTCCTTAGTTAACTCGCTCCAAGCATTATATTGGTAGCTGTATTCGCCCGCAGAAGGATCAATTAATTTTGTTCTCTGTCCCCAGCCGTCTTGCTCTGTGGTTTGCACACTGCCTCCGTAATCGGCGGTTTTCATTGTGCCATTACTATAATATGTATAATTGATAGAGCCGCCAGGGTCTTGTTGTGTTGTTACCAACCCTATTGCGTTTTTAGTAGTAACGGTAGTTTTAGCACCATCGTTTATTGTTACGCTCAGCCCGCTGTAGCTCATGTTGGTTACTTTGCCAGTGGGCAGCGTAACCTTAACGGGTCTGCTGTATATATCGTATTCGGTGGTAGTCCATTGCGATGGGGTGGTACCTGTATAAGGCTCGCTTTTTCGCCAGAGCCTTCCCATAACATCATATTCTGTTTTTACATTTACCCACTGGCCCAGTGCGTTTTTATAACTTTCCCTTATCAATCTTTTAAAAGGGTCAAACTCCTGCTCTGTGCCAGCTCCATTTTGTGCAGAGCCGGCGATAGTGTAATTATAATTCGTACTGTTTTTTGTATAGGTAACCGTGGTTTGCTTTCCGTATATATCTGTAGTAGTTATTAACCTTCCCCAGGCATCATATGCAAAAGATACGGTTTGGCTGAAAGGATTGGTTTGGCTGAGCAGCTTGCCTGTAACAGCATTATACACAGCGGTGGAACTCAGCCCTTCAATATCTGTACTGCCGGTTATAAACCGCTTGGTGGCGTCATATGTAAAGCTGACCGTTCTGCCTGCGCTGCCGTAAGGTGTTGTGGTTTTGCTCAGCAGGTTGCCATAACTGTCGTAGGTAAAATCTTCCTTGTTAAAATTGGTGATATTATTGCCTTTCCATCGGTGCTGGCTTATAAGGCCTGAAGTGGTATAATCCCACTGTTCGGTAGTTACAAAAGCGGCCTGGCTGCTTAGGGTACGCGTGACCGTTACATTGGATGGCCGGCCGATATAATATGGGGTGCCGGTGCTATTGGCATACGTTAGATTAACAGTTAGTGTGCCTGCCCCGGAGTAGGTTGTGGTTACCTGTGTGGCATTGTTATAAGTGTCGTATTGTGCCTGGCGGGTAACCGTAGTACCTTCCAGCGCATTTTGATCTACCGACTGCGTATTCTTTAGCTTAAATACTTTATTGGAAAGAAGCTCACTTTGGTAAGTATGAACGGTTTTAGATATATAGCCCGATACACCCGCTGAAAAAGAGGGAGCGTACAACAGGCTGTGCTGCTGTATGGGAGCCCCGCGGAGCTGCGGATTGCTTAAAACAACGGAAAATATACGGTTGTTGTAAGCAGTGTGGCGGTTAGTTTGAGCAACGCCTTCAAAGCCGAGGAACCTTAGCCCCTGGAGGTGCAGCACGGCACCCTTATAGGCAAAATATTGCTTATCGCTTACCGTTCCGTTTACGGTGCGGGTTATACCCTGAACCACCTGGAAGGAGCGGGCGGTAACAATATCTGTATAAGGATACACCTGATCCAATCCCCGCGCATACACCGTAAATCCTTCGGTGGGGTGTGTGGCGCCGTTTTCCAGCGGCCGATAGTCAATGCTTTGCACCACACCATTCTGGTTAACTGAACGCATCAAGGCTTCTTCCCTCTGATCTCTTTTGAACTGAAAATAAGTTACCCATTTATGGCTTACCGCTGCAAATTCAAGGTTCACGTTGGGTTTGTCAGAAGGCAGGAATACAGGAATGGGGAAATGCCTCAGGTTGCCGGTGCGGGTAACGGAAGTGCCTGCTGTAAATGCAGGCCTGCCATCTGCATTGGAAGGGGGAGTATTGTAATAGGGTGTGAGGGTTTGTGTGCCATTATCGCTGCTATTATAGGTTACCGTGCTGTAGTCCACTATATCTGTTTTGCTGTCACCATCAACATCCACGGCTACCAGGTCGTATGTGCGGGAGGTAGCGCCTTCCTGCCTGGGCTGGTAAGTGAAAGGGTAAGTATTTTCCGTTTTCACAAAACCGGTACCGGTGGAAAGGAAAAGCGCGAACAGGCTGCTGTTGTCGGCAGTGGGAATCATAATGTCGGACTTACCGTCTCCGTTATAATCTCCTGTAAGCATCGGGTACTGGCGTTTAATGCGACTGTCGGAAGTGGTCCATAGTTGTGTGAACATATTATTCTGGTTCATACCAAACACATATATGGTTCCCTCCTTCACCAGGATAATATCTGTTCTGCCATCTCCGTCCACATCTTCTGTATAAAGTACATCACCGGTGGAGTAGCCGGAAGAAAAATAGCCTGCATAAGATGTAAACCCGGTGGTGAGCCGCCGGTCGAGGTTGATGATGTAGAAGTTCGCAACGTTGACGTTACTTGTGGTACATTGACAGCAATCTACCGGGGGTGGCGCGTTTGGGGTTGCATCGGAACTGCTGTTTGAAGTGACACTATCCTTCAACTGAACCGCCTGGGAATTATTATCTGCAGTAGCGGAATCAGCGGTCAGATACGCAGCAGAACAGCCCGGAACCGCCGTGCAGGAACTATTACTATATGGCAGGGTAATAGCGAGTATATCGGTTAAACCGTCACCGTTAAAATCTCCCGACACGTATTTCAGGGGAACCCGGTAGGTGTCGGAGTGGCTGCAATCGGATTGGTAAGTATAGGTGGGAGCTGTCCATGTTCTCTGGTATTGTGAGCCTATCGGTACCCCGCTACTGGGGGCCGCCTCTCCATATACATTGAACTCTACAGTGGAGGTTCCGGTTTCCTGTACCAGGGTAATACCCTGACCGGGTTGTTTTTTCCCATCAGCGTAGAGCAGGTCAGTAGGAAAGATAGCTTTGAAAGCTGAAGGAGGAGTATATTCTATCGGGTATGAATATGATCCTTGCTGCTGAAAGTCTTTCAAAAACCAAAATTTTTTAAACCCATAGGTTCCCGTAGTGGGATATACAATAGATTCCATTTTCCCATCCCCATTATAATCCAGCGCCACCATTTTTGCATTGCGCTGCTCTACATTTTCCATATAGGTATATTCCGAAGGTGTATTGCCTATAGCATTTGTAGTATTGTTGTAGGAGAAGCTTACGGGGGCATGCAATAATGTACCGTCCCCGCTTTTTTCCTGAACGGAAGTAAGGCGATCATATCCCAGTGACGATACATTATGGGTAATGATATAACTCCGGTAACCAACATTACCACTACCAAATACACGAACCTCCTTAAGCAGGCTTTTATTCATGAACGAAATCCCGCCAATATAGGACTGCTCTGTTCGGGATCTGGTACCATATATAAACTGCACTTCATTAATTGGAGTAGCGGCGCCGGCACTGCCATAACTTATTTTAGTAACAACAAGGTTATTGTCAACTATAGTATAGGAATAACTTATTCTTAATCCGCTGGCATTCTCCCGGTAGGTAACTGCCCATGTAGTACGGGATAGTGAATTGGATCCGTTTCCCAAAACGGCATAGGAGCCATCCGGGTAATCAACCCGAAAGTATGCCGGGCCATATGATGCACCGAATGATGAAACACCATAAGCGGTTATTTTCAGGTTTGAAAATTGTTCTGTTTCATATACCGAACCATCGGCACCATAAGTACCGCTTTTCAACATCAGACGCTGTCCGTTCAGTGAAAATCGATCTCCCGTGCTTCCAGAAGTAAAATCTACTTTTCCTACCCGCCCGTCGTGAAAGGTGGTAGCGCCTATTCTTGTAATAGAAGACACACTTGAAACATTCCAACCCCAGCCTGCTAGTCCGCTTCCTCCCTGGCTACTATATGTGATGGAGAGTTCAGGTTGTACACCACCAATACCAGGGGGAAGTGCAATGGGAATATTATAAACAGCCGCTCCGCTGGAAGATACACTCAAAGCGCCCATGGTTTCTGCTATTTCATCATTACCAGTGCTCTGCATTGTCATAACCATCGGGTCACTGGTTTGTAGCATTGTTTCTTTACTAATAATTTCTTTGCCGGTTGTTTTTGCACCAATTTTGTAAGTTAGCTGCTGTTGGGCAAAAAGGGAGGAGCTTAAAAGCAAAAAAGCAGTTAGCAATATATTTTTCATAAAAGATTTTTTACCTATTTCCGTATTATTTTTATGATGTTTGTTTTACCATCTGCCCTGATCCCGGTTAAAATATATATGCCTGAAGCATAGCCCGAAAAGGGAAGCTCGGTTTGACCGGAAGCGGATGTCACCTGCTGTTTATATAACAGCCTGCCATCTAAAGTGTGTAAGGTGATTGCCTGTAACGGAGATTCATCAAATGCCCATTGGATAAAAAGTTTGTTTGTTACAGGATTGGGAAAGGCAATGAACCTTTCACCGGGAATGGTGTCCACGGCAGGGACAGGGTTTACAGCCATTTTGCGATTCGAGGTGCCAATGTTGCGTAACACCTGGTTGCCGGCTGCGTCATAAGAAAAAGAAAGCTTTGTTTGTGAAATGGCTGCTGTAGATAGCAGGCAAAGAAATGGCAGGTAAAAGATTTTCATGGTCTCATGTTTTATTCGTTGAGAAAATTATATCCTCAGGCGCTCCGCTAACAAACGTAGGAAAGAATTTCAGTGAATAATCAAAATTTTAAAAAACCGTCAAATAACGGTAATCCCCTACCGTTAAATAACGGTACTAAAAAATCGTGTTTTGTTTTTGGCTTGATGTGATTTTTATTGTATAGGACATAAAAAGCAGCAAATGGAATAAGCCTTGTCCCTGCCGGATGGAGTCTTCACCGGCCGGAATGCTCCTTATGATTTTCTGTGCATCATCAGCATGAAACTCATTTTGCCCGGAACTAAAATATAGCTACAGTCTATATCCTTATAGAATTAATCAATTTTATTTATATTTTAAATGTCATAAGTTTGTCACGAAATATTCAGGCGGTTGAATAAGCCGCATGATATTTTTATGAACGCTTTGTAGCGTGCCTTTATAACAATACTTAACCATATAAATTTCTTACAATGGCAAATGATTCAAACGACATCAGCAAATGCCCGTTTCATAATGGGAGCATGAAGAGTAATGTGGGCGGTGGAGGAACCAAAAACCGGGATTGGTGGCCAAACCAATTAAGGGTAAATATTCTGCGTCAGCATTCTTCTTTATCAAACCCTATGGATAAAGATTTTAATTATGCGGAAGCATTTAAAAATCTTGACCTTGAAGCGGTAAAAAAAGATTTGCATGCGCTCATGACAGATTCCCAGCCTTGGTGGCCGGCAGATTTTGGTCATTATGGAGGTTTATTTATCCGTATGGCCTGGCATAGTGCTGGTACGTATCGTGTGGGTGATGGCCGTGGTGGCGCAGGACAGGGATTGCAGCGCTTTGCTCCGCTGAACAGTTGGCCCGATAATGTGAGCCTTGATAAAGCACGCCGTCTGCTTTGGCCTATCAAACAGAAATACGGCAATAAAATTTCCTGGGCTGACCTCCTTATACTCACAGGCAATGTAGCGCTCGAATCAATGGGCTTTAAAACCTTTGGTTTTGCAGGCGGTCGTGAAGACGCATGGGAATCTGATGAGCTTGTATACTGGGGCGACGAGAAAACCTGGCTGGGTGGTGATGTACGTTATGCGCAAGGTTCTGAAGGAGTGGTAGAAAATCATGGAGTGCTGGTATCTGACGATGATCCCGATGGTAAAATACATTCACGCAATCTTGAAAAACCACTTGCCGCTGTGCAGATGGGATTAATATATGTGAACCCTGAAGGTCCGGACGGAAACCCGGACCCTGTTGCCGCAGCAAAAGATATCCGCGATACTTTTGGCCGTATGGCGATGAATGATGAAGAAACTGTTGCCCTCATAGCCGGTGGCCACAGCTTTGGTAAAACACATGGCGCCGCTCCTGCGGATCATGTGGGTAAGGAGCCTGAAGCCGCTGATCTTGAACTGCAGGGTTTGGGATGGAAAAGCAGCTATCAGTCAGGGGTAGGCGCTGATGCTATTACAAGTGGGCTTGAAGTGATATGGACTACAACCCCGACAAAATGGAGCAATAACTTTTTTGAGAACCTGTTTGGTTTTGAGTGGGAGCTTACCAAAAGCCCTGCCGGTGCGCATCAATGGGTAGCAAAAGATGCGGATAATATTATTCCTGATGCCTTTGATGCAAACAAAAAGCATAAGCCTACTATGCTCACCACTGACCTTTCTTTAAGGATGGACCCGGGATTCGAAAAAATTTCAAGACGGTTTCTTGAAAATCCTGATCAGTTTGCTGATGCGTTTGCACGTGCATGGTTTAAATTAACACATCGCGATATGGGACCGCGTACCCGCTACCTGGGAGCTGATGTGCCTGAAGAAATATTGATCTGGCAGGATCCTATTCCGGCGGTTGATCATAAACTGGTTGATGCAATTGATACCGCTGCGCTGAAATCTAAAATTTTAGCGTCCGGGTTAACTGTTTCCCAGTTGGTTTCTACAGCATGGGCTTCTGCTTCTACTTTCCGTGGCTCTGATAAACGCGGTGGCGCTAATGGAGCACGCATACGCCTGGCCCCTCAAAAGCAATGGATGGTAAATAACCCTGTTCAGCTTAATAAAGTGCTGAATGTATTGGAAGGTATTCAGACAGCATTTAATGGCGCACAAAAGGATGGCAAAAAAGTTTCATTGGCAGATTTAATAGTATTGGGTGGTTGCGCCGCTGTTGAAAAGGCTGCGAAAGATGCAGGCAGCAATATTGCTGTACCATTCACGCCCGGACGTATGGATGCCTTGCAGGAGCAAACTGATGTGGAATCTATTGGTCATCTTGAGCCTTTTGCAGATGGTTTCCGCAACTATCGCAAAGCAAAGTTGCCCGTATTAACCGAAGAACTATTGATAGATAAAGCCCAGTTATTAACACTTACAGCTCCCGAACTAACGGTGCTGATAGGTGGTATGCGCGTACTAAATACCAACTATGATGGCTCTTCTCACGGTGTATTTACCGAACGCCCGGGGCAACTTACCAATGATTTTTTTGTGAACCTGCTTGATATGAAAACTGCATGGAAGGCGGTAGCTGAAGACAGGGAATTATACCAGGGCTTTGATCGCAGTACCGGCGATGTGAAATGGACTGCTACCCGTGCTGACCTGGTTTTTGGTTCTAACGCGGAATTGAGAGCAATAACAGAAGTGTACGGCAGCGCTGATGGAAAAGAAAAATTTGTGAAGGATTTTGTTGCGGCATGGAACAAGGTAATGAACCTTGACAGATTTGATTTAGCTTAACATGCATTACATGAGGAAAGACCGGTGGGCGCCCGCAAACGGGCGCCCTTCTTTCTTATTACTCAATAATCGTAATTGCTTCGTATCTTTGCGCTCAAATTTTAAGCAATGCCATTAATGCAATTACACCGCACTCATAATGATTATGGGTTTTTTGCTGCAGATGCAGGAGGTAATACACTTTCTATTGATATTCCTGTTGAACAGGGTGGAGACGGTAAAGGGTTTCGCCCTATGCAATTGTTACTTGCCGGTTTGGGTGGTTGCAGCGCAGTGGATGTAGTTAGCATTTTAAAAAAGCAGAAGCAGGACATTAAGGGCTTTTCCATAAATGTTGATGGAGAAAGAGAGCAGGGCAAAGAACCTTCTTTGTGGACTGATGTGGAAATTACATTTGACCTTACGGGTGAAATAGAGCCTGCCAAAGCTGTACGTGCAGTAGAACTATCAATGAATAAATATTGCTCTGTGGCAGAAACCCTGCGCAGAGCCGGTGCAAAATTAATATGGAAAGTTGTGGTTAACGGAACGCCTGTTGATTTATAATTTGCCACGCAATTATTATTTATAACAAGAGCAGCAAACAAATTTATTTTTGAGCATGAGTTTACATCCTAATACGCAGGCTGTGCGTATACAAAGTCCGCGTACGGATGAAATGGAGCACAGCACACCTTTATTTTTAACATCGAGTTTTTGTTTTGAGAATGCTGAGGAAATGCGGGCGGCTTTTGCAGAAGAGAATGATAATAATATTTACAGCCGCTTCAGCAACCCTACGGTGCAGGAGTTTATTGATAAAATGTGTATGTTAGAAGGCGCAGAAGCCGGTTTTGCCACTGCTTCAGGCATGAGCGCTATATTCGGAACTTTTATGGCTTTTTTAAGTGCCGGTGATCACCTGCTGAGCTGCAGTTCTGTATTTGGCTCTACACATACTATTGTTACCAAATATTTACATCGCTGGAAAATTGAATACAGTTACGCTGATATAAAAATGCCGGAAACCTGGGAGGCTCTGATCAGGCCTAACACTAAAATGATTTATGTGGAAACGCCCACCAACCCGGGGCTGGATATAGTGGATATGGAGTGGCTTGGTGCTTTGGCTAAAAAGCATAATGTAATGCTGGTGGTTGATAATTGCTTCGCCACACCTGTTTTGCAAAAACCGGTTGATTATGGTGCAGATCTTGTATTGCATTCTGCTACCAAGTGGCTTGACGGGCAGGGCAGGGTATTAGGTGGTATAGTAGTTGGCAAAAAAGAATTGATACGTGATCTGTATTTGTTCTGCAGGAATACAGGCCCTTCTTTATCACCATTTAATGCGTGGGTGTTAACAAAAAGCCTCGAAACGCTTGACGTACGTATACAGCGTCATTGTGATAATGCAGAGGCATTGGTAAAAGCATTGGATGGCCATCCAAAATTGAACTGGATAAAATACCCCACACATCCGTCACACCCAATGTACAATATTGCTAAAAAGCAGATGACGAGGGGTGGAGGACTGGTTACTTTTGATTTGAAAGGTGGTGTAGAGAGCGGCAAGAAATTTATGGATGCTTTGCAAATGCTTTCACTTACTTCTAATCTTGGCGACAGCCGTAGTATCGCTTCTCATCCTGCATCAACAACGCATTCAAAATTAAGCAGGGAAGAGCAGGCGTCTGTAAGTATTACGCCGGGGCTTATACGAATTTCTGTTGGACTTGAATATTCAGGTGATATAATAGCAGATATTATTCAGGCGCTGGAGAAGTGTTGACGTTTTTTTTAACCAGGATATTTAGCACTTAAATATATTCTACCTGTTAAAGGGATATTCATTTATCCAGTTAAATCCCCTGTTCATAAGCAGGAAGTCTTTTGCGTCCTTCCTTGTCATGAATATAGAAACAGAATCTTTCTGAATCATTCCTTTGAAGTTGAGTTTGTTTGAGTCCGGTGTATCATAATAAAGTGTATACTTCAAAGCAGTATCAGCTTTTGGGATAAAGTCAATTTTTTTTGAAATGGTATCCTGTATTATTGTAAACATGCTTGTCCTGTCTGTCATATCCCGCAAACGGGCAAATCCTTCCCACTCTATAAGGAATTCTTTCCATCTTATTGTATCTGTAATTAAAGGGGGTAATGTGTCGTTGTTTATAACAAACGTATCTACATTGTACAAACCATAGAGCTTAGGCTTGGGAGCAGCGTCCCCATATTTTTTCTCCATTTGTTTTGCCTCGTAAATACCAAAAATGATTGTGTAGCCAATCAGCAATGTTTTTAATGATGTTTTCGCGATATGCATCCATTTTTTGGAAAAAACCGGTGCTTTGATTGGAGGAAGAGAAACTGGATTGTCTGTTAAAAAAAATCTTAATAAGCGCGTTGCATCATTTGATAATAAGAACAATGTCATAATAAACAACATGGATGATACTATCTTAACCGGCACATCATAAAAATAATTTACCGCCATCACATTTGCAGTAGTGCATAAGGTAATGACAGCGCCAAGCGTCATTGTTCTTCTGAACAGCAATAGCAGCGCTGCAATTTCAGCAAAGCCCATAAACAGGTTATAACCTTTGGAAAAACCAAGAAATGTCCATGCTAATCCCATAGGAGACGAGTCGCCGTAAGGCTGGGTAAGACGATATAAGTCTGGTGCAGGAAATTGCATTTTAATTACTTTCCAAAGCCCGTAGTTAAATAACATTAAAGCAACATAGTAACGTACCGCGGTAGTTAACCAGTAATAGAGTGTTTGATAGCTTTTTCTTTTCCTGTCCAACAGAGACCATATAACAGTTCCGGCAAAAGCAGAGCATGCAATCGTAAAAACAACTACGTAGTCATATGTTGTGTCACCGCTTCCGTTAGTAAATTCAGTAATGTCGTATGAAAGATGGAGTACGTGTTTTCCAATCCATGGAATAAGTTTTTGCAATAGTTCAGCAGGGTAATGCATAACAATTTCCCAAAAAGGAAAAGTGCCATTGTTTTGAATGACCATGAAAAGGATAAAAAAAATGAATATGAACCGGAAACTTATTTTCTTTAAGGGAGACCAGTACCGTTTACTTTGTAGGTATTCCATCTTTTATTAAGGTTTGATACTTGCTGAATATTACAGAACATACTATGTTCAAAACATTGTATTGTTCGGCGGGTAATGGCGTATTGGTGCCAGGGGGAGGATTAAGCAGGCTGATCAAAAGATTGGTTATACTGATAGTATGGTTAAATATATGAAATACAGCCAGAAAAACAAGCAGGTTGAAGTAATTATGGATGAATAATGAGGAATATAAAAGTCAATAAATTTACCAGCAAAACCACGCCATAAATAAGGTTTGTTCTGCCACTTATAAGCGATAACATTACAATAAATACAGACAACCCTAACAGGATTATTGATTTATTGTCCAGTCCCAAAATGATTTTCATATCATATATGCTGCTTACTGTAGCTACGGCAGGTATGGTTAAACCAATGCTTGCAAGGGCCGATCCAAGCGCAAGATTTATACTGGTTTGCAGCTTGTTCTTCCTCGCAGCATTAATTGCCGCTATAGCCTCAGGCAATAATATTACCGCTGCTATAATAACCCCTACCAATGCTTTAGGTAAATTATAGCTGACTACAATATCTTCAATGGTTGGAGAAAGTTCTTTAGCGAGCAATACTACAATAATCAGGCTCAACAGTAAAAGAACAAGGCTGAAGATCATTTCCCTGTTGGTTATCATTGTTGCATGAGCCTCATCATTATCTCCTGAAAGAAAATAATCTCTGTGCCTTTTTGTTTGTGCCAGTAAAAAGAATGCATAAATAATAAGGCATGCTACTGATACCAGTATAAGCTGTGATGTTGAATAATATGGGCCTGCCACACTTGATGTATACGAAGGGAAAACCATGGTAAGTACCACGATGGAAACAAGCGAGACCAATGCAATAGTTACTGAATGTTTTGAAAAGCTTTGTTCATGAAATTTCAGAGATCCTATAAAAAGGCAGAGACCGATTATGCCATTCAAAATAAGCATAGTGGCTGAGAAAACGGTATCTCTGGCTAATGACGCTGCTTCTTTGCCGCCGGCTACCATCAATGATATAATAATGGAAACCTCGATAATGGTTACCGCAACAGCGAGAATGATAGTGCCAAAAGGCTCACCAACTTTATGCGCTATAATTTCAGAATGATGAACAGCAGCCATTACGCTCAAAATCAGCAGTAATCCTGCAATAACCTGTATTATGCCGTTATTGGGGATAACACCCGAAAAATATAACAACCAGGTAATTACAGGAATAATGGTAGTCCATTGCAGTAGATTTTTTTTCATCAATTAATGTATTAGCTGCTGGTTAATGTTTTGCATCAGATGTTGTAGATCATGTTCGTTCAATATTAAATCACCTTCATGTTCTCAGCATCCCATGTTATAATTTTCTTTTCAAAATAGCTATCGTTACATGCAAGACATGGCGCTGCTGCACGAAAGCCAAATGTAGCGTCTTCGTATACTGAACTATCTGTTCTGATAGCATTGAAGAAATTTGCAAAATGCAACACATGCTCATCTTCACCATCAGGGGCTTTATAGCTAACATCAGGTTTTACAGGGCGTTGTTTATCTTCCCTGGAATACTTTTTATCGTAAGCATCTAATAAATTTTGCTGCATTGCCTGTGGATATGTATTCAGCGCATCCCAACCTCCAATACCGGGTGCTTTTGACAATATGTTATGCTGAACCGTTAAGCCACGGCTTAGTTCCATCACACCTTCATCTCCAATAATACGGGTAACGGAGCTTTCGCCTTTACCACTGCAAAAATTTACCCTTAATGTTAGCTGAAATGCGGGGTGTTCTTTTGTATCGGGATAATCCAGTATAGCCGTCATTACATCAGGTACGTCTCTGCCATCTTTCCAATATGCTGTTTGCCCCGATGCAAAAATTTTACCGGGACCCCTGGAACCTGTTATCATATGTACACGTGTAATGAGATGAACGAACAGATCACCGGCAACGCCTGTTCCAAAATCTTTATAATTTCTCCACCAGAAAAATTTTTTCGCATCAAAAGGTTCCTTTGGCATTGAGGCAATATATCTGTCCCAGTCAATCGTTTCAGTTGATATATCAGTGGGCATGGTATATTGCCATGCGCCTAATGCGCTGTGCCTGTCGTTGGATGCTTCAATACAATTGATCTTTCCTATTTCACCGGAGAGGTATAACGCTCTTGCCTTTGTAAATACTGAGCCGCTTATACTCTGGCTGCCGATCTGCATGATCTTTTTTGTTTGCTGCTGTACATTAATAACCGGCAGTCCTTCTTCTATTTTGTGAACCATTGGCTTTTCGCAATATACATGCTTGCCCTTGTTCATGGCGTCTTTTGCTATACGTGCATGCCAGTGATCGCCTGTTGCGATAATTACCGCATCAATATCTTTTTTTTCTAAAATTTCCCGATAATCGCGGGTTGTGTAAATATGCCTGCCGTATTTTTCTTTTACACGTTCAAGACGTCCGGTATATAAATCACAGGCCGCCGCCAGTTCAACGCCCGGAATTTTCAAAGCGGTGTCCGTGTCGCTGTTGCCCATAATGCCCATACCTATAGTAGCAATGCGAAGTTTGTCGTTTGGACCAATGATTTTTTGTTCCGGAAGAATGATTGCATCATTTTCTTTAAAAGCCATAATTGAGCCTGCTGATAATGCAAGCCCTGAGGATCCAAGTTGTTGTAAAAATTTTCTGCGCGATGATCCGGCCATAATAGTAAAGATTTGATAGACAAGTTTATTAATCGGCTATAAGTTAAATAATTTGTGCGAAAGAAGGATACTTATTCCTGTCTTCGGCTGCATTTCAGACTCACATTCCGGATAATGTATTGTCATTAATATTCAATCTTATTGTCTTGATAACCTATCGTAACTAACAACACTAACCCTGTTATCTTCAACTTAATATTCATTTAATTTAAAAGCAGGTAAGAGTTTTTACGGTAATAAAATAATAAGGTAGGGCTTATGACGCTGGTTTGTTATGAAGATAATAGGATTAGCAGTGCTCAATATAATTGCTCATCATCGTTATACATGATTGCCCAAATTAGGTCGGATTATTAGCTATCCGGCCATCTCTCACTTGTGAAAATTATATATATACCTTCATCATTTAACCACGAAGTGCGTTAAGCCTTACCACGTAGAATCGTTTCTTTGTGCCTCTTTGTGTAAACCCGTTGTGTATTTTATGGCTAAAATCCACATGTAATTGCAGAAAGATTAAAACAGTGAAATCACAGAATTTATCTTCGTGCTTTGCTGCAATGCGGTTTTGTTAATTATATATACCTTCATTGTTTATCTACGAAGTCCACTAAATCTTTACCACGTAGAATCGTTTCTTTGTGCCTCTTTGTGTAAACCCTTTGTGTATTTTGTGACTAAAATCCACATGTAATTACAGAAAGATTAAAACATTGAAGTCACAGAATTTGACTCTGTGCTTTGCTGCAATGCGGCTTTGCTAATTTGAATTGCAATCATTACATTCTTCCAAAGGTTTAGGCAACCTGTGCTGATACCTGGCTATTACCTAATAAAATCAGACCGTGCTGCAGTTAATTTTTACTCACTATTCTCCTCTTTTTCCCCCAACACTTCTTAATTTTAACGCTTCAAAAAATCAATCAGCATCATGAAGAAAAATTTTTTACTGCTTGTGTTTTCGTTTGTATATGTAATCAGCAATGCGCAAAATGATAGTATTATCATAAGTGCAATACAAAAAGAAGGCACTGAAAATTCCCAGTTAGAGAAACTTGCTCATGAATTATTAGATAAGATTGGACCCCGCCTCGTAGGCTCTCCTAAAATGCAGCAGGCGCATGATTGGGTGGTATCAACATATAGCGGATGGGGCATTTCAGCCAAAAATGAAAAATGGGGTGAATGGCGCGGATGGGAAAGAGGCATCACACATATTGATATGATGGCGCCCTGGGTAAAATCTCTTGAAGGAACACAACTTGCATGGTGCCCTTCTACAGGCGGGAAGGCAGTAACAGCCGATGTAATTATTTTACCTGATGTAACAGACTCAGTTGCTTTTGCAAAATGGCTGCCTGCGGCAAAAGGAAAATTCATTATGATATCTATGAACCAGCCTACAGGGCGCCCTGATTATAACTGGGAAGAATTTGGCAAGACAGCGTCTGTAGAGAAAATGAAAAAAAATCGTGACTCGCTCACCTCAGCCTGGGCAGACAGGATTAAGAAAACGGGATATACTACCCAGGCATTGCCTGAAGCATTGGAGAAAGCAGGCGCTGCAGGTATATTAACATCGTATTGGTCAAGAGGTTTTGGTGTGAGCAAAATATTCGGCGCCAGAACGAAAAAAATCCCGACTGTAGATATAGCGCTTGAAGATTATGGTTTATTATACAGGCTGATTGAATCGGGAAGTAAACCAAGGATCAGTATTCAAACTGATTCAAAAGAAAAAGGAATTGTACCTACTTATAATACTATTGGTGAAATTAAAGGCAGCGAAAAACCAAATGAATATGTAATGCTTTCTGCGCATCTTGATTCATGGGATGGCGGCACGGGCGCTACCGATAATGGCACAGGCACATTAGTGATGCTTGAAGCAATGCGCATCTTAAAGAAAATATATCCCAATCCTAAAAGAACAATACTGGTGGGTCACTGGGGTAGTGAAGAACAAGGGTTAAATGGTTCGGGAGCATTTGTGGAAGATCATCCTGATATAGTGAATAACCTGCAGGCATTATTTAACCAGGATAATGGAACAGGCAGGGTTACCAATATTTCCGGTATGGGGTTTTTACATTCATATGAGTATATCAGCAGGTGGCTTTCCAAAGTGCCTTCCAGTATTAAAGATGATATTCAAACCTCATTTCCCGGTATGCCCGGTGGTGGTGGATCAGATTTTGCGTCTTTTGTAATTGCAGGTGCGCCTGGTTTTTCTTTGAGCTCACTGAGTTGGTCTTATGGCACTTACACATGGCATACCAACCGTGATACTTATGATAAAATAGTTTTTGATGATGTAAGAAGCAATGCTATTCTCACTGCTATTTTAGTATACATGGCTTGCGAAGATCCGCAGCGTACATCAAGAGAAAGAATTGTAATGCCTGTAAATTCCAAAGGTGAGCAATCAAAATGGCCAACAAAAAGAACACCTAACCGCAGGGGAGGATTGGATTAGCCCATAGCTGTCAGCTGTCAGCTATGGGCTATCGGCTGACAGCTATATTAATATACATCAGCGCTATTAAGCAACCTGTATTTTAATTTTTGTTGCTGCACTATGCTGAAATATTTGTTGTAGTATAAGGGTGCCCGCCTGTTGGTAGGTAAGCAACGCAACTTAAACTGATAGTAGCAATGCCGCCGCGTTTATAATAAAACAAATAATAAAATATATACTTATTATCTCGAATAAGTTTATTCCCTGTTGCCAACTTCTTCCTTTGCGTGCAGGCAAAAATCATTTCAATAATTTGTACATATCAATTCCCAAAAAACCCTATATTCATTCGTGATTTTTTATCAAGCTTTATATATCCATAACTGTTATTGAATGAAACCACTAACGCTCTTTGCTGCTATCTTAATTATCTTCTCTGCGTGCAACCCCAAACATAAAGACATTGGCAAAATAAATCACCTGAAACTGGTTGCAGGTGATGACGGCAAAACCATATCGCTGTATAAAGAAGGTTTTGATGAACCTGTATTAATGCAACATGCGGAAAACGATTTCCGCCCTTATATCCATCCGATTGTTACTCCGGATGGAAAAGGAGTACTAACGGAGTTTAGCCCCGGGCATCATAAACATCAAACAGGATTATACTGGGGGTTTACAAGAGTGAATGGCAGGGATTATTTTCATCATCCTGCTGATGGCTACTGGAAAAAAGTTTCTGCAGATATTGTTGAGCAGGATGGAGAAGAAGTTAAATGGCAAACCGTATATGATATGCTGGATGAAAAAGGCAATGCTATTATGCGGCAAACACAAAACTGGGCGATCACACAGGATAGTGGTAAATATTTTTTAACGCTCGAATGGAAAGGAGAAGCAAAAACTGATGTTACCATTGGAAAATATGATTATGGCGGATTGTTTTTACGCATGCCCTGGACAGAAGGTATGAAAGCGGAAGTAATTAACGCCGCCAGGCAAAAAAATGAAAAAGCCGAAGGAGAACGCGCCATGTGGGTTGATGTAGGTATGCAGGTTGCAGGCAGAGATAACATGGCGCATATTGCCATATTTGATCACCCCGAAAATAGGGGTTATCCGCAACGATGGCGCGTAGATGGACAGTTTGGTGTGGGACCTGCTACTGCAAGAGATAGCGGTATTGTTATTAAAAGTGGAGAAACAGAAACATATAAGCATCGCCTGATGATATATACCGGGTCATTTAACGACAGGGATATATCGGACGCATGGGGAAAGTATACAGGCAAAACTTCTTTATATTCTACAACGGAATTATGGCAGATGGCGCAGCAGGAAGCGTTGAGCGCAAAATTTTTAACCCCTGATGAGGCGATAGAAGCTATGACATTGAACGACGGTAATAAAGTAAATATATGGGCCGCAGAACCGATGATGACGCAGCCGATGGCGTTTTGCTGGGATGATCGCGGACGGTTATGGATAGCTGAAAACAAAGATTATGAATCAAGAGGCTCAGGGTTTTCAAATGCCGGCGATAGCAGGATCATTATCCTGGAAGATACCAATCATGACGGGAAAGCAGATACACGGAAAGTTTTTATGGAAGGCATTGCCTTTCCTTCTGCTTTAGCTGTTGGCTTTGACGGCGTATTTGTAGGCGCCCCGCCAAACCTGCTTTTTATTCCGGACAAAAACCATGATGATGTGGCTGATAAAGATATTGAAGTGAGACTAACGGGATGGGGTATACGCGACCGGCATGAAACATTGAACAGCTTTCACTGGGGACCTGACGGCTGGCTATATGGCTGCCAGGGATTTGCAACACCATCTAAAGTAAGAAAACCAAAAGGCAAAGGGAAAATATACAGGCATAAAGATCCATTTCCTGAAAATATACTGGAAGGCGATGGTGTAGATATCAATGGCGGTGTATGGCGCTATCATCCTACAAAAGATAAATTTGAAGTGGTGGCGCATGGTTTCAGTAATCCCTGGGGAATTGATTATGATGCAAAAGGACAGTTGTTTATCAGTGCCTGTGTAATTCCACACATGTGGCATGTAATACCAGGCGGTATATATCACCGCCAGGGCGGACAGCATTTTAATCCTTTCGTATATGACGACATAAAAACCATCACCGATCATAGTCACCGTTCTGCGCATGGCGGAGCGAGAATATACCAGTCTGATGCATTTCCGGCGGTTGACAAAGGGCGGATATTTATGTGTAATATTCATGAACATGCGGTATTGTCTGATATATTGGAAAGAAAAGGTTCAGGATTTGTGGCCCATCATGGCGAAGATTTTATGATGGCTAATAATGGACAATGGGTGGGCTTTAGTATGGAGGTTGGGCCAGATGGCGGTATATATGCACTGGACTGGCATGATGCTGATATATGCGGGCAAACAGTGAAGAATTCAGAAACAGGAAGGATATTCAGGATAATGCCTGCAAAATCAGCAGCAGAAAACTGGGATGGAAGATACAGTGATCTTTCAAGGCTAACAGATGTGCAGTTAGCGCAATTGCAAACAAGCATGAGCGACTGGCATGCACGCAGAGCCCGTGTTATTCTACAGGGAAGAACGGTGAACAAAGCATTGGAAAAAACGGCTTATGATAAATTGGCTGAACTGTATACTTCGTCATCAAATGCAGATTATCGCCTGCGCGCCATGTGGGCACTATATGTTACCAAAAGTTTAACCGCCGATATGCTGGTAAAGGCATTGGACGATAAAGATGAATATATCAGGGCCTGGCCGATACAGATGTTGTATGAAGATGCAGATGTGCCTGCATCAGCATCTGCAAAGATGATCGCGATGGCACAAAAAGATCCATCGCCTGTTGTGCGTTTATATCTTGCTTCGGCAATACAGCGTGTTGATAAAGAAACAGGCTGGAAACTTGCAGAAGCGCTAACAAAACATGCGGAAGACCAGGCAGATCACAATCTTCCTAAAATGATATGGTTTGGTTTTGAAAAGATAGTGAAAGAAGACACAAAGCGGGCGCTGAATATTGCCGTTAATTCAAATATTCCGCTGATCACCACTTTTACCGCACGCAGAATTGTAGACGCGAATGCGATTGAGGATTTGGTAACGGCGATAAATACACAACCTGCTTCGGTTAATTATTTGCTGGAAGGCATGCTTGCCGGCATGGAAGGGCGCGTTGATTTAAAATCACCTTCTAACTGGAAAAATGCATATACCACTCTAAAAGGTAAGAACAATAAATCATCGCAGCTTGCAGATGATATAAACGCGTTGTTTGGAGATGCTGAAGCCGCCAAGATTTCGCTTGCAGTTTTAAGTGATAAAAAGAATGCCGCTGAACAACGCATTAAAGCTTTAAAGGCTTTATCCGCCCAGCAAAGAAAAGAGCTGATACCACTGTTTGAAGGATTATTGAATGAACCGCAGATGAAAACAGAAGCCATACGGGCAATAGCGGCATTCAATAATAATGGACTTGGTAATATGCTCATGTCAAAATACCATAATTTGAATGAAGAAGAAAAAGCACAGGCAGTGAATACACTCTCATCTCGTCCTGCCTATGGATGGATATTGGCACAGGCTATTAAAAATAATGCGATACCCCGTAAAGATATTTCGGCAAATGTTGCGAGGCAGTTGCGCAGGGTGGTTGGCAGCGGCTTTGTGGAAATATGGGGACCGATTGATGATAAGCCTGCCAACAGCAAAGAATATGAAAAATATAAATCACTGGTAACAGGTCAGCATGCAAAAAAGCCTGATGTCAATAATGGGCAAATAGTATTTTCAAAAACCTGCGCTACCTGTCATACCCTTTTTGGAAACGGAGGAAAGATTGGCCCTGATCTGACAGGCAGCAACCGCTCTAATATTGATTACCTGCTTGCCAATATATTAGACCCCAGCGGCGATATACAGGATGCCTATAAAATGCTTGTGATAACTACAAGAGATGGCAGAACATTTTCCGGGAATCTTGTTTCAGAAAACGACAGGCAGATTACCATGCGTGTGGTTGGACAGGATGATGTAGTATTAAACAAATCAGCTATTCAGTCCAGGGAAGTAATGAATACATCTATGATGCCGCAGGGGTTACTGAATAATTTAAATGATCAGGAAGTGGCTGACTTACTGGGGTATTTGATGAAGGGAAAAAAATAAAATAACCTTATCTGCAAGGTATCAGATATGGATGGAAAAGTGATTTTCGACGATATATACCGGTGGTTATTCCCGGAAAAGAGTAGTCTGTCGGCTAAACAAGTCTATCCGTCGAAAAAACAGTAAATCGCTATTGCAATACCACGGGATATTAATATCTTCGCCCCGGTTTTTCATAGGATATTGGATTTAAAACGGGGCGGATTTTTATCCACCCTTTTTTATTTTCAGGCTTATCTGAAGTTACAAAAGCAGTTAAATAATACATATTTGTAATAAAGGCACTATTTTAGATATACTATTTATATTTTACCCCTGCACACTTACCTTTGATTACATTGATCTCCATATGCTGAAAAAACACATCTTTTCTTTACAACATATTTTGTTTGCTGCTTTCTTATTGTGGAATTATGATGCATTCAGCCAGTCGGACCGGATTCCGCTTGGGAATAAACAATACCAGTTGTTAGACAGGCTTGATATCAAGTTGCAAAACGATTCTGTGCTTTCTTTTTCTACTATAAAGCCTTATAGCAGAAAGCTGTATACTGAAAGAGCAGAATATATTGATTCGTTAGACAAAGCAGGTGTAATATCGGATCAGTTGTCTGATGTTGACCGTTACAATATCAGGAGTGTGCTGATGAACAATGCGGAATGGACAAAATCTTTTGGCGACTCTTTCAGCGTGCGTAAGCCTATCTTTAATACATTCTTTAAAACCCCGGCCCATTTATACGAAACCTATAGCAAGGATTTTATACTCATCATTGATCCGGTTTTAAACCTGCAGATGGGTAAATCATCAGAGCTTGATAAAGCATTGTTTACAAATACGAGAGGCATAACCCTGCGCGGTAATATTGGAAAAAAACTGGGTTTCTACACTTATATAACAGAAAACCAGGAAAGAGATCCCCTGTATGTACAGCAATATGTAAATAAACACCTGGGAGTACCTAACGCGGGTTATTTTAAATTTCTGTCCGGTGGTGGTTACGATTATTTTGATGCAAGAGGAGGTATAGATTTCGCGGCGTCCAAATTCATTAATCTTCGTTTTGGATATGATAAGCTTTTTTTAGGTAACGGATACCGGAGTTTAATGTTGAGCGATTTTGGTAACAATTACCTGTTCCTGCAAATGGACGTGCAGTTACGCAAGTTTGCATATAAGAGTGTATATGCTGAATTGATTGCACCATTTAGTCCTATTCCCAACAGGGATACCGTTAGATACAAAAATTATATGGCATTTCACCATCTTAGCCTGCAGTTGGCAAAATGGTTAAATGTTGGTGTATACGAAAATGTGATATATAACGGAAGAAACGGTATAGAGCTGAGTTATTTAAATCCCATCATGTTTTACAGGGCTATGGAAATGCAGTTGGGAAGCGGCAATTCAAAGGCAACCATTGGTATTGATGTTAAATCAAACCTGCTCAAAACACTTCAGTTGTATGGTAATCTTGTTATAGGAGAGTTTGTGTTTAAGGATCTTAAAAATTACGGCAGCGGTAGCTGGTTAAATAAACAGGCGTTGCAGGTTGGCGGCAAGTATATTGATGTACTTGGCGTTAAAAATCTTGATCTGCAGGCTGAGGTTAATATAATCAGACCGTTTATGTATGCGCATAAAGACAGCAGTACCGCATTTACACATTATAACACTGAATTGGCCCATCCTTTAGGAGCAAACTTCAGGGAATATATTGCTGTTTTAAAATACCAGCCATTCAACAAACTATACCTTACCGGTAAACTAATGTACAACTATAGAGGGCTTGATTCAGCCGGTGTAAATATGGGTGGCAATATTTTCCGGAGTTATGATACCCGTCCGCGTGATTACGGATTTTTTATCGGTACAGGAGTTCCTGTAAAATCCCTGCTTGCATCCTTTTCAGCCTCTTATGAGCTGCTGCAAAATTTATTTATAGATGTGAGTATTGCCAATCGCAGCTATAACGTACAGGGACAACCGAAGCAGAGTGAGTTGTCTTTTTCTACAGGTGTAAGATGGAATATAGGAAAGAGAGAATTTGAGTTTTAGGAAAGCGTTGTATAGCTTTATACCGCAGATACCAATATTTATGTAAGACTGACCATTAGTCCGTGGCCAAGGTTGTAATATAATATAACCCGTATGAGTGCCACCAAATCTGTCATTATTATTATACTATTTTCTTGCTTAGCCGCCGCTTCTTCTGCGCAAAAAAAATTGTTGCGGGATAGCGTATATAGTTTTTCTTCAGTATTATCACCTGATGCTATTCATATAATTCCTTCAGTATATCATTATACTCCATATAATGGGCAAAAAATAAATTTTGGATTAATTACATATAACAGGTGGTGTTATGTAGTAATTAAAATAGCAGCAATTTCTGCAAATGAAGACTATATTTTATCTGTTGACAACACAAGCATTGACACGGTATTGTTGTATGCCCTTACAAAAGCAGGGGCAAAAGAGGAGAGATACAGCGGCGGCAATATGGTGCCTTATAATACCGCCAGGAAATATGTTTGGCACAGCATGCCTGTTAAGATAACAGATAATGAGTGCTATTACCTGGCTGTTTTCCAGGACCAGGGGAAAAATGTGAATGTTGGTTATAAAATAATGCCTTTACACGAGCTTGATAAGCTTTACTCCTCATTTGACCGGTTAATATGGTTTTATATGGGCGTTGTTTTTCTTCTTATTGTAGCGGTAGTATACGGTTGGTTTATTTTCCGGAATAAAGCATTGGGATATTATACACTCTATATGATTTGTGTTGCAGCGTGGATATTGGCGCATTACGGGTATTTATATCCTATGCTTTATCATAACCTGCCGGTGCTTAATGGAGTAATAAAGCCATTATCTATATGCTGGGCCCTGCTTTCCTTCTGTTATCTTTTACGTGCATTGTTCATACGGGATGTTAAAAGCGATTGGTTTGCAGCAACCATTCTGCAATATATTACCCGGACTGGTTTAATATTAACTACAACTTTTGTTGTTTATCTTTTCATACCAAAGCACGGGTATGCTCCAACATTATTCAATCTTGTATGGCATGCTTATTTTATAATATCTTTTTTGGGCATATTGTTTGTGTTGAAGCGGATGTTTGAAAAAAGTACCGCAGCACGGCTGTTTGCGTTGGCAATGGGTATAATGGTGTTAATGTCTGTTCAGCAGGTGTTGTCCAACTCGGGTGTTTTCCATAATACTTTTTTAAATGATCACGGCATACTGCTTGCAAGCATGGCTGAAATGATGGTGCTTACCTGCGCAACCTTTTTAAATATCTGGGAAGACAGGAGGCGTATAGCCCGGCATGTTGTACAACTGGAAGAAGAACATTCCCGTACGCTGGAGCAATTGGTGGCGGTGCAGGATAATGAAAGGCGCAGGATTGCCGGAGAATTACATGACAGCATTGGCCCGATGCTGGCTGCGCTCAAAATCAATTTTCAATTAATAACAGCGAGAGCACAAGACGGGTTACCGGTACAACTGGTGGCTAAAACCGAAGATATCCTGGACGGTTCTATGGCAGAGATAAGGAATATCTCGCATCAGTTAATGCCAAAAGGGCTATCATCGGAAGGGCTGATCGTTTCTCTTTCCAGGTATTTCAGCGATCTCCGGGAAGTATATAAAATACCTGTTCAGTTTCATCACAGCATTACCGCCTCTTTGCATAAAGATGTGCAGCTTAATGTATACAGGATCATGTGCGAGCTGGTATTAAATGCAGCTAAGCATAGTAAGGCTTCCTGTATTTCCGCTGCCGTTGAAACACCGGGCGGAGCGATAACAGTAACTGTAAAAGATGACGGAAGAGGATTTAACCCTTCATATATAAAAGAAGAAACGTTGGGCTTAAGCAGTATTGAAAGCCGGGTAAATTATTTAAAAGGGAATCTCAAAATTGAGTCTGCGCCCGGTGAAGGAGCGTGTATTACAATAGCAATCCCGAAGAAAATTGATTAAAGCCTGATCAATCCCATGCTGTTGGCTTTTAATAATAAGCCGATACGGTTTTTTACATTGAATTTTTCAAATAATTTGGCGCGGTAGGAGTCTACCGTTGATTCACTTAAAAACATTTTTTCTGCTATTTCCATATAGCTAAGATCTGTGCACATGTATTGCAGCAGTTCCTTTTCCCTGTCTTTTAAAACAGGAACAGGCTCGGTGTTTTTATGAGCTATAAAATTGCCGATTTGCCTGGTAACATGCGGCGTGTAATAGTAACCATATTTCACAATGCTTTGCAGTGCATTTTGCAATTCATCCGCGCTTACACTTTTAAGCAAATAACCTTTAACGCCGTATTGCAGCATTTTAATAATGCTGTTATCATCATTTTCCATAGTAAGCGCTAAAATATGTGCCGGTAATTTTTGTTGAAACATCCATTCCGCTACCTCAATGCCGTTTTTCCCGGGCATATTAATGTCAAGCAATAATATATCAGGCAGGTTATTTTCTTGTTGCAGCATTTTTATAGCCTGATTCCCGTCCTGTGCCGTCCATATAACCTTACATGCATCAAAAGCATTGATGAGCGATTCCAGCGAATCGCAGAATATTTTATGATCATCTGCAATGGCTATGGTAGTCATTTATTTCAGTAGTAAATGTTAAAGGTACTGAAGATTGCCAAGGGGAAAACATGAAAGGTTTCATGGTTTTTCCTGATGAAATTTGAGGATTATTCCTGAATGAAGTATTGAAACGGACAAGTAGCTTTGAAACAACAAAGCAATGATATAAAAATTGAAGGAGTTCAATGGACACTCCTTTCAAAAAACAATATCTTATAAATTCCTCCCACCGTAGCCGCAACGTAGCTGTTAAAAGCAGGAAGATTCCTGAAGCTATTACAAAGCAAACACTTTATTTACCCGACTGAACCAAAAGGTATAAGTATGAAACAGGTAAGCCAATAACATGGGCTACGATATTTTATGGGTGACATCAAAATTATAGCAAATAAGTATTTAGAGAGTGCAAGTAAATTGCAAGACTCTTCCATTAAGTTTATTATTGGATTTTCTTTGCTCGTTTTGTTTTGTTGGGCATTTGCTGAACAGGTTTTTTACAAAACAAAGTATGAAGCAATCCGTTTAAACAAGTTAGAGCAAAAAATTGGTCAGTTTAAAAATATTTCAGGAGGGCTTTCTAAGAATCAACAAAATGAATATGATTCTTTAAAAAAGAAAATAAGTATTCAGGATTCAGTCAATGCGGAAACTTACAAAGCGGTTGAAGAGAATATCCCCCCAGCTTTAAAATTTTTATTAAAGCAAGCAACAAAAAAGCCTTTTGGTATTTTATTAACTTCTTTGACAACCCTTTTCTTTCTTATTTATTTATTTAATTTAAGGAGGACTTATTTAAGTAAACTATCTACAGGTTTACGAATTATCAAAGAAGAAGAGGGATATAATAAAATATTTGACTACAACATTGCTATTCCATTTTGGGCTTCACCTATTCCATTAATAACTAATAATGAAATCTCAAAGTCAGATTTATTAATAATCGGAGGCTTAACTAAAAAAAGAAAAATTCATTATTTAAGTATTTGTTTTAGTTTATCATTTTTTTTATTAATTCAAGCAAGGCTTTATTTTATCTCTTTAATTACAAACTCATACAATCAGAGCTGGGTTTTAATTGTTCAGGCCATAGCATTACTTTTTTCTGTATCTCTTATTTTGATTTGGCTATTACCTTCAACTTTTCAAAATTCATACAACAATGAACAAAGGCTTAACCCGATGCGTAGGAGAAATTTTATTACTACCTCATCTTTTTTAATTTCCGGTCTATTTTTAGGTGTTTACTCTAAAACTCTTAGCGATACCATTACAGGCAAAATGCTTAAGCCCAGATTTAAAACAAAAAAGAGAATTAATAAAATCACAGATTGTAGAACAATTGAATTGCGGGCATTAGAATCAATTAAGCAAAACAAATTACAAGAGGCTTCTGAAATTATATATTCAGAAATTAGCAAAAAGAAAAAGTTCTATTTTTTAAAACATTACATAAGGCTATTTGATCTCTTGATTTTGTTATGTTATAAAGAACCCAATATTTATAATAACAAGTTTAAAAAAACAATTGGCCTTGCTAAGCAAAGTAATAATAAAATTTTACTGGCAAAGGCAAGACATTGGGAGCATACTACAAGTAAAGAAATTAAACATATTAAAAGCCGAAAATATTGGGACAAAAATGAAATTGCATAGTATGTATGTTAATGCAGACTAGCTCCCATTTGGGAGAAGGTGGGGGTTCGATTCCCCCCTTACTATCAAAATGAGCAAGGAAATTCTAATAGTGGCAATGAAACAAATGGCAGTTAATTTATGTTGACAAATATGGCTGCCTATATAATGAAGCTTTCGTTATATCCACAGGACAAGCAGTGAAAACGCTATCGTAAGAGTAACTATTTGCCCCTATCTAAAATCACCGTTATTAAAACAAAACCTGATGTTATGTTCAACAATATTGCTCTTGATGTTTTTATTGGACTGGTCTTTATTTTTCTGTTGTATAGCTTATTAGCTACTATATTGCAGGAGATAATAGCTACTAACTTCTGTTTCAGATCCAAAGTTTTGGAAAAAGCCATTCTTCGAATGCTGGAAGATGGTAAAACGACTTCCTCCTCTGCAATATGGGATAGAATCGTTACTACTGTCAGACTTTTTGGAACGCCAAACCAGCTTAAAGACAAAGCTGTAGCCGCCTGGTTCTATGCGCACCCTTTAATAAAATACCTTGGAGAGGATAATACGTACAGCAAACCGGCTTACCTGTCTGCTCAAAATTTTTCCAAGGTGATGATTGATTTGCTAAAAGGTTTTGGCAATACGGATATTAACGAAACCCAGGTGGTAGCCAATTCAATAAACAATGAAACCATTTTTAAGATCCCGATAAGTGTAGAACATGACAAAAATAATCCTGCTGTAAAAGCAATATTGTATCAGGGGCAGGGAACAATTATAAATGCCCTGGATACCGTGAAGATAAACACAGATACAGCATTATTCCTGAAATCACTTTGGCTGGAGTCAGACGCTGATCTCGAAAAATTTAAAGCCGGCCTTGAAAAATGGTTTGATGATACAATGGAAAGATGTACCGGCTGGTATAAAAGATATAACAAAACGGTATTATTTGTTTTGGGTTTTATAATCGCAGTTTTTTTTAACGTAGATACCATAGCCATTCACCGCGTACTTGCTACTAATGATAAAGCAAGGGATGGACTGGTTAATATGGCAATCAGTAAACAGCAACAGTATGGTGAAATAATCAAAAACCTTGATTCACAGAAGAACAGTAATAATTCATTGCAGGAAAAGGCATTGCTCTCCGCAGATTCTGTTTATAAAGAAACTTATCAATTACTGTCAAAAGATGCAAATGAAGCCGGTAGCATTTTAGGGTTAGGATGGTCTTGGTGCGATACACTTAAAATGTACAAGGATTCTGTAAAGATGAAATCGGAATTAATACAAATACAAGCAAAGCTATCGGAGATAGATGATAATATGTTGAAGATAGGAGATAGTTTGAAAAATGAAAGGAATAGGATTGCAAGTACAAAAAAGGAAAATAGACCTGATGTTGTTAAAAGTGTTGCCAGTAAAAATATTCAGAATCTTGAGGCAGATTCACTTAAGCTGAGAAACAGCTACAATTCACTCCACTATATATCCGATAGCGTTAATTATATTCTGCAAAGATGTGAATATATACAAAAGTCTATTGGAGACAGATGGTTTGTATATGCTCCCAATCAAAACGGCGGCGTTGAAACATTCACAGGCTGGCTTCTCACTGCCTGGGCGCTTTGCCTCGGCGCACCATTTTGGTTTGATATGCTTAACAAACTTATCAGCTTGCGTGGTACGGGTACCAAAATTGATCCTGCCTCTTCCGGCAGCGCCGGCACCACAACAAATGCCGGCACCACAACTTCGGCAAGCGCTGCCAATACAAGCCCGGTGATAATAAATAATAATTCAAATCCAGTTGAGGAGGCTGTAGGTTAGTTATGTTATTACAGGTATCAGTTAACAGGTTAAACAGGCGTAGCCGGGTGCCGGAAAGCTTTAGTGATAAAAGCACTGTGATAGGAGTTGTTGAACTCGGGTTTAAATTTGAAGGAGAACAGGTTGTTGGAACTATTGATCCGGCATTAGGCGAATGGTACAAAGATGCCACAGGTTCTTTTTACTGGGGTGGCGGGCTTCTTAAATTACCAGGCCGGGTTATTTCAAATTTTAAAGACCTGCCAATAAACCTGCCTTCCAATTTCAGGTTGGGGATTGATATATCACATCATAATACCCGTCTCGACTGGCAGGCATTCAAAAATGCAGGATGCGAATTTGTATTTATTAAAGTTTCTGACGGAGTAGGCACGCCCGATACGCAAGCGCCCTTACATGCACAAACAGCTTTGCAGCAAAATTTCAGGATAGGATATTATCATTTTTGCCATGCCGACATGAAAAGCGGCGGTACGATTGAAAAAGATGCGCAAAATGAAGCTAAAGATGCTATGAGCAGGATGCAAGGTTTACCAATGGCCGACCTGCCTTTTGTGCTTGACCTGGAAGATGATAACACCCCACTTTCGCCAAAGCAATACACCGACTGGGTAAAAACTTTTATTGCTACAATGACACTGCCGTTCACCCGGAAAGGGATTATGATTTACAGCCGCAAAGAATTTCTTGACCGGCGTTTAGAGTCTGGTCATGATCTCGGGCAACAGGTTAAACTGTGGATTTCACGCTACCCGGAGCATCCTGATATGAATAATGTACCAAGTCCGGCAGGCTGGAATGACTGGAGTATATGGCAATATAAAGACAAGGGGATTATAGGAACAAGCAGCCCTTTAGATTTAAATATTATGAAAGACTCCACTCTTTTTTAATACCGTTGTTATGGCATCTTTTAAAGTAAAAGCACAATTATTAAATGTTCGGACCGAACCGGTAGAGGAGTTTAGCAATAAGAAAAATATTATTGGCAAGCTAAAAAAAGATGCGCCATTTGAAAGCATAGATGAACAGACAAATAAACTGGGTGTATGGTATAAAGATGCAAATAAACATTGGGTGTGGGGAGAGGGGTTGGATAGTTTGCCAACACCTTTTAATAGTTTGATAAATTATGGCAAAATAGCATTTACCAACATACCGAGTAGTATTAAAGCTACAAAAGGCGATAAAGTCAGGATAGCCATAATTGATACTGGAATAAACAAGTCGCATCCGGCTTTTCAGAGCCAGGAAATAAAACCAATTTTTAATGCAATTGATAATAACAACAAGTTAAATGATATTAATGGTCATGGAAGTCATGTAGCTGGCATAGTCGGAGCAAGAGGTTTGGTGACTACAGGTATAATTGGCATAGCTCCTCTTAGTGAGTTGTTGCTTATTAAAGGGGTTGATGATGATAAAAGTACTTCTGCTTCAGATTTAAACAATGCTCTAAAACATGCTATTGATTTAAGTCCGGATATCATTAATCTCAGTCTGGACATACCTGAAGAAAGATTTGGAATTATAGAGAATGAAATTAATAGAGCAAAAGATAAAGGGATTATGATTATTGCTGCCGCTGGCGAAAATGAAAGATTAACGGAAAATGACACCATTTTTTGCCCTGCTAGTAAAGCAGGAATTATCGCAGTTGGAAGTTGCGATGAAGTCTTCTTAAAGGGTGATACGATATTTAATAAAAAAATAAATTATGTAGTACCTAATTATTCTTATTGGTCTTGTTCCAATGAAGCAAAAGTTTATTCGCAGGAATCAGGAAGTAGCATGGCAACAGCATTTGTCACGGCAATCATTTCCCTTATAATTTCTTTTGGAACGCATGACAAGGAAGAAATTCTTAAATCTCTGAAAGATCTATCGCTACCTATTTCCCAATTTTCTGCCGGCCAAATTTGTTTATTAGATCCTTTAAAATAATTATATATGAACAACAGTCTACGCATGTTATTCATTTTAATCCTTGTTTCCGCAGGCATTAAAACAATTGCACAAAATTCTTATTATGATGCTATGAGATTAAAAAAATATACGAACAAAGATGGAGATTTAAAATCTACTGAAGACTCCGTATATTTTATTTTAGATGATTATATACAACACGAAAAAAAGAATACAATTCATGAAATTGATAGCATTTTAAGAAAGAATAAAAACCCATTCTTTATTCTTTCAGGGGCTGCAAGGAGTCAGGCAAACGATAATAAAATAGGCTCTTTTTTTAGAGGCACTATTACTTCCGTTGGCAACCTCGATGTTACCTCCATCGCCGATGGTCTCGCACAATTTCTTATCAAACGCGGTAAAGAAGAATTAAACATTGCATTCTTTCAACGCATGAAAGAATTTTTGGAAAAGAATGTGGAAGCTAAAACATTATTTCCATCCACTGTACAATTCTTAGGAAAAATAGCTTCGTATCGCTATTCGGAGTTTTTACCAACGCTGCGGGAAGCTTTCTACAAAGACATCAATAACCTCATAGTTAACCTGAGTATTTTAATTGATCTGCCTAAATACCAGGACTTATTAAAAGCGCTACCTGAAATACGGGTAGCCATACGTTCTGCAAAAATCATAAGCGAGCTTTCCCAGCCGGATTCTTCCATGCACCCCGCAAACCTTATAAGTCATTTAGCACATTTAAAAGAATGGGGAGAAATGAATGTTAATCTGCAAAATTCATGGAATGTGTTAGACAAAATTTCAGAAAGCGTTAGAGAAAAACCATATATAATTGATACTACTTATGACACTACTAAATCAATAGTATTAAGAGAAATTAGCAGACTGATGCCAGGGAGTACTATTACTGATACGGTAAAATCGATAAAAGGTTTCTATAGTTTAAAAAGAACAATTATATCAGATACTTTAGTAAAATTTGATACCACAGTTAACTTAATTACAAGCCAGAAATTCGATACTATTATTAATACTAAGGTAGCCTGGATTAAATTCAGCGACTTCAACAAAAATATCCTGAGTGACCCCATCGCGCTTAAAATTTATCTTGGATTGCTATATCAGAAAATGGATACAATAGCTTTCAGGGATGGTAAGGATAGCCTTATAAGCATCCGGGGCTTTATGGATAGCAACAAAACTAACATTTTCAGGATCGCTGATCTTATAGAAAATTTTCTTGTTCTCGCAAACGATGTGGAACAATCCATTAAAACCCTGAAAGACAAAAAAGGCAACCTGACCAACGATGATTACTACACTTATATACAAAAAGCTATTGACGTTATTGATTACGGGTTTAAAGTAGCCAACACAATAAAAGACGGGATTGCAGATGACCGGTATATTAAAATGGCACGCAATGCAGAGGACCTGTATAAAAATATCTATACAAAGAACTATAATGCGGCTGTAATGAATGGATACAGCATTCTTGAAGAAGTATTAACTAAATATGATATCGCCATTCACGAAAAAGAGAAGAGGATCAGATCATCTTTATTATCCGAAATTAAGAACGAAGCAGAAAAAACGAGTATAGGAAAGGATTTGAAAAAATTATATCTGGTGCACCGCGACCCTGATACCCTGAAAGAAGTTTTAAAAGACTCGATAAGTTTATCTAAGATTAGTGATACGACCTTACGTAAAAATCTCTCAGTTTACATTACTGACATAACAAAAGTTACACGTAACCCTGTAAAATTGGACTCAATAGTAGAATATTTACAAACCTTTGCGATAATACAAGCTGTTCCTGATAGTAATGCAAATACAGTAGAAAAAATACTTCGTTATGGTAATTTAATGGCGAGCATTGTAAAAGCCGAAAGCTCCGAGGAAGCGCAGGCTGCTATTGAAGCTGCCGTTTTACCAGCCGGAAGCTCATCCATTAAAAAGAACACAGCCTGGAATTTTTCGCTTAACGCCTATATAGGGGGGTACTTTGGCAGGCCTGTAAACACTACCAACCAAATAGATGGTAATAATTCTAAAGCAGGAGTTACTGCGCCGGTGGGGCTTGCTGTAAGTAAAGGGCTATGGCATTATAAAAATGGAAACCCGATTGGATCAATAAGCTTGTATGGAACATTAATAGATGTTGGAGCGATTGCCGGATATAGGTTGAACAACGATAGCACGGCATTAGATTCAAAAATTACATTGAATGATATTTTTGCCCCCGGCGGCTACCTTGTTTACGGATTGGGCCTGCCATTTAAATGGGCTTCTTATGTACCGCTTTCAGTAGGCTATGGATGGCAATATAGTTCTAAACTGTATCAGAAAAAAGATAATGGGAAACTTGCTATATCAGATAAATCAAGATGGAGGAGCAATTGGTTTGTTGCTATTGACATTCCTCTCGTAAATTTTTACAGCAGGAACTATAAAAAGTAAAAATATGAATGCAAAATCTCACTGGGCAAAGTTTTTAAACGAAGTTGACGAGGCATTAAAAGATCTGGATGTACGTGCTAATGAAGAATGTTTTTACCGGGGACATGGATTTAGCCATTATAAATTGCTGCCGGGTTTGTTCCGCGGGCTTCCCGACAAACGCCTGAATAGAAAACAAAAAGAAAGTATTCAGATGACAGAGTATAATCTTTTTTACGAATTCAGGGCAAGAGCAAAAGAAGCCAACGGGCAAAACATATCTGACTGGGATATTCTTTTTTATATGCAGCACCATCTTTGCCGAACCCGGTTGCTCGACTGGTCGGAGTCGCTGGGGGTAGCGGTGTTTTTTGCATTGCTCGATAAAAATAAACCTAGCTTTTCGCCTGTGGTTTATATGCTAAATCCCTATGCTATGAATGAATTTAATGAGGATGCAAGAGATCTGTATAGTCCTGAATTTCTTGACGATGAAGATGATAACAGCTACAGTGATATTATAAACATGGAATATCCTGAGTTTGGATGGAATAAACCGTTAGGTATTTATCCTATCAGGCAGGTAAGCCGGCTTATAGCCCAGGGCGGATATTTTACTATTCATGGAAATGATATGCGCCCTATTGAAAGTATTCTCCCTGAAAAGAAAAACATCTGGCGCAAAATACCGCTGCCAATTGAAGCGCTTGCAGAGGCAGAAAGATTCTTAGGACAGGCCGGCATCAATGAGTTTACTATGTTTCCCGATCTCGATGGTTTGTCAAAATACCTCAATAGAAAGTATTTTTTATAATTCTGGTGTAGAGGGTTCCGGACCTTAGCAACAACTCATAGGTTTAACCACTAAATTTTAATGCCATGGCAAAAAACGTGAAAAGTGCAGTAGCAAAATCTGCAAAAAAACCTGTTTTTAGAAGTAACGATGTATGAGAATCCTCCTGAAACATATAAATAAGATAATTATAATGATTAAACGTTGGATCATGAAAGATATATTTGAATTTCTTAGGCAAACACTTAATACAATCAGATACAATGGGGTGTATATTTTCCTTTCTATCGCTTTCCCTTTGATACTTATTGTATTTGACGCAGGCATAGAAATTATGCGCTCCTTGTCTGAAGTGCAAAGCCAGTTGAATCTGTCGCTTTGCCTCGTTGCGTTTTTCATACTTGGCTTCTCTGTATGGTGTATTCCCACGCTGGCTATAACAATGTTCCGGTTTTTTACAGGATACAAAGAAGCAAGCGGCATTTCTCAGCCTGCGGAAAATGAGAATCAAATACCTGAGGATGAGGCATGCGTAAAAAAAATAATTCCTCAGGATATGAAATCTGAGGAAGAGCTTTTTGCTTCACTGGTTGCTATCTATAATGACAAACCGACTGATAATGATCAGAAAGGAAAAACTCAGTTTCCGATCCGCTATTTTGCCGTTTTTCCCTGGCTAATGTTTTTATTAACCTATTACTGGGTTGTTGGCAATAGTAAAGGACTGGCATTGGAAGTAATAGTTATAATTGTTCTATTTGTGATTGGAAACTGTTTTTACAAAAAGTATAAAAAAAAGATTCCGGTTCCTGAGAAGCCTTTAGCATTTCTTTTAAAATGCACCACACCGTTTTTGGTATTGTTGGCGACACCTTATTTTCTTGGCATTTCTGCTATACATGAGTATCATTTGTACACTTATGGCTTTATAGCGCCGTTAAGTATTGTTATTTTTTATTACACGCTTTGTTTACTTGAATATAAGAAAACAAACTATCAATTGTCTAAGTTTAACTATAATATCCTGCTTATCGTTTTAATATTTGCAATAGTTGGGGCTTATATATTAAATATTAAGCAATTGTTGTCTAATATTTCACCTGTTGTGATATTGATTGTTATTGCAACGATAATGATTATGATTTTTGACCTTTTTATTAGCCAGTATTTGTTGGCTAAATTTTCTCGAATAAAAATTACAGAGACACTGAACGGAGAAACAGAATGCGAAAAAAGAAAGTATGATATTCCGATTTTAAAAATACAGGTATATCAACTTGTAATTTTAACTTTTCCGATTGTCGTAATTCTGTTAACACTCTTTTCATCTTTAAACAGTCATAAGATCAGGAAAATATCCGAGCCTGGCAATTATGTTTCCGTAACTGACAGAGCAACACTCATTGATTATTTTGAAGCATGGTATAAAAATATTGACTCTGTAACAGCGAAAGACTCAACTATTTACCTGATTTCGGGACAGGGTGGTGGTTCAAGGGCTGCCGCATGGTTTTTTATGAATATGATCAACCTGGAAAAGCAGGCAAAGGATACAAATTTTTACAAGAAAGTGTTTTCCATTTCTACCGTTTCTGGTTCCAGCGTAGGCGCATACATGTATTTGGGAACAAAATATTTTGATATTGATGCAGCTTATATTGATAGTGCAGCGTTTTCTGGTCTTTTTGCTAAAAATTACATGAGTAGCGCCTTCTACGGGTTGTTTTTAGGCGATGGAATTGACGGGATGTTGAATATGATTATTCCTTCAGACGATGCCTTCCCCAAAGACCGGAATTATTATTTGCAAAAAGAAGAAATGGATGCTTTTAATAAAACATTCCATGAAAAAATAAACGATAAAGAGAAAGATTTTTTTGAGACGGATTACATGCACATGTATCAAAATATAGCAAAAAGACCTCCGCTCTTTTTAATTAATACTGCTATTATAGACAAAGGAACCCGGGGTGTTTTTTCTCCCGTGCAACTTGAGGGTGTTAGCCTGGCCCGGGACCTTTACAAAGAATTTAAGATTGAAGACCATAATGGGCAATATAATATCCCTTTGACTACCTGCGTAAATCAAAGCCAGGCTTTCCCTTTGCTTAGTGCCTACAATTATATGGACCGCGTTGGGCGTTTTATTGACGGTGGCTTGTACGAGAATACAGGCTGCGCTACAACACTTGAAGTGTACGAAGCATTAAGGAAATACCTGGATACTGCCCACAGAGGTATAAGAATTGTTTTGTATAGTCTTACTTCAGGTAATATGACAGATGATTATACTGTATCGTATAAAAATGCGTCTATCTTAAACTCGCTCACTGCGCTTATGAAGGTTCCGTTCGGGGGACACCAGAACTTTGCATATAATGATTTAAAAAGGCAGGTTACATATTTAAACCGTTTTTGTGATAGCACAAGAAGAAGAGATACTGTAATTAATATACCGCTTAATGATGAAATAACACTTACAAGATCCTTGAGTGATAGCTCTGTCAGGAGGATGCGTTCGCTTCTTCCAAAAGAGTTCTATGGCAGTAAATAATTCAGGAAATTAACAGTAATATATAAAGCAAATGATTTAATTAAACAATTTTGACTTACGACAATTAACTCAATTTACATCATGGAAGCATTAGAAGAAGAATATAAAAATTTAAAAATACAGAAGCTGAAGTTAGAGATTACTGACTTAAAATCCCCCAAACCAACGTCTAATGCCTGGAACAGTTTGGAATTGGTGAAACTTATTGCTTCTTTATCTCTTCCGGTCGTATTATTCTTTGTCAGCTCAAATGCATCCAGCAGACTTAAGGAAATTGAGAACAATCAAAAAATTATTGCTGATCAAAACAGAACTGCAATCGAAAATAATCAACGTATTTACGACATGCGTTTTTCTATCTATAAGCAAATAAGTTTTCGATTAAACGAAATATATTGCTATTTCACTTATATAGGAAAATGGAAAGAGTTAAGCCCTGTACGTCTTATAGAGAATAAAAGATTTTGTGATGAAATAATGTATTCCAATCAATCTCTTTTTAATCCTGATTTCTTTAAAGTCTATAATGATTTTATGGATATTTCATATAAGGCATATTCTGGGCAAGGGCAAGATGCAAAACTCAGAACGGATATGAGTACTCACAAGAATTATTATAAATGTGGCACCTGGGAGGATAGTTGGGGTGACATGTTTCAAATTGAGGATGGATCAAATGAATTAGGTATTAGAAAAGATATACATAAGAAGTATAATGATTTATTGACAGGCCTCACAAAAGAACTTAATATAGATGAGGTTGTGGTTAATAATCAATTTAAAGATAATAAACCAAGTGAATGATTTTTTTTTAACTATCTGGCGGATGTCTCCCCACATGTACCTAATCATTACTTATTTAAAAACACCAGCGATTTACCTCCTTATTACAATTTACAGAATAAGCACAGGTCTGACATCATCACCCTGCAGTAGAAACAGTGCTTAATGTGAGAATTATCCCTGCAGAACTAACTGTAGTACACTGTTCCCGTATATCTGAACCCTGAATTCCACACCCTGTGGATATCTCAGGCTCTTTTAATAGTTTAAGCTACGAATTCAGGGTTAGTTTAAGAAATTAAGATAAGTAAGAGCAAGGCAACAGGTCTGGCTAAGCACAAAGTAATGCTACCAAACCTGCGCTAGGGTTGTTTATGGTTGAGGTCGCTGATTTGAAAATTAACATTTGAAATTTGATTTGGCACTCATGACCCAGGCTGATAGCTGACTGCTGATAGCCGATAATCGAGCTGGCAGGTCTGAGGTGATGGTGTTGTGTGTTGGCAGATCTGCTGCCTGAAGATTACTTGTTTTGCCATAATAATAGCCCTGCTATTTATGCAATGCCCGTTTAAGAAGTTAAGATAAGTAACAGCAAAGCAGCAGGTCTGGCTAAGCACAAGGTAACGCTACCAAACCTGCCAGATTTGGGGTGATCATTGTTCCCGCACACCCACAATATTTCGTACCTTTGTTCAAATGCACAGGCATAGATTTAACCATATCACTTATCATTCTGATTTTTCACTTTCGTTAAACCGCATTGTTCCTTTTGCGGGTAAGCGTCTGTATGCTTTTTCAAATCCCAAAGACTTTAATAAGTAAGCCCCGGCAACTGCCTTAAGTTCCGGGGGATATAAATGTATGCTTTGCCTGGCGGCAAAGTGGATTGGTATGTTGTTAGCACATGCCGTAATTATTTTTATTGATATTAATTAAAGTTCATAATGGAAAACAAGTTTATATTACTACACGAAGACAAGGAATTACTTACAAAAGCGTTGGAAACTGACAAGCAGTTCGCTCTATTGAGTGATGCAGAAAGAAACAGCATCAAAAACAGGCTTGCCAATGCAGAACTGGTAACAACAGCAGACTTTCCCAATAATGTTTCCCGGCTGTATGATGTTATAACGCTCCGGAATGTTCATTTGCGACAGAACATCCAGTACAAGATCGTTCCACCTGATGAAAGAGATGACTGGAAGGGCAAAATATCGGCGATCTCCCCGTTTGGTATCCTGCTGATGGGTGTTACCAAGGGACAGGCTATCGTATTGCAAACCAGCAAAAAGAAAAAGCATTACGTAGTAATGGAAGTCCGCAACGCGATGTATATATAAAGTCCGCCACGGATGCACGAATGTATGGTCAATTAAAAGGCCTCATTCGTGTATTTGGTGGCTTTGTTGTATCCAAAAATCATTCTGTCGCACAGGTCGGGGAACCTGTGCCCAATCATTACCTATTTAAAAAACACCAGTGGCTCGCCTATTCCAAATGCCTCTTTGCCCACATTTCAATCAATTCATTGTGATCTGAATACCATGCTTTTTTATATAGCTCACGAACTACGTTCAGCCATTGTTGTTTACGGTCATCTTTGCTGCCAATATCTTCTGTGCCTCCGTTAGCTTTATAATCTTCGCGGATGGTACTGCTGATGCGTGCATACTGACCGGTTTGTGGTTTTATATCTTCATGGGTAATGCGCAAATAAAAATCGAGTTGTTCCGGTGTGCAGGTTTTATCTTTCGGCCACATCGTGCTGTCTTTAATATATACCGTTACGCCGTCTTTAAAAACATAAGGCTCCTGGAAATCTTTGGTGTACTGATCTTCATATACTACACCCTTTACCGGGAACTGTGCGTTAGACTGCCCGTCAATCCATTTCAACAACCGGTAAGTATAAGTTGTATCCACACTGTGTTTTGCAACCCAGCAGGCATTGGCTACCCAAATAGCCAGCTTTTCAGGAGAAGGATTTAAGAGATATACTTTTCCTGTTTTAGGCTTGCCGGTATAAAGGTCATTACCCGTTTGATATGTATATAATTTCACCGGGAAGCCTTCCCAGCCGGGGATAGTATCTGTTTCAAGCACAAACTGCTGAGTCATGTAAGCATGGCTCAGTACGATCTTTGCTTTTTGCACCAAAGCGGCAAAACTATCCCTGAAATAAGCATCAGGGATCTTTGGTGTTTGTGCTTTCAGCATGACTGAACATGTTACCATCAATAACAAAACGGGAATATTTCGCATAAGCCTGGAGGGTTCAAAGAGGCAGCTGTTTCTGGTATAACTGCGACAGCTTAATACAACATCCGCACCTTAATCGTTTCCTTAATATCCTTCAGCAATTCCATTGCTTCTTTTGAAAGATGCTTATCAACATCAAGCACAACATAACCTATTTCATCATTGGTTTTAAGGTATTGTCCTAAAATGTTGATGTGGTGAGATGATAATTGCGTATTGATCTGCGAAAGTACACCCGGCACGTTTTTGTGAATATGTAAGATGCGGTGCGCACCTTCCTGCAATGGCAAAGCCAGTTCAGGCACGGTGTGTGAGCCTGTAGTAATACCTGTTTCAAGAAAATTGATCAGCTTCATACTTACATCTTCGCCAATATTAGCCTGGGCTTCTTCGGTAGAACCACCAATATGCGGTGTTAATATAACATTCGGGAGGTTTTGAAGAGGTGTTGTAAATGTATCGCCATTTTTTTCTGGCTCAACAGGGTATACATCAATAGCTGCGCCGGAAAGCTGACCGCTTTTTAAAGCAGCACTTAATGCATTCAGGTCAACCACTTCGCCCCTCGCATAATTAATAAGTATACTTCCTTGTTTAAAATGTTTTATAACAGCTGCAGAGATGAGGTTTTTGGTTTGTGCTGTTTCTGGCACGTGAAGGGTTATGATATCCGCTTCAGACACTACTTCTTTAATACTTTTTCTTGCCTGTGCATTACCAAGCGGTAATCTTGTAACAACATCATAAAAGATCACTTTCATACCAAAAGCTTCAGCCAGCACACTTACCTGTGCACCTATATTGCCATATCCTATAATACCCAATGTTTTGCCGCGAAGTTCATAGCTGCCTTTTGCGTCTTTCATCCATTTGCCTTCGTGGGCAGCTTTGTTCTTATCCGGAATACGGCGTATAAGCATAACCGATAGTCCTATTACCAATTCAGCAACTGATCTTGTATTTGAATAAGGGGCATTAAAAACGGAAATCCCTTGTTCGGTTGCTTTATTTAAATTTACCTGGTTTACACCTATACAGAAACAGCCTATAGCCTGTAATTTGGAAGCAGCACTGAGTATAGCCGGCGTTATTTGCGATTTGGAACGAATACCCAGCATATGTACATCCTTCACGGCTTTGATCAATTCTTCTTCGGGTAATGCACCTGTTATTTTTTTGATGGAAGTGTATCCGGCTTGTTTAAAATTCTGAACGGCAAGGTCGCTTATGTTTTCGAGCAGTAAAATGTTAATTTTTTCTTTTGGATAACTGGTCCGCTTTTTGTCAGTCATATTTTTATTTAAAATTGGCGCAAAAATACTAACTTATTGCCTTTTTACGTTTTTTTGACATAAATCCAATGAGAAGCTGTTCATTTATCCATATTATTATTTTTTCTTTCCTTATATCCGGGTGCTATTATACTACTATTGATAAGAAAAAGCCGGTAACGGCGGAGCCACCAGCCGACGCTTTAAATATTTCGGTTGATTCCAGTATTTCTAAAGCGGAATTGGCAAGATATTATAGTGCTGCCCAGGAGTTTTATGAAAATACGCTCGAAAAAAGCCACTTCAACGGAGAGTTCCTGGTAGCTAAAAAAGGTGAAATCATTTTTGAAAAATATAGCGGCTATGGTCATTCAGACCAAAAAGACCCGCTTACGGAAAATAGTGCGCTTCATCTTGCATCTGTATCCAAAACCTTTACGGCAATGGCTACTCTAAAGTTGTGGGAAGAAGGGAAACTCCAGATTAATGATGAGGTGTCTGCTTATCTCACCGGTTTTCCTTACAAAGGTGTAACAATAAAAACCTTGCTTAATCATAGAAGCGGTTTGCCAAATTACGTGCATGTGATGGAGCAACTGGGCTGGAATAAAAAGAAAATTGTAACCAACCAGGATGTCCTGCAATTTTTGATTGAAAAGAAGAAAAACCTGCAGGTTGGTGCGCCGGATCGTTCATTCCATTATTGTAATACCAACTATGCACTGCTCGCATTGATCATTGAAAAGGTAAGTGGTGTACCTTATCCTCAATTCATTTACGAAAACTTTTTTGCCCCGCTTGGCATGACGAACAGTTATGTATTTACCATGTCTGATTCTGCCAGGTCTTTACCATCTTATAACTATAAAAATAAGCAGGAAGCATTTACCTTTTTAGATGCAGTATATGGTGATAAGAATATATATAGTACTGTTCGCGACCTGCTGAAATGGGAAACAGCGCTTAGCTATGGCAATATGTTTAAGCAGGCTACACTCGATTCAGCTTATAAAGGGTATAGTTACGAAAAGAAGGGCATTAAAAATTATGGATTGGGCTGGCGTATGCTGGAATATCCCAATAACGACAAAATCATCTTTCATAATGGATGGTGGCATGGTAATAACACTGTATTTGCCCGCCTGATCAAAGATTCAGCTACCATAATTATTCTTGGTAATAAATACAATCGCAATATTTACCAGGCTAAAAAGCTTTTTACAGCTTTTGGTGATTACGATACAGACGAGGAAACAGAAGAGTAAGCTCACCCCTCTTATCCCTCTCCCCCTCTCCATACGATGGCGAGGGACGATGCTGAAGGGCAAATCCATTCTTTAGATTCCTCCACATCATCAATATTAATATAACCGGACTAAATGTTTTCCGATTGTTATATTGCTGTGTTTTCACATTTCTACATTTCCACACTTCCACATTCTCACATTTCCAGATTTTCCACATTTCTCTTGTTTTTGGTTATCTGCCACAGTTCCAATATTTTTGCTCTCCTCAAACCAGAAATACAGCATGGCAAATCGTGTAATACAATTTCGTGAAGCGCTTCGTGAAGCAATGAGTGAAGAAATGCGTCGTGATGAACGTGTTTACCTGATGGGAGAAGAAGTGGCAGAATATAATGGCGCTTATAAAGTGAGCCAGGGAATGTTAGATGAATTTGGACCCAAAAGAGTTATTGATACACCCATTTCAGAATTAGGCTTTACGGCAGTAGCTGTAGGATCTGCTCAAAATGGTCTGCGCCCTATAGTGGAGTATATGACATGGAACTTTGCGGTGCTGCCACTCGACCAAATTCTCAATACCGCTTCTAAAATGCTGGCAATGAGCGGGGGACAGGTTGGTTGCCCTATTGTATTCCGTGGGCCAAACGGCTCTGCGGGTCAGCTAGGTGCTCAGCACTCTACTGCTTTTGAAAGCTTATATGCTAATATACCTGGTCTTAAAGTGATTTCCGTTTCTAATCCATACGATGCAAAAGGGCTTTTAAAAAGCGCTATCCGCGATGATGACCCGGTTATTTTTATGGAAAGTGAGGTGATGTATGGTGATAAAGGTGAGGTTCCTGAAGAAGAATATCTTATCCCGATAGGTAAGGCCGATATCAAACGTGCCGGCAGCGATGTAACCATTGTATCGTTCAATAAAATGATGAAGGTGGCTTTGGGTGCTGCTGAAGAACTGGCAAAAGAAAATATCAATGCTGAAGTTATTGATTTGCGTACTATTCGCCCGCTCGACTGGCATACTGTACTGGAATCTGTAAAGAAAACCAACAGGCTGGTAATTGTGGAAGAACAATGGCCGTTCGCCTCTGTTTCTTCTGAGCTGGCTTATACGATCCAGAAAGAAGGGTTTGATTACCTTGATGCACCTGTGCGCAGAATTACCAGTGCGGATGCACCAATGCACTATGCACCAAACCTTGTAGCAGCATACTTACCCGATGTGCCGAGAACCGTAAAGCTGGTAAAGGAAGTGATGTATTTGAAAAAATAAAAATTCATTATCAGGTACCGCCTGATTGCTAAAATATTGTTTCTTCCCGGAGTAAAACACTTCGGGATTTTTTTTGAATATCTTTATTCCTCATTAATGAAGACTAATCTCTTTATATTATTCCTGCTGGTTTCTTCAAATGCATTTGCGCAAAGCGCAGTATCAGATACCATTCCTGCCCTTTCAGAAATAGTGATACAGGGGTTTGAAACAAACCGCAAACTCCTTGAAACACCTGTATCGGCAGGCGTTATTACTTCAAGGGATCTGCAGAAATTTTCAACCGTTTCTATGCTGCCTGCCATTAATATGACGCCAGGGGTAAGAATGGAAGAGCGCTCCCCGGGCAGTTACCGCCTGAGCATACGCGGCAGCCTGTTGCGTTCTCCTTTTGGGGTGCGTAATATTAAGGTGTACTGGAATGATATTCCTTTTACTGATGCCGGAGGCAATACTTATTTCAATCTTATTGATCAGAATACGATTGGTCAAATGGAGATTTTGAAAGGACCGGGCAGCAGCATGTATGGCGCAAATACCGGTGGTGTAATCATCTTACATAGTAACGAAAATCAGTTTGATGCAGATAAACATGATGCTGATTCTCATCAATTGCAAGCCCAGGTGAGCGGAGGTTCTTATGGTTTGTTTGGAGAAAATCTGCAATGGAAATATACCGGTAAAAAAATCAGCTCCTCATTTACACAGAGCCATATACAGGCAGACGGATACCGGGAGAACAGCCGGTTAAGAAGAGACGTAGTGCAATGGAATGGAGCAGCACAATTATCCGGAAAAGATAAATTATCCTGGATATTGATGTATGCAGACATGTATTACCAAACTCCTGGCGGATTAACGCTTCAGCAAATGAATGATAACCCCAGGCAGGCAAGACCATCAACGCCTGTGATTGCCGGAGCCAAAGAGCAAAAAGCAGCTATTTATAATAAAACACCATTTACAGGATTAAGTAATCAGCATGTTTTTAATGAACATTGGAGTAATACCACATCAGTTACCTTTTCCTATACTGATTTCAAAAACCCGTTTATCCTGAATTATGAAAAACGGTATGAAACCAATGTGGGTGTCCGTACAAAGTTTAGCTATCATAAGGTGTTGGGTATTCATGATATTAAAATAACTACCGGTGCAGAGTGGCAGTATAATTATTCTGTGATCAATAATTATGACAATAAAGGGGGAGTGGCAGATGCCGTGCAGTATAAAGATAAGATAGGCGCCAGACAGGTTTATCCTTTTATACAAGGCGGGTGGCAGATAGGAGAGAAGGTTCAGTTGCAGGCAGGCGCAAGTACCAATTTCTTTACTTATCATTATCAGCGCCTGACGGATGTGGATGATGCAAAAAAGAAAAAAGTGTTGAATGAACAATTATTGCCACGGTTTGCGGCATTATACCGCATCACCAAAAATCTTTCGCTGTATTCTTCTGTAAGCAAAGGTTTTTCTCCGCCTTCAATTGCAGAAGTAAGACCTTCTGAAGGAAGTATCTATACCAATCTTAAACCTGAATATGGCTGGAATTATGAGCTTGGTTTCAGAGGAAAAACGGCTGACAGCAGGTTGCAGTTTGATATAGTGGCTTACCAGTTTAAGCTGCAGGATGCTTTAGTGCGCAGAACGGATAATAACGGCGCGGAGTATTTTGTAAATGCCGGGGGAACGGATCAAAAAGGATTGGAATTTTCTGCCGGTTATACGGTTATTCAGCGCAATGAAGGATTTGTACGTTCCCTGCAACTATCGGGCAGTGCAACACTGAATGATTTCAGGTTTACCCATTACCAGGTAAATGATAAAGATTATTCCGGCAATGCTTTAACCGGGGTGGCAAAGCATATATATACTGGCGGTATAGATATGAGAACAGCGCCGGGCTTGTACCTGTTTTCTTCTTTTGCATATACTTCAAAGCTGCCCCTGCTGGATGATAATACTGTTTTTGCTTCGCCCTACAGGTTGCTTTCAGCAAGATTGGGTTGGCTTAAAAAGATTAATGCATTGTCTTTTAACCTTTTTGCAGGTATAGACAATGCATTAAATCAGTTGTATAGCCTCGGAAACGATATAAATGCTGCAGGAAACAGATTTTACAACCCTGCTCCCGGGCGTAATTATTACGGAGGTATAGCAATTAACTTTTAACCTTTAGAACATTGTTGCCAGGGAAGATACACCTATTGCAAAAGCATAGCATATTCCCATACAAAATGCTGCCAGCAAGCCTAATTTGGCTACTAATTTCCAGGTAGGGATTTCAACTGTCTGATGAGCTCTTAAAGCTTGAGTTTTCATGGATTAAAATTTTAGTATTTACAAGGATATTATTACAACGTAAAATTAAACAGCATTGGTATATTATGCAACTCGTTGAAAGTAAAAAAGCAGGCGCTTACCCTAATTTAGCATTTGCTAAAGTATTTTTTTTGAAAAAATCAGAATAATATCACCGCAAACAGGGCCGTGGCGAATATTTATAAGCTATAAATTATAAAAGCTGCTTTTTAAGGCAGCTTTTATACGGAGAATATTTGGAATCTATTGATTACTTCGACTTTGCAATAGCATTCTGGCTTATAATATTATTCATGATATTTACTGTTTCATTCAGGTAGATATCAGTTTTAAGTCCTTTAAGCCATAATTTCTGACGTTCAAGCTTAGCAGTATCAGAACCAACCTTTGCAACATCCTGTTCTATCAGTTCCACAGGATTTTCTTTTTCTGTTTTCATGAGAGATTCAATTTGTTTGGCAATGGTCTTGATTTCTTTCTGCTCTTCCTGGTATTTTTTAAGGTTAAGGGTATATACACCATCGTTCAATTTTGACAGTAGCTCCGTGTTCTTTTTTATTTCATTAAACACACTGTTGTTGCTTATTCTTTCTTCTTCAACTTTGCTGATAGATTGCACTGATGAGCTTGTGCTCCAGGGTGTATATTTAGCTTTTGTGATTTCATCCCATTTCAATGCATCCGGGTTATCTTTTTCGCGCAGCTTAAAATACTCATACTGGTCCGGAATTACAATATCAGGCGTTACTCCTTTTAATTGTGTGGATCCGCCATTGATCCTGTAAAACTTCTGTAGTGTAAGTTTTACTGTTCCCAGGTTTGCATCATCTCCTGACCCGGGCAGTAAACTTCTGCCGCCATCCAAACCTATATTTCTTTGCACGGTGCCTTTTCCGTAGGTAGAAGTGCTGCCTATTATGATCCCCCTGTGATAATCCTGGATGGCAGCCGCGAAAATCTCAGAAGCCGAAGCGCTGAATTCATTTACCATCACCGCCAACGGACCTTCATACAACACTCCTTTATCCTTATCTTTTAAAACAGATGGATTGCCATCCCTGTCTTTTACCTGAACAATAGGACCTTCATCAATAAACAATCCTACCATTTGTACCACATCAAATAATGAACCGCCTCCATTATTACGCAGATCCATGATAATACCGTCAATATTTTCAGCTTTCAGCTTTTTAATTTCATTGGCTACATCCTCCGCACATCTTGCACCATTAGGTTGCTCCCAGTCTGCATAAAATTCGGGAAGATATATATACCCGATCTTACGGCTTCCTTCATTAACGATAGCACTTCTGGCAAATGTTTCTTCAAGCTTTATTTCATCCCTTACAAGCGTAACCACCTTTGTGCTGCCATCAGATTTTTTAAGGGTGAGCTTTACTACAGTGCCTTTTTTACCGCGAATTATTTTTACCGCATCTTCTGTATCGTAACCGGTCATATCCTGTGGTTCTTCATCTGCCTGTCCTACTTTGCTAATAATATCTCCCACCTGAACTTCTCCTGATTTCCATGCAGGGCTGCCGGTAACCAATGTCATGATTTTAATATTCCCGTCTTCCTGCCGCAGGGAAGCACCTATACCATAAAACCTGCCGCTCATTTGTTCATCAAAAGACCTTTTTTCTAGCGGTGGAAAAAATGTGGTATGCGGATCCATACAGGAAGTAATGGTATTGGCCAGGTAGTTAAACCTGTCTTCCTCCGTAAACCTGGTCTTTAAGCGTTCCGCTATCCGGTCTGTAGCCTGAAGTACTTTTTCTCTCGCTTCTTTTTCCATATCGGCATCTGTCCGTACCTTTTCTTTAGATGCTTTATTTTTTTCATTAGTGGCAATAAGATCAGCATAACGAACCAGTGCCTGGTATTTTAATCTTTTACGCCAGATTTCATTACGTTCTTTCTCGTTAGCAGGGAAACTTGACTTCTCTTTATCATCTACTAAAGTTTCATTAGCAGTAAAATCAAATGGCTTTGTAAGCATCTCTTTATAAGAAGAGAGATATTCCTGGAGGCGTTTTTTGTATACCTCCTCTATCGCGTAAAACGATTGAAGAGGCGCTCCATGAATTTCATCGTCAATTTTATCTTCATATTTTTTTAGCTGATCAAGATCTGACTGAAGAAATAATTGTTTTTCCGGATCAATGGCTTCGAGGTATTTTTTAAATACTTCTTTTGAGAAACCATCATCAATCTTTTTAGGGCTGTAATGTCCCTGTTCAAGCATCATTCCAACCTGTCTGAGTATCTTTTCATATTTCGTAGGCGGATTACCAAGTCCATTTGTTTGAAACGCTACGAAGACTCCTGCTATAACAATCACCAGCAGGAAAGGCAAAGTTTTTTTATTAAACATAAGCTTCAACACTTTTTGCATACTCAAAAATAACGGAAATAATACGGTATTGTTGCCGGAAATGCAAATCCCTTAGCTAAGGATTTGTAAATATTCACGAACGGCAATATCATGAATACTAATTCCCTGTAACAATATATGAATGGAAGAGGGAAATAAAAAAGCGGTATAAAATACCGCTTTAAGCCGGGTGGCTAACCGGGCTCGAACCGGCGACCCTCAGAACCACAATCTGATGCTCTAACCAACTGAGCTACAGCCACCATTATGAGGCTGCAAAAATAGATGAAAAACTGATTGAGGCAAAATTTCAATAAAGCTTCTTTATTTATCCTTTTATATTCATTCACCAGGAACACATAAAGCGGGGTTAACCGCTATTTTACCTGAATGAAAATAATGTTGTATAAATGCCTGAATACCTTTAACGTTCATTAACTTAAATAGCTTTGAAACCTCCATTTGTGTTTGCAATTTTGCCGGATGAAAAAATATTTACTACTTTCTTTTTTTGTGCTGAGTGCTTTTGCCGTATTATCTCAAAACAGGCCAATGGGAGCCAGACAGGGGGGCGGAGGAATGAACGCAGGAAGGTTTTATGGTAAGATTGTGGATGTAGCGAATAATAAGGGTATTGATGCGGCGTCAGTTCAGTTGATGCAATCAAGGAGGGATTCTGCTACCGGCAAACAAAGAGATGTGTCTGTAGCCGGTCAGTTAACTACTTCAAAAGGAAATTTTAGTCTTGAAAACCTACCCGTAAGAGGAACATTCAGGCTTTTGATCACGGCAATAGGATATACACCCATAGATACAACTGTAGGATTTAATCTCCAGGGAGGAGCCAGCTCCGCAGATGCACTTGATAAAGACCTGGGTAATATTAAAATGACCGCTGATGTGCAGCAGTTAAGCGAAGTAAAAGTGGTTGCTTCCAAACCTATGTTCCAGATGGGGGTAGACAGAAAAATATTTAACGTAGATAAAAACATTGTAACTACGGGGCAAACCGCCACAGAAATAATGAAGAACGTTCCTGGTGTGAATGTTGATATTGACGGAAATGTAACGTTGAGAAACGCGTCTCCAACCATTTTTGTAGATGGAAGGCCAACTACCATGACACTTGATCAGCTTCCCGCCGATGCTATTGAAAGCGTGGAGATCATAACAAATCCTTCTGCCAGGTTTGATGCTTCCGGCGGTACTGCGGGCATTCTTAATGTTATACTGAAAAAGAATCGCAAAGCAGGCTATAATGGTAATATAAGAGCAGGTATAGATTCCCGCGCAAGGGTAAATCTTGGCGGAGATATCAACATTAAACAAGGCAAGGTGAATTTTTTTGCCGGGCTTAATTTTAACCAACGTAAAAGTATAGGCGAAGGCAATACTTATCGGGAAAATATATATGCCGACAAATCGGGAAATACGATTCTTAACCAGTCGAGTAACAGCACCAATAAAGGCCAGTTTATATTTGGGCGGGTTGGATTTGATTACTTCATGGATAACCGCAATACGCTGACGGTATCCTTTACTTCACCACATGGGCAATTCAATTCAGCCCAGGATGATAATATTCATATAGATACGCTTTCCACTCCTGTGAAAACTCAAAATGCCATCAGGCAGACCAATACGAAAAGAAAATTCGACAGCTACGAACCTGCTATCGGGTTTAAACATTTATTTCCCAAATCAGGAAGGGAGCTGACGGCGGATATTAATTTTAATGCGAATAAAAATTCTAATACAGGCAGCTACATAACCACTTATTATGACGATAATGGAGCTAAACTGCCGAATCCCGGGCTACAATTACTGAATGGTTCAGGCACCAGCAAAAACTGGACAGTACAAACAGATTTTGTAACGCCTGTTTCAAAAGGTAAGCTGGAAACAGGTATACGTGCCGCCATCAGAAATACAAAAACCATTTCTGAAAACTCATCTTACGATTATAATATCGGGCAATATATTGTAATTCCGTCTGCCAGCACAAACTATAAGTATAACGACCAGGTATATGCGGCATATTCAACCTATTCCAATAAAATGGGCGAATCATTTACTTACCAGTTGGGTTTGCGCGTAGAAAGCTCAAATTATAAAGGAACATTAATAAGTACTGGAGAACAGTTTTCAAACAAATACCCGTTGCAATTTTTCCCAAGTTTGTTTCTTACCAAAAGCTTTAAGCCAGGTCAGGATCTGCAACTCAATTATTCCCGCAGAATCAACCGTCCTAACTTTTGGCAGTTAATTCCTTTTTACGACGTGTCTGACCTGTTGAATATAAGCGTAGGCAACCCGGGATTAAAACCAGAGTTCACCAATTCATTTGAACTTAACTATACACAATCGCTGGGTGGTGGTCATAGCCTGCTTACTTCTGCTTACTTTAAACAAACCAACAACCTTATTACACAATATCAGAGCCGCCAGTATAATGTGCCGTTGCCCGATGGAAAACTTGATTCGGCTATGGTAATATCTTATATCAATGCTAACTCCAGCCGCTCTTACGGGCTTGAGCTTACGTCTAAAAATCCGCTTGCCAAATGGGCGGATGTTACTACCAACCTTAATTTTTATAACGCAAGAATTGATAACAGCGGTTTAGATTCTGCATTGGGAGTAAACGACAGGTGGGCTTTTTTTGGAAAGATGAATTTCAATTTTAAGCTACCCGCTAACTTTACCATCCAGCTTTCCGGCGATTATCAATCAAAAACCCTGGTGCCACAAGGCGGCGGCGGAAGACGTGGCGGTGGCGGCTTTTTCGGGGGCGCCAGCGGCGCATCACAGGGGTATATCAATCCTAATTATGGTATAGACCTGGCTGTTCGCAAGGAGTTCATGAAAGATAAAAGAGCGGCAATCACCCTCAGTATGAATGATCTTTTCAAAACCCGTAAATATTCTGCCCATTCTGAAAACAGTTATTTTGTTCAGGATATGTGGAGAAGAAGAGACTGGAGGGTTGTACGCCTAAACTTCTCTTATCGCTTCGGTAAGTTTGATGTGTCGCTGTTCAAAAGAAAAAATAACAGAAATATCGGGGACGGTAATGATGATATGAACCAGTAACCTGGTTCACCTGTTGAAACATTTAATATCAAAAAGCCATTGATGAAATTTCAATGGCTTCTTTTTTATGCCGGATAAAGGACTATAACCCTGAAAATAGAACAAGAGCTACAGAAGTAACTCTTGTTTTCGCTTCACTATTGCGAAGCGCTGATGTTTTCTCATGTTAAACACAATTAATATTCCTTAGTTAGCAAATTTTACAGAGGTCATAGTAAGAGAACCTGCCACTGCTTTATCGTTAAAAAATGATACGCTGTCTTTACTGCCTTTTAAACCCAGCGTATACAGCAATGGCAGGTAATGCTCTGGTGTAGGTATGGCAAGCTTTGCTGCTGTACCTAAAGTTTCATATTTAATGAGTTGCTGATGATCTCCGGCAGTAATCAGGTTTTTGAATGTGTTGTTCATCTGCAATGCCCAGTCGTATCCAAAGCCAGGCACTTCCATTTTATCCCAGGCTATCATGCGCAGGTTATGTACCATATTACCACTACCAATAATTAAAACGCCCTTCTTACGCAGTGCGTATAATTCCCGGGCAAGTTCATAATGGTATTGGGGTGCTTTCGTATAGTCAATACTCAATTGCAGCACCGGTATATTGGCTTCCGGGTACATGTGCCTGATCACAGTCCATGCGCCATGATCCAACCCCCAGTCGTGATTTAGTTCAACATGTGCAGCGTGCAGCAATTCAGCGGTCTCTTTTGCCAGTTCGGGACTGCCGGGCGCATTGTACTGCACATCAAAAAGTGGCTGTGGAAATCCTCCAAAATCATGTATGGTCGCAGGGAAATCCATCGCGGTAATTTTTGTGCCGTTGGTAAACCAATGGGCAGACACTACAAGCACTGCAGAAGGCGTTGGAATATCTTTTGCCATCGCTCTCCATCTTGCTGAAAATTCATTATCCTCAATACCATTCATAGGAGAGCCATGCCCGATAAATAATACGGGCATCAGCTGCTCCTGTTCTTTCAGTCCGGATGTGAACCGGTTAAAAGCTGATAATGTTGTCATACCTGCTACTCCTGCAATAATTGTTTTTATAAAATGCTTTCGGTACATCATAAAAATCCGCTGATCGTTGTTTTAATACGCGATAGTGAATCTTTGTTTGATATGCTTTGGATGTTCAAGTTCATCTGCTATAGCAACGGCTGTGTCTTCTACAGAAATAATGCTTTTACCATTTTCATCAAATACCGGCTCATCTTTGCCTGTTCTGTAGTGCCCCTTTCTTACACCGGATGTTCCCTGGTGCATTTCAATAGCAGGGCTTAAAAATGTCCAGTCTAATGTTTGTTCGTTTTTAATATAAGTAAGATAATCTCTTGCTGCAAGTGCTCCTGGTTTCCATTCTGCCGGAAACTGGGGCGTATCAATCAACTGCACTCCCGGTGCTATAAATAAGCTTCCCGCGCCGCCTACTACAATAAACCTTTTTACGCCTGATGCTTTTACGGCTTCCTGTATTGCCTTTGCGCCTTTCAAAAAAGCATTATACAAATCCGGATTTGTCCAGCCTGCATTATATGTGCTTATTACAGCGTCATGCCCTTTCAGTATCTCTTCCAGTTCTTTTACATCCAGCACATCTGCTTTTACCGCAGTTACACCCGCTTCCTTACTTACTTTTTCGGGGTTACGCGCAATAGCGGTTACAATATGTCCTCTTTGGACCAGTTCATGCAATACTGCAGTGCCTACAAATCCTGAAGCGCCTATTAATGCTACTTTCATATTTTAAATTTTAGATGAATACTTTATTGTATAAACTCCCCGTCTGCTTTAATGCGCACTTCGTCGCTTACCATTGGTGCCGGGAATTTATCGCCAACATGAAAATCTGAACGCTTAATGGTGCCTGTTAACTGGAAGCCTGCTGTTGGTTTTTTGCTCATCGGGTTTTCAATAGTGCCCCTGTATAATAAATCCATGGTTACTTTTTGGGTAATACCGTGAATGGTTAAATCTCCCGTTAATTTAAAGTTGTTTTTACCGGCAGGCTTAATACTGGTACTTTTAAATGTGATGTCCGGGTATTGAGCCACATCAAAAAAATCAGGGCTTTTAAGGTGGTCATTCCGCTGCTGCACCCGCGTATCGATAGACGCTATTTTAGCGGTTAATTCAAAAACAGCATCACTGAAATCAGGTTTGGCTGATTGTACGGTTACCTCAAAATCATTAAAAGTGCCGGATACATCTGAAACGCCAAGATGGGTAACAGTAAATGCCAGTTGTGAATGCGGAGGATCATTTTTCCATACTCCGCTTAAAGTTGTAAAAGCTGTTAACGCGAGAAAAGCCGTTGCGATAAGAACAAATTTTTTCATGATTTGTGTTTTAGTAAATGTTTGAATAAATAATTATTGAAATATTAATTGTGCAAAATTTTCCAGCCTGCATGCCAGTTGTAATTGTATTTTAAACCAAGCTGAATAAGCAGTAACTGCATGTTTTCAAGTGTTCTGCTTACGGAAAGATCTCCGGCTATAACCGGGTTAAAACCTATCGTATTTACCAATGCTGCAACGGTTTCCAGGGCTTCTTCATCATTGCCTGCAATGAAAGCATCCACTTTTTTTCCATCAATAACAGGTGAAGCAAAATCCTGGGCGAAAGTGGTATTAAAAGCCTTTATCACTTTTGCATGAGGCAGCAATTGCTGAAGTTCTTCGGCTGCACTGGTATCAGGCGTAGTAACCAGTCCGTTAAATGTATTATTTAAAGGATTGGCAATGCTTATAACAATTTTCTGATTAGCAACTTCTTTTATCTTCTCCGCAATATTTTTTTCAGCATTATACGGAACGGCAACAATAATAATATCAGCCTCCCAGGAGGCGTGCATTGAACATGGCATAGCCTCCACATCCGCGGAAGGATTTACTGCGTGAATTTCTTTAATGACAGGCTGTACCTTGTCGGTGTTTTCGGTATATAGCAGTAACCGGTAATTGCCTTTTGACAGGCTTTTGGCAATAGCTGAACCCATATTACCTGAGGCGCCGATTATTGCTATGGTTTGCTTTGTCTTCATTTTCTTTCTTTTTAGACAAGGCAAAATTAGTATGCTGCAATGCGTTCATCCATTGCTTAAAAACAAGAAAAAGCATTGATTTTGATCAAGAGATTCGGGACGTACTACTTGTTTGTGGCTATTCTTTTCCGTACGCGGCTTAATGTTTCAGGGGTAAGACCTATATAAGAAGCGATCATATGCTGCGGCACACGTTGGGCTATTTCAGGATATTGTTTCATAAAAGTTTCATAGCGTTCTTCCAGGGTAAAACTCATTAATGAATTGATCCTTTTCTGCAGTGCTATATAAGCACCCGTGATTAATATTCTTGAAAATTTTTCATACTTGGCACATTTCGTCAGCAGTTCATCATATGCCGATTTATTGATCATTACCAGTTCTGCATCTTCTACTGCTTCTATATTGTAAGTAGCGGGTTCTCCCGTAAGAAAGCTGTACAGGTCGGAAATGAACCAGCCTTCCACGGCAAACTGCATAATATGCTCTCCGCCATTTTCATCTACAGTGTATGATCTTAATAAACCCTTTTCTACAAAAGCAACGGTTTTGCATATATCTCCCTCCTGCAGCAGATATTGCTTTTTACGGATTTTTTTTACTGCCAGCCGGCTTTTAATAAGTGATTGCTCTGCTTCTGTGAGCGGAACCTTTTTATTAAAATGCTCAAAATACACTTCGTACATAAGGTGCTGTTTGAGTAGATGAATTTGTAAAGATGAGTGCAAAAAATAAATTACAGAAATTTTAGACGCTGTTTAAAATTAATTTTGAATAACCACTAACCTATTTCATGCATCGTTCTGGAATAGCACACGGGACTATACGGATGATACTGATTTAACACGGATGACTTTTCCGTGAATATCTGGCATGTCCGTTTTATCCGTGTTCCATTTGCCGTAATGGGTATGCTTAACAGGCTTTTGTTGCACAGCATCTCACAAATAAGCACAAATGTATTCGCGATAATCCCTTTATTCCGGGACAGAAAACAGCGCTGAAGTCACTCTGAAAATTTATTAAATTATTTTTAAACAGCTTCTTAGTGGTCAGTGAATTTCTTTTCCGTGTTCCATACGAACAAATGTAAACAGATCAAATCTTTCTTCAGTTATTGTTCCTTCCTGTTTTTTTGTTATCCGAAGCATACGCTGCGATTTTCCTTCATCAACCGGAACTACCATCATGCCGCCGGGTTTAAGCTGCTCAACTAATTTAGGCGGTATTGTTTTGGCGGCAGCAGTAATAATAATTTTATCAAACGGGGCAAATGTGGGCAAACCTTCAAAACCATCACCATAAAAAAATTTGATTGATGGGAATTTCTTTGCGTACTCAAAATTCTTATTAAGATCGAAAATGATTTTCTGTCTTTCAATAGTGAATACCTGTGCGCCCAATTGTGCCAGCACGCAAGCCTGGTAAGTACTTCCTGTGCCTATTTCGAGTATCTTTTCAAATGGTTTTACTTCAAGTAGCTGAGTTTGGTAAGCAACAGTATATGGTTGAGAAATGGTTTGCTCTTTTGCAATGGGAAATGCGCGGTCTTCGTAAGCGATCCGGTCTAAAGCAAGATCCATAAAAAAATGCCGGGGTGTATTGTTCATAGCCTGCAAAACCTTTTCATCTGTAATTCCTTTGGTGCGCAGTGAATCTATTAATTGTTTACGTAACCCCTTGTGTCGGTATTCATCTACATATTTTCGCATAAGCGCTGCAAGATAAAAAATTATATGCTGTCAGTAAATTAAAGGAAATTGTTACATTCAAAAAATTAAAAGAAATAATATGAGAAGAAAAACCTGCATCCTGTGCCTTTTCTCTTTTTATATAATTATTGCAAATGCCCAGCAAATAACAGTACTTACCTCCAGGCAATCCATCTCAATAAGAGGATTGAGTGTAGTAAATGATAAAGTAATATGGGCGAGCGGCAGTAATGGAACGGTAGCGCGATCAATAGATAGCGGCAAAACATGGCAATGGATGCAGGTACCGGAATTTGAAAAAGCTGATTTCAGAGATATTGAAGCTTTTGATGCAGAAACGGCTATTATAATGGCTATAGCAGAGCCTGCATATATACTGAAAACACATGACGGTGGCAATAACTGGCAAAAGGTTTTTATTGATGAGCGTAAAGGAATGTTCCTTGATGCGATGGAATTCTGGAATGAAAGAAGTGGTATTGTTATTGGTGACCCGGTAAACGGAAAAATATTTGTGGCAAGAACATTTGATGGTGGTGACAGCTGGCAGGCATTACCGGAAAATAATCTACCGGTTGGAGAAACCGGTGAAGCTATGTTTGCATCAAGCGGAACAAATATCCGTGCCATCTCTTTATCTGAAGCAGCTTTTGTAACCGGCGGTACTAAAGCAAGATTTTTTTTGCGTGAAAAAAAGATTGATTTGCCTCTTATGCAGGGCATGGAAACTACCGGGGCAAATTCACTGGCAGTATATAATAATAAAAAAAGGAAACCTGCAAAACATATGGTTGCAGTTGGAGGTGATTTCAGAGCTGATACCGTTGCAGTACATAATTGCGCTGTTACAGAGGACGGAGGTTTAACCTGGAAAAATCCTCAAACACCGCCTCACGGATACAGAAGCTGTGTGGAGTATATTTCAGATAAAAAATTAATTACCTGTGGTACTTCCGGTGTAGATATTTCAGGCGATGGGGGAATGAACTGGCAACTGATCAGCAGGGAAAGCTTCCACGTTTGCCGCAAAGCTAAAAAAGGTAAAAATGTTTTCCTGGCAGGGAAGGACGGCAGGATTGCAAAATTGGTTTTTGATATGTAATATATTCATATTTCTAACCATTGTTATCTGAACAATAACCCGGTTTGAGAGCTTGACAACCTGGAATGGGTTAAAAATTAATGGCTGTTTATGTAGTATCAATTGCCATATATTTTATCTATTCTTATACAAACCTGAATAAATAAGCCGGTATGAAGCAAAGAAACTATGCTGCCGTATTCTTAGTATTGATCACATTTTTTGTAATTTCTTTTATGACAAATATTATCGGGCCCCTTACGCCTGATATTATTAAGAGTTTCAACCTGAACCTGTTTTTGGTTGCCCTGCTACCTTTTGCCTTTTTTATTGCCTATGGATTGTTCTCCCTGCCTACCGGGATACTTATGGAAAAATACAATACTAAATTGATAATGGTTATTGCTTTTGTACTGGCTTTATGCGGGTCTTTGTTATTGGCTTTTTTTCCGAATTACCTGTCTGCAATTTTATCACTGTTTCTTATAGGTGCAGGCATGGCTATGCTCCAGGTTATCATCAATCCGTTGCTGCGGGTTGCAGGCGGTGAAGAGCATTACGCTTTTAACTCTGTACTTGCACAGTTAATATTCGGGCTTGCATCTTTTGTAAGCCCTTTAGTGTATTCTTACCTGGTGCAGAACATAGGTAACAACAATTCCATGGCCTCAAAAATATTCTCCCTAACACCTCCGGATCTTCCCTGGATATCATTATACTTTTTGTTTGCCATTGTTTGTGTATTGATGATTTTGGTAACTATAAGTTTCAATATCCCCAAGATGGAGCTGACAAACGACGAAAAGGCAGGTAACGCTAAAGCCTACCTGCAGTTAATAAAACAGCCAATGGTGCTGGCATTTTTCTTTGGTATTTTTTGCTACGTAGGCACAGAGCAGGTTATTGCCAACTGGATGTCGCAATATCTGAATGTATACTACGGATACGATCCTCAAACAACCGGCGCCCGGGCTGTGGCTTATTTCTGGGGATTAATGACTGCAGGCGGAGTGCTCGGCTTATTGATGGTAAAAATTATGGACAGCCGTAAAGTGCTGATATTATTTACATTCCTTGCGATGCTTTCACTTACAGCGGCATTATTGTTTTCAGGTGAGGTTGCATTGGTTGCATTGCCGCTTACAGGATTTTTCGCATCTGTTATGTATCCTGTAATTTTCTCGCTCGCTTTAAATTCTGTTACTCAAAACCATGGTGTGTTTGCCGGCATATTATTAACGGGAATTACAGGAGGTGCAATATTGCCATTGATAACAGGATGGATAGGAGACCATTGGGGGCTGAAAGCAGGCTATTGTTTTCTTTATATTACAATGAGCTATATTATCAGTATCGGTTTCTGGGCTAAACCTCTTATTACCAATAAAACCATTCAGTTGTTTAAAAAAGAGGGTTAAAGTATTCAATGGTTTTAATTGTCTTTACAATTATTTTCTGCTTTAATTCCACCCCCCGCCAAGCGACCTGTATATATTGGTAACTGCATTAAACTGGCGAAGCTTTGTTTCAATCAGTTCCATTTTCGATTCCAATGCATCGCGTTGTGACAACAGCACTTCGAGATAGTCTGCTCTTGCAGCTTTAAATAAAGCATTCGAAATATTTATGGTGGCAGTAAGCGTATCTACCTGTTTTGCTTTCAATTCGAATATCTGTTGCTGGTTTTTAATATTGGATAGTTCGGTAGATACTTCTATATAGGCATTGAGTATGGTACGTTCGTAATTATATACTGCCTGTATTTGTCTTGCATTGGCGCTATAGTATTCTGCCTTGATAGCACTTTTATTGATCAACGGTCCGGCAAGATCACCTGCTAAGGAAAACAATAAAGATTCAGGGAATTTTACGAGATAAGAAGGGTTAAATGCCTGGAAGCCCAAACCTGCAACAATATTAAATGATGGATAAAATTCCGCTTTTGCCACTTTTACATCCAGTTTTGCAGCTTCAAGATCCAAAGCCGCTTGTTTGATATCCGGCCTTTTTTGTAATAACTGCGAAGGAATGCCAGCAGCAACCTGTGATGGCGTGATATTTAATATGCCGGTAGTATCCCTGTCAATATGCTGCGGATAACGACCAAGCAAATAGTTAAGCTTGTTTTCTTTTTCCTGGATTTTTTGCAGAATATCGTATTCCAGACTTTGTGAGCCAAGTACCTCTCCTTCAAACTTCTTAACCGCCAGTTCAGTGGCTGCTGCTGCCTGTTTTTGTATGCGTACAATATTAAGCGCGTTCTGCTGCAACTGTATGGTTTGTCTTACTATTTGTAATTGATTGTCCAGTGCAAGCAGTTCATAATAGGAATTGGCTATTTCTGCAATAAGGTTGGTAATTACAAAATTCTTTCCTTCAATAGTGGAGAGATAACGGGTGAAAGCAGCTTTTTTTGCAGTGCGTAATTTTTTCCAGATATCCGCTTCCCATGATGCGGTTATGCCAAACCGGTAGTCGGGCAACCAGTCAGGCACCTGTTTACCCGGTGTAATATCTGTCGATGCATCACCCGCACCCTGGCTGGTATACCGCCCTGTTTTATCAATGCCTGCGCCTACGCCTCCTTCAATAAAAGGCAGTAATCTTCCTTGCTTTGCACGCATTTCATTACGGGCAATATCTATTTCCTGTAATGTGATGGCAAGCTCCTGGCTGTTCTTTAACGCGGTATCAATCAGGCTTACTAGATGGCTGTCTGAGAAAAATGTTTTCCATTTTATTACGCCGCTGTTGCTAACCGAATCAGAAGCATTGCTGAAATTTGCGGGTGGTGTTTTTGCTTCGGGCGCCTGCACCAATGTGGGTGTTTTGCAACCTGCATATAATATGCACGTGCATAAAATTCCTGCTATTAAAATAAATTTCACTGGTTTCATTATGCGTTATCTATGTCTTCAGTTAAAGGATTTTCTTCTTCACCTTCTACCATAATATGTTTCTCCGATATTTTGGCAAAAATGTAATAGATACCCGGGATGATCAGTACCCCGAATATTGTACCGAATATCATACCTCCTGCGGCGGCTGTACCAATAGTTCTGTTGCCCAATGCGCCAGGGCCTGTGGCAAATACTAAGGGTATCAATCCTGCTATAAATGCAAAGGATGTCATTACGATCGGGCGTAATCTTGCTCCAGCGCCATCAATAGCTGCTTGCAGTGGAGAGCTTCCTGCACGGTGTCGTTGAACGGCAAATTCCACAATAAGTACCGCGTTTTTACCGAGAATACCAATCAACATTACCATTGCTATCTGCGCGTATATATTATTTTCAAGCCCCATTACTTTTAATAAAAAGAATGTTCCGAAAATACCTACAGGTAAGGAGAGCAGTATTGGTAAAGGCAATACAAAGCTTTCGTATTGTGCGGATAATACAAGATATACGAATGCCAGTGAGATGATGAATATATACAAGGCTTCGTTTCCTCTTCTTACTTCATCCAGCGAAATACCAGACCATTCAATACCAAATCCTCTTGGTAATTTTTTTTCAGCTACTTCCTGCACGGCCGCAATAGCTGCGCCGCTGCTGTAGCCGGGTGCAGGGCCGCCGCTTACTTCAGAAGAGTTGTACATATTATGCCTGGTTATTTCAGACAAGCCATAAGTTTTTTCAATTTTCATAAATGCGGAATAAGGTACCATGTCGCCTTTATCATTCTTTACATAAAACTTCAGGATATCTTCGGGCAGGGCACGATATTGCGGTAATGCCTGCACCATTACTTTATACGGCCTGTCGTATTTAATAAAACCTGTTTCGTAGTTACTGCCTATCAGCGTTGAAAGATTATCCATCGCGTTTTCAATAGTAATGCCTTTTTGTTGCGCTTTATCATTATCTATCGACAGCATATACTGTGGAAAGCTGGCACTATAAAACGTAAACGCAGAAGTTATTTCGGGACGTTTGCTCAATTCTTTCACAAAGTCTTTGCTTACTGCTTCCATTTTTTTGTAATCGCCGCTTCCAGCTTTATCCATCAGGCGTAATTCAAAACCACCGGCTGCGCCATAGCCGGGCAATGCAGGTGGTGGAAAGAATTCAATACTTGCACCTTTAATATTTTTCGACTTTTCTTCCAGTTCATCCATAATTTCCTGAAGTGAATGTTTTCTTTCACTCCAGTCTTTAAGATTAATTAAACAACTGCCGGAGTTAGCACCTGTTCCTTCAGATAAAATTTCATATCCTGCCATGGAAGAAACGGATTTAACATCTTCCATTTTTCCTGCTATCTTTTGCAGATCAAGCGCAACCTGGTTTGTTCTTTCAAGGGTTGAGCCCGGCGGCGTAAGTATAATAGCATAAAACACACCCTGGTCTTCATTAGGTATAAATCCTGAAGGAATGGAAGAGCTTATAAACCATGTTCCGGCACAAAAAGCGATCAATGCCAGGAAAGTTACTACTCTCCTGTTGGCGATTTTAGCAACAATGTTCTTGTATTTACCCAACAGCCTGTTAAATCCATTATTAAATGAATCCAAAAACCGGGACAGCATATTTTTCTTTTTCTTGCCATGTGTATTTCTAAGAATGATGGCACAGAGTGCAGGCGTAAACGTTAGTGCCACAATGCCTGATAAAATAATGGAAGTGGCCATTGTAACAGAGAATTGCCGATAGAAAACACCCACAGGACCAGACATAAACGAAACCGGGACAAATACCGCCGCCATTACCAGCGTAATGGCAATGATAGCGCCGCCAATTTCTTTCATGGCTGCTTTGGTTGCAGCAAGCGGGTTCAGGTTTTCCTTTTCCATTTTTGCGTGTACGGCTTCTACTACCACAATCGCATCGTCTACCACAATACCAATAGCGAGCACTAATGCAAACAATGTGATCATGTTAACCGTAATGCCGAATAATTGCATAAAGAAAAATGCGCCAATCAATGAAACCGGCACTGCCAGTGCAGGAATAAGTGTTGAGCGCCAATCGCCCAAAAACAGGAACACCACAAAGCTTACAAGAAGGAATGCCTCTACCAGTGTATGAACAACTTTTTCTATAGAAGCATCGAGGAACTTTGAAACATCGTAGCTCAATTCGTAATGTATGCTTTTGGGAAAACTGCCTGCCTGTATTTCCTCCATCTTCTTTTTTATATTCTTAATAACTTCCCTTGCATTACTACCATAAGACTGCTTTACAACGATGGCGGCAGATGGTTTTCCGTTAAGCGTTGAATACAGGTCATAGAATGTACTTCCAAATTCAACATCAGCCACGTCTTTTAAATGCAACAATTCTCCGTCAGAAGAAGCTCTTAATACAATGTTTTCATACTCTTCTTTTGTAGTATATCTTCCTGCATATTTTAATACATACTCAAATGCCTGCGATTGTTTTCCCGAACTTTCTCCTAACCGGCCGGGCGATGCTTCAAGGCTTTGTTCATCCAGTGCTTTCATTACATCATCAGATGAAATTTTATAAGCCAGCATTCTGTCAGGCTTCAACCATACCCTCATTGAATACTCCCTGTCGCCGAGCACATCGGCAAAGCCAACGCCGTCAACTCTTTTTAATTCTGAAAGGATATTTAAATCGGCAAAATTGAAAAGAAAGTTTTGCTCTAAGGTGGAATCATCACTATACAGGTTGATGTACATCAGCATGTTCGATTCTTCCCTGGTTATTTTTACGCCTTCTCTTACCACCAGTGGTGGTAATTTATTAATAACGGAAGCAATACGGTTTTGAACGCTTACCGCGGCGATATTGGGATCGGTTCCCAATTCAAATACCACCTGTATGCTTGCTTCGCCGTCATTACCCGCATCCGCATCCATATACTTCATGCCCGGCACACCATTAATAGCACGTTCAAGCGGAATAATGACTGCTTTTGTCATCAACTCCCCATTGGCGCCGGGATATTCTGCTGTAACATTTACTTTAGGAGGAGAGATGGATGGAAATTGCGTTACCGGTAATTTTAACAGGGATAGTATCCCGAGGAAAACAATGATAAGAGATATTACTATGGAAAGGACCGGCCTTTGTATGAATTTATTGAACATGGTTTTTTCTTGCAGGATTAGTACAACTATTGTTTGATCAGTTGAAGACTGGACAGTACATTCCGCGGATCCTTGTAATCGAATGCTATTTTTTCATCTTCTTTTACACTCTGCAAACCTTCCAGCAGAATTTTATCACCTTCCGCTATGCCGGAATCAATAACATAAATGTCAGGCAACCTGCTTTTTATGGTAATGTTCTTTGATCTTACTATGTTATCCTTGTCAACAACGTACACATAAATTTTATCCTGTAATTCGTAGGTAGCTTTTTGAGGAATAACCAGTGAATTTCTCAGGGGGATGGTCATTTGCACTTTACCGGTTTCACCATGCTTCAGCAACAGGTCAGGGTTGGGGAATTTTGCCCTGAAGGTAATATTGCCTGTTTCATTGTCAAACTGACCCTCAATCGTTTCAACAATACCTTTGTATTTGTGTAACTGGTTATTTGCCAGCACGAGCCCTACGTGATGCAGGTTTTCGGTATCACCCTGTGCTTTATAGTCCAGGTATTCTCTTTCAGGCACATTATAATAGGCGTATATTGATTTGTTATCGGAAAGAGTAGTAAGCAATGCGCCTTCATCAATGAGACTGCCCAGTTTTAAAGGAATTCTGTCAATAACGCCATCGAAGGGCGCTTTGATTTCCGTCATGGAGAGATGAAGTTTTGCCAATGCCATATCAGCCCTTGCTTCATCTAATTTTGCCTGTGCAATAGCAGATTCCGATTTGGACACAATATTGGAATCCGCGAGTGTTTTTGCATTCAGCATTTCAAGTTCTGCTTCTTTTACTGCTGCCTGTGCTTTCAGGTATTCTGCTTCATATAGAGTAGGCACTACTTTAAATAATACCTGCCCGGCTTTTACGTATCGCCCTTCATCCACATTAATGCTTTGCAGGTAGCCTTTCTCCATCGCCCTTATTTCTATATTCCGTACCGATTGAATCTGTGCTACATACTCTTTCGAGAAGGAGGTGTCAACTTTCAGCGGGCTTGTTACGGAATATTTTACTTTTTCTTCTGTTTCCGTTTTTTTGCTTTTGCAACCTGAGCTGATAATGAGGGCGCATAAGCTTACCAGCAATGAGATCCTGTTCATTGAATTTTTATGATTTTAAAATAGCGATCAGTAAGGTTAAAGGCTGAAGGTTTGACAAGAAGGTTTTTTCATTAATTGAATATTCTAAATGATATACAAATCTTGCTTAACCAGGGCTGTTAATTTTTTTATGGATGCAAACATAATACCACGGAAAAATATTAAAGCATTTGTGAGAGGCGTTAACAACAGATTTACAATAGCTGAACTGGAAAATATTTTACTTTGGCTAATAACAAAATTTATATACCCTTGCGAAGGATATGCGGATCATCGCGCCAATAAAGAATACAAATAATAACATTTTCGATTTTTCGAAAAAAGATGGTCTTTAAAAAAGCTGATATAGCATGTTGCTGATATGACTCATAGCGTCTGGTATTCACTCCTTTTTGCTAACAGATCACTTTGGACAAAGTGATTATCTTTGTAAGTGTAATTTGATTGATGCTGTGGTTTCCCGCCGAATTTTATAAAATGCAGTTCAGCCGCATGCTCTGTTCATTGGCGGCCATTGCCGGAAAACTTCAGAAAACTATCAGGCTGTTGAATATTAACTCCAAAATAATTAGAAATGGAATTCAGCCCATTCAATAATGTTGTTAAACACTGCATCCGGGGTATGGACTTTGAAGAAAAAGGTGAATCTGAAGAAGCCGGCAGCGTATTCTTGCAAGCCTGGAGCGAAGCAGCAAACGATTTTGAAAAATTTCTTGCTGCTTATTATGTGGCACGTCATCAAATAAATGTTACAGATAAATTAAGCTGGTATCAGGAGGCTTTACAATTTGCATCAGCGCTAAATGACGATTCAGTTAAAAGCGCCTATGCTTCCCTGTATATTAATATTGCCCAATGCTACGAGCGTTTAAACGAAGTAGGCAAGGCAAAAGAAAACTATGAATTAGCCAATTCATTCACAGGTATATTACCTGATAAGGGGCCATTTTATCATGGTACAAAGGCAGATATGGAGACCGGAGATATGCTTGTCGCAGGATATGGCTCTAACTACAATCCCTCACTTATAATGAATCATATTTATTTCACCGCCCTCCTCAGCGGAGCCGGGCTTGCTGCAGCATTAGCAAAAGGTGATGCAAAAGAGCATGTGTATATTGTTGAACCTACAGGACCATTCGAAAATGATCCGAATGTTACGGATAAAAAATTCCCGGGTAATCTTACACGTTCATATCGTACGCAGGCTCCCCTGAAAATTGTTGGCGAAATACAGGATTGGATTAAACAAATGCCAGAAGATATCCGGAAATTCAGGGAAAAGCTAGCGAATAATAAAGGAGAAATCATTAACTAAATAGTAAGGGCAAGGAAAATATAACGTGAATTTTCTGCTAACTATGCAGAAAAATAAACCTTAAGGCTTTGCTTGGCAAAATCCTGGATAAATATTTTAACTACAGTTTTTAAGGCTTATGTAATATTATTGCTCTGATACAGGTGCATATCTATAATCCCTGCTGTTGATCTATTATTTTCCTTCTCCTGCCTCCATCCATATACCTTACAGTTGTAAACAAAAATCACTTCATTTTAAAATTACAACTGTATGAAACAGATCAATTGTATTCAGCCTTTTTTACGCATATGCATGGTAATGGCATTATCCATGGCCGGATTAAGCTTCACTACAAATTTCGGGTTAGATAGATATGAGATTTACCTGAATAATAAAATCGTTCTTAAACAAGACGTGAACCAGCCTGTAAGTTTAAGAGTATTGCAATTAAAGGAAGCCAATAAAAATGATCAGCTTAAAATCATTTACACCCATTGTTCCAATAAAGGAGCAGGCACCAACAGAAGTATTACCCTTAAAGATGAAAAAGGAAATATCTTAAAGAAGTGGTCTTTTGCTAATAGTACAGGTGCTGATTTAAGTATGTCGGTAGCGGTAAGCGAAATATGGAGCATAGAAAAAGTAAATGCATCACAGGAGCTTAGTCTTTATTATTCCGCAAGGGAATTACCCTCGGGTGAAATGCTTTCTATGCTGAATTTTAAATGAACAGCAGCAGGTTACAATAGGTATTCCTGCGCTGTGGTCAGATTTGTATAGCTCAGAGATATTATTTTTAGCCGCACGATCTACGGTAGGATAATATAGTCAATTCCCGGGACTGTTGCGGCTTTATTACTATTTCAACCTTCCTGCCATTATTGTGGTGCCTAAGCCCAGTATAGCAACAAGTGTAAAAGAAACTCTTAAGTTGCTTAATTCAGATATAAAACCAATGATAGGAGGACCAATAAGAAATCCCAGGAAGCCAATAGAGGAAACAGCTGCCAATGCAACGCTTGGTACCATGGTTTTTGATTTTCCTGCAAGGCTGTAAGCCATGGGCACAACAGATGAGGTACCAATACCTACCAATAAAAATCCTGCGGTAGCGGTTCCTACATAAGGAAATAAAATGGCGAGCATCATACCGGTAATAATAAATATACCGCTTGATTGCAGAACACGGTGTACGCCAAATCTTGTAACCAGCCAGTCTGCTGTAAATCTTCCGGCGGTCATGGTAAACATAAAAGCCACATAACCTAAACGGGTAAGATCTTTGGGTGCATTTACAACTTTCTCAAAATAAATACCACTCCAGTCAAACATTGTTCCTTCACATATCATACATGCAAAAGCAATAATACCCAATGTTATAATATACCTGTCGGGTTTTACAAATATTTTTTGCTTTTGCGATACCTGCTGGTAATGTGCATCACGTGGCAACATAAATTTTCTCGCAGCCAGCATCAGTATAAAACCCAGCGCATATACGATGCAGAAATGAGTAAATACGGGAATATTGTCTGCCACCATATAAGCGCTTATCAAACCACCGGCAAATCCGGCCATGCTCCATACTCCGTGAAAAGAGGCCATGATGCTTCTCCTGTATAAACGTTCTACGCCTACGCCCTGTGTATTTAAGGAGATATTGGAAAGGTTTCCGCAAATGCCAAAGAAAAACAAAGCACCAACCAATTGCCATAAGGATGTTACGCTGCCCAGCAACAATAAAACGGCAGGGTAGAGGCAGGCAGCAATGCTTAATATTTTTTTACTGCCGAAACGGCTTACCAGGTAGCCTGATAAAGCCATAGCGGTAATTTGACCGACAGGCAATGCAAATAATACAGAACCCAGTAAGCCATCACTAAGGGTCAGCGCTTTTTGTATGTCAGGAATACGGCTTGCCCATGTGGCAAACGTAATGCCCTGTATAAAATAAAACGTGCTTACACCAATGCGGTAATAACGTTGAGTGGAGAAGGAAAGTGTGAGATTCATGTGCACTTTGCTTTATCATTACAAATAATGACAGCAATCATTTACATAAAGTAAAACGCAAAGGTAAATAATTTCAGGCAACGTAAAATTTGAAATTAACCTGATTTAATGGAATTTTAATAGTAGCTTAAGTTTTATTATGCAAAACAGTATACTCACCATCTGCTATATCATTGCTTCTGTTACGTTTATACTGGGTTTAAAAATGTTGTCGCATCCTGCCACTGCCCGCAGAGGTAATCTGATCGCAGCGGGGGGAATGTTGCTTGCTGTGCTTGGTACTATCTTTTTATATCACGATGAAGCAGGCAATGCATTGCATAATTACGGGTGGATTTTTGGTGGAATATTAATTGGCGCTGTGGTTGGCGTGTTGGCTGCAAAGAAAGTAAAAATGACAGCGATGCCTGAAATGGTAAGCCTGTTTAATGGAATGGGTGGCGCCTGTGCCATGCTGATTTCTATTGTGGAGTTTAATCATTTAATGCATGCTGCTCCCGAAGGATGGACTATATATCCTCCATTAAGCGCATTGGGAAAATCCGGAGCGCCATTCCATATTCCAATCGGAGAGTTGCTGATTATTGTTTTGGGATTGATTATCGGAACAATTTCTTTTACCGGAAGCATCATTGCCTGGGGAAAATTAAATGGCAGGATAAAAGATTTTTCATTTAGAGGACAGCATATTTTTAATATACTGTTATTGTTAATTATTGTTGGGTTGAGTGTATGGCTTGTATATTCATCTGCCGAACCAGTCAGGTTTCTTTTGACTGTTATTTTTTACTCAATACTGTTGCTTTCTGTTGTCTACGGAATATTTTTCGTTTTGCCAATCGGGGGAGCGGATATGCCTGTTGTAATATCTCTCTTGAATTCCTTTACCGGCGTAGCTGCTGCCTGTGGCGGCTTTTTGTATAACAATAAAGCAATGCTTACAGGCGGTATATTAGTTGGTGCGGCAGGTACTTTACTTACTATACTCATGTGTAAAGCCATGAACCGTTCCCTGCTGAATGTATTGATAGGTTCTTTTGGTGGAAGTGCACAAAGCGGCACTGCTGCAACGCAGGGTGCATATAAAGAAATCTCCATTAGCGATGCCGCGGTGGTAATGAATTATGCTAACAAGGTATTTATTGTTCCGGGATACGGGCTTGCTGTAGCGCAGGCACAACATGCCTGTCATGAACTGGAAAAAATATTGACAGACAAAGGTGTTGATGTTAAATATGCTATTCATCCTGTAGCTGGCCGTATGCCGGGGCACATGAACGTTTTGCTCGCAGAGGCAGATGTGCCTTATGAGCAGTTATTAGAAATGGAACAGGCAAATGAAGCATTCAGTACAACTGATGTGGTTTTGGTTTTGGGCGCGAATGATGTGGTGAATCCGGCCGCTAAAACTGATCCGTCGTCTCCGATATATGGTATGCCCATATTGGATGTGCAGCTTGCTAAAACGGTGATCGTGAACAAGCGCAGCATGAAGCCCGGATACGCAGGTATTGAAAATGATCTTTTCTTTCAACCGAAAACATCCATGCTTTTTGGAGATGCAAAGAAAGTATTACAGGAACTTATTGCTGAAATAAAGATGTTGTAGATTATTTTTGCTGTTTTCAAACCAGGAAACCATTGCAACTTCCGGAAACATTCATTGAATCATTATTAAACGCGCCGGGCTTCGATAAGGAAGCATTCGAAACTATACATCAGTCAGGTGAGCAGGTTACATCTGTTAGAATTAACGCGGCAAAATACCGGTATGTACATAAACTTTCTGCTGATGTGAATAATCTTTTTTTTGAATCTGCTACTCCTGTGCCCTGGAGCAGCAAGGGGTATTACCTGTCCGAAAGACCATCTTTTACACTGGATCCTTTATTTCATGCGGGTGCATATTATGTACAGGAAGCCTCTTCTATGTTTCTTGAGCAAATTGTAAAAGCAGTTTTCCCGGATCATTCAGCTAAGCCTTACCGCGTGCTTGATCTTTGTGCGGCGCCCGGAGGTAAATCAACACATTTGTCTGATCTTTTTAATGAAGGATTGATTGTTGCCAATGAAGTAATTAAAACACGTTCAGGCATACTGGCAGAGAATGCTATTAAATGGGGTAATGATAACCTGGTAGTTACCAATAATGATCCTAAAGATTTTCAACGGCTGCAGGGATATTTTGATATGATAGTGATAGATGCCCCTTGCAGTGGCAGTGGCATGTTCAGGAAAGACGGGGAAGCTGTTGAAGAATGGTCGCTGCAGAATGTGGAGTATTGCAGCAAAAGACAACAACGTATTCTTGAAGATGTTTGGCCGGCACTTAAAGAAGATGGGATACTGGTTTATTCCACCTGTTCTTATTCCACCGCAGAAGATGAAGAAATTGCTGACTGGATAGTTGAAAATTTTTCGGCGGAACATATTGCTGTTCCTGTGCAGGATGATTGGGGAATAGTTGAAAGCGTTTCATCAGGAAGAAAATTAACGTGCTACCGGTTTTACCCGGATAAAGTTAAAGGGGAAGGTTTTTTTATAACCTGTGTTCGGAAAAAAAGCAGTGAAACAATGACAGATCTGAACGCGAAAAAATTTTCATTGCTCCCCAATAAAAGCAGAGGTATATTAAATGATTTTATCGCCGATAATAATGCGCTTGATTTTATTTTGAAAGCAGAAGAAACCATTGCGGTAAAAAAGAAATGGCTGGAAGATTTAAGCTGGCTTTTTTCCTGCCTGTATATAAAAAAGATGGGTATAAATATTGGCAAAATTTTAAGAGATGAACTGATCCCCTCGCATGAATTAGCGCTGTCTATGTTAATGGTTTCAGATTTTAATTATATTGAATTAAATAAGGAACAGGCTTTGCAATATTTGCGGCGTAATGATATTAGTATTCAGGATGCGAAAAAGGGGTGGGGGATAATGGTATATAAGGGGTATAACCTGGGTTGGGTTAAAGTATTGACAAACAGGATAAATAACTATTACCCGCAATCGTTTCGCATATTAAAGCAATGAAAATGCCGTTATATAGCCAATCCGTATTTTTTACTTATTTTCGTATGTTGCTGAAAATAAATAATATCTGATGAAGAAACTGTTGTTTACGATATTTTCATTTGTTATTGCAGTCACGCTTGCCGCTCAATCGTCTGACCTCGTTATTCAATCTGAAGCAGGTAAGCTATATCTTAATCATACTGTTACAGCTAAAGAAAATTTATATAGTGTAGGCAGGTTGTATAATATCAGTCCAAAAGAAATAGCTCCTTTTAACGGGTTAACGCTTACCAGCGGACTAGAGCTTGGGCAACCGCTGAAAATTCCTTTATCTGCCTCCAATTTTGCACAGCAGGGTACAGCAAGTGCTGATGAAGCTTTTGTGCCATTGTATCATATTGTTGAAGAAAAGGAAGGTTTGTTCAGGATTGGTCAGAATTTTAATAAAGTGAGCGTAAATGATCTGAAGAAATGGAATAGCCTTTCAGGTGAAGGTCTTGAAAAAGGTCAGCCTCTGGTAGTTGGATTTCTGAAGGTAAAGAAATCACAATCAGCTTTGGCTGTAAATGGATTAAAAAAGATAGGCGATGCGGTTAAAGCTACTCCACCTGTGGTGAATACAACTCCGGTTACAAGCAATTCAACCACCGCACCAACAACTGTTGTTTCAGCACCTGTTCAAACTACTGTTACACCGCAAAATACAGTTATAACTACATCTGCTCAAACAGATGGCAGCGGCTTTTTTAAAGAGTTGTATCGCCAGCAGTCGAGTATCAATGATGGATTCAGAAGCACTACCGGTTCCGGCGCTATTTTTAAAAGTACCAGCGGTTGGCAGGATGCCAAGTATTATGCCCTGATGAATAATATTACGCCCGGCACTATTGTTCGTGTTACCAACCCCTTAAACAGCAGAACCATTTTTGCAAAAGTATTGGGCGAATTGCCTCCGGGTAAGGAAAATGAAGGTTTACTCATCAGGATAAGCAATGCAGGTGCTGCGGAGTTGAAAGTAAATGAGAAGGAATCCAAGTTTTCTGCAGAGGTTTCTTATGCTAAGAGCTGAGCACAATTAAGGCGTGGTTATTTATTTGTTTTGGTTTGCCATTTTTTGCCATCAAATATTTCTGTTTTTTTGGTGTCAGTATTATAATATTCCAGCCCGCTAAATGCAGATTTTATTAACGGCCTGTTATTGGCTGACCCATAATTGATACTTTGCGGCCCTTCATTTTTATATATACTTACTTTACCAGACAAACTATCTAAACTACGATTGTTTATCAGCGCCCGGGCCTGTGTTGCTTTGTTAAATGCAATTACGCCATTATGTATATTCGAAAACTCATAAGCAAAGTATGATTGAACATTAGTGGCCTTATTATTTACGATGCGAATATTATTATTCCAGGTATCAGGCCATTTATTGGAAACAGGGTGAACAACAATAGCACCGTTCAATGAGTTTTTGATTTCATTATTTTCTATAATACTGCTGTCGCTACTGCAATCAAACCATATTCCTTTTCTCACATTTTGAATGCTGTTATTGGTGATATGGAGATTCCTGTGCTGCTTTCCAAAAACTCTTATGCCATCGTTGCTGCCACCGGTATGAGCGGATAAATTAAGTTGATTATTATCTATAATTATATTGTTGTTGGTGCTATTAATTACGCCTATTTCTATGCATTTCTCAAATACACCTTCCTGCACAATGTTGCTGTCTATTGTAATAAAGTTGTTATATGCGGAAATAGCGGAATAAGAAATGCTATTTGATTTGTATAATACACTCCGGAACTCATTTTTATAACTATGTATTCCTGGTGATTGTAATTTTTGCCCCCGTTTTGAAATGTTATTGTGTTTATTGCCACGTATAATTATGCCTGCTGAATCCGTATAATCCTGGATAACAATCTGATCAGCATCCCAGGTTGCGGCACCGGCACTGGTGATCCCATCAAAAATATTGTTTTCGATAATCACTTTTTTAGGGCTTATTCTGCCACTGCCAATAATACCCCTTGCTATTCCCGTAACTGAAGCATTAATGTTTGTAAACCTGCAATGGTGGATATACAATCCATCCATGCCTTCTCTGAACCTGATACCAGCGGCGTATACTTTAGTATCAGCCGATTGTTCGGCGCCCTGTATAAAGCAATCCGCAATTTCTATATTTCGGTTGTTGTTTAATATTTCAATAATCCAGGCTGCTTTTTGTCCGCCGTTAAAATGCAGGTTTTTTACAAATATGTTGTCAGACGCCACCTGTATCATCACATCATTGGGTAATAAAGATGCCGGGTAATATTTAAGTACTGATTGATCTTCTCCCTGAACTGATTTTGTAATGTGCAAAGTTTTTGATATGATAAAAGTGCCACCAGGAATCCATATCGCTTTATCTGCCGGTGCATAAGCAAAAGTCATTTCCAGCACCTTGTTGTTAACAGTAGTGCCGGTATCATCTAACCCAAACCATTTTGCCGAAAAAAACTCACCATTCACAGCCGTATTATATAAGCTCACTGTGGTGTCAAATAGCTGGATATTAGTAGGAGCTTTTAGCTTACCTCCCGTTATTTTGCAGTTGCTGAGGATAACCGTTCCGTTAAATTGCAAAATTGTTGTGCCTGCATACAATTCTCCATTTAAATCAATAGTTCTGTTTGATGTATCACCAAATAAAACCTTTTTTATAAATGCTTTGCTTAAAATATAATTCAGGTTATCAGCTGTTTCATCTTTATGAGCATGCCTGAGTTGTTTAATGTCAAAGTTGCCGTCATAATAACTCCGGGAGACATAAAACTTTCCCGATTTGGTCATGCCAAACAAACCATCATCAGTAATAGCCTCCGGGAAAATGCTTACCTGTCTCCATCCCGGCAAATCAGTGTCTTTATGTTGGGCAGGCAAGGAAATACTCCAAAAAATATTTATTATAAAGAGCGAGATATGTTTCATAACCTAAAGCAATGTTAAGGGAAGATGTTGTAATCGGGCTTCAATTTTCATTAACAGAATTGTAAAGTTTTAATTTAATGTTTAAACATTTACTGTTTATATTACTTTTGTGAAAAATTTTAAAATATACCATGAAAAAATCTCTTTTATCTATCAGTGTTATGGCTATAGTGGCTGTATCCTGCCAGCAAGCGCCTGAAGCTGCAAAAGCAGAAACTACTGAAAAACAGGAGGCTGCATCTGTTGCCGGTGCAACCGAATATACAATTGATATTACAAACAGCACTGTAGGCTGGATTGGTACAAAGCCGGTTGGTAAACACAATGGAGATTTTAAATTGTCAGGTGGTAGTATTTCCGTTGATGGTGGTGCTGTTAAAGGCGGGCATTTTGTGATTGATATAAATTCTATAAAAGATCACGATCTTACTGATGCAGAAAGCAATGGTAAGCTTGTAGGACATTTAAAAAGCCCTGATTTTTTTGATGCCGCCCAATTTCCTACTGCAAAATTTGAAATTACTGCTGTAGAAGCATTACAGAATGATACTACCGGCACACACAAAATAAGCGGTAACCTTACTTTGAAAGACAGTACAAAAAACGTGACTTTTCCTGCAAAAATTACCGTTACGGATAATGACGTAAAAGCGGTAGCTAATTTTAATATCGACAGAACACATTGGGGATTAAAATATCGTAATGATCAGTCTTTAGGCGATAAGTTCATCCATCCTGAAGTTAATATCAGCCTTAATATAGAAGCAAAGAAATAAGCATATCTTATATGCAGTAAGTTTATGGTTTGTTTGCGAACGACAAACCATAAACTTCAAACCCTGACCCCTGAACCTTTTGCTTTGATTTCATCCAGTGTTTGCATTAAAAGCATAGTATCCGCATGAGACATTACCGGGCTTTCGGTTAGCCCCTGCCGTAAACATTCGCCAACATGGGAGGCTTCGTAATGATATCCGAATCCTTCTGTTTTATCAAGCGGAATTATTTGTTTGCTATCGGCCCGGTCAGGATAAAACTCCAATGCCGCACCTGGTGTGTAAAAGCGGTGCGTTAATCTTACTCTTCCCTGGTCGCCATTAAAATCCGCTTCTGTAGCAAGATAAGAGGTGTATGATGAAAAAAGTTGCGCAAGCGCCCCGTTATTGTATTTAAAAAGAATAGCACATTGCTCATCCACGCCGGTTGATGCAGGCGTCATACTCGCTTCAATACTATCGGGTTTTCCTAAAACAGATAGCGCATAAAACACATTGTACAAGCCAATATCAAGTAATGTACCACCGCCCAAAGCAGGGTCATAAATTCTTTTTGCAACAGGTGGTTGAGGAATAAACCCAAAATTTATTAAAACGCTATTAATATTTCCCAAAGCACCTTCTTTCTTCAGCAGCATTAATTTTTTGTAAGAGGGAATGAATTTTGACCAGAGCGCTTCCATCAGAAAGATATTTTTCTTTCTTGCTTTATCAATCATTGCTTTTGCCTGCACCGCGTTCAAAGCAAATGCTTTTTCACACAAAACGGCTTTGCCATATTCCAAACAAAGCATTACGTGCTCATAATGTAATCCATGAGGTGTTGCAATATATACTATATCAATATCAGCAGATTCCAGCATGGAAGTATAATTGCCATAGCTTTTTGCCACATTAAATTCCTTTGCAAATGCAGTTGCATTTGTTTCATCACGCGACGCCACGGCCGATAGCGTTGCATCTTTCACAAATACCAGGTCTGCAGCAAATTTTCTCGCTATCTTACCACATCCTAAAATGCCCCAGTGTATTGTTTTATTCATTGCTGTTGGTTGGCTAAGTTGATAATATCTTTATATTGTTCAATATGCACTCCTGTTTCATTTATAAAAGGAGCATTACGCATGGCTTTTGCCAATATGGCAATATGTATGGGTTTATACTTCTGCAAACCGCCTATCATTAAGATAGCAAATAACGGCATAATGGCCTGGAAGATTTTTTCGGCAATCCGCTTTTCCTTTCTGTCGCCCATTAAAAGTGATGGTTGGAAAATATGTATTGCTTTATAAGGAAAAGATCGTACAGCGTTTTCAACTTCTCCTTTTAGCCGCACATAAAAATTGGATGACGAAGGATTGGAGCCGATTGCAGAGATAAGCAGGTACTGACTAAATCCGTTTTCTGCTCCGTACTTTGCAGCATCTGCGGCAATATCATAATCTATCTGCCGGTATAAGGCTTTATCACCCTTTACGTTTTTCATGGTAGTGCCAACACAGCTGAATATAATATCACCTGATCCTATAGCTTCTCTGAAAGCTGCTGCGTTTTTAAAATCGATCACTTTTACTTCCAGCTTCGGATGCGTTTGTTGCAATGGCTTGCGTACAACAGCCCTCACTTTTTCATAACGATCATCTGCTAAAAGCAATTGCAGAAGATAGCCTCCTGTTAAACCTGTTGCGCCCAGTAATACAGCTGTTTTTGCTTGCATGATTTTCACTATTTTGCATACAAGAGATAATCATGCAAATTCAGGAAAATATTTCGCTTCGGCAATATAATACTTTCGGTATAGGAGCATATGCACAATACTTTTCAAATTTCTCCTCTGTTGATGAACTTTTACATATTACAAGCAGTAAAAAATATAACCCTGCATTGATATTGGGTGGTGGCAGCAATATTCTGCTTACAAAAGATGTTGAAGGACTTGTTTTAAAGAATGGGGTTAAAGGAATTGAAAAGATCAGTGAAGATGAAAGCTTTATATATGTAAGAGCGGGAGCAGGGGAGAACTGGCATCGGTTTGTACAATATTGTATTGCGCAAAATTGGGCCGGACTGGAAAATCTTTCATTAATTCCCGGCAATGTTGGCGCCTCGCCTATGCAGAATATCGGCGCGTATGGTGTAGAGATAAAAGATGTATTTCATGAACTTACTGCTGTTCACCTGCCTGATAAAGCCATAAAAACATTTACGGTATCCGATTGTGCCTTTGGTTACAGGGAAAGTGTATTTAAAAGAAAATATAAAGGACAATTTGTAATTACTGATGTTACATACAAATTGCGCAAACAACCGGTGTTTAACATAGCATACGGTGCCATACAGCAGGAACTTGAGAAAATGAAGGTAAAAGAGCTGAGTATACAGGCAATATCGCAGGCTGTTATCAATATCCGTTCATCAAAATTACCAGACCCCGCTGTAATAGGAAATGCAGGCAGCTTCTTTAAAAACCCTTCTATTGATAAGCTTCACTATACGGTATTGAAAGAAAAATTTCCTGCTATGGTTGCTTATGAAAATGAAGATGGCACCATGAAGGTAGCTGCAGGCTGGCTGATTGAACATTCGGGGCCGGGTACCGGTAAGAGTTGGAAAGGCTATCGGGCAGGAGATGCGGGCTGTCATGCAAAGCAGGCGCTTGTATTAGTAAATTATGGTAATGCCACCGGCAAGGAAATATATGATTTAAGTGAAAAAATATTACTGAGTGTGAAAGAGAAATTTGACGTAGCACTGGAAAGGGAAGTGAATATTATATAGATGCGGCTATTGGATGTGGTGATAAGATTTTACGTGGGGGAAATGCTATGAACTGCAATGCCGCATAAAAAGAAAAATGCATAACTTAGAATGAAAAAGTAACATGAAGTGCCGACTAACCTTTAATGCCATTGCCGGTTATTTTGCAATTTTTGTTTTTACTTTCCTGGTTACATTGGGTATTTCTTTTTTCAGCGATTGGAAGGTATGGTATATTTCATTAATTGTTTTATTGGCATTGCTGGGCATTATTTATTGTGCGCTGCTGATATCTGATAAATCTTACTGGCTTGTAATTGATGAAACCGGCATTACTTTTAAATGCTTACCATGGCTTATTGCTAAACCAAAATTTGTTGCATGGACTTCTGTGGTGGCTTACTATAACTATACTTATCCTTTTGATCACGAAGTGCAGCCTGAATATTTAATGCTTGTTTGTACAAACGGAAAGAAAGCAAAAATTACCATATCCGGGTTAGATCATGGTAAAGATGAAATTAGCGGAGCAGTAAAAAATACTATTCCTCAGCCCATAATGCAGAAGCTAAAGTATAACCTGCTTATGCTTGTAGCTCTCAGTGATAGCGCATAGCTGACCGTCCATAGCTCATAGCCGATAGCCCATAGCTCACCGCCCCATGTTAATACCCCTCCTGGTCAAACCCCTCTTCCTCATCAAAGGATGAGCTTTCTCTTCCGATATTTCCCATATTCAGCATGGAGCCCATCAGGTCTTTAAATTCAATTTTGCCATCCAATACTTTTTTGCTGATCAAAGAATAAGATGACAAACCGTGTAATATCAATTCCATCAGCAAAGCATTCTCTTTTTCATTGGCATGAGGAAAAGTTTTTTTAACCAGCCCATATAAACCATCAACCTGGTAAAGCAGTTGCACTTTTTCTTTGTCTTTTACATTAAACAAAATGTCTAACGAATTGCCTTGATCAAACCAATTGATAATAGGGCGATACGGGTTATTATGCTCTTCTTCCTTTTCCTTTTTTTGTGGTCGTCTTTTTTTAAGCGAATCCGGGTTGGGAAAGTATTGTATAAATAAAGTGCGTATAGATTTATTCAGCAGATTAAACGCTACCTGGTAAGGTCCTTCCTGTTCCCCCTCATATACCAGCTCCACCTTTCCGGTCACTGAAGGAATAATACCTGTTAGATCAGATATCCAAACCTGGGTTTCTTTTTCTTTATTGATGATAGCTCTCCTCTCTGCAGCGCTCACCGCGTTTTCATAAGCCGCTATAGGCAAACGTGCGGAAACGCCACTTTTCTGGTCAACCAGCTCGCTGGCTCTTGCTTCAAATGCAACCTGCTCTATCATGCGTTTCACCAGGTCACTGATCTTCACTTTTGCTGTCTGTTCCTCAATAATATCGGCTTCCTGCTCTGTTATAGAAAGTGAGTCTTCTATATTCTTAGGATAATGTGTGAGTATCTGGCTTTCTATACGGTCTTTCAGAGGTGTTACTATTGAACCCCTGTTCGTGTAGTCTTCTGGGTTAGCGGTAAATACAAACAATATATCAAGTGCAAGGCGTAATTTAAACCCGCGTATCTGTATATCTCCTTCCTGCAAAATATTGAATAATGCCACCTGTATCCTTGCCTGCAGATCGGGTAATTCATTAATCACAAAAATGCCGCGGTTGCTTCTTGGAATAATGCCATAATGAATTACTCTTTCATCAGCAAAATTGAGCCTGAGATTTGCAGCCTTGATCGGATCAATATCACCAATCAGATCCGCAACACTAACATCAGGCGTTGCAAGTTTTTCGCCATAGCGTGCGCTGCGGTGCAACCATTCAACCGGCGTATTATCTCCTTTTTCTGCTATCAGGTCTATAGATGATTTAGATAAAGGATTTAAGGGGTTATCATTGATCTCACTTCCTGCTATAACAGGTATATACTCATCCAGCAGATCAACCATCTGCCGCGCCATGCGTGTTTTAGCCTGGCCTCGTAGCCCAAGAAACAAAATATTATGTCTTGACAATAATGCTCTTTCCGTATCAGGAATCACACTGTCTTCATAACCCACAATTCCCGGGAAAGTCGTTTCACCCTGTTGCAGTTTTTTTACAAGGTTGTTTCTTATTTCTTCTTTAACTGTTTTGCTTTTATATCCCGATGCTTTTAACTCGCCTAATGTGTTTATATTTTTAATATTCATTTGCTGTTTTCTTTGTGCTGCTGTATTCAATTATTTTATATTCCTGTTTATCTGAAATTCACAAGGTACGCCTTGTTTCTACACTCTACCTTAAGCCTTCCACCTTTTGCTTTTTAATAAACTGTTTTTCGTTTACCTGATTCAAAATCCTTGAAAATAAATGCTCCCAAATTATCCAGCGAAGCAAAATATGCTTTGCCATGATTGGTTTCCGTAAACTCCTGTACAAATTTCTGCAGGTAAGGGTCGGTAGCAATCATAAATGTGGTAATTGGGATTTTGAGTTTTTTACACTGCGCCGCAAGGTTAATGCAACGGTTGATAACTTTTCTATCCAGCCCAAAACTGTTCTTATAATATTTCTTACCTATTTTCAGGCAGGTGGGTTTGCCATCAGTGATCATAAATATCTGTTTGTTCGGATTTTTTCTTCTCCGTAAAATATCCATTGCCAACTCCAGCCCTGCTACGGTGTTGGTATGGTATGGCCCCACCTGCAGGTAAGCAATATCTTTTATCTCAATCGTCCATGCATCATTGCCAAACACCACTATATCCAATGTGTCTTTAGGGTATTTTGTAGTGATGAGCTCACTCAAAGCCATTGCCACTTTTTTTGCAGGCGTAATGCGGTCTTCCCCGTATAAAATCATGGAATGCGAAATGTCAATCATCAATACTGTAGATGTCTGCGATTTAAAATCCGTTTCTCGTATTTCAAGATCATCTTCGTGCATCTGCAAGCCATCAACCCCATGATTGATTTGCGCATTCCTGATGGAGCTCACAAAATCTATCTGCTCAAGCATATCACCAAATTGATACGGGCGTGTTTCAGGGTTTATCTCATCACCTTGTCCTGGTTTATAGGTACGGTGCTCACCCTGTTTTGTTTTCTTCAGCTTGCCAAAAATCTCTTCAAGACTTCTTTTGCGGATGCTTTTTTCTGTTTTGGGTGTAATGTGGATTTCGCCATTCTGTTTATTCTCGTCTATATATCCTTTTTCTTTTAATTCGTCAATAAAATCGCCCAACCCGTATTCATCGTTTGTAAGCCCGTATTGTTTGTCTAATTGCGTCAACCAGTTTAATGCTTCGCTTACATCGCCGCTGGTGTAAGTAAGCAGCTGCATAAACAAGTCGAGCAATTGCTCAAACTTTGTTTTGTCTCCCTCATTGGGATCATATAGTGAAAAATGATATCCTAACATATTGACTCCTTCTTTACATTAATAACTACAGGCAGGAGGTAAATCATTGAAGTGAAAATGGCAGGTAATCAAACAACCGTGAAGCAGATCAATAGCACTTTCCTCCCTTACATCTGTATGCAATTTAAGTATTTTTACATAACCAAAAGGTTGCGGCTAATGGTATTGCTGAAGATGGTTTTAGTCTTATTGTTCAGTTTCACGCTCATTGATTTGTCAAATTCCAGTATTTCTTTTATTTCAATGCCTGATCCCAGTGCAAGCCCCAACGAATCCAGGAATTGCAGAAAAGACCCGTCATGATTGGCGACTCCCGTAAGCCTATATGTTTTATTGATCTGCCCTTCTGACAACGGGAAAGATTTGTATGCGGGCAATTTCCCGGTTGCATCCGGAATTGGTTCTCCATGAGGGTCAAACTGCGGATAGCCAAGCATTTCATCAATACGGTTAAAAAAACGAACAGATTGGATATGTTCAATCTGTTCGGCAATATCATGTACTTCTTCCCAGCCCATGCCCATCACCTGCGATAAAAATAATTCTGTAAGCCTGTGTTTGCGTAAAATATGCAGCGCCTGTTTTCTTCCCCTTTCAGTAAGTTCTATGGCTTTGTATTTTTCGTACCTGATGAATTTTTTCTCCGCGAGCTTTTTCATCATGCTGTTAACGGTTGGCATTTTAATGCCAAGTGTTTCGGCAATATCCTTAACCACAATCGCCGATTTTTCCTCGGACAGCCTGTACAATGCTTTAAGGTAATTTTCTTCTGTAAGCGAGATCATTGTTAAAGGTAAACGTTTTTAGGTATTCGGAGTGGTGAGGTATTCATAATCCTGCAAAATGTGCGATGTATTAAGGAGTTGTGTTTGATCAACTGCCTTTATTAAAACAGATGCATGTTCCTTGTTTATCCCGGTTTGTATTGAGGTAATCCCTGCTTTTGAACTTTTTCACAGTACCAGGCATGCCTAATATAACCGATGTCTCACGGGTTACCAGGCAATTATAATATAACATGCTCATCGCGTCACAGTATGTTGTGGGTTGGATTAAACGCACATTGCTACAGAAAATCAATCTCAATTGTTGGTTTCACGATCTTTCAGAGAATACTGATCTTTCTTAAGAGTGAGTCCCTAAAAATAAATTTGTTAGATTGATCTAACTTATTAATTTTGCTTATGACAATTATGAAGATCCTCACAACTATATTTTTATTTTGTTTAATCCAGGTTGCTGCATACGCCCAGCCTGTACTTAAAGGGAATATTGTATCCGGCGGAAAGCCTGTACCCTTTGCATCTGTAAGCATCGCCGGGAAAGGAGTAGTAACTGATAGTGCAGGTAAGTTTAAAACAGAGATTGTTCAATTCGGGCATTATGGTATAAAGGTTTCTGCTGCCGGGTATGTGTCTTCTATTCATCACATAACTGTAGTAGATGCTGTAACAATCATAACTATTGAATTACAACCCCTGCAAAATAATCTTTCTGAAATTGTAATTACAGGAACCATGAAAGAGGTGAGCAGAGCAGAAAGCCCTGTGCCTGTTGAAGTTATTACGCCAAAACTTTTTCAAAAGAATCCTGTTCCAAATCTGTTCGAAGCCATGAGCATGGTAAATGGTGTGAAACCGCAGTTGAATTGCAATATCTGTAACACAGGCGATATTCATATTAACGGTATGGAAGGCCCTTATACTATGATATTGATTGACGGTATGCCGATAGTAAGCGCCTTATCAACAGTATATGGACTTAGCGGTATTCCAAATAGTATTGTAGAAAGAATAGAGGTTGTAAAAGGCCCTGGTTCTTCCCTGTATGGTTCTGAAGCAATGGGGGGGATTATTAATGTTATTACAAAAAACCCGATCAAAGCACCGTTGGTAAGCGCTGATGTATTTACCACTTCATGGAAAGAATACAGTGTAGACGCCGCTACAAAATTTAAAATTGGTTCAGCAACCAGTTTATTCGGCATTAATTATTTCAACTACAATAACCCGGTTGATAATAATAAGGATGGGTTTACAGATGTTACCCTGCAGAACAGGATTTCAGTTTTTAATAAATGGAGTATCGAAAGAAAAGAAAACAGGCTGGCGAGTGTAGCTGCCAGGTATGTATATGAAGACAGGTGGGGAGGGGAGATGCGATGGAACAAGGCATTTCGTGGAAGTGATAGTATTTATGGAGAAAGCATTTATACAAAGCGCTGGGAATTGATAGGTATGTATCAGCTGCCGGTCAGGGAGAAAATACTTGCACAGTTTTCGTTTAACCGGCATGAGCAAAACTCATGGTACGGAACAACACCGTATATGGCGGAACAGCAGGTGTTATTTGTGCAACTATATTGGGATAAGCAATTTGGCGAACAGCACAATTTTTTGCTTGGCGGCTCTTACCGGTATACTTTGTATGATGACAATACACCCGGAACCGCCTCCGCAGATGGAATGAAAAATGCTCCTTCTTATACTCCGCTGCCTGGCATTTTTGTGCAGGATGAGTGGAAGCTGAGCAACCGGCACAAACTATTAATGGGCTACAGGTATGATTATGACCGTCATCACGGTAATGTGCATTCGCCGAGAATTGCCTATAAATGGACGCCGGGTAAAAGCAATACTATAAGAGCAAGTTTTGGAACAGGTTATCGTGTAGTAAATCTTTTTACAGAAGATCATGCCGCGCTTACGGGAGCACGTGAGGTAGTGATTGCCGAATCATTAAATCCGGAACGGTCGTATAACGGTAACCTCAACTATACATTAAAGATACCGATGCGCGATGCTTTTATCGGGTTGGATATAACCGGCTTTTATTCTTATTTCACCAATAAAATTGTAGGAGATTTTGATGCTGATCCCAATAAAATTATTTATGATAACCTGAAAGGCCATGCTATTTCAAAAGGAGTTGCTTTAAACGCTGATATAAATTTTTCATTTCCGCTTAAAATACTGGCAGGTGTTACTTATATGAAAGTATACCAGGTGGAAAGTAATTCCGGCACAATTGAAAAAACAACTCAGCTACATGCGCCAAAATGGTCTGGTAATTTAACCGCTACCTATTCATTTCCATTACAATTTATACTTGATATAACGGGCAGGTGGGATGGACCAATGCGTTTGCCGGTATTACCTCATGATTACCGCCCGGAATATTCGCCCTGGTTTTGCATTGCCAATGTGCAGCTTACCAAAAAGTTTACAGGAGGGTTTGAATTGTATGGAGGCGTTAAAAATATATTCAATTTTGTTCCTCATAATCCTATTATGCGGCCGTTTGATCCTTTTGATAAAATGGTAAATGACCCTGTTAATAATCCTTACGGGTATACTTTTGATCCTTCATATAACTATGCGCCATTGCAGGGAGTAAGGGGATTTATTGGGATGAGGTATCAATTGGGGAAGAAAAGCGGTCAGCATTAAGTGAGAGGCTATGTATTTTCCAGCTGCACCCATATGCATCACGAATGTCAATACCATTCAATACCTTTTGGGAATGTAAATATTCATCAACACCCATCAGGCGCCTGGTACCCGAATATTTTTTAACATGCTTTATTGCATTAGTGCATATGCTTGCGCTATATGGGGGAACTATTAGCTTTATAATGATAGATCATATTCCCTCGGAGATTTTTCATTTGTTACTAACCGCCAACCTGAAGTTAATTTTTGTTGAGCACTTTTTCCTACATAAGAGCTACCTATTTTTTTAAACTCCTTTTTTATCAAAAGAGTTAGTGATTTAAAAAGTCTTAGAGAGTCTTCATTATTACTAATTGTCCCCATGTATCCTCCAACTAAAATACCATCTTTTAAAACGCCTGCGACTTTAAATACTATGCTTTTAGGATTATTTATTTGATCAATAGCAAACTTATAGCCCCCTTTTTTTTGAGGGACTTCTCTTACGTTAATATGGATTCCTTTTTTTATAATTAAAAAACTATCTGTATGATTCCAATCGCCGTTCAGCACCTTTCCAAGATTGCCGTACTCAAAAATAGAAATGAAAGAAGGGGTTAAAGATGAATCAAACATGCCTGTTTGAAAATATTGAACAGATTCCAGGTTCTCAAATTTTTGAAAAATTGGATACATATCTACAGCATCCGCAAAATAATATAATTGTTTGCCTTTCATTTTGTTCTCCGCAGAGAGAGGATTCTTTACCCTCTATGAAATGGAGGTTCTCCGCGGAGTCTCAACTCCGAGCCTTTTGTGCGTGAGCTGGACTCTGCGAGGCATACTCATCGTCTTTGTTTCGTCAAATCTACATCCTGCAACAACATGTAGTTACAAACTTCATATACTCCCTGCTCACCGGTAATATAATATTTAGCAGAGCTGTGTATATATTCTTCCGGTTGTGCCACAAGCGGCGGATTCCACCTGCATGGATTCATATGAATGTAATTCAATTTTTGTTCAATAAACTCAACACTTATACATTCCTTATGATCAAATGAGGGCTCAAATACTTCATGATGCTTATTGCGTGCTTTATCTGTATTGTTTACCCATTGCTCTAATTGCTTTAATATACTATGATGATTTTGTTGCCCCAGTTGTGATACCAGTTCATATGCCATAAAACGTTTACCATTACCCACTATTGTATTGATGGATTTACCGGTATTTACAAAACCTATTATAGTATGTACATGATTGGGCATTATTACATACCCAACAATATAATGACCTTGCAACTTCAGATAATCAAACCAATTATATACTACAGAATAGGTATTCGTGGTGGAGAAAAGATGCAACCACCGGGTACAGGTAAATGTGATGGAATATATTCCAAACGGTTCTGATATTTGACGGCGTACCGGCATAGGCTGGCGCTAAAATAAAGAAATATTACCGAAACTAATATGCGTTTGCCCCGCCTACCGCAGAGTCCTGCCAACGCACATTACCCGGAGGAGAGACTCCGCGGAGAACGCTCGCTCTTTAAGAGCGAATGTTTACAAAACTCTGCGATGAAAAAAGAGTCGCCTGCCAACGCACAGGCTATGCACGGGCAGACTCTGCGGAGAAGGAAAATACAAAGATCCAGTTGTGGTTGCGCTGACAGGGTACAATGATCAAAGCCTGATACAAAGGATTGTGGCATTAGGAATAAATGGCTGCCTGCTCAAAACACAGACAGTTGAAGATCTTTTATGCGCGTTGGATGCCGTTGCCCGCAATGAAAAATATTTTTCAGAACAGGTCAGAGAAATGCTTCTCTCCGCATCTGATAGCAACCTTAATGAAAGGATCGCTTCTCTTAAGGGAAGGGAGCTCGATTTCTTAAAGCATCTGTGCAGCGGGATGACGTATAATGATATTGCAGCTAAAATGCACGTAAGTCCTTACACCGTTGAAGATTACAGGGAGGCCTTATTTAAAAAGTTTGGGCTGAAAAACAAGACAGAGCTGATATTGTTTGCACTAAAGCATAAGCTCGTTGAACAGGGCATAAGCAATCAGCTTTCAGTAATCAGCCGTTGGCAATGAGCAGGTGAATAGTGAATAGGCAATGGTGAACAGGCAATAGTGCGGGGGATGAGAGAAACGTGAGGAACCTGGAATCTGCAACTGTAATATTACTCGCTGATCAAATCCATAAACTTCTTGCTTGCAGTGTCTGCTATACTTCCATCTGGTTTTTTGTAGATGAAATACGCGCTCATGTCATTTCTTTTTTCTACAAATTCCATTGCCCTTATAAGCCCCATTGCTAATAATACATTATCGTAGGCATCCGCTGTCATAGCATCATTGGCAAAAACCGTTACGCTGATCAATTCATTTTGCACAGGAAAACCTGTTTCAGGATTTATAGTATGGCTGAATTTTTTCCCGTTGCTTTCGTGGAATTTTCTATAGCTGCCTGATGTAGTAACAGCGCCATCTTCAAGCGTAACAATTTTTTGCAAAATGGAAGGCGTTGTTTCATCATAATCACCCGGTGCCTCAATACCTATTTTCATCTTTTCATTTTCCGGAAGCTTTCTTCCCTTAACACGTATTTCTCCGCCAATTTCTACGAGATAATTATGAATATTATTTTTTTCAAAAAAACCGGCAATTACATCTACACTGTAGCCCTGGGCTATGCCGTTTACATCAATGGTTAAACAAGGCTTTTTTTTAGAGAGATATTTTTTACGGAGCGTTATTTTATCTGTGCCGGTGCATTTAAGCAGCAATTTTATTTTTGCTGAATCCGGGTACTGGTGCACATCTTTTGTACCGAAACCCCATGCCTGCACTAACGGCATTACAGTAATATCAAATAACCCACCGGATGATTGCCAGACTTCAATTGATTTTCTAATAACAGCAGCAAAATGATCATCTATGGTAATTCCCTTTTTTGCCCGGTTAAATGTACTGATCAGGGAATATTTTTTATAAATAGAAAGCGAGCTGTCTAATTTATTAAGTATACTGTCCACCTGTTTTTTGGTTACGATACTATCTTCCGCATAATAAGTAATATGCCAGGTGGTGCCTTGTGCAAAGCCGGCAAGCTGAATTTTTTGAATACTATTTTTAGCGGAAAATGATGTTAGCAAAATGCATAACATCAAAACAGGATAAGATGCTGAACTTGTAAATCTCTTCATTACTGGTGAAAGCTTTCCCCGATAAATTTAAGCGCGTCAGATATGCCGGTGCGCCAGTATTCCCAGGTATGTCCCCCGTCCCGGACGCGATATTCATGTTTAACCAATTTCTTTTTTAACGCTATATGCAACAGGGCATTTCCGTTAAACAAAAAATCATCATCGCCGCAGTCAATCCAGTAACGCACTTTATTAAGGTCGGCACCGTTTTTTTTATCAATGATGCTTAAAACAGAATTATCGTACCAGGCTTTATTCAACCGGTCTTTTCCTTTGAGGTTTTTTCCGAATAAAGGAGCAAAGATGACACCCCATTGCGATTCAGGCATCATTGTCATTTCTTCATCACCAAAAATACCTGCACTTAAAGGTGCAGCCGCAGCAAACAGTTCAGGATATTTCAACGCATATATCATAGTGCCGTAGCCGCCCATTGATAAACCTGCAATACCCCTGTATCGTTTTTCATTTTTAATGCGGTATTGCTGCTCTATACCCGGAATAAATTCTTTCACAAAAAAATCTTCATACTTTTCTTTACCATCATATGAATTGATATACCAGCTTGAATCGCCATTAGGCATTACAATGATCATGGGCGGAATAGTACCGTCAAGTATCGCTTTATCAGCATAGCGGTTTATTTCGCCAAACTGCAGCCAGCCGGTATTGTCATCCGTATATCCGTGCAGCAGGTAAACTACAGGATAGGCTCTTTGGGAATAATCATAATCCGGAGGGAAATAAATAGTATACTTTACACTTCTGCCCAAAATTTTACTGCCGATAGTATTTTCCTCAATAACTTTTCCTGTTTGCTGGCCAAATACACTGCACGTTAAGAAAAATGCAGCATACATTAATGCGATCCTTTTCATTTATTATATTTAAAATGCATTTTACAATTACTACGGATATGTCTTACCGTTATTTTGGTTCAAAAGTGTAGCTGAGTACACGGTCTTCATAATTGTTCAGCGTGTACACTATTAATGTACCATTACGCCTTATATAAGTATACCGGTTTCTTTGCTGGTTGGTTTCTTTTTTGTTTGCCGGTCTGAACCAGATATCCAACTGTCCACGGTGGGTATTATAGGTTTCTATTTTCCTCACCTTGCTTTCTTTAATACTCCTGTTCATATTATCAGGATTGCCCGAAACCGGCTCAAATATCGCCGGGCGAAACAGGAAACTATTTACAGTCTGGCTGCTGTCAATGTTAATCGTAAGTGTATCACCTAAATATCCGTACACGTATCTGTCGCCCCTGTCGCTGATGCTGGTTTTTGCAGGTTGCCCGAAAATTTTTATTACATCAGAAGGTGTGGTAATACCTTTTTCCAGCTTACGCACATCATCTTCCAGTATAGGATGATAGATAGTGAAAGGAGTATTTGCAGGATTGTATTTTTTGCTGCATGAAAAGAGTGCAATTACTGCAATAAGAAATAACAGATGTTTTGCCATAGAAAATGTTTTTGATAGCTGAGTCAATAATGCAGTGGGTTATAATACATGGTGTTAACGTGAAACGACAAACGATAAACGTGAGATGCGCTAATGTTCTCCATTCCTTATCCTACGGTCTATCGTTTCACGTTTCACTAATATTATGTATATGATGCGCACTCTTTCATATCCTTTTCAGTATAAGCTACACCATATTGTTTCAATACGTCATCAGGAACGCCATTCCACTGATTGGGCTGGTTGCCGGCATACCCGATATCTTTTATTCCAATTTCAGTAGTATAAAAGCCGGTACACACCAGGTCTCTCATTGTATTGAAAAAAGAAACACCCTGCGACATGGAAGGCTTTGCTTTCCTGGGATACGCGATATCGTCCACTATCTGTATTCTTTGAGTGTTATCACAATCCTTGAAATTTTTTTGAAAGCGTATCTGGCTTTCCCTGTCAAGCCATCTTAAACCACCACGCACCGGTACCTGGTAATGCGGCATATCTTTTACAATAAACTCAATAAAGTCGGGAACCTTTGCGTCTGTAGCGTTGCCGCTTATGTCGTCTTTGGGTATAATAATATCAGAAAGAATGGCGATAGTAGCCATTTCATGTTCTGTAAAAAATGTTGTAGATATTACATTTTTATAGTGTTCAATTTCCTCCGGTTGTCTTGCAGGTCCCGCGGCAGCATCAGCAGAGCCGGCCGCAGGAGCAGTTGAGTTATCTGCCGGCTTTTTATCAGAAAGCTTACAGGCATCTAATAAAACGGAAGATGACAAAGAACCTACACCTATTATCTTTAAATATTTTCTTCTATCCATTGTTAAATATTGTTAAAATGAACGATGTTGTTTTGTTTGAGATGAGATCAGAGGTTTTGTTTTTTCATTTCATCAATAATATACTCTGAAGCACGCATGGATAATGCAAGAATTGTCCATGTAATATTTTTATCAGCCTGCGATGTAAACGCTGCGCCATCAACCACAAATAAATTTTTACATTCATGAGCCTGGTTCCATTTGTTCAATGCTGATGTTTTAGGATCGCTACCCATTCTTGCAGTACCGCCCTCATGAATGATCTTGCCGGGGCTTTCCAAACCATAATCATTTTCCGGGCCCACATTTCCTCCCCAGGTAATAACAGCGCCCATATTGTGCATGATCTCTTTAAAGGTTTCAATCATGTGCTTTGCCTGTTTTCTTTCATAGTCGCTCCATTTTACATTAAAGCGCAAAACAGGTATACCATACCTGTCAACTACATTCGGATCAATTTCACAGCGGTTTTCAAAGCGGGGCACTGCCTCTCCGCGTCCGGCCATCCCTACACCCGCACCATAAAAGAAGCGTTGATCTTCTTTAAGCGAAGCGCCGTAACCACCGGCTTCTTTCTTTTTACCATTCACAGCGTAGTCGCCATTCTGGCTCTGTATACCCATGCCGAAACCATAAGCCGGCATTCCCATACCGCCCCAATATTCTATATGATAACCCCTCGGGAAATCCAGTTTTTTATTATCACCCCACCAGGGTGAGTATACGTGCATGCCGCCTACGCCGTCTTCATTATATCTTTTTCTTCCGAAAAGTTTGGGCAGGTATCCACCAAGCGCGGACCCTGTTGAATCGTGCAGGTAGCGGCCAACCACATCGCTCGAATTAGAAATTCCGTTGGGATGTGCTTTTGATTTTGAATTAAGCATCAGCCTTGAAGATTCGCAGGCGCTGGCAGCAAGAATTACCACTCTTGCGTCAACCTGGTATTCATTCATATCTTCCTTGCTTACATAAGAAACACCTGTTGCTTTTCCGTTTTCATCTGTAAGCACTTCACGCGCCATTGCATTGGCAACAACATCAATATTGCCTGTAGCCAGCGCAGGATTTACCAATACTGAGCCAGAAGTGAAATCCGCATAAAACTGGCAGGATCTTCCGCACTGTCCACAAAAAACACAATTACCCCTGTCTTTATTATCGGGCAGTGGTTTGGTAAGCATTGAAAGCCGGCCTGGTATAACACGCACATTTGCTTTTGTTGCAGCATCTCTTATAAAAAGCTCATGCAATCTTGGTTTGGGAGGAGGTAGAAAAAAACCATCAGGATCATTTTCTAACCCTTCGTTGGTGCCAAATACACCAATCAATTTATCTACCCTGTCGTAAAAAGGTTTAATATCATCATAGCTGATCGGCCAATCTTCTCCAAGACCATCAATGCTTTTTCTTTTAAAATCTTTTGGCCCAAATCGGAGCGAGATGCGTCCCCAGTGGTTGGTACGGCCACCCATCATACGTGCACGAAACCAATCCCATTGTGTGCCGGAAGCTTTAGTGTATGGTTCACCGTCAATTTCCCAGCCACCATAGCAGGCGTCAAAATCACCAAATGGGCGAAAATTGGTGCTGGCACCCCTGCGTGGAGATTCATAAGGCCATTTGAATTGCGTAACATCTTTTTTGGGGTCAAACAAAACACCTGCTTCAAGCAGGCAAACCTTTACGCCTGCTTTTGCTAAAATATAGGCGGCCATACCGCCACCCGCACCGGATCCAACAATCACTACATCATACTTTTTGGCGCTTTTTTTAATCTGGAAATCTCCCATGTCGAAATTGAATTAAACGTTCTTTAAAAGTGTGCCTAAATGTAGTACATTATCAGATAATCAAAACCAATCCCGCCGAAATTTTACCTGAGATCAGAAATAATGATAGTATATATTTGAAAAAATATAACTGATGGCAATAATTATTGGTGTTGATATCGGCACTACTAATATTAAGCTTGTTGCAGGAGATGATAAAGGGAAGATTTTATTAAACCAGAGTTGCGCCTGCCCGGTCATGCAGCTATCTGATAAAAAAATTGAACAGGATCCTGAACTTGTTTTACAATCTGTTAACAAGTTGCTCCAAAAAGCATTTGCTGCACTACCTGTTTCAGATATTAAGGGAGTTTGTTTCAGCTCGGCGATGCACAGCATTATTGCGGTTGATGTAAATGGTGTGCCGCTGACAAATGCCATTTTATGGGGAGATACCCGGAGTAAGCAACAGGCAACAGCAATAAAAGAAAAGATTGATGAAAAAGCATTTTACCAGGAAGTGGCCGTGCCGGTTCATCCCTCCTTACCCTTATGTAAAATACTTTGGCTGCAACAGGAAATGCCTGAGGTATTTAACCAAACTGCAAAATTCATTTCAATTAAAGAATATCTTTTTTTTAAATGGTTTGGTAAATATATCATTGATCATTCCATTGCCGCGGCAACAGGTATGCAGCATATTCATAACCTGCAATGGAGTAAAACAGCATTGGATATTGCCGGTATAACCAGCGATAAGCTTTCTGAGATAGTACCGGTTACACATACGGAAACTGCTTTGGGTAAAGAATATATTAGGCAGTTTGGCTTGCACAAAAGCATTCCCTTTATTATCGGCTCAAGCGATGGTTGCCTTGCCAATATAGGCAGCGGTGTTTTTGAAGAAAATGAAGCGACACTTACTATTGGCACCAGCGGAGCGGTTCGTATTACGCTGTCCCAACCTGTATTAAGCGAAAAGCCGGCGCTATTCTGTTACCCGGTATTGAAAAATTTGTACGTAAAAGGAGGCGCTGTAAATAATGGTGGAAATGTTTTGCAATGGTATGCACAAAATTTTACAGATAGTCCTGGAGATGGCAATTATGAAACTTTGGTAGAAAAAGCTGCTGCTATACATGCAGGCGCGGATGGACTGATCTTTCTGCCTTATCTGCAGGGAGAACGTGCGCCGGTATGGAATGCATCGGCACGGGGCGTTTTTTTTGGAATAAACAGTCTTCATAATAAAACACATTTTGTGCGTGCAGTGATTGAAGGAATAGGTTTTGGATTGTATGATGTGTTTTGCGAAATCGCAAAAAACAATAAGCATATCAGCACAATTTATGTGAGCGGTGGTTTTACAAAGTCAGCTTTCTGGGTGCAGATGATCGCGAATATTTTCAATAAAAAAGTTATTGTATCAGATATTGCTGATGCATCTGCGACAGGCGCTGTTCAACTGGGAATGTATGCAGCGGGATTGATAAAAGAAGTATCGCAGAATAAAACAGATGCAGGAGGTCAAATATTTGAGCCTGTAAGGGAGCAGCATGATATTTACAGGGAGCAGTTTAAAAAATTCTGTGCTTTGTATGAAACATTGAAGCATCATTTCACAACTGAATAGCACACGGAGTACACGGATGATACTGACTAACGCGGATATCCTCCGTGAATACCCGTAACATCCGTTTTATCCGTGTTCCATTCTCCTTATTCGATAAGTCACGAATGCGCGGATGAAGTTCGGTTTGTGTTTCCGGGGATGAAAAATATTCGTGCATTTGTGGCATTAATCAAAGTATCTTTAAAGGTAAATAAATGGTATGCCAACAACTGATAAACGTATTGACGCATATATAGCCAATGCGCAATCATTTGCGCAGCCGGTGCTGCGGCATATAAGGGCTATGGTGCATAAAGCCTGTCCGGGTGTTGAAGAAACCATTAAATGGGGGTTTCCGCACTTTGAATATAAGGGAGCTATATTATGCAGTATGGCCGCATTTAAACAGCATTGTGCATTCGGATTCTGGAAAGCATCGATCATGCAAGACCCGGAGAAAATCCTTCATATCGGAGAAAAAGCATCAATGGGACATTTTAATAAGATTACTTCTCCTGAAGACCTTCCTTCGGACAAAATATTTACAGCTTATATAAAGCAAGCGGCAAAACTAAATGAAGACGGAGTGCAACTCCCGTCTAAAACCAAAACAAAGTTGGCAGCACCTCTTGAGGTTCCCGATGATGTGCAGAAAGCATTACGGAAAAATAAAAAAACACTGGAAATCTTTAATGCATTTGCCCCGAGCCACCGCAAAGAATACCTGCAATGGATAACCGAAGCAAAAACAGCGCCTACAAGGAATAAACGTATTGAAACAATGATTGAGTGGTTGAAGGAAGGAAAATCAAGAAACTGGAAGTATGAGAAGTAATGGGCAATAGTAAATAGGCAATGGGAAATAATGAATCCCCGTTATTTTCAATATACGCTGCTTCTCCTCAATCTCAAATCTCAAATTTTAAATTTCAAATTTTAAATCCCCACATGAACCACATCACTAAAAGAAGTATAGATTCTCTTGGTTATAATTTTATAGCACCTGAATATCTTCCTGAGGGTAAAGATGAATATCACCTGCGCAATATTCAAAACAGGAGTGGTATTGATTACCGCGAACTTACCGCATGGGAGATTGAAGTGCTGGTGCGCAACAGGAATACCTCTGACAACTGGAATAAAATATTAGTGTCAGATGCTTTCGATCCTGAACTGGTAAAGAACTGCAAGTTTTTTGGATTGGTAAGAATAGGGAAGCTGGAAGCCTGCTTTCTTGAATATCATAATCTCCGTATGCCGGTAGGTTTATACAACAGCACCATCATCAGTTGCGATTTTGGCGATAATGTGGTTGTGGATAATGTTAACTATCTCTCACATTATATTATCGGGAGCGAAGTTATACTTGTTAATATCAGCGAATTGGCAACAACAAGCGCTGCCAAGTTTGGAAATGGTATTATTAAAGACGGTGAATCTGAGAGTATCCGTATCTGGCTTGAGATATGTAATGAAAACGGTGGAAGAAAAGTCATTCCCTTTACAAGGATGTTGCCCGGCGATGCCTGGTTGTGGTCAAAATACAGGGATGATGAAGTGATGCTTGAAAAATTCAAAGCCTTTACGCAGGCAGAGTATGATGTGCAAAGAGGGTATTATGGTAAGATAGGCGACAGAACAATTATTAAGAATACCAATATTATTAAGGATGTATGGATTGGCTCAGACGCTTATATAAAAGGCGCCAATAAACTGAAAAACCTTACGGTTAATTCATCCGCTGAAGCGCCTTCGCAAATTGGAGAAGGCTGTGAAATGGTAAACGGTGTGATGGGATTAGGATGCAAATCATTTTACGGGGTAAAAGCTATCCGGTTCATTATGGCATCTCACTCACAGTTAAAGTATGGTGCAAGGCTGATCAATTCTTATCTTGGCAATAATTCAACCATCTCTTGTTGCGAGGTACTGAATTCATTAATATTTCCCTCGCATGAACAGCACCACAACAATTCTTTTTTATGTGCAGCCACGGTAATGGGGCAAAGCAATATGGCGGCAGGAGCAACTATCGGCTCCAATCATAACTCAAGAAGCCCGGATGGTGAACTGATTGCCGGGAGGGGATTCTGGCCGGGCTTATGTGTAAGCCTCAAGCATAATTCAAAATTTGCCTCATTCAATATACTTGCAAAGGGAGATTACCCTGCCGAGCTGAATATACCTGTTCCTTTTGCTTTGATCAGTAATGATATGGCTAATGATCAGTTGGTGGTAATGCCGGCATACTGGTTTATGTATAATTTGTATGCCATAGCAAGAAACGGGTGGAAATATAATGACAGGGATGCAAGAATTGAAAAAGAACAGCGGCTGGAATTTGATGCATTGGCTCCTGACAGTATTCATGAAATGGTGAAGGCTGTTGATCTTTTATGCTTGTATACCGGTAAAGCCTATGCGACGCAAACAGGCAATACAGGGAAGCAGGATAGCTGGTATATTAAAACAGGCAAAAAACTATTGGAAGCGAATGATCCTGTTATTGACACTTTGGAAATTTTGGGAGAAGGATTTGAAAACAGTGACAGGAAGGTAATTCTTATTAAAGTACAGCAGGCCTATACCATTTTCCTTGACCTGGTAACTTATTACACTACCGGGCAGTTGATCAATTATATACAGGTTAATAATATCAGCAGTTTCCCTTCACTAAAAAGAAGCGTGCATTTTACCAACAGGATAAAAGACTGGCTTAATGTGGGAGGGCAGCTAATTCCTGTGGCAGAAGTAATGAAATTCAGAAAGCAGGTACATACAGGAAAAATAAAGAGTTGGGACGATGTACATCAATTTTATAAGATACAGGGTGAATTGTATGATGAATATAAATTAGCGCATGCGCTGGCAAGTTGGTCGGTAATATCAGGAATATCCGGCAACAGATTTAATGCCGGCTGTTTTAAGGATTTATTGGTTGCAGCTGTTCGTACAAAAGAATGGCTGACAAAAGGCATATACGAATCCCGCGAAAAAGATTATACCAATCCCTTCAGGCTTATGGTATTTGATAATAAAGAAGAGATGGAGAAAGTATGGGGCAGGCTGGAAGATAACAGTTTTATAAACCTGCAGAAAAAGGAATTAAAAGATTTTAAGAAAACAGTGAATCGCCTTGTAACTGATTTCAGGTTATAATATTTTTTTCATTATATAATCATTCATAAAATAGCCATTGCCAATATCAATATCTTCTTCTCTGACAATGCTGAAGCCCTGTTTTTCATAAAAGCCTTTGGCTTTATTATGGCGGTTTACATTAAGCTCAAGAGATACAGCGCCAAGCGGAATGATAATACTGATGATGTGTTCGATCATTTTTTTTCCCAACCCTGTACCCTGCATTGACGGTAACACATAAATTTTATGCAACCTGTAATGGCTGCCGGCTGATGCATCTGTATGAGAATAGGAAGCGAATCCTGCCGCCTCTTCATTATGATAAGCTATAATAAAAATATGCTGTTTCTGCACCATTTGTTCATTAAGGGATGACGGGCTGTACATCATCTCCAGCATGTAATCCATTTGAACAGGTGTTAATATTGCCGAATAAGTTTGAGGCCATATTTTAAGGGAAAGCTCCCTTATCAAAGCGATATCTTCTATGCCGGCTTTTTTGAATGAGATCATGGCTGGTATTCCTTTTTCCCGCAAGTTGGGGTAATTCAAACAAATAATCAATTAAAGCAGGCGAATAATAAACAGCTGTTTTGATATAGATATTGAGCAGCTAATTTTAGCATACAATCAATAATATGATTGAAAACATTACACCCTTTTAGTTTTTAACCCTTTGATTTTTTCTAACTACAAACCAGAATGATATGAAGTCTTTACTGCTGAGTTTCACATTAAGCTTTTGGCTGCTGTTGGCAGCCGCCCAAATCAACGAAGTGCTCAATAATAAGTCTGTTGTTGACCTTACCACTGCGGGAATGAGTAAAAAAATTATTATCAGCAAAATAGAAAGCTCTTCCTGTAAATTCACTACAGATACAAAGTCGCTGATAGCGCTAAAAAAAGCGGGAGTGGAGGAAGATGTTATCAATGCCATGGTAGAGAAGATGTCTGCAAAGCCTGCAGCAACCAGCACAGCTGCGCAAGCTGTTCCTGCAGCTGCCAGCACCTCAACCGCCACCAAATCCAAGGAGAGTAAAGATGCGGAATCCTATACCACATCAGCTTCTTCATCAAAAGCTATAGCGCTGATGAAGCAGGAGGGAAGCGGTATATATTATTACCAGGCTTCGGAAGGCAAAATATACGAACTGGAAGCTACTGTGTTTTCGCAGGCCAAGAATAACAGTTGGGCAACCGCGCTAAGCTATGGGTTTGCAAAGTCCAGTAAAGTAATGTCGGTAAGCGGGTCAGAAGCCAATGTGCAGTTTAAAAATGCCAGCCCGGTATTTTATTTTTATTTTGATCCGGAAAATAAAAGCTTAAATGCTCAGGCGCCAACCTGGTTTGCAAGTGTAAGCAGCCCGAATGAGTTTTTGCTGATCAAATTTGAAAACAAAAAAGTGAAGAATTCAAGAGCAGTTACCACTGCATCTGCCAACGCTTATGAACAGGCGCAGGGAATTGACGATAAGTTTAAAGCGTCTTTTAAATTTAAAAGACTGGAAAAAGGCATTTACGAAATATATTTTGAAAAGCCCCTGGAAGCCGGAGAGTATGGTTTTATGTATGCAGGAGCAACAGCAACCAATGGCGGATCAAGTCCGCGTGTTTATGATTTTGGCATAAAATAAGCTATATGTATTTTTGCAACCGGATTATTTAATTGAATAAAATTATAGTTATGAAAAAAGTATTCATGTATGTAGCAGTAGTTGTTATTACTTTGTTAGGCTTGTCAAATGTAAATGCTCAGGAAGGGGGTAATTATAAGAATGGTATAGGGCTTCGTGCAGGTGGTGGATATTATGATGTAATTGCTGCTTCCTATAAAACATTTGTTACAGAACCTGGTGCAATTGAGCTAAATCTGGGTTTCAGACCATATGCGGCTGTATATTCAAATTATAACCAGTTTCATCTTTCTTTCTCCGCATCATATCAACATCATTTTCCTATAGGTTCTGTTGAAGGATTGCGTTGGTTTGTTGGCGGTGGTCTTACAGCGTATAACACTTTTTCAAGCAACAAAGACTTTGCAGGTTTTGGGCTGGGTTTATTTCCAACTGGCGGAGTCGATTATAAGTTTAGCAATATACCTTTAAATGTTAGTGCAGACTTCCGCCCAACATTTGCAATTGTACGTCCTGACTATTATGGGTATAGTTATTTTAGTACTTACTCCAGGTTTTATGCAGGAAATGTAGGCGCATCTGTTCGGTATACTTTCTAAGAATGATGTGATATAATAACATAAGCATAATATTCTATTAAAGGAGGACTAACATACAGTCCTCCTTTTTTCATTTCATAATTTCTGCTATTTTTTTTGTAAGATTTAACATTGGCTGTTTTTTGAAATTGGAATAATCTTGATCATTGAAATCTGGTTGACTTTGTGACGGACAAAACCCTTTAACAAAAACTGCTTAATCTCTATGCCGGAGTGTATATTTCAAAGCGATTCCGCTTGCTGGAAAGAACTAAAACAAGGTAATCCCGAGGCGCTGGGATACCTGTACGACACGTACATTGACCGCCTCTTTCACACTGCTTTTAAAATGACGGATAACCGGGAGCTGGCAAAGGACGCTTTACAGGAAGTGTTCATTGAGATCTGGCATTACCGCAACAGCATAGGTGAGGTAAATCATTCCCACAGTTATCTTGCCAAGGTTTTAAAAAGCATTATCCTTAAAAAGGTGAAAACAAAAATGGTGATCAACACTTTGTCTGATAACGAGCATGGTACTGATCATGATGATAATATAGAGCAGTCTATTATTATGGCCGACCTTGCAACAGAGCAAAAAAACCGTTTATACAAAGCATTATCACAACTCACCAACAGGCAGAAGCAGGTAGTTAAACTCCGTTTTTTTGAAGGACTGACTTATGAGCAGATAGCTGTTAAATTATGTATGAATTATCAATCAGTAAATAATCTTGCTTTCCGGGCTATGCTTAACCTGAGAAAGCAAATGCAGCCGGTTGTGCCGGTAATAGCGATACTATTGCTGCTGGTTTAAGTATTTTTCCCCTGGAATTTCTAATAAAACAAACCCGCCAACTAATCCCGGCGGGTTTTATTTTTTTTAATATTTCAGATTGAGGTAATAGTGTACATAAGAATTGATAAAGCCATCATAATTTTTGCTATCCTTTTTGTAATAATTAACATTTGTTAGCAATGCCATTTTGAATAAAATTGAGGTTTAATTTATACAGGCGATTGCTACCAGTGAACGGTTTAGAAAAAGGGGTGTTTTTGAGTATTGTGGTATTGATACTGTTGCCGGCAATTCAATCGTCTTTGTTTCATAAGTTATTGTTTTATGAAATCTGCCAATGCTGAACACCTGAATCTATAATTAATGTTTTTTTGAAAAATTTTAATATTTAACCAAAACTCAACCGTTTGCTCATGAAAAGAAAATTTCAAAAGTCTTTATTAGCGCTATTATCAGTTTCAATATTCCTTTTTTCGGCCTGCAAAAAGGATGAAGCTCCTAAAGAAGACTATGCAGCAATTAAAAAAGGCTGGGTAACCGGCACATGGAAGCAAAAAGATATCACCCTGGGCGTATCTACTTCAGTAAAAGTGGGCAGCACTAAAATTCCGTTGAACGCAGGCAGCAGCATGCTGGACGATCCTACTATCAATTACCTGCTCGAACAAATGGCAGGAGCAAATCCGTTTGGCTTTACCCGCAACAACGTATATACTTTTGCTGCTGATGGCACTTACGCCGTTGAAGGAGCTAATGATTATTCTATTGCTTTTTCCCTGCCTGTTGCGGGCAAATCGGGTAAGTGGGATACCGAAGTGTATAGCTCAGTGCTGGCATTATTTCCTTCAACAGATACCAGGGACCCACACTGGATAAATAATATTACAGCCACAACATTAAATCTTGCAATTTCAATCAATTTACCAGGCCTGGGCGATGTTCCCATGAACCTTTTACTTGAAAAACAGTAAAAGGCATATAATCTCAACTTGAAAACAAATTCTTTCCATTAAACTAATCAATTGTTATGAGGACTTGTTGTTTTATCACCAGGTTATCCCTTTTCTTTAGCATGTTGCTATTTGTAAGTTTTACCGCGGTCGCGGGCGACTTTACCGTACGTGGCTCGGTAACAGATGAAAACGGACCTATTGCCGGGGTTACTGTTACTGAAAAAGGTACTAAAAATGCTACTACCACTGACGGGAGTGGTAATTTTTCGCTGAACGTAAAAAATACCAACAGCATTCTTGTATTTTCTTATGTAGGTTACAAAACTGAGGAAGTTGCTGTAGCCGGCCGCTCAAACATTGCGGTAACCATTGAAAATACCGGGCAGGAGCTTTCCGGTGTGGTAGTTACCGCGCTTGGTATAACAAGGGCTAAAAAATCGCTTGGCTATTCTGTTGAAGAAGTAGCAGGCAAAGAAATGAACCGCGTAGCACAGGAGAATGTGCTGAATGCAATGTCGGGAAAAGTTGCCGGCGTAACCATCAATCAAACCGGTGGCGCAGGATCTTCTGTAAGCATGATCATTCGTGGTGCTACTTCACTGAGCAGCGATAATCAACCGCTTTTCGTGATTGACGGCGTGCCTATTGCCAATACCTTAAATAACGTTTCGCAGGTAGGTAATGATAACCGCGTAGATTATGGAAATGCTATCGCAGGCATCAACCCTGATGATATTGAAAATATATCCATTCTTAAAGGTCCAAGCGCGGCGGCTTTGTATGGCTCACGTGCAGGCAACGGCGTTGTGCTGATCACTACTAAATCCGGCAAAAGCGTTAAAAAGCCAACGGTAAATTTTATTTCCAATACTGTTTTTGATAAGCCTTATAAATTCCTGAACTGGCAAACCAAATATGCCAGCGGCGTTTTCCCCGCTATACCGGTTTCTATTTCAGGTAATTTATTTACTGATCCTTTAGGCGTGGGCGACTCAAGGTTTAACCCTGACTATGTGATAATTGATGAGTCTGGCGGAGCCGGTGGCCCGGAACTGGATAAAGGATATAATGCTATACAATGGAACAGCCCATTGGATGAAAACGGTAACCAGATTGCTATACCACTTGTTTCTTATAAAAACAATGTAAAAAACTTTGTGCAAACGGGCATTACAACTACCAATGGTGTTTCATTGGCTAATAATAATGAAAATATCAATTACCGTATTTCATTATCCAATATGCGTAACCGCGGCATTATTCCCAATTCTGATTTGTTTCGTAATACACTTAACATAAACTCTTCGCTGAAGGTCAGCAAAAATTTCAGGCTAAGTACCAATATAGATGTCAGCAGGAATAATTCCAATAACCGTCCTGCCGGCGAAAGAGGTGCAAATCCTTTGCAATGGGCTTATGCGGTTTCTGCCAATACCAATATTATGGATCTGAAAGATTATTGGGTACCCGGGCAGGAGGGACTTGCTGTAAGATCTCAGCATCCCAGCTTTAATAACCCCTGGTTCCTGGCATACGAAGTAAATAACTCATTTGTAAGAGACAGGGTTTATGGAAATCTTAAAGCTGACTGGCAACTTACCAAAGGATTGAGCCTGATGCTCAGGTATGGATTAGATACTTATGATGAGAAGAGAGAAACCAAAATGGCCAATGGTTATACCAGCGACCCGCTGGGTGCTTATGGTATAACCAATATTAAAAGTTTCGAAAGTAATGCCGAGTTTCTTTTAAACTATAAAAAAGAATTAGGTGATTTCTCCATATCTGCTTCTGTAGGTGGCAACAGTCGTTATAACAATGGCGGTAGTGAAAGAACTGCAACAAAAAATGGAACAGGTCTTATCGTTCCCGGTGTGTATACTATACAAAACATACTTCCCGCCAACCTGGATTTTAGTAGCTACAGGTACGAGAAACAGGTAAATAGTATATATGAAATGGCAACATTTGGATTTAAGGATATGGTATATCTTGATGTGAGTGGTCGTACTGACTGGTCAAGTACTTTGCCCGGGGCTAAAGGATACTTTTATCCATCCGCTTCTTTAAGTCTTTTAGTGAATGAAATGATGGGCATAAGATCCGATAAGATCAATTTAATTAAACTACGGGGTGGTTATGCCCAGGCAGGTAACGACGCAGGCGCTTACCAGTTAAAGCAGGTTTTAAACAATGCCGGCACATGGGATAATGTTCCGCGTTTAACCACTTCCGGTACCTTATTAAATGCAAACCTGCTGCCTGAATCAGCAACTTCATACGAATTAGGGCTTGACGTGAATTTGTTTAAGAACAGGTTGCGTTTTGCAGGTACCTATTACAGTGTGGATAATAAGAACCAGATATTCAGCACAGGTTTACCGCCATCAAGTGGTGCAAGCTATAAGAATATCAACGCGGGTTTATTAAGGAGTTCAGGTATTGAGTTAACATTAGGCGGTACGCCGGTATTAACCAAAAACTGGAGGTGGGATGTTAGCGTAAACCTCACCCGCAACCGCACTAAGGTGATGGAGCTGGCAGATGAGATGCCATATTTTACTTACTGGTCTGATGCTAAAGGCGGCGCGTATACATTTTTAGGAGAAGAAGTTGGAGATATATATGGTAATAAGCTCCGTGTAGTAGAAGACAAGTCTTCGCCTTATTATGGTTATCCGTTGCTTGATAATGGCAATGAAGATGGTGCAAAATGGGTTCAGCTTGATGCTTTGGCAACGCGTAATAAAATCGGCAATTTCAATCCAAGATTTATAATGGGTGCTCAAACCACGATCAGTTGGAAAAACTGGACGTTGAGCATGACTTTTGACTGGAGAAACGGCGGTCAGTTCGTATCTCAAACATACAGGTATGGTATAGAAGATGGAAGGGCATCAAGCCAGTTTGATAATTTTATAGATCCGGGTACTATGTCGGGCAAGGAGTTAAGAGATTATCTTGTAGCGCATGAGGATGAATTGATCAAAGTGCATAACGGTCGTTTTCTGCGTGTAGGTTGGCCTTCGCCTGAGCGTGCCAGTTACCCTGTTATTATTGGTGGTTATAACCTGCCTTATGGTGGTTTGTTTGCACCGGGTGTATATCCTACCGGATGGGATGCTAACGGTAACCCTACCGGATATGCAGAAAACCTCGGCGAAAATATCCTTGGACTGGATGACCCCAATAATCCCAATAAAACCATTCCTATGCTTTACGCAGTAAGCAACCCCTGGGAATTTATGGAACCAACATTATATTCTGCATCATATATTAAATTAAGAGAATTGTCACTTACATATGCGTTACCCGCTTCGCTTGTAAGAGCAATTAAAATGCAGGATGTAAGTTTCTCTGTTTACAGCCGCAATATTATTTTATGGACTAAAGCCAAGATTGGAATTGATCCTGAAAACGCGTATCAGCCCACCACAGGAGTACAGGGAGGTATACAGTTTAAACAAGGTATAGAAAGGTATAATGTTACTCCATGGTCAATACCGGTAGGCGTTAAATTGAATATCACATTTTAATCTTTTGGTTGAATACCTAAATTAAGCGAATATGAAAAAAATATATATAGTAGCAGTGCTGGTTCTTTCAGTATTCAGTTTTTCGTGCAAAAAGCATCTTATTGAACTGAACGAAAACCCTAATGGTGCGGATCCGGCAACAACAAATCCTAACCTTGTTCTCGCAACGGTTTTATCCGAATCCGGAAGAGCATTTGTTTCACTTGGTTACGGAGATATTGCCGGTGTAATGCAACACACTCAAAAAGACGGCTGGGGTGGAGGACATAATAACTATGACTGGGGCAACAGCAACAGTTGGACAGGTTATTATGATATCTTAAGAAACAACCAGTTTGTACTTGATAAAGCAGTAGCGTCTGGTTATCCGCTTCACCAGGGCATTTCATTGGTAATGAAAAGCCTGATGTTTGGTCTTTTAACTGATTTATGGGGAGATGTTCCTTATTCAAAAGCGCTGAAAGCAGACCTGGGCGGAGCTGAAAATACTTTTCCTTCATTTGACGCTCAGCAAAGTGTTTATGATAGTATTTTATCTAATCTCAGCACTGCCAATAATTTATTGTCAGAAAGCCAGTTTAATAGTTCAACAGGTTCTGCAGATATTTTTTATAATGGAGATGCGTTAAAATGGAGAAAGTTTGCTAACTCCCTTGCGTTGCGGTATTATATGCGTATATCTGAAAAACTGCCTGATGTAGCTAAATCCGGTATTGAGAAAATTGTTGCAGATCCTGATAAATATCCTATCATTACAAGTGTAAGTGATGAACCAACCATGACTTTTCCCGGCAACAGCGATGCAGATTCATGGCCGTCTTATGCTATCCCCCAATCAGATAGCAGTAATTTCCGTCGTATTAAAATGTGTAATACACTTGTTCAGGCGATGGTTGAAAGAAATGATCCCCGTCTTGCTTTGTGGGCTGCTCCGGTAAAGATATCTATCTATCTTGATGAAAGTTTATCCGGAAGCGTTGATCGTACTGTATCGGATACTGTAATAGATGGTGTGCTGAGAAGCAGGGTAAGAGTAATTTCTCAAACATTTTTATCATCAAAAGTTTTAACTGCAAGCGATATCAATCAAAATCCATTTTATGTTGGATTACCGGTTGCGCTTAATGCACCTCAAACTTATAATTTAAGCCCTGATCCGCAACAGTCATCTAAAAATCCACATGTATCATGGGTGAATGACAGGTTTTCAAAAGGTGATGCTAATGGAACGAAAGTGAGATTAATAACCGCGGCAGAAGTGAATTTCATTCTTGCAGAAGCTGCACAAAAAGGATGGAACGCAGGTGATGCTGAAGAACGTTATAACGCAGCTATTACCGCATCATTTAATGCATGGGGTATTGCGGCACAGGCACCGGCTTATCTTGCCGGATCTGAAGTGGCATATGATGGAACACAGGAACAGATCATTACCCAAAAATGGATAGCCAGCTGGAGTATGGCAACAGAAGCATGGTTTGACTGGCGCAGAACCGGGTATCCTGAATTGCACGGTGTGCAGGGACGTACTGTAGCGCCTGAATTACCGTTGCGCTTTTATTACCCGATTGAAGAACGTAATCTTAATAACAGCAATGTTGAAACTGCCAACAAAACACTGGAAAGTACACAGTACTCTAATTTTGGAGGCAACGGATCGCAAAACAGTCCATGGTCCAGGCCATGGGTGGTAAAAGGAACAGGAAAACCCTGGTAGAAGACAGGAGGCAGAAGGTTTATGGTCCAGGGTTAGATAGTGCAAGCACGCTCTTCTACCCTACACCTTATACCTTTCACCATTCGCCTCAAAACCCAAATAAGATGAATAAAAAAGTATTTGTTTATTTTCTCTGTATAATTGGTTTCATCCCTTACGCCCACACCCAAACTTTTAAAGCCGCAGCCGCAGTAAGGATCATTACACCTGATCCTTTACTGCCGGTTTCCGGCGGTATTGGCACACCAAAGCCTGCTACTGTAAAGCAGGGTGATCTATTTGTACGTGCTATTGTTTTTGAAAAAGGAAAAACAAGGATAGCAATTGTAAATGTTGATAATTTAGGGTGGCCTTCAGTGTTAGGAAATAAATCCAGGGCTTTAATTAAAGGAATTGCTCCGGAAAATATTTTAATAGGAGCAACGCATACGCATAGTGCACCAGATGCCTATGGATTTCCGGATGAAAATGGCAAATCATATGCTGATCTCAAATATCTCAACTGGTGCGTACAGCAAATTGCTGATGCTGTTAATGAAGCAGTGAGCAAACTCGAACCTGCTGCACTTAAAATTGCTGTGGCTGAAGCCAAGGGAAAAATTTCTTATAACTATTATGCTCCCCAGTTGTTTGATCCGCGCTGCGGCGTTATACAAGCCATAGCAACAGGTGGAAAAAATAAAAACAAACCCATAGCCACACTGGTTAATTACGCGATTCATCCAGAGGTGATAGGATCTCGGCAGGGTATTTTAAGTCCTGATTTATGCGGGCCTTTATACAGCAGAATAGAATCAAGAGGAGGGGGGATTGCTGTTTTTATGAATGGTGCGCAGGGCGGAATGGTAACCGCGGATAACAGGCTTGAAAATGGTGGAGAAGCAAATGACTGGAAAGAATGTATTCGTATTGGAGAATTATTGGCTGATGAGGCATTGCGTATTGTGCAGGATGCGCCTGTTCAGCAAAATCCTGATATTTATTGTACTTCAAAAAAAGTCAGTTTTCCTATTGATGCTGATATCATGAAGTATATTTTAACGCACTCACCTTTAAACCTTGCTGCAAACAACAGCAGTGTGGATGCTGCAACTACGCAGATTAATTTACTCAATATTGGTGATGCGCAGGTGCTCACTATACCCGGCGAAGCACTGCCTAATATCGGCTACTACGTAAAACGGAACATGAAAACAAAAAAGCCGTTTTTATTTGGCTTAACAAACGATGCCTTCGGTTATATGCTTACCAAAGTTGACTTTAACAGTTTTAAAAAATATGAGTATGTAAGCAGAACCAGTTTGGGCGAAAATACCGGCGATATTTATATTGAGGAAGCCTTGAAAATGGTTAAAGAGAATCCGGCGCCGGGGGAAGGGGGAAGGTAGAAGTGGAAAGTTGAAAGTGAAGGGTAAAAGATGGTAAGGGTTAGTCAGGCAATAATTGATAAAATGCTGATAACCGGCAACACAAACCCCAAAAATCATAGCCCATAGCTGATAGCTGACTGCCACAGCCCATAGCTCAAAAAACTTAAACAAAAAATATAGATGAAAAAAGTATTATTAGCCAGTTTTATAATTGTATACAGCCAGTTAATTATAGCGCAAAATGCTATTACGCCTTCTACTGCTCTGCAAAGTTACCTGCATAATGGCGATGCGAGTTTTGCATGGGAAGTAAAAGAAACCTGGGATGCCGGCAATGCTAAAGCATACGTGTTGCTGCTTACCTCTCAAACATGGAGAAATATTGTTTGGAAACACCAGCTTACGATATTTGTACCGAATGAAAATAATTATGATGGCGCTTTATTGTTTATAACCGGCGGATCGGTTAAAAACGGAATGCCCAATTGGAGCGGAAAGGATGATAAACTGCATGCAAGCATGAGTCAGGTGGCTGTTAAAAATAAGGCTATTGTGGCAGTGCTCAGGCAAACGCCTAATCAGCCTTTGTTTGATGATCTTACAGAAGATGCTTTGATATCGTTTACCCTGCATAATTTTAAAAAAGATGGCGACTATTCATGGCCGTTACTATTTCCTATGGTAAAAAGTGCGGTGAGGGCAATGGATGCCGTAGAGGAATTTTCTAAAAAAGAACTGAATAAACCCGTAAACAGGTTTGTGGTTACCGGCGCTTCTAAAAGAGGCTGGACAACCTGGCTTACCGGCGCAAATGATAAAAGAGCGCAGGCAATAGCACCAATGGTAATTGATATATTGAATATGCCTGTTAGTCTTGATTACCAGATCAGGGCTTTGGGTGGATATAGTATACAGATAGAAGATTATGTAAAATTAGGCATACCTCAAACAGCAAAAACCGAAAGCGGAGCTGCTGTAACTACAATGGTTGATCCTTATTCTTATAGAAAAACCTTAATCATGCCCAAACTGATCTTTATGGGTACCAATGATGAATACTGGGTGGTTGATAATATTAAGAATTATCTTGACAGTATTCCGGGTAAAAATCTTTTGCATTATGTGCCTAATGCCGGGCATGATCTTGGCGGTGGTAAACAGGCTACTGAAGCATTAAGCGCCTTTTTCGGAACAACCTTACAAGGTGCTGCATATCCGGCATGCGAATGGACGACCACTGTTTCAAAAAAGAATGTAAAGCTTAATATAAAAGCCACAAAAGATGAGCTTACTGATGTGATAATCTGGCATGCCGATTCTCCTGATACAGATTTCCGCAATGACAAATGGACAAGTTCCGATTTAAAAATATCCGGAAAAAATAAAATAAAAGTTACGGAACCTTTACCTGCATCCGGCTTTCGCGCATTTTATGTTGACCTGAAATACAAGGATATTAATGGCGGTACATATACGGTAAGCACACGTGTGTTTATGACTGATACGAAGAAGATATTGTAGTTTATAGTTTGTGGTTTATAGTTATGCCAAAACTTCAAACTATAAACTACAAACTTCAAACCTGAAACTTGTAACTATGCAGCAGATATTCATTACCTTTCGGCACTAAATATCCGCTATGCTTATACCTATAGGTGATGATAATTCAGACAGAACACTGACACCCTATATCAATTATTTGTTGATAGCGCTGAACATCCTGGCGTTTATTTTTTTACAGGCAGGCGGAGCAAATCTTTATTTTACCTATGCTTTTTCTACAGTGCCTGCGGAAATCATTACAGGTACTGATATTATTACGCAGCCACAGTTAATCATTGATCCCAATACCGGGCGTCAGTTTGAGATGCCTGGTTTGCAGCCTACACCTGTATCTGTATATTTCACTTTAATTACGTCAATGTTTATGCATGGCGGATGGGCGCATCTGGCAGGTAATATGCTATACCTGTGGATATTCGGAGACAACATCGAAAACAGGATTGGTCATTTCAGGTATCTTGTATTTTACCTGGTTTGCGGAGTGATAGCATCGTTAAGCCATGTGTTCTCTACATTAATGCTTAATCAAAATTCATTAGTACCCAGTCTCGGCGCTTCGGGCGCCATATCAGGTGTTTTAGGTGCATATCTTTTATTATTTCCAACCCGCAGGGTACATGCCTTTTTCTTTATTTTCAGGGTTTCTATTCCTGCTGTTCTTGCGTTAGGTTTATGGATCGCATTCCAGGTAACAAGCGGATTGGGAATGCTGGGCGGCGAGGAATCTGGCGGCGTGGCTTATGCCGCGCATATCGGCGGTTTTATAGCAGGCTTTTTGCTCATTAAGTTTTTTGATCCCGTAAAAATAACGGTTGCTAAAGAGCCGTATATTACCCGTGTGCGACGATGAAATATTATCTCCCGTCATCTGATCATTTTTACCGAAATTGGCGCAAATTTTATTTGTGAGGAAAGTTGTTGCAATTTTTATTTTTCTTTTTGGTTGTTTTATTGCGCCGGCTCAAACAGATTCATCGCATTTGCGGATATCATTAATCACCTGCGGGCCGGGTGAAGACCTTTATTCCATCTGGGGACATAGCGCCATACGTGTTACTGATACAACAACACATGCTGACCGCGTTTATAACTACGGCACTTTTGATTTTTATGATCCTGATTTTTATATCAAGTTTGTAAGAGGTGGCGAACGCATGCAGTACTTTCTTTCAGTAGAAAGTTTTCAATCTTTTTTAAGCAGTTACAGGGAGGAGAAAAGAAGTGTGCATGAACAGGTATTGAATTTGTCGGGAGAAGAGAAGATAACCTTGTACAAGGCATTAATCAATAATGCAAAAGATGAAAATAAGTTTTACCGTTATGATTTCCTGTTTGATAACTGTGCCACCCGTATCAGGGATATTATAAGAAAGCATTCCGATACTGGTTTAGTAATACACCAGATACTTGATAAGCCGAAAACGTTCCGTGAATTGATACATGTTGATTTGAACCGGACCGGCATGTACTGGAGTAAATTTGGTATTGATATTTTACTCGGATCAAGACTGGATAAAACAGCTCAGAACGAGCAAACGATGTTCCTGCCGGTTTATCTTGCCAAAGGATTCGACAGTACCTATTTTCAGTCAAAATATCTTGTAAAAGCTAAAGCTGAATTATATCAGTCATCATTAGCAGAAAGCGATAAGTCTTTCTTTACACCTTTTGTTGCGTTTACGATATTGCTGGTATTGTTTATTGTTTTTGCGGCGGTTAAGAATAAAATTGTTTTAACATCGCTGGATTTTTTATTATTCCTCTCAACCGGTTTGTTGGGAATATTATTGGTTTTAATGTGGACGGCCACCGATCATGCATTATGTAAGGACAATTACAATTTGCTGTGGGCATTGCCGTTTCATACAATAGCCGCGTTTTTTATCCGCAGCAAAAATAGCCGGATAAAAAAATACTGGCTTGCAACTGCTGTTATCAACATATTACTCCTGGCTATATGGTTTTTTCTTCCGCAGCAATTAAATAACGGGCTCATTCCGCTTATTGTATTACTGGCATGGCGCAGCTATGCTTTATATAGAATGTAATTTTAGCTATCAGCTATCAGGCGTCAGCTATCAGCAATACACAATTCACAATAGCTTGTTTACTTTCCTGCATCGTTGTTTCTTTCTGTGCTATTCTATAAAAAAGTATTTGTTGTAATGCTAAATCATTATACACGCGAAAAATACACCCATCCTGTTTATATTTTTTTCAGTAAATTGAAGATAAATAATGAGAGGGGGGAAGAGACATGAGGCGTAAGGTAAGAAGAAAGAGGTAAGGCTTAAGGTAAGAGATAAGTAATTAATAAGCGCTTGTCCACCGCCCATAGCTGATCGCTGATATCTGACCGCTAATACCTTTAAACATGCCTTACAACTACATCAATTATAATAATTGTAATATCTGTTACCGTAAAACGGGCAGTGGACCTTATGTGGTATTAATTCACGGTTTTGGTGAAGATGGCAGTATATGGAGGTACCAGGAGGCTTTTCTTAAAAATAATTTCACGCTTATTATTCCTGATATTCCGGGCAGTGGTAAATCTGCAGTGATGGACCAGGGAGACACCAAAGATGCAAAGCTTATTGAAACATATGCAGATATTATAAAAAAGATCATTGATGCTGAGCTTATTGAAACCTGTGCTGTAATTGGTCACAGTATGGGAGGTTATATTGCATTGGCCTTTGCGGAAAAATTTCCGGAAAAATTAAACAGCCTGGGATTATTTCATTCAACCGCGTATGCAGATACAGCAGAAAAAAAAGATGCCCGCCGGAAAGGTATTGCCTTTATACAAAAGCATGGTGCTCATGAATTTTTAAAACAATCTATTCCTAATTTGTTTGGAGATACGTTTAAGCAATCTCATCCTGTGCAGGTAGAGCAGCTTATTGAAGCGGCAGGCAACTTTAGTAGTGAAGCGCTCGTACAATATTATAAGGCGATGATGGAAAGACCAGATAGAATTGACATACTTAAAAAAGTTTCAAAACCTGTACTGTTTATTATAGGTGAGGATGATAAAAGCGTATATTTACAAGACAGCCTCAGTCAATGTTATCTTCCTGGTAAATCCCTCGTTAATATCTATCCCAGTATAGCCCACATGGGTATGTGGGAAGCGAAAAACCAAGCCAATGCTACCTTGATGAAATTCCTCAATTATTCATCAGATGCCGTATGTAGCTAAATATTGGTTATTGTCTGTTTTCTGTCTGTGTATAGCAACTGCGCTCTCAGCGCGCCATATTACGGGGGGAGAATTATCCTATAAATTTTTATCGGGTTCTGGTGTTGATAATAGATACGAAATAACATTAAAACTTTATCGCGACTGTTTTTCCAATGGCGCCCAACTGGACGGTTCTGCATTTATTACAATCTATAAAAAATCTGCAGCCGGGCAACCTCAGATATTCAAAACCTATGAGATAAATATGACTACAAGAAACACACTAACACTGAGAAGTCCGGGAAAATGTATTGATAACCCGCCTGCAGTGTGCTATGAGGTAGGAATATATACTTTTGAGGTTACGCTTCCGGCAGAGCCTGCCGGGTATACTATTGCTTACCAGCGCTGCTGCCGTATTGAAAATATGTCGAATATAAGCGGTTCCGGACAGGTTGGTGCAACATATAGCGCGGAAATACCTGGTACCAGTGTTGCTGCAGATGCCCCCAAAAATTCAAGCCCTGTTTTTGCAGCAAAAGATACCACAATAGTCTGCGAGGATAATTATTTTTTATATGATTTTAGTGCATGGGATGCTGATGGCGATTCTCTTGCTTATGTATTTTGCTCAGCATATTCCGGTGGCAGCTCTAATAATCCCCAACCTCAAATTGCAAACCCGCAGCCGTATACGCCTGTTCCGTATTCCTTTGGTTTTGGAGCGTCGTCTCCAATGGGAGCCAATGTTAAGATTGATAGTAAAACCGGCATTGTAACAGGTATAGCCCCTCCTGCAGGTATTTATGTTATGACGGTTTGTGTAAATGAATTCAGAAAAGGCGTGCTGATAAATGTACACAGAAAAGATATCCAGATCAAAGTAGCTGCATGTACTATTGCCGCTGCAGCACTCGATCCGGTATATATTACGTGTGATGGCTTCACACTTTCATTTCAGAATAAAAGCAATAGCAGCCTGATCAAATCCCATTATTGGGATTTTGGTGTTCCAAACAGCACGAGTGATACATCTACTGCAGCCCGGCCTTCTTATACATATGCTGATACAGGAACTTATAAAATCATGCTTATTACAAACCGGAATGAAGAATGCTCTGATACTGCTTTTGCTTTGGCTAAAGTGTATCCCGGCTTTTTCCCGGGCTTTGTGTTCAGCGAAGGATGTAAAAACGTACCGATTTATTTTACTGATACCACCAAAACAAAATATGGTGTTGTAGATAGCTGGAAATGGAATTTTGGTGTCCGTACGTTGGATAGCGATACATCGGCTCTTAAAAGTCCCTCGTATACTTTTGCCGATTCCGGTACTTACCAGGTAGCACTTACCGTAACCAACAGCAAAGGCTGTGAAAAGACCACATATGCAGACCTTGTTGTCCGAAGCAGACCTTTGCTGGCTGTACCGCACGATACCCTGATGTGTGATATAGACACTATTTCACTTACAGCAACAGGTCCGCCAGGTACGTACATATGGTCCCCATCTTATAATATTGATCCGCTCACAGGCAATACAGTTAAAGTAAGCCCTGATGTAACTACTACCTATACCGTCAACTTAACAACAGTGCCTGGTTGTACTTCCACAGACAGCATTCGTGTGAACGTAGTGAATTATGTTACATTGAATGCAGGTGAAGATTTTACCATGTGCTTAACAGACACTGTTATGCTGACACCTTTCAGCAATGGATTAAAATATGTGTGGACCCCCGCGGAAACATTGAATGATCCCGGTGCAAAGAATCCCCTTGCTACACCCGTAAATAAAAATACGCTGTATGCTGTTACTGCTTATATAGGTAAATGTTTTGCTACAGATAATATAAATGTTACGGCAATTCCTTATCCTGATGTACGTACTATTGCAGATACTTCTGTGTGTTATGGAGACCCCGTGCAGTTATTTGCAGAAGGAGGAGCTTATTATACATGGACTCCTGCCATCGCCATTAATAATTTCAGCATACCTGATCCTGTAGTCAGCCCGCCTGTTACTACTACATATACTGTTAGCGTAACGGATACATTAGGTTGCCCCAAGCCAACAATAAAAGATGTATTGGTACGCGTAATTCCTCCTGTGCCCGCTTTTGCAGGCAATGATACCGCAGTTGTGCTTGAGCAACCGTTGCAGTTGCAGGCAACAGGCGCTGAGTTTTACAAATGGTATCCCGGCGCTTATCTGAGTGATACAAGTATATCTAATCCTGTAGCCGTATTTGATGCTGATGTTGGAGAATTTCATACCTATAGTGTTAAGGTAAGTACGCCTGAAGGCTGTTTTGCATACGATACCATAAACGTGCGTGTATTCAGAACAATGCCGGATATATTTGTTGCAGATGCTTTTACTCCTAATGGTGATTATCTTAATGATGTGTTTCATGCTTATCCTGTAGGCATAAAGCAGTTTGATTATTTACGGATTTTTAATCGCTGGGGGCAGCTCATGTTCTCAACAACAAATCCTGAAGAGGGATGGGATGGTAAGCATAATGGCAGAGAACAGGCCTCTGATACTTTTGTGTGGATGGTAAGCGGTACGGATTACCTGGGAAAAAGAATATTAAAAAAAGGCACACTGGTTTTGATGCGCTGATAGTGGTGATGGAATGATAATATCAATTTCGCCTTGCCGGTTTCTTCTTCATCCACATTGGCTTTTGCTTTATTACGCTATTGTATATTTTACATTGTTCGGAATGTGCGCCGGGTAAAAACCCGATGCTCATTAAAAATTCATTTACAATTTCTCCGCCGGTAAACCTGAAAGTTTGCTTAAATAGTTTTACCCATTCTTCTTTTGTTTTGGGATGATGATGCTCAAGCCATTTTTCAAAAGACCCGAACTGCTTTTGGAGCTGCAATATTGTTTTCGCGTTTTCAATAGCGGCATTTATTTTTAACCGGTTGCGGATAATACCTGCATCAGCCAGTAAGCGCTCCCTGTCTTTTTCTGTATAGGCGGCAATTTTTTTAATATTGAAATTGCTGTATGCCTTCCTGAAGCTTCCTTCTTTTTTAAGAATTGTTTCCCAGCTTAATCCTGCCTGGTTTATTTCCATTATCAATCTCCCGAATAATTCATTATCGTCGTGAATGGGAAAACCGTAATGAAGGTCGTGATAGTTTTTATGCAATGTCTTACGATCTTCCGTCATTGATTCAATAGCCTTGCAATACGACATAGTGGTATTATGCTGGTTTATAAAACAAAAAGGAAAGATAAGCACAATTTAATTGTAGTTGTTATCAACAGCTTAAATCATTATTTTAGTACCGTCGTTACACAATTAATATCTTATTGATCTTCCTTTAAACCAGATATACACCTTCACATCTTTACCTGAAAACTACGCAGTCTTAAGCAAAGGACTTGACCTCGTAAAAATTATTTACGCTTAATTGATTATTATGGCGGGAACGTTAACTTGTTTTGTAATAACTGGTTTTGGCAAGAAAGCTGATTTGTTAACACAGCGCACACTTGATATGGACCTGGTATACAAAAAAATGCTTAAACCGGTTTGTGATGAATTTAAGGATCCGCAGATTGATTGTTTCAGGGCATGTGATAAATTATATACCGGAACAATAGATTCTTTTATGTACAGGTGGATTTTTGAAGCGGATATCGCGATAGCTGATATCAGCACTTTAAACCCCAACGCTATTTATGAATTGGGAGTAAGATATGCGCTGAAGCCCTATTCCACCATTGTTATTTCAGAGGATCAATTAAAATTTCCTTTTGATTTTAATCATGTGCTCATACATACCTACAAGCACGGTGGAAACGATATAGATGAACAGGCAATAAAAGAATTTTCAAATAAGTTAAGACAACTGGTGGCCGGGATTATTCCTCAACTCCAGGAAAAGGATGCTAATGATAGCCCGGTATACGATTATCTTAAAGCCGATATTGCTCCGCCAAAGTCAAAAAAGAAAAAGCAAATAAAAAAGGAATGGGATACAACACTGGTAAAAGTTATTAAAAACAGCAATGTTAAAAATATTGCAGAACGAAATCTGCTCAATAAAGTTTCGCAGGACCAGGTTACGCAATTGCTGGATACTGCAACTGCCGGTAATGACGTGGCTGCTTCCGCAAATAAAGATGTGCTGAAGGAAATGTACCGTGTTGCGTTTGATAAAATAGGGCTTAAAAATAAATCTGTTGATACTTATGGGCCTTACCAGGGATTATTTGATAATATAGGCGAAGTAGGTTTTACAAATACTTCTTTTCTTATACAAACTCTTTCTAAAGAGGTAAATGCTCAAAAAGCAAAAGGAATGGATGAAAAAAGCATATCTGTATTGCCGGAAATATCAGGTATTTTAAAAAATCTTAAACAAAGTTTGTCGGAAAAAAAACTTTCTTTAGCCCAGTTGCTGGAGAAAGCAGAGGAAGCAAAAAATGACAATCGCCTCAGGGAGTCACTTGCATATTTTGCACTGGCATTAGATTTGGATGCTACAAATATTTTCATCATACAGCGGATAGTGCTTTTAACCTATAAATCAGAAAGCCCCGATAGGTTGACTGCCTGTAAACTGGCAGAACAACTGCTTAAAGAACATTTACGCCCTGATGAAGTGATTGATGTGGAAACATTAGGATTGGCAGGAGCTATATATAAAAGACTGGCAGAAGTAGAAAATGAAAAAGAAAATATCAGTAAGTCGCTCCGGTATTATGGAAAGGGTTTTCTTATATCCAACGACTATTACAATGGCATCAATTGTGCCTTTATGTATATTTTGCGGGCTTCTAAAACCAAAGACAAAATGGAGCGCACAGCAGATTATGTAGGCGCTCAGAAAGTATGGAAAGATGTAATTGATATATGTGATGCTGCCATCAAAAAAAACGATGATGGAAGCACCAGTAAAGACCTGGTATGGATATTACAATCAAAAGCACAGGCATTGCTTGGGCTTAACGGTGGCAGGATCAATAAGCATATTTCGGCGTTATTGTCACAGATTGCCGTTTTGGACAATCAGTTTTCAAAAGAGACGTTTGAAAAACAAAATAAAAAGTTGACAGACCTGGTGGCCCTGGTTCAAAGCAAACTATAGCTTAGGTTTTATGGTCAGAGCACCTTAAATCTTTCAGGAAAATGCTCTTCCATTACAGAGGTTGCGGTAGTGATCTCATCAACCACGGCGCCATTGGCGGCAGCAATTTCTCCTAACTTATACAGGTCAAACCGGCTGTCTGCATTGCTCATTTCAACAAGGTCGTCAACCTGGCTGCCGGTATAATGTTTGTTCATTAATGACTTCAGCGTTGGCGCATCTATCCATAAATTGTATCGTAAATAAGTAAGCAATCCCTTTTTCTGTTCTTCTCCTGTTATACTGTCATTGCTTAAATTTCCTATCTCACCATCAATAGACCAGGGCGTTGCACAATTGGAAAGCCATTGGAGTATAGCCTGGTTATGCCAACTGGCATCCTGCATCAGCATATCCGGTATTTGCTGCGCCCAGTTGAGTAAATGTTGTTCTGTAACTTTTTGTGGAATTTTACTCCACCGGCTCATACCTGTTCCCACCGATACAAGAAAGATATTATCCGCTCCCGGCTTCCATCCAAAAGGGAAACCTTTCAGTGTTGCGATCATCAATAGTTGCAATGACGGGTTGTTGGCCATACTTACACCGCCATCAACAAATGCAGCAGTTTTTAATCCGCCGCCTACATTTATGATTTGCGGCAGAAAATAAGTGGGTGCGGCTGCGCTGGCGCGTACGGCCTTCCAAAGCAATATATCTTTATTTGTTCCGAATTCGGAATCGTAATATTTGCCCTTAGGATGGTTGATGAGGGGCCACACACTGTTAGTATCCGCACGCTTAGCTACAATACAAAGCCCTGTTTTTATTTTATCGCTTCCAAGTGTAATGTCTCCAAATACATTTTTTAATTCTTTTTCCAGCGGAGCTGCATCGTATTGGGCTTTAATAAATTTTTTTATAGTAAACAGGTTCCACCATTTGTATTTCTGGTCAAATATTTTGCCACCAAGGTCAAGATACATTTGCGTGATCTCATCAACCGATCTTCCTATTGCCAGGCAGGAGGCTATAATGGAACCCGTACTGGTTCCCCCAATCAGATCAAAATAATCGCATAAGCGAAAATCAGGGTCGTTACCATGCTGTTTGCGCAGCAGGTCTTCCATTCTTTTTAAATACCCGAGCGTTAATGCGCCGCGAATGCCGCCACCATCAAGTGCGAGTATGCGTTTGGGTGAGCCCGGAGCGAAATGCTGTTGAAGCGTCATTGTGTTAAGTTTATTTCCTGCGGAAAAGTAAATAAAACATTTTTTGATTGAGCCTTTATTGGCTGTTAACAGCGGTAATTTATCATAGCTATAGCAGGTGATTTACCCGGAAGATAAGGTTAAACTAATTTCAGGCTTGATAAGTTTGGAAGAAGCTTTGACAGGGTTGGGACACTAAAGTATGATTAATTAATTGTTTATGCAACAGGCAGGCGTTACAAATTAAATGATCAGGTGTGCCTGCAAAACAAAGAACATACATTTTTGCAGGCAAGCATGCACATTATTGTATATGCGGGATAAGCTTTTCAGCTGCTGCTTTTATTTGTACCCAGTCTTTATCGATTTCCGAAGGAGAAAGTAAGTCGAAAGGCGTAAAATTATGTCTTGTAATCCTGTCAAGACTACGGAAAGGCTGTCCGGCTTTCCATGTAGCGTTTGCAAAACGTTCAAACAGCTTTTTCTCAGGAGTGGCAAGGCTATCGGTTACTATATCATGCAATACTTTTAACGGCAGCGCATTTTGAGCAGTGGCAAGATAGCTTAGCCCACATTCCAGCGCATAAAACCCTGCGATATTTGTAGCGATTTTTTCGTCAAGCACGCTTTTACTTTGAGTAGCTGTATCTTCTCCGGGTTTTAAAAAAGGCGGTACAGCTTTATGCAGTGTGGTATAATAAACAGCCTCGGCATTCGCCGCTACATCAAAGGCAAATTGTTTGTCTTGCAATAATGCATTTATCCTTTGCAACTGGTGAGATATGGAGGAATCTTTTACATCCGTCATTTTTTGCCGGAGTATTTTTGCCGTACTCAGTATATGGTCATAATCTTTTTGTACTTCATCTTCAGGTAAAAAAAAGGAAGAGATAAATACGGGTCTTTTAATCCGTTCAAGTCCGCGGAAAGGCTGTCCTGCTTTCCATGTGGCGTTTGCAAACCGATTAAGTATTAATACCTGTGCACTGTCAAGCTTGTTATCAATGATCTTATCTAGCCATTCAACAGGAGTTCCATTATATACCTCCATCAGTTGGCCAATGCCACATTCAAGCGCGTATAGTGGCGCTATGCCTGTGGCTATTTTTTCATCCTTAATACTTTTTTTAACCTGCGCCGTATCAATATCACCTGCAGTAAATGAAGGCACAGGTTGCTTTTCCGCAATATAATATGCTGCCTCCAGTGTTTCAGCCATTGCTCTTGTAAAACCGCTATCCTGGAGCAGGTTACTGATCTGATTGAGTTGTGTTTTCATTTGTTCTTTATCCGGCATATCTTTTTGTTTCTGTTCAGCACATGAAAGCGCTGCAATTAATAGCATAACAGCTATAGATAAGACCAAATGAAATTTCATGCATTTCAATTTAATCCTAAGCTACCCAAAATAACGGAATTGTTGTGTTTCTTATTTGCTATCTCTTCATTAATTTGCCTTTCTCTCCTTAAATTTATTTTTAACAGGGTTTGATATGCAATACAGGATTTTAGGTAAAACGGAACTACAGGTATCAATATTAGGCTTTGGCGTATCGCCTGTTGGCAATGTATTTGAGCCGGTAGAAGAAAGTGAGGCGATCAATGCTTTACATTATGGTATAGATAATGGTATTAATTTTTTTGATGTTGCGCCTTTTTACGGAGATACCCTTGCTGAAACCAGGCTGGGAAAAGCATTAAAAGGAAAAAGGCAAAACATAATCCTGGCTACCAAATGCTGCCGCTATATTGATCATTTTGATTTTTCGTATAACCGGGTAATTAAGGGTATTGATGAATCGCTGCAACGTTTGCAAACAGATTATGTTGACCTGTTTCAATTGCATGACATTGAGTTTGGCTCTGAAGAGCAGGTGTTGAATGAAGCCATGCCTGCTATCATGAAGGTAAAGGAAAGTGGCAAGGCAAGGTTTGTTGGTATAACCGGCTTGCCGGTAAGATATCTTGCACACATAGCAAAGCAGGCAGGTATTGATACCGTTTTATCGTGGGCGCATTTTAATTTGCTGGAAGATGAGATTAATGATGAGCTTGTTCCGCTTTCAAAAGAAAAAGGTTTCGGATTGATGAATGCCGCGCCTTTTCTGCAGCGCATACTCACGGACGCGCCCTTACCCGAATGGCACAGGTCGCCACAGGCATTAAAAGATATACAGCCTGTGCTGCAGGCACTATGTGGTAAATATGGTTTGTCTTTAAGTGATGTAGCATTATCTTACGCTGTATCTCATCCTGCTATTGCTACTACAATTGCCGGTATGTGTGAGGTAAAAACAGTAGGAAAAAATATTAAAGCGGTGGACATAGCAATACCCCCCGGTTTACTGACTGAGATAAATATAGCGGTAGCACCCGTAAAAAACCAGATGTGGTTTGAAGGGCGCGAAGAAAATAACATTCCAAAAAAACAGGTATCATGAAAGCGTTGGTATTAACAGCCCCGGGCAAAACAGAGATCAGGGATATTGAAAAACCAATACCTGCAGATGATGAGGTATTATTGAAGATAGGCGCTGTAGGTTTTTGCGGCGGCGATTTAAACGGCTTCCTCGGGTTGTTTGAATTGCAGGAATATCCCAATGTACTTGGTCATGAAGTGGGAGCGGTAATTGAAAGTACAGGAAAAAATGTGCCGGACGAATTTCAGGCAGGTATAAGGGTTACACTGAACCCTTACCTGAATTGCGGTAAATGCATTGCCTGCCGCAAAGGCAAACCAAACGCGTGTATAGATAATAAAACGATGGGTGTAAGGCGACCTGGAGCTATGACGGAATACATCACTGTTGACTGGCGAAAGTTGCATGCGTCTGATAAATTATCATTACAGGAACTGGCATTAGCAGAACCATTAACAGTAGGCTTTCATGCGGTTGACAGGGGAGGAGTAACTGCAAAAGATAAAGTGCTGGTGATAGGCTGTGGTATTGTTGGGCTTGGCGCTATTGCCGGTGCGCTGCATCGTGGTGCAGAGGTATACGCGCTGGATGTAAGCGATTATAAAACAGGCATAGCAAAAAAAGTTGGTGTAAAAGCTGCCATTAATGGCGCTACGCAGGATGTTGCGGCGGCAATTGCTGATTTAACAGGCGGCGATGGCCCTGATGTGGTGATAGAAGCAGTAGGAAGTTATGATACATATAAACTTGCAGTTGAACTGGTGAGTTATACCGGCAGGGTAGTATATATTGGTTATGGTAAAAAGCCTGTAGATTATAATACCGGCATATTTGTGCGCAAGGAAATTGAAATTTTCGGGTCGAGGAATTGCCTGGGAGATTTTCCTGAAGTGATACGATACCTTGAATCCGGCAAATTCCCGGTGGAAGCTGTTATTTCAAAAACAGTTTCCCTGCAGGATTCTGGTGACGCACTGAAGCGCTGGGCGGAAGACAGGGGGAATATTACCAAGATAATGGTTGATCTTTCTATATAAATTCAATGCCTGGGTTATTTTTTTGACGGGATTCACCCCGAAGTTGTCGTTTTTACACAGTATTAAATTTTGTTGGGAACTCTAATTTTGTATTGTCAATACAATACGCTCTGTAATAAAATATAATGGTATGAAAAGTTTTCTCAACATATGCAACATGCTCAGGTTAATGCTACTGCTAATTGCTTTTACGTTTGTAGCATCTCAATCAAATGGACAACAAATCAAACCTTCCAACAGCGGTTACGTACCTGTTAATGGGATTAAAGTGTATTACGAAGTGTATGGAGAAGGGAATCCCATAATCTTGCTACACGGAGCTTTTTATACCATTGATTTGAACTGGAGTCAATTAATCCCCCAGTTGTCAAAAAACAGGAAAGTAATTGCCGTTGAATTGCAGGGGCACGGACACTCTCCCTATTCAGACAGGAAATTATCAATCACAACTTTAGCAAGTGATGTGGAAAAACTGATGGATTACCTGAAAATTGACAGCGCGGATATAGCAGGATATAGTATGGGTGGTTCCGTGGCTTACCAATTTGCTGTACAAAGTCCTAAGCGGTTAAAAAAACTGGTGATTATTTCTTCTACTTATAAAACTGATGGCTGGCTGCCTGTAGTAAACGGCGCGTTTAAGGATTTTAAGCCTGAATTTTTTGATAATACACCATTACAAACAGCATACGATGCAGTGGCGCCTGATAAAACAAATTGGAGAAAGTTTTTAGCGCAAATGTTTGCTTTTGCCAAAGAGCCATTTAATGTAGGAGATGCTAATATTGCAAAAATAGCTGCACCTGTGTTAATTATATCAGGAGACAATGACGGACTGGATAAAATTGAGTTGATGAAGACATATAAATTATTGGGAGGCGGTGTTTCAGACCTGCAGCCAATGCCGCAATCACAATTAGCCATTGTGCCTTCACAAAATCATGTTAGCCTGATGATGCAGACTACAACCATTGTGACCTATTTGAACAATTTTTTAAAATGATCTGAGGCGCTTAGCTTACACTATATTTTCACTTAGCAAGCGCTGTTGTCATGCCTCCGGCAGATAAATGGGCATGCAGGGCAGGCAATGCGGGTGGCGTACCAACAACAGGAAGTTAAGGAAGCTGGTGTACTAATATAGCCTGTGCTGTAGCATGTTGTTGGTGATGCCAAAGCACAATTACCTATGCACGCCACCAACAACGGCAGCAATATTGTTACAAGATGTAAATTTGGCCGGGAACAGGTTATGCCTGGTTTCCAAATAAATCAAATTAATGAAACCAGCAATTACCATAGCATTAGTACCGGAGATCACAAAAGGACCCTGGGTATTTTGGAATGATATTGAAGCAGGTATGCAAAAAGCCTCAGCTTTAGGATTTGACGCTGTTGAATTATTCACGGCATCAGGAGCAGCGTTTGAACCGGGTTATGTTGAGCAATTAACCAGCAGGTATAATATTCATATATGTGCCGTGGGAACGGGCGCCGGCAAGGTAGTGAATGGCTTAACCCTTACCGACCCGGATATATCAATACGGAAAAAAGCTATTGCATATATTAGTGAGATGATCAGGTTTGGTGCGGCATTTAATGCGCCGGCAATCATTGGTTCAATGCAGGGAAATACAGTGCCGGGCGTAAGCCGGGAAGACGCACTGCAATGGTTATCCGAAGGATTGAATATTTTAGCTGAGAAGGCATATATACTTGGTGTGAACCTTATATATGAACCATTGAACCGGTATGAAACAAATTTGTTTAACCAGCTGCCGGATGCTGTTGCGTTTATACAAAAGCTGGAATGGAAAAATGTAAAATTGCTGGCTGATTTATTTCATATGAATATTGAAGAGGCGTCTCTTGCGTTGAGTATTGAACAATGTGGTGAGTATATCGGGCATATTCATTTTGCGGATAGTAACAGGATGGCTATTGGCTTTGGTCATACCGATATGGATGGAATTGCAGGCGCAATAAAAAAAATCGACTATAAAGATTATATCTCGGCTGAAATATTTCCGCTGCCGGATAGTGATATTGCGGCATTGCAAGCTATAACAGCTTTTAAAAAATGGTTTAAATAAATGATATGAAAAAATTTTGCCTTGCTCTTGATTTGATCAACGATGAAAAAAACATAGCCGAGTACGAAGATTGGCATAAGCCGGGTGTCGGATGGAAAGAAGTGCGTCAGAACGATCTGGATTCGGGTATAATCAATATAGAAATTTACCGCACAGGCAACAGGATGTTCATGATTCTGGAAACCACTGATGAGTTTACTTTTGAAAATAAGAAAGCATTAGATGCTGATTGTGCTAAAGTATTGGAATGGGAAGCGCTGATGTGGAAATACCAGCAGGCGATACCCTGGGCAAAGCCCGGAGAAAAATGGGTGTTGATGGATAAAATTTTTCAGTTTGAAAAAGAATAGCAGTTCATGTAATTCAGGCAGGGAAATTCTTATGTTTACAGGTTTTGCAGTCTTTAATCTTGCTGAATAGTATTACTACAGTACAAGGGTGCGACGCAAGGAACGATGATAATAGCAATGCAGCCGGGCTCAAAAAAATCAGTTATTTATTCACATACTCACTCAGCAGCTTCTCCAGCTTGCCGGTTGATTTTGCAGCATGGCTTTGATCGCCGGTATGAATATCTTCCAAAGTTGGAATTAAAGTAGTTTGACCATACACCTGGGTTACTTTTACTTTATACCGTGCGGTAGCTGTTGAAGGCAAGTTGCCGGTATCTGTTATAATTATATCAGCATCGCTGTCTGCTTCATTCCCACATTGTACAGGCACCGGCGCGGTAATGATGTATTCACTTGATTTTTCCGCATGAACAACCGGTATATTCTTACTGTTGAAAAAGGCTAATGTACTTTTCCAGGCTTCTTCAATATTTTTTGAAACAGGGTATGAAGGTAAAGAAGTATATGGTTCCTTATTAAGCGCACCTTTAAACGTGCAGGATGTAAAAATAAGTACGGCGACAAGCAGCTTCATCATGTCATTTAGGTTTTAACGTTGTTAAATATAACACAAAACCCGTACCGCTGCCATAAATATTGTACACATTTATGCACATTAAAATTTATCCTTTTGGCAATCCCTGCACGTCTTCGTTATTTATTCTTTTGGTTTTCTGCTGGTTGAATAACCCGCCAAATTCCCAGTTAACGGTAAGCTTAACAGCCCTGTTGTAATACCTGTTTTGCAGGGTATAATAAAACTGTTGTGTCTGAATTACCCGGGTTTGTGGTATGTAGTTAGAAAAAGGGTTTGTCAGTGCAAGCGTAAGGGAAATCTTTTTTGCCGGAAATTCTTTTTTGCATGCAATGCTGTAATAGTAAATAAAGGATTCAGAGCCCTGGAGCATTATTTTGCGGGTATTAATTTCCCCAAAGGCCTGAATGGAAAAACTATTGGGAAGTTTGAAGGTAGTGTTGAGATTAACATGTGTTGCCCAGCCTTTGCTTAAAACCTGCAATGCATCGCTGCTGTAATCGAGGTATTCAAGGTTCAGGTTCCCGTTGGTGCTCCACCAATCGGTTAGGGTAGCCATTGCCGAAAGGTTTAACCCGTATGTTTTATTGGCGGCAAGATTTTGCTTTTTGGTGGTGGCAATACCATCATCGTCTACAGCCGTAAATTCCACAATAGCGTTATTGGTTTGTTTCCAGAACAGGGCTGTATTTAAAAAGAAAGCGGATGTGGGATAGAAGCCGTATGTAAATTCGGCCTGGTGCGCTATTTCGGGTTTCAGGTCGGGATTGCCTGTTGATATATTTTTGGGATCGCTTGCATTAATATTAGGATTAAGGTCCCATATATACGGGCGGGTAAGCCTTTGTGTATAGCTTAATGAAAATGTTTGATTGTCATTAATTTTTTTTGATACCGTTGCCGAAGGAATAAGATTGGTGAAATGATTATCAAACTTTGTTGCCGCCCGCTCAATATCACCATTAAAAGAAGTCAGTTCCAGGCGTGCGCCTGCTTCTGCATACCAGTTCTTTTTAAGGTTTGCTTTCAGCATACTATAGCCTGCCCAAACATCCTGGCTGTATGTAAAAACATCAGAACGGGAAGGCACGGGTTCTAATGCTTCCTGGTTTTCCGCGGCGGTAACATTATAGCGGCTTGAGGCATTCCTGATGATCATTTTTAAGCCGCTCTCCAAAGTAAATATGCCATTATTTGAAAATGGATGGAGATAATCGGCCTGCACTGTCCATTCGCGGCTTTTAGCTAAATTATTATTTAACTCCTGGTACAACCGGATACCGTGGTTGTCATGCTGTAACATGTGATAAGGATCACGGCTTTTATTGGGAGAAAATTGCGCCAGCAATGTTATTTCCTGTCCCGGCTTTTTAAATTTTTTGCTATAGGCAAGATTCAGATCAGCTCCAACATAATTTTCTGCGGCATCCGTAGTTTGTTTATACTGTTCAGTAATAGTACCGCCGGGCTGGCGCACTGTGGTAAGTATATTATTGTCCTGTGGCCAATTGCCAAACCAAACATTTGCACCAAAACTTATTTCGGTAGAAGAATCTGCAGTATAGGTTACTGCAATATCTCCTGAGCCATGCGGCGCGGCGTTATCACTGTTCATTTCCTGCTCCAGCAACAGTGAGGGTGAGCCGTTGTTGTATTGTATGCGGTTTGCAGCATAGGCTTCCTTACGTCTTAGTCTATGCAGGTGACCATGCACACTCGTGCTCCATTTGTTGCTGTTAACGGCAATGCGTGGATTAAAAACCTGCTCAAGATTGCTTGCACCCAATTCCAGTGCGCCGCTCACGCTCTGCCTGCTTTTTTTTGTAATGATGTTTATTACACCTGCCGCGCCTTCTGCATCATATTTTGCAGAAGGGGTTGTAATTACTTCCACTGATTTAATAATATTGGCAGGCATCATATTCAATGCATCAGCCGGGCTGCGGGCTATCTGCCCTGAGTATTTACCATCAATAAGTATTTTTAAATTACGGCTGCCGCGAAGGCTGACATTACCCTGCGCGTCTACATTTAAAACAGGGGCTTTACGCAATACATCTGCAGCGGTTCCTCCTTTAACAGACAGATCGTTTTCTGCATTATAAATGAGCATACCAGGGCGTAACTCGATAAGTTTTTTTCTTCCGGTAACGGTTATTTCCTGCAGGCTTTTGGCAGATTTTGTCAAAAGAATGTTACCTGCTGAAAATGAATTACCTGTTGTATTAAGATTGATATCAACATGGCGTGTATCATAGCCTACGGATGTTATTTCTAAAATATATATGCCTGCCTGCTGTACCTGTATGCTGAAGTTGCCTTCCTCACCTGAATAAGCTGAGCTCACAGCAGAATCCTGTTTCAATAATGTGATGGTAGCATACATGACCGGGCTGTGAGTAGCAGAATCTGTAATTTTCCCTGTAATGAAAATACCAGCCCGGTTGCCGGATTGCGCCATTAACAACGGCAGGGTAAATAATAGACAGATAACGATCAGGGCCAGCTTAAAACACATCCGCATGATATCAATTTTTAAGTGTCATAGTAAAGCAATATTCAAAGCAACCGTATTAAACTAACCACGGCAAATAAAATATAGCAATAACATGAATTATTGAGCTATTACATGAATCCGGCGCGAAGTTGAGGGTTAAATCTGAAAAATGTATATCATATCGGGAAATAGGGTTACGAAAAAGGGAACTTGTGGTTGGGGTGAGGTATCAGCAGTCAGCAATCACTTGTCAGCCGTTAGCGGTATAAAGGCCGCAATGAATATTAAAGCAGTGGTTGAAATTACTCAATCTCTCTCTTGGTATTGCCACCGTATGGTCAGATTTTAAGTGCTATGGGCTATCAGCCGTCAACTCATAGCCCGTAGCTCATAGCCCATAGCTGACCGCTACCCCCAAAATCATCTACACTTTCAGTCTATTATTTAAATATCTTTACCCGGTTACAACTGCCAGCATTCATCTAAATAAACATAAGGCTTCATGATCTGCAAATTGAAATATATTGTTTTGGTATCATTGGTATTATTTATTGCCCCGGCATTTGCACAGGTTGCAGGTAATGCAATGGCTGTAAAAAATACCATAGCCGTTGATCCTTCTGATGCTAAAGAAAAAATTATTCTTAAAGCCGCGCATGTAGTGCCAACGCCCAATCAATATGCAGCGCTTCGTAATGAGTTTATCGCTTTTATCCATTTTGGTCCCAACACATTTACAAGAATGGAGTGGGGTAGTGGCATGGAAGACCCTAAGATATTTGATTTAAAAGAGCTGCATACCGATCAGTGGTGCGAAGCCATGAAAGCTGCCGGTATGAAGATGGTGATCATCACTGCCAAACATCATGATGGTTTTGTATTGTGGCAGAGCCGCTATACAAAGCATGGCATTATGTCTACCGGTTATAAAGATGGCAAAGGAGATATATTCAGGGAACTGGTGAACTCCTGCAAAAAATACGGTTTAAAGGTTGGTATTTATTTATCGCCTGCTGATTTGTACCAGATAGAAAGTCCCGATGGCTTATATGGTAATCTCAGTAAGTATACCAAAAGAACCATTCCCCGTGCTGTGCCGGGCAGACCATTTACCAATAAAAAAACATTTGAAGCAGAGGTAGATGATTACAATGAATATTTCATGAACCAGTTGTTTGAGCTGCTGACGGAATACGGCCCGATAGACGAAGTTTGGTTTGATGGCGCTCATCCTAAAACCAAAGGCGGACAGAAATATAATTACATCGCATGGAAAAAACTCATCAATACATTAGCGCCCCGTGCAGTAATTTTTGGTAAGCAGGATATACGCTGGTGTGGCAATGAGGCGGGCAGAACAAGAGATACGGAATGGAATATCATTCCTTACCCCGAAGATCCCGGCCTGATGAACAGCTTTCCCGACCTCACAGATGCTTCACTTGGCAGCAGGGAAGATTTATACAAAGCAAAGTTTTTGCATTATCAGCAGGCAGAAACCAATACTTCTATACGGGAAGGCTGGTTTTACAGGGATGATGAACGCCAGCAGGTAAGAAGTGCTGATGATGTATTTGATATTTACGAGCGTTCGGTTGGCGGCAATTCTACTTTTTTATTGAATATTCCGCCCAACAGGGAAGGGAAGTTTTCTTCAACAGATCATGACGTGTTGATCGAAGTGGGAAAACGCATTAAAGAAACTTACGGCAATAATCTTTTTAAAAATGCCAAAGGCCCGCAACAGGTGCTGAATGATAATGTGCAGGATTTTATTTTAATTGATAAAAACAAACCTGAAATCATTATCAGTACAGCAAAACCGGTAACCATCAACAGGATAATGCTGCAGGAAGCTGTGGCAACGCATAGTGAGCGTGTAGAGCAACACGCTGTAGATGCATGGATTGATGGTGCCTGGAAGCAGGTGGCTGAAGCAACCAATATTGGTTATAAAAGAATTTTAAGGTTCCCGGAAGTAACTTCAGACAGATTCAGGATACGCATTCTGCAATCAAGATACACACCTGCCATAAGTAATGTTGCCGCTTTTTATTATAAGACGCGTCCGCCGCAGTTGCAGTTTACCAGAAGCATACACGGGCAGATAACTATAGAGCCAAAATTGCAGGCTTTTGCATGGAACCCCAATGGCGAAAACGCGGCAAAGAATATCAATACAGGGTATACAATTTTTTATACGGTTGATGGAAGCGAGCCAATGCGGTCTTCAACAAAATTTACAGCGCCATTCAGTATAGAAAAAGGGATAGTTAAGGCCGTTGCCTATAATAATGGAGAAAAAGGCCCGGTTGCTGAAAGAACTTTTGGTATAGTAAAGCAAAACTGGAAATTGATAGATAGTGATGGTGAAACTGCAAGACATAAAGCTGTTTTTGCGTTTGATGAAAATGCAAGAACGTACTGGCAATCTGCTGATGGCGGTGCGGAGCATTTTATTACTATTGATCTGGGAAAAGAATATACGCTCAAAGCATTTGCATACACACCGCAGATACAATCTCCCAATGGATTACTGGCAAAAGGTATTATTAAGATCAGTGCCGACGGGCAAAACTGGAAGGATACTGAAAGTTTTGAATTCGGAAACCTTATTAATGATCCGGTAACACGTACCCATTATTTTGCATCGCCTGTGCAAACCCGTTATATCCGGGTGGCATCAACGGCTTTAACCGGCGATGGAAAAAATCTGACGATCGCTGAGCTGGACTTTTTTGAATAAAATTTTTAGATAAGAAATATTGCAGGATGAAGTATAAAAATCTAAGCTTTTATGCTATAACTATCATTGTATTCTCGCTGATTATATATTTTGTAATAGACCGGGGTATTAGGTTAGAAACGGAAAAGGTAACTAATTTTGTGCCGCTGATATCGGCTTCCACATGGGATCAGTTTGCTAATACATTTATGGAAAATGTAAAGCATCCGCTTGCCATATTGCTGCTGCAGGTTATTACCATAATTCTTGTAGCACGAATATTCGGCTGGTTTTGTAAAAAAATAAGACAACCTACGGTGATAGGAGAAATAGCAGCAGGTGTATTCCTGGGCCCTTCATTTGTAGGCATGTATTTCCCCGAATTTTCTTCTTTTTTGTTTCCTGCAAAATCGCTTGGTAATCTTCAGTTCCTCAGCCAGATAGGTTTGATACTGTTTATGTTTGTAATAGGCATGGAACTAGATCTGAAAGTGTTGAAAAATAAGGCAAAGGATGCTGTAGTAATCAGTCACGCCAGTATCATTTTTCCTTTTGCTTTAGGTATAACGCTTGCGTATTTCGTGTATGCCAATTTTGCCCCCGACAATGTGAAGTTTCTTTCTTTCTCATTATTTATGGGTATAGCTATGAGCATTACCGCTTTTCCTGTATTAGCAAGAATAGTGCAGGAGCGGGGGCTTACCAAAACACGGTTGGGCACTATTGCCATTACATGTGCCGCCGCAGATGATATTACAGCCTGGTGTTTACTGGCGGCAGTGATTGCTGTTGTAAAAGCAGGAACAGTGCTGAGTGCCTTATATACTATCCTTATGGCAGTGGTATATGTGGTAATAATGCTGAAAATAGTACAGCCTTTTTTTAAAAGAGTGGGTGATAAATATGCAGATAAAGAATCTTTCAGTAAACCGATAGTGGCCATATTTTTTGTAACACTTGTAATCTCTTCTTACGCTACTGAAGTAATAGGCATACATGCATTATTCGGTGCTTTTATGGCAGGTGTTATTATGCCGGCTAACACCAGATTCAGAAGTATATTTATTGAAAAAGTAGAAGATGTTTCTGTTGTGTTGTTGTTACCATTATTCTTTGTGTTTACAGGTTTAAGAACACAAATTGGTTTGTTGAATGAGCCGTATTTGTGGAAGATATGCTTATTGATTATAGGAGTGGCGGTGGCTGGTAAATTCCTGGGAAGCGCAATTGCTGCAAAATTTGTTGGTCAGAGCTGGAGGGATAGCCTGTTGATTGGCGCATTAATGAATACCCGTGGGCTTATGGAACTGGTGGTGCTTAACATCGGTTACGATCTTGGCGTACTGAGTCCCGAAATATTTGCAATGCTTGTGCTTATGGCGCTCGCAACAACATTTATGACTGGTCCGGCGCTTGATATTATAAATAAATTTTTACCGGAGAAAAAAGAAGCTCTTGTTACATCCTTGCAGTTAAGCAGTTATAATATACTTATTGCATTTAGCAGTCCAATAAAAGGCGTGGCATTATTGCGGCTTGCAAATGCATTTGTAAAAAGGTCTGTTGGAGTATCAAGTGTTACAATGCTGCATCTTTCGCCAAGCAATGATCTTAATCAATACAACGAAGCAGAGTATGAAAAAGAAAGTTTTGAGCCTGTAAATCGGGAAGCGGGTATATTGAACCAGCCTGTTATTACCATGTTTCGTCCATCTGCCGCAGTGGAAAGCGATATTATAGAAATATCGCAGGAGGGAAATTTTGATATGCTGCTTATTGGTATGGGTAATTCTGTGTTTGAAGGTACTTTGCTTGGACGTGTGCTCGGGTTTACCAATAAAATTATTAATCCGGAAAAACTTTTTGATACTATAACAGGAAAAGAAAGTTTTTTTGATAATTCATTTTTTGATGATCGTGTAAAAAATATTATCAGATCATCAAAAATTCCGCTGGGAATATTTATTGATAAAGACATAGAGAAGGTTGAAAATGTTTTTCTTCCTGTATTTTCAATAAGTGATAGTTTTCTGTTGATCTACGCGCAAAAACTGATTCATAACAGCAATGCCACGATAATTATACTTGATGCTATCGGTGTAATCGATCAAAATCCTGAAATGAGGGAAACTATACAGATGATTGAAAAAATTGCACCTCAGCAAATCATATTACACAATGACCGACGCATGGAAAAGGAATTTCTGCAAAAACAGGACCTGATGCTGATCAGTCTTGACAGTTGGAACAAAGCCGTGGAAACCCAGAGTGTATGGCTGTCGAATGTGCCTTCGGTATTAATAGTAAAGCCGTAGTCAGCAGCTTATGTTGCTTATTTTTAAACCCTGAAAATAGCAGCGAAGTATAGCAACGTTCGCTAAGGATTGCTTTTCCGAACCCTGTCTTACATCTCTCCTGCGTTGGAATGAAAGACTGGAGTGTGTACGTTCCGCAATATTACGGACTGTATTAAGTATAACGAACAACTTGTATCTGGTGAGCAGCAGCGGTATTGTTTTTATGTATATGTGCTTAACGAGAGCATATCATTAAAGCAGGATATTTCAGGCAGGGAGTTACGTAATATTATCAGGGAATATGTCATTGCGGATGGTTCACTTATGGGTGAGTATGAAGAAATGAATGTAATGGTTTAATATTGCATTTTACTATAGCATTTTAATTCTTATCTGGTTTGAAAAGATATAGCTCAGCAATTTCTTTTTTTATATTTATCACCTGTTTTGCACAACGCTTATATGCGCAGTTTAACGACAGTGTGCATTATTACAGCAAATATGCTACAACCGGTATCATCAATAAAACCAATCAAAACAGGTCTTTTGTATTGAATAATGTTTTTGCTTTCAGTGTTAATAAAAAAGAAATTGCACTGAACAGCTCCGCATCCTGGATGTATGGCAAGCAGAACGGCAGCTTAACCAATAACGATTTTACAACCGGATTAAATGTGGATTTACACAAGAATACCCGAAAATTATATTACTGGGGGTTGGTAAATCTTACTTCAAGCTATTCTTTAAATATCAGGCACCAGTTCCAGGGAGGAGGAGGAGTTGGGTATAATTTTGTGAACAAACCCAATATAGAGGTTGTTGTAAGCGACGGACTGTTATATGAAAGAAGCAGCCTGAAAATAGATTCTGTTACCAATGAAAATTACCAGACCATCAGGAATTCTTTAAGACTGCGGCATCGCTGGGTGATCAATAATATCATTACCTGGGATGGAATGCATTTCTGGCAGCCTTCTTTACTTAAGTTTGATGATTATATTATCCGGTCAACCAGTAGTATCTCCATCAGGCTTAAAAAATGGTTGAGCTTTACTTCTTCTCTTACTTACAACAAAGTATCCCGCACCAATCGCGAGAATTTATTGTTGAGTTTTGGTATTACCGCTGAAACTTATTTTTAGGGAGGGAGGTGGAAGGTTGAGGGTTAGAGGTGGAACATTTATCGTTTGTCGTTTGACGGGGTGCAATTCAAATTGGCCCAGCTGGTGCGCCTGCAAAACAAGGGATATACACCAAAGCACCTAACCAAATATACCGATATCAGAGAAGACAGCCTGTAATAGCGTTTTTTTAAAACCTTAGTAACACATGCTAATAATTGTACAACCCTGCTTGCAGCAGGCAAGCTTATTAGCTTATAACCGCAGCCGGTTAAAGTTAAATCTGACAGTTATTGAAACGAGATGCAATAATGTAATAAGGTTGAGCTAAGTTTCACCTGTCGTTACTAAGGTCATAAGCCTTCCTGTCGGACAGACAGGGTTCGATTTTTGTAAAGGAATATTGTATGATTTGAAATATGCTGAGGATTGTACACATAAAACGAACTTACTGCACAATAGCATGGTAACCAGAGCGTGCTGCAGCGTGTATATATAATTTTCGCGTATTGGGCAATCATGTGCAGATGCCTCGTGCCTCGGCATGACAAACCGCAGTGCTGTGTTTGACGTTAATGCTATTGTTGAACATTGGTACTAATGTTCAATATACATTCTTCCGCCTGCCATGCCGAGGCACGAGGTATTTACTTTAGCTGTAGTACCTACATACGAAAAACTGAAATGCATCCGTTTAACGTTTATCGTTTCCCGTCTCTCTATTAACATTATCTTCGCGCAGGTTTTAAGCATACCCCTCTAACTTTGGTCAACTAATGATTGCCTGTTCGTAAATTCCATGTATCAGCTTAAAGTGTTACTTCATGAAACAACTGTTTTTGTTAATGTCTTTATTGTTTTTCCTGCAAGGTTACTCCCAGCAGAAATTTACCATCAGCGGCTCAGTAAAGTCAAAAAACACAGGAGAAACTATTATCGGCGCCAGCGTGAGGAGCGGCAATGCAGGCACGACCAGTAATGAGTACGGATTTTATTCCTTAACGCTTCCAGCCGGCGAACATACTATTGAAGTGTCTGCCGTAGGATTGGCCTTTTACACAAACAACATCAGCCTGAATAAAGATATTACATTAAATATCTTATTGGAAGATGAATCCAAAACGCTGGACAATGTTACCATTACCGCATCTTCCAAAAGCAGGAGTTTAAGCAGTCCGCAAATGGGCATAGAAAGATTAACCACCAAAGAAATAAAAAATATACCTGTATTGCTTGGTGAAAGGGATGTGCTCAAAACCGTACAATTATTGCCGGGCATAAAATCTGCCGGAGATGGCAACAGCGGCTTTTTTGTAAGAGGCGGCGCGGCTGATCAGAATCTTATATTACTGGATGAAGCAACCGTGTATAACGCATCGCACCTGCTGGGTTTTTTCTCCACCTTTAATTCAGATGCTATAAAAGATGTGACGGTATATAAAGGCGGTATGCCTGCACAATATGGCGGAAGATTATCTTCAGTTTTAGATATTAAAATGAATGATGGCAATAACCAGGATTATAATGTAAGCGGAGGTATCGGGCTCATCTCCGCTAAATTGAATGTTGAAGGACCTGTTCAAAAAGATAAATCTTCTTTTTTAGTTACAGCGAGGCGAACCTATGCAGATATGTTTCTTAAGCTGTCCAAAGATTCATCGCTGAACCGTAATACTTTATATTTCTACGACATCAATGCCAAGCTGAATTATAATTTTGGTGATAAGGACCGGCTCTATGTTTCAGGATATTTTGGCAGGGATGTTCTGAAAGCCGGGGAAACATTCGGGCTGGATTGGGGAAATGCAACTGGCACGGTTCGCTGGAATCATATTTTCAGCAACAAACTTTTTTCCAATACCTCTTTAATCCTGAGCAACTACAATTATAATATCTCTATACGCAGCGGCGCCAATGATTTTAATATTTTTTCACAGATACGCGATCTTAATCTAAAGCAGGAGTTCCAATGGTATTTAACGCCGCGCAATAATCTGCGTTTCGGTTTTAATTCAGTATACCATATCATACGCCCGGGCGAAGTGGTGCCTGCCAGCGATCAATCCAGCTTTAACGCGCAGTACCTGCAAAAACGATATTCCTGGGAGAACGGTATTTATGCAACCAATACCTGGAAGGCAACTGATAAAATGAATATTACTTATGGTATAAGATTAACCACTTTTAGCGTATTAGGAAAAGGAGATTTTTTTGCGTTTGATATGGATGGAAATATAACTGATACCATGCATTATACTGCCGGGCAGTTTGTAAAAACATATATAAACCCTGAGCCAAGGCTGGCAGTAAGCTACCAGTTAAACAGCACATCATCCGTTAAAGCTTCGTATGTGCGCAATGTGCAAAACCTGCATTTGCTGTCTAATTCCACCACTGCAAGTCCAACAGATAAATGGGTGGCAAGTACCAATGTTATCAGGCCCGAAATTGCTGACCAGTTTGCTGTAGGCTATTATAAAAATTTGTGGGATAATAATTATGAGCTTACAGTAGAAGCATATTATAAAGACATGCAGAACCAGATAGATTACCGTGATGGCGCGGATATATTTATTAATTCGGACGCGGTAGAAGCGCAACTGCTTTTTGGTAAAGGCCGCGCTTACGGACTGGAATGGCAGTTCAAAAAGAAAGCAGGAAAATTTACCGGCTGGTTAAGCTATACGTTGTCTAAAACAGAAAAGCTGATCAACGGCATCAATAACAATAAATGGTATAATGCAAAACAAGACAGAACGCATGATCTTGCACTGGTGGTAGCATATCAATTGAGTAAGAAGTGGTCAGTGTCTGCCAACTGGGTGTATTATACCGGCAACGCCGTTACATTTCCGGCAGGCAAATACAGGGTAGATGACCAGGTGGTATTTTATTATACCGAGCGCAATGGTTACAGGATGCCCTCTTATCACCGGCTTGATGTTGGCGCTACCTGGATTTTAAAGCAGCGCAAAAGATTTTCATCAGAGCTTACCTTCAGTTTATATAATGCTTACGGAAGAGAGAATGCTTATACCATTTCTTTTCGCGAAAGCAAAGAAGACCCCGACAGGACAGAAGCTGTGCGGCTGGCTTTATTTAAGTATATACCATCAGTATCCTATAACTTCAAATTCTGATCATTATGAGGAACAAAATATATGTGAGCTTATGGATGTTGCTGGTTGTATGGCTTACTTCCTGCGAAAAAGTAATTGACATCAACCTGGATGACGCTGAAAAGAAGTATGTGGTAGAAGCTGTTGTAACGGATGAGCCGGGATCAGCTAAAGTATTGATATCTCAAACAAAAAACTTTAGTGATGATAACCAGATTGCCGGCGTAAGCGGGGCAACAGTAACCGTCAGCGACGATGATGGCAATAGTACTGTGCTTGCAGAATCGTCCGCAGGCGTTTATCAATCGGCAGGCATTACAGGAGAGAGCGGAAAAACATATACACTTAAAGTGGAGGTGGATGGTAATGTATTTACCGCGTCATCTGTAATGCCTGCCAGGGTGAATATGGATACATTGTATGTGTCGGATGAATTTATATTTGGCGAGACAAGGAAGATGGCGAACGTAGAATTTAATGACCCTCAGGGTTTAGGAAATAGCTACCGGTTTGTCCTGCATGTAAACGGTGCAAAACGCGGTGGCGTGTATATCCGCAATGATGAATACACCGATGGCAATTTAACGAACGTAAGATTATTTTCGGGCGGCGATGATGATGACGATAAAGGCATTAAAACAGGTGATATGGTAAGGGTAGATATGTTGTGTATTGATGAAACCGTGTATAAATACTGGTACAGCTTTGAAACCGGTGGCGCTACCGGGGGAAGCAATACGGCTTCGCCCGCCAATCCCGTAACGAATATAAAAGGAGGAGCTTTAGGTTATTTCAGTGCACATACCGTGCAAACAAAAATGGTGAAGGTGCAGTGATGAAATAATTTGCCGAGCCACAATGCATGCATTTCTGTACCTGCAATTTTTCCGCAAGGCCGGCTTGTTTAATGTTTATTGTGTCGCCTATTCATTCTGCTTATTCAATGTCACGCCTGGACAACACGGATTGAAGCCCTGCGGGCTTTCATGCTTCTGCCAGGAAGATAAGATCGTATTGTACCAATGAGAACAATACAAAATGATAATTTCAAGTGGTTGATTTTCAAGATTGATTTTTTTTAAAAACTGGGTGTTATAACATAAATTTACGAGTCGGCCGCCATAACATTGAGATCATGAATTTCAAAATTGCATTTAGTTTTTTTCTAGTCTTTTACTACTTGACTGGACACGCTCAAACAAATGACCAAACCTCATTGTTAGATACTTCTCTTGCAAAGAAGATAACTGTTTCTGGATTTTGCTTGTGCCAAACAACGTTGCCTGACTTACAAAGACTAAGTAACGACTTCAAACCCATAGAAGTTGAAGAAATGGATTTAGGAAAAAAATGTACCGCACAAGACAGCCGTTTTGAAAATGGGAAAGGATATTTTTCGGCAAAATTTCCAGGCATGATTTTTCAGAAAGACCAAAGCACAGACCAAATAAGTAAAATAAGACTTACAAAAGACTTTAAAGGAAACCTACCTGATGGTACACCAATTGACATGCATAATTTAAGGCTCAAAGATGTTTTCAATATCTACCCAAAATTGAAAGACACTTGGGGGTCACGTGGCTGCTCTGACTATTGGCATTTTGCAAACGACACTTTGTTTTTCTATGTCAGGGTTGACACAACTAAAAAGCCACAGTTCCCAATTGATGAAGCATATTATTATGATAAGCCAATTGAAGCTATAGACCTCATGGTTTCTTGTTATAGAATTTTTGAGAAAAATGAACGATACAAACAATTACTAAACGACCCAATTTTTTTCATTGACAGCGTTAATGTAACAAGAATAGAAATGCAAGAGTATCAACCAAACGATATTGCTGCGGTGACAGTTTATAAAGACGCAAATGCAATTAAACTTGTTGGAGAACAAGGTAAATTTGGAGTTGTGTATATTGAAACAAAAAGGTTTGCCAGAAATAAATACTGGAACTATTTCAAGTCAAAATCAGCCGACTACTTAAAGAATGTTCCAACACCACAAAGTGACAGTTCGGTAATTTATATCCTAAACGGTAAAGTTTTAAAAACAAACTTTGAAGGCGACCTCTCTGGAATTGACGATAAAAACTTTATAAAACTAACCGTAATTGACAAACAAAAATTAAGCAAGGATTATAATATTTCAGACAAATCATTTGGGGTTATTATTAAGACAAAACCCAAAGACGACAAGGATTGACGTGGAGAGTTACGGCTGCCAACATTCGGCTTGGCTATATGGTGGCGCGACGAACATGCGCTCAACTTTTTGTACGACCCAATGGCAAGTCCTCCATTGACAAAGGCGACAGAATTAATGCAATGCTTGACACAAAAATCGTTGGACACTAACAAATAAAAAGAAGCCCGAACAGCCAACGGTTTTGCAATAGAGCGGCAGACAGTCAAAGGATCAACTTCAATAAATCTATTTAACTTTACTGCAAAACTCAACTGACGGTTCGCTATTGTCGCACCATCGCAAAGCCCCCGTACGTCAGGCACAATACAATGCGGCCTTTCATAATTACAATATTGACACTTTGGACATTTAGTTCTACGGCGCAGACTAAACTTCTGAAAATATTTAAAAAGACAGAGTACATCAATGACAATATATATAGGCAAACTTACGATACATTGATATTGACAAATCCATTGATTGACATTTTTTTCTTTAAGAAAAATTTCTATTTTCCTTATTATTTACCAGACAAGTTTATTGATGAGAAATATAAAAATAAAAAGATATCAGTATGGAGTGACCAGAAAGGCAAGAAAGACTATAAACTGAATTGGGAACACACGTATGCTTATGACAAGGCTGGTCGTTTAACAGACTATACTTATTCTGGATGTTTAGTATGTTCAGCTTTTCCATACAATTATAAAGTGACATACAATAAACAAGGGCAAGTTGAGCAACTCAAAAACACAATCAATGAAAAAGACTGTTTTAAAATCTACTATTCCGATAAAGGCTACATTATTAAACTTGAAAAATATTCAATGGACAAATTAGAAACAGAAATATTAGTGGTGAACTGAAATGTACTGTGCCTAACAAGCGGCTTGGCCATATGGCGGCTGGACAAATATATACCCGGTATTTTGTAAACCTATGCCAGGAATATTTATCTTTAACTGTCAACTTTTTTCAGGACGGGTCATATCTTTATTAAGCATTTGTTCCCAGCGGACTGTTTTTCCAATTCCGCCACATACACAAATGCACAACTGTTGTAGGCAAGCATATTCGAACAGTAGTAATTTTAAGCCGGGTTGACGATCAACACTTTTTATTAAAGCTTATTGCTTATGCAAAATAGCCGACGAGAATTTATTCGAAACTCAATGCTGCTTTCTGGTGGAACAGGGCTTAATATATCTTCGGTTTTAAATGAGACCTATTTCCCCAATAAAATGGGCGACAGGTTAGTATTGCTGGGTACACAGGGAGGCCCATTCATTCGCTCTTACAAGCAAACACCTTCCGCCAATCTGATCGTCTATAAAGATATTCCCTTTGTAATTGACACCGGATATGGAGCCACATTTAAACTAAAAGAGGCTGGCATTAATTTAGCGACACTGAAGTATATTTTTATTACACATCTCCATACGGACCATTACCTTGACCTTGGTCCATTGCTTTATAACGCCTGGATTTCCGGTTTATCAGAACAGATTCACGTTTACGCGCCGGCAGGCGTCAAATCGCTCATTAAGGCTTTTTGGAAATCTAATCAGTATGACATTAATACACGCATAAAAGATGAAGGACGGCCCGATATCAGAAAACTTGTTATAACACATGAAATAAAGGAAGGGGTGCTCATAAAAAACCCTGATGTTGAAATCAGTGCTTTGAGAAATATCCATCCACCAATTGACAACAGTTACGCATTTAGATTTAAACTTGGCAAAAAGACTATTGTTTTTTCCGGAGATACAGCCTATTTCCCTTCACTGGCTACATTTTCGACAGGAGCTGATTATCTCGTTCATGAGGTTATGTATATTCCTGCTGTTGATGACATTGCGAAAAGACGCCCGAATGCATCGAAACTAATTGCAAGTATCAAGTCGCACCATACCAGTGCAGAAGACGTTGGAAAAATAGCTCAGGCTGCAAGTATAAAAAATCTTATTCTAAATCATTTTGTTCCTCCTGACGATAAATCCTTGACTGACCAAAAATGGCTTGACGCCATCAAAAGTACTTTTTCCGGGAACATAATAATTGGAAAAGATTTGTTGGAATTCGAAATATAAAAGAAGAATATCTAATGCTATCCTGCAACAACAGGCTATGTTAAATACAACCACCCCGGAAAAGTAATCAAGGAGATTATAACATGCAACGATCAGCAAACCAGGATTAACAAAGAAACTTTGCGTAAGTTATTATTTGGATAAGCTGGTGAACGAATTGGCGATGGGTAAAAGGCGGAGAGGGATTTTAAGAAGTTAACTATTAAACAGACTAAACAATTAATAATTATGAAAAAGATACAATTCAATGTAAGTATACATGCGCCTGCAAACAAAGTGTATGATGTAATGCTGGGCATTAGCAATAAGTCAACTTATGAGCAATGGACTGCTTTGTTTAATCCAACATCTACTTATGAAGGGAGTTGGGATAAGGGCAGCAAAATGCTATTCATTGGAACGGATGAGAAAGGAGAAAAAGGCGGTATGGTTTCGGAAATATTTGACAATATTCCTAATCGTTTTGTTTCAATCCGGCATTATGGAATTTTAAAAGCGAATGTAGAAATCACAGAAGGCCCGGAAGTAGAACAATGGGCAAATGGATTTGAGAATTATACTTTCGAAGAAAACAAAGGAACTACTACGGTTACTGTTGATCTGGACATTACAGAAGATTTTTTAGATTATATGAATCAGAACTACCCCAAAGCACTCGGCAGATTGAAAGAAATATGTGAAAAATAAAATGACATGAAAACCTAACCATGACAAAGCCTGTAATATCCAGACTTTCGTTTCGTCAGCAGAACGAGCAATGAAGGTGCTGTTGAGCGAAACCTAAGGTAGCAGCTCTTGCACTATGGAGTTGCGGCTATTTGAGCCGGAGTTTTTTATAGACCCGCATATAAAATTTCTTACCCGTAAATTTCAGCCCCGGACACAGGTTGGGTTCATAATTTTTTTGTTATCCGCATTTCAATATTAGACACGGAACCTCCGCTTGAGGCAATCAACAGCCCGGTCACAATAATTCATCAGTACATCATTAGCGAATCAACCGGGAGGGTCATGGATTACCACCATCACACTGTCATATAAAAGTCATTTTACCTTTTTCGTAAATTATTTTTCTAAATAGGTAAAACCTTCATACACAATTTGAAGGACTTTGCGGTCCGTTTTTTAACTATCAAATAAATGTTTACTTACATGACAAAACTGCTTTTCTTCCTAAGCGCCTTTATATTTTCACTGCAAACCTTATATGCTCAATCCTCCGGAAGTATTAAGGGTACAGTGACTACCAGCGATAACAAACCTGCCGCTGCTGTAACCGTTCATATAAAAGGAACCAATAAATCAACGCTTACCGACGATAAAGGAAACTTTCGTTTCAAAAATATTGCTCCTTCAACTTATATACTTGAGGTTTCATTAGTTGGATATGCTGATGTTGACCAACGTGTAACAGTAAGCTCAAACGAGGAAGCAAGGGTAGGTATTCAGCTGCAGGTTACCGCCAATACTTTGCAGGAAGTTGTAATATCCGGCGGGACCAACAAATTTGCGAAAAAAGAAAGCGAGTTTGTTGCGCGTTTGCCGCTAACAAACCTTGAAAACCCACAATCATATTCAGTAGTTACAAAAGAAATTATGCAGGAGCAGCTTGTGACCACTATAGAAGGCGCTTTAAAGAACGCGGCCGGTATCAGCAATGCGGCGCCCGGACCCGGGGGCGGTGGCACAAGTGTTGGCTTTGCCTCAAGAGGTTTTCGCACAGGCTCTACTAACACCCGCAATGGTTTAACCGCGGGAAATGTTACACTGCTGGATCCTGTAAATATGGAAAGAATTGAAGCTATCAAAGGTCCCTCTGCTACTTTATTTGGATCGCAGGCTGTATCGTACGGGGGGCTGGTAAATATTGTTACCAAGCAACCATTTGAAACCTTTAAAGGAGAAGTTGGCTATACTGCAGGCAGCTTTGGTTTTAACCGTGTTACCGCCGATATTAATACTCCTTTAAACGAAGAAAAAACAGCATTGTTCCGCATAAATGCAGCAGGTGAAACGCAAAATGGTTTCCAGGATTATGGCCAGGCAAGCACCTTTGATATTGCTCCCAGCTTTTTATATAAAGCAAACGACCGGCTTGTTATTCGCCTCGATGCCGAAGTATTTACCACTAAGCGGCCGATAATTCTGTACGCACCCTGGGGTGGCGCCGGCGCCGGCAACTTTAGCGAACTTGGATTGGATATAAAACAATCTTTTTCCGGCGAAGGTTTAGACAGCCGCCAGACTACTACTAACCTGTTTGCAAGAGCTGATTATAAAATTTCCGGCAACTGGACTTCTCAAACCAATTTCAGCTATACACTTGGCAATAATCACACTAAATACCTGTTCCTGAATATTGAGCAATATCCAGATGATTCACGCTATGTAAGCCGGGAAAATTATGACGTAAACGGTACTTTATCCAGCACTGATTTTCAGCAAAATTTTATCGGCGATTTTACAATAGGCAACTTTAGAAACCGCTTGCTGATAGGCTTCGATTATCTGCGTTATACTTATGCCTCTACCCGTATTGATGCTTATTTTGATACGGTAGACATACACTACAGCACGCCACAGCCTATCAATATTTACAATGTAAACCAGGTACTGGCTGCATCACCTGCAAGGCGGTATGCCGGCAATGATCAAACCTATAGCGCCTATATTTCTGATGTATTCAATATCACGGATAAATTACTGGCAATGGCAAGCGTTCGTATAGACAGGTATGTTGAGCCTGGTGATGATGGTTTAAAGCAAACAGCGCTTTCGCCGAAATTTGGTTTGGTGTACCAGTTGGTAAAAAACAAGGTATCCCTGTTTGGTAATTATATGAATGGTTTTCAAAATTCTTATGGCGAAGATTCAAAAGGCAATGCTTTTAAACCTCAGCAGGCAAACCAGCTTGAAGGTGGTGTAAAGCTCGATGTATTTGATCATAAGCTGAGCGCTACCATCAGTTACTACAATATTAAAGTACAAGATGTTTTACGTACCGATCCCAATGATCCAACATTCTCTATCCAGGATGGTACACAACGCAGCCAGGGTATAGATGTGGATATTATCGCTAATCCTTTGCCTGGTTTAAATATTGTAGCGGGTTACGCTTACAACGACAATAAATATATACAGGCTGAGGATTATTTAATTGGCAAAAGAAATACCGGCACACCGTGGAACACGGGTAATATTTGGGTGAGCTATAAAGCTGTCAGGGGTGCATTACATGGTTTAGGCATCGGCGCCGGCGCTAATTTCTCCGGTTCAACTTATGCCTTAAATGATGATAACAGTTTTGTATTAGATGGCTATAAAACTTTTGATGCAACTGCATTTTATGATTTCACAAAATGGAGGCTCAGCGTTAAATTAAATAATATTGGTAACCTTAAATACTGGGTTGCTGATTATTATCCTGTGCCGCAGGCGCCAAGACAGTTCCTGGCGAGCTTAACGGTGCGTTTTTAATTTTTTATATCCGGATATTCAAGGGACGTTTTTATTGTACTGTAACAGCTCAAACTTTTATAAACCTCACAGTCTTTCAACCTTTGAGGTTTATTTTTCCTCCGCCGGCAAAAACACATTCACATCAGGGTGCATGGTATACAGCCTGTATCCTTTTCCATTATTTACCACAATGCCGCTCGATCTGTTATGCTGCATTATAGGATTATGCTCATACTTCTTCCAGTGAATAAGATCATCACTCATGGCAATATTAACACTCCATTCTTTCCATTCTTTAGTATCTGATGCGTGATAGTATCCATAATATTTACCATCGTATTTTATTACCTGGTTCATGGCTACGGCATATTTATCGTATGCATCAGGGCCTAAAGCCAGCACAGGATCATCCTGCACATTTGTCCAAACGTTCATATCCTTTGATGTTGCCAGCCAGATACCGAGATCGCCTCTTTCATAAAACAAATACCATGTTTTGTTTTCGTACCATATGGTTGGTGTGCCATATTCGCCTTTGTCAATAGGCTCGCCATTGGTTTTTCGGATATCAATATTGCCTTTTTCTTTCCAGTTAATACCATCCGCTGAAATAAGTATATGCGCTATATCGTCTCTGCCTTCTGCAAACATATAGTAGATACTATCGTGCTTAATGATACACATATCTTCTACCCAATCAGCATCGTATATAGGTTTGTCACTATAACGTTTCCATGTAAGTCCATCGGTTGAGGTTGCATAACCAGGATGCCTGTCTGCTTTTTCATTGTTATAACCGGTATACCACATGCGGTAAATACTGTCTTCAAATAATATATACCCACGTTCCCGTATTTTTTTATCCCAGGTATTGGCATTGGTGCCGGCAAAAACAGGATTGTGCTGATAAGGTTCAAAATGAACGAGTTCAGTTGGAAAGGAATCTGATACAGGTATATTTTGTTTTTGCTGAGATTGCCGGCACCCTAATAATATAACAATAGCCAGCATTACCGTATATGATTTAGTCATAGTTATTATGTATAAATGTATATGAGATAGAAAGGGTGGAAGTATACCCTGTGTTATGTAAGGGGAAATGTAAAAAATCGTTTCAGGCTCACATTTCACGAAAAATATACCCAACCCTATGTTGATTAGTTTACAGCTACTTCGTCTGATGACTTTACCCAACGTACTTTTAAGTCAGGTTCCGGTGTATTTTTATCTACCGGGAACATTGGACGTTGAATGCTTTTATAAGGCAACCTTGCCAGGTCCTGGTCAACACCACCGGGTGTAAGCGCCAGTAGCCAATCAGCCCGCATATTATATAATTCCGGTTCCAGGTAACCGATCTTCACCACAACAATCGCCGCTTTGCGGGGTTCGAGCTTCAGGTTTGTAAAGTCGGCTTCTTTGTGATAGGGCTTTCTTTTTTGTGTAACAATAACAAATACCGACCCGGTTTGAATAACTGCTTCCACACCTGCATTGGCATCGCCTTCACGAATAGCATGCACTGTTCCTTCTATTAATAACGGTGGCGCATACCTGCTGTCTACCTCCGCGCCAACAAACCCTTTTACCTTTCCGCCAACGCCTGCAGCCAATGCTTTTTTTATCATATCCGGTCCCGGGATAGACGCATACATCAAAACAGGTCCGTTTGGTTTTTTAAATTCTTTTCTTGCTAATATCTGTTGCAGCGACCAGGTAACATCACCCGCTCCGCCTGCAGTGGGGTTGTCGCCGGAATCACTGATAAAGAATGGATGCTTTTCACTTGCCACCGCCTTATCAAGGCATTCCTTAAGATTGCCTGTAGGCGCCACAAAATGAAACTCATTCCTTACACGCCAGAAATGATTTGCCAATTCCTCTGCAGCATTTGTTACTGCTTCTTTGTCATCACCGGTAACTATTATCACGCCATGATTACGTGGTTCATCCGCCCAGGGGTAACCCATCCATACAGCGGCTTCAATTACACCATCTTTTACAGCGGCTGTCCTTACATTTTCATATAAGCTCTTTGCCGGTTCAATGCGGGTGCTGGTTTGTTCACCGGGCAACAAAATGGGCACAGGTATCCACGCTTTGTATTTTGGTTTGCCCCTGCCAGATTCAAGTCGCTGTAATAATTGTTCAACAGAGCGTTGTTTGGTTTCCTGCGCGTCTTCATGCGGCGCCATCCTGTAGCAGGTGATCAGGTCCGATTGTTCTGCTAAACGCATAGACACATTTCCATGCAGATCCATTGAGGTGGAGATAATGGTTTTTGGCCCTGTTACTTTCCTGATTCTCGTTATCATATCGCCTTCGGGGTCATCCAGTCCAACAACACTCATAGCGCCGTGTATATCAAAGAACAATCCGTCGTACGGAAGATTTTTCTTCAATGAATCAAGCATATACCCAAGCATTGTTTCGTATGCTTCACGGGTTACTGCACCGCCAGGCAGGGAGCGGGCTGTAACAGCAGGCAACCACACAGCGCGGCTTCTTACATTTGAACCGGTTTGCATAAAGCCCGGGTAAGAAGTATAAATCTGTTCTCCTCTTTTAATAGTAAAGGCGGCTTCGGTGCTTAATGCAGGAGAAAAGGTGCTTGACTCAATACCAATGCCGGCAATGCCGATACGGGGCAGTGGATCATTACTTTTAGCAAACAGGGGAAGATATGCGATCAGTAATGTTGACAGGAATACAATATGTTTGAGCATAATGCCGCTTTTTTGAATCGTTATTCAATAGAATTATTTAAGTGTAAATTATCGAATTAATAGCTATGAATAGTAATGATCATCGGCGTATGCTGAAGTTAAAGCAATTAAGGATACCGGTAATCAGTCTTAATGTGTCTTAAGTTCTTAATGGTTGTAGTGCTACATCAGAGCTGACTAAAAAACTTGTGAAATGATTGTTAGGTCGTGAATGTAACCTGCTGGCTTAGCCCGGTTCCAATGATTATTGGTTTCAATAGTGTGTGAATTGTTGCAAATGAGAGAGAGGATAATAAATCTCTTATAAATGATGACTAGTATTAAATTATTTCGTTATTATTGTTGATTTTAGTAATTGTAACTTTTACTCCACTATTACCAAAACTTTAGGCTTGCATGAAGGATCAGTCCGAATACATAAAGGATTTATTGATGCAGATAAGTGAAGCTGATGATATGAGGGCTTATGAAAAGTTTTATTATTCCTTTTACACTCCGCTATATAATTTCGGATTTTCTATTGTTGGTTCAAAGCAGCAGGCAGAAGATATCATATCAGATGTATTCATTAAAATATGGCGATTCCGTAAATCCTTACCTAAGGTTAATAATATAAGCACTTATCTTTATACCAGTGTTCGTAACGGGGCTATTGATTATCTCAACCGGAAACGTAAGTATAAAATTATACACTTCTCACCCAGCGATTATAAGGATATATTCATAGAGTTGAGAAATCCCTCAGATCATTGTATATCTACGGAGTTGATGAAAAAGATCAATGCCGCTATCAATCAGTTGCCTCCCCAATGCAAGGTTATTTTCAGGCTGGTTAAAGAGGATGGTTTAAGTTATAAGCAGGTAGCAGAAATTATGCATATATCTCCATTGACTGTCAGGAATCAATTAGCCATCGCAACACGCAGAATGGGGGAAATTCTGCCCGAATATATTCATGAAGACTTCAGTTCCGGTAAAAAGGAAAAAGTGTAAAAAAAAGTATCCCATCCTTTGGTACATTCCGTACCCTATACAAGTCTGTATTTACCACATTGACAAAATATATTATGGATCAGCAGCATTTCTGGCTATTGGTAAGTTTAAAGTTAAGTGGTGAAGCTACAGAGGAAGAGCTGCAGGAATTGGAAGCTCTTATACAGCGTTACCCGGAAACCGGGCTTAAGCTGGAAGCGATCTCCGGAATATGGAATGATAACACCCCTCCTCCGGATATGACTCATTTGTTCAATAGCCATGTAAACCGATTGAAACAGTTAGGTGACTGGACAGAAAATACGGCAAACCATTGGGAGGAAACTCCTGAGACGCTGCCTGTAATGAAAATAAAGTCAAGGCTTGCATATTTTTTAATGGCAGCCGGTATAGTAATCATTTTTTTGGCGGGTAGATATTTTATGCAAGAAAGCGGGAATTTGAAAAATGAAGAACTCAGGGCTACCAATATTATAACCACTCAAAGAGGATCCAGAACAACAGTGCAACTGCCTGATGGTTCAAAAGTATGGCTCAATGCTGATAGCAGAATACATTATGATGAGCGTTTTAAAGACGATTTACGTGAGGTTCAACTGGAGGGAGAAGCTTTTTTCGATGTAAAAAAAGATTCTTCAAGACCATTTGTTATTCATACAAGCTTTATAGATATAAAAGTATTAGGTACAACTTTTAATGTGAAATCTTACGAAGATGAAGACGCTACGGAAACTTCTTTAATATCCGGAAAAGTAGAGATAAGCATTAAAAATAATCCGGAAAAAAAGATCATCCTGAATCCGAATGAAAAGCTTGTTGTAAAACATAACATTGATAATGATGCCATTAAAAATAAAGCAGGTGATGAAAGTGCTTTGATTGTCGTAAAAGCATTGCGCAAAGATCCGGCGTATAAAAACTCGCTGGAAACTTTATGGATAGACAATAAACTGGTGTTCGACAGCGAAACCCTGGAAGAAGTTTGTAAAAAGCTGGAAAGGTGGTACAATGTAAAAATCAATATAAACGATGAAAAAATGAAGAAGGATAATTATACCGCCATTTTTGATGGAGAAACATTGCTGAATGTACTTACCGCATTGAAAATGGCAGACAAGCTCGACTTTACGATCCAGAATAACGAGGTATCCATCTTTGCCAAAAAATAGCGCATAAGCGCATTTCACTAACTCCCATTTTTAACCAAACAATTGCTTTATATGAAAAGAGTAACATAAAAACAATAAACAAAAAGCGGAAGATGGTTGCAACATCCTCCGCCAAACAAAAGAAAAAATCCGCATGTAAATGCGGGATTCCTTCACTGTTAAATCAATATGCAAAATATGAAAAAACTTGCATTTGCACCTGCAAAAAAGCGGGTAGGTAGTTATTTCAAATACCTTATAATGACTAAAATTACCTTAATACTAACAATTATTTTTTCATCACAATTATTTGCGAAAGGCGTTGGACAAACTGTAAGCGTAAAATTTGAGAAAATAGAATTAAAAAAAGCGTTGAAGGTTCTTGAAGAGAAAAGCCCTTACCGGTTTGTATACAAAGATGATGTATTATTAAAATGGCCGAAAGTGACTTTGAACATGGAAGATGTTCCACTCACCACGGTGCTCGACAAACTATTAGAGAAAACAACATTGAGATACCAAAAAGTAGGCAATACGCTCCTGGTATTAAGTAATGCAAAACCTGACGATGCTCCTTTACACGATATGTTACAGGCTGTAACTGTTAAAGGAAAGGTATCCGGGGCGGCCGGCGAACCGCTGCATGGCGTTACAATTATGGAAAAGGGAAGCACCAACGGTACCTCTTCCGATGCAAGTGGAAATTTTACAATTGATATAACCAATGCCAATGCTGTGCTGGTATTCAGCTATGTTGGTTATAAATCTCTGGAAGTATCTGTTGCTGGTAAAACTTTTCTGGATGTAACACTTAATGAAGAGTCTGAGAGTTTAAAAGATATAGTAGTAGTAGGATATGGAACTGTTAAAAAGAAAGATGTGACTGGTTCTATAATTTCTTTGCAGGCGAAAGATTTTAATAAAGGAATTAATGTAGCTCCCGATCAGTTAATACAGGGGAAAACACCTGGTGTAATGGTGATAAATAATACCGGGCAGCCGGGTGGATCCACAACGGTAAGAATCCGAGGCAACTCTTCTATAAGGGCAGGCAACAACCCATTATTTGTATTAGACGGCATTCCATTATCAGGAGGGTCTGCCCGTCCTGGAGGAAGCGGAGGTTTTGGATCGGATGCCGGTAACCCGTTGACCTACCTGAACCCCAATGATATAGCCAGCATGGATATCCTGAAAGATGCTTCTGCTACTGCAATTTATGGCTCAAGGGGAGCCAATGGAGTAGTTATTATAAATACCAAAAGAGGAGTAAGCGGAGATCCCACGATTAATGTAATGACATCGGCCGGTATTTCAGGCCTGCTGCGAAAACCAGATGTATTAACCGCAGATGAGTTTAGGGAAGCTACTAAATTTTATACACCAAATGATGCAGCTTCTGCCGATCATGGCGATGATGTAAATGCTTTTGATGCTATTACCAGAACGGCTTTTACGCAAAATCACAGTATAGCTATGAGTGGCGGTACAGACAGGGGGCGTTATCGTTTGTCACTGGGTTATCTGAACCAGGACGGGATTATTAAAAGTTCAAATCTTCAAAAGTTTACTGCTAATCTCAATACCAATTTTAAGTTCCTGGAAAACAAAAAGCTGGGACTGGATATAAACTTATTTTTTACCCAAACCAATGAAAAAATTGCAGCTATTGATGTTGGTGTTGGTTTTGAAGGTAACCTTATTTCGCAGGCGCTTAACTGGAATCCCACCAGGGCGTTGCGGGATGATGACGGAAAGTTGACGTGGGTAAGTTCTAATGTAATTAACCCATTGGCTACTTTAGAAGCCTTTAAAGACAGGGCTACCGTAAATACTATTATTGCCAATATTGCACCTTCGTACAAGATAACAGATTATTTGGAATATAAGCTGGCTTATAGCTTAACACGTCAAACCGGGTTAAGAACGGGCATGTATGACAGGTTGTTAATTAATCCTACTAACAATGAAAAAGGATTTGCATTTGTGGGTAATAATTCCAATACCGACCACCAACTTACACACACGCTTAGTTTTAATAAAGATGTAGCGGAAGATGTAAGCCTGAATGCAGTAGCGGGGTATGAATATTTGAGTTATGATTCCAGGTGGTACTCCGAAAATGGTAATGGGTATACAAATGTAGGATTAGACTTCTATGACTATCTCGGATATTCGGTGGCTTCATCCAGGGGCATTAATTCAAACCGCTCTCCCAAAAATGAATTGCAATCATTATTTATGAGAGTAGGAGTAAACTATCATGACAGGTATCTGCTTACAGGAACAATCAGACGGGATGGATCTACAAAGTTTGGTGTAAATAACAAATACGCTAATTTCCCATCACTTGCTTTTGCCTGGAATCTTTCAAATGAATCATTTTTAAAAAACAAGCTTTTCAACAACCTGAAGCTTCGACTGGGTTGGGGTAAAACCGGTAACAGCGAATTTCCGTCCGGTGCATCAAGAGACCGCTATGTATTTGGAATGCAGAGTATCAGCCAGGCTAATTTTGGGAATCCAGACCTGAAATGGGAGACCTCTTCTACCTTTAATGCGGGACTGGATTTTGGGTTGCTTCAAAACCGTATTACCGGTTCTATTGACTTTTTTCATAAAACCACTACGGATGCATTGTTTGAAAGGACAATTGCACAGCCGGCCCCAAGTGGAAGAATTTGGGTGAATCTTGATGGAGAAGTAATAAATAAAGGTGTGGAGATTTTACTAAGCGGCAATATTGTACAAAGCGAAAACTGGGGATGGAATATAACCGGAAATGCAACCTTTTTGCAAAATAGTGTAACCGGATTACCAGGCTATTATGAGACAGCAACACTCAGAGGACAAGGGTTCTCCGGCGTAGTGGGTCAGCGCATGGTTAGCGGTCAGCCGTTGAATGTTTGGTATCTCGCAGTATTTGAAGGTGTAGACCCTTCAACAGGTACAAGCCGTTATCGCAGCAAAGATGGCCATTCCGGAACAGATGTTGATCCCGCGCAGAATAAGTTTTATGTAAACAGCCCGAATCCAAAAATGCTTTTAGGCTTTTCAACAGATGTATCATACAAAAGGCTTACGGCTACCGTGAATTTCAACGGAGCTTTCGGGCACTACCTGTTTAATAATACAATGGCTACCGTACTTGGTATTAATAACCTGTCGGGCAAAAATATTTCTCCGGAATATTTCAAGCCTGAACTTAAAGAATTAGTATCCAACTCAGCAGCGCCTTCTACACGTTATCTTGAAAAGGGTGATTATATGAAGCTGGCGAATGCCACTATCAGTTACAGAGTGGGAAATATAGGCAGGGCTATCAAGAATATGAATATCTCATTAACCGGTCAAAATATTTTTGTGCTCACAAAGTATAAGGGATTTGACCCGGAAGTTAACACAGATGGAGGAACAGGTGGAATCCCATCACTCGGTATTGAATATATTCCCTATCCTTCGGCCAGGAATTTCCTGCTTGGTGTAAATTTTTCTTTATAACAATTAAAACAACTTATTATGAATACAGGGAAAAAAATTTACGCAGTATTCATCTTATCTCTTATATCCTTTTCATGTACAAAGCTGAACGAAGAACTGAGAAGCAACCTGGAGGAAGGTGTAAGCGGGAGCACAAATACTGCAGAACTATTGATAAGTGCTTACTCTACGCTAAACGGCCCTTACCAGCATGATAACAGATGGTGCCTGCAGGAGCTGTCAACAGATGAAGCGATAGCGCCTACACGTGGCGGAGATTGGGATGATAATGGTATACACAGAGCTATCCATTTGCATACATGGAATGCTGATAATGGTTATATGAATGGTACCTACAACGGTCTGGGTACTGTAGTGTTTCAATCATCAAACGTTCTTAGGAACAACCCTTCTGCACAGCAGGCCGCAGAAGCAAGGTTTATAAGGGCATTGGCATTATTTGATATGGTAGACTTATGGGGGATTGCAGTATACAGGGAAAATCTGGATGATTTCAGAATGGACCCGGTTGTACTGAGTGCAGAGGAAGGTCTTGAATTCATTATTTCTGAAATCAATGGTATTATAAATGATCTGCCTTCATCCGGACCTGCCTATGTTGCTAATAAAAATGCGGCCAGGGTATTACTAATGAAGGTATATCTTAATAAAGGCGCTTTCCTGAATCGTGAAAGCCCGACTTTTGCAGCAGCGGATATGAATAAGGTCATAGAATTGGCAGATCAGGTAACTGGTTACACCATTTCTGCTCCTGGTAAATATTTTGACAACTTTGCCCCGGATAATGATGTTAAATCTACAGAAAACATCTTTACCTTATATAATAAGGAAGGAGACAGAGGCGGCGGCATGAGCAGGACGTATAACACTATTGCACATTATAATATGAACCCCGGTGGTTGGAATGGATGGGCAACGCTTGGAAGTTTTTATGACAAATTCAGCGCAGGAGATGAGCGTAGAGGCATTAATTATTCATATCCCGCATTTGGCCGCCCTAATCCTGCTAACGCAACAAATGTAGGGTTCCTGATTGGTCAGCAATATAATCAAACCACGGGAGCCGCATTGATGGCAAGGAATCCATCCAGTGAATCACTTGTATTTACGCATGATATTACTATCAGAACATCAGGTAATACATTAGAGACTGCGGGAATAAGAGTGCTAAAATATGCTTATGATTATTTGTCACAAAGCGGACAAAAAAATAATGACTGGGTAGTTTATCGTTATGCCGATGTATTGCTGATGAAAGCAGAAGCTATCTTGCGCGGTGGAACCGGAACTCCTGCTGATGCATTGGATATAGTAAACAATATCCGCTCCAATAGAGGCGCTGCTGATCTGGCTTCTCTTAATCTTGACGAATTGCTGAATGAACGTGGCCGCGAATTATATTGGGAAGGTTGGAGAAGACAGGATTTAATACGTTTTGGAAAATTTTTAGGAACCTGGGAAACAAAACCCAATGCAGGAGATTCAAAAGAATTGCTGTATGCAATACCCAGTCAGCAAATCTCTGTGAATCCGGGTCTTGAACAAAATCCGGGATACTAATGTTACGGGTAAATATTCAGTAGAGTAGTTTCTATATATGTAATGCTGAACAGAGTATGGCAGAGCTCCTTTATAATTAACTGATGGAGTAATGCAAGAAAGATGCAAGGTGCCCTTTCATGTTTCAGTATCCATATTTTTTTCACAGGCGGATGGCAACATCCGCCTGTGAAATTTTAAAGCAGGAGAAAAATGCTGTATGGTTTATATTGATTGACCTCTTACCAATACTGATTCAATTGTTCTGTCCTGTATAAAGGTACTGCCGGAAATTGTACTCATCATGCTTTCAAAAGCGAGCTTGCCAAGTTTTTTTCCGCTTGTTTCTATATAGGTTATACTGGGATAATATAATGTGGGTATATATCCGTTGCTGATAGCAATAACAGATATATCATCAGGAATTTTTAATTGTTTCTTTTGGATAGCTCTCATTACACCGGTAAGTATTTCATCTGTCATGCAAAAAATGCTGTCAGGGTTTTCAGCAAGATATATATTCGTCAGCTCTTCAGAATGTGTTTCGCTTGAGGAATAAGCTGTGATGCACGCAATGTTATGGGCACTCATGATTTCAGTGAAAGCGTTAAACCTCTTTTTTGTAATTAAAAAATTACTGTTACCAAACAGCGCCAGTACTTTCTTTTTTTGTTTTTCGGCTATAAGATTTGCGGCCATAGTAGCGGAGTCAATATCCGCAACGCATACCTTATGGCAATCTGATCTTTCAGGAACCCTGTCAAAAAAAATAATGGGTATATCTACTTCTTTCAGTTTGGAGAATGATTCAATGTTTTTAGTTTCAGGAGTAATGCAGGCAAATAGTCCGTTTACCCTGTTTTGCCGGCACAATTTTATATTATCGCTTTCAATTTCAGGATCATCTCCGGATTGTAATATCATAAGGGTATAATTGTTTTTCCTGCATTCTTCTTCAAGTGCTGAAATTACCGACTCATGAAAAAAATTAGAGATTGATGGTACGATTACTCCGAAAAGCCTGTTGTTTTGGGTACGCAGATGTACTGCGTTTATGTTTGGCTCATAATCTAAAGTATTAGCAAGTTCAATAACCAGTGATTTTGTTTTTTCAGATATATCAGGATGGTTTTTTAATGCCCTGGAGATAGTGGAAATACTTAGTCCTGAAACCTGGGAAAGTTTTTTAAGTGTTGTATTAACCATTGGCTAACAATTTGATAATAAAGTTAAGGAAATTATCAACTGCAAACGTTTGCGACAATGTTTGCAGTATTCTTCGCGGCAGCTTATGCTTCCTCACTGATGTCTGTGTGTTAAATAAAGCTATAGTTTTACTTTTCGATTGAATAATGTGTTACTAATTCAATGAACGCTTTATTTGAGAAAACAAATTTTAAATCTTTAACTCCAAAACAAACGAAACATGATGATTGCTTTGCGATATACCGCGATGTTATGTCTCACGGTATGTGCTTTAATCTCTTTTGCACAGGCACAAACTGTAACCGGTACAGTTATGGATAATAAGGGGGCCAATCTTCCGGGAATTTCAGTAGTAATAAAAGGCACAAGTACAGGAACGGTAACCGCTGAAGACGGCACGTTCACATTAAATAATGTAAAAGCCGGAGCCAAACTTGTTTTTTCCGGTGCTGGTTTTGCCTCCCAGGAAGTTAGCGCAACACCGGGCACTGCTATGAATATTGTTTTAGAAACTACTGTGGCTAACTTGAATGAGGTGGTAGTAATAGGTTATGGTACCGCACGAAAAAAAGATCTTACAGGGGCTGTTGCCAACGTAAACAGCAAAGATTTTAACCAGGGTCCGGTAAATAATCCTGTTCAGCAGATTGCGGGTAAAGTATCGGGTGTGGTAATTACACAGCCCAGCGGAGATCCTAACCAGAATATAAGTATACGTTTGCGCGGGCAAACTTCTTTAACAGGTAACCAGGCCCCATTGATTGTTGTAGATGGAGTGCAGCTTCCTGACCCCAATCAGATTTCCAGTATCAGTCCTGCAGATATTGTTAGTTATGATGTATTAAAAGATGCGTCAGCAACAGCAGTTTATGGAGCAAGAGGCGCGAATGGCGTTATTCTTATTGCTACCAAAAGAGGCAGCGCAGGAAGAACACAGGTTGATTATACCGGTATGGTTGGATTTGATAAAAATGCAAAAAAATATGATCTGCTGAATGCTAAGGATTTTGTTGCGGCAGGTGGTACAACAGACAATTTTGCCGGAGGCGCGACACTGAGAAATGGTAACACAGACTGGGTTGATGCTATAACAAGAACAGCTCCTACTACAAGCCATAATATAGGTATATCCGGCGGAGCAGGCGGGTTTAACTATCATGGTTCTTTAAGTTATTTAAATAACCAGGGTATAGTTATCAACTCTGGTAAAGAAATGTATGGGTTAAATTTAAATGCCCAGCAAAAAGCATTAAATAATAAGCTTACCATTAACCTGGGTGTAAATGCCAACAGGGCAAATAGAAAATGGACAGATTTTTCTGTTTTCTACTACGCGTTACAAATGGCGCCGATAGCACCTGTTCATGATTCTACCGGAAATTATTATGCTTTCCGTAATGACTTTGATATTTACAATCCTGTACCCAGGCAGGAAATGCAGTTGAACCGCTCTATTGATCAAACAAATTTGTGGAATGGTTCTATAGATTATGAAATTGTTGACGGGCTGAAATTGGGCGTGGCCGGATCAATGTCTTACTTCAACAGGCAATCTGATTTTTATCAACCGGCATTGCCTGGATATGGAAACATTAATAATGGAAACAAATATGTAGAGAATAATGATTCTAAACGTGGTGAACTGCATGCATACTATGTGAAAACTTTTAATGATAAACATAATGTAAATGCAACAGCCGTATATGAATACAATTACTTTACGACAAATAACGGACGGGCAGCCGGGGAAAATTATTTATATGATCCTAATGAAAATAATAATCTTGGCGGTGGCAACCCGGCAAGAAATTCAGTAAGCTCATTCAAAGATGCGTATAAGCTGATCTCATTTATGGGACGTGTGATGTATAATTACGATACACGTTATTATTTAACTGCGAGTTTACGTCGTGATGGTTCTTCAAAATTTGGTACCAACCACCAGTGGGGATATTTCCCGTCTGTAGCTGTTGCATGGCGCTTAACACAGGAAGAGTTTCTGAAGAACACAGGATGGTTAAATGAATTAAAAATAAGCGCAGGGTGGGGCAGAACAGGTAACTCGGATGCTATAAGCCCTTATCAAACACTTTTACTGTTAGGTGGAAGCGGTACATTTTACAATCCCGCCACGCCAAGCTTCAACTACCGTACGGCATATTCTCCTTCACAAAATGCGAATTCTGATTTGAAATGGGAAACCCGCCAGGGAATGAATTTCCAGGTTGACTTCTCTATATTCAACCGGATTACCGGTAATATTAACGTGTTTAATGATAAGACTAAGGATCTGTTATATAATTATACAGTGCCAACTCCTCCATTTTTTGTTAGCAATATATGGGCAAATGTCGGCGACTTAACAAACAAAGGAGTAGAAGTTCAGTTAAATGCGGATATTATTAAAGGAAAAGATGTAAGCTGGAATCTTGGCGGACAAATCAGTTTTGTGAAAACAAGAGTTGAAAGCCTTCATGGAACATATAACGGATACGATCTTAATACTGATCATATTGCTGCCGGTTATGCGCAGGGAAGAGGATTGTCCAATAACCCCATCACGTATCTGCAGGTAGGTTATTCTCCTTATGTATTTTATCTTCCTCATTATGTTGGTCTTGATTCAGAAGGCAAGCAGTTGTTTGACGATGGAAAAGACGGCACAGTAGGTAAAGGAGATCTGAATGATGATATGAAGAAATATATTGACCCTGCTCCTAAATTTACCTATGGCATCAATAACCTGGTTACGTATAAAAAATGGGCGCTTAATTTCTTCCTTCGTGGTGTTTCAGGAAACAAATATTTCAATAACACACGCATGTTGATTGATAATGTACAGAATCTTAAAAACGGTAACACAACCAAAACAGGGTTAGAAAGTGGCGACAAGGATGATAAAGTTGCTTCTGACAGATGGCTGGTAAATGCATCCTTTATAAGACTGGATAATGCTACATTGAGCTATACGGTTGGAAAAATCTCAGATCATTTTGACAATCTCAGGTTTTTTATTACCGGTAATAATCTTTTCGTTATTACCAAGTATACCGGGTTAGATCCTGAAATTCAGGTAACCGGCACCAATAACGCATATATTGATATGTATAATGCCGACAATGCTTATTACAAATCACGTTCATTCAGTGTTGGCGTTAACTTATCAATTAAATAAAACAAACAGTATCTGTTATTTAAAAATATTTGCAATATGAAGTGTTTAATAAAATCAATGCTCATTATAAGTATAGCACTATCCGGGTGCACTAAACTGGATACACCGGTTTACAGTAACATTGAAAACTCAAACTTTTGGTCTACACCAGACCAGGTTGCTGCCGGAATAGCGCCGGCATATACGCAATTGCAGGGGCTTTGTATATGGGATTACCAGGAAATGCAGGGCGTAACTACAGATGAAATTATTATTCCTACCCGTGGTAATGACTGGTATGATAATGGTGGACACCAGCGCATGTATCTGCATACATGGACCGCTAATGATGACATGGTTAATGGTGTTTGGTCAACCATATTCGGAGGAATTGGTAAATGTAATTTTATTCTGGATGTTGTTAATAATTTAAGTGAAAAGCCGGCTGACGTAGATAACATAAATGCTCAGCTTAAAGTATTAAGAGCCTATTACTATTTGTTAGCAATAGATACTTATGGCAATGTTCCTATAGTGGATAGTTACCAGATTGATCCCAGCAGTGTTAAAAATAATACCCGCCAGGAAGTATTTGATTTTATCGAGTCTGAGTTGAAAGAAAATGTTCCGCTGCTTTCTTCAACCGTTGATTTATCTACTTACGGCAGGGCTACAAAATGGATGGGTTTTGCAGTGTTGGCAAAATTATACCTGAATGCCCAGGTGTATACAGGTACAGCGAAATGGGCAGAATGTGCCGCGGCTTGTGACTCTATTATTCTTTCAGGAAAATATTCTCTGGAGCCCGGATACTTTGATAATTTCAAACCACAGAATGATGCCTCCAAAGAAAATATTTTTGTAGTACCGTTTGATAATAAATATATAGGCGGTAATGATAAAGAACGCCAGACCCTTCATTACAATCAGAATCCCACATTTGGCCTGCTGGCTGGTAGCATGTATAATGGATGGTGTACTCACGGCGATTTTTATTATGGTAATTATGATACAGCTTCTACCTATTCCAATAACGGTGGAAAAATCTATCGCAGCTTTAAAGATCAAAGAACGGGTCAGTTTTTGGTGGGGCAGCAATATTCAGACCTGTATCCTTATCCGCCTGATAAAAATGTTTTAAGCCATTCAACCACTAATTTATTATATGATGATATGCCATTGGCATACCAGCCAAGCTTCACATTAATTTCTGATCCTTCAAATGCAGGAAGATTAGTTGGTGCAAGGCAGATCAAATATTACCCTGAGGCCGGCGCCAATGGAAGCCAGAGTAACGATGTGGTACTATTCAGACTGGCAGATATTATTTTGATGAGGGCTGAAGCTACAATGCGGGGTGCAGCTGTAGGTGCTACCGGCACTGCAGATGAGTTGGTAAATAAAGTAAGGCTTCGTGCATATAACGGAGATGCTTCGTATAGCTGGACAGGCGCTAATATTACCCCGGCAAACCTGTTGGCAGAAAGAGCAAGAGAGCTGGCCTGGGAAGGCTGGAGAAGGCAGGATCTGATTCGCTTTGATGTAGCTGATGGTACCAATTATTTTGCCGGAGCCCGTGGAGGTACGCGTTCACCTGCTAAACCTGCAGACGGAGGAACTTATACAAGATTGTTCCCGATACCTGGTCCTCAGCATTCATCTAATCCTAATCTGGTTCAAAATCCGGGCTATCCTGCGTTTTAAGAAGCAGTGAATTTGCCCGTTTAATAAAGTAAATCTTTCTCATCCCAACCACAATAACGTGGTTGGGATTTTTTTATATATCCGCATACTTTTTAACCGACTGTATTTTCTTTTATTGTATTACGCAGCAGGTTTAAATGTCATCGTTATGATCACATCATTTGGCTCATCTTCAGCATATAAACAAGATTGTTCAGCATTATTTAATCAAGCCAGGTGATGTGTTAATTATTCCACTACCGGAAATGACGATATCCTGAGCCTTGCTGCGCCCATAGGAATCAATTCTATATCATCTGTTTTGGTAGAAACCGTTACCGGGCTTTGCGGGAGAGTATCGCATAACCCATACTTGTCGAGCGTCCATTCCGGAATTATTTTTCCTTTTGCTTTTATAACGATGGGTACATCGCCCGGTGTAAACGGATAGTTGCTGGCGGGCCATGCTTTTTTAATTACCTGGAATTGCTCCGTTAACGGCTGATCATTCAATACCAAACCGTAGTTCCACATATTTGCAGGATATATTTCGTATGAAGGCCACTTGCTTTGATCGGCGCTTGCCTGGAATTTAGAATCCCATTGAACAGCTTTTTTGCCATCCATAAGTTTATAGGCTTCATCAATTTTAAGCGAAAAGCTGAGCGGGCCATAATTAAGACTTACACTGTTTTTATTCTTTTCCCATTTTCTTAAACCGAGTTGCATCGGCAGGCTCAATTCAATGATATCCCCCTGCGCCCATTTATTTTCGAGGCGTATATAGGAGCCGGCGGTGGCATTAATATCTACCGGCTTCCCGTTTACGGTTACTGTTGCATGTTCGCACCAGTGGGGTACACGCAGGTAAACAGGAAAGGCTGATGCAGATGTTGCAGCAATTTCTATTTTAACGCGATCATCAAATGGGTAGTTGGTTGTTTGAATAAGGGTGGCAGATTTTCCTTTTTTACTGCCTGCTTTTACGGTTACTTCACTATTACTGTAAAGCATAGCCGCAATTCCGTTATCAGGTGTAGCCATCCATAAATGTTCTGCATAATATGGCCAACCCTGCGCATGATTATGCTGGCAACAACGGCTGCTGAAAGGGTTCATCATTAAAAATGGCCCTTCATTCTGAATACCCGGCGCATGATTCCTGCTGTCGCTGACCACCATATTAGGAGCGGTTAAATAACGAAGCGCTTTAAAATCTGGCATAACAGCAGCCGGGTATGTATTAAAAGCGACATCCTCACAATTGTCGGCCCACATAGGGTCTCCTGTAATAGCAGTTAATATTTCATCTGAAGCCATTTGCTCAACCATGCCGCATGTTTCAACCGCCTGTCGCGGATCATCAAAGCCCTTGCGGGCATTTTCATCTGCGCCAAACATGCCGCCCGGCACCTGGCCGTATAAATTTCTTACCAGGTAAAAGTTGTTATAAGCAGCATTCAGGTGAGCCGTATCTTTTGTTTGCATATAATAGGTAGCCGGTTCGCGGAAGCATTGGGCTATATTCACATTGTGCCAGTTGGGTAAGTTTCCGGGTTGCATCCAGTTTGCAGTAGCTTTATGTATTTTGCCGGCAAGCTCAAGCAGCCATTTTTCTCCTGTACGGTTATATAACCAGTATATGCTGTAAAGATTATCACCGCCGCGGCTGTTTTCCCAGTAGGTTCTTAACAGCGAAGTATCCGGTACTGTTGTTTGCCACTTGAAATATTTTTTCATGAGGGAAATAACGCTTACATCATTACTGTATTCATAATATGATTGCAGGCACCACAGCATGATCATGTTCGGCCATAAATCAGGTATCGCGTTTTTATCATGTTGTTTAGATTTTTCAATAATGCGCGGCCCGAAATAACCATCCGGCTGCTGACTTTCAAAAACTTTTTCGATCCAGCTTTTTGTTTCCGCTATCATTGCTGCATCCTGCAAAAGATAGGCAAGATCGCCATAGCCCTTCAGCCAGTAAGGCACTTCTTCCCAGCCATGATCACCCTGCCCGTTTCCGCTAAACCATGCATTATTATTTTTATCAAGCCATGCGCTTATATTTCCAAGCTCACCGGTAAGTCCATCGCGTTGCAGCTCAAGAAATTTCAATACCCAGCCTCCGGGCTTTATATTGCCCACAGGAAGCTTGATAAAATACAATGGCTGCAAGGGAGCTTTATTGCCGGTATAAGAAATGTTAACTTTATTTACTGCCGGCTTTTGTACTACACTCGCCTGTATAGTTTGCTGGGCAAAAGAAAATGTTGAGAACACAAAAATACCCGTGGCAAGACAGCTTAATACTTTTTTCATCGTTATTTTTTACAAAAGAGACAACAAGTTATTGATTTTATTTATTGCCTTTGCGGTTTATTGGGTAAAGTAATTTCACAAATATCTTTAGGTTGGCATGACAAACTGTAGTACAATGTTCAACATATATCATGCTATACAATACCAAGCAGGATGGCGGTAAGTTTTGCCCAGGAGTATTTCGCTTTTTCTTCTTTTAAAAACGGTGTAAAATGGTTTGCATCAATTGAGAAAAAATTATCAATGGCTTCAGCTATTGACTGAGGTGTTGGTTCGCAAACAATACCTGCTTTCATATCAGGTACCATTACCGGCAGGCTCCCAACATTAGTAACGATCATGGGTTTTTCAAAATGATAGCAAAGCGGGGTAACGCCGCTTTGGGTAGCGCTACGGTACGGTTGCGCAATAACATCAGCAGCACCTATATAATATTTTACTTCGCTGTCGGGAATGAAATTAGTGCGCAGGATAATTTTATCGCTGATGTTGAGATGGGCTATTTGTTCCAGGTATTGTTTTTCATCTTCATAAAATTCCCCGGCTACCAGTAGTTTATAAGGTTCATTTACCAGGCTTATGGCTTCCAGTAAAATATCTAAACCTTTGTAACGGCGTATAAAACCAAAGAATAAGATTATCTTTTCGTTGAGGGGCAGGTTAAGTTTCTGCCTTGCTGAGGCAGAAGAAACCGCATCGCCAAAATTATCGTACAAGGGATGCAATACCTGTGCAGCAGGTTTTGTTTTTTCAAAAGTTCTCAGGTCATTCAATACCTTTTCGCTCATGGTTACAAAGGCATCACAACTTTTTAAAAAGTATTTGGTAAAAGAATGATCGCCGGGTCTTTTTTCATGCGGGATTACGTTATCTGTGATGGCAACAATTTTTGTGTGTTTATTTTTTTTCACACGCCGTAAAATAGTGCCAAGGGCTGGTCCCATAAATGGAAGCCAATAGCGAACTACGATAATATCCGGGCGCTCCTTTTTTAACCGGTTACCAACCTTTATCCAGTTGAAAGGGTTAATGGAATTGATTACGGTATGTATATCAATATCAGCAGGCGCAGGCTCTGATGAGTATTGCGTCGTACCCGGAAAAAGAAACGAAGGATATTGCAAAGAGAATGAATAAATGCTGCATTGATGTCCTTCATTAAGAAACTGCCTGCATAAACGTTCATCAAATGTTGCTAATCCTCCACGCAAAGGATGTGCAGGTCCTATAATAATGATTGATGCCATGAGGTATGATTTTACTCAAAGCCTGATTTGGTTTCTATAAGATAATTATTCCTGTTGGGAGAATTTCTTGCAATGAGCTCACCCAAAAAACCTACAAGAAACAGCTGGGTGCCTATGATCATAATGGTCAGCGCTATATAAAAAGGAGGGCGGTTGCTTAAGCCGGTAGATGGATCGAGCAAACGGGTGATGATAAGATAAATGGTTACCAAAAAACCCAGCACAAAAAATATAGTGCCAAACAAACCAAAAAAGTGCATGGGCTTTTTGCCGTATTTGCCAACAAAAGTTACAGAAGCCAGGTCAAGAAAGCCATTTATAAAACGTTCCCAGCCAAATTTGGTTACACCGTATTTTCTTGCACGATGCTCCACTACTTTTTCACCAATTTTTTTAAAGCCTGCCCATTTAGCCAGCACGGGAATCTGCCTGTGCATTTCACCGTATATTTCTATACTTTTTACCACTCTTTTTTTATAGGCTTTTAAGCCGCAGTTAAAATCGTGCAAATGAATGCCCGACACTATTCTTGTTGCCCAGTTAAAGAATTTTGAAGGAAGATTTTTGGTAAGTTTATTATCATATCTTTTTTTCTTCCAGCCGCTCACCATATCATAGCCGTCTTCTGTGATCATTTTCCGGAGCGAAGGAATTTCATCAGGCGAGTCCTGCAGGTCTGCATCCATGGTAATTACAACTTCTCCCTTTGCAGCTTTAAAACCCTCATTCAATGCTGCGGATTTTCCGTAATTGCGCTGAAATTTTATGCCTTTTACAGCAGCATTTGCCTGGCATAATTGTTCTATTACCTGCCATGAACTGTCTGTACTCCCATCATCAACCAAAATTACTTCATACGAAAATGCATTTTCATCAGCAACCTTTTTAATCCAGGCGCATAATTCAGGTAAAGATTCTTCTTCATTATATAAAGGCACTACGATGCTGATGTCCATGCTTTATTATTATGATAATTGTTGTGCTGCAGGAAACTCCGGTTTTTTCTTTTTAATTATAGCAGCTATGATGAGACTTACAATAAACCAGAAAATACATAGGAATGCAGCAGATAAGCTTGTTTTGCCCAAAGTATAATTATTTCCTTTCAGCGATTCTTCCGTGGCTTTATCAATTGCATCCTGCGGAGCGCCGAATTTCTGCATCATCTCCTGCATTTTTTCTGTGCTTTCCTGTGCTAACGCTTCCCTGAAAGGAATATCAATAAAATTGAGTAAAATATAATTGAAAAAAGATGAAATGACTGTACCGATTACAAAAGTTGTAAAAACCACTTTCAGTGCTGCTGCAAAATCAAGATAACCTCCATTGGTTTTTTTCTGTTTTGCTGCTGCTAAAACAGCTACAACAATAGGAATAGCAAATCCTAACCATGCTATTGGACTAACAAAAGATTTTGCACCATTCAAATAGAGCAGCAGCCCGAAAATTACTGAAGCAAGCCCGGAAATAAGTCCATAGGTCATACCTATGTTTGTACTTTTTGTTTCCATACTGTTTTTTTTAGAGGATCAATTATTCAAAAATACCTTCTCTCCATTAATTATCCCAATTACTTTTCCTTTCAGCGTTTTGCCAATAAAAGGAGAGTTTTTTGATTTGGAGCGAATGTTTTTTTCAGTGAAAGTCCAGGAATCAGAAGGATTAAATATGGTAAGATCAGCAATATTGCCTTCTTCGATACTCCCTTGTGTAAAGGAGAAAATGTCACGTGGGTTTACCGCACATAATTCAATCCAGCGATCAGTAGTAACGCCAACTGACCCTGCTACAGCATAGGCGGTTTCAAGCCCTATCATTCCATATGCGGCGTATTCAAACTCACACACTTTGCTATCCCACTCCTGGGGGAAATGATGGGATGCTATACAATCTACCTTGCCATTATTTACGGCATCTTTCAATGCCTGCATATGATCGGCCGTGCGCAATGGTGGGTTCACTTTAAGGTTGGTGTCATAACCCATCAAATCTTCATCGCTGAAAAAAAGATGATATGGTGTAACAGAGCAGGAGACCTTTATTCCGTTATCTTTTGCTTTTTGTATTAATGCTAATGATTTTTTAGAAGATATGCCGGTGAAATGGAGTTTTGATTCCGTATAAGCAGCAAGTTCAATATCTCTGGCTACCATCATTTCTTCTGCAATTACAGGCTTACCCGGCAGTCCTAATCTTGTAGATATTATACCTTCGTTTACCAATCCGTGTGTACCGATGCTTTTGTCGTCAGGCATCTGTATTATAATACCATCAAAAGCTTTTACATACTGCAATGCTTTGAGCAAAAGTCCGGAAGATTGAACAGGCTTTGTGCCATCGCTGAAAGCCATTGCCCCGCTGGAAAACATATCATACATCTCTGCAAGGTCTTTCCCTTCCACATTTTTGGAAATAGCGCCTATCGGGTGAATATTAACAGGCAATGTCCTGCTTTTTTCTTTTATATACTCCACCTGTGATTTACTGTGCACGGCGGGGTTAGTGCCGGGTAAAATAAGTACATGCGTGTACCCACCGGCAGCGGCAGCATTTGCACCTGTTTCCAATGTTTCTTTAAACTCGAATCCCGGGTCGCAGAAATTTGAGAAAATATCAATCCATCCGGGTGATACATGTATTCCTTCCTGTTCTATAATGGTATCAGCATTATTTGTAATGTTTTCACCGATTTTAGCAATAGTGCCGTTAGAGATCAGAATATCTTTTACATGCCCGTTAACCGTAGAGCCAGGATGAGAAATTTTGGCTTTGCGAATAAGAATTGTCATTGTATAAAGTTGCGCGAAGATACTTGATGTTTATTGATTTTTTGAAATTGGAATTTTGAATTACTTTTGCCGCCCCTGACGATAATCCCCACAGTCAGGGATTTAAAAGAATCGGGAAGTGGCGCAGCCCGGTAGCGCACTTGTATGGGGTGCAAGGGGTCGCAAGTTCGAATCTTGTCTTCCCGACTTTGTTTTTACGAAACCCGCAACGGTATTGAGTTTGCGGGTTTTTGTTTTTAATAGGTAGCAGAATAGGTAGCAATTCCCGTGATAACTCAATCAGACAATGGCTTTAATTGAAGGAAATGCTTCTATAGGACTACTAGCAGACGACATATATCTGAAGAGAAATGCTAAGTGTGTTTCTCCAAGCACTGGCGTCTGAAATTGGCTAACATTACCTGTGCTAAAAGATTGTTCATCTAATAAACTATAGTCTTCAGCGTTAAGCGTCCTGATCCTTATGTTGTAAGGGCCTTTCGGTTCAGCAACGAAATCATAGTCAAACAAATAATTTCTATTACAAATTTTACGGATTGTAATCCCGGATTTGGAAAAAACCGAATCCATCTTAATGACTGCGTCCGTTGCAGAATTGAACATGATGTTGCCTCCGTTTAAAAGGTGCAGAAGTATTTTGTCCTTTCCGCATAATTGCGCATTATCGGGGTAATCTTTAAGTTCTCTTATCCATTTAATTGAAAGGTTTTCAAGACTTAGCGCTACCAGCTTTTTTTGTGGCTTTGAGTTAAGAGGAGTGTTCCATTTCTTTCATCAGCAGTGAGGACAGTATACCTTTCGTCACTATCCTTATCAAGCAGCATTCCTTTTTTCTATATTATATTGCGAGTTTAGTATATAAAAGGAATCCGAATATGCAACCAGAAGCCGGTTAGTTTCCAAATTAAGAATTTTTGAACCTGTGTACCCATTGAACTTAGTACCCCTTGTTTGGATCACTGACTTTAGGCGGAATGTATTCAGGTCATATATTTTGACGGTTAGCGTTGATACTAGCCAGCATTCCAAATTGTCTTCAAAAATTTGAAAGTCAGTTTCTAAAATGCCCAGGGGTATTGTCTTTGTTAACCTGCCGGTTGAGAGTTTCCATATCCTAAGATTCTTACTGGCATCAATAGCAAAAACGGCGTCTAATTTCTCTGAAATTCTCACTTGCCAAATAGAATATTTTGCTCCGCTTAAATCGTAGACCAGTCTATTTGTTCTTGGATTGGCATAAGATTCGGAAAAGAATATTTTGTTGATTATACCATTGAAGGATATGTAGAAGATCAGATAATTCCGCCGCTTGTGTTGATTACTGCTGTAGAAAACGCATTCAAGTATGGTGATATCCGCGATAGTGAAAATCCACTTACCATTAAGGTAACATTCAGACCGGGACACATGTATTTTTATTGCAGGAATAAAAAGAGACAGGGTAAACCTTCATTTCCATCTCATAATATCGGTATAAAAAATTCGCATTACAGGCTTGATGTAGCATTTCAAGACCGCTTTTATATAGAAACTACAAATGAAGATGAATTTTACATTTTTAAGTTAATTATAAATTCCATTTGACCATGATAAAATGTTTTGTAATTGATGATGAGTTTCTAACGGTGGAGGTACTGAAAATTATATTAATCAAAGCTCACTACTTCAACTTTCGGGTTCTTCTACCCACCGGTAAAATGGCTGGAAATGATTGAAAAAATAAAACCTCAGGTGGTATTCCTTGATATTGAAATGCCGGAGGTGAACGGGCTTGATTTAAAAGAACTATATGACAAAGATATTTTAACCGTATTCTGCACTGCATATTCAGAATATGCCATCAAAAGCTATGAACTACAGGCGGCAGATTATCTTGTAAAGCCTATAACTCATAATCGCTTTCTAAAAACAGTGTATAGGCTGGTAGAGCAAATTGAAACAAGAAAAAAGCTTCGCCAGGTGGTATCAGCAGAAAATTATATTACTATTAAATCGGAGCACAAAGTCAAGATCATCAAGATAGATATTGATGATCTTGACTACATAGAATCTTCCCGCAATTATATTGCGTTTCACAGGTGAAGACAAAAAATCCTGTCATATAATACCATGAAAGATGTTGAAGAAAAACTTCCTAAAGATTTGTTCATCAGAATTCACAAATCATTTATTGTAGCGCTACGCTAGGTATCATACATTGAATATCATGAAGTGACACTGAAGAATTCCTCAACAAAATTACCAATAGGCAATATTTATGAGGAAAAAGTATTCGAAAGATTTAAGAATAAATTGCTTTGATGCGAAATTGTTATTACGAGGAAACGACGAATGTTGTTTTAGAGAGATGTCCGATACAGGATTGTGCAAAAGTGGTCCGCAACCCGGCGCTGGAGCATATTACTGCTCAAAGAGATGTTGAATTTTTCAACTCCATGATTGAAGCTGCCAATAAAAACCTGAAATACCATGTTCTTTACCATAAGGATATTGCTGATTCTAACAGTCTTTGCCACTATTTGTCCGAAGCGATCAGCGATTTTAATAACCGCCCGTATGACGTGCTAAACGGGCTTACCCCACTGGAGATGCTCGGCGGAAAAACAATAAATAAAAATGCAGCAATCAATCTTTTCATTAAAAAAATTATAAGAGGGCCTTGTAATTTGACATGCAACTATTACTCCAAATTGTATTTCTACGCTAAACATCATCGAAGAATGGTGATCCTAATGTGAGTTGAAATTTATTGATGAATAATAAATACAATTCCAAAATGATTTAATAAATGCTTTTCAAATAAAAAAATATTAGCGAATCATGATTTTATATGTTTATACCTATTTGCTGATATTAGACAATACTTATGCGTTGTTAATAAAATATTTATTTAAAAAAAATGTTAATGAAATGTTGTTTTAGTTAAAAAATTAGTTTTATGTTTGGTTATTCCTAATCTAAACTAACGTATATGTATGCTTCACTATTCAACTTAAATTCCTTTATTGGTAAGGGTTATATATTTATATAAATCTCATGATTTATATATGTTATCCTTCATTTTAGAATCGGCTAATTGTCGAATCTAATTTAGATACATTAAGGCAATATAAAATGCTATCTCCACTTTAAATAGTCCTGAGATGAGAATTACATTTTCAGTAAGATGTTTACTGGGCATACTTTGCTGCTTATCAGCGCATATTTTGGTTTTTGCGCAGGAACGAGATAGTGTAATTAATAAGAAAACAAAGGCAAGAAAAGTGAAACAAACTGCAGTCAGTATGGTTGCAGGTGTTAAGGATGATATTTTGCATAGTAAAACAGAAGTAGGACGGAATGTTTTAAAGAACGGGAAAGAAGTACTTAGTCCGGCCATATCAAAAATTAAACTATTACAGGATAAACGAAAGTTTAATATTAATACATTAACACTGTCTGCCGGATTTAGTTATATACTCGATACTTCTATTGTGGCTAAAGGAGTATATAATGAATTAACAGGAATATATAATTATAGTGCAGATTATGGAATTGCTTTATCAGGGATTCCGTTCAAGGGCAGTATTAATGGGAATAATGGTTTATATACGACATCAAGAACCAGGCTAAATGATTTATACAATTTTAATTTTGATCCAAACGCTTATCGCGAGCTGCTTCAAAAAGAAGTTGCTGAGAAAATTAGCCCGGATTTAGTTCTTGGAACTATATTAAAGCGAATTAATTCAATTAAAGCTACTTATACAAAAAATCTAAAAAGAGAGTTAGAAAATATTCAGGATAATTTTGAAAAAAAGTTTGGTAAGCATCTTAACATTCCTGAAGATGCGGCGGATATATCGGTTACGGATATAAATGCAGTAAAGACAAGGTTATTCAGTTCTGTTTCATCAGAATCATACAGAGAGGGGATGGATCGTTACCAGAATTTGATTTCGAATTCAGGAACTAATATTGATACCTTAAAAGCAAAAGATGCTTTATATGAAACTGAAAAGGTTGAAGCTCTTCAGAAGGCTTACCAGAAAATTTCTGATTGGAGGGAAAAATTTGAAAACAATCCTACCGTAAAAAAATTGCAATCGCATTTGCCATTTACCCCTGAAAATTATAAAGCGTATTTAAAAGAGCCAGGTAAACTGACTGAAGTGATAAAAAAGTATGGTAGTCTTACTACGCTTCAAAATCTTTTTTTAAATCTTACCAAGTTGGACTTAGGGCAAAATGCTGTTGAGAATGGGCAGTTTTCTGTTCAACATTTAATGAATACTGGTATCAATGCTTCTTTCCTGAATAACAAGATAGGTGCAGGATTAATAGCCGGAGTGAATAATAATCCTAACAACTGGTTACAAGGTGGGTTAAACAGCTTTGTGACCAACGAGTATAGCAGCATGGCTGGAATAACTTTGAGTACAGGAAGCAATAGTAAGTTGGATCAATCCATTTCAGTTAACCTTTTCAGTTTTTCTAATCCATCCTGGGCAGAAGATCCATCTCAATACCTGCAATCTTCTTATCTGCCTACAGCAAGTAGAAAAGAAGCTGTGATGACGTTACATTCAGGAGTGAAAATAAGTGAAGGACATGAAGTGTCTTTTGATATATCCAAATCATTTGGTTCGTTTCAAAACCTATCGGAAACATATGGTACGGAAACTGACAAAACAACAATGAAAGGGTTATTAAGTAATGAAGGAAGGTCGAATTATGCGATGGCATTTGATTACCGGGGACTAATCTTGAAAACGGATGTACAGCTACTCTTTAAGAGTGCGGGGCTTGGGTACAATAATCCAGGTAATATGTTTATGCGACGGGGCGAAACACAAGTACAGGCAGGAGTTGCAAGAAAATTATTTCGTCAAAGGTTAATAGTTAAATACAAAACAGATTATAGGAATCAGCACTTTGATCCGGAAAAAAAGTATACCTATTCTACATTCTCCAATAAAATTAATGCTTCCTGGAAATTTAGAAAGAATAGCCGGGCAGGGCTTTCTTATCAACAAAGCAATTACACCTCTCTATCTCCCTTAGGCGGTAAAATAAAAGGCATAAGTAATATTCTTCAGGCCGACGGCACGTACAGATTCAGGATAAACAGAAAATTTATAACAAATACAGAAATACTAACATTTCAAAAGATGGCATTACCAGTGTTGAATGGCGAAGTTTATGGAAGCAGGTCTGTATTTTTTGCTCATACCACTACCGTTCCGGTTAATAAGAGTTTTGTCATGATTTCGGCAATGATTAATCATTCCAATAGTAGTGATTATTATTTTAACACTTCATCGGTTAGTACAGAAGCAAGCTACAGTTTTATTTTACTTGATAAAATTCAAACAATGAGCGGACTGGGATATTATATAAATGCCGGGTGGAACAGGCAAATAGGAGCGAGACAGTCTTTTTCTTTTACGGCTTCAAGGAAAATTAATATTGACTTTGGTATTGACTATAAAAAGGCGATAGAAATATTTAGGGCTGAACTGGCAAATCCAATATTTATTAATACATCTGTTTCATATAAGCTTTAACTGCAAATATTATGATGCGTAGATTTTTTCTAGCAATAATGTTATCAATGCTTATCTCAAAGATATCATTTGCCCAACTGATATTTCACTTTGTGCCGGAGGTATATGCGCGTAATATTGATGGAGTGTGTTCATTTCAAATGCAAAATATGACTTCTGCGCCGCTGAGCGGAAAAATATTGATCTCAATAAAAGAGAACTTAAAGCCTCAGCCCGTTGTAGATATTGAAACACCTGTAACAATAATTTCTAAGGGAACAAGTGCTTTGTCAAAAAGTATTGTTGGTAACAGCATATTTAAGTTTGCGAATAATGCCTATGGGCAACTTGTTAATCAAACTAAGAATTTCCCACCTGGCGAATACAGTTTTTGCTTCACTTTTATACCAGCAGAAAAAGGTGATCCTGAATATGAAAATTGTTTTGATGCAACAATTGAACCGTTGATACCGATTCAATTGCTTATACCTTCTAATGAAGATACTATTTGTTTAAAACGGCCGGTGCTAAGCTGGCAACCGCCTATGCCTTATAATGGCGCTATGACTTTCAGGCTAATGCTGACGGAAAAGAAAATGGCAAAAAATGGTGTCGAAGCAATGTTGAAAAACGCGCCATTATTATTACTTGATAATATATCATCTACTACAATAACATATCCATCCAATTATCCTGAGTTGAAGGAAGGAATAACTTATTACTGGCAGGTTGTAGCATATCAGCAAAAAATAATTGTATCAACTTCAGAAGTATGGGCATTTACTTTAAAATGTAAAGATGATCCAATAGTTGATAATGACAGTTACCGCGAGCTGAAATTTATGGTCAATGGTAACTATTATATCACCAGTCAATATCTCAAGTTTTCATTTCTCAACAATTATAATATCAAAAAACTGCAATACACGATCATTGATGTAGAGGAGGGCGGAAAGCCTGTAAAATATGTACCGGAGGTTAAGTTGACTCAAGGATTAAACAAGGTGGATATTGATATTACAGAGATTGGATTGAAGCAAGGAAAGAGTTATCTCCTGAAAGTTTTTCCGTTTAATGAATCGCCTGTTGAAATAAGATTTATTTATCAATAGTAGTTGAAATGACTGGTCCAAATTATAAAGGATTTGTTTGGTTGATTTTTTTGGGAGCTATGCTCTGCTGCTGTAATTCAAAAAGTATTACCGAGGTGTCGAAAGCACAACACTGGATTGAGATTAATAAGGCTTCTACGGGCACACTTTATATTGATAGTGTACCTCTGCAAACTATTATGGAACTGCCGGGGAACATGGATGGAAATAAAAAATTCAGGGCCTATCTGATTGGGTTTGCAGATAGTGTAGTTTCATTAGAGAAAGAAGTATTAATCAAAAGGAATAAATATTATCAATATGATTTGCAACATAATTGGGAGGCTATTACGGAAGATGATATAAGTAAGCCTGTTTTTTTTCAGCCCAAAATTTCTATATATAACTCCGTAAATGAGGCAGTTCTTGTATTCGAGACAAATGAAGGTAGACATCCTGATACACTGGTATATACTGATGCATATGGATCCTGGGGTAAGCAAAAATTTATTTTGAAAGGAGAATAAAAGATTTAATCATGTTCAACAAAAGAAAGAGAAAGAATATCGCTGCTTTTTTTCTTTTAATATTTAGTATTGAATTGTTTTGCCCAACAACTGTACTGGCATTAACATCAGGACCTTCTCAGCCGGAGATTACTAAGTTTGAGGCAGCGGGTGTAAATGATCTTGTAGATCTATTTACAGGAGACTTAAAGTATAATATTCCTCTTTTAGATGTAGGTGGGTATCCTATTAATCTTTCATACCAATCTGGTACAGGAATGGAAGATGAGGCTAGTTGGGTAGGAGCTGGATGGACATTAAATCCCGGGGCTATAAATCGCACAATGAGAGGGCTCCCGGATGATTTTAATGGCGATAAAAGTTCAGATGGTATTGAAGGAGATAAAATTATAAAAGAATACTCTAAGAACGAATTCCAGAAAGTGGGAGGGCAAATTGTCCTAAAGCCCTCTTTGTTTGCCTGGGAATTTGGAAGCGCAAGTGCAAGTTTGAAATTGAATGTCTATAAGGATAATTATTTTGGTATTGGCGCTTCTGTTGGCGCGAGCTTAGGATTTCATTTGTCTCAAAATTCCAGTACTCCCTATACGGCTGCACTTAATATTGATATGAATTCTGATGTGCGCGATGGTGTGGGTATAAGCCCAACATTATCATTGACCAAAATGTACGATGCATATGGTGACGGGCCTGCAAAAGTTGGTTTATCAGGTGGGTTTCTTTATAATACCCGGAGCGGGCTAAAGAATGTGTCATTGTCTGCTTCTTATAATTCGAGCAAGGATATTCATAATGCACCAGCAAACCTGGAATTATCCGGGGTACATTATTTTGGACAAACCTACACACCCGTAATAAATGCAAATACTTCAAACGAACAATACGCATTTAATTTCGATGGGGGTGTTTCATTGTTTGGCGGTTATTTGGGCTATGGAGGAGGCGGTTATGTGTATAAAGAAAAGATATTAGACAAAAATATTGCTGTACCTGCATATGGTTATTTGAATTACCAGAAAGGAAGAAAGAATACTAATGCCTTACTTGATTTTAACAGGGAGAAAGACGGTATATTTATTACAAGCGCACCATCCATTCCTACACCGGTAGCTACTCAGGACTTCTTTACTGCAACAGGTCAAACAGGTTCGCAGCAATTCCGTCCGTACTTTGCCGGCAATTATATAGTGTATGACAGGCAGCATAATAACCCATCATCCCAACTTAGTGCAGGTTTAACCATTGGTGCAGGCTGGATATACAAAGGAGGAGCAAGAATTGAAGGAACAACAGGAAGTGCAACAACAGGTAAATGGATATCGGGCAATACATATATTGTACCACAGGAATCTATTTACAATTCTCCAACTCCGTTAGATGAACCTGTTTATTTTAAACAGGTAGGTGACCCTGCTGAGCCTGATAATGGATTTCTGGAAAAAGCAGGTACAGGAACAGAGCAGGTGGCATTAAATGGTGGCATAGCTACCACAAATTTTAAGAGTTTAAGCTCAACCAGATCGTCTCCGGTATTAAAACGAGATGTGAGGGACCGACGTAATTATGTACTTACTTACCTTACTGCACGGCAGGCAAAGAAGTATGGTCTGGATAAAACCATTAATGGAAATTCCAGAGTGGACGGCATCCACAAGGCGCATCATATCTCTGAAATGACTGTTACTGATAACGAAGGCAAGAGGATGGTATATGGAATACCGGTATATAATATAAAGCAGGAGGAAACCACATTTGCAGTAGCGCCTCCGGCAGCGGAAGCAATTGAGAATGCCCGTAGAACAGGTGAAATAACATATACTTCAACAGAAGCAAGTGCCGGAAATCTGAGTGGTAGAGATCGCTTGTTTATGAGGGAGACAACTCCGGCTTATGCTACTTCTTTTTTGCTGACAGGTATTCTTTCTCCCGACTATGTTGACATAACAGGAAATGGTATTAGTGATGATGACCTGGGCACTGCCGTTAAGTTCAGTTATAAAAAATTGCCCAATATTTACAGGTGGCGAGCGCCTTATGATATATCTACCAATAAAGCCAATTATAACGAAGGATTTTTAAGCGACCCCAAAGATGATAAGGCCAATTATGTATATGGTGAAAAAGAACTTTGGTACCTGGATAAAATTGAAAGCAAAACGATGTTAGCCATCTTTCATACGAGTTCCCGGGAGGATGGATTGGGAGTACAGGGCGCAAACGGAGGCAAGGATATTGATCGTCGCCAGGAAAAACTGGATATGATTGAACTATTTTCAAAAGCGGATTATCTTAGAAATGGCAGCAATGCAAAGCCCATTAAGACTGTTTACTTCGAATATGATTACTCTTTGTATCCCAATGTTCCCAATAACTCCGGTAATGCTGTCATGGTCAATGATGAAAACAGGAATCTGAAAAAAGGCAAACTAACCCTAAAAAAAGTGTATTTCACCTTTGGCAGAAATTCCCGTGGGCAATCAAATCCTTATGTATTCGAATATGATGAAAGGCTTATTAGTGGTATTGGTCAAATTCCCGTTATACCCGGAGGGGACGGTGAAGATTCGGATGATTACCTACAGCGCCAGAGTGACCGTTGGGGAACTTACAAAAAGAGCTTTTACAACAAGGTTGTTGGTGGAAACAGAATGCTGAACAATGCTGAGTTTCCTTATACTATACAGGAAGATGATGCAACAACATATAGTGAGCGGGAGTTAGCTGACCGGCTTGCTTCAAAATGGCAGCTCAATAAGATCATTACTCCGACCGGAAGTGTTATTGAGACAGAATACGAAAGCGATGATTATGCATATGTACAGAACCGCCGCGCCATGCAAATGTGCTTTGTTGAAGGGGTAACAAGCAGTGGAAATGCTACCGGTTTGGGCACTGCCGATAACCTGGTGATTCATTTGCCGAAAGCTGTTTCTAATACAAATGAATTCAAAGAACTATACCTGAAGCAACCTGATGGCTCTTTTATGGATAAAATATTTTTTAAGGTGTTTGCAAACCTTGATAACACTCCGCAGCATTATGATTATGTCCATGGGTACGCAGCACTTGATTTTTCCAACTGTACCGCTTCAGGTAATACTGCATTTCTAGCCTTAAAGAAAATAGACGGATATAATCCTGTTGCGAAAGCTGCATGGCAAATGCTGCGAACAGACCTTCCACAATTTGCATATGATAATTATGATAATACAGAAGTTGGTGATGGCGCTGCTGCCATTAAATCCATTGTAAGCGCTATTGGCAACCTCCGGGAGATAATCCAACCTTTTGAAAAGCGGGCTATTAACCGAAAATTTAGCGACAGGATTGATTTAAACAAAAGCATGGTGCGTTTGAATAATCCTGATAGGAAAAAAATAGGTGGGGGCGCGAGAGTGAAGAAGGTACAAATATCAGATGATTGGAAACAAATGAATGGAAATTCCAGCCTGGTTAGTGCAGCAAAATATGGGCAAATATATGATTATGCATTAAGAGATAAGAATGGGAATTTTCTTGCCTCATCAGGAGTGGCTTCCTATGAACCTCAAATTGGAAATGAAGAAAATCCTTTTCATGAGCCAGTACCTTTTACTGAAAAGGTTCATTGGGCAAACGACAAGCAGCATTTCATTGAAAAACCTTATTGCGAAACATATTTTCCCGGGGCGTCTGTTGGATACAGCAAAGTAACGGTTACTGCTGTAGGTAATGACTATCTCAATGGATCAGCTTTGATAAAGCATACCGGTTATGTTGAAAATGAATTTTATACGGCCAGGGATTTTCCCACAATTGTCGAAAATCTTACCCTTGATAAAAGACCCTATGAAAATAGTTTATTATTAAAACTCTTTACCGCGACCTCTGTAAAAAGAATGGCTACTTCGCAGGGATTTAAAATAGAGCTTAATGATATGCATGGTAAACCTAAGTCCACAACGATTTACAACAAGGGTGGAGACGTTGTTTCCTCTTCTGAATATTTTTACAAGGTTAAAGATGAGAGTGCAGAACAGAAAGAGCTGAATAATGAAGTTCAGGTGTTAAAACAAGATGGTTCAATTGCTAGTACTACAATTGCAACAGATATTGATGTAATAACCGATATAAGAGAAAGCAAAAATGAAAGCTATGGGGGAAGCGTGGGAGGCTATTCCGGCGGAATGTCAATTTGGATAATATATATTCCTTACGTTGCAATAAATGTAAGTCCCAGTATTTCGCACGATACCTATAATTCTATATCTATGGTGAAAGTGATACAGAAATACGGGATCCTTAGTAAAACAAGAACAACACAGAACGGGTCTACTATTGAGGCGGAAAACCTGTTATGGGATAGCCAGACGGGCCAGGTCTTACTTACGAGAACTCAAAATGCCTTTGATCAATACCAGTATGCTTTTTCCTACCCTGCATATATGGCTTACGAAGGAATGAATGCCGCATACAAGAATATTGGTGCAACTTTTAGCAGTTTTACTATTGGTGCAAATGGAAGCCTTTCTGCATATAACAGCTCCCTTTTTCCCGGTGATGAACTGGCAATGGTTAATGAAGATGATACCGAAAAGCGATTATGGGTAATCAAATCGAATGACGGAACCTTACGGGCTGTAGACGAAACCGGAGAATTTGTATCAGGAAGTGGTACATTCCGTATTCTTAGGTCCGGGAGAAGGAATATTTTGTCTGCGGGGGCAGGTACTGTATTATTATTAAATGATCCTCGTGTTAACGGTGCTATCGACTTGACAGAGACTAAGCGTATACTTGATGCCAAAGCAATTGTTTACAAAGAGCAGTGGGCTGTACCGGTAAATAATATTAGCCAAACTTATATGGCTCCTGATGAGGCCTGTAGTGAAGATATGGCATGCTTTGAGAGGTTTTATTGGGCTTCACTAAAAAAAGTTATATCTCGATCAAGTTCCACAAATATTCGACGTGGAATTTTCGCTAAGTCAAGTGATAATCTTAGTGTTCCTAATTTTTTAAGTTTTCCCGGTGACTGTGTACATGATCAGTGTGAATGTAATTTTCTGAACAATCAGCCCGCTAGCAGTTTTAACTATTATGTGAATAACCCGAGGGTCGATGAAATATTTTTTCCATTGATCAAGAAAACATACTACTTCAATCCAGGAGATACGGCAATGCTTGGTAATTATAAAATAATATATGATCAAATTCATACTGATTTTACAACTTTATTAAATAAAGATTATACTGAACAACAAATGTCCGACTCCCTGTATGCTGATGCATGCACATGGTATAATCAGGGAGTATTTGAAGGTGTTCCCAGATATATATTACTTAAAGATGGCTGCAGCTATAAATTTCGAAGATATAATTTCTGCTCAATTACTTCAGGAACTTCCGAAAATGGAATGGCTCAAACTTCATACACGGATCTTGCCGTTTTTCATATCATCACGGCTGATGTGGAACATCATCAATGCGTTGATCCAATAGATAAAATCATAAACCCTTATGTGAAAGGCATTCTTGGAAATTGGCGACCATTTGCGAGCTATGTTTACACTGTCAATCGATCTCAACCTGCCGGTAATCCTTCCCAACCGGGAGGTACTGATATCCGGGCGTCCGGCTATTATAGTTCCTATAATCCCTTCTGGAGCTTTCAGTCAACCGGGTTGACAAACTATCTCTCCCCTGGTGTTGATATTCCTTCCCACGATAACCGGTGGGTATGGAATACAAAGTCCATTTATTTTGATCAAAAAGGAAATGGAATTGAAGAAGTGGATCCACTTAACCGGTATGGTTCGGTCTTATTTGGCTACCAGCAGTCGCTCGCAGTAGCTGTAGCGGCAAATGCCCGCCATAATGAGATGGCTTTTGACGGCTTTGAAGATTATGATTTTTCGCTTGGTGCCACAGGGGACTGTCGGCCGGAAAAACATCTTGACCTTGGGCTTGTAGAATCGAACGGTGAATGGGCGAACGGCTCCGGTCGGATTATCTCCACAAAATCACATACGGGGCGTTCCAGTTATGAATTGTCTTCCGCACTTACAATCAATAAGGATCAGGGGGGGACAAACCCAGCAGATAATATTTTAGGGTATACAAATGGCAAGTACAAACTGCTGAGCAATGAACTTGCAAAAGGTTTTGCACCTGTGACTGGGAAAAAGTACCTGTTAAGTGTTTGGGTGAATGATCATGTTCCGGATAACAATAAAATACAAAATCTCCAGGTACAATTGAATGGCAACAGTATCCCTGTAAGCAGTACAGTTGTTCCGGTAGTGGAAGGATGGAAAAGACTTGATATTCCCTTCACGGGCGGATCCACATTTGCGCTTACGTTAACTCCTTCTTCCACCATCGAAATTGATGACCTGCGTATATTTCCCTATGATGGACAACTGAATACTTATGTTTATGACAACAAAACGTTGAGACTAATGGCACAGTTGGATGAAAACAATTTTGCCACTTTATATGAATACGATGATGAAGGCACGCCTGTGCGTGTTAAAAAAGAAACAGAAAGAGGTATAATGACGCTGAAGGAAAGCAGACAGTCATTCAGAAAATATTCCGGACAATAATACTTTGGAAAAACAATAACAAAATCGTTGCAGGTATGCGAACAAAAAAAATAAAAATAATTATAGTGGTATTGTTGGTAGTGGTAAGTCTGTTTACAACAGCCGGGGTCAGCAAATGGCTGAATGGCAACAGAACACATGTTCCACCTGAAGACGGCAAAATCGTTTTTAAAAAGTTATATGCAAAGCTCGTAGATTTTAATGCTGATTTAAATGTTAGCGGTAGCATTACACTTTATGAGGGAGAAACAGTCAAAGAAGAAACTTCATTTGAACTACTTAGACAAAGACATAAGGTATTCCATCGCTTTGATTACATTAAGCAAATAGGTAACGAAAAGATAGCTATTCAACTGGATACGGTAAATAAATACCTGTGGATAAGCAAGCCGGATAAAGAAATGCTTAAGAAGCAACGAAAAGGTATACTTCCTTTCAGTGATCTGATGGCAGATACTTCGTTTTTTAGCGTTACCAGTCTTCCGGGGGATAAACCGTCTATTGCGATCATCAATAATTACCAACCCGAAATAAAATCCTGTGTATTGATTTATGATCAGCAGCATTACACAATTCAACAAGCGATCATTGAGTGGTGGAAGGAGCCTGGTTCCCCCGGTAATAGGCAATATTTTAAGACGGTTACAGACTACCAATATAATGCGGCAACAGCAATAAATATAGATGAATTGCTGGAGTCAATTGTAAAAATAGACAAGAAGAATGTGGAAGTCAATTCTGCTTATACAAACTACAAGGTGGAACTGACAGAAAATTTTAAGAACTGAAATGCATAATCTTCGACCATGACAAGCAGTATTAAACGTTTTGTTGTAAACATGAGGGGCTTTGGTGTATCTGCCGGGCATTTGCCTGTGGCGATCTTGTTACTGTTATTATATGTTTTACCGATAGTACCTGCGTTTGCAGCGGATGAATCATATATTCAAACCGTTTCGGGAAAGATAAAAAAAGGGGATTCATGCATGGTGGTGGATGATAAGTTTGAACATTTGTCACTGTTAGATTGGAACCAGATCAACAACCTGAATGTTGATAATATTATATCGTTTGAACTGAGACGCGACACCGCTATACATTTTTACAACCGTTCATTTACGTGCACACTGAATGTAACGATAAAATATTTTTCAAGCCGGGATCAGCAGTCGCCGACAGAGATCAAAGATGTAAACCTTGTAGTTAAATATGATACAGCATCAGGCAGCTATTACCCGGTAGATGCCGCTTACCGGTTTAAAAATGCTTACCGGGTTACTGTTGTGGTGAATTCCATAACATCAAAAGAATTTGGAAAAAAGATCCCGGATATATTTCGTATCCGCAACCAGATATTTGTGAAACGTAAATACCCGTTTACACAGGATGGCGGCGGTAAACTGCGCCTGCAGGTGCAGGAAGCAGCAGCACAATCTTCAGGTAAATCAGCATCTATGTTGCGTGTTGCCACAACACTCGATCCATCTGATCAGAAACTGGATATTACCTGGGATCCGTTAGATTTTCCAGGGGCAGAAGAATATGATCTGGAGTGGGCGTATATAGATAAGCTAAGTGAAGAAGGCGTATTGATAGCCGGTAGTTACGGAGGAACAACCGGACCTTATAATATACCTCTGGGCACATTGGACGAATGGATGCGCTTTAACACTACCAGGGTTACGGTTACCAGCCCCACGTATAGCATTAACCTTCCATATACTGAGGGTTATATATTGGTGAGAATAAGAAAGGTATCGTATCAGGCGCTAACAGAACTTCGCCTTACAGATAGTTGGGTATATATAGATGATAATAACAATACAGCTTGTTTATATGTGAATCATCACAATGAGGAATTGAACTGGCAATATACAGGTTCTTTTGCGGAGCAGGGTAAACGCAAAGAAGTGATCACCTATTTTGATGCTACTATGCGTAACCGTGAAATGGTAACGATAAGTAATACAGAAGATAAAGCTATTGTGGCTGAAACTGTATATGATATAATGGGTAGAGCTACTATGAACATCCTGCCCGCGCCGCTTGATGATAATAGATTGCAGTTTTATTCCGCAGTAAACAAAAATGGTTCAGGTAATGCATACAATTATAATGATATTGCATTTCCTAATGGTTCTGTTTGTAATGTCTCCGCGGCAAGTATGAGTAACCTGAGTGGAACCTCACAATACTATTCAGCTAATAACCCCTTTATCAACAATGCTTCTTATTATTTTACAAAGTATGTGCCCGATGCAGGTGGTTTTCCTTTTACCGTAACTGAATATACGGCAGACAATACCGGCCGCATCAGGCGGCAGGGAGGCGTAGGTCAAACTTTCCAGATAGGTGGTGGTCATGAAACAAGGTATTATTATTCAAAGCCGATGCAGAAAGACCTTGACCGGTTGTTTGGAATAGAAGTGGGCAATGCATCCCATTACCTGAAGAACATGGTGGTTGATCCCAATGGCCAGATCAGCGTAAGTTATATTGATCCTAATGGTAAAACGGTGGCAACAGCGCTTGCAGGCATTGCCCCGGGAAATGTAGATCAGCTTGGCTCTGCAACTGCATCAGGAGCCCGAACAACCATAAACCAATCGCTAACCAAACCAGCAGACTTCCGGGTGGATGGAGGCGCATTGCTGAAGCAATCAGCAGCAACCTTTACTGCCGTTGTAACAGGTAATTTTACAGTTCATTATAACGTCAGCCCTGCAGCAATGCTTACAACACCTACTGCCAGCCCGGCTTTTTGCAGCAATTGTTATTACGAAATAAGTGTTGATGTGAGAGATGATTGCGGTGACCCTGTTGCAACAAAGACCAGCACACCATTTACCGGTAACGATATAACATGCCATGAGAACGCAGTTACAGTTACAGACGATCTGAGTTTTAACGTGCCGAAAATAGGAGAATATACAGTTACCTATACTTTAAAGCTAAGTGAAGAGCAGATCAAATACCAGGTGGATCAGTATATAGCTAATAATACTGATCTGAAAACGCTACAGGCTTTCTTACATGATGAAATACTTACTACCGATCTGCAGGCCTGCTACTCGGAATGCAGCACATGCGAGGTTAAGCTGGGAACACTTTCTGAATTTACAGCTAATATGAACGCATTGCTGCTTAATTTGAAAAATGAGAAATATGAAGGTTTTACTTTCGATCCTGCTTCAACAATCATCACAAACTGGATCAATACTACCTACACTGCTTTATACAATAATTGTGCGGCAATAGCCGCTACCTGTCAGCCTGAAATGTCGCCATGTGATATAAAATTGGAACAGATGAAAGCGGACGTGCGCCCGGGCGGGCAATATGCTTTATTCGATGCGGATACCTATGCCATACCTGCCTCTGAATCCAATGTAAGTATACTTTCATATAATAAAGGTATAGCGTTGAACTACAAAAGCGATGCGCAGATCACAAACTATGCGTTTACAGATGAGAATGGAGCGGTAAGGCATATTAAGGACGGGGATGTAACGGTCGCTGAATTCTTTAAAGCGTATATGCAGCACCCTGAATGGGCGGACGATTTTGTAAAACGACATATAGAATATTGCAGTTACCAGTGGTGTAACAGTTATGCATCATCAAGCTATATATTTGATGCGAAACTACAGGAGCAGATAACTACAGGTGAAAAAGCACAGTCGGCAGGTTATTTTAGTCGGACTAATTACAAGGCGCTGCTTGATGCCAATAAAGATCCGTTTTTTGTTACCGGCGGACCCGGTGCAGCCTATAAAACAAGTATGCAGGATGATTTGCTGAATGCATCAAAAGCCTTACAAATATTTATTAAAGATAGTTATGGCACAACTCAACCTGTAAAAAATATTTTGCAGTTGATAGATTGGGTTTTGTATTGCAGACCTGTTAACACAAGCGCCACTCAAACGGATTGGGTTAATTCCTGGAACAGTTGTTCTCCTTCATCCTCCTGCCGTTCACTGACGAGGGAATGGGAACTGTATCGAAGCTATTACCTGCAATTGAAAGCAAAATATGTGCAGTTAGCAAAGGAAGCAGCATTGCCAAATTGTAAAAATTGTTTTGTAGGAGAATCTTTACTTGCTTCGGCTTCTTGTAGTTCCGAGTGCCCAACCATTTCCGAATTTAAAATTGATACGGTTTATATTCACAATAACGGCGTGGGCGATTATTCTTTTGCGGGTTACGTGTATCACAAAACTGGCGTAAATGAAACTCCTGTTAACCGTCCTGTAAAAGTGAAGATCAGAGTATATAGCAAATTGCACCGATTTACATCGTCCTGGAATAATGCCTGCTACATTTCAGACAATTCATATTGGATCGAATTTCAGCCTGGCGAAAGTCGGAAAAAAATTGATAATTTTTTTATGTTGCCCAGTGTAGATTATTGCTCGGAACTTGGTGCTAATAGTACTCATACACTTTTTGCAATGCAGATTTTAACTGATGCTCCGCAATGCTCGCCATTACCATCCTCTCCGTCCTGTACATCAGATCCGCTCTATGCTGCTTATCATTATAAACGAAAGGTATTTAATGAATATTCAGGCGAGGCATTAGCGTTAAATTGCCTTGCAGTTAATGGCAGCCCTTATGCATCTGAGGCACAATCAGTAGATGCTTTGCGATCTCAGGCTATCCTCGACTTAGTATCCTTAAAAGAAAGTTGGGAGTATAAATTAAAATCAGTACGAGATGAGGAGAATGCGCTTGATGTTGCCAATGGAGTTACTCAACGATTTGCTGGTATCAGTAATACAAACATCACCACCCTCATAAATCATTTATACGAAATAGCTAAAAAGCACATAGAAACAGCCGATGTATACCATATCCGCCCTGCAAGCTCATTGCCAACCGGCATAACATCCGCTCATGGGCACAACAACTTCACAGAAGCTTTTACTGCCGTGATCGGATCAACGCTTATGGCTAAAGGCTTTGGGCCTGATCTTTTGGAGCAACCTTACCCGTATGACAGAACTCCGTTCATGGCCAATGTACCCGCCGGAGATATCAACTCAACTATTTGCGCCAGTGTTGAGGCATTACGACCGTCAGGTTATACAGATCAGCAGTTCCATACATATCTACAACAAGAACTTAAAGACGATTATAAATTAAGTTTAACTGAACTACAGGATATTGTTAGCCGTTGTTCTGCTACTCCTGGTATGTGCCGTTTTTTAGATAAAACTGTATTGCTTCCGGTAGCCTTTATGACTACAGCAGGAGGTGATGCGCCTCATTCTTATGAGGGCTGTAGTGTGATATCAACTCTTTTAGCTGACTTTGGAACAGTATATCCCAACGTGGCAATAGATACTAAACTATACCGGGTATTACTCACAAACTACCTGAACAAAAACCTGGGCTATGCACTATCCTACGATGAGTATGCCGGCTTTACTACTGATTGTATGACCAATACCAATGCCCGCTTATATAATAAACCGGCATCACCGCTATTGCAGCCCGATGATTTTGCATGTACAGCCGATATAGTATCCAGTGCTTTTGATCGTGCGGGACAGAACTATTATGTATATATAGAAGAAATAAAACGCAATTTCCGCAATGCATATATATCAAAATGCTTAAGCAATGAGGCAACTGCTAACCTGGAGGGTGATCAGTACGAATATCATTATACGCTCTATTATTATGACCAGGCTGGGAACCTGGTTAAAACCATTGCTCCGGAAGGTGTGGATCTGCTACAGGGAAATGACCTGGATAATATAGATATTTACAGGAATATGGGAAGTGTCTGCGATGGCACAGGACTTCCGCAGACAGAAGACCAACAGGCTGCGTTTACTGATGTAAGCAGCAGTTTACAAAATAATACGGCAAAATCTCTTGAGCTTTGGTTATATAGTAATGGAGGCAGTACACGCCAGTTTCGTATTGTAACACCCGATCATAAGTATATATGCCAGGCAGCCCTGCAAAACGGCAAGTTGTGGATTGAACTATATACGCTCAATAAGATCAATAATCAGCAGATAGCCATAACGGCAACCAATCATGTAGTGACAGATGTTTCGACTATTACATTAAAAGACTGGTCACATCTTGTAATACAATCTTCTACTGGTATAGCTTCCGGGGCGTTGAGCGTTTATTTTGATGGGCAGTTATTAACCAGTCTTGCTCCCGCTGCTTATCCGTTAAGCTGGGGAATAGACTATAGTGGCAGTAATTATGTAATGCCTGCTATAGATGCAGCAATATTTAAGCATCTGCGTGTATACAACAGGATAATTACCACCCAGGAAATTGCCGCCAATATGCAAAGCGCTTGCTTTATGCCCGAAGGTAACCTTGCGGTTACCAGCAACCCGCTACTGCTGTGGTATCGTTTTAATATTCCTTCCGGGGGAGTTGCAGAAAGTAACCCTGAAGGTCAGCCACCTTTTTTGGTGCCGCAACACCGTATGGCAGTCAATTATTATTACAACAGTCTGAACCAGGTGGTAAAGCAAAGCTCGCCCGATGGTGGCACCTCAGAGTTCTGGTATGATCGTTTGGGCAGATTAGCTATCTCGCAAAATGAAGAGCAGAAATCACCGGCAATGGTGGATCCTGAAAACCCGGCCGGCAGGTATAGCTATACAAACTATGATGAACTGGGACGTATAAAAGAAGTGGGAGAAAAGTTAGGGGCCGGCAACGTTACGGAAAGCAATGCCCGTACCTTGTCGTGGCTCAGTGCATGGCTGGCATCTGGTAACAACCGCCAGGTTACGCTTACGTATTATGATAGTGAGCCACTTGGTGGATGGATACCATCATCCCTTACAGGTACGTTATCAAACCTGCGTAAACGCGTAGCCGCAACAGTATTATTATCCGCAGGCTCCGACCCGGCCTACAACAGGCAGGCAGCCACGTATTACAGTTATGATATCAGCGGCAATGTTAAAACACTTACGCAGGAAAATGCTGCATTAAAAACCCGGGAAGCGGCATATGTAACGGGTAGTACGGGGTTAAAGCAGATCAAATACGAGTACGACCTTGTTAGCGGTAAAGTAAATAAGGTATTGTACCAGGATGGCAAGTGGGACCAGTTTTATTATCAATACCTGTATGATGCGGATAACCGGGTAATAAAAGCGCTCAGCAGCCGCACCAATGAGGGTGATCCGAATTTATGGGTAACCGAAGCCACTTACCACTACTACCTGCATGGGCCATTGGCAAGGGTGGAGCTTGGTAAGAACAAAGTACAGGGTATGGATTATGCCTATACGTTGCAGGGCTGGCTGAAGGGTGTGAACGGGCAGCTCTTAGACCCTGAGCGCGATATGAGCAAAGACGGCAAAGCAGGTGAACCCTTTGCCAATGTTGCAAGGGATGTGCTGGCATTTAGCCTGGGGTATTATGCAGACGATGATCCTACAGACGGTAAGGAAGAATATGATTATGTACCGGTTGGCGGCATAACCAATGCACCGGCATTTAAAATACCATTCAGCGCACCGGCTTATGACAAATCAGGTGTGGTACGGGATAGTTATCATGGTAAGAATTTATTCAACGGTAATATCAGCAGCAGCACTTATGCAATCAGCCATATTGAATCAGGAGCGGCAAGAGGAAAGACATACAGATATGATCAGCTAAACCGGTTGACAGGAGCTGTTTTTAAAACAAATGTATTAACAACTTCATCCGGTAACTGGGGGTCAGGCACATCTTATTGGAGCTACCACATGGAAAGGTTTCAGTATGATGCGAACGGGAACATTAATTTGAAGTGGTGTCTGCCATATCCATTGTCCATGGCGGCGCAGAGAATGGATCAATTAAGTTATAAGTATAATGTGGATGGCAACAATAACCTGATCAATAACCGCCTGAATTATGTTACCGATAATGCCGCAGCCGAAAATTTTCCTGATGATATAGACAGTCAGTCTCCCGATAATTATACATATGACAAGACAGGAAATCTTATCGGTGATGTATTGGAGATCATAAGCCGCATTAACTGGACGGTATATGGCAAGATAGCAAGTATAACCAAAGATGGCAATACGATGAGCTATGGCTATGATGCCACCGGTAACCGTATAACCAAAACCGTAAGCGCCACCAAAGAAGATTATTATGTAAGAGATGCACAGGGAAATGTATTAGCTTTGTACGGTTACGACAACAGTTCTTTTACATGGGCGGAGCAGCATTTGTATGGCAGCAGTCGTGTAGGCATGGTAACACCAGGTCTGGCTATACAAAGTACAACACCACTTGCAAATGCAAATTACAATGCCACCGGCGACCCGGTTACCAATGGCACTGAGGGTAAACGCATTTACGAGTTGGCAAACCACTTAGGCAATGTGATGGTAACGATTACCGATCGGAAGATAGGAGTGGATGAGAACAGTGATGCGGTGATTGATTATTATGAAGCGGAAGTATTAACAGCACAGGATTATTACGCATTTGGATCGTTGATGCCGGGAAGGACGTATTCTAATGCAGGAGCGAAGTATAAGTATGGGTTTAACGGAATGGAGAAAGACAATGAGTTAAAAGGCGAAGGACTTTCATACACTACTGAATACAGGGCATACGACCCACGTTTAGGAAGATGGTTTAGCATTGACCCTAAAACTAAAATGCAGCCGTGGGAAAGCTCTTATGCTGCAATGAACAATAGCCCTATTTGGAGAAACGACCCTAAAGGCGATATTGCACCAATAGTAATATGGGTATTAAAGAAATTGGGGGATGCTGCAATAGGAGTTATGACGGATGTTGTTGTTCAATTGGCTGCCGAAAAATATTTTGGTAATAATGGACAAGGACATAAATCATGGGAAGCGGCATGGAACAGTCTTGACATTGACTGGTGGCAGGCTATACAATCTGGCGGAGAGAACTTGGTTAAAAACAAACATCTATCTGCTGCTATCTCTGCTGGTGGGGATATGCTTAATTATTATTTCAGCAACGATAATGCTACATGGGATGGAGCGTTTGCAAGAGGAGGTTTAGGTGCTGTTTCTTCATATATAGGCGGAAATGTATCAAGCTTTTTTTCTAAATATGGGCCTAAAGCCGTACTGAAAGGACTGAATGCTATGGGGCTTTCTCCAAGCATGATTAAAGAGCTTAAACCTTGTGGATGCTTTACAGACTCAACATTAATACTTACAAAAGATGGCTACAAAGAGATTAGTAAAATCAAAGAAGGGGATTACGTACTATCTTACAATGACACAACAGGGGTTAAGGATTGGAAAAAAGTAAAATTACTTTTTGTTACAGAATGGAGTGAAATAATTACCCTGCACACTAAAGCTGGAAAAATAGAAACAACATCTGAACATCCTTTTTATGTAAATGGTAAATGGAAAAAGGCTTATGAGTTAGTTACAGGTGATACATTGTTCTCAAATAATGTTAGTATAGCCCAAATAGATTCAATTAGTATTAGAAAAGGTGAATATGTTGTCTACAATCTTTTAGTTGAAGATTTTCATACTTTTTTCGTAAGCAATCAAAATATACTTGTACATAATGGAGCCCCCTGTCCTGTTAAGTTTCAAGGAGCAGGAGGAATGTTTGCCGGAAATCAATGGCTCAATAAAGGGATACATGCAAACGTGGAAGGGGTAGGTAAGAATGTTGAAATAGGATTTAAACTAAATTCTGCTGGTGATGGAATAGATGTCAATATAGTTAACTACAAGGGTAAATTGAAAGATAAAGATAGGCAGGCAGCTATTGAGTACGGACAAATCTTTTTGGAAGATAAAGGAAATCTGCAAAAACTTAAAGAGTGGTTTCAGGCAGCTAAGACAAATGGAAATGTCCCAACCTCTGACCATGAAACTATAGATAAAACTATAGAAGTAATTAATAAAAAACTCTAATGATGGACGTATATATTGAAAGTTTAATAACGCCAAATTCTTTTCTCGGTTTTGAGATTGGTAGTAAACTGAAGTTATCTTCATTTACAATTGAAAAGGATTATAACCCAATAGGAGATAGTGGGTCTGCATATTATTTTTTTAATCAGGATATTGATGTGGAAGTTACTACAAGAGATGGCATGATTGATTCTTTTGATATTCTTTTACGTAATCAAGAAAAAGAGGTGTACTTGGGTAACAAAGAAAGCAATCGTTTACGCCTTAACAATTGTAATTTTCCTGATTTTATGTCGTATTTGAATAAAAATGAATTAGAATGGAAATTTGAAAATATTTTAGCTGATAAAAGTATTTCAATTGCTTTTTATTCAAAGTTGAAGATGTTGTTTTGTTTTGACTGTGATAGCAAAAACTCTTTATCATTAATACATATTTCCTCTGCTTTAGTTAGTAATACACAAAGGCAATAAAAAAACTCCTGATAGTCCAAGTATATGAACCAAGAATTTTTCACAGTTGTTGGTGTTAGCAATCGCCGTTGTCGTGCCTGCGGCAGATAAATTGGTATGCAGGGCAGGTAACGCGGGGGCACGTACCAACAACAGGGAGTCGAAGAAGCTGGTGTATTAATATATCCTGTGCTGTGGAATGTTGTTGGTGATGCCAAAGCAC